>Ga0247840_10000160_pt1 | contig 132584 bp, 119 predicted proteins | sample LaCruzMarch2015__FD_192404 | JGI IMG/M metagenome (GOLD analysis project Ga0247840, IMG submission 192404) | Freshwater microbial communities from meromictic Lake La Cruz, Castile-La Mancha, Spain - LaCruzMarch2015_17m | ecosystem: Environmental > Aquatic > Freshwater > Lake | place: Spain... | reverse complement strand
GAAGTTGGAGTTGCTAGTAAACGCAGGTCAGCACACTGCGTTGAATACGTTCTCGGGCCTTGTACACACCGCCCGTCACGTCATGGAAGTCGGTAACACCTGAAGTCGATAGGCTAACCCGCAAGGGGGGCAGTCGCCGAAGGTGGGACTGGTGACTGGGACGAAGTCGTAACAAGGTAGCCGTACGGGAACGTGCGGCTGGATCACCTCCTTTCTAGGGAGTATCGTACTCCTATGGTCGTTCGATGGCAGCAATGCTATCGTACCTTTGAAATCAAATTACTTCCTTCCACTATCCAGGTGTTAAGGTTTTTTAATGCCCACCGGTCTGTCCAAATACCTGTTTCCATTCAGAAACCTCGCCTGAGCAGTAACTAACTATCCACCCTCTTATACCGGGCACAGCAAATTAATTGAATCCCGTAAAAGGTATATCTTTCCATTGACTTGAATGATACAATAAAATCACTGGATTTATAGGGACAGGCGTAATTACCCTATCGGAGCCGGGCTGATTATATAAAGATGAATATTTTAATATCCTGAGATGATATACGAAGCGTCACAATACATTTTTCAGCCGCCTCCGCTGGTCTCCAGGGCACATAAGATCCTCATCAAGCCCAATGCCAGTTATCCTTACCCATATCCTTTTAGCACCAGCCGGGAGATACTCGGTACGGTAATCGATAAGGTCAAACAGATTAGCGATGCCGATATTATCGTGCTGGAGGGCACTGCCAGTGGAGAATCGGTCTATCCCATCTATAAATCACTGGGATACGATTTCCAGCGAGTGCTGATGCTGGATGTTAAGGATTGCATCTGGGTGGAAATTGAGAACCCCCTGCCCCACCCCTTCGCAGTCGCAACTTTCTGGGTGCCCAACGTTGTGCTTTCCTGCGATTTCCTCATCACCATATCGTCTCTGCGGACCGTCGGCAATCATGCCTTTCTGAGCATTAAAAACCTGCTCAGCCTGTTGCCGGTAAATAAGTATAAGAAGGGTTCCGACTGCGGATGGGGTTCTCTGGATGAATTCGGATGGGACAAGGTGTACGCCGACCTCTACTTCACACTGCCTTTCGACCTGGCTATTATTGACGGCAGGAAAAAATTCAGTTCGGCCGACGATTCGTTTAAAGGGAAGACCGACTGTCCGGGCAAAATATTCGAGGGCGAACCCTATGAGATCGACCGGGAAGCTTCGGAAATGCTGGGAGTTGACCAGCAGTATCTGGATATCATTAAGGCCGGTAAAAGCGAGTTAGGAAGCTGATTTCAGTACCTGACGTTAAAACCGCTGAGACCCCCCGTGTAATCTGACCACGTTACATCAATATTGGAAACCGATGCGCCGGACGGACCTATCTTCAACTCCTTGAGCAATGCCTCCAGGTCCTCCCTGTCGCCCTCGGCCTGCACCTCGACATCGCCCGATGGAGAGTTTTTTACCCAGCCATTGAGCGATAAATTTTTAGCTATGCGAAATGTGAAGGCCCGGTAATATACACCCTGTACTCTGCCATGTACGATGGCTTTGAGCCGAGCGAGATCAGACATCTGCCGGCCCTGAGGTACCGGATGCGGCCGCGACTATTAAAAGCGTCCGCGGGCTATTCAGGGAACTCCTCTTTTCTCCCTTTCTTCCTGATTACTTCAACGTCGGCTACCGGTTCAAAAATCGAAGTTGGCGCCGCTTTTTTTGCATCTTTCTTAGGCTTTTTGTGTTCCTTCTTGCCTTTATCTTTAGAAGCCATAACAATTCTCCTTGAGTCGTATTATGCGCTCAGCTAAGTCTAACAAATATATCACAGGCAAGTAAAGATATGTTGCGGTATAGATTTATCTTGACTTTTAGCTATGCCCCATATATAATTCTTGTTTGTCGTCTGATTAAAGCAAGGAAACGACGTTTTGTTGCCCGAGTGGCGCAATGGTAGCGCAACCGACTTGTAATCGGTAGGTTAGCGGGTTCGACTCCCCTCTCGGGCTAAGATCTGATGACCGGTATGGAGGGATGCCGGAGCGGCCAATCGGAGCAGACTGTAAATCTGCCGCCCTAAGGGCTACGTAGGTTCGAATCCTACTCCCTCCACCAGCAACCTAATTTTAATTTTGTGAATTTAAATTATTTTATAGTATAATTTGTGGTCGCATCTGCGTGATGTGATATATAATATACGGCAATTTGCCCACATAGCTCAGTTGGTAGAGCACGTTCTTGGTAAGAACGGGGTCATCAGTTCGAATCTGATTGTGGGCTCAGAAATGAAGGAGGTTTAAGCATATGGCAAAGAAAGTATTTGAGCGCAAAAAGCCGCATTTGAATGTGGGCACGATAGGTCACGTCGATCATGGCAAGACCACGTTGACCGCAGCTATCACTTTAGTCTTATCTAAACAGGGCATCGGTGATACGTCGTTCAGGCCATTCGACAGCATCGATAATGCGCCCGAGGAAAAGGCCAGGGGCGTTACCATTGCTATCGCCCATATCGAATATGAAACTAAGAAGAGGCATTATGCCCATGTAGATTGCCCCGGCCACGCTGACTATATCAAGAATATGATCACAGGCGCGGCCCAGATGGACGGCGCCATATTGGTTGTGAGCGCTCCCGACGGCCCCATGCCCCAGACCAGGGAGCATATCCTGCTGGCCAGGCAGGTGGAAGTTCCGGCCATGGTTGTGGCCCTTAACAAAGTAGACGCCATGGAGGACGAGGAGCTTCTCGAGCTGGTCGAGATGGAACTGAGGGACCTCCTGACCAAGTACAACTTCCCGGGAGACAAGATACCCATTGTCCGCGTCAGCGCACTGAAGGCGCTGGAATGCGGCTGCGGCAAGCCTGACTGTAAATGGTGCAGCGGCGTACTGAAGCTTATGGACGCTGTTGACGAATATATTCCCCAGCCGGCCCGCGCCGTGGATAAACCTTTCCTTATGCCCATTGAAGACGTGTTCGGTATTAAAGGCCGCGGCACAGTGGTCACCGGCAGGATCGAACGTGGCGTAGTCAAGATAGGCGACGAAGTTGAGATCGTCGGTATCAAGGACACCAAGAAGACCGTAGTGACCGGTGTTGAGATGTTCCACAAACAACTCGAGACCGGCGAAGCAGGCGACGCGGTCGGCTGCCTGATCAGGGGCATCGAGCGCGAGGATGTCGAGAGGGGTCAGGTACTGGCCAAGCCAGGCTCCATCAAGCCGCAGACCCATTTTGAGGGTGAAGTTTACGTTCTGACCAAGGAAGAAGGCGGCAGGCATACACCCTTCTTCAATGGTTACAAGCCGCAATTCTTTATCAGGACGCTGGACGTTACCGGCCAGACCGAGTTGCCGCAGGGCGTGGAAATGGTAATGCCCGGCGATAGTATTAAAATGAGTATCAAGCTGATTTACCCCGTTGCACTCGAGCAAGGCATGCACTTTGCCATCCGCGAGGGCGGCAAGACGGTTGCGTCAGGCGTGATCACGAAGATGCTGGGATAAGAAATGGCAAAAAAAGGCGATGCAAGAGGCGTAGTTTACATGGCATGCACGACATGCCAGGAAAGGAACTACACCTCGCAAAAAAATAAGAAGAATGACTCACAGCGTCTGGAATTGAAAAAATATTGCCCCCGTTGCCGCAGTCATCAGCTCCACCGGGAGACTAAGTAACAAGGTGGCTAATAAAGAGCAGGTAAAGGTTTTACAGCCTGGTAAAACCGAAGCAATTCAGGACAAGAAAAGTCAGGCGCTGGCCAAGGCCAAGAAACCTCAGGTACAGACGGGTCAGCCCAAGAAACGCCGTTTCACCTTTTTCTCCGATATAATCGGGGAACTTAGGAAAGTCGTGTGGCCCACCCGGCAGGAGACCATCCGCCTTACATTGATCGTTCTGGGGTTATGCGTTGTCATGGGCGTTTTACTGGGCGCCGTTGACTATGGTTTTTCAGAGCTCGTGGCAAAAGTATTGTTAGGTGGCAAATAGTGTGACCGTTGACGCCAGTGCCAGGTGGTATATCATACACACCTACGTAGGGCATGAGGAGAAAGTAAAAAATAAGCTGCTGCAGCGTATCAAGTCAATGGACGCCGGCAACAAAATCCTCAGTGTAGAGATACCTAAAGAGAACGAGATTGAAATAAGGTCCGGGCAACGCAGGACCGTTGAGAAAAAGATGTTCCCGGGTTACCTCCTGGTTCGCATGGCGATGGACCATGAGAGTTGGAAGGTAGTCAGGGAGACGCCGGGGGTCACAGGCTTCGTGGGCGATGGCAAGGAAGCCACGCCGCTGGAAGAGAACGAGGCCAACAGGATCCTCAAACAGAAAGAGGAGGGCGTAGCCCAGGTCAAGATCAGGTTTAAAAAAGGTGAGAACGTCCGGGTGGTCGATGGTCCTTTCACGGATTTCATCGGCACCGTCGACGAAATAAATATGAGCAAGGGCAAAGTAAAAGTTATGCTGACACTCTTCGGACGGGAGACTTCAGTAGAGCTGGACTTCCTGCAAGTGGAGAAACTATAAAATGGCCAAGAAAGTTAAAGCAATAGTCAAATTACAGATACAGGCTGGTAAAGCGACGCCTGCGCCGCCGGTCGGCCCTGCTCTGGGCCAGCATGGTGTCAATATTATGGGCTTCTGCAAAGATTACAATGACCGGACAAAATCATTTGAGGGTTCCATTGTACCGGTGGAGATCACGGTTTTCGAGGACAGGTCTTTCACGTTTATTACAAAGACACCGCCGGCCTCGGACCTCTTGAAAAAGGCCCTGAGTATAGAGAAAGGGAGCGGGGCTACGCCGACTCAGATAGCAGGGACGATATCTAAAGCAAAGATTAACGAGATCGCCAAGGTCAAGCAAAAGGACCTTAATTCATTGGACATTGATGGAGCGGCTCGCATCATTGAGGGAACCGCCCGGAGTATGGGCATTAAAGTGGAGTAATTACATGGCTACCAGAGGTAAAAATTATCGAGAAGCTTCCAAGCAGATTACAAGCAATAAGGTGTATGATCCCAGGGAGGCTGTCGCCATCGCTAAAAAGGCAGGATATGCCAAGTTCGATGAGACGGTCGAACTACACCTCAGGATGGGTGTCGACCCCCGCGCAGCCGATCAGCAGGTAAGAGGTACAGCCCTTTTGCCCAATGGTCTGGGCAAGCAGGTGCGGGTAGTGGTGTTTGCGCAGGGAGAAGGCGCCAGGCTTGCTACAGAGGCTGGCGCCGAGTATGTAGGCGCAGACGACCTGGTAAAAAAGATCGAGGACGGCTGGCTGGATTTTGATGTAAGCATTGCTACTCCTGATATGATGGGAAAGGTCAGCAAGCTGGGTAAAATCCTCGGCAGGCGCGGATTGATGCCCAATCCAAAGGCAGGCACGGTTGTTGCGCCCGCTGATTTACCGCGGGCTATCAATGAGGTGCGCAAGGGCAGGGTGGAGTTCCGGCTCGACAGGACCGCCATAATACACGTTCCTGTCGGCAAAAAAAGCTTTGATGAGGAGAAGCTTTACGAGAATCTCATGTCGGTTATTGAAGCCATAACACGCGCCAGGCCGAGCGGCGCAAAGGGGCAGTACATAAAGACAGCATCCGTTTCGACAACTATGGGACCGGGTATCAGGCTTGATATCAAAACCATTACGGATCTGGCAGTAAGCGCATAATTAGGTAAATAAAAGAATAAAATCAGCCGTTGATAGCGGGCGCCGCAAGGCTTAATCTAATGCCCGCCGAGGTTAATTCACAGGAAGCGATATATAGCGTCCTGAAAAATCCTCGTGCAACGGCACGAGGATAGTTTTTTATAGGAGCATTGATATGATACGCAAAAAGAAAGAGGCAGTTATCAGCGAGCTGGCCGGCAACCTGGGCAAATGTGTGGTTGCGGTTGCTACGGATTATCGCGGTATGACCGCGAAAGAAATGGTACAGCTACGCAAACAAATGCATCAGCAGGGGGTTGAATATAAAGTAGTTAAAAACACCCTCATGCGTTTCGCTGCTGAGAAAGCCGGGATAAAGGGCCTGGACCAGTTCCTGACGGGGCCCTTGGCTATAGCTCTCAGCTATGATGACGCCGTAAAGCCGGCCAAAATTCTGGTCGATCACATCAAGTCGGCCAACTCGGTTCTGAAGGTCAAAGGCGGGGTGCTCGGCGATAAAGTGCTTACACCCGCAGACATAATCAGCCTGGCTGCGACCCCTTCCAGGGAAGTGCTGATCAGCCAGCTGCTGGGCCGCTTGAAGTCTCCGGTCTACGCGCTTCACTTCGCGCTCAGTTCCCCGCTGCGCGGGCTGGTCGGTGTATTGCAGGCAAGGGCCAGGCAACTCGAGGGCGCCTGAAGCAGGCAATTACAGGGTAATGAACCCTATATTAATAATGGATCTGTATTAAACGAATAACAGGAGGATACCAGGATGACAAAAGATGAGATCGTAACAATGATAAAGGGAATGACCGTGCTCGAGCTTTCGGAGTTGGTCAAGGCATTAGAAGAGGAGTTTGGGGTTAGCGCTGCCATGCCCATGGCCGTAGCCGCAGGGCCGTCTGGCGCAGCCGGCGGAGCAGCCGCTGCTGCTGAGGAACAGACCGATTTCACGGTAATTCTCAAGGAGATTGGCGAGAACAAGATCGCCGTCATTAAGGCCGTACGCGAGGTAACCACGCTCGGTTTGAAGGAAGCCAAGGACCTGGTCGAGGGTGCGCCCAAGCCTGTCAAGGAAGGCGTAAACAAGGACGAGGCTGCTTCTATCAAGAAGAAGCTGGAAGAATCCGGCGCAAAAGTCGAAGTAAAGTAGATTATTTATCAGCCATAAATAGTTCACCGGCTTTCTGCCACGATTAGGCAGAGCCGGTGAACTTTCGTTTTTGCGTGGATGGTGGTATTTTTCGTGCAGGAGCAGTAAGAGAGGAGGAGAAATATATGGCAAACTATGAGAAACGGGTAATATCCGCAAAGGTAATATCACAAAAGGGTACATGCGTGGCCGCCCACAAAACCGGTGACGAGTTCCTTATAACAGATATATGTCCGGCGGGTATGTGCGCCTGGGCTTTTTATACATTATTCCCGTTCGCCCAGGTATTGATGTCGGAAGGCAACTTTCCATGGGAAAAGGATCCTGATAAATGTACCGTTGCCTGCCCCGACCCGGGCAGCCCGGTGGTTTTCGAATTATCCCGCAGAATGTGACTTCGGTCTCTTGTTATTTGTAAATTACATATCTATAATTTAATTGAGTAAATATTATTAAGGGAGGTGGGAATAGATAGAAACAGTATTTATTCGTTGCTGTAGATCTCCCGTATTCAAATCAGCGTTGGTAACTTTAAAAGGAGGGTGCAATGGCCGGGATGTATATAGCCTATGCTGACAAGTTGCTGAATTTCACCGAGCAGCATGCCCAGGAGATAGCCAAGCAGTGGGCAAAGGCGTTGGTATCCAATTCAAAGACGACGGCCTATAAGAAAGTCCGCGAGTTCAAGCTGGTTAATCAGGGTGAATCTTTCTATAAGAATTTAAAAAAGCTATATTTTGAGCAGAATACGTACGATGTTGCTACGGCATACTTCTCCAAATTTGCCGAGGAGCAATTTTATGAGAATATTCCCCTGGACGAGGCAATCTATGCGATTATCCTGCTGCGAAGGCAGATGTGGCTGTTTGCAGAATTCCAGGTGCTCTTCACCTCCGCCCTCGACCAGTACCAGGCATCGGATGGCATCAACAGGACAGTGCTGATAACTGACTATGGCATCATAGCCGTAATAAAGAAATACAACGAGCTCAAAAAGTAAGCATCAACATTGCGGAAATAGTATATGACAGGGCAGGCGGAGGCTAAGACCCCGCCTGCCCTTATTATTGATTGATATTTCTCTGCCTGTACTGCAAAGCCTCGGCCACGTGGTTGGTCTTTATTATTTGAGAGCCGTCGAGGTCTGCTATGGTACGTGCCAGTTTAAGAGTGCGGTGAAACGCCCTTGCAGTGAAATGGATCTGCTTCATAGCTGTTTTTAACAGCATCTGGGCCGCGGGATCGACCTTGCAGAATTGACGTATTTCCAGGGCAGTCATGTCGGCGTTGTCGGTTAAAGCTGTTTCTGTGAACCTCTCAGTCTGGATTTGCCTGGCCGTCTGGACGCGCCGTCGCACACTCTCTGAGAGTTCCGACTGTCCGTCGTCCGTAAGCTTTTCGTAATCTATGCGGGGTATATCCAGGAATATATCGATGCGATCCATGAGGGGGCCGCTGATTTTTTTCTGATAGCGTGTTACCACCGTTGATGAGCATTTACATTCCCTGACAGGATCACCGTAGTATCCGCAGGGGCAGGGATTCATAGCAGCCACCAATATGAAGTTGGCCGGGAAGGTCAGGCTGCCCTCGGCGCGGCTGATGGTGATTATCCTGTCCTCGAGTGGCTGGCGCAGCGATTCCAGCGCCATATGATTGAACTCAGGGAATTCATCCAGGAAGAGCACACCTCGATGGCTCAGGCTTATCTCACCCGGGTGCGGCAGGCGTCCGCCTCCTACCAGGCCTGCATGTGAGGTGGAGTAGTGCGGCGCGCGGAATGGACGCCGGTTGATAAGCGGCGCGTCCCGGGATGTCAGTCCGCTGACGCTGTATATCTTGGTCACGTCGATCGCTTCGTTGAGCGTGAGTGCAGGAAGGATGTTGGCCAGGGCACGCGCCAGCATGGTTTTTCCGCTGCCCGGAGGACCCACCATTAGAACGTTGTGGCCGCCCGCGGCGGCCACTTCAAGGGCCCTCTTGGCATGTTCCTGGCCCTTTACCAGGGATAAATCGTCCTGCTGTCCCGGCTGGCAGGAATCCTCCCAGCACGTCTTGCCGGAGTATGGCTGGATATCCTGTTCACCCTGGAAATGGCTTACGAGCTGGCCGAGCGCAACAACCGGGTAGACCCGAATACCTTCGATCAATCCGGCTTCCCCTGCATCTTCTGCGGGCACAAAAACGCTCTGAATACCTTTCTCCCTGGCCATGGCTACCATGGGCAGGATGCCATTGAGATGACGTACGCTGCCGTCCAGGGATAACTCACCCAAAAAAAGTGTGTTTGAGCAATCGATATTGATCTGACCGGAGCTGACCAGTATACCGATGGCGATAGGCAGATCGTAGGTTGGGCCGATCTTTTTTAAGTCGGCCGGCGCGAGGTTGACAGTTATCCTTTTCATCGGGAAGCTGCAGCCGGAGTTTCGTACGGCTGCACGCACGCGGTCCCTGGCTTCCTTGACGCCGGTGTCGGGCAATCCTACGATCATAGTACCGGGGAGGCCGGGTGATATATCAACCTCCACCTCAACCATACGGGCATCGAGCCCGACCATCGCTGCGGTATTAATTCTGGCTAACATATATGAAGTGACTTTATGGCTGATTATACCAGATATGACACCGCGGATTATCAGCGCATAATGCCGCGCAACGCTCTGTCAAGGCCGGGGACTGTCATGTACCTGGATAGGTCACCGGGTTTGATCCACTTGAATTCGGTATGTTCCCAATCGATCATGATTTTATCGGGATCGAGAACATGAAAGAGGAAAGGATGCACAATCCATTTTCTGTGAAGCTTCTCATCAATCACCTCAACCGTTTTCCCCTGTTTGACCAGCCTGATATTGTTCTTGAAAAGCCCGGTCTCCTCCCTGATCTCGGTAAAGGCCTGGTCCAGCGGATCAGTCTCGATATAACCGCTGACACCTGCCCACGCCCTCTGGTATGTGCCCACCTTGTTGCTTCTCCTCAGTATCAAGATCAGTTTTCTTTGTTCGAGGAAACAGGTGACCACGTGTTTCTCTTCCAGCGGAATAGATGATACGCGATCAAGATATGCCTGGAGCCGGCCTTCCAGCAGTCCGAGTGCCTTCCTGGCGGCGCTGCGCTTGATCTCTATCCTGTTTCCTCCGAAGATAAATTTTTCAACTGATATTTCATCAGGCGTTGCTACACCCATGTAAAAGAGGCCGATCGGTTTCACCTGTGTTGCGCCACCCGGGCCGGCAATGCCGGTGGTGGACAAGCAAATATCCACACCAAGCATCCTGCGCCCGCCTTGCGCCATCTCCCCGGCTGTCTCAGAGCTGACCGCCCCGTGAAGTTTAAGAGTTTCAGATTTAACGCCGGCAGCAGTCATTTTGAGGTCGTTGCTATATGAGATAATCGATCCTTTGTAGTAGTCGGAACTGCCGGCCACATTGGTGATTTTGTCAGCCACCCGTCCACCGGTAGCCGATTCCACTGTGCCAATGGTCAGGTATTTGCCGGCCTTGTCGCGATATGCCCTGACCAGCACGGCTATCTGTTCTTCCGGTTTTTTCACGGCAGCCTCCAAATGCAGATTCAGCACGCATTTTAACAGAAACAGTTCCTTCAGTATAAGCAACTCAAGCTGATATAATGGTCGCCATGGCAAACCTGCGTGATACTATTCTATTTCTGGGCACGGGGGGCGCCAGGTTTACCGTTGCCAAGCAGCTGTTAGCCACCGGTGGCGCCTGGATGAACCTCGGCGGCACCCAGATATTAATGGACCCGGGACCGGGCTCGCTCGTTTACGCCATCAAATACGGCTGTGAGCCGCCCACGCTCGATGCCATCATCCTCTCACACAAGCACCTCGATCACTCAGTTGACATAAATGTAATGATTGAGGCTATGACCGATGGTGGGTGGAAAAAGAGGGGATCGCTATTCGCGCCGGCTGATGCCTTCGAAAACGGTGCTGTCATACTGCCCTATGTAAGGGGATATCCCAGCAGGGTGGAGATACTGGAGGAGGGAAAAGAGTACACCGAAGGCGATGTGGTTTTCAATACACCGGTGAAACACATACATCAGGTCGAGACCTATGGCTTTGTTTTCAGTACTCCACGCCACAAATTCTCATGGATAACAGATACGAGGATTTTCGATTCTCTGGCAGGCCACTATAAAACGGAACTGGTGATTATCAACGTATTGAGCTATGAGAGGAAGATTCAGGTCGATCACCTTTCTTTGCCGGAGGCCGAGTCGATTATCAGGGAGATCAAACCGAAAACGGCGGTGCTCACGCACTTCGGGCTGACCATGTGGCGGGAAAAGCCATGGGATATCGAGCACAGGGTAAGCGATGCCACCGGCGTCAGGGTGATTGCCGCCAGGGACGGCATGTTGCTCGACCTGGACAAGGTTGTATGACTGCGGATGAATTTAGAGGGATTCCAGTATCCTTTGTGCGAGTCCCGGTGTAATACCTTCAATGGCAGTAAGCTCTTCTATGCGGGCTTCTCTTATTTTACGGACTGAACCGAATCTTCTGATCAGCGCCTTTTTACGGGAGGGACCTATGCCGGAAATGCTGTCCAGTGCCGATTCCCTGGTAGCCTTTGCACGGACGCTCTTGTGGTATGTGATAGCAAACCTGTGCGCTTCGTCCCGCACCCTCTGAAGGAGATGTAATTCGGGCGCTGATTTATCAATGGATACAGGTCCGCTAACGTCGGGCAGGTATACATCCTCGTTCTCCTTGGCAATGCTGGCTATGGGAATGTCCACTGTACCCGCCTCCTGCATAGCAGATATAGCGGCATGAAGGTGCCCCTTACCACCATCGATCAATACAAGGTCCGGCAAGGTAGCCCATTTGCCTCCATCTTTTACCTGCGCTTTAAAACGCCGTCTGATCATCTCGCGCATCATGGCGTAATCATCGGTGCCGGCGACGGACTTTATCCTGAAACGCCGGTAATGAGCTGGTCTGGGGCCGCCGTCTTCAAATACCACCATGCTGCCCACGGCGTTTGTACCCTGGATATTTGATATATCATAGGCTTCCATTCTGTGAGGGAAGCGAGTGAGGTTAAGCATCTCCTTCAGGTTGGACAGTATTTTTAAATTTTCGGGCCTGGCTGCCCGTCTGTTCTTGTAGATTTCCAGTTGCTGGCGTGCATTTTCCATTACCATGTTGATGAGGCGTAGGCCGACTCCCTTCTGCGGCACCCTCATCTCCACATTGGAACCCCGCTTGCTTTTTAACCATTCGGCTATCAGAAGCCGTTCATCGATGGGGGATTGCAGCAGGATGAGGTTGGGGATATGGTCGGCAGAGGAATAATACTGTTTCAGAAAACCTTCGAGCAGCCTTGCATCGCACTCATCTCTGACATCCTCCATGAGAAAGTGTTCATCACCTGCCAGGCGTGTATTATTAATCGAGAAAATACGCACGCAGGCCAGGTCACCGTCACGGGCGAGCGCTATGGCATCCTGCTCGCCGCGGATATTGAGGGGGATGTTGTTACTGGCGATTACCGCTTCGATGGCCTGTGACTGGTTCCGTAAGACCGTTGCTTTCTCAAATTCAAGTGAACGCGAGGCTATGGCCATGGCTTTCTTGAGGTCACGCAGCACCATCTCCTCTTTGCCCTCGAGCACAGCCACCACCTGCCGGACAATGGCTTGATACTCCTCCCTGCTTATAGCTCCGATACAGGGTCCGGAACAGCGGCGGATATGATATTTAAGGCACGGTCTTGTTTCATCCCCGCTGATCTTTTTATCGCAGGACCTTAACGGAAATACTTTTTTAATGAATTCATACGTCTGGCGCGCCGACCATGCGCTGGGTACACGGCCGATATATTTAGCCCCGTCATTGTATCGCCGCCTGGTAATGCTGATGGTCGGCCACTCATTTTTGACATCGATCTTAATATATGGAAAACTCTTATCATCCTTGAGCAGTATGTTGTAAGGAGGCCTGTGCTTTTTTATCTGCTGACATTCAAGTACAAGGGCTGCTATTTCCGATTCCGTAATTACGAATTCAATTTTATCGATATGCTGTACCAGACGGGCTGTTTTTTCGGGTAGATTGGGTGTATATTTGAAGTAGCTTTTTACCCGGTTGCGGAGGTTTGACGCTTTGCCTATGTATATGACTGCGCCGTCGACGTCTCTGAAGGTGTAGACGCCGGGCTTGGGAGGTAGAAGCTTTAAATAGGATAGTATGTGCGGCTTAATCACTTTCGGGTGAATTTTAGCATCGAAACGACGGGCATACAAAAGGCGTAGAAGGATCGGATTAGGGTTCTGTTCGAGGGGCGCTGATTTATGTTAAAATAGTGGTCGCCGTTATGCAAGAAGACATAAGATTATTCTTAAATTACATATCCAAAGAAAAAAAGTGCTCCAGGAACACTCTGGACGCTTATCATAATGATCTGAGCCAGCTATCGGATTATATAGCGGCGGTCAAAGAGAAAGAGGAACCGGGCTGCAATTCCGCGGAGTTGAGCGAAGATCACCTGGCATCCTACATGCTGAACCTCAAGGAGAAAAGCTATACAGTTTCCACGATCGCGAGGAAGATTGCAGCGGCGAGGACCTTTTTAAAATTCATGGCAGAACGCGGCAAGGTCAACAAGGATTTGGCGCCCAGGCTGACTGCCCCAAAGGTAAATAAACCGTTGCCTAAAGCGCTGTCGGTGGCTGATATACAGCGTCTGCTGGCTGAGACAGCGAGGGTCCCATCCGTAGATGCCAGGAGGGACCAGGCCATGCTGGAACTGCTGTATGCCAGCGGCCTGTTGGCGAGCGAGCTGATGTCTCTCAATGTCGAGGATATCGATACGGTGCATAACTGCATCAATTTAAAGGGTCACGGCGGAAAAATAAGGAAGATTCCCCTTGATAACCGCATAGGGAAAATGATGCGGGAGTACATAGACTCGGTGCGTATCAAGTTGCTGATCAGCGATAAAGAGAGAGCCCTCTTTCTGAATCAGAGGGGCGAGAGGCTCACCAGACAGGGATTCTGGCAAATTGTACAGGGATATGCAACGGCCGCCGGGCTTTCCTCCAAGGTCACTCCCAGGACTATCAGGCACAGTTATGCCGTACACAGGCTTAACAGCGGTGCGGATATACACTCGGTGCAAGAAGTGCTGGGGCACGCGCATATCTCTACTACGCGGGCATATAAACAGGTGTAAACCTTTCATTGCAGTCATTATCAGGAGAACATATATGTCAAAAAAATCACGCAAAACCAGGTCCAGGAGCAGAGTCGCCGAGACACCCCGTCCGGATACCAGACAGGCCCAGCAGAAGGCGCAGCCCGCCCGCTCCAAACTGCAGGTAAACGCTGTGGCGATAGCTGTGCAGCCACAGAATTATAGTTATGTGAAATCTGATCTCATACGTATCGCTGTAATCGCCGGGGTGTTGATCCTGGTGCTTATAGTACTGACATTTATCCCGGCCTTGAAATCATAGGATTTAATACGGCTGTGGACTTCGACAGGGCCCGGCGGATCCTGATTGATTCGATATCTCACGATATCAAGGACAAGCGTACACTACTGGCCATGTCCAGAGTGCCTCGAGAGCGTTTCATCCCCTTAGAACTGCAGTCATCGGCGTATGATGACAGGCCTCTCGGCATCGGCTGTGGACAGACTATCTCACAACCCTATATCGTTGCCCTTATGACGGAAGCGCTGGAGTTGAAAGGTTGGGAAAAGGTGCTGGAGATCGGCACCGGCAGCGGATACCAGGCTGCAGTACTGGCCGAACTTGCCAGTTGCGTTTACAGCGTCGAGAGGATACCGGAGCTCGCGGATGCTGCAACCAAGACACTGTCTGAACTGGGCTACAAGAATGTTAAGATTGAGATTGCCGGCGATCAACTGGGGTGTGAAAAGTATGCGCCCTATGAGGGTATTTTGGTGGCTGCAGCGGCCCCTTCAGTGCACCAGACACTGATAGACCAGTTGTCTGAAGGCGGCAGGCTGGTTATCCCGGTTGGCTCAAGGATCGAGCAGGAACTACTATGTATCACGAAAATGAGATCGGGGATCCGGACTGAGAAACTGGGAGGGTGCCGTTTCGTTCCTCTTATCGGCAGGGATGCATGGGAGGAGTGATCGCAGGTAGATAGACCCGACGGGGCATGCCGCAGCGCAGGCCAGGCAGGAGTTACAGTCAGTCTCAGCCAGGGGCATCTGCGAAAAAGTGGAAACGATTGTCTTCAGCCCGCGGTAGGCAAAGTCCAGTACCGAGGTACCGCTTTCATGGCAGGCCCGGATGCACTTTCCGCAGAGAACACATTTGTTGCGGTCAAATATTATAAGCGGGTGGCTGGAGTCGATGGGGTATTCCAGGGGGGTTTTGTTGAAACGCCGGTCATTGAGTTTAAAATGCTCATGGGCAGCGATGTTCTGCAACTCGCAAATTTTATTTTTTACGCATCTTGCGCAGTCCAGTACATGGTTGCTCAGCAACAGGTTAAACGATGCCTGGCGCATTCGTCTTATACTTGGACTGTTAAGTGTAACCGATAAACCGTCGCAGACCTTTTCGGTGCAGGCTGTAACGGGGCCGCCGGGCCGGCCTGCGATCTCCACAAAGCAGAGGCGACATGAGGCTGGTGGCCTTCTCAGGCCGCGAGTTGCACACAGGTTGGGTATATAGAAACCATTATCCAGAGCGACCCACAGCAGATTTGCCCCGCGGGCTGCAGTCACAGTGTTTCCCGCAATTGTTAAGGTACAGGCCATATGCAAAAGATATCAAAAATAAAGGGCGGTGTACATATTTGACACCGCCCTTTAAAATTCCGCTATAAGCGTTAGCTGTAGACATGCTTGATTATCTGTCCATCCGGCGCTCTCAGCTGGATATGAAGGGGCATCTGTCCGAGAGCGTGAGTGGAGCATGACAGGCATGGATCGTAGCAGCGAATAGCGGCTTCGACCCTGTTGAGTATGCCCTCGGTGACCTTGCCATTCTTGATGTATTGATTGGCAACTTCGTATACCGAGCGGTTCATGGCAGCGTTGTTATTGCCGGTAGCAACGATCAGGTTGACCCCGGTGATCTTGCCGGTATCATCCACCCAGTAATCATGGAAGAGTGTGCCTCGGGGGGCTTCGACCACGCCAACGCCATGCTCATTATATTTATTAGAGGTAACCTGCAGGTCTGTGGACGTGACGTCTTTGTCCTCCAATATCTCCCTGGTCTTTTCAATGGCGTAAATGAGCTCAATGAGCCGGGCGTAATGAAAATACATGGAGCCTTCGACCAGGCCGTTAGGGCTGAGCTTCTTGTAGAGCTTGAATTCGGCGTTGGCCAGTGGAGTGGTAATACCCTTACAAACATTGAGGCGTCCCAGCGGTCCTGCGCGGTAAATGCCGCCCGGGTAGCCCAGGCTCTTATAGAACGGGAATTTCATGTATGACCAGTCTTCCACATACTCTGCGATGATATCGAGGTATTTGGACGGGTTGAACTGGTCCTCCAGCACGACTCCCTTGGAATCGACTAGCCTGAGGTTGCCGTCATATAGAGCAAGATTATTATCCTTGTCGACCATGCCGAGGTAAGCCGATGGGAACGTGGCAAAACTATTCACCATACTTGTGTTGGCGGCAACGTATTCCTTCAATATTTTTACTGCGAGCTGCGCATCGGCCAGCGCCCAGTCAATCTGCTTGAGAAAATAGTCCCTGTCCTCGACCGATAAGGCGGTGGTCATACCTCCAGGCAGGGCTGCATTCATGTGCACTTTCTTCCCGCCGAGCTTCTTGATGATGGTCTGCCCGAGACTGCGCAGCTTGACGGCCTCCGTTGCCAGCGCCGGGTCAGCCCCTATGAGCCCTATGACATTTCTGGTGGCCGGATCGGAGTCAAAGCCGAGCAGAAAATCGGGGCTGGCCAGATGAAAGAAATGCAGGGCATGTGACTGGATGAATTGGCTCATGTGCAGCAGTTCCCTCAGCAGTTTTGCAGGCCGTGTCAATTCCACGCCCAGGATGACATCGCAGGCTTTGGCCGAAGCAAGCTGGTGGCTGACCGGGCAGATGCCGCATATCCTGGGTGTCAGGTTAGGCATCTCCTGGAAGACCTGCCCTTCGCAGAATTTCTCAAAGCCGCGGAATTGAGTGTTATGGAACCTGGCCGATACGGCATTGCCCGCATCATCTATCTGTATGGTTACCTTGCCATGACCCTCTACCCTGGTTATGGGGTTGATTACAATCGTTTTACTTGCCATTTCTCACCTCTTTAATCAAAGCGCATTATATTGCTGGGAACGACAGGGATCCTGCCTGCCAGCAGCTCAGTCAGGCCGTATTTGATGGCCTCCGGCTCAGGCGGGCAGCCCGGCACATAGCAATCCACCTTAACTATCTGGTTGGCCGGGTATACCTTATCGAGCAGCGCGGGGACTCCGGGCGCTACCGGAATCTTGCCCTTGTAGGTGCTGGGAGTATCTATATAGGCACGCTTCAGAACAGCCTCTTTATCAAATGTATTGCGCATGGCGCAGACTCCGCCAAAACAGGCGCAATCTCCCAGCGCCATTAATATCTTGCAGTTGTGCCGTAGCTCCTCAATGACTTCTTTTTCCTCTTCGTTGCCTACGGAACCTTCGACTATGCCGACATCGACCGGTGTGAAGTCCTTAATATCGGTTATCGGACTTCTACGAAACTCGATCAGCTTCGACAAATCGATAATAAATTCATCTACATCGAGGAATGACATGTGACAACCTGCACATGATTCCAGCCAGACCGTCGCAACTTTAACTTTTGCCATCTGTTCACTCCTTTCGGGCGTTTATTTTTTCAGGTGCCTGGCAACTTCCTTGAGGGTATCGGCATCTGTCTTGATCTCGGTATTTGCTTTAACCATGGGTACGGTTTTCTTGCTGACGCCGTCAATCGATGTGTAGCTGCCCTTGCTTTCAGTCCAGAGTAGTGATGGAAGAACAACATCCGCTTTCTCGGTAACGGGTGAGCGGTAGCTGGCTTGAACTACTGCGAATTCAACTCCTTTCATGCTATCGGCCAGGACCTGTGAATTTGTCAGGTCATCGGCCAGCAACAGATAAAGGCCTTTGACCTTGCCCTTGGCCAGATCTGCGGCTACGGAACCCTTTGCGTTGACCAAACCCAGGTCCCATGCGCCACGGCTATTACCATAACGTTTCAGAGAGATGATCCCTGGTTTGTCTCCGATGAGAGCCGCAAGGTTCAATATTGTCGCGACCAGATCGGCGTCTTTATACTGGAGAATGCCGCTACCATAGATGATAACGCCGTTCTTGGATCCGGCCAAAATCTCCCCGGCTTTTACAATATCATGCATGTCGATACCGAGGTCCTTGCTTGCCTTCTTGACATCGGCTTCCTTAAATACAGCTGCGTATTTGCTCTTATCGCCGGCAACTTTGGCAGGGAGATGGTCCAGTATGGTCCTGCCCAACGCCTTGATAATGTCCTCTTTTTTGCCCTCTGGCGGCTTCAGCCAGACCGATGCGCGGAATGTGAAGGGGTTACGCAGCGGATCGATGACGATTAATTGCGCCTTGTTCTTGGATGCGGCGCGCATTATGTAAGAGCCGATTACCGGATGTGTCTTGGTGGGATGTGCGCCTATTACCACGATACTATCGGCAGTAAGAATGTCTTCGAGCTTTGCTTCTATATCCAGTCCGGACTTGCTGTCGAATTTGGCTATGCCCTGTGTAACGGTCCGGCAATCGTCGCCGTCCAGCGTGTCCACCAGTTTGCTGCCGGCCTTATCCATCAGGTCGGCAAAGACTATTAGTGCTTCCGAGTTGACCTTGCCCGAAGCCAGTCCGGCGATACCATCGGATGCTCCGAGCTTCTTGGAGATAGCTTCGAAGGCTTCTTCATAAGAACAGCTTACAAGCTGTCCCTTGTTGTTACGTTTCAATGGGGTGGTGATCCTGTCTGCAGCTTCATAGAGCGGTTCGAACCTGCCGATCTCGCAGAGAAGGCCGCGAGGTTTGGTCATGTCGGGGCTATCGATCCTGACTACCCGGTTGTTTTTAACCAGGCCGTTGATATCGCAGCCGACACCGCAGATGGCGCAGGTGGATTCGACCGAAGTGCACTCTGAGGGCTTGCCCCTGTAAGCGCTGATTTTGGAGAAAATGGCGCCGGTGGGACATGCCTGGAAGCAGCCCCCGCAGGAGATACAGGAGGATTCGCCCAACGGCTGGTTGATGTCTGCGCAGACGTTGGTCTTCCAGCCGCGTTTACCAAAATCGAGAGCGTGCGCGCCGGTGATCTCATCACAAGTACGGATGCACCTTCCACAGAGGATGCAGCGGTTGTGGTCCATGACGATATTGGGATGGGACGAGTCGGTGGTCTGATTGGGCCAGGCGTACTGGTAGCGTGCATTGTCCATCTGGTATTTGTAGGCCAGGCTCTGCAGCTCACAATCGCCTGTGGCCACACAGTACGCGCACAGGTGGTTGCGCTCCGTAAACAGGAGTTCCAGCACGAGCCTGCGGTATTTTTCCAGCCTCGGCGTGCTCGTCGATATAACCTGGCCATCGCGCGCCGGGTAGGTGCAGGATGGAACAAGGTTCCTTTCTTTTTCGATCTCGACCAGGCAGAGCCTGCAGGCCCCGACGTCGGTGAGTCCCTTGAAATGGCACAGTGTGGGCACGTCGATGCTGTTTGCCAGGCAAACATCCAGGACCGTGTCGCCCTGTTTTCCCTTAACTTGTTTGCCGTTAATCAATAATCTTATTTCACTCATTTGCCTATTCTCCTATCCAATATCGCATCTCAGGCATCTGCTGCATTCTTCACGAGCTTCTTTCGCCGTGTAATTTATAGACACTTCTTTCATGGTGGTTTTTCTGTCCACCGGGCGAATCTCGGCGATTTTCACCCTCGCGCGTTCGGCAGTCTCGGCCTCGGTTGGAGGCACATTGGAATACTGGAAAGTCTCGGCGTCCTGCCGGTCGACTCGTGGACCGAGGTCTTTGCCTGAGAGGAACCTTTTAATAGATGACGCCGCCCTCTGACCTGAAGCTATGGCCTCGATAACGGTCCAAGGGCCGGTGAAGGCATCGCCGCCTGCGAAAACGCCCTTCCGGTCAGTGGCCAGTGTCCTCTTGTCGGCCACCAGGACACCGCCCCGGGCAGTCTTTACATCGCCCAGCTTGATCGATTCCGTGTCCGGCCTCTGTCCGATGGCCTCAATCAATGTGTCCACTTCGATCGTGTATTCGGAGCCTGCGATGGGTTTGGGTGAGCGTCTGCCGCTCTTATCGAAATCTCCCAGCGCCATCTTGTTGCATTCGATACCGGATACCTTACCAGCCTTTCCGATAACCTTGACCGGGGCGCTCAGTACATGCAGCTTGATACCCTCTTCTTCGGCGGCTAGTATCTCTTCCTCCTCGGCGGGCATATCGGCCTTTTCTCTGCGATAGACGATGTGCACTTCCTCAGCGCCCTTGCGCAGGGCAACCCTGGCGGCATCGATGGCGGAGTTTCCACCGCCGACTACTGCAACTTTCTTGCCCACGTTTATAAACTTGCCCAGATTGATGTTGCGAAGGAAATCAATAGCGTCATAAACGCCCTCGAGATCCTCGCCCGGGATACCCATCTTGTCGCCCTTGTGGGCGCCGATGCCCACGAATACGGCTTTGAAACCGTCTTTGAATAGGGTGTCGATATCTTTAACAGGGCTGTTGAGCCTTATATCGATACCCATATTCTTTATATTGTCGATCTCTTTATTTAGTACGTCTTTGGGCAGTCTGTATTCGGGTATACCGACCGCCAGCATTCCGCCGGCCACCGGTAACGCCTCGAATATTGTGACCTTGTAGCCTTCTATTGCCAGGTCCCAGGCGGCTGCCAGGCCGGCGGGCCCGGCGCCGATCACTGCTACCTTTTCAGCTTTGGCGGCCTTGATAGCAGGGGTGTAAGACAGGCCGTGCTCGTAAGCGTAATCCGAGGCATACCTCTTGAGGTGCCTGATAGAGACTGCCTCGTCGACCTGACCCCTGCGGCATTTCTTCTCGCAGGGATGGGGGCAAACCCGGCCTACCGTCATCGGCAGAGGCAGACGCTGCATGATCAGATTGTAAGCTTCAGCCGGCTTGTCACTCTTGATAAGAGATACATAACCGGGAACATCAAGCCCGACGGGGCAGGTATGCTGACAGGGTGCGCGGAACAGAGCCTGGCAGAGCGCTGCCGGGCACTTCTTGTCGATAATGTGTGCTTCATATTCTTCTCTGAAATGCCTGATGGTGGAGACTGCGGGATTGGGAGCCGTCTGTCCCAGGCCGCAGATCGAAGCCTTCTGGATCATCTCGGACAGTTCAAGGATAGTGTCGATATCCTCCAGGGTGCCCTTGCCGCTGGTGATCTTGGTTAGCAGCGCCAGCAGCTTGGGGATGCCGGCGCGGCAGGGTACGCACTTGCCGCAAGATTCATCGCGGGTAAACTGCAGGAAGAACTTGGCTACGTCCACCATGCAGCTGTCCTCGTCCATGACTACCAGGCCGCCGGAGCCCATGATGGCGCCCAGAGCGGTGACGGATTCATAATCCACCGGAACATTTACGTGTTCGATGGGGATGACACCGCCGGAGGGGCCGCCCATCTGGGTGGCCTTATACTTTTTGCCTCCCGGGATGCCGCCGCCAATGTCGAAGACTATTTTGCCCAGGGCGGTGCCAAGCGGCACCTCCACCAGGCCTACGTTGTTAACCTTGCCTACCAGGCTGAAGGACTTGGTGCCTTTGCTCTTCTCGCTTCCGACCTTGCCGAACCAGTCAGCGCCCTCACGTATGATGCGCGGTATGATGGACCAGGTCTCGACGTTGTTGATGGCGGAAGGTTTGCCGAAAAGGCCCTTATCGGAGGGGAAAGGAGGCCTCTGTCTGGGCATACCGCGCTTGCCCTCGATGGAGATGAGCAGGGCGGTCTCCTCGCCGCAAACGAAGGCGCCTGCGCCGGGGAAGATATCCAGGTTGAACTCAAAATCGGTGCCCATGATATTTTTGCCCAGCAGCCCGTATTCCCTGGCCTGCGCTATGGCTGCGCTTAAAGTCTCGATGGCAAGGGGATACTCAGCACGTATATAAGCGAAGCCCTGTTTAACATTGCCGACTGCGTAGGCGCCGAGGGCCATGCCTTCAATAATCGAGTGGGGGTTGCCCTCCAGCACGGCGCGGTTCATATAAGCTCCCGGGTCTCCTTCGTCACCGTTGCAGACGAGGTATTTTTCCGTTCCTGGCGAGCTCTTGAGGAAGCCCCATTTGGTGGCAGTGGGGAAGCCTGCTCCGCCCCTGCCCCTGAGGCCGGCTTTCTTTACCTCTTCCAGCACATCGTCAGGCTTCATCTTATAAAGGGCCTTGGCCAGCGCTTCATAGCCGCCGCGGGCGATGTACTCCTCGATATTCCACGGATCGATTATGCCGTTGTTGTGCAGGATACGGAACTCCTGGTCTGCCAGGAATTTAATATTCAGCCTTTCCGGTATGGCCTTGTTGGTGGTCGGATCGTGGTAGACCAGCCTTTCGACTATCTCTCCCTTCAAAATATGTTGCTCGAAGATCTCCTTGACGTCCTCGGGCTTGACCCTGACATAAAGGATGTCGCCCGGGTTCACGATCACGGTGGGGCCCATCTCGCAGGGACCGAGACAGCCGGTCCTGACGATGCTCAATTTACTCTCAAGGCCTTTTTTCTTGATGAGCTCTTCAAACAGCTCCGTTACCTTGTCGCCGCCTGCTGCAGTACAGCCCATGCCGCGGCACTGCTGGATGCAGATTTGTGGAGACGATTTGTAATGGCTGAAATCCGCGTCATCGCGGATCTTAAGCCTCGGTTCAACCGCTTTCTTTAACTTGCTTAACGTTTCAATAGAGGTTATCTTAGGCACTTCTTTTACCTCCTAATGGTACATATTCAGGATATCTTTCACGTGGCCGGGCTTGACTTTCCTGTGTATATCATCGCCGATGGCAATAACCGGGGCGAGGCCGCAGCAGCCGAGGCAGCGCACAGTCTCAAGAGAGAATTTGCCGTCAGGTGTGATACCCTCCGGCTCCAGGCCGAAGTCCTTTCTCAGCAGGTCGAGTATGTCCTGGCCTCCCTTCACATAGCACGCAGTGCCGAGGCAGACCTGTATGACGTGCCTTCCCTTGGGCTGCATGGTGAAGAAGCTGTAGAACGTGACGACACCGTACAGTTCGGCCAGAGGTATCTTGAGGTCCCTCGAGATCGTCTTCAGCACGGTCGGCGGCAGGTAGCCGACGATACCCTGCGCCTGCTGAAGGACGCGGATCGGCGCACCTGCCTGGCCGCCGGTATCATCAATGATTCCCTGGATCCTCTGGAAGGCCCTGCCGGCGAAGCCTCTCCCGGTGTCCGCACTGGTTACTGGGGCTGTCTTTTGCTTTGCCATAAAAACCTCCTAACTCAGGATTTATCCGTAAAAAAGTGGAATAAAGTCATACGACCCTATTCCACTGGTGATACTGTAAAGTCAGGTAGCCCAACCGACTGGAAATTCTAATACTTTTCATATATAAAGTCAATGCTTCGCCAGCCTTCCCAGCGACTTTAGCGAGCTGTCTATACCACGGCCAAAAAGCTTTAACTCGATCGGTTCGCCGTTTCCGTATTTTTTGTAGACGCGGCATACCTGACAGATAGTGGTGTCGTTGCCGGTCTCACCGTAATCATCCAATTTGCAGTACGTGCCCTCTATTTGCCAGCATGGCATGAACTGGTATTTAGTAGCGGGACATTCCTCCCTGATCATAGCTGGGCAATGACACATCTCCCAGCAGGGAGACCTGCCTGTCCAATAATTGGTTTGCTCGGTAGCATCTGCTGCCGGTATCCTGTTTATGTTCTCAGCCATTGTGGAAAATATAGCGATTCTTTCAATACGCGCGACGGAGGAGAAACACAAGAACGCTGATTGTATAACAATCTAATACAACCGACGCCTCGTTCCATCCGTCTCAAAGCTTAATCGTCAGCATATTTACTATGGTAATGCATTTACGATGAAGTCAAGATCGAAGAACCGACAAATTATTGCGTTGCGGACCGGTTGAAATACGTAAGCATTTATGCTGAAGGAGCGTATCCCGAGGCTTGAATAGTGTATTTATTGTGTATATAATCACATTCAAAGAGGTTATTAAAAATGGAGAAAGTGAGAATTCTTCTGGCTGAAGACCACAAGGTTGTCAGGGAAGGAACCAGGCGCCTGCTGGAATCGCAGGCGGATCTTGAGGTAGTAGGTGAGGCCAGTGATGGGATTGAGGCGGTGGAGCTGGCAAAAAAGCTGAGGCCGGCCATAATCATTATGGATGTGTCAATGCCGCGGTTAAACGGGATCGAGGCTACCAAGCAGGTCAAGGCATTGTATCCTAATACGGCCATCCTGGTACTGACCGGCTACGATGATGATGAATATGTTTTTGCCCTGCTGGAGGCGGGTGCGGCCGGTTACCTGCTCAAGGAATCAAGCGGTGAGGAATTGATAGTTGCCATACGTCAGGTGATGACAGGCGAGCCGGTACTGCATCCCAGGATAATGAAAAAGGTACTTAACCGGCTTCGTTCGCCGGTCGAGGAACAGACCGTGCAGACGGCCGGCGAAGTATTGAGTGACAGGGAGATGGAGGTACTGAGGTTGGCGGCCAAAGGCATGAGTAATATGGAGATAGCCGACAGCCTGACTTTGAGCGTGAGAACGGTTCAAACTCACCTTCGCAGCATCTTTAACAAACTGGGGGTGGGTTCACGATCCGAGGCTATAGTATACGGATTGAAGAAAGGATGGCTCACACTGGAGGAGCTGCCTTAAGGCTCTTTATAGCAGGCACATGCAATAACCTGGCAGAAGCCCATATAACATGAGATTTCCGCATAAAATCTGGTCGAGCTACCATTTCTGGATAATTCTCGCCCTGTTCGGCGCCATAACGTTATTTCTTTACCGCGATGTCATCTGGCCGGGCGGTTTAAATTCGGACTTTTACCTTTTCAACCTGAGCCGCCATACCATCGAGCGTAACCTGTTTCTTCTGATCGCCCTTTATACGGCGTTTGTTTTCGGTATAGTACCCACGCTCGTGGTCATAGGAGCCTCGCTGGCAGCGATGCTGCCGCAGGCCCTGTTTTATTCAACCAACCGCAGCGACGCCATACTCGAAGTAGCACTCGTTACCATAGCCGGCCTGGTATTTGTGTACTGGACACGTATCAAAGAGAACGACGACAGACGGTATAAGAAGGCGGTGACCGCGCTGGAGAACACCCAGGAGCAATTGCAGGCCAGGATACGCGAGGCGCGCGCCAACGCCAGGAGACTGGCGACACTTAACACCATTTCCAATGCCCTCAGCCAATACCTCGAGCCGGCCAAGGTCATTGAGACCGCCGTTGAGATGGTTGGAGAGGTCATGGAAGTTGAGGTCATTTTGGTCTACAACATCGAGCCGAGGCTGAACGACATGATATTGACTGCCTATGAAGGGATTTCGTCTGAGAGCGCGGCGGAGCTCGATCATGTAAAGATCGGTGAAGGATTCAATGGCGAGGTTGCAGCCACGGGCGAAGTCATGCTTGTGCCGGATGCATCGAGCGATCCCAGGCTGACGCGTGACGCGGTGATACGCAACAAGATTCATCCGATGCTCATCGTCCCGATGAAATCCAAGGGAGAGGTAATAGGCACGCTTTGCGTGGGGATGCGACGCCCGCGGACCTTCCTCCCCGACGAGATCGACCTGCTCAGCACCATAGCGGGCCAGATAGCTTCAGCCCTCACCAATGCCAAGCTGTACGCAGAGGCCAGGGAGATCGCGGACCAGCTCTACAAGTCGGCCAGGGATTATAGGAACCTGTTCGAGAATGCTCATGATGCCATCTGGTTCCAGGACCTGGACGGTAAAATATTGGCCGGTAATCGGGCGACACTGATGATCTCGGGCTATCCACTTGACAAACTGACTGGCAGGAACGTTAAGGAATTCATGGATGAGGGGATGCTCAAGCTGGGTCGGGAGGTTGGCAAGAAATTGCTAAACGGCGAACCTTTTACCCAGCCCTACGAACAACAAACGATTACCAAGGATGGGATTACCAGGACGTTGACCCTGACCACCATCCTGATGACCGTCGATGACAAGCCGGTGGGTTTTCAGCACATAGCGCGTGACGTCTCGGAAGAGAGGCGCATGCAGAACAACCTTCGCTACTACCTGAACCAGATCACGCGGGCCCAGGAGGAAGAGCGAAAGAGGATATCGCGCGAGTTACACGATGATACGGCGCAGGCACTCTTCGCCATTTCCAGGCAAATGGACAATTTTATTCGTGATAACGTAGGCCTTTCGCAGCAACAAAGAATTACTCTGCAGGATATTCGCCAGAGGATCGGCGTCACACTCCAGGGTATAAGGCGGTTTAGCCAGGACCTGAGGCCCTCGATTATCGATGATCTGGGCTTACTGCCCGCCGTTCAATGGCTGGTCAAGCAGAAAGCAGAGGAAAGCGGGATTGACATTTCTCTGAAGATAAAGGGAAAGGAGCAGAGGCTGCTGCCGGAGATGGAATTGATTTTGTTCAGGATCATACAGGAGGCGCTTAATAATATAGGCAAGCACGCCGCAGCGACCAAAGCGAATGTCAGCCTTGAATTTGCTGATTCGCAGCTTACCGTTGCCATCAAAGATAATGGGAAAGGATTCGATCTGCCTGAGACTGTAGGAGACCTGTCCAGCAGCGGTAAACTCGGTTTGGTAGGCATGAACGAGAGAGTTTCGTTGCTGAGCGGGACACTGGTCATCCAGTCCAAACCTGGCCAGGGTACAACGGTTGATCTGAGTGTCCCGCTGGGCATGTACAATGGCCTGGCGGTTCAGAGATAATCCAGGTAATCGGATACCTCGTCCTGGGCCAGGATTCGTGTGGACTTGTCCTGTAAAAGGTCTATCGCCTCTGACGGCAGGTTATTCAAAACAACAGCAATGGGCAGCCGGTTGTCCATCTTGCGGATCTTCTTAAGCTCTTCGATCTCCTCGTCAGTGGGGAAATACACCAGTACGGCCTTTGGTTCGCTGAGCAGGAAAGTATGCAGCAGGTCTTCGGAGGTCTCGGAAGTGAAAACCTTGTAGCCCTTGCTCTCAAGTCCAGCTATGACGCCGCGCTGATATTCGCTGTCCTTGCTGAAGATCAACAGGGTTCTCAGAAGAACGTTCATTCTGGCTATAATGTGATCCAGCTTGGCTTCGCCTTCAGCGTTAAACTTCTTAACATAGGGTATGCCATAATACATAATCTCTACCAGTTTGCCCGTTTCCTTAAGGGTAGAGGTCCCCATGGCCACGATAGGCTTAGACTTGTTCATGCATGCCTGCAGGACTTCCTCGATACCGCCCGGCAGGTCAACGTCTATAATACAGGCATCGATATCATACTGTGTGATTTGTTGCAGGGCGGTTTCTCTGGACTCGGCGGGGTACAGGCTGTAATCTGAGTCCAGCAGGGCGCGGCCCAGCATACTCATGAATTTGGCATTGCTGTCGGCGATAACGATCCTGAAACCCATCTTTATTCCGCTAAGCCCTGTATTCCTTGCTGATGCGCTAAAGTTTAAAGGCGATTGATAATACGCTGAATCGTATATTTAATTATAATGGGTTCGTGCCTATCTGGGAAACCTGTTATAAAGCAGGTGGGGAGCGAAGCGCAGGCAGGGCAACGCAAAAAAGAATATATAATAGTCTGGTGAATTATGAACCGTTATAAAATGAGCAGCGGGCTTGCAATAGCCGTTATCGTCGGATTCTTCATCATCTGTACCGGCTCGATAGTATCGTGCAGAACATCTTCAGGCCATGACAGCGCCCGCAAGCTATTTCCGGCTGTAGTAAAAATTGTGGCCGGGGATAAGATGGGTTCAGGATTTATAGTCGATGAATCAGGTTACGCGCTGACAAGCTGGCATGTAGTCGGGGACGAGAAAACGGCTTATGTGACTTTAAGCAGTGGAGAGGAGTATGCCGGCAGCGTGCTTGCCACTGACCAGGCGAAAGACCTTGCACTGATCAAAATTGAGGGAGGAATGGGAGAATTCGCCTGCGCCAATCTGGGTAGCTCCATCGAGTCGGACTGTCTTCAGACCGGTGATACAATTTCAATCGCAGGCTATCCAGCCTATACCGATTCGACGTCGTGGACCGTGTCTGAAGGGATTTTATGCTCTTTCCCAACCATAGAGTCAGTCCATTTCATCCAGGCCAGTGCGCAGGTATATCCGGGCAGCAGCGGTGGCCCTATGATCAATGGCTTCGGAGAGGTCATCGGTGTCGTGAACGGGAAATACACTGGCATCGGTACGGGCTGCACGACCTTTGCTACAGCTATAGACGAGGCCTCAGAGTTAATGAATCTGGTGCACGGATTATATAGTCCAGCGGTAAGCCATATCGATTCGCCGGCTACCAAACAGCCCCCGGACTACCGTACCTGTCCCAACGTTGGTTGCAAAGCTCCCGGCTTTACTCTATTGGGACTGGATGGCAAACAGGTTTCCATCGATGCTTTCAAAGGCAGGAAGGTGCTGCTGGTTTTTGCCGGCAGGACCTGTCCGGGCTGTGCACAGTTAATGCAATGTGTCTCGCAGGTATATGATATCTGGCCCAGGGAGCAGTTGGAAATTCTGGTTATTGTAAGCGGGGAGAATAATAGCCTGATCAGTGAATGGGCTGCCGCTAACAGGATAAAGTGCAAGGTTCTATCCGATCCCGACGGCCAGGTGGCAGACCTGTACAGGCCCGCGAGCTTGCCGGCCACCTATTTTATTGATGCTTATGGTCAGATAAAGGTAAAAAGGGCGGGTATCGGGGACAATTGCGCGACGGACATAGACTCGCTGCTGAGGCTATATTGATATCGGGGCAGACTTTTAATACTTGACTTGGCTACTGGTTTAGTGTATTTTTACACACGCAGCTAATTCAGAGGCTGTTGCACCAACCAATAAAATAAGGAGGTAGTCCAGGAAGTGTTAAAGAACAAGTCATTAGTCATCATTTCCATCTTGGTGCTCGTTATGGCAGTAGTGGCCATGGCATGCGCACCGGCAACCCCACCCGCAACTCCGGCAGCTCCGCCCGCAGCACCGGAAACTCCGGCAGCTCCGCCCGCAACACCCGAGACACCGGCAGCCCCGCCCGCAGCACCGGAAACTCCGGTAGCTCCCGCTCCAGAAATAGTGACATCATTTGAAGCGGCAACTTATACCAATGTAGATCCTGCCTTTACCATCAAGTATCCCAAAACATGGGAAGCTGGTAAGGTCAATCTAACCGGCGGCGTTTTTTATGCCAAGGGCGGCGATGACCTGGTTTATGTTGCCGTACGTCCGGCAACCGATTTCAAAGCCTCAGCCACCGAGTTTCTTGCCGACCTGATCAAGTTGAGCGGTGTGGCCTTAAGCCCCAATGTTGATTCCGACAAGACAGTAACTATGCTCGACGGTACCCAGGGGAATGAAATTATGTTATCAGCCCTGTTCGGCTCGAAAAAAGCAACTGTCTATGGCGTCATTAAAGACGGTAAGGCCATCATGGTGATGTGCGGCACGGCTCCCAAGAGCCTGGCTCTCTACAGTGAGATCGGGAAGAGCCTGGTCGTTAAATAATCGGTCGGCTATCTCGAAAGAACAGATTAGTGGACGAAAAAGAGGCCTCTGCGTAACACGCAGAGGCCTCTTACTTTATCCCGGTCAAATTGTGTTACAATTTGAGTGCAGCACGGGTTGAGCTGCGCTAATCAAATCGGAGGCGATAATGGGAGACAAGGGTGGCAATCCTGCGCTGGATGAATTCAGGAAGAAATACCCTGAAAAATTTGCGGGAGAAAAAGAGGCCTTCAACAAGATACACAAGGGCGACCGCATTTTCATCGGCACTGCCTGCGCTGAACCTCAGTATCTGGTCAATGCCCTGGTCAACTACGTAGAATCTAACCCCAAGGCCTTTTTCGATGCGGAGGTTCTGCAGGTGTGGACTCTTGGCGTGGCCGCCTACACGCAGGAAAAATTCAAGTCGAATTTCAGGCATAACTCGTTCTTTATCGGCGATAATACGCGTGGTGCGGTTAATCAGGGTATGGCCGATTACACTCCTATTTTCCTGTCCCAGGTGCCGCAGCTCTTTCGACGGGGGGTCGTGCCCATCGATGTGGCTTTAATCCAGACCTCGTTGCCGGACCGGCACGGATATTTGAGCCTGGGCATCAGCGTGGATATCGTTGCGGAAGCCGTGGAGCAAGCCCACCTGGTAATCGCCCAGGTGAATGCCAATATGCCCAGGGTGCAGGGCGATGGGTTTCTGCATATAGACCATGTCGATTACGTATTACCCTACGACGAACCTGTGCTTGAGTTTGATCCCCCTGTGGACGACGAGCTTGCCGCAAGGATAGGCAACTACGTATCGCGCCTGGTCCAGGACGGCGATACCATACAGGTTGGTTACGGCAGCAGGCTCAATTCTATCCTCGGCAGCCTGTCCAACAAGAAACACCTGGGTGTGCATACGGAACTGATGTCGGACGGTATCGTTGAACTGATCAAGCTGGGAGCTATTGATAATTCGAGGAAGAAATATGACCACGGGAAGACAGTAGCAACCTTTTGTATGGGTAAAAAGTCTACTTACGACTTTATCGATGACAATCCCTCCATTGAGTTTCGCACGATAGAATACACCAACGACCCGCTTGTCATCGCCCGGCATGACGATATGGTTGCCATCAACAGCGCCCTCGAGATCGACCTCACCGGCCAGGCCACGGCGGAATCGATAGGTAAGACCTTTTACAGCGGTATTGGCGGGCAGGCTGATTTCATGCGGGGAGCGATCCTGTCGAGAAACGGCAGAACCATCCTCACCATACAGTCCACGGCCCAGGACGAGGCGGTCTCCAGGATCGTGCCGTTCCTCAGCGAGGGATGCGGTGTGACCATGATAAGGGGCGATATCCATTATGTCGTTTCCGAGTACGGCATAGCTTATCTGCACGGCAAGAACATTCGTGAACGAGCCATGGAGTTGATAGCAATAGCGCACCCTAAATTCAGGCCGTGGCTTATCGAAGAAGCCAAGAAGCTCAACCTGATATACAAGGATCAGGCTTTCGTCCCGGGTAAGCGTGGGGAATATCCGGAATCGCTGGAGACAGCCAGGACAACTAAGTCCGGGCTGCAACTGCTTTTCAGGCCTGTCAAGATCAGCGATGAGCCTATTATCAAGGATTTCTTTTACTCGTTGTCCGACCAAAGCCTCTACCGCCGTTTCATCTCGAGCAGGAAAGATATGCCGCATGAACGGCTGCAGGAATTTGTGATCATCGACTATACACAGGAGATGGTTATACTGGCAACCAGGGGAACGGAGGATAACGAAGAGATCGTGGGCATCGGGCAATATGGTATCGGACAGGATATGCACAGAGCCGAGGTGGCCTTCGCGGTGCGGGACAAGGACCAGAGGCAGGGAATCGGTACCGAGTTGCTGAATTACCTGATATACCTGGGCAAGAGAAACGGCCTGCTGGCATTCGTAGCAGAAGTGTTATATGAAAACAAACCCATGTTGACGGTATTCGAGAAAGCCGGTTTCAAGGTGACGAGCAGCGGTTCAGGCCTTTACTATCTCAGTCTGGACCTGTGATGATATCGATAATAAGTTAAGGAGGGTAGTTTTATGGATTTATCCTGGTGGCGTGACCTGGCGATCGTCGTCTGGGCCGGCATAGCCACGATCGCTATGATATTTGTCAGCATTATCATCGTGCTACTGTACAGGAAACTCGTTCCATTAATGGAGTCCGCCGATGAGGTGATGGAATCTGCCGATAAGGTTGTAAACAAAGTCGGCGCGGTCGTCGATTATACCAGGGACGAGGTTATCAGCCCTGTTGTGCAATTAGGCAGTGCTGTACAGGGTATAGCGCAGGGCATCACCCTGATAGTCGATCTTTTCAAGAAGAAGAAGGAGGAATAACATGAATAAAGACAGCGGAAGTGGTTTTTTCACGGGACTGCTGGTGGGGGCATTGATCGGCGTAGTTGTGGGCTTTCTCTATGCGCCGCAAAGCGGGACCGAGACACGCCGTATGGTTAAAGAGAAAGTAACGACCTTGAAAGAGGGGGCTTCCGGAGTGGCCGGCAAGGTTAAAGATGTGGTACGTAGCCGCATGGCCGGGCAAGAGGAATAAAGCCGGCAGACGGTCGGCATCCCGGCGATGATTTGAGAACAGTTCACGGGTTCGAGACGCGTTTTCATTTCAACGTACGGGAAGGCACAGTTTAAGGGTAACAGGAGGGAATTATTTGACGACGGAAAGCAGCCCGTTCAAAAGATACTGGCGCCCTGTTCTGATACTTGCTGTCATAGTACTGGCGCTGTGGCTGGTATGGGTATCTATGGCCGTACTCATCCCATTTTTGATAGGCATATTGCTGGCCTACCTGTTGATACCGCTGGTGCAGTGGCTGGAACGCGCTTTACCGCCCCGGCGGAAGGCCGCCAAGGCCCGGCGGGTTATATCCATTATTATCGTGTTCATTCTGTTTACAGCGCTGATGGTTCTTTTCGTCGTATATATTGGCTCTGCGCTGGGGGCAGCTTCAACGGTCATGCTGGACAAAGCTCCCATGTATATACAGCAGGGGTTTGATCAGTTCGGCGAGTGGCTGAAGGCGTTTAGAGGAGGCCTGCCACAGGCGATAGCAGATAGATTTGAAGACTGGTTTTCCCAGTTGGGGCCTGCCGCCGGCAAATTCTTGCAGGATTTTGTTGTGGGCAGTATGGCCGTAATTCCGGCCTCCATGCCGACCATACTCGGTTTTTTTATTTTGCCCTTTTTCCTTTTCTTTCTACTCATGGATTACGAATCATTCCAAAGGTTTTTCTACGATTCTATGCCATCCAGCGCCGCCCGGCGTACCGGCGACATCCTCAGCATAATAGGGAACGTCATGGGCCGTTATATCCGGTCCACTATAGTCTTGAGTATTATAGTCGGAGGCATGGTATTTATCGGCCTGGCCATACTACAGGTGGAACACGCTGCTGCACTGGCCGCACTGACGTCTCTGACGCAATTCATCCCCATCATCGGCCCGGTTATTTCGGGGTTGATCCTTCTGATCATAGTGCTGGCCCTGCAGCCGCATCTGGTGATCTGGGCTTTGCTGGTGTTTCTGATTGCGCAGTTATTGCTTAACACGATCTTCGTTAACTGGATCCAGGGAAGATATATGCAAATGCACCCCGCCGTCATCATGGTGATGCTTGTTGTGGGCGGATATGTCGCCGGGTTCTGGGGCATGATACTGGCTCTGCCGGTAGGTGCGACTATATGGGAGATCATCAAGTACTTCCGCAGAGAACAGGTCGGCGAGAAGCTCGAAACCTGATCTGAGCTTGACAGTCAAAATTCCATAATGTATCATTCCAGGTTGGTTGTGCCAAGTCCGTGAACTACCATTCTTAGCAAGCTTTAAGTCAGGGCAGGCACATAACCGGATACCCCTTAAGCATATTGTATGGGTTCAACATAAAATGCTATAGAAATTTATACAAGGAGGATCAGCAAAGCTAACTATGGCAGACAAACCTGAAGAGAAAAAGTCGACAATCACCTCTATGTCGGTGGAGAACAGGAAGTTCCCGCCCTCCAAAGAATTCACCAAGAACGCTTACATCAAAAGCCTGGCGGAATACAAGAAGATATACAAGCGCTCCATAGATGACATGGAAGGCTTCTGGGCGGAACAGGCGGCCCAGATCGACTGGTACAAGAAATGGGACAAGGTACTTGTCAGCGATTTTAAAAATGGCAAGCACGAGTGGTTCGTGGGTGGCAAGCTTAATGTTTCCTATAACTGCCTGGACAGGAACCTGACGACCTGGCGAAAGAACAAGGCGGCTATCATCTGGGAAGGAGATATCGGAGATTCCCGCACCTACACCTACGAGCAGCTCTGGTATGAGGTCAACAAGGCGGCTAATGTGCTTAAAAAGCATGGCATTAAGAAGGGTGACCGCGTTACAATTTATCTCCCCATGATACCGGAGCTGGCCATCGCCATGCTGGCCTGCACCAGGATTGGTGCTATCCATTGCATCGTCTTTGGCGGTTTCAGCGCAGACGCGTTAAAAGACAGGATCGTTGACAGCGAGTCAACTCTTCTTATCTGTGCAGATGGCTATTACCGCGCCGGCAAGGTCGTCAACAGCAAAGCCAATGCCGACCAGGCTCTGCAGTCCTGCCCGAAATGCAAGAAATTAATCGTCGTCAATCGTGCCAACAACAATGCCCCGATGGTTGCCGGCCGTGATGTGGCCTGGAATGACGAGATGGCGCAGGATGATGTCAAGAAACCCTGCGAGCCCGAAAAAATGGATGCTGAAGACCCGCTGTTCATCCTTTACACAAGCGGCAGCACCGGCAAACCCAAGGGCGTTCTGCATACCACCGCCGGCTACCTGCTTTACGTTATGACCACGTTCAAGTGGATCTTCGATTACAAAGACGAAGACACTTTCTGGTGCACGGCTGACATCGGCTGGGTTACCGGTCACAGCTACATCGTTTACGGCCCACTGGCACAAGGCGCTACCAGCGTCATGTTCGAAGGTGTTCCCAACTATCCCAAGCCCGACAGGTTCTGGGAGATTATCGAAAAATACAAGGTCAATACCCTCTATACCGCGCCCACCGCTCTACGCGCAATAATGAAGGACGGAGATGACTGGGTTAAGAAACATGACCTCAGCTCACTCAGGCTACTCGGCACTGTCGGCGAGCCGATCAACCCCGAGGCCTGGATGTGGTACTACAACACCATCGGCGGCGGGCGCTGCCCGATCGTTGACACATGGTGGCAGACCGAGACCGGCGGCATTCTCATCACACCGCTGCCCGGCGCTTGGCCAATCAAACCCGGTTCAGCCACCCTCCCGTTCCCCGGCGTTGCTTGCAAGGTTATCAGGGAGGACCGCACTCAGGCCGGAGTTAACGAAGGAGGTTCGCTTGTCATCGAAAAACCCTGGCCGGGGCTTATGCGCGGGGTTTATAATGATCCCGAGAGATTCAAGAGCACTTACTTCATTCAGAATCCGGGCGTTTACACCACCGGTGACGGCGCCAGGGTTGACGAAGATGGTTACTTCTGGCTGATGGGCCGCATCGACGACGTCATTAACGTGTCGGGCCACAGGATCGGCACTGCGGAAGTCGAGAGTGCCCTGGTTTCGCACCCGAAAGTTGCCGAGGCCGCTGTAGTCGGCATGCCTCACGACATCAAAGGACAAGGCATTTATGCCTACGTGACTTTGAAGTCAGGTGTAGAGAAATCGGATGAGCTCAAGAAAGAGCTTATCGCTCATCTCCGCAAGGAGATCGGCCCGATCGCTTCACCCGACAAGATCCAGTGGGCTGACTTCCTGCCCAAGACCCGCAGCGGCAAGATCATGCGCAGGATCTTGACCAAGATCGCTGCCAATGACGTGTCCAACCTGGGCGATACCTCCACGCTGGCTGATCCCAGCGTCGTGGACGACCTGGTTAAGAACAGGGTATAACAGAGAAAACGGCGCTGCCCGTAAAGCAGCGCCGTTTTTTTATATACGAAAACAGAGTAATATTTTCTAATTTTCAGGAGGAGAAGGTGCAAAATGGCTGAAGAAGCAAAAGTTTTCGGGATGCCCGCTGAGAAGGGCAGGTGGATTTTTGTAGTACTGGGATTCATTATCAACCTATGTCTGGGCAGCGTGTACGCGTATAGCGTTTTCAAAGTACCATGCCAGAATTATTTTAGTATCGGCGCTTTTGAAGGCGGCCTTCCATTCATGTTCTTTATAGCCTTCTTCGCCGGTATTTTCCCCTTCAGCGGCAGGATACTTGAAAAAGTCGGACCCAGGAAGCTGGGCATCATCGGCGGCGCCCTCGTCGGCCTGGGCTGGATACTATCGGGTATTCTACCAGCGCTTTTGTGTAATGTTTGGATACTGATCATTACATATGGTGTGATAGCTGGATCGGGTGTCGGCCTGGCTTATAGCGGTCCCATAGCGGTAGCAACCAGGTGGTTTCCCGATAAAAAGGGTCTGGCTGTCGGTTTGACCGTAGCCGGCTTCGGCGGCTCGCCTTTTGTCAGCGCTTTTATAGCGAATAATCTGATCAACACAGTGCAATTACTGAATACTTTCTTATACCTCGGCATTGCATTCCTAATTATAGTTATTCTGCTTGCACTGCCCCTGAGGTTTCCCGTGGCTGGCTGGAAGCCGGCTGGCTGGAAACCCAAAGCGGGTGCCGCTGCAGTCGGAGCTGACTACGACAGCTCCCAGATGGCAAAGACAACGTCATTCTGGGGACTTTTCATCTGTTTCATTATCGGTTCGTTGGCCGGTTTAATGGCGATAGGTATTTCAAGCCCTGTAGCCACCGGGATCATTAAACTCGATGCTGCGACGGCCGCCACGCTGGTGGGTGTATTCGCGATATTCAACGGTGGCGGACGTCCGCTATTCGGCTGGATCACCGATAAGATAACGCCAAGATATGCGGCAATCATCTCATTCATAATCATCTTGCTCGCGTCCATAGGGATGTTGTTTGCCGGACCGGGAAGCCTTGTTTTGTACGTTATCTGCTTTGCAGCGTTCTGGCTGTGCCTCGGTGGGTGGCTGGCGGTGGCGCCAACTTCTACCACAACTTTCTTTGGCGTGAAATTCAGTGCCAGAAATTACGGAATAATGCTGCTGGCCTACGGTGTGGGCGCAATTCTGGCTAACTTCATCTCAGGTTTTGCCAGCGACCTCTTCGGGTCATATCTCAGGGCATTTATCCCGGTAGGTATACTCGCTTTTGCAGGTATTTTCATCGCGTTCTTCCTGATGAAGCCTCCTAAAGCGATAGAATAGCCTCGAGGCAGGTAATATTTCCGCTAACTAAGGTGGCAGGCCAAAAGGCCTGCCACCTTTATTTATGTATTTTTAAGCATGTCTTGTAGGTGCTAAAATTAGTCCCTGCGGTAAATGTATGTCTACTGATGTAATTGAAGTCAGGGGTGCGAGAGAGCACAACCTTAAGAATGTGGATGTCAGCATCCCACGGGACAAACTGGTCGTCATCACCGGCGTTTCCGGTTCCGGCAAGAGTTCTCTGGCCTTCGATACCATCTATGCCGAAGGTCAGCGGCGTTATATTGAGTCGCTTTCGGCATACGCAAGGCAATTCCTGGGACGTATGGATAAACCGGACGTCGACTACATTGAGGGGCTGAGTCCGGCGATATCCATCGACCAGAAGGGGCCATCACATAATCCACGCTCCACCGTGGGAACGGTAACCGAGGTGTACGATTACCTGCGACTTCTATTTGCCCGGGTAGGCAGGCCCCACTGCCCGCAATGTGGCAGGGAAATCGCCCGCCAGACGGTGCAGCAGATCGTGGATTCGGTGCTCGCGATCAAGCCGGACACGCGCATAATGGTGCTGGCTCCGCTGATCAGGGACAGGAAGGGCGAGCATCTGCAGATATTCGACGATTTAAAGAAGGCAGGATTTGTGCGTGTTAGGATCGATGGATATGTGCGTGACCTCTCCGAAGTAATACAGCTGGATAAAAATAAGAAACACACGGTGGAAGCCGTCGTGGACCGTATCGTAACAGGTGATGAGAGCAACCGTGCTCGCATAGCCGATTCAGTTGAGACGGCGCTTAAGCTGGGTGCGGGAGTGGTGCTGGTATCCATTGCCGATGTAGACGAGATGCTCTTCTCCGAACATTTCGCCTGCGTTAACTGCGGTATTAGCCTGGGGGAGATCGCTCCGCGGACGTTCAGCTTCAACAGTCCTCATGGCGCCTGCCCGGCCTGTACAGGCCTGGGTATCAAGCTTGAGATCGATCCTGATCTGGTTATTCCTAACAGGGAATTGACTATTGCGGAAGGGGCCATCAGGCCGTGGGCTACTTATACATGGTATATAAATCAGCTTGAAGAAGTGGCACAGCAATATGATTTCTCACTGCGCATCCCTGTGAAAAAGCTCTCCAGGGATCATTTGAACCTGGTACTGTACGGGGAACATCCCGAACGGCACAGATACCGCTACCGTTTCGGCAAAGTACGCGAATATGCAGTGGGCTTTGAGGGCGTTATACCAAACATGCAGCGCCTGCACAGGGAGACGGAGTCCGAGAGCAGGCGTGCGGAGATCGAGAGGTATATGTCCGCTTCGCCCTGCCCCGTTTGCGAGGGCAAGAGGTTGAAGCCGGAATCGCTGGCGGTCAGGATCGACGGGGGTAATATTATGGATGTTACGGCCCTGTCGGCCATTGATGCAGGCGCATGGATACAGGGCATTGCAGGCAGCCGTGAGGGCAGGCCGATCCTGACGGCCAATGAGCAAATGATCGCACGGCAGATAATCAAGGAGATAAACGCCCGGCTGGGTTTTCTCAGGGACATAGGTTTGGGATACCTGACATTGGACAGGGCCTCTGCCACATTGAGCGGCGGCGAGACACAGCGGATCAGGCTGGCAACCATGATAGGAAGCGGATTGATGGGAGTCCTATATATTTGCGATGAGCCGACCATTGGCCTGCATCCTGCCGATATACACCGGCTGATAAAAACTCTCAAAAAGCTTCGTGACCTGGGCAATACGGTCATCAGCGTCGAGCATGATGAGGGCATGATGCGAGCGGCGGATTTCATCGTGGACATGGGCCCGGGCGCTGGCGAACACGGAGGCCGCATAGTTGCTACCGGCAGTATTCAGGACGTGATGAAGGCAGATGAGTCGGTAACCGGGCAATATCTGAGCGGGACCAGGCATATACCTATGCCGTCAGGCCGCAGAAACGGATCCGGTAAATTCCTGGTGATCAAGAAAGCAGGGGAGAATAATCTGAAAGATATCGATGTTAAGATCCCGCTGGGCAAACTGGTCTGCATCAGCGGCGTCTCAGGAAGCGGCAAAAGCACGTTGATGAACGATATACTATACAAGAAGCTGGCGCAGGTTTTTTATCAGGCAAGGGACAAGCCGGGAAGATGCGCAGGTATCACCGGTATCGAGAATGTAGACAAGGTAATAAACATCGACCAGTCTCCCATCGGGCGGACCCCTCGCAGCAATCCGGCCACCTATACCGGCGCCTTCACCCCCATCAGGGAGCTCTTCTCCTCTGTTCCGGAAGCGCGTGTACGCGGCTACGGGCCGGGTCGCTTCTCATTCAACGTGCGTGGCGGGCGCTGCGAAGCATGCCAGGGTGATGGCTATATACAGATCGAGATGCAGTTTTTACCCGATGTCACGGTCCCCTGCGAGGTCTGCAAAGGCAGGCGATATAATCGGGAGGCGCTCGAGATACAGTTCAAGGGGAAGAACATCGCTGACGTACTCGATATGACGATCGAGGAAGCTACAGCCTTTTTCTCCAGCTTCCCCAAAGTTAAAAATAAGCTCGCCACATTGCTGGATGTTGGACTGGGTTACATGCGTCTGGGACAACCTGCCCCAACGCTATCTGGTGGAGAGGCGCAGAGGGTCAAGCTGGCATCAGAGCTGGCACGCAGGTCAACAGGCAGGACCCTATATATACTGGACGAGCCGACTACGGGACTTTCTTTCGCAGATATCGATTGTCTGCTGAGAGTTATTCAGCGGCTGGTGGACTCAGGCAATACGGTGATTATTATTGAACACCATATGGACGTAATTAAAAACGCGGACCACATCATCGACCTGGGACCGGGCGCGGGAGATGAAGGCGGTTACCTGATAGCCTCGGGTACACCTGAGGAGGTGGCAGGCATCGATGCTTCCGCCACCGGCCGTTATTTAAAGGACGTACTGGCCGGGCACAGCCTCGCTGTCAGTTAGCCGTTCTATATCCTGTCCGATTTTTAGATTTCATCAATATTCTGATAATATACGGAATACAGGGCAGTTCATGGGTTCGCGGATGATTGACTTCCCGTAGGTTCTCGACTTCATTGTGCCATGGAAAAAATAAGCGTTAGGAGGCAGCATGATTAATCTTCACAGGATGGTCCGTTTGTTAACCTTGATATTCATATTTGGTTCACTTATCTTATCGTCTGCCTGCATAGCTGATAAAGATGAACCGGTACAACAGGGGAGCAGTCACCCCACCGCCGTTAAAAGCGATATAAAGGTTGACGTTGTGCCCATGCAGTCTGTAACTCCGGCTATCTACCTTCAAATGCCCAACTTAAATATTACCTTCGTCGATTTCGAGATCACCAATAATGGCGATAACCCGGTCAGGTTAAGTGTGGAGTCGGATATTCAGGGCTATTCTGAAAAGGCGATCGACACAGTGGATATAAGCCCGCATACCACTGTAGTTGTAGGACAAACTCCAATACTTAAGCCGCAGTCGATACCGATCGAGATTGCTAATACCATGTTGCATTACCGCATAGCCGATAGCAGCGGCGTCGTCATCCAGGAGCAGACCTTGCCGATCAAGATGTATGGCAGAGATACGATGCTCTGGGCAATACAGGAGGGTGAAGATTGGACTGACACCTCGATCTTTATAGGTGCGTTCGTTACTCCTCATGCGCCTGAGATCGATAAGCTCGTACGTCAAGCTGCCGAATACCACCCCTCAAATTCTATGGAAGGCTATCAGTGCAGCAAATGTTCCGATGAAGAATGGAGCGAATATACCATGGCCCAGGTGAAGGCGGTTTACGAAGCACTTCAGCAAGATTATCGTCTTAAATATATCAACTCCACCATCGCTTTCAGCAACGAATCGGAGGCACCCCAGAGAGTACGTCTGCCGGCGGAGTCTATTAGTACCGGCTCATCCAACTGTATCGACGGCACCGTGCTCTACGCTTCAGCGCTGGAATCCATGGATATGCATCCCTATATAGTGATCACACCAACCCATGCTTTCCTGTGCTATGAAATTAATCCCGATGATCCAAATACTCTGGCCGGTCTGGAAACCACGATGACCGCCTCAGCCTCTTTCGAGGATGCCACAGAGACAGGCGAGCAGGAATTAGCTGAGGAGATGTCAAACGGCAATATCAAATCGGGGAAATCTAAAATACTCTCCTTGCAGCAACTGAGAGCCAGCGGCATATTGCCCATGAAATGATCCAGCGGTCTGCTGAAAACATCAGCGGTTCAAGCAGCGGATCTGCTACTCAATCTCGATATCTTTAATGCTGAGCTCGGTTCCGCCGGTGACCTGTATTTTAGCGCTGCCGCATGTGGGGCAAAGATACTCATATTCCTTGATGGAGAAATCTGAGCTGCAGTCGTTGCAGTGTCCGCTGACCGGCACCTCATCTATATTCAAATAGGCCCCTCCGGCGATGGTATCTTTGGACACGATCCCGAAGCAGAAGCTGAGTTGCAGAGGTACAATGCCGCGCAACTCGCCGGCTACCAGGTTGATCCTGGTAATCTTTGATGCGCCTTCCTTGCCGGCTGCACTGAGCGCAATATCCAGGATATTCTGGGCAATACCCATCTCATGCATGGCCGGCCCCGCCGGATTTATCACGGTGCTTTGTTGTCAGCCATGATACCCATTCATCCAATCCCGCGCCGTTTGTACACGATATTTCAATGATGTCGATGGCCGGATTTATTTTACGGGCATTAGCCCTGGCTTCCTTAAGGTTGAAGTTCGTGTACTGGAGAAGGTCGATCTTATTGATCAGCATCAAGGCCGATTCACGGAACATCAGCGGGTACTTGAGGGGCTTCTCATCACCCTCGGTCACACTCAAGATCATTATCTTGAAATCCTCACCCACGATGAACTCGGCGGGGCAGACCAGGTTTCCCACGTTTTCGACCACCAGTATATCTATGCTGTCCAGCTTCAGGTGGGGAAGAGCCGAAGCGACCATGTTGGCATCCAGATGACAGGCAGTCCCCGTGGTCAGTTGTATGGCGGGGATGTTGAATTTGCTGATGCGGTCGGCGTCCCGCGTCGTCTCGATATCGCCGACTATAACGCCCAACCTTAGTTTGCCCGCGAGTCTCTCCGCCGTTTTCTCAAGCAGCGATGTTTTTCCCGCTCCCGGCGAACTCATCAGGTTGAGCACGAGATTATGGTTTTCATTGAAGAGTTGCCTGTTCTCTCCGGCTATCCTGTCATTAGCCTGCAGAACATCCTGCATAACGTTGATCTTCATATAAGTACCTCTAAGTTGGTATTATTCTGAGAAACGCTCCGGAGGTAAGTATACAGCTTTAATAGTTTGTGTGCAAAGGAAATTAGAGATAATTCGTTTGTAATAGCCTTGCCTGTTTACTTATAATAGAACACTACAGAGAATTGGATATCGGAGTCCCCCTATAATTATTAATAATATTAAATGGACCTTATATGGATGAGCATATGCAGATAGTAATCCCTGAGCGCATATCGGGATTAGGTGAGCTTGCCTATAATATGTGGTGGAGCTGGCATCCCGAGGCCAGGAACCTGTTTAAGAGACTGGACAGGCTGCTCTGGAAGAACACCGGCCACAATCCTGTCAGGCTGTTAACGGAGATACCTTATCATCAACTCGTAGCCTGCGCCGAGGACGCGAATTACCTGAGCAGCTACGATGCAGCTATGGATGAGTACCGGAAGAGCCTTTTTGTCAATCCCACCTGGTTTAAAACGCGATACCCCATGTACGGCGATAAATCAATAGCCTACTTTTCTCTGGAATTCGCCCTGCACAATTCGTTGCCGCTTTATGCCGGGGGATTGGGCGTACTGGCGGGAGATTACTGCAAGGCAGCCAGCGATCTTGGTATACCGCTGGTCGGGGTGGGTTTCATGTACCCGCAGGGTTATTTCCACCAGCACATATCTCAGGATGGCTGGCAGACTGAGGTTTATGAGCAGCTGGGCTATGACAAAGTGCCGGTTTCACGGGTCCTGGACCGTGATGGCAAAACACTGACCGTCTCAGTCCCCCTGGATAGTGTTCACATCAAGGTCACTGCCTGGGCTTTGAACGTGGGTCGCGTTAAATTGTATTTACTGGATACAAACCTTGATGAGAATCCCCAGGCCTACAGAGGACTTACGGACAGGCTGTATGGTGGTGACAGGGAGCTGAGGTTACTGCAGGAGCTGGTCATCGGTATCGGAGGGGTGCGCATTTTGCGGGCGCTGGGGTTGAAGCCCGCGGTCTGGCACGCCAATGAAGGACATACCACTTTTATGCTGGTGGAACGTCTACGTGAATTCATTGAAGCCGGCATGACGCTGGATGCCGCGCTTAAATCTGTGGCGGAGACATCGGTATTCACCACGCATACGCCCCTGCCTGCGGGTAACGATACCTTTGCGCCGGATATCATCGACAGGTATTTTCACTCCTACTGGGGACAGCTTGGCATCACCCGGGAACAATTTTTTGATTTTGGAACCAGCCAGCAGGACAGAGAGTCGTTTAATATGACGATACTCGGGCTGAAACTGGCTGGATATAGGAACGGTGTAAGCAAGCTGCATGGTGAGGTCTGCCGCAGGATGTGGCACGGCCTGTGGCCGGAGAAATCCGAGTCAGAGGTACCGATCGTCTCGATAACCAACGGCGTACATTTGCCTACCTGGGTGGCGCCCCAGATTCAGATTTTATTCAGGCGGTTCCTCGGGGATGATTGGGAGGACCATCAGGCCGAGATGGGCAGGTGGGATGGTATCAGTGACATACCGGATGAGGTGATCTGGACTATGCATCGGTGGCTGAAGCTGAAACTTATCGGATCCATCCTTGACCGTGCGCGCGACAGGTGGTCTCATGACCGCGTTGCCGCCGTCCAGCCTCTGGCTATGGGAGCATTGCTCGATCCCGAAGTGCTGACGATTGGATTCTCCAGGCGCTTCACCGGATATAAGAGAGCTTCGCTCATCTTCAAGGATGTTGAAAGGCTTAAGAAAATCTTGAACCGCGAGATACAGCCGGTGCAGATCATATTTGCCGGCAAAGCTCATCCGCAGGATGACGACGGCAAACGTCTGATACAGCAGATCTACAGTTATGCAAAAGATCCCGAATATGGCGGCAGGATAGCCTTTGTTGAGGACTACGATATGCATATGGCGCGGGACCTGGTGGCTGGTGTGGATATCTGGTTGAACACACCGCTGACATTGATGGAGGCCAGCGGGACGAGCGGTCAGAAGGCATCGGCGAATGGGGCGGTGAATCTGAGCATACTGGACGGCTGGTGGTTTGAGGGATACAACGGCGATAATGGCTGGGCTGTGGATGAAAGAGGTCGGCTCGATTCAATGGAGCGGGACAACGTGACTGCAAATGCCATCTACGAGTTGTTGGAAGATCATGTAATACCGCTTTATTACGACAGGGATATCAATGGCACGCCCCATGAATGGATAAAGATGATGAAAGAGAGCATACGCTCAAATGCGCCGTATTTCAATACGTCGCGGATGGCCGGTGAATATGTCGAGCGGTTCTACTTGAAAGCACTGGAATATGCCGCAGCAAACCGTCTCGAATAAAGTGTATGAATGACCGCGCATTGTTCCATCTACGTATTGTACTAAGATTCAAAATTCAGTAATCTATTAATGAAATGAATGAGCAATTGAAAAAAATTGGAATTCTGACGTCCGGTGGAGATGCGCCCGGTATGAACGCTGCCATAAGGGCCGTAGTTCGCTGTGCCATATTCCACGGGCTGGAGGTGGTCGGCATACGTCGCGGATTCTCGGGCTTAATAGCCGGTGAGTTCCAGAAGTTCAACCAGCGATCTGTGGCCAATATAATTCAAAAAGGGGGAACTATCCTGGAGACCTCCCGTTGCAGCGAAATGATGGAGGTTGATGGGCGCAAGAAGGCTATTGACGCTTTGCTGTCCCAGGAGATCGATGGTTGTGTAATAATAGGTGGTGGCGGCTCATTTCATGCAGCCCATGCCATGTCTGAGGAAAGCGACATCGCATTTATCGGAGTGCCCGGGAGTATCGACAACGATATCTGGGGCACGGATTACTCGATCGGGTTCAACACGGCCGTAAATACTGCCCTCGATGCCATCGATCGTATCAGGGACACCGCCAGCGCCTTCGAAAGAATATTCTTCGTGGAGGTAATGGGGAGGAAATCCGGATTCATCGCACTTACCGTTGGACTGGCGGGTGGCGCGGAACAAATCATCATTCCAGAGATCGATATGGATGTTGAGGACCTCTGCCAGAACCTGAGGGAGAGCTTCAAGCGCGGTAAGAGGAGCAGTATCATCGTAGTTGCCGAGGGAAACACGGTGGATGATGCTATTAATATCGCGAAGTATGTTGAGATGCGCCTCAAAGTTGAGACACGCCTGTGCACGCTTGGCCATATCCAGAGAGGAGGATCTCCCACTGCCGCAGACAGGATACTTGCAAGCTGTCTGGGCATAGCTGCCATTGAGGGCCTGCTGAACGGGAAAAAGGGACATGCTGTCGGCGAAGTCAAGGGCGAGATCGTCTATACGCCCTTCAGTGACACCTGGCAAAAGAAAAAGACCATCGATGAACGGTTCCTCAAATATATTCCCGTGCTATCGCAATAAAGGCTTATGGCTATGGGAACATCCTGCTGCTGACCATGATAATCGGACAGTGGAAAACATAGCGAAATGGAAAACCTGGTTGTATTTCTAATAATCTGAGGAGGTTTACCCATGGAGATAGTTAAATGGTTCAAGGACCTCGGCAAGGCCGACGTCAATAAGGCCGGCGGAAAAGGCGCAAACCTCGGTGAGCTGGTAAAGGCAGGGCTCCCCGTGCCTCCGGGTTTCGTGGTGACGGCGCAGGCATACCTGTTGTTTACCACGGAGATCGGGCTTTCGCAGAAGATCGTACACTCCATGGAAGGGCTGGATGTCGATGATACCGCTGCGCTTCAAGCCAAGGCCAGGGAGGTGCAGGAGATGATAATAGGGACGGAGATGCCGGCCAATATCAAGAACGAAATCTTGAAGGCATATGATGAAATGGCCGGTGGGGAATCGGGTAAAGCGTTGTTTGTGGCGGTCAGGTCATCGGCCACCATGGAAGATTCTGAGCAGGCGTCCTTTGCAGGAATGAATGCAACATTTTTGAATGTCCACGGCAGGGAAGACCTGATCCGGAAAGTGAAAGAATGCTGGGCTTCTCTGTATGGCGCAAGGGTTATATCTTACCGGGCCAAAAAAGAATTTTACGACGAGCCGGTTATAGCTGTGGTTGTGCAGAAAATGGTTAATTCAGACAAGGCTGGCGTTATGTTCACAGCTAACCCCAGAAACAACAATCTTAACAGCCTGGTCATCGAGGGCGCATTCGGCCTGGGCGAAGTTGTGGTAGGTGGGTTGGTTTCCCCCGATTACTACGAGTTGGAAAAAAACGGCCTGAAGTTAAAGGACGCCAGGGTGTCGCACAAAAACTTCAAGATTATACGTGACGAAAAAGGCCGCAATAAGAATGTTGACCTCTCGGAGAAGGAAGCTAACGAGCAGGTGCTTACAGACAAGGAAATTCAGCAAATTGCCGGGCTGGGGATGAAAATTGAGCAGCATTATGGTAGCCCGCAGGATACTGAATGGGCAATTGAAGGTAAGAAAGTCTTCATGCTTCAGTCCAGGCCGATAACCACCCCTATTAGTTCTATAAAGGTCGAATCGGAAAAACCAGAGGAGGAGAGCAAGGAATTGATCAGGGGACTCGGGGCCAGCCCGGGTCGCGGGAGTGGGGAAGTCCGCGTCCTTGTGTCACCGGACAAGGATAATGGATTCGAGAGCGGGGATGTGCTGGTCGCTGCGATGACAACTCCTGATTGGGTGCCCCTTATGATGAAAGCGTCTGCTATAGTTACTGATGGCGGCGGCGTGACATGCCACGCGGCCATCGTATCCCGTGAGATGGGCTTACCCTGTGTTGTGGGGACGAGAAATGCTACCAAGATACTGCAGGACAAGATGCTCGTTACAGTGGATGGAACTCATGGCATCGTCTATGAAGGCAGATTGAAGGAAGACAAGAAGGCTCAAGACAAGGGAACGGAAGTCATAGCTAAATCGGCCCCTATTGTCACTGCGACCAAGCTGTATGTCAATCTTGCTATGCCACATGAAGCTGAGAGGATAGCCAAGGAGGATGTTGACGGCGTTGGGCTACTGAGGGCCGAGTTTATGGTCATTGATGCCTGCGATGGCGTACACCCGCGGCAATTGATTGAAGAGGGCAAGAGCAACCAATTTGTTGATGCCATGGTAAGGAAACTGCGCATATTCACCCGCGCGTTTTATCCCAGGCCGATTATTTACCGGGCTATCGATTTCCGCACCAATGAATTCCGCAATCTGCGTGGCGGTGACAAATATGAAACCGTCGAACAGAATCCCATGATTGGGTTCCGAGGATGCTACCGGTACATCCTGAACCCCGACCTCTTTGAGCTTGAGTTGAAAGTAATCCAGAAGGTCAGGGAACTGGACAAGAATTTGCACCTGATGATCCCCTTCGTGCGTACGCTATGGGAGTTTAAACGCTGCAAGAAGCTTATAGATGAGAGCGGACTTGGTGATGACAGGGAAATGAAGCTATGGGTAATGGCTGAGGTGCCTTCCGTGATTTTCTGGCTTGAAGACTACGCTAAAGCTGGTATTAACGGTGTATCCATCGGGTCAAATGATCTCACCCAGCTTATGCTGGGCGTGGATAGGGATAGTGAAATATGCGCCCCTCTGTTTGATGAGCGCGACAAGGCGGTGCAGGAGGCTATTAAATCTATTGTGAAAACCTGCCATAAGATGGGCATAACCTGCTCGATCTGTGGCCAGGCGCCTTCCTACTACCCTGACTTTGCAGAAAGGCTGGTAGAATGGGGCATCACATCTGTGTCAGTAAACCCGGATGTCATTGACAGGGCGAGGCACAACGTCGCGGCTGCCGAACAGCGCATGCTGCTCAAGATGGCACGCAAAATGACTGTGAGCGAAGAGTAGTATAATAAAATAAGCGGCGACAATTGCAGGATAACTGCTATTTTGTGCAGCGGTTATCCTGCTTTTATTATTTTTGTGTATGAATAATATTCGTAATTTCAGTATCATCGCCCATATAGATCACGGCAAGTCCACATTGGCCGACCGCATACTCGAAATGACGGGCATGGTCAGGAAGACCAGCATGGACCAGATGCTGGACAGCATGGATCTTGAGAGGGAGAGAGGTATCACCATCAAGGCTAAGTCGGTCCGCATACCCTACAGGGCAGCGGATGGAAAAGAATATATATTAAACCTCATAGATACGCCCGGCCATGTCGACTTCAGCTACGAGGTGTCACGCAGCCTGAAAGCTTGCGAGGGTGCTGTCCTGCTGGTGGATGCGACACAGGGTGTGGAAGCCCAGACCATCGCCAACGCCAACCTGGCCCTCGATGCAGGTTTGAAGATCATTCCTGTGATCAATAAGATCGACCTGCCCAATGCCATGCTTGATGATTGTGCACTGCAGCTCTATACAATGCTGGGCCTGGGAATCGAAGACATCCTGCATGTTTCGGCAAAGGATGGACGTGGGGTGGCTGAGCTGCTCGAGGCCATCGTTGAGCGGATACCTCCCCCCTCAGGAGAGGTATCCGATCCTCTGAAGTGCCTTATCTTCGATTCATTTTTCGATACCTACCGCGGTGTCACACCGCATCTGCGCATCTTCTCAGGTCGTATTGCGTCCGGTGACAGGATCATGCTTAAGTCATCCGAAAAGACATTTGAGATTGAGGAGGTGGGATATTTCAGCCTGGGTCTGTTTAAATCTGAACTACTGCAGGCCGGAGAAGTCGGATATGCTGTGGCGCTCATCAGGAACGCCGGTGAGATACACGTGGGAGATACCATCGTGGCTGCCGACCATCCGGAGGTTCCTGCGGTGCCGGGCTTCAGGCTTTCTCAGCCGATGGTGTACTGCGGAGTTTATCCCATTATTACCAGTGATTATGCCAAGCTGGGGGCTGCCCTCGAGAAATTCAAGCTCAATGACTCATCAGTAGTATTTGAGAAGGAAAATTCGGCCGCGCTGGGGTACGGGTACCGCATGGGATTTCTGGGTATGCTGCATATGGAGATAGCCTTAGAAAGGCTAAAACGGGAGTACGAACAGGATATAATCGCCACCATGCCCTCGGTTATCTACCGGGTCATCCGCAAGGACGGCGAAGTCCTCATGCTCGATAATCCCTCTAAATTCCCCCCGGAAGGAGAGATAGACCATATAGAGGAACCCATTATCAGGACCAGGATTATTGTACCATCGGATTACGTGGGTCCTTGTATGGAGCTGTCCGATGCCAAGCGTGGCGTCCTGGTCGATATCGAGCATCCCGACGACAGGCGCGCCATACTGGTGTATGACCTGCCGCTGGCCGAGATGATCACAGATTTTTATGACAGGCTCAAGAGCGTCAGCCGCGGCTATGCCAGCATGGATTATGAGATGAACGGGTACCGGGCGGGCGACCTGGTGAAGGTGGATATACTGGTCAATAACGGGCCGGTTGATGCACTCTCATATATCGCGCCCAGGGAGGGCGCAGCCGTCAGGGGCAGGGCGCTCATACATAAATTGAGCAAGACGATTCCCAAGCACCTCTTTAAGATACCGCTGCAGGCGGCCATCGGTTCGCAGGTTATAGCCAGGGAGGACATTTTCCCCCGGCGCAAAGACGTGCTGGCCAAGTGCTACGGAGGCGACATAACACGGAAGAGGAAGCTGCTGGAAAAACAGAAAGAAGGCAAGAAAAAGATGAAGATGGTCGGTTTCGTGGAAGTACCGCAGGAGGCCTTCCTGTCGCTCATGAAGATAGAGGATTAGGCTGCTGATATGCGAGGTCTCTATATTCATATCCCTTTCTGCGTCAGCAAATGCTTTTACTGCGATTTCTATTCAGTGCCTGAAAAGCTTGAACTGATGGACGAATACGTCCAAGTACTGCTGGCTGAAGCTGACGGCTACCGGGGCATGGACTTTTCCACGCTATATTTCGGGGGTGGTACGCCCAGCATACTGGGCGCTGAAAGGCTGGAAAAATTGATAAATGGCCTCCGGCGGAGATTTGATCTCCATGATCTGCAGGAGGCGACCATCGAGGCCAATCCGGAGTCAGCTGGAATTGACCTGCTGGCAACTGCATATAGCCTCGGCATCGGCAGGATCTCCATCGGGGCGCAGTCGTTGAACGAGGATGAGCTTAGAAAGGCAGGCAGGGCTCATAACAGGCGGCAGGTGCTGGAGACTATTAGTGCGGCCCTCTCGAGTGGTTTCTGCAATATATCGGTTGATATCATGATAGGATTGCCCGGCCAGACGGAACAGAGCCTCGACAACACGCTTAATATCCTGGCAGGCGCGGGCATAAACCACATTTCGGCTTACTGTCTTTCGGTGGAGGAGGGTACTGTTTTTTACCGATGTCCTCCTCCCGATTTACCCAACGAAGATGCCCAGGCCGGACTTTTCGAATCGGCCGTCGATATTCTCGGGAAGCATGGCTTCGCGCATTACGAGATATCCAATTTTGCGCGGCCCGGCAGCGAATGCCTGCACAACCTCAATTACTGGAGGGGAGGGGAGTATCTCGGGCTGGGTGCGGCGGCTGCCTCGCATATCGATGGGAAGCGCTTCAGGAACGCTGCCAGCCTGGAGCGGTATCTTGCTAACCCGTTGTCCGCGGGGGAGGGGGAGGAGAGGCTGAGAGATGTGCGCAAAGCGGGTGAGGAGGCGATGCTACGCCTTCGGCTTATCCAGGAAGGGTTGGACATGGAGGAGATGACCGGCAAGTACGGCCTGACTGCGGTTGAGAGGCTGGAAGCAAGGCTGAATGAACTGGTGGAACGGCGGATGCTGGCCAGAGAAGGTTATATTTACCGTTTGCAGCCTGAACGTGTGCTCACATCCAACAGCGTTTTCGTCGATGTAATAGGTTAATGCGCCATATCGGGCAGGCGTGATCAATCCCTTACCATATGCCGGGCACAAGTGCTTTACGTCCGGCGGGATAATCGGGGAAGTGCTCGTGGTACCAGGCATGGTGCGACAGGGCGCGCGGTGCGAGATTGGCCAAGGTCCACAGGGCGAAGCTCAGCCCGGCCAGCGACCATGTAGCCAGCGCCCACCCTGTCCAGATCAGGATCTCGCCGAAATAATTGGGGCACGATATCCAGCGATACAATCCCCCATAGGGGATTTTGTAGCCGGTCTCATCCGATTTGCGCAGCCTGCCAAGGGTATAATCGGCATGTCTGTTAATGATGAAACCTGAGATGAAAAGCGCGGCGCCCGCGATGAAGCGCGGATCGGTCAGCCATTGATCAGGATAACCGCCGGATAGCGTGAATATATAATATCCATTCAGCCAGGCATTCATCAGGTTGAAGAAAATACCTGAAAATACGATTGAAAGAGGCATCTTGTCGTGGGAGCTTTTAAGGCTGAAAGGGTAGATAAAGGCACGATGGATATAATGGGCCTCCCACATCAGCAGGAAGATGACCGAGGGGAGAGAGAGCGGCGCTTTTCCCATTATAAAACATATAGCGAATATCACGGGTGAACAGGCCTCCATGATCACCCAGGCGAGCTTGCTGTCAACGGCAGGTCCCCATCCGCTTTTAATATGACGGCCGTAGGGGGCGACGATGAAAAGAAGACTGGTAAAAATAAGGGGGCAAAGCACCAGCCACGTGATTAAAATGATGTTGTAGGTGGCGTCCGAAGTCATTTAGGGGTGTCCTCGTCTCTTTATGAAACCATTGTCTATAAACCACCCGATGGTATCGGACAGCGTTTCCCTGATCGGCCGGGGTTCATATCCGAGATCATGTGTAGCTTTGGCGTGGCTGACATTGCGGTTGCCGGCCAGGGCCTTTAAAGAAACGGTGGTGAAGAGCGGCCTGACCCCCGTCCAGCGGGATACTGCCGTCACAACGGGAGCGCACGCCCCGGCCACTGATGCCGGGCATACCAGCGCCGGAGGCCTTCTGCCGGTTATCTGGGAAACGATGGCGGCTATCTCACTCACAGACAACCATGTGCCGGAGAGCAGATAGTTCCCACCCGCGGGGGCGGTCTGTTCAGCCCTGATTGCGCCCTCGGCCACGTCTCTGGCGTCCACCCAATCGAAACCGCCTTCCAGCAGCATCGGGATTCTGCCTTCGGCCATCATTATCAGAGCCTGCCCGAAATGAGACGGCCTGTAATCGTAAGGTCCGATAACGGCGGTAGGGTTGATGATCACGGCGTCGAGACCCTCTCTGGAGGCCTGGCGCACCAGCCTCTCACCCGAAGCCTTGGAAAGGTCGTAGGGCGCAGACTTCAGCGACTCGACCAGCGGCCGGGTTTCGTCGATCGGAATATCCAGCGGTTCGCTGCAGAGAGAGTGAATGGAACTGAAGTGCACCAGCCGTTTAACATTGTTGCGGCGGCAGGCGTCTATGACGTTGCGGGTACCCTCGATATTTACCGCGCTGCAGCGTACGCGGTCACTCATCAACAACGAAATATAAGCCGCCAGGTGGTATACAATGGAAACGCCTTCAAATGCGCGGACCAGGGAATCAGGGTCATTGACATCGCCATTGCGGCGCTCTACCTTCAGGTCTTCCAGGCCAAGTGTACTGCTATGCGCTATGATACGTACATTTCTGCCGCGTGCGATCAGAGCACGGACAAGGTTGACTCCGACATGTCCGGATGCTCCTGTTACAGCTGTAATCATATGTAAGGAAACAGATTGTTAAATTTAAAACTTCTGTAAGTTTAAATAGGCGGCATGGCTATGTCAAATACGGGTTCGCAGACGACACAACGGCCGCAGCCGGATGCGTTGATAAAGCGGTATTATATTGATATTATAAATGCCATGTCTAAAGCAAGTTCATTTACACTGGACGAGATATTTCACCCCCGCAGCGTGGCTATAGTCGGCGCATCGCCCGATAATCTCATGTCGTTTGCAGGATGGGCGATGGGATCGTTGAAAAGCGCCGGCTTCCCTGCAATCTATCCTGTTAATCCTAGGCACAGCGAGGCATTCGGGCTTACCTGCTATCCATCGGTTTCAGCCATACCGGGACCGGTGGACCATGTTATAGTGTGCATCCCGGCCGAGAAGTCTATGGACGTCCTCGATGATTGCGCCAGGAAGGGCGTGATGTCGGTGCATTTTTTCACGGCCGGGTTCAGCGAAAGCGGCGAAAAGAGCCGCGCTGAGCTGGAAAGGGCTATGCTGCAGAAGGCGCGCGACGGTGGGTTTCGCATCATCGGGCCTAACTGCACCGGCCTTTTCGTGCCTGAAATCAGGTTGACTACGTCCAGCCGCATGCCGATGCAACCGGGTCATATAGCCTTCATGTCGCAGAGCGGAGGACATTCCCAGGATATGCCGCTGCACGCCGGACCCCGGGGACTGCGGTTCAGCAAGGTCATCAGCTATGGAAATGCGCTGGATGTCGACGAATGTGAATTGCTGGAATATTTCACGACCGATGAGCAGACCAATATTATCGCAATCTATATCGAAGGCGTGAGAGAGGGCAACCGTTTTCGCAGCGTACTTGAGAATGCGTGTGCTGTGAAACCGGTAGTGATCTATAAGGGCGGAACCACGGAGGCCGGCCTGAGGACGGCCATGAGCCACACGGCCAGCATGACATCCTCGGTAAAGGCATTCCGGGCATTGTGCCGCCAGGCCAACGCCATCCAGGTCGATGATATTCAGGAGTTGATCGATGCCCTGGTCGCTCTCAGCTTCGCTCGTCCATATCCACTGGGAAAAGGTATCGCAGTTGTGGGGGTTGGGGGTGGGCCAAGCGTTGAGGCAGGTGACCGCATGGAGACGGTGGGGCTTGAGCTGGCAGCGCTGACGCCCGATGTGCAGGCGCAACTGAAAAGCTTATTGCCCAACGATGGCGGAATATTCACCAATCCATTGGATGCCACCAATCTCATCTATCCCGATGTGATCTATAATACATTAAAAGTGATCGGGGGCTCCCCGCGGATCGACATGATCATGTATCATATGGGATTCCATCCTGTAACCCGCTGGGGTGAGGGCATATACTCCAGCGAATTTTTCCTCGGGCCGGCTTCAGAGGCTTTACATAAGTCGCATGGCGAGATTAACAAACCGGTATTGATGGCGCTGGGGCAAGCCTCGGATATGGTTGGTATGGAGGAGATGCTCAAGGTGCAGGCAGCTTTCGTGGGGGTGGGATTGCCCGTTTTTCGTTCAATTGAAAAGGGAGGACTGGCCATGGCAAGGGTAGAAGCATGGCGGAGGAGATTTGCCGCGGTATAATTGTCATGGGAGGTGGGGATGATGCAGCCGCAAGACCATTTATTCGGTCCGTTGACCTGGCAGCTTGAAGACCTTGGCAAGCGCATAAAGGCGCTTGAGGAGACACTCGCCCAGTTAAAAACTCTTGATATTACACTCCATGAATTGGAGTCCATTATCTATAGCTATGCGGAAAAGGTAAAGGAAGGCGTAGTGCTGATTCAGGATGAGATAATAGTGTGGGCCAACAAGGCGGGATGCGAAATGCTGGGCTATGAATATGATGAAGTAGTGAATAAATCCGCCATAGAGTTTGTCCACCCCAAGTATCGCCAGCAGCTTTCGGCACGCTATGCCATGGTGCAGGCAGGTGATGAGTTGTCTGCACCCGTACCGTGGCCGTTTATATGCAAGACCCGTGAGATCAAGCACATAAGGCCGTTCAGCTCACGCGTGACATATATGGGGCAGCCGGCCGTCATGACATTCTTTTATGACATGACCGAGGAGAAACGGGCGCAGGACGAATTGACCTTGCGCGCCGAGATGCTCGACCAGGTAACTGATTCGGTCTTCCTTCTCGATTTGAAGGGGAATATAAAGTATGTCAACAGGGCTGTGTGCGAGTCACTGGGGTATACGTCGGATGAGATCACCAAACTGAATGTTGTCAATATTAATCCGCAGGAATTGAGGCAGAAGGCCGAGGTCCGTGTAAAGAAGACCGTTGTGAATAAAAGGGGCGCTTTTAAAACGATACACGTCCGCAAAGACGGTACCAGATTGCCCGTATCCGTGCGTGTGCGTGTTATCAAGAGCGGCGGCCAGGAGTTTATTCTCGGTATGGTCAGAGAGGATGTGCGCGATGAGGAAACGTTATAGGATCCCATAGACCAAATCAGGCGCTGATATGAAAAATAAACTGATTCACCCGTTGTGGACACATCTTCCGGCGCTGCTTTTAATCCTGACAGCGCTATTCTTCACCGTCAGAGCTCTTCCGCTGCCGGATCCTGCCCCTGTGCGTTTCGATCTTAGTGGACAGCCCAATGGCTACGGGTCCCCATGGTTCAGTACCGCGCTGCTGCTTGGATTATCCTGCGGATTCCTCATCCTATCGGTCTGGCTTGACGAGATGTGGGCGCGCCAGGAAAAGAAGAAGACCTTTAACTGGATGTCGCTTTTCGATGAGTTTGCCATCGGTAGTATGTGCGGTGTGCAGATCGCCTATGTCAACATGCTTGCTTCGCCGCAGAAGATTTTCCCTTTCCCCTGGATTGAGATGGTCACGGTCTGCGGCCTGGGAACCGGCCTGGCCATAGTATTGGAACTAATCCGTCCATATCGGCATTACGAGAAGAGGCTGGCTGTTGAGGATGCAAGCCAGGTCGTCGAAGAGATAACCAGAATAGTGCAGGCGGGTCAACCCCTGACATACTGGGAATCGCAGAATCCGCCGTACGTGGGAGCGCTGATGGTGATTGTGCCGCTGATCATGGTTGTTACAGCCTTTTTCACCTGGGCAGCGCTTCCATGGTTGTCGATTATGCTGGCTTTGATTGCGCTGGCCATGATCGGCGCCTATGGCGGTTTCCGCACGCAGGTCACGCGGGATACGGTCACGGTCAGAATCGGCCTGCTGGGGATAAAGCTGCTGCAGCTTAAAACGGCGGATATTGCGGGCGTAGAGGTCCATGCCTTTTCGCCCCTGCAGGACTTCGGAGGTTACGGGATACGCTTTAACCGGGAGATGCGAGCCTACTACCTGCAGGGGGACCGCGGCGTCAAAATCACTGTCAGGGATGGGAAAAAATACCTGATAGGATCCGACCACCCGGAGCATCTTGCTGCGGTAATAGACTCGGTCAGGGCATGATCTCAACCCGCGCTGATATTAAACGAAGTAGCGCGGGATCATGTAGCGGACCTGCCGCAGTATATTAGCGAAAAAGCCGATACGTTTCTTCTTCTTATTCATAACATTCACCTGCTTTATTTCTCGTATTTTTCGATCAGGTTGGCCGCATTCATGGCCGAAGCGGTGACCACCGGTATGCCGCCTCCCGGGTGGGTTGAGGCGCCCACCAGGTAGAGTCCCTTGATGGACTTGGATTTGGCGGCGGGACGGAAGCAGATCGAGTGAGGCACATCCTGCCTCAGCGCGTAGATAGCGCCCTCCGGTGAGAGCAGCCTTTTTTCGAAATCGGCCGGAGTCGAGAACTCTGCCACGCGGACATGTTCCTCCAACCCGGGGATATACCTCTCGGAGTAATACTTGATTATCTTTGGCAGGAGCTCTTTCTTTTCCGCTTCCCAGGTGGTGCCGTCCAGCTTATAGGGTCCAGGTCCCATGGTCAGGATTATAATGTTGTGTCCCTTGGGCGCCAGGCCGGGATCGGAGCGCGTGGTGCAGCTTATGATGCCGAACTGCTGCGCCGGATAGCGTCCCTGCTCGTACTCATCCCACCAGTACTTGTTCATCTCCTCCATGGGGATGGTGGCCAGTGTGTGATGCGATTCCAGCGGCGGATCGTAATCCACGCCCAGGTAGATGGTCGGCGTCGACATTGAGTACTCGTAGCTTTTGACGCCTGTGCGGACTATAGAGGGCAGGTGTTCCTCACCGATAAGATCCAGGTACAGCGTCTTAGCGTTTATATCAGATATCACCAGGTCGGCCGTAATCTCGCTGCCGTCGGCCAGGACGACTCCTATGGCGCGGCGGTCCTTGATCATGACCTTCTTGACCAGCGTATTCAGCCTGGTCGTCATGCCGAGCTTTTCGCCCACGCGTCTGAAGGCTGTCGGTATAGCCACCATGCCTCCCTTGCTGTAATAAATGCCCTCGTGTTCGGAGTAGGGTATTACCGCGTACAGGCCCGGCAGAAGCTCGGGCGGCAGGCCCGCGTAAAAGCATTGGTATGACAGCGATTCACGGATTTTCTCGCTCTTGAAGAACTTATTCAGCACTCCCTGGTAGTTGCCGTTGAAGAGAGGCATGTATTTAAGCATCGTGGGAGTCTGCTGAAACATGCGGATGACATCGCCCAGTGTATTGGCCGGTTTAACGAAGAATCCCTCGACAGCCGCGTCGTTAAACGTCTTCATGTACTTACAGAAGTCGTACCAGCCTTTGACGTCCTCCGGGGCGATCTTAGCGATCTCTTGCGCGGACTCCTCGACGGACTTGGGATAGCGCATCCTGGAGCCGTCCTTGAATATAATAGAAAAGATGAGGTGCGGCGGAATCAGCTCGACCTCCTGGGCAATGGTGGTACCCAGCCGTTGGAAGCACCAGTCCATCACCTGGACATCTTCGATAAGGGAGGCGCCAAGGTCGAAGTGATATCCTTCCTTTTCAAATGTGGAGCAGCATCCGCCCACCCTCTCGCTCTGCTCAAGCAGGAGTACCTTGCGACCCTGTTTGGCCATGAGACCCGATACGGCAAGCCCGCCGATACCGGCCCCGATAACGATCACATTGTAGTCAGACATACATACCTCCCTGCGTTAAAGTTATGTTGATTGACCAGTCAATCCACAATAATAGTGGCCTAATTGTACAGTACGCATTTTTCTAAGTCCAGTTTTGATTTTCTCGGTCATATTATTTCTTCAAATTACGAAGAGACTACAGGTACAAACGATTTCTCATGTCTGACATCTTATTATAACATCACGCCGGATGCGCAGAGAGGATATTACAGCCCTGACAGAGGAATCTGCTACGTGACCGAACTCGACAACAAAGAGGTGGAAAAAATACTTGGCTGAATACCATACTGATTGATCGAGGATAATGATGTTACATTCATGGTGGGCCATTCTGGACAGTTCCCGAACTACTATTTGAGAGCAAAGGGCTTATTCCAGCGCTGTAGCAATTGCTCATAGGAGGATAAAATGACCGACCTATAATGTTCCTAATACAGTTGCATATTATAATCTCATGTCACTAAATGTCCTAATTGTTGCTGAAAATGCTTTATTGATTTAGCTTCAGTTTTGACCATCTCATCAAGAATTGCTAAAGTTTTGTTATTAGGATTTATTACTAATATGATGAGAAGGAAGACGAGGCAGAGGATGGCTATCATGGAGGTGCTTAAGGGGGTTAGGACACATCCTTCTGCCGACTGGATTTATGATGAAGTCCGTAAAAAGTTACCACACATAAGTAAGGGGACGATATATCGAAATCTAAAGGTATTGGAAGAGGAAGGCGCTATACTTGAATTGAACGTAGATGGGGTTGTTGGGAGATATGAAATCAGGCAGAACAATCACTACCACTTCATATGTGAGAAATGCGGAAGGATTATTGATCTGAATGAGCAGACTGAAACGAAATTAAATATGAAGTATGCAAAGAAAACAGGCTTCAAGATCACACATCACCAATTAGAATTTCGTGGTTTCTGCAAAGATTGCCAAAGCGGCATCAAGCATTGATGTTGAATGGATAAAGGAAATCTGCATTGAAGGAGGTTAATTGTTTAATGAAACTGCCTGAATACATTTCGAAAGCTGAGGTCAAACGGGTATGCAAAGAACTTGGAATAAGGGATTGGTCTACACTCAAGGATATTAATGTTACAACAAAAGAAGCTACCGCAATTTTAAAAGCAGTAAATGTAAAGAAGATGCCAGTTCCCATTGAGGTTTTCAAGCAGGGAATTGAAGTTGAACTTGAGCGTGGTATTAGATTTGAAGATGCGAACATAACTAATAACCATCCAATATTGACCGGAAAGATAGTACTCGCTCATCTTAAGGAAACAAGGGATTATTACGAGAGGCTTGAGGTAGCCGAAATAGAGGGCGATCTTCTTAAAGCGGTCCTTGCGAAAAACTCAAAGAAAGTCGAAGAAAAGTATAAGAAACTTATCAAGGCAGAAAGCCTGTTGAATAAAGCAATTGCGGCACAAATAAAATGAATTTTGTAGTAGGAGGATGGAATGGAAAAAAGAAGCAAAACAAGCCGAAGACCGCTCACACAACTAAAGGAGCAAACACTATGAATGAAGATAGTAAGTGCCCGGTAACGGGCGGAACAAACAAACAAGCAACCAGCAGAGGCACATCGAACCGGGACTGGTGGGCAAATCAGTTGCGGCTGGATATCCTGCACCAGCATTCCTCCAAGTCCAATCCGATGGGCAAGGATTTCAACTACGCTAAAGAGTTCAAGAGTCTTAACCTGGAGGCCGTGAAGAAGGACCTCCGTGAACTGATGACCAAGTCACAGGACTGGTGGCCGGCGGACTTCGGTCACTACGGACCTCTGTTCATTCGTATGGCATGGCACAGCGCCGGCACGTACCGCATGGGTGACGGTCGCGGCGGCGCAGGTGCAGGCCAGCAGCGCTTCGCTCCCCTCAACAGTTGGCCCGATAACGTGAACCTCGACAAGGCGCGCCGGCTACTTTGGCCGATCAAGCAGAAGTATGGTCGGAAGATTTCTTGGGCTGACCTGATGATCCTCACCGGCAACGTCGCCCTGGAGTCGATGGAATTCAAGACCTTCGGTTTTGCTGGTGGTCGTGAAGATGTCTGGGAACCGGAAGAAGACGTCTACTGGGGTTCTGAGGATAAGTGGCTGGGTGACAAGCGCTACTCTGGCAACCGGGATCTCGAAAACCCGCTCGCTGCCGTGCAGATGGGTCTGATCTACGTCAACCCTGAAGGTCCGAATGGCAACCCGGATCCGATCGCTGCAGCGCGGGATATCCGCGAGACCTTCGCGCGCATGGCGATGAACGACGAAGAAACGGTTGCGCTCATCGCGGGCGGCCACACCTTCGGCAAAACACATGGCGCCGGCCCTGCGTCACATGTGGGGCCTGAGCCCGAAGCTGCCAGCATCGAGGAACAAGGCCTCGGCTGGAAGAGCAGCTTCAGCACCGGCAAAGGCGGTGACACGATCACCAGTGGTCTGGAGGTCATTTGGACCAATACTCCAACGAAGTGGAGCAACAACTTCTTCCGAATACTGTTCGGCTACGAATGGGAACTGACGAAAAGCCCAGCCGGTGCACACCAGTGGCAACCAAAGGTTGGCGCAGGTGCCGCCACGGTGCCGGATGCTCACGACCCGTCAAAGCGTCACGCTCCATCCATGCTGACCACTGACCTTTCCTTGAGGTTCGACCCTGCCTATGAAAAGATTTCAAGGCGCTTCTACGAGAACCCTGATCAGTTTGCAGACGCGTTCGCCCGGGCGTGGTTCAAGCTGACGCACCGCGACATGGGTCCGCGCACACGCTATCTCGGCCCGGAGGTTCCTGCTGAAGAACTCATCTGGCAAGACCCTATCCCCGCGGTGAATCACAAGTTAATCGATGAGCAGGACATTGCCTTCCTCAAGGGCAAGATCCTGGCTTCAGGTCTGTCTGTCTCGGAACTAGTTTCGACCGCCTGGGCGTCGGCGTCCACCTTCCGCGGATCCGACAAGCGCGGCGGTGCGAACGGCGCACGAATTCGCCTTACACCGCAGAAGGATTGGGAAGTCAATCAGCCGGCCCAACTGGCGAAAGTGCTGAAGACCCTCGAGGGTATCCAGAGCGAGTTTAACAGGGCGCAGTCAGGCGACAAGAAGGTCTCACTCGCCGACCTGATCGTGCTGGCCGGTTGTGCAGGCGTCGAGCAAGCGGCGAAAACTGCCGGTCACGAGGTGACGGTTCACTTCACACCGGGACGCATGGACGCCTCGCAGGAGCAAACCGATGCGGCCTCCTTCTCCGTGCTCGAGCCGAAGGCGGATGGCTTCCGCAACTACCAAAAGACCCGCTATGCCGTATCGGCCGAGGAGTTGCTGATCGACAAGTCGCAATTGCTGACACTAACCGCACCAGAGATGACGGTGCTCGTTGGCGGCATGCGCGTGCTGAACACCAACTTCGGACAGACCCAACACGGCGTTTTTACCAAGAAGCCTAAAGCGCTGACCAACGACTTCTTCGTGAACCTGCTCGATATGGGCATGGAGTGGAAGGCGGTATCAGATGCTAAGGACATGTTTGAAGGGCGCGATCGCAAGACTGGCGAAGTCAAGTGGACCGGCACGCGTGTCGATCTCATCTTCGGTTCGAACTCCCAGCTTCGGGCTCTGGCTGAAGTCTATGGAAGTTTGGACGCACAGAAGAAGTTTGTCCATGACTTTATAGCAGCCTGGAACAAGGTGATGAACCTTGATCGCTTCGACCTCACCAGATAATAGCATAAACGCCTTCGAGGGCTTCTGACAGGGCGACGAAAAAACGGTTATCTAACAACTGGTTTCAGCGGACGGCGTATCGCCGCCGCTGAAACCAGTACATCATGCTTTAAAAATACTGAAGATGAATTCTGCCACCTGGAACTGCAACGGGCGATAGTGGATTTGAACCACTGCCATCTTGTACATAAGAGCCCCTGATATTTCAGTCGTCTAATATTGGGCAAGTGCGACTATCTTGGAGCTCCGTTTTTTTTGCTCGGAGTAAAGTACATCCCGGTGTTTGTTCAACGGTAATATTATCGCCCACCATCGAAGCTAAAATGGTGATGGTTTCACTTATATGTGGATTGAATCAAAGCAAAGTAAGGTAAGGTAAGGTAAGGTAAGGTAAGGTAAGGTAAGGTAATAATACTACCTTAGATGGTGGGGCATTCTGGACAGTTCCCGAACTCCTGTTTGATGGTAAAAAGCTGACTCCAGCGCTTCAGCAATTGCTCATAATTAACTGTATTTCTCATTGAACCCTATCGGCGAAATAAACAGGGCTCTGCCAGTCCTCAATGGGATATTTAACACTCTGGTAAGTACTCTCCCGTTTGTATAGTCGTGATCCGTTATCTTGTAGTGTAAATTCTATTTCTCCGTCAGTGTAATACGGCTGACGATCACAATGCCAGTGACCTATGAATTTACAGCCTACGACTGCCCCGGTAATTATAAACGGGCGACCTTCGAACGTCGCTGTACCACCGCTTTCGGTAAGATAGAGATACCCTGTATATAAAGTTGGATGGGGGTGGGCTATTTTCCATATCCCGATGAAATTGCATGAGCCTGATGGGGGCTGAAGAGAAGGTTGGGGTGGTTGGGATGGTGAGGGTAAAGGTGGTGGCAGTGCAGACGCGGATGCAATAGGGCATGGATCGCTCTTGAAGACACGCCCTCCGGCGTTTATGACCATATAAACTTTATCGCCGTCTTGCACCTGGTATTTATCAGCAGCCAGTGGAGCAGAGGAAGTAACCTGCGGTTTACCTGTATATAATATCAGCGGCTTTTTTAGCGACCCTTTTTCAAATTGTATTTTATCTGCAATCCTGCCGCTTCTTTCACTCCACAGCTCCGCGGGGCCGGAATACCTGATTTCCCCAAGGCTCTTCCATTCAGCATCTTTATCGATCAGGTGTTTCAACTGGCTTTTTGTTTCAAATTCCCGGTAATTCTGATCGCTTGCCGTATTTATTTGTAATTGTTTCGTCTCTAACGTTAATTCCATCGTTGGGAAAAACAAATCAATTAATTTTGAATTGGCTTTTATTGCGATGGGAAGGAGGACTGCACTCTGCTCCAAACCGAAAGAATATGGAACATGGTATTCTTTCTTTGTGCCCAGTATATAACTCGAATAGGTCTGCTGTATCATGGGTATGAAATTGCTATCTTCGAAATACTTGTTTTTAAAATATTTACCATATACCGGCGTATTTACCTGGACTCCTAATGGAGTGCTGGTGGAATTAAGAAGCACCAGGTCTTTAAATTGAGGAGAGGGATAGGACTTTAAGTTATTATAGGGATTAACACCTGAGGCTGCATCATAAATCGTATCACTTGAGTAGAAGTTGGCATTGGTGAACAGGGCTACTTTTTCAAACATTATTTCTGCATCAATTGCAAAGTCAATATCACCGCTTATGTGCGGTTCTGCCTCAAAATAACTTGCCAGCCGAACGTTTGAATCTCTGACTGCTTGTTCAAGCGGCTCATCAAAAGGATGACAGTCATTGCGGACGTGGGCTGGCTGTGTCATATCTGCCATCAGGTGCATTGTCTCCCCCAGGCCCCGAAAGGCCTTTGCCAGATAGACATTTCTTGCAGCGTCGGGTGATCCAACAGGTATAGTAATGTCTCGGAAATCGGCACCCTGAACTTCAGTAAGTTGGCTATCATCCGATATTTCCAGCGCTTGCTTGTAATATGTAAAAGCTTTTATCCAGTTGAAAGAGTTCTCAGTGCTTTTAAATGCCCAATCTCTTGCACTTACGGCATGAAGCTCTAAACCAATTGCATTCCCAACAGTATCCCATGCCTCACTTTGATCTGTTAATTGAGGGTGACCAACTTCTGGCAAAGGGTTGTAAAAGTGCCTCACTGATGCGTAAAGATGAGGTTCATCTGCAGAATATCCACCGTGAATTAGCCAGTCTTTAAAAGTCATACCATGTGTAGCATCCACGTGATATGTACTTACAAAATTGCCATAAGATACAACTTGCGGGCCTACATAGACTTTTTCTAAATCAATCGGCGAGTTTTTATATTTGTTTGATTTGGCTATTGTTTGCAGAAACTTGTCCAATGCCTCCCGGTTTATTGCCTGATGTGTTTGATTATTCGGCGCCTGGTCCCAGGCCATAACTGACGGCAAATTAGCGGCAAGGAAGGCTAATATTATAAATATTAAAGCGGTGCTTCTGAAAATATATTTGTTCACTTGTCAATTCCTTAATTTTTAAAAGGTTCTAAGCATCCATTGTCCATCTACTTTGATAAAGCTGATATAGAAAGCGCGGCCATCAATAGTGATGCAACACTCAGCAATCCTGTTTAACTGAGTGTCTTTTGCTGAAAAAAAACTCAATTTTGCATTATTAAGGCCGGAAGCCATTTTCGACATTGCGTTTGGAGACTGAGAAAAAAGCTGCCTGTACCTATCCCTCTGTTCTACCTGGAAATAGTTCAATGCATCTTCAATGTCATTGGCGGCAAAAGCGTTGCTCAATCCCTTGATCCTGCTATTTAGAGCAGCCTCTTCCTGTTTGAAATCGGGTTGATCCTTCCACCAGTTAGCTTGTGCGTCAGACGAAGGAACCTGACCGGGTGATGTATCAGAAGGTATCGGCTTGGTTATATGAAGCATCGACCTGATTTTACTAATTACAGGTACACAAACGCAGGTAAATCCTCCCTGTTTATTGGGAAGGCAGCCTATCAATATTATTACCACCAGGAGTAAGGATATGCCAATTAAGAAATTTCGCTTGCTCGTTGACAAATCAGTTTTCCTCTTCTCAACCAAGTTTAAGAATGGGAATTAATTTTACCCGCAACCTCACCTATTCCATTATTTAAGAAGCTATTATATTTTAATATTACTTTAGATTTGAATAATGTTTCAACCACAGAATAATTTTATACTGCTCACCATTAAGACAGAGGCTTAATTAAGAGAGTAAAATGGCTGAGAGGAAAGGCGGCAAAGAGAAAAGTTCAGAAAATTATTGTTAGTAATGTTGTTCCTAACCCAATCTTAGTCAGCCAATATGTTAGTTTTGAGGTACTATATGAAAGGTCGTAAATCTAGAACACAGATCCACTTTGAGCTAATAGCCAGCAAAGCAAACAGTTCGGAAACTGTCTTTAATGGTATTATTTTTAGCTACAGAATCTTGTTTGGTGGGCCATTCTGGATTCGAACCAGAGACCCCAGTCTTATCAGGACTGTGCTCTAACCAACTGAGCTAATGGCCCCCGAAAATGCAGAGTAAAGTATATAGTCTGTGCTGAAAACGTGTCAAATAGTGGACGCCGCCGTTTGCAGCTACGGCAAACAGCGGCGTCCTTGCCGATCTATTTAATTTTGAATATCCAGCTGAATTTATCGGGCTTTTCGCCGTACTGGATACCGCTAATAGCTTCGTACAGCCTGGTTGAGAGAGCGCCGGTTTTGCCGCCGTTGATGATCACCGTTTTCTCTTTATGTGTGATCGAGCCGATTGGTGAGATGACTGCCGCGGTGCCCGTGCCGAAGGCTTCCCTGAGTTTGCCGGTTTCCCAGGCTGCTATCACCTCATCCATGGACAGTTTGCGCTCCAGGACCTTAATGCCCCAATCTCTGGCAAGGTGAATCACCGAATCGCGCGTCACCCCGGCCAGTATAGTGCCGCCCAGGTGAGGTGTGATAAGTTCGTCACCGATATAGAAGAATACGTTCATGGTGCCGACTTCCTCGATGTAATGCTTCTGTAGGCCGTCGAGCCAGAGCACCTGCGTGTATCCCTTTTTCTGAGCTTCGTGCGCGGCATAAAGGCTTGCTGCGTAGTTGCCGGGCGTCTTGGCGAAGCCGGTCCCGCCCTCGGCAGCGCGTGTGTGCTCGATGGCAGTAATGAGCTTAACCGGGTTCATGCCCTCCTTGTAGTATGCGCCTACAGGTGAGAGTATGATGAAGAACTTATATGTCTTGGAGACATGGACGCCCAGGTTGTTGTCGGAGGCGAAAACGAACGGCCGGATGTAAAGGGAGTAGCCTTTCTGCTTGGGAATCCACTCACGTTCGACCTCAACCAGCTTTAGAATGCCGTCCATGAACACTTTCTTATCGATCTCGGGTATGCAGAGGCGGTGGCAGGAGCGGTTGAAACGCTCGATGTGTTTGTCCGCCCTGAATACATTAACGGTCCCGTCTTTGCTGCGGAAGGCTTTTAACCCCTCAAAAACCGCCTGGGCGTAGTGGAGAACCGTCAATGACGGCAGCATCCGTATGTGTGTGAATGGGGTGATCCTGGCCGGTCCCCATTTACCGTTCTTGTAGTCCATCCTCAGCATATGGTCGCTGAAGACATCGCCGAAACCCAGGCCTGAAAAATCCACCTTGTGGATCTTTGTTTTCTTCGTTTTCTTTATTTGCATCTCCATTGAAATCACCTGCCCTTGTTATTAAATTCGCCTCTGGGGAAGAGGGGACTCGAACCCCTACGCCTTGCGGCACATGATCCTAAGTCATGCTCGTCTGCCAGTTCCGACACTCCCCCGTACACTTTTCATAGGAAAAGTGCCTATTATTTTATCAAATGTGCTTTTGCGAAGCTACAGACTGTCTTGTTCGGACACTCATTGTACGCCACACAATACACAAGTTACAATCTCCGGCCGGCTGGTAATAAGTCAATCTGAAAAACAGAAGGCAGGGAAGCCGGTACCGGCTTCCCTGCCTTTACGTTATCCCGTCACGTAGTCGGATTAAATGCTCGTTTAGTCTCCCGGCTTGCCGATGGTCCAGAGAGTCTTGATGGCGCCGATGACCGCTGCCGGGGCAACCAGCACCGTGATATAGGCCAGAACGCCGGCGATGTATGTGTCGATACCCAGGAATTTTAGAGGTGCGAACGCGTTGCCGACAACGATCAGAGCGATCGCCGCCAGAAGCATTGCCTGGGTCTCCTTGGGCGTGATGTTGAGGAACCCGATCACGATGCCCAAAATGACCAGTATAAGGGTTACCACCGCGTTGCCCGGTAGCACCAGCCCGGCTACAACGGCAATAACAAGACCTACGATGAAGGACCAGAAACCAATAAGACCGACTACCCTATTCTTGTCGACTGCCATAGTGTCCTCCTTTATATTTCGATTAGTTTTATTATATACCTGCCTGATGAATATGAAAATAGGGGATTATACTTAGATGACCGTTGCTATGGATTGCACGAAGACTTTTGGATGAACTTTAGAACACTTTGTTGCCCGCTTAATTATCCGACGGTTCGAAGGGAGTTCAATCGGCCTTTCGTGTGTCGTTCTTGCTGATGCTCATCCATGCCAGCAATACCCATGGTGTCAGGGCGAAGAATCCGGCCAGGGCAGGGCCACCGAGGTCGCCGGTCAGCGCATTGATGACGTTCCCGTAGCCGGTGATCATGAACGCAGCCAGCGCCAGACGGTCAAAACCGGCTTCCTTAACAGAAGGTCTGTTGCGTGTGGCCAGCAGGTATAGAACGAAGGTGGTGAAAATCGTCAACCACCATCCCCAGTAGTTTTGCAGAGGAACAGCGAAAAAGTCCCCCTGTATTTCCCAGACCCAGTAATTAGCGGCGACCATAATGGGGTCCATAACCACATCCCAGGCAGTCATTATCAGACCGACGATTGCAGCGACGGACAGCAGGCGCTTTGCGCCTGTACATGAAAAGGGGATGAGCCATTCAGCCATTACCAACGAGGGGTACATCATCATGAACCAGGCTACGGCGATAAGATAGGGCACGAGGCCGAGGAATTTCGGGCCGAGTTTTTCCGTGTAATGATAGGGTCCGTATATCAGTCCTGTGGCCACGCCGAGGCTTTCGAACAACAGGCTCACTCCGAATACAAAAGCGAGAAGTAAAAGGGCGTTTTTCCAGCCCAATCGTGCGCCGGCGTGCAGCAGGCAAAAGCTGAAGCCGGTAAGCGTGCCGATGGGGACTATAAACTCCGGAACCCGGCCCCCGACGGCGAGAGTGATTGTTGCATACGCAACAATTAAGCCGTACAGGATAAGCAAAGCCAATATTATGCGGCGCATGGTGTTCTCCGTAAGTCCAAACTACCTGCTCTGAGGCATCACATCCTGAAACAATACGAGTATGGAGAAAACCGGAACAAAACTATTCGCAAGAAACTTGGTGAGCCGCCACGGACTCGAACCGTGAACCGGTTGATTAAGAGTCAACTGCTCTACCAATTGAGCTAGCGGCCCGAAAGACTAAATATGGTAGCATCACCTCAAGCTTTTAGTCAAACGCGGAACTGTATGACCGGCCGCCATTTGAGCTTATAATGTAGGGTGTGATGAGCAAACCATATGAAATAATAGACCATACCGCCGATATCGGCATCGCCGCGCGCGGGAGCGACCTGGCAGCCCTATTCTCCAGCGCCGCCTCCGGTATGTTGTCTTTGCTGACCGACGTGGATTCGCTGCAACAGGTCGTCACCAGGGAGGTCAGGTTAGAAGCGGCAGATACGGAAACGTTGCTGGTACAATGGCTCAACGAGCTACTGTATATCATAGATACGGAGAAGCTGATCCTCCATAAATTCGATATATCAGTCGATAAAGGCCGGCTGTCGGCAAAATGCGCCGGTCAGAAGCTGGACACTAAAAGTCACAGGTTCAGAAGAGAGATCAAGGCCGCCACTTATCACGATCTCAAGGTTGTCGAACGAGACGGCGAGTATTCGGCCAGAATAATTTTCGATATTTAGAGGCATATTCATGACTGCATGGCAGGGAGAAATACGTAGAATCGACGATTTCCGCTGGGAGATACCACAGGATTACAAGAGCGGGATGAAGGTGGCCGGACTTGTCTATGCCGATGCTGCCATGTTGAACGGGATCAGAGAGGAGCAGTCACTGGAACAGGTGGCCAATGTGGCTTTTTTGCCGGGCATCGTCGGCCGCTCACTGGCGATGCCTGATATACACTGGGGCTATGGCTTTCCCATCGGCGGTGTTGCCGCAACACGCGTGAGCGACGGTGTGGTGTCACCGGGCGGCGTCGGCTACGATATCAACTGCGGGGTCCGGCTGCTGCGTACCAACCTCAGCGAGGACGAGGTCAGGCCGGTAATCAGGGAACTGGTCAATCATCTTTTTAGTAATATTCCGTCCGGATTGGGATCGGAGGGGAGAATAAGAATAAGCGAAAAAGAGATGGACGATGTGCTGACATCGGGCGCAGGGTGGGCTGTGAAAAAGGGCTATGGCGACAGGCAGGACCTTGATGTCACCGAGGAGCAGGGCTGCATGAAGATGGCGGATCCTGGGAAGGTCAGCGCCCGCGCTAAAAAGCGCGGTGCGCCGCAGTTGGGGACGCTTGGCTCGGGCAATCATTTCCTGGAGGTGCAGGTCGTCCGTGAAATATACGATAAAGAGGCTGCAGCCGCTATGGGCATCCAGCGCCCGGGCCAGGTGCTGATGCTAATACACACCGGATCGAGGGGTCTGGGTCATCAGGTCTGCGACGATTACCTGCGTATCATGGGCGATGCAGTCAGGAAGTATGGCATAGCTTTGCCCGACCGCCAGCTTGCCTGCGCTCCTGTGGAATCCGGGGAAGGGCGCGATTATCTGGCGGCCATGGCCTGCGCAGCCAACTTCGCCTGGGCCAACAGGCTTTGCATCACACACTGGGTGCGGGAATCATTCACCAAGGTGCTTGGCAGAGGTGTGGATGAGTTGGGCCTGGAGCAGATTTACGATGTGGCCCACAATATCGCCAAGATCGAAGAGCACATTATCGACGGGAAAAGGCTGAGGCTGTGCGTTCATCGTAAGGGGGCCACCCGCGCCTTTCCTGCCGGTCAAAAGGGTGTGCCCGATCGGTATATGTCGGTGGGACAGCCTGTGCTTATACCCGGCGATATGGGGAGATGTTCCTATATTGCCGTTGGAACAGAGCAGGCCATGCAGGAGACATTTGGATCCACGTGTCACGGCGCAGGCAGGTTGCAGAGCAGGGGCGCGGCCCGGAAGGGGATGCGCGGCACAGACGTGGCAGGCGACCTCGCGGCAAGGGGCATCTATGTGAGGACAGACAGCATGGAATCGCTGGCGGAGGAGGCCTCATATGCTTATAAAGATGTCGCCGACGTAGTTGAAATTGCGCAGGGCGCGGGCATATCCCGTAAAATCGCCATGGCTGTGCCGCTCGGCGTAATCAAGGGATAGACTACTGGTATCGCGTTAAAATTAGGCTTAAAGGCGTTTGTCATAATCAGTGCAACCGTGTAGAATTAGGCAGAAATTTTATATATAAGGAGTGATAACCATGGGTCTTGCAAGAGAAGTTGTGATTATTGATTATTTACGCTCCCCGTTTTCCCGCTCCCGTCCCAAGGAACCCGAAAAGGATCTTTTGAACGGCTATAGGATGGACGAAGTCCTAGCCATGCTCTGGAATGAGCTTATCAAGCGGAACAAGCTGGACCCCAAGGAAATCGACGAGGCCATCACCGGCACGGCTAATCCGTTGCTTGAGAACTTCACCTTCGGCGGAAAGTTCCCGGCGTTTTATGCCAACCTGCCTTTCGAGATCTCCACGCAGCAGGTCGACCAGCAGTGCGGATCGGCACTGTGCGGCGTGAGGACCGGCGTCATGAGCATAGCCTGCGGCTATGCCGATGTGGTCCTTTGCGGAGGCATCGAGCATATGACACACATCCCCATGGGCGGCGGCGGCGCCATCAAGTACCCGGACAAGCTTATCAATGACCCGCAGTATAAGAGAATCGATCTCATGTTTTCGGTCAACATGGGCTTCACCGCGCAGAAGCTGCAGGAGATGGCGGGCATCAGCAGGGAAGAGATGGACAAGTTCGCTGTCAGGTCGCATAAGCTGGCTTCTGAGTCAAAGGAATGGCTCAAAGGCGAGATCATGCCGGTGGAAATTACTCTCCCCGACGGTAGCAAACAGATGTTCGACTACGACGCGGCTGTCCGTGGCGATACCACAATGGAGCAACTCGCCGGGTTGAAGCCGGCCTATAAGCCCGACGGCACGATCACAGCAGGCACCTCCTCACCGTTGAATGCGGGCGCCACTGCCTTGCTGATCATGTCGAAGGACAAGGCCAAGAAGCTGGGTCTCAAGCCCCTGGCCAGCTTCGTCTCATTCGGCGTCGCCGGCGTTGACCCCACCATCATGGGTGAAGGTCCCGTCCCCTCCACCAAGAACGCCTTGAAAGCCGCTAACCTGCAGGCCAAGGACATCGATTACTGGGAGATCAACGAGGCTTTCGCCGTTGTTTCCCTGCGCGCCATTCAAGAGTTCGGTCTGAAATGGGACCAGGTTAATGTCCACGGCGGCGCCATGGCCATCGGCCACCCGCTGGGCGCCAGCGGCATCCGCCTGGTCGGCACGCTTGCCAGGATACTCAAAGAGAAGAAGGGCAAGTACGGCTGCGCCACCATGTGCGAGGGCGGTGGCCAGGGTATCGCGGCTATTATCAAAGCCGAATAAGGCTCAATATCTGTAAATCAAAATAGGGCGGCTGACAAGCCGCCCTATTTTATTGCTGCAATTCAAACCTTAGACTCCTGATCGCATTTAGCAAGTGTTTCCAGGATCAATCTTTCCAGGTTTTCGCACAAAACAGGCTTTATCAGATAATCAACAGCACCCAGCCTCATAGCCTCATCTGCCAATCCTTCCGATGGAAAAGCTGTGATGATAATTGACTTGATATGTGGCTTGGATGCTTTAACTTCTCTTAATACCTGGATTCCGCTCTTACCCGGCAGCCTGACATCCAGAATCAAAATGCTGTACTCCTTTTTCTCTACCATTTCAAGGGCTTCCTCCCCTGTTTCAGCAGTCTCCACCTGGTAATTGGCTGTCCGTAGCCAGTCTCCTATAGAGTCCCGGACAATAGCTTCATCATCTACAATTAAAATTGGTTTCATATCAATTCAACCTCCTTTTCGATATTACTACCTTCCGATGAATGCAGGAATTATTCTTATTTATCCACGCTGACTGACATGTTTTCAGTGTATCAGGCCAGCGCTATCCTTTTTCACAAAATGTACCGATGTATAGCGGCATAGTCTTTGATTGCCCGGTAACTGTTTAAGCCTGTCGACCTCCTTTTCCCCGATAACTGCTATGGTGCCGAACCGATCCTGCAGGTCCTGGGCAAAGGCGCAATGCCCGCATTCATAATTTCGCGTACAGATGCGAAAAGATACGGCGCCCAGTTCCAGCCATAAATTTTTATTTTTTGTCTCCTTTCTGTTTACTTCGTCAAGCGCCCCGCTGATAATATTTTCCAGGTCCTCTATTTTGAACGGTTTGGGTAGGTAATTGAGCAGGCCGATCTCTTTAGCCCTTTCCCTTGTTTCCCTCGATGGATAAGCTGTAATAATTATGCCCTGTGTCTCAGGTTTCATATCTTTGGCCTCTTCAAACACATGTAAACCATCGATGCCCGGCAATCTCAAATCCAGCACTACTATGCCAAACTCTTGCCTCTTAATTTTCTCCAGAGCCTCCTCTCCCGATTCAGCCACCTCAACGTCATACCCGTCATCCACAAGCCAATCCCGCAGGGCTTCCCTCAGTACCGTCTCATCTTCCACCAGTAATATTTTTCTTTTTTCTTTTCCCATTATCATCTCCACATACCGGTCAGGGTAGCATAATGCTCTTTCTAACTTCTCTCGGATACTTTCTCGGCAAACAAAGGCAGGCTGATGGTAAAGGTCGTTCCTTCTCCTTCTTTGCTCTGTACATCAATTTTTCCGTTATGCCTTTGAATAATGCCATAGGATACTGCCAGCCCCAGCCCTACACCTTTCACCTCCCTTTTAGTAGTGAAAAAAGGCGTAAAAAGCTTCTGCATATTTGCGGGCGAAATACCGCAGCCCGTGTCCTGTACTTCCAGTTTAACCTGGTTATTTACAACAGAAGTACGTATTTGCATATTGCCCCCATTCGGCATAGCCTGTACAGCATTCAAAATGAGATTGGTGCAAACCTGTTGAAGCTGATCGAAATCAGCCATAAGGGTGGGTGGTGATGGGTCCAGTTCCTTGCTGACCTGTATATGCTGAAGCTGAGCGGAATGTGAGGTCAGGTCAAAAGCACGGTTGACAATCTCATTCAAATTGACCTGTCTGAAGGCTGGCGGTGATTGCCGTGCAAAATCTAAAAGATTACGGATCAATTTTGTGCTCCTGATCAGTTCCGCTTCCATCTTGGCCAGATAATTGAGGGCAACATCTTTATCATAGTTGTCGGTTTTTATCTTTTTTTCGAGCAACTGGGTATAGGTCAGGATCCCGGAAAGCGGATTGTTGACCTCATGGGCAATGGATGCAGCAAGCTGCCCCAGAGAGGTTAACTTCTCTGCCTGGATGAGCTGCTCCTGGCTTTCCTTCAGGCGCCTGTGTGATTCGGTGAGCTCCTGATAGGCGATGCGCAGTTTATCCTGCATCTCTTTTTCCCTGGTCACGTCCCGGGCAATATTCTGGAACCCCCTTGGTTTTCCGTCTTCCATAACTAGGGTAGTGCTTAATTTTACGATAGCCTCCGTGCCGTCCCTCCTGACGATGCGTTGCTCATAAGGCTGGTCCACCTTCTCCCCGGCAAAAAGCTTCTGCCTGACCTGCCCGGCCAGCGCCAGACTTTCATCGGTAAGAAAGTCCTTCACATTCATCTTTTGCGCTTTTTGCGCTTCCTTCATGCTGTACCCGGTGAGCGCTTCAGCGGCTTTGTTAGCGCTGGTAATATAGCCGTCCAGGTCGTGCACCCAGATGGCATCATGAGCATTTTCAAATATTTCACGGTGACGCCTCTCCGATACCAGTGCCTGCTCGGCCGCCACACATTCCCTCTGAAAACATCGAGCATTGTCTATAGCCATACCTATCTGGCTGCCGAAAGTCATGAGCAAATCGATCTCTTCAGGCATGAATTGGCGGTGTGAACGCATGGCTGCCCCCAGAGCCCCCGCCATGTTCCCCTTAGCTTTAATCGGCACAATCATCTCAGAGAATACTCCATCCCGTTTCTGTATGTCTGCAATCGGGCCGGTTTCCTGACTTATATCTTCTATAAGCCGCACTTCCGCAGTTTGTATAACCCTGCCAATTAAGCCTCCGGTAACTTTGAGCCCTTCAAGCCTTGAGGCAAACTGTTTGGAAAATCCCACGTGAGCAATAACTTCCAATTCCTGTGTGGGTTCATTTGTAAGCAGTATCAGTACAACATCCAGCCCCATAACCTGCTTTATGCTCTCGGCTGCAGAGCGTAATATGTCCTTTAACTCCAATGATTGGCCCAGGATAGCCGCGATTTCATTTAAAGCCCATAGGCGTTCCTCATTACGCCTGGTAACCTGGAATACTGACTGAAGTTGTTCATCAGCTTGCTGCAGCTTGCTGAGCATCTCTTGCCGCTTTACTCTTTCCTTCCTGTAACTATCAAACCACGATATTATTAAGGCGCCGATTAAAATAACTCCAATCGTTTCCAGCAGTGCGTCAGGCAGGTATTGCGAGAAGAAAATAACACGGGGCAACATAATCACAGCCGCTGCTGCCAGGCTAACTATGCCCGCCGTTGTGCCGAAGATGAAAGCAGCATATCCTACAGGAAAAAGAAATAATATGCGCTCTACAGCATGTCGGTTCAGCCCCATGAACGATAGCAGCGATGTTGAATTGCCTGTTATGATTTGTGGGTACTGCAGTAACGCACATACGGCAAATACGACCACCACCAACCAGAAGTGCCAGTCGCGCACTATCTGCCGACGTTGACCGGCCGTTTTCGCCGTCACTGTCACTGCCTCCCCATATTTGAAATGATCATCCGCCTTTTCTATCCCAATTTCATTATGCTTAAATATACCTATATTGTAATTTTACACCTGATCAGTACTCGTCCGATATGAAGCTTTTTATCTGCGCATAGCTGAACACCGGTCCGTCACGGCATACGTATAGATTGCCGATATTACATCTACCGCACTTCCCTATACCGCATTTCATCTTCTTCTCCAGCGTGGTGAAAATTTGCTCTGGCGAAAAGCCGAGCTCTTCCAGCACCGGGAAAGTATTTCTTATCATAATAGGCGGACCGCATAATACAGCTATCGCATTATCTGCCCGGGGAGATTCTTCTTTTAACACAGCGGATACAAATCCCTCTTTGCCGGTCCAATTGCCATCCGCTTTATCGACGGCAATTACTGTACTTATTGTTTTATCCTGTTGCCATGTGTCCAGGTCATACTTGAAACACAGGTCACCTGCACTGCGCGCACCGTATATAATATATATTTTTCCGTACTTGTCCCTTTCATCCAGAATGTTCCAGATGAGCGAACGGAGCGGAGCCAGGCCGATACCGCCGCCCACAAACACAATGTTTTTCCCCCGCATTGATTCCAGAGGGAAATGATTACCATACGGTCCCCTGAACCCCATCTCAGCACCGACGCCCAACCTGTGTAAAGCATTGGTTACCAATCCCACCCGGTTGATGCAACATTCCAGCGGCCCCTTCCTGGTCGGGCTTGAAGAGATACAGAAAGTAGCTTCACCCGTACCCGGAACAGACAACTCGGCAAATTGCCCGGCTTCAAAGGTAAAATCCCGGTTCATCTGATCGTCTTTAAAATGGAAATGGATAGTCCTGACTGACGGCGTTTCTTCAATAATTTTATCAATCAGCACCATATGAGGAAGATATACATTATCCCGGTTGAGGTATTTCTTTTCTTTTTTTGGATTAGCAATAATCATTTCACCAACCACCGTTAACCTTTCAATGCTGAGGCTTTTTCTTTAACGTCGCTTTGCCGGGGCAGACCGGCAATCACCCGGGTGATATCCCAGTTCACGGGGCACAACCGTATACACCGGCCGCAGCCTGTGCAGGCAAATATATCCACGTTCATCGGATAAAATTCAAATTTATGGCAGACCCTCTGCCTCACCCTCCTCCATTTTTCTTCACGCGGATTTTCCATTGGCATCCTGGTATACAGTCTGAAGCTGCAACTATCCCATTCCCTGTATCTGGCGCCCTGTTTCCTGACCATCTCATCATTGATGTCAAAACAGAAACAGGTCGGGCAGAGGAAGGTGCAAATACCGCAGCTTACGCATTTCGCAGCGACCTGCTTCCAGAAATCTTCGTTATTGAAGCAGGCCTGCAACTTCTTACTGACTCCTCTGGTATCGAGGGCTCTCGTCAGTTTATTTTTGGCCTCCAATTCCACTGATTTTGCCGTTTTCATATCTGTGCCGGTTGCATTCTTTAATCCCGTGGTAATCTTCAACAGGTATTCACCACCTGCGGTGAAAGCTTCAGCAATAAATTCACTGCCGGTATCATTGAACATGATATCGACATCTTTAGAGGTGGCCAGGTCCACATCCATTGACGTGCAAAAACAACTTTCCTGGGGGTTTGTGCAGCCGAGGCCGATGAGCAGGGTATTCCGCCTGCGGGACGCATAATAATAATCTTCATAGCCGTTTGTAAAAACATCGTCGATAATGGCCAGCCCTTTTGCATCGCACGGCCTGATACCGAAGATGATCTGCTTATCTTCGTTCACCGACACTTCCGTTTTATAGCCGTCTTTTTCCTTGCGGAAACTCATCATTTTTTCCATGGGAGGCAACACCACTGACTTAGGAGGCACAGCCGTATTTCTGTACCAGTCCAGGAAGCTGATATCTTCACCATCCCACTCACTGAATGCAGGAACATCCGTTGCCATGGAAGGAACGATGATATTATATTCCCGCCGCCATACAGCAAGTACTTTGGCTATATTTTTCTTATTAATCTTTTTAACGGCCATCCTATACCTTCTTTTATCTAATCAGTCCCTCTGCTTCCACAGGCTCATAGCTTGTCATGAGCGGCAGCGCACTTTTATCCAGTCCCGTTTTATAATCAAAAAGTTCTTCGACCAGGTCGCACATTTCCGCAGACATACTCCTTAAAGGAATGTTTTGCGGGCAAACACGCTCACATTCACCGCAGTCTGTACACCTGCCTGCAACATGTAGGGCACGTATTACCTGAAATACCAGGTTATCCTGCCATTGTGGCGCAGGCGATATCCATCTGGGCTGCGACTCTTCAACAAAGCACCGCTCGCAAAAGCAGGCCGGGCACACCTCGCGGCAGGCATAGCATCTTATACACTGCTTGAATTGCTCCTTCCAGTAAGCCCATCTGCGTTCCGGCGTCATCTTCTGCAGCTCGCGTATTTTCTTTTTTCCTGCTTCATCATCACGGATTTTATTCACGGGACTTTCAATGAGGACATCATATTCCCGGGGCACAGGGTACTCACAGCTTAGGCAATGATCGAACAGCACCTGCCTGGCTTCAAATCCCTTTTTCTTGCCGTCTATGGTAATCACAGCCTTATCATCTGCGATATTGATATCATCGATCAGGTCCCTGTCTTTCCCAACCAATTTCTCCACCTTGGCCAGATCAATAAGACCGGCGCAGGGGATCCCGATAATCACAATATCTTCCCTGCATACCTGCTTGTCCTGTATAAGGCTGACGATGGAGCGGCTATCACAGCCTTTAGCGATGATCCCCACACGGCCTTTGATCTCCAGCAGGTATTTGGCCAGGTTGTTGGTAATAAACCTGTTATTCACCAGGTTGACGGTATCGTTCTTATCACTGGTGATCAATGGGGTTGTCGTGAATTTCAGGCTTCCAGCGGCAAATCCGATCACATAATCGACTGCACCTTCCTCAAGTAATCTTCCTGCTTCATTGCACAGCTCTGTTTCCATAACACTAACCTTCTTCACTAAATAAGCTGTTCGGCCCAACTGCTTTGATATTTTCCACGACATCAACGACAACCTGTGCGAATTTCGCTCCCTCAGACGCCGATACCCAACTGGCCTGTACCCTCTCTTCAGGGACACCCATATACTCCAGAAATTTTTTAGTCAGGGCAAGCCTTCTACGTGCACGGTAGTTTCCCGTCTGATAATGGCAATCACCAGGATGACACCCGGAAACCATGACTCCATCAAAGCCCATTTGCAGGCCCTTCATGATAAACAGTGGGTCTATCCTTCCTGAACAGGGCACCTTTAATATCGTCAGGTTAGCCGGGTATTTCTTTCGGCTGGTCCCGGTTAAATCCGCGCCGGCATAGCTACACCATTTACACAGGAATCCGACTATCCTCGGCTGCCACTGAGAATTATCTTCCATTTAAAGCTTCACCTCACTTCCTCATTCGTTGGAATAGCGGGATATTTCAGATCAGCATACTCTCCATCTCCGCCACCAGCTGTTCGCCGGTGAAATGTCTGAGGCTGATGGAGCCGCTGAAACAACCGCCAACGCAGGCCCCGCAGCCTATGCACAGGACCTCGTTCACGCGGCAAACCCCTTCCGCTTCCAGGAAATCGATGGCGCTGTATGGGCAAACCACCTTGCACATCTGGCATCCCGAGCAAATCTTGCTTTCAATGAAGGCGGTTGCCGCCTCTATTTCAATGCTGCCCTGGCCTATATTCGACAGCACTTCAGCAGCGGCAGCCGACGCCTGAGCAACCGTATCCGGGATATCCTTGGGCCCCTGGCAGCAGCCTATAACGAAGATACCGGCCGTCGCTGTGGCGATCGGATCAAGCTTGGGATGCCTTTCCAGGAAAAAGCCGTCAGCGCTGCGGTTTATATTAAATATCCGGCTGATATCCTGGACATCAGCCTGCGGCTCCATGGCCGTGCTCAGAACAACCATGTCCACCGGCAGACGGCGTTTCAGCCCGGACTGAATGGGGTCTTCATACTGGATGATCAGCTTGCCCTTTTCCCCGGATGTTTCTGCAATATCCGTGACTCCGTAAGGGCGTGCTTCAATAAAATTGGTGCCCTCCCGGGTAATCCTGTTGTAGAACTCTTCAAATCCTTTTCCGAACGCCCTGATATCCGTGTAGAACTCATATACCTGCGCCCCCGGTATGTGTTCACGCAGCAGGTGGCCGAGCTTCAGTGAATACATGCAGCAAACCCGTGAGCAGTATTCATGATAATTTTTATCCCTGCTGCCGACACAATGAATAATGGCTGTTGTCTTTGGTTCGGACCCGTCTTTAAGGATAACGTGGCCGTCGGTGGGGCCGGCTGAATTTATCAGCCGTTCCAGCTCAAGCGCAGTCAGCACATTGTCGAAATGTCCGTAACCATACTCATAGATGCCGCCAGGTTTATAGGATTCGTAGCCGGTTGCTACGACTATACCGCCCACGTCCACCTCTACAATCTCGTCCTTCATATCATGATTGATGGCTTCACGCTCACAGACTCTGGCACATTCCCTGCATTCGGAACATACGGCGCAATTCAAACATCTTTGAGCTTCGGCAACCGCCATTTCCTGACTGAATCCAGTCTCTACCTCAGCAAAGCCCTCTCTTTTATTCAGGTCCAGTACAGGCATGACCTGCCTGGCCTTTTTCGTGACGTTATCTTTGGGAACATTTTTCACCCTCGCCGGCCGCTGCGGCCTGCCTTCCGTCGGATCGATCCCACAGAGATAGTGATCTATGGAAATTGCCGCTTCCTTGCCCGCTTCGATCGCCGAAATAACATCATCCGGACCGGAGATCACGTCGCCGCCTGCAAACACTCCATCAATATTTGTCTGGAAGGTCAGTGGGTCCACCGCAACCGTCCCGAAGCTGGTATATTCAAGGTCCGATATCAATGAAGATTTTTCCACGGTCTGTCCGATGGCGATAATGACATTATCAGCGGGAATATTGAACTCTGAGCCCTTCACCGGCACCGGCCGCCGGCGCTTGCTTTCATCGGGTTCACCGAGTTTCATACGGATGCACTCCACTCCCGTCAATTTGCCGTTTTCTTTCATAATAGCTATAGGCGCAGCCAGTACATGCAGCTTGATTCCCTCGTGCTCACCTTCTTCAACCTCGGCATACAGTGCGGGCATCTCAGCACGTGAACGGCGGTAAACGATGGTTACCTCTTCCGCTCCGATCCGCCTGGCAGTACGTGCTGAATCTACCGCTGCATTGCCTCCACCGACTACCACCACGCGTTTTCCTATGGCTACATCTTCAGCGAAGCTGACCTTTTTCAGGAAATCCAGCGAATGCATCACACCTTCGGCATCCTCACCGGGTATTCCCATTTTTTGGCTTATACCCGCCCCCGTGCCGAGAAATACACATTTGTAGCCTTTCCCAAAGACCTCCTTGAAACTGTTGACCCGACTATTTGTGCGTATATCTACCCCCAGATCCCTGATATAGTCGATTTCATGATCAAGTATATTTTTGGGCAACCTGTATTCCGGGATACCCCAGCGCATCAGGCCGCCCGCTTCAATCTCCGCCTCGAAGACGGTTACAGGATAGCCCATCCTGACCAGATCGTAAGCGCATGCCAATCCGGCCGGGCCGGAACCGATGACAGCAACCCTGTCCTGCTTCGTTTTAACTACCGGTACAACTTTTTCCCCTTTTGCTGTAAGCTCATAGTCCGCCATAAAGCGTTTCAGGTACCTGATCGCGACCGGCTGATCAACTTTGCCTCTCTCGCAATCAACCTCGCAGGGATGCGTGCATACACGCCCGCAAACACCGGCAAACGGCTGTGTCCTCCTGAAGACCTCCAGCGCTTCCCTGAATTTGCCCTTGGAGATTAACGCTATATACCCCTGCGCATCGACACCAGCCGGACAGGCGGTACGGCAGGGTGGAGCCCCACGCTTGTCGATAGTAAAGACATTGGGAACAGCCTGGTGAAATGGCCGGTATATCGCCTTTCTTTTACTCAGCCCCATGTTGAACTCGGATGGCACCTCCACCGGGCAGGCCTTTTCACATTCGGTACACCCGTTGCACCTGGTCACATCTATATAACGCGCCTTTTTCCTGATCCTGACCTTGAAATTACCTACATAGCCGGATACTCCTTCCACCTCACTATATGTCATCATCTCAATATGCGGATGCCTGCTGACAGATGTCATTTTGGGAGTAAGTATGCAGGCTGAGCAGTCCAGCGTCGGGAAGGTTTTGTCCAGCTGCGCCATGTGACCGCCGATGCTGGGTGTCCTTTCCACCAAATACACTTTGTTCCCAGAATTGGCAATCTCCAAAGCAGCCTGTATGCCGGCAATGCCACCGCCGACTACCAGCGTATTGGGGTTAATGGGCGCCTGCCGCATCTCAAGCGACTGATGATAATAAACCCTGTTAACGGCCGCACCTACCAGGGCCTGGGCTTTTCTGGTAGCGCTGTTATGGTCCTCTGTTACCCAGGAACACTGCTCACGTATGTTGGCCATCTGAAACAGGTAAGGATTGATGCCGGATTCCTGGCATACACGGCGGAAGGTAGGCTCGTGCAGTGTGGGGGAACATGAGGCGACCACCACACGGTTGAGGCCCAGTTCCTTTATATCATCCTTAATCAGGTTCTGGCCAGGCTCGGAGCACATGAATTTATAATCGCGGGCCACCACCACTGCATCCAGGTCTCCGGCATAGCGGCTGACCTCTGCAACATCAACCGTGCCGGCGATATTGCTGCCGCAGTGACAAACATACACACCTATTCGCGGTTCCACTTTCACATACCCCTTTTACTTTCAATCAACATACCCTTTATCTCAGCCATGATCTGCTCGGTAGTAAAGTGCCTGGCGGTGATGGCAGCGCTCGGGCAGGCGGCGACGCAGACACGGCACCCCTTGCAGAGGGCTTCATTAATCCGGCTGACCTTCTTCTCTTCATCGAAGGAGATGGCTTTGAATGGACAGAGGCCTTCACAAACACGGCAACCGGCGCAGCGTTCCTCATCGATTACTGAGGTAGCAGCCTCGATCTCAACTTCACCCTTACTGATCATGGCAAGAATACGTCCGGCAGCGCCCGATGCTTGAGCAATGGTATCCGGGATATCCTTCGGCCCCTGGCAGCACCCGACAATGAATATCCCCTCGCTCATTGTTGACAGCGGGTCCATTTTGGGATGCCTTTCAAGGAAGAAACCGTCAGCACTGCGGCTGACGCCGAATAGACGGCCGACCGCAGCGGTATCGTTACGAGGCTCGAGGGCGGCGCTTACAATGACCATATCCACCGGCTGGCGATGCTGTGAACCATCTTTCAACGTATATTGGACGATGAGCTTACCTTCCTCTTCCGGCGTTTGCGCAATATTGGTTACCTGGCTGGGCCGCGCTTTGATAAAGACGGTATGCTCGTCGGCTACACGGTTATAAAACTCCTCATAACCTTTGCCGAAGCTCCTGATATCCACGTAGAACTCATAGACACTGGCTGACGGAAGATGTTCCTTGAGCAGGTGGCTGAATTTCAGGGAATACATGCAGCAGACGCGTGAGCAATACTCATGATAGTCCTTGTCCCTGCTTCCCGCGCAATGGATTATGGCCACGCTGCCGGGATGATGTCCGTTCTTAAGCACAATTTCGCCCTGGGTAGGGCCTGCCGAATTAACCAGCCTCTCAAATTCCAGGCTGGTTACGACATTATCAAGCTTCCCGTAACCATATTCATAGATGCCCGACGGCTTGAAAAGATCGAAGCCGGTAGCCAGAATTATGTTGCCGGCATCCACCTCGATAATCTCGTCCTTCTGACTGAAGTCTATCGCCTTTGCCTCGCACACTTTCTCACACGCGCGGCAGGTACCTTTAGAGAAATAAACACAATGCTCGGTATCGATCACCGGTTTATTGGGGACCGCCTGGGCAAAGGGTATATAGATGGCCTTTCTCTTACCCAGTCCCAGCTCGAATTCACTGGGGGCTTTCCAGGGGCACTTCTCCTGGCACAGTCCACAACCGGTACATTTCTCCATATCGACATAGCGCGCCTTTTTCCTGATCCTGACCTTGAAATTGCCTATATAGCCGGATACCCCTTCCACCTCACTGTATGTCATCAACTCAATGTTGGGATGAGACCCCACTTGGGACATCTTGGGCGTGAGTATGCAGGCCGAACAGTCCAGCGTCGGGAAGGTCTTGTCCAGTTGCGCCATGTGACCGCCGATGCTGGGCGTCCTTTCCACCAGGTATACCCTGTGCCCCGCATCAGCTATCTTCAAGGCAGCCTGGATACCAGCAATGCCACCACCTACTATTACAGTCTGAGGATTGATGGGGACCTGCCTTACATCGAGAGGCTGATGATAGTAAACCCTGCTTACGGCAGCGCCCACCAGCGCCTGCGCCTTGCGTGTAGCACTGTTATGGTCCTCCGTGACCCACGAGCATTGCTCACGTATATTGGCCATCTGAAACAGGTAAGGATTGATGCCCGCTTCCTGGCATACATGGCGGAAGGTGGGTTCATGCAGCATGGGAGAACATGAGGCGACCACCACACGGTTAAGGCCCAGTTCCTTTATATCATCCTTAATCAGGTTCTGGCCAGGCTCGGAGCACATGAATTTATAGTCGCGGGCCACCACCACTGCATCCAGGTCTCCGGCAAAGCGACTGACCTCTGCAACATCAACCGTGGCGGCGATATTACTGCCGCAATGACAAACATACACACCTATTCGCGGTTCCACTGGCATCTCCACCCCTAAAAAAGTTAATTCTGGCTATGAATGGTAATAACAGTCAACGAACCTCTTCTAAAAAACCCACGCATTATTTGGTATATATGTACCAACCATGATACATTGGTACCCATGTACATTTTATAAACTATCAGACGCTGAGCGATTTGTCAAGAGCGTAATTATCCCACTTGACGATGATAGTATAATGGTATATATTATAAAAAGTACCAGGGTACCAATATTTTGTTTTGAAGTCAGGGTCATGAAACAAAGACAAGTCCATATAAGGATTCCTGAAGACTTATATAAGAAGTTAAAGGTACGGTGCGTATATGGAGACACCACAATACAGGACTACCTGATCAAACTACTGTCCGAAAGCGCTGGTCAGCATTCTCCCGAGCAGGTCTCCGTTTTGATTGTGGAAGACGAGGCAATAATACGCGAATCTTTGAGGGAATGGCTGAAAGATACCTACTCTGTAACAACATGTGAAAACGGCGAGGAGGCGCTCCCATTAATATCCAAAGAGGATTTCGACATTTTAATTGTAGATGTGAGGCTGCCGGGAAAAAGCGGCCTGCAGGTGCTGAGCGAGGCCAAAGAGATGAAGCCTCAAATGAAGTGTATAGTGATAACTGCCTATCCATCGGTTGAGCTGGCGGTTGAAGCAATGAAGATAGGGGCTGTCGACTACTTAATCAAGCCTGTTGCTCCCGAACTTCTGGAGAGGGTCATGTGGGAGACCCTCCTGAAATGCAAGGCTGCGAATAATAAAAAGGTAAAGGGTTTAAAGGAATCTAACAGCAGGCATTAAGCAGTAATCCGAGCTGGTGGTTGCAAACCGGGCTTACCTGTTTGTATGGGTTCTTGAGGAGTAGGTGATGGCTAAATTAAAGCTGGCTTTGTATTGGGCGGCAAGCTGTGGCGGCTGTGAAATCGCGCAACTGCTGATCGGTGACAAAATCCTCAAACTCATTGAAGCAGCCGATATTGTCTTCTGGCCGGTTGCTATCGACGCAAAATACGATGATGTGGAGGCCATGCCAGCTAAAAGCATCGATGTCTGCCTGTTCAACGGCGCCATACGTAATTCAGAGCAGGAGCATATGGCAAAAATGCTGCGGGAAAAATCAAAGATACTCATCGCCTACGGCGCCTGTGCCTGCAGGGGCGGCATCCCCGGCCTGGGCAATCTGCATGACCGCCAGAGTATCTTCAATACAGTCTACCGTGATACCGTTTCCACGGAAAAAAACGGCAACGTTTTTCCTCAGACACAGTTGCGGGTGTCGGAGGGGGATCTAACTCTACCGGTTTTTTATGATACTGTCAGCACGCTTAACCAGGTAGTTGACGTTGAATATTACATTCCCGGCTGCCCGCCCGAGGAAAAAACCACCTGGCTGGCATTGGAAGCCCTGCTGGAGGGCAAATTACCACCAAAGGGCACTGTCATCTCACATAATGTCAAAGCAGTCTGCGATGAGTGCTCCAGAAAAAGAGATGTCAAGAAAATTAAGAAAATATACCGCAATTACGAAATCATTCCCGATGCGGAGCTCTGCCTGCTGGAGCAGGGCTTGCTGTGCACTGGAGTTGCCACACGGGGAGGTTGTGGCGCACTGTGCCCGCAGGTAAATATGCCGTGTACCGGATGTTACGGTCCGGTGGAAGGAGTTATCGACCAGGGCGCCCATTTCCTCAGTGCCATAGCCTCAGTCATCGACTCAAAGGATGAAGAGGAAATCCGCACCATTATAAACGATGTGCTTGATCCTGTAGGCACATGTTACCGTTACAGCCTGCCGGACTCGCTGGTAAGGAGGGCATCGATCAAATGAAAACAATTACCATTGATCCAATCACCAGGCTGGAGGGACATGGAAAAATCGTCATTTTTCTCGATGACGCCGGGGAGGTGAAAAATACTTATTTTCAAATTCCTGAATTAAGGGGGTTCGAGAAGTTCTGTGAGGGCCGGCCAGCGGAGGAAATGCCGCAAATTACACAGAGGATCTGCGGGGTCTGCCCTGAAGCGCACCATCTGGCATCGAGCAAAACACTGGATGCTCTTTTTCATGTAGACCCGCCCTCTACCGCAAAAAAGCTGCGCGAACTGCTTAATTGCGCCTTCTATGTCACCGACCATACCACTCATTTCTATATACTCGGTGGCCCCGATTTTGTCATGGGCCCTGATGCGCCCGTGGCTGAACGCAATATCATCGGCGTTATTGCCAAAGTAGGCCTCGAACTGGGCGGCGCCGTCATTAAAACCCGCATGCAAAACCATCATATTATCAAGATGCTGGGCGGCCGGGCAGTACATCCCGTCTTCGGCTTGCCCGGGGGAGTCAGCAAAGGCCTCAACGAAGAAGAGCGTAAGGAAGTTGAACGGATAGCCAGAGAATCCGTCGATTTTGCCTTACTGTCACTAAAGGTCTTCGACGATATCGTCCTCAAGAACAAGGCCTATGTCGACATGATAGTGAGCGATGCTTTCATGCATCGCACATACTATATGGGACTTGTAGACGATAAAAACAGGGTTAACCTCTACGATGGACAGCTCCGGGTCGTCGATCCCGACGGCAAAGAATTTGCCAGGTTCCCTGCATCAGAATACCTTGAACATATCACCGAGCATGTAGAGCCATGGAGCTATATGAAATTCCCTTATCTAAAAAATGTCGGCTGGAAAGGGTTCACCGATGGCAATGAGAGCGGCGTCTACCGGGTCGCTCCACTGGCCCGCCTTAACGCCGCAGAGGGCATGTCCACTCCGCTGGCACAGGAAGCCTATGAGAAAATGTATTCAACGCTGGGCGGCAAGCCTGTGCATTTCACGCTTGCCACACACTGGGCGCGGCTGGTGGAAATCCTCAACGCAGCCGAGAGACTGCTGGAACTGAGCACAGATCCGGAGATCACCAGCCCTGATATCAGGACCATACCCACAGCCGTGCCAGATGAGGGCATTGGCATTATCGAAGCGCCACGCGGCACGCTGATCCATCACTATGTCACGGACGAAAAAGGACTGATTAAAAAAGCCAATCTGATCGTTGCTACAGTCAACAATTCTGCCGCCATAAATCTTTCCGTCAAAAAGGCTGCCATGGGATTGATTAAAGCAGGTGTGCAAATAACGGAAGGGCTGCTTAACCGCATAGAGATGGCCTGGCGACCATATGACCCCTGTTTTGGTTGCGCCACACATAATCTGCCCGGCCGGACTTCTACGGAGCTGGAAATATATGACTGTGAGGGGAATAGAATTTATTAGCGGAAGACGAATCGTTGTATCGCTTCGTTAAGAAAGTCAGTTAACCATGATTGAACAGGAGATTTTTCGGATTTAAGTGAGGTGAGATGGCGATAGTAACACCTTTCCAAGAAGCGGCTGTTATGGTCATGAATGCTGGTGGAATGGACCTCGACCAGTGTTATCAGTGCGGCCTTTGCACGGGCAGTTGTCCCTGGAACCTTGTCCGTGAATTTCCCGTACGCAAGCTCATCCATCAGGCCCAGCTGGGCGTTATCGATTTCGATTCTGAGAATACATGGTTATGCACTACCTGCCGCAGTTGTGTTCAACGCTGTCCGCGCGGTATCGAAATCATCGACATAATGAGAGCCATGCGCAGGGTGGTTGCCGAGACCGGCATCTCCAAAGTCCCCGAATCGCTGTGGTTAGCAGTCAGCAACATTGCCGGCTCGGGTAATCCACTGGGGCAGCCCCCAGAACAGCGTGGCGACTGGGCAAAGCCGCGAAGGAAGAAAGCTAAGACCGATAGCGGTATACTCTATTTCCCGTGTTGCATTCCGGCTTATGAGCCCAGGGTTAAAAAGGTGGCCCAGGCTACTGCACGTATACTTGAAGCTGCGGGCGTGGACTATAAGATATTGCCTGACGTGGAGAATTGCTGTGGGGAAAGTGTGCGCAAATCAGGCCATGAGAACCTTTTCCAGAGCCTGGCGCAAAAGAATATGCGGGCATTTTCAGATGCAGGGATCAACAAGATCATTGTCAATTCTCCACATTGCTACGATACCTTTAAGAAAGAGTATAAAGTTCTGGGCGCTGAATTCGAAGTCATTCACATAGTCCAGTACCTTTCACAACTCATAGGCGAAGGCAAGCTTAAATTTTCGATAGAGGTAAAAAAGAAGGTCGCTTACCATGATTCCTGTTATCTGGCACGCCATAACGGTATATATGACGAGCCCCGCCACGTGCTGGAAAGCATCCCGGGCATCGAAATCGTCGAGATGTCTGATATCAAAGAAAACACGCTCTGCTGCGGCGGCGGCGGTGGCAGAATCTGGATGGATACAAGGAAGGGAGAAAGGTTCTCCGACCTCCGGCTGCAGCAGGCTAAAGATGTGAATGCTGAAGTACTGGCCCTTTCCTGTCCCTACTGTATGCTGAATTTTGAGGACAGCCTCCTGGATTTCCCAGGGGCAGATTCGATGGAAGTTAAAGATATAGTAGAACTGGTTTGCGAGGGGCTAGCGTAGATTTATAAAGGAGTACTATGGACGACAATATCAAGATTGGCGTATATGTTTGCCATTGCGGTCACAACATTGCCAGCACCGTAGATGTCGAAGAGGTAGCACAACAAGCCAGGATGTTAGGCAACGTCGGCGTATCCCGTGATTACGTATACATGTGCTCCAGCAAAGGCCAGAACCTGATCAAACAGGATATCATGCAACTGGGCATCAACCGCGTTGTGGTTGCCGCCTGTTCACCGCGGTTATACGAGCAGACATTTCAGAATGTATTAAGGGAATCCGGCCTGAATCCATACTTATTACAGATTGCCAATGTCAGGGAGCAGTGCGCTTGGGTGCATGAACCCGGCCTTCAAGCAACAGAAAAGGCCAACCGCCTGGTCCATGGAGCAATAAGGCGCGTGTCTCATCATTCACCTGTGGAGGAACAATCAGTGCCAGTATTCCCGGCTACGCTTATTATCGGCGGGGGCATAGCCGGAATACAGGCCGCACTTGAAATTGCCAATTCACAGCATGTGGTTTATCTGGTCGAGAGGGAGCCCAGCATCGGCGGCCATATGGCGCAGTTCGACAAAACCTTTCCGACTCTCGATTGTTCCGCCTGCATCCTGACGCCGAAAATGAATGAGGTTTCCCGCAATCCCTATATCAGGTTAATGACTTACAGCGAAGTCGTGGACGTCTCCGGATATGTGGGCAATTTCGCTGTCAAAGTTAAGCGTAAGGCACGCTATATTGATGAAGACAAATGTGTCGGCTGCGGCATCTGCCAGGAAAAATGTCCATGGTCGACGGCCAGCGAATTCGATGCAGGGTTGGGTTTGCGAAAAGCCGTCTACACGCCCTTCCCGCAGGCCATCCCCAATATTCCGGTCATTGACAGGGAACGCTGTGTATATTTCCTCAAGGGCAAATGCCGGGCCTGTGAAAAAGTCTGCGAAGCCCAGGCCGTTAATTTTGAACAGGAGGATATGTATATTGACCTGCATGTCGGCTCGATAATTGTAGCTACGGGTTACGATGTTTTCGACCCGACTCCTATTGTCCAATATGGTTACGGCCGTCTGCCCAATGTATTTACCAGCCTCGAATTTGAGCGGCTGTGCAGCCCTTCGGGCCCGACCGGTGGACAGTTGAAACTGGTGAGCGGAAGAACTCCGGCAAGCGTTGCCATTATTCACTGTGTCGGCAGCCGTGACCAGAATTATAACGCTTATTGTTCCCGTGTATGCTGTATGCACTCGCTTAAATACTCCCATCTTTTCAAGGAGAAAACTGGAGGAGAGGTTTATCAACTGTACATTGACATGCGCTGCGCGGGAAAGGCTTATGAAGAGTTTTACGAGCGTGTTCAAGGTGAGCATGTGCATTTCATCAGGGGAAAACTGGCTTCTATCGCAGCCAGCGTCACCGACGCCGAAGAGGATAATCTCATATTAACCTGCGAAGATACTTTACTGGGTAACATGATTAATATTTCTGTAGATATGGTGGTGTTGTGCGTAGCACTTGAACCACGACATGACGCAGAACAGTTGTCACATATACTCCGGTTGGGCCGTAGCCACGATGGTTTCTTTCTTGAACGACATCCTAAGCTGGACCCGGTGGCAACCATGTCCGAGGGCATATTTGTGGTTGGCTGCTGCCAGGGTCCCAAGGATATACCTGACACAGTGGCGCAGGCGTCAGCGGCATCGGCCCGCGCCCTGGCCATGATCTCGAAAGGTAAAATGGAGATGGGTGCAATTACAGCTTCCGTAGATGAAGGCGTTTGCTCCGGTTGTAAGGTTTGCAATGCTTTGTGTCCTTACGGGGCTATCTTTTTTGATGAAACCAGTCACGTTTCCCGCGTAAATCAGGTTCTATGCAAAGGCTGCAACGTATGTGGCGCCGCCTGTCCCAGCGGTGCGATTTCCACCCGTAATTTCAGCGCAATACAAATACTGGCAGAGATCGAGGGGGTATTAGCATGAGCTTCGAACCAAAAATTGTTGCTTTCCTGTGTAACTGGTGTTCATATGCCGGCGCGGACCTGGCCGGAGTCTCGCGCACCAAGTGTTCGCCCAATGTTATGTCGATTCGCCTGATGTGTAGCGGCGGCCTGGAGCCAGCCTTTGTCCTCAAGGCTTTCAAAGAAGGCGCTGACGGTGTGTTGGTTTGCGGTTGTAACCTCGGCGATTGCCACTATATCGACGGAAACTACAAGACATTGATGCGCATGACACTACTGAAAAAACTGGTCAAACAGTTGGGAATCGAAGATGAACGGGTCCGTCTGCAATGGGTATGCGCCTCCTGCGCCGAGGACTTTGTTCAAGCTGTGAATACGATCACAAATGACGTCAAAGCACTCGGACCGTATAGACAGACAAAGATAAATGCCGAAGCAGAGGCCAGCCGTATTTAATCTAGCAGTAAAGGATATGGTGTGATAGTAAACTAAAAGGAGTAAGGATATGTCAAAGTGGCAATGTGTGGAATGTGGTTACTTTATCGATGAAGCGAAACCTCCTGATCTATGTCCGGGATGCCATGCCCATTGTACTTATACTGACGTGACATGTTATCGACCTGAGTGTGGTGGGCCACCTAACACGGATCCGATGGTCATGAGCCTAATTACACAACGAATCGGCCTGGTCGCCCCGCTTCATCGGATGCAACCGGGTAAAGCGGGGGAGGCAGTCTCTGTCGAGAAGGTAACAAAGGCAGCTTTGTTTCAAGGATTAAATGAGGAAGACATCAAGAAGGTACTGAGTATCGGCCAGGTTAGGAACTACAATGCGGCTGACACCGTATTTAAGGAAGGTGATGACGCGGTGCATATTTATTTTGTCGAGGAAGGGAAGCTGGCTGTTCAAACAGCAGAAAAACAGACGGTGTACACGGCCATACCGGGAGATGTCCTCGGTTGGTCAACGCTGGTGCTGCCGTATAAACGAACTGCCTCAGCGATCGCCATTGAGAAAGCCAGAGTAGTAATTTTAGACCAGGCCAAATTGCATGAATTTTGTGAACAAAATCCACCCATAGGCTATAAGATTACACGAAATGTGGGGCGAACGATGGCTGTTCGGATGAGGACTGCCAAGGCGATGTCATCAGACATGGTTTACGGGTAGTTAGATCTGGGATACGGATTTAAGGAGAATATCTAATGGAAGACAAGGCAAGATTCTGGGCCAACCCGCATTTTTGGCTCATACTGATATTGTTTACATTAGTGACTGTGTTGCAGTACCGGGAGTCACTGGGCTTGCTCGGCGGAACAGATCTGACACTGGGGCTTAGCCGCCACGTTTTCGAGCGCATCCTCTACCTGCTTATCGTGTTTTACGCCAGTTTTGTATTTGGACTGTGGGCAGGACTCCTCACCGTAGCCGCTGCACTCGTAGCAATGTTGCCGCGGGCACTCATACAGTCACTCCATCCTGCCGATGCTATTCTGGAAATGTCGCTCGTCACAATCATCGGTATCGTAATCTGCATTTACAACGATAGGATACAGAAATATCAGCAAAAACTGGAGATAGTGCAGGCCAAATTACAGAGTAGCAATCGCGAGGTCAAGGCCTATATGCTGCGTCTTAAGACACTCAATATCGTATCATCGGCTTTAAGCCAGTCATTAGATCCCAACATTGTCATTGCGACCGCCAAGGACAAAATAGCGACTGTTCTGGCTACCGACCTCATACTTTTATTCAGCCTTGATGAAAAGGCCAAAGACCTTAAGCTTGTGGCTTATGATGGCATATCATCCGCACTGGCCGAAGAACTCGACCATATAAAGGTCGGCGAAGGTTTCAACGGCCAGGTCGCGGCCACCGGTGAGCCGTTGATTGTGGAAGACGCATCATCTGACGCAAGACTAACCAGGCTCGGTGTGCAGAAAGATAAAATACATCCCATGTTGATTGTGCCGATGAAATCAAAAGGCCAGGTCATAGGCACAATTTGCGTCGGTAACCGACACGACAGGGAATTCCTCCCGGAGGAAGTAGAGCTGCTAAGCACTATAGCGGGACAGATGGGTACAGCCCTGACCAACGCGTATTTATTCGAAGAAGCCAAAAAGAAATAGGGCGGTCGAAAGACCGTCCTATTTTATTGCAGAGTCAACCGTCATGCGAGCCCGAAGGGCGCGGTAATCTGGCCTTGTGTCATCACGCACAGGATTGCTTCATCGCCAAACTCTTCGCAATGGCATCGATTTTTACGGGCGCACCCGAAAAAACGCACCTATGTTTGATGCCTGAATTTCTTGTCCAGCTTGATCAGGAAATACTCCATGCTGTCGTTCAGCGCCAGCCAGCTGGCCTCTATGATGTTGGTGGATCCGCCCACGGTGCGCCACTGTATTCTGCCGTTGGATGATTCGATGAACACGCGCACCAGCGAGCCCGTCCCGCTGCTGCCCTCCAGGATGCGCACCTTGTAATCGATCAGGTCAACCCTGACCAATCCCGGATAAAATTCCAGCAACGCTTTGCGCAGGGCGCGGTCGAGCGCATTGACCGGTCCGTTCCCCTCGGCTGCCGTGTGCATTACCTTGCCCTCTACCCTGACCTTGATGGTGGCCTCCGCCAGCAACTCGCTCCCGATATCATAAGCCGACGGCAGCCGCCTGTGCCTTTCCACCACGACCATGTAGTCGACCAGGCTGAAGGGCGGTTTATAGCCCGGCTGCGCCCGCAGCAGGAGTAACTCGAAGGAAGCATCGGCATCCTCATACTGAAAGCCCAGGTTCTCCAGGTGTTTGACCTGGTCGAGTATCATGCGCGCCTCTTTACCGCGTGGAGGCATGGGAATACCAAGCTCCTTGGCTTTAAAGATAATATTGCTTTTGCCTGATAGCTCAGATACCACTATCATGGGGCTGTTGCCTACCGAAGCAGGATCGATGTGCTGGTAGCTCTCTCCCCACTTGGCCATGGCCGACACATGCAGGCCGGCCTTGTGCAGGAAGGCATTGTTTCCCACATACGGCAGGTTGGAAACCGGCGGCAGGTTGGCCACTTCAGAGACAAATCGTGAAACTTCGGTCAGCCGTGATAGCTGTGCTTTTGAGAGACACCTCACGCCAAGCTTGATCTGGAGGGCAGGTATGATTGAGCAGAGGTCGGCGTTGCCGCAGCGCTCGCCGTACCCGTTGATTGTGCCTTCAACATGACCGGCGCCCGCTTTCACTGCCGCTAATGATACGGCTGTAGCCATATCGCTGTCGTTGTGAGCATGTATGCCCAGCGGACAGTCCAGTTTCTTGAGCGCCTGCTTCACGGCTGCCGCAGCCTCCCAGGGCAGAGTCCCGCCGTTGGTATCGCACAGCACCAGGCAGTCTGCCCCTCCCCTGGCTGCTGCCGCCAGCGTACGCAGGGCGTAGGCGGGATTCGATTTAAATCCGTCGAAAAAGTGCTCAGCATCGAAAAAAACCTTCAACCCCTTCGATTTCAGGTAGACTATTGATTCTTCGATAATAGCCAGGTTGATTTCGAGGCTGGTCTCGAGCACGCGCCTGACCTGGATATCCCAGGACTTACCCACGATATTGGCCGCCGAGGCGCCGCTTTGAACCAGCGCCTGCAGCCCGGCGTCGTCCGATGCAGCGGTTTCAACGCGCCGTGTGCTGCCGAATGCCACCAGCGTCGCGTTCTTGAGCTTCAGGCTTTTAGCCCTGGCAAAGAACTCAGTGTCCTTGGGATTGGCGCCCGGCCACCCTCCCTCGATATACTGGATGCCGAACTCGTCCAGCTTCTGTGCGATCTTGAGCTTGTCCGCAACGGTGAAAGAGATCCCTTCCTGCTGCGCGCCGTCCCTCAGAGTCGTATCGTAAATGTCGATGTGTCTCATAGTATCAAACTTGTGCTTTTATTTTTCCCGCAATAACTTTTCCCATCCCTGTCGTGCCGGTCTGTTTCATACCATCCGTCATGATATCTTTTGTGCGATAACCTTCTTCAAGCACTTTCAGTACCGCCTGCTCCACGGCGGCGGCCTCTCTACCCAGGCCCAGCGAGTAGTGCAGCATCATACCTGCGCTCAATATTGCGGCAATGGGATTGGCCAGGTCCCGGCCGGCGATATCCGGCGCACTGCCGTGGATGGGTTCATAAAGGCCGAAAGCACGGGACGATTTGCCTCCCGGTATACCTGCCAGGCTGGCGGAGGGAAGCATACCCATGGAGCCGGCCAGCATGGACGCCTCGTCTGTAAGTATATCGCCGAACATGTTCTCGGTCACAATCACATCGAAATAAGCCGGATCGCGGATCAGGCGCATGGCGCAGGCGTCCACGAGCATATTATCAACAGTGACTTTTGGGTACTCGGCCGCCATCTCGCCCGCTATCTGCCGCCACAGTCTGGAGGACTCCAGGACGTTGGCCTTGTCTACTGAGCATAGTCTGCGGCGCCGTGAAAGCGCCAGCTCAAAGCCGACACGCAGGATGCGAGCAATCTCCTTTTCTGTGTAGACCATTGAGTCGACAGCACGCCTTCCCCGCGAGGTGCTCCAGCGTCTCTTGGGCCTGCCGAAGTAGAGGCCGCCCGTCAATTCACGGACCACCATCAGGTCTACCTTGCGGACCACCTCCGGCTTGAGGCTGGTGGCATCCTCCAGCATCCTGAACATCTTTACCGGTCTAAGGTTGGCGAAGAGTCCCAATTCCTTGCGTATGGCAAGCAATCCGTCCTCGGGCCTGATTGCTGCGCCGGGATCGTCCCATTTGGGCCCACCCACTGCGCCCAGCAACACGGCATCGCATCTGCGACAGATATCAATTGTCGCCTGCGGCAGGGCGCTGTCGAACCTATCAATAGCGATGCCGCCGATAAAGCCCTGTTTGTATGTGAAACGGTGGCCGAAGCGGCTGCCCACTTCGTCCAGCACGCGCCGCGCTTCGTTGGTAACATCCGGCCCTACGCCGTCTCCGGGCAGGACTGCAATATTGAAATTCAAATCACTTGTCCTCAGCAATTATTTTTCTGGTGTACTCGATCAGCCCGCCGGAGTCGATGATCTCCATCATGAAGCCGGGATACGGTTTTGCCCTGAAGGTTACTCCGCTGGAAAGGTTGGTTATCGTTCCGGTTGCCAGATCGACCTCGATCATATCGCCCTGTTTGATATTGTCCACCGCCTCCTCGCATTCCAGCAGGGGTAAGCCGGTATTGATGGCGTTGCGGAAGAAGATACGTGCGAAGCTCTTGCCGATTACACATGATATACCCGAGGCCTTTATGGCTACAGGGGCATGCTCGCGCGAGGAGCCACAGCCGAAGTTTGCTTCGGCAACGATGATGTCACCGGGTTTGATCCTTTTTAGAAAGTCCGGATCGATGTCCTCCATGCAATGCGCAGCCAGCTCTGCAGGATCATGCATATTGAGATAGCGGGCAGCTATAATGGCATCGGTATCTATGTTGTTGCCGTATTTGTGGGCCTGGCCTTTTTGCGACATCTATTCTAACTCCCAGGGGCCGGCGATCCTGCCCAGCACGGCGCTGGCCGCGGCAACGGCCGGATTGGCCAGGTAGACTTCGGATTTCACGTGGCCCATCCTGCCGATGAAATTGCGGTTGGTGGTGGAGATACACTTTTCTCCAGCAGCCAGTACACCCATGTATCCGCCCAGGCAGGGGCCGCAGGTGGGTGTGCTGACCGCCGCGCCGGCTTTAATAAATATTTCTATCAATCCTTCTTTAAGCGCGTCCAGGTAGACCTGCTGTGAACCAGGCAGTATGATGCACCGCACGTGAGGATCGATCCTCCTACCCTTGAGCACGCGCGCCGCCAGGCGCAGGTCCTCCAGCCTTCCGTTGGTGCAGCTGCCGATGACCGCCTGGTCGATGGTGACATGTCCGGCCCGGCTGACGGGCCGTGTATTTGAGGGAAGATGGGGGAAGGCCACCTGTGGCTCGATTTTGGATGCGTCATATTCGATCACGCGCGCATATTCGGCATCCGCGTCGGCTTCGTACACATTGTATTTGTTCCGGGCGCGTCCTTTGAGGTATCGTAGCGTCGTGCGGTCCACGCGGAAAAGGCCTGCCTTGCCTCCGGCTTCGATAGCCATGTTGGCCATGGTGAAGCGCCCGTCCATCGAGAGTTTATCTATGGCTTCGCCCCGAAACTCCATGGCCGAGTAAAGCGCGCCGTCCACGCCGATATCGCCGATGGTATGGAGGATGAGGTCCTTGCCTCCGGTCCATTTGCCCGGTCTGCCGTGGTAAACGAATTTAATGGTGGGAGGCGCCTTCATCCAGATCTCTCCGGTGGCCATGGCGACGGCTATATCCGTCGATCCCATACCCGTGGCGAAGGCGCCCAGCGCGCCGTAAGTGCACGTATGGGAATCGGCCCCCACAATCACTTGCCCGGGCAGCGCAAGCCCTTTTTCAGGCAGGATGACGTGCTCGATGCCCATCTGCCCCACCTCGAAATATATCAGGCCGTGTACCCTGGCAAACTCGCGCATCATACTGGCCTGCGTTGCGGACTGAATATCCTTGTTGGGACAGAAATGATCCGGCACCATCACGATCCTGGCGGGATCGAAAACGTGCGGTACGCCCAGCCGCTCGAATTCCCTGATGGCGATGGGCGCGGTGATATCGTTGGAAAGAACCAGGTCGCACCTGACGCTGAGGAAGTCCCCGGGGCTGACCCTCTCCCTGCCGGAGTGTGCTGCCAGTATTTTCTCTGCCAGTGTCATCCTGTTATCATCCTTTGACCCTTGGTATCATGAGGACCAGTATAGTAACAATTGCTGTCGCCGTAGCAATAATATAAAGACCCGCCCCGGCTGCGATACCGATGGCGGCCGTAACCCAGATGCTGGCTGCCGTGGTGATACCCATGACCTTGTCTCCGCGCATACCGCGAAAGATGACACCTGCGCCGATGAAACCGATGCCCGTGACCACACCAGCGGCTATCCTGGCCGGATCCACGTTCCCGGTGAATCCCAATATCGAGACCACGGTGAAGAGCGCGGAGCCCAGGCAGATCAGTACATGGGTGCGCAGGCCGGCAGGCTTGCTGGCCCTCTCGCGCTGGAACCCGATGCCTCCGCCCAGAACGGCAGCCAGCAGCAACCGAAGACCGGCCTCCAGTTCAGGGCTCATCCCCGTCTTCCTCTCGAGGCGACCTCTTGCTGACCAGCAAACGGTTGAGGGCATTCATATAGGCCTTGGCGCTGGCCACGATTATATCGGTATCCGATCCGCGGCCGGTATAGGTGGCGCCCTCGCTCTCGATGCGGATGAGCACCTCGCCCAGGGCATCTATGCCTTCGGTTATCGATGATACGCTGAACTCCGTCAATGTATTGGGCACGCGCACGATGCGGTTGATGGCCTTGTAAACTGCGTCCACAGGGCCGGTTCCCAGGGCAGCGTCCGCCAGCACCTCCCTGTTGGGCCCGGTCAATCGGACCGTGGCTGTCGGCATGCTGTGATTGCCGCAGCTGACGCCCACGTGTTCAAGGTGATACACCTCGGTGGCCGTGCGCAGCTCCTCCCCTATGAGGGCTTGTATATCCCGGTCGGTGACCTCTTTCTTCTTGTCGGCCAGCTCTTTGAAAGCTTTGAATGCGTGGCTGAGTGCCGCTTCATCGAGCGAGAAGCCGAGTTCAAGCAGCCGTTCCTTGAAGGCATGTCTGCCGCTCAGCTTACCGAGAACCAGAGCGCTGGACGGAACTCCCACCGCCCGTGGATCCATGATCTCGTAGGTGCCGGCCTTCTTAATGATTCCGTCCTGGTGGATTCCGGACTGGTGGCGGAAGGCATTGGCGCCCACAATGGCCTTGTTCTGAGGCACTACGAACCCTGTAAGCTCGCTGACCATGCGGCTGGTTTTATATATCTGAGCGGTATCGATATTGGTGGCGATGTGAAATAGATCGCCGCGGGTCTTGAGCGCCATCACCACTTCTTCCACTGCTGCGTTGCCCGCCCTTTCTCCTATGCCGTTGACGGTGCATTCCACCTGCCGTGCCCCTTTACGAATTGCCTCCAGGCTGTTGGCCACGCCCAGGCCGAGGTCGTTGTGGCAGTGGACGCTGATCACCGCCTTAGAGATGTTGGGCACGTTCTTCAAGATGCTCTCGATCAGCCTGCCGAACTCGTCGGGTGTGGCATAGCCCACGGTGTCGGCGATATTAACCGTCGTCGCGCCCGATTCGATGACAGCCTCCAGTATCTCATAAAGAAACTTAGTATCGGTTCGCGTGGAATCCATGGGCGTGAACTCAATGTCATCGAGGTATCCCCTGGCGTGTGCAACCATGCTCCCGGCCAGCTTGAGCACATCTTCCTGGCTTTTCTTGAGCTGATAGGCCAGGTGCATGCTGGAGGTTGAAAGGAAGATATGGATGCGTCCCTTCTTAGCAAACTTAATAGCCTCCCAGGCCCGGTCGATGGCCTCTTTATTGGCGTGGCTGAGCGCACAAATGGTTGTGTTGCTGAGCTCGCGGGCGATCAGGCGCACCGCCTCAAAATCGCCCTGGGATGTGATGGGAAAGCCGGCCTCGATGATGTCGACGCCCAGCTTCTCGAGTTGACGGGCGATCTCCAACTTCTCATTTGGGTTGAGGCTGGTGCCTGCCGCCTGTTCACCGTCCCTCAGAGTTGTATCGAAAATAAGGACACGTTCACCTTTCATAGATACGTCCTAATGCAATGCTGTTGCGGCTATACCCCGGATGGTTACTTCAGCCAGGGCATCATGGCGCGCAGCTTTTTACCTACCACCTCTATCTGATGCTCGGCTTCCCGCCGCTTGAGCGCGTTGTAAACCGGCCGGTTGGCCTGGTTCTCCAGTATCCACTCGCGCGCAAAGCTCCCGTTCTGCACCTCCTCCAGTATCTCCTGCATCTCAGCCTTGACCGACTCGTTGATTATCTGCGGGCCGCGTGTGTAATCGCCGTATTCGGCTGTATCGCTGACCGAGTAGCGCATGAAGGTCATGCCTCCCCGGTGGATGAGGTCCACGATCAACTTGAGCTCATGAAGGCACTCGAAGTAGGCTATCTCCGGCTGGTAGCCGGCCTCCACGAGCGTATCGAACCCGGCCTTGATGAGCGCAGTTACCCCGCCGCACAAAACGGCCTGTTCACCGAAAAGGTCGGTCTCGGTCTCCTCACTGAAAGTGGTTTCGATAACGCCGGCTTTGGCGCATCCTATACCTCTGGCATAGGCCAGAGCCTGTTGCCTGGCTTTGCCCGAAGCGTCCTGGTACACAGCTATGATGGCCGGCGGGCCGGATTTCTCGGTGTAAAGCTGCCGGACCATGTGACCCGGGCACTTGGGAGCGATCATGGATACGTCGATATAATCGGGTGGTACGATCTGGCCGTAATGGATGTTGAAACCGTGGGCGAACATCAGAGTCTTGCCCTTGGCCATCTGATCGGAGATCGATTCCCTGTATACTTTGGACTGAAGTTGATCCGGGACGAGCATCATAACAACATCGGCCTTCTTTGCTACTTCGGCTGCATCGAAAACATCGAAGCCCGCCTTTTTGGCGGCCCGGTGACCGTCCGTTCCCCTGGCCTCGGCAACTATGACCTTGAGCCCGCTGTCGCGAAGGTTCTGGGCGTGCGCATGGCCCTGGCTGCCATAGCCTATGATCCCTATGACCTTGTTCTTTAATAAGGCCATGTCCGCATCCTTCTCGTAATAAATCTTTGCCATATTCCCTCCTGCCGAAATAATGGATTCGATATTTAAATACCTACCAGTCCGGTAGATTTTCCTCCTCCGGCGCTGCCTGTTCCACTACGCGCCTGAGCGGTTTATGCTCCTCGATGGTGAGAGGGCCGGCCCCTCCGCGAGGGAGTGCGATAGTGCCGGTGCGCGACATCTCCCTGATGCCGAAACCGCGCAACAGCTCGATCAGCGTGTCAACCTTGTCCGAAGTACCGGTTACCACGAGAATTAAGGAATCGGGTGAGACATCGACAATATTGGCACGGAAAATATCCACGATCTGTATGATCTCGCTGCGCGTGGATGGCGTCGCTTTGACCTTGACCATTGCCATCTCGCGGGCCACCGGGCTCTCTTCCGTGATGTCGGCGATACGGATGACCTCGATTACCTTATCCAACTGCTTCCTGACCTGTTCAACCCCGGCGTCATCCCCCTCCACCACAATGGTCATGCGGGAGAGGCCGGGCTGCTCGATATGCCCGACCGCGATGCTCTCTATATTGAAGTTGCGCCTCCTTAGAGTGCTGGCAATGCGGTTCAGTACGCCGGGCCGGTCCTGCACCAGCGCAACCAGTATATGTTTTCTGTTCAACTAATAAGTCTCCATCGGTGAAATTCGGCCGCTACTTTTTGATGCTTGCCGCCGGATTGGGCAGCTCGAGGAACTCGACGATGGTCTTCCCCGGCGGGACGAAGGGGTAAACGTTCTCCTCGGGCTCAACGATGAACTCGATGAGGAAGGGACCCTTATGCTCCATGGCCTTGTGGATGGCCGGCCTTACATCTATCTTCTTACTGACCTTGACACCTTTGATCCCGTAAGCCTCCGCGATTTTGACGAAATCCGGATTATAAAGCTGGGTGCCGAAATACCGCTTGTTGTAGATGAGCTCCTGCCACTGCCGGACCATACCCAGCCAGCCGTTATTGAAGACGGCGATATTTATATCCAGGTCCTCCTGTACCATGGTGGCCAGTTCCTGCACCGTCATCTGGAAGCCGCCGTCGCCGGCGATGCACCAGACCGTCTCCTGCGGGCATCCAACCTTGGCCCCGATAGCGCCGGGCAGCTCGAATCCCATGGTGCCCAGGCCGCCTGACGATATGAAGCTGTTGGGCTTGTCGTAGTAGAAATACTGCGCTGCCCACATCTGGGCCTGCCCCACGCCTGTGACTATAATAGTATCTCCCTTGGTGGCTTCGTGTATCTGCCTGATGATGTACTGCGGCAGTATGTCTTCGTGGTTGCGTATCTCCATAGCCGGATGCTGTGACCGCCACTCATCAAGCTGTGTCAGCCAGCCTATATGTTCGCGTCTGTCTATCTGTTTATTGAGCACCTGCAGCACGTTTTTGAGGTCACCCACTATAGGCACATCCACCGGGATATTTTTACCGATCTCGGCTGCGTCTACATCGATATGCACCACTCGAGCGTGGGGCGCGAAGGTGCTGACGCCGCCTGTAGCGCGGTCGTCGAACCTCATGCCCACTGCGATCAGCAGGTCGGCGTTGTGTACGGCCTTATTGGCGTAGCCCATGCCGTGCATGCCCAGCCACCCGTAGCTGAGTACGTGTGATTCGGGAAAGCAGCCTATGCCGAGGAATGTCGTGACCACCGGTATCTGGGCGTTTTCCGCCAGCTCCTTAAGCTCGGGGAAAGCCCTCGATATATTGATCCCGTGGCCGGCGATGATCACCGGGCGTTCGGCAGAATTGACCAGGTCGGCCGCCTTTTTCACCTGGGCGGGATGTCCGAACAGCTTGGGTTTAAAGCCCGGCAGGTCCACCTTCTCAGGGTAGCTGAACTCCGTGCGATTCTGGAACACATCCTTGGGTATATCGAGCAGGACCGGTCCGGGCCTGCCCACCTGGGCGACATGTGCGGCCTCGCGGACGGCCCTGGCCAGGTCGCCGACATCCATCACAAGGTGGCTGTACTTGGTAATGGGCACAGTGATGCCTGTGATATCTATCTCCTGGAAGGCGTCCTTGCCGATGAAATGGGTCGGCACCTGGCCTGTGATGGCCAGCAGCGGGACAGAATCGAGGTAGGCGTTGGCTATGCCGGTAACAAGGTTAGTTGCGCCCGGGCCTGAGGTAGCCAGGCAAACGCCAAGCTTGCCGGTTACGCGCGCATAGGCGTCGGCCGCGTGGGCCGCTCCCTGTTCATGCCTGACCAGTATGTGACGCAGTTGCGGGTACCTGGGTATGGTGTCGTAGAGGGGAAGCAGCACGCCGCCGGGGAAACCGAAGATGACCTCGACTCCCTCTTTGATCAGACACTCACATAATATCTCTGCGCCGGTCTTTATCATCTATCCTGGTCGCTCCTAATCCTCAAATACCGCTCCCTCGCTGGCAGGTCCGACATTCTCTATATATCGTTTGAGGTATCCGCTCTTGATGCTGGTCTTGAACGGGGGCAGGCCGCTGATGCGCCGCTTGAGTTCAGATGCGCTGACGCCGACCTCCAGCTTTCGGGCAGGTATATCTATACTGATTATATCACCGTTCCGTACGGCTGCAATGGGACCGCGGTCGGCAGCCTCGGGTACGACGTGCCCGATGGCGGCGCCCCTGGTTCCTCCTGAAAAACGCCCGTCCGTTATCAATGCAACCTTGCTATCCAGCCCCATACCCGTTATTAACGAGGTGGGTGTGAGCATCTCGCGCATACCCGGCCCTCCGCGAGGGCCCTCGTACCTGATGACAACCACGTCGCCTGCCCTGATTTTTCCGCCCATGATGCCTTTGGTCGCGTCCTCCTCGTTTTCGAAAACGCGGGCCGGGCCTTTATGTATCATCATCCTGGGGTCGACAGCCCCGCTTTTAACCACGGCTCCGCCCGGGGCGAGGTTGCCGAAAAGAATGGCAAGCCCGCCGGTTTTCGAATACGGCCTGGAGAAAGGCCTGATCACATCCCGGTTTTTTACCCTGGCATCCCTGTAGATACTTGAGATAGGTTTGAGCATCACCGTCTTGCATTCGCCGTCCAACAGCCGGGCTATCTCGTGCATGATGGCGGGGACTCCGCCCGCCAGGTCGAGGTCTTCCATATGCGCATCACTGGCCGGGCTGATCTTACACAGGTGAGGCACCCTGTTGCTCAATTCGTTGATATGCGGTAAAGCGAACTTGATGCCCGCCTCATGAGCAATGGCCATGAAGTGCAGCACCGAGTTGGTGCTGCCGCCCAGCGCCATATCCACAGCGAAGGCGTTGCTGATGGATGCCCTGGTTACGATATCGCGTGGACGCAGGTTGTTTTTCAGGATTGTCATTATCTGTTGCCCGGCTTTCCTTGCCAGGTGAAGCCTGCGTGAGTCGACGGCGGGGATGGTGCCATTGCCCGGCAATGCCATTCCCAGCGCCTCGGTGAGGCAGTTCATGGTATTGGCTGTGAACATACCGGAACAGCTGCCGCAGCCGGGGCAGGCTGCTATCTCGATCTCCTCCAGCTCAGCCTTGCTGAGCTCTCCCTGGGCTGCACTGCCCACGGCCGTGAATACGGAGATCAGGTCGACGGTCCGGCAGGTTCCGTCCTTATGCAGTTTTCCCGCCAGCATGGGTCCGCCGCTGATAAATATAGACGGTATGTTCAGACGGACGGCCGCCATCAGCATGCCCGGGATAATCTTGTCGCAATTGGGAATAAAGACCAGGGCATCGAACTGGTGGGCCTCGGCCATGATCTCCACCGAGTCTGTGATCAGCTCCCGGCTGGGCAGACTGAATTTCATGCCGGGGTGATTCATGGCGATGCCGTCGCAGACACCGATAGTGTTGAATTCGAACGGCACTCCGCCTGCGCCAATGATGCCGGTCTTAACGGCGCTGGCGATGGAATTCAGATGCGTATGCCCGGGAACTATCTCGTTGAAGCTGTTGACGACGCCGATGAACGGTTTGTTGAAGTCTGCGCTGTGGACACCCACAGCTCTCAGTAGTGCCCTGTGGGGGGCCCTCTCGATACCTTTCTTAATGCTATCGCTTTTCATGTGACAGATACCCCATAACGAAATTTCTCGGATCGCCGGACGGATTCCATACAGGTACGGAGGAGATTGTAGTAAACTATCACAGGTAATTATTTATTGTCAAGCAAAATCAATTTTATGAGCGGTCGAAGCATGTATATCAGGATAGGGAAACAAGTGGGTGTCAACCGGTTTTAAATGCAAACCTTCCACTTTTGAAGAGCTCAAGGCAGGCATCTACCACAACGGGATCGTATAGTCTGCCCCTGTTCATCGATATCTCCTCAAGCGCTTTTTCCAAACCCTGGGCAGGACGGTAGGGACGGTCTGCAGCCATGGCTTCAACGACGTCTGCAACCACCAGTATCTTCGCCTCCAGGATTATCTCATCCCCCTTGATCCCACCGGGGTAGCCTGATCCGTCCAGCCTCTCATGATGCTGAAGAATAGCCTGCGCGACAGAACAGTGGAAATCCATGTCCTTGACAATTTCATAACCGTAGTGGGGATGTGTCTTAATCAGGCTATATTCTATATCCGACAGTTTTCCAGGCTTGCTGAGTATGTCGGAAGGGATATACATTTTACCGATGTCATGTATGACAGCCGCCGTCCTGAGCCGGTCGATCCGGGTGTCATCCAGCTTCATTTCCATAGCTATGGCGGTCGCCAGGGCTGCCACATTCTGCTGGTGGCCTGCAGTATAAGGATCTCTTGTCTCTACAATCTTGACCATGGCATTGATAGCGTCGTTAAGGGTTTTCTTGAGGGAGTCATAGCTTTTCTGCAGCTTTTCTTCGGCCAGCTTACGTTCGGTGATGTCACGGCACACACAGAAGATGAGTTTCTGACCTTCTACAACAGCTGCATTGGTACTTATTTCAACAGCATAAGTTGTGCCGTCCTTGCGGCGGTGCATCGTCTCAAAATGATCGCCTGCCTCATCCACGATGCGGATCATTTCAAGCGTTTTTTCCCGCGGGAATTGAAATTCCCAATCAAATACATAGAGTTTATGCATTTCCTCGGGCGAATATCCAAGCATGGCGGCAAATTGTTTGTTCGCCTCATATACTTTGCCGTTTTGATCGAGTATGACGATACCGTCTCTGGACTGTTCGACGAGTATACGGCGTCTGAGTACCTCGTCGCTTAATGCGTTCTCTAATTTTTTACGCTCGGTGATATCTTTGAACACTGTTAGAATCGATCCAGGGTCGCCTTTATCATCCAGCAACATGGAAGAACTGATCTCCAGATAAAACTTACTGCCGTCTTTTTTATAGCTGGTGAATTCCTTGTTCCTGACGACGGTCTCCTTACGAAGCTTTTCCAGGTTCTCCGTTATTATTTCGTAGTTTTCCGGCGCCACCAGGTCCATGACGTTCTTGCCCTTCAAATCCTCCGTCGGATCAAAGCCGAAAACCTCCAGGGCCTGTTTATTGTGCATAACGATCGTTCCATGCATATTCATCAGCCCTATGGCATCAGGTGAAGTCTCGATAAGTGTACGATATAAGGCCTCGCTTTCCCTGATTCTCCTTTCTGCCAGCCGGTCGTCCGTGATGTCTCTCGCTGAAGATAAGGCGCCTTTTACATTGTTGTTTTCATCTTTGAGCACCCGGCACCACCAGGCAAGCAGTCTCTTCTCTCCGTCCTTTCGCCTCTGCCAGCTTTCAAGGTAGGTCACGGTCTCATTGCCTCTGAAAAGGGAATCGACCGCAGCATAAGTGTCCTGTTCGCCCTCAAAGTAGTAGCCCGCCTCCTTACCTAGCATGTCCTCCCCGAAAAAGTTGGTGGCGGCCGGGTTGGCCCACGTATATACCTTGTTCTCGTCCACTTCCGCAATAATGTCGGGTATTGCAGCCAGCATGGCACCGTAACGCAGGCTCAATGTCTTGAGGGATTCGGAGATGTTTCTTCTATCGGTGATGTCATGCGCAATGCCCACGAAATAGAGAAAAGAGCCGCTATCGTCTAAAACTCTGTTGCCGCTGGTGGTGTGCCAGCGCCAATCACCGGAGGGGAGCTGAGTACGATATTCGAGTCCGGGAGTGAAGCGACCTGTCTCGATAAAATAATTCAGTGCGAGCTCGACCATGGGGACGTCGTCAGGGTGGACGAAAGAGCGGAAAGTCCGGCCCTGCATTTCCGAGGGCTTGAAACCCATAATCCTTTCCGAAGCGGGAGATACGAAAAGAAATTTACCCGCGGCATTCAGTGTGTAAATCATGTCAAGACTGTGATCGATGATCAGCCTGTGCCTCTCCTCGCTTATCTTGAGCGCATCCGCTATCTCAGCCTTTTCTTGATAAATCCGTATATTTTGCAGTCGCCAGACCAGGCCCACACCGGCGCCGGCGCCGATCAACAATGCGCCGACCAGGGCGACGACCAGCCAGAGTATCTGTGTAAGGGGCTCGTACACCTCCGAGGTGTCGATACGCGCGATCATGAACCAGGGGGAATCCGGTATGTAGCGGATATCTGCGATCACATTTTGGCCGCGATAGTCCCTGCCCTCCACAATGCCTTCACCGCCCAGGACTGCTTTTACAGCGGGCACATCTTTTTGCTCCAGGGGAATACGCAGTTTAAGAGCCGCATCCTTGGCAAATTTAAGCTCGTTAAGAAAAAGAACGTCGTCACCGTCCCGCCGTACGATCAGTGTCTCTGCCGTCGCACTGACCGTAGGCCAGCGGTCGATCAGCGGGTAGAGATAGCGGTAGGGGTCGATAAGCAGGGCTACAACCCCAAGCGGCATGTTGTCATCTTTTTCTTTGAAGACAGGGACGAGTATCATCATATGAGGTTGTGAAGATTCATCGTGGAAATGAAGATCCGAGACAGTCAGCTTGCCTGAGCGTAGCGCTAAGTCGGCATCCTGTAGTATATGCTGCGGAATCGGCTCGGAAGTCTCCGGTATGATAATACGTCCGGCGCCGCTGGTATCAAGCAGCATGATTTTCTCGTACTGGCCGATCTGCAGGTAGTGGTACAGCCATGATCGCAGCTGCGTCTGTGCGTCTGAGTCATCCGGGTGCTCCATATAACGCTGCACCAGGCTTGAGAAGGCGGGATTCCTGAAGAGAAGACTGGCATCCCCGATACGCTCTTTACGCCATTGAATCAGCTCTCCTGCTTTCAGGTCAGCTATAGCTGCAAGCTGATTCTCGACCTGTTCCCTGTAGTTCTTCTCGTAGCTGCTGTAGAAGACATATCCTGCGATGAGGATGCCCGTTGATAAAAAGGCGAATATCAACAGCAGCATTAAAGGTGTTTGTAAATAGTTTCCCTGAACCGTTTGCGTGCGGTCATGTAATTTACGTTGTTTGTTCCTGTGAGTGAAGAACATTGCCATTAGTGTGCTTAAAACTATTGACGAAATTACGAAGATGATCACTCTCAGGACAGGGTTGGGGTAGGGCGATACAAAAAACGCGCGTGGCAGGAATATCAGCAGCGCTACGACATTCGATATCAGGGCTCCCGCCAGGCCGAAATAATAAGTGCAATATAAAATAGGAACCAGAAAGAGAATTCTATGAGGATCGTGTACGGTGTACCAGATGTTCCAGCTCAGGGCTTCCCAGCCGAAATAACTAACCAGATCGCCGAAATAGTAGACGGTGGCGCAGGCAGTAAAAAGGGCTAGCAATATGTACAGATGCTTGTCCCTGGAGCCAGGCTGTCCCATATTGCCCTGTGCCTCCCTTAGGTTTCAATAATCCACTATATGATACTCGGGATTCAATTCCATCTTCCTACTTTGAAGTGTAGCGACACATGTACGCACTGTCAAAGTGCCTAAATAGATTAATTTATTTGGGTTAATTTGACATACAATACATTTAGCTTTACTATATTACTGCATCCGGATAAACGAATATAGAAAGGTGAAGTATAAGCGCGAGGATCTGACTGATAAATATTGGGTAAAAGCCATACCAGCCCAGGTACTATTTGATAGCCAGTGAAAAGAGCTAACGCATCACTTGGGCTGTCGGGCTCCTGAAAAGATAGCTTTGGAAGTAAGAAGGTGGGAATAAACTGAGAATTCTGAAAAAGGAGATACATTAAAATGGCAGAAGAACAGCAATGGAAGGCAGGAATAAACACCCATGAAAATGCAATATTTTCCTGTTTCGGCGGCGCGTCAAATACTGGCATAACCAGCGGGCTGGCTTGCTTGGAGGCAGTTAAGGAACTGGGACTGCAGAAGGCGGCTATCATGTGCCTGGGCGGATTACCAACAAGTGTGAAGCCTGTCCTGGGTAAAACCGGAGCAGCGAAAAAGGTTATCACGGTAGATGGTTGTCCCTTTGAGTGCAGCCGGAAGATAGTCGAACAGGCCGGATTCAAGCCGATCAGCATCATGCTTACGCGTGATATCGGCATGAAAAAGAAAGGGCTTAGCGAGGAAATCGGCAAGGAGATTAAAGGCGTCATGGAATATATTTCCGATGACGAAGTAAAAAAAGCGAAAGAGCTAATTATAAGCACCATTATGAAAGAATAGCCACAGACGATTCAAAATACAAAAAGGAGGAACCAATAATGAGTATGGTACCTGAATGGGCATGGGAGTTTCACGGGCATCACTGTCCCTTCATGCCGCTGGGCTATCGCATGGGCAAGCTTGCCATGAAGGAACTGGGGGCAGAGCATGAAAGAGACCACGGGTTTTTCGTCATACCCGAGCTCGGTATTGGGCATCCCCAGACCTGCCTGATGGACGGCATCCAGATAGCAACCGGCGCCACCTACGGCAAATCATTGATGGAGAAGACTTTCTGGGGAAAGCTGGCTGCTGTGTTTTATCATCCTCAGTATCTCGGAAAGGGTGCAATCCGGCTATACGTCACTAATCAGTTCCAGGATGAATTTGGCAAGCTGGAGTTCTTTGTATATAGAAAGAAGAAGGTCGAACCTTCAAATATCCCGGACAAGGTCACCAAAGAAGCCGTAGACTGGATGTTTGCCCAGCCGGACGGCAAGGTCTTTAAGATCGATTGGATTGGTGACTACAAATTTACACCTGCCAGGGGGTCGTTTAACAAAGTGAAATGCGCTAAATGCGGTGAATACGTTTTCGAGCGGTACGTGCGACTGGTTGACAACGAGCCTAACTGCATTCCATGCTCCGGTTACAAATAGTAATCCCGCGATTTGCGAACGGGGTTTGGGAGTCATTGCCCCCGAGGATAATTGAATGTCTACGATAGCAATAATTATAGCCTGTGTGGCTGTTCTTGCCCTTGCCGTGCCATTCTCAATGGTTGGACAGGGGGGAGGATCGACTTATGTCCCCATCCTTCTAATGGCCGGAATGGGTATGCATGAAGCTTCGACTACCAGCCTGTTCATTATCATGCTGGCGAGCATAGCAGCCACTCTTGTTTTCGGCCGCAAGAAAACCGTGGACTGGAAGCTATTGTTCGCAATCGTTCCTTTTGCCATTGTCGGTTCTTTCGCCGGCGGCTATGTCGCACAGTGGGTAAGCTCTATAGCGCTAAAAGTAATCTTTATTGCAGTGCTCGGCACTGCAGCATTTTTTATGCTCCGCCCGGCGACGGAGGGGCGGAGTCCGGATTTCATGCCGGCCTGGTACTGCTGGAATAGAAGTTGTGGGGAGCATCAATATACGGTATCAATGGGGCTCCTTATCCCGGCAACCGCCCTGATCGGATTCATTGCCGGGCTGATCGGTGTTGGCGGCGGTTTATTCCTGCTGCCGATGCTGGTACTGCTGTTCGGGTGCCCCACCCGCATTGCTATAGGTATTTCTTCTACATACGTTGGCATCACTGCATTGCCCGGTTTTCTCGGGCATCTACTAGGCGGCGACCCTTTTAATTTATGGATAGCCTTACCCTTGTCGGCAGCGGCGTTCATCGGAGCAAGCCTGGGTCCGGTCATATCGCTCAGGACCGGTGTACCAAAGCTACGAATAATATTAGCCATAGTGCTGGTTGCGCTTGCAGCCTGGATGGTCATTAAGCTGTTTATTTAAGGGATTGGTATCCTATGGAGATGCTCCCTTTTCTGTACCGGTTGGAATGCGAACTTTTGGATTTTCAAGTTATGACATTTCTTTTGGACAAATTGACTTTCATCTAATTTGCCGTTATTATATTTCAACATGCGAATAAACGAATATAGTCAGGTGATATATGCGGAAATTAGCTAAAACATTTAAAGCTCTGTCTGACGAGACCAGGCTGAGAATTTTAAACATACTGCTGGAGCGCGAGTGCTGTGTCTGCGAGGTGATGCAGGTACTGGATTTAACTCAATCCAGAACATCACGGCACCTGATCACGCTTTGTGATGCGGGCTTCTTAAAGTCCAGGCGGCAGGGTCTGTGGGCTATGTATTCTATCGACCGGGAGAGCCTGGATAAATATCATGTCGACCTGGCTGGAATCGTGCGGGAAGCCTTGAAAGACAATCAAACGGCGATTTTGGACAGGCAGAAACTTGCTACCACTGAGAAAATAGGACTGACAACCTGCTCAGCGACGGGCAGCAAAAATAGCTGCAAAAACTGAAGCGGAATCCCGCGGTTGCGATATGTCAGAGCATTGCAGTGTTCAGCCGGTAAATACATGAACAAACTGGCGAGCATACATGCAAAGCATCAGTCTAATTTTATGGAAAGGATATGTACAGTTGAGAACTATTATATGGCTAATGACAACATGTCTGGTGGTGCTTTCGACCGTGTTGATGGGCGGGTGCGCCGTTACGCCAGCGGAGTCCCAAAACTCAAATGCGTACAGTGCAGTCCCTGCAGGGGCCAAAGCAGACAGCGTCGAACTTATTTACTTTCACACGAAGGTAGCCTGCCATTGCATGGCGGCTGTGGAAGACAGTATTAAGTACGCTGTAGATACCTATTTTACGAATGAAACAATGACAGGCAAAGTAAAACTGACCATGGTTGTCTCGGACGATCCTGCAAATGCAGAGATAGTCAGGACGTATGATGCCATGCCCTTCGTCCTTTTCATCAAGGAAACACGCGGAAATAAAGTAAGGACATATCCAGTCAGCGATATATGGAATATGACCGGGGATGATAACCGGGACAGGCTGAGCAATTTTATCAAGGTAACTGTGACTGACATATTGAACGGAAAGACCTCATAACGGCTATGCAAATGCAAAAATATAATCCAACGATGGGGAGTCGAAAATGAAGGACACAGGCCAGTCTTGTACCACCGAGCAAAGCAAACCGCAGTTGTCGGTCCTTGACCGCTTCCTTACGCTCTGGATTTTCCTGGCCATGGCCGTAGGCGTAGGCCTGGGTTACTTCGTGCCGGGCGTGGCAGACTTTATATCCATTTTCCAGGTGGGGACCACTTCGATTCCCATTGCCGTGGGATTAATCCTGATGATGTACCCGCCGCTGGCCAAGGTCAAATATGAGGAATTGCCGATGGTCTTCCGGGACTGGAAAATCCTCGGCCTGTCCCTGGTGCAGAACTGGCTGATCGGGCCCATCCTGATGTTCGTGCTGGCTATCGTTTTCCTGCACGCTTACCCTGATTACATGGTGGGACTGATAATGATGGGGCTGGCGCGCTGCATCGCCATGGTGATTGTCTGGAACGAGCTCTGCGGCGGCGACAACCAATATGCTGCCGGCCTGGTGGCCTTCAACTCAATTTTTCAGATACTTTTCTACTCCGTTTATGCCTACGTCTTTATCACCGTCCTGCCGGGCTGGTTTGGCCTGGAGGGAGTGTCCGTAAGTATCACTATCTGGGAAATAGCGCAGAGCGTCCTGATCTACCTGGGGATACCCTTTTTCGGAGGGATGTTAACCAGGTTTATACTGCTCAAGAGTAAAGGGCGTGATTGGTACGATACAAAATTCATACCGATGATCAGCCCGGTTACACTGGCTGCATTGCTTTTCACCATAGTCGTAATGTTCTCATTGAAAGGGCAAATCATAGTCCAACTTCCACTGGATGTGCTTCGCATCGCCCTGCCGCTTCTCATCTATTTTGTGGTTATGTTCCTGGTGTCTTTCTATATGGGGAAGAAGATAGGCGCAAACTACCAGAAGACAGCGACGATTGCATTCACTGCCGCGAGCAACAACTTTGAACTCGCCATCGCGGTCGCTGTGGCGGTTTTCGGCATAGGGTCCGGGCAGGCTTTCGCTGCCGTGATTGGTCCGCTGGTCGAAGTGCCGGTCCTGATCGGACTGGTTAATGTCTCCCTGTATTTCAAGCGTAAGTTTTTCGATAAAACAGCGGAAGCATAAAGGGCAAGGCTATCACCATAATAAAATTGATATTGATCAAGGGGTATTCTTAATATGGATTTCGTATTAATGTTGCTGCAATCGGGCTGGGACACACTGCTCGATTATCTTTCGCTGCACGTGCTCACCTGCCTGATCCCGGCGCTTTTCATCGCCGGCGCCATCTCGGTTTTCGTATCACAGGCCTCAGTATTGAAATACTTCGGGCCTAAGGCGAATAAATTTGTAGCCTACGGTGTCGGTGCGGTCTCGGGCACTATACTGGCCGTCTGCTCCTGCACCGTATTGCCGCTCTTCAGCGGGATTTACGTAGCAGGCGCAGGCCTTGGTCCCGCCATCGCCTTCCTTTATTCGGGTCCGGCCATCAATATTCTGGCCATTACTTACTCGGCCAGGTTGCTCGGCTGGGATATCGGCCTGGCCCGTGTAATCGGCGCCGTGTCCTTCTCGATCATTATAGGTCTCATCATGGCTTACGTTTTTCGCAAGGAGGAAAAGGCCAGGAGCGACGGGCGTTTCGATACATTAGCTGACGCAGAGAAGGGGAAGCCCTGGTGGCAGGAGATAATATTCTTCGCCATATTGGTGGGCATACTGCTGGCTGCTTCATCAGCGCAGTGGATTGTACTGGCAGTGCTGTTTGTGGCGCTGGTGATCGTGATCTGGCGCTGGTTTACGCTGGCCGAGTTCAGGCTCTGGATGCTGGAGACCTGGCGTTTCCTGCTGCTGATCGTACCCTGGCTATTACTGGGCGTCTTCATAGCCGGCATTTTGAAGGCGATCATACCTCCAGAGGCAGTAGCCGGGTTGGTCGGCGGCAATACCATACTGGGCAACTTCGTTGCGTCCCTCTTCGGCGCCCTGATGTACTTTGCCACATTGACCGAGGTGCCTATCGTTAAGGCTTTCCTTGATATGGGCATGGGCAAAGGCCCTGCCCTCGCGTTGCTGTTGGCGGGGCCCGCGCTATCGCTGCCCAGCATGCTGGCGCTGGGGAAGATTATGGGCTGGAAGAAGACATTGACCTATGTAACGCTGGTCGTTGTGATGGCCACAATTACCGGCTATATTTTTGGAATGATCGTGTCATGACACGGAGGTGAATTAATGGAAATTAAAGTGCTGGGACCGGGCTGTGCCAAATGCCAGAGCCTGGAAAAAACGGTGAAGGACGTTGTAGCCGCCCTCAAGCTGGATATCAAGGTCGAAGAGGTAAAAGACATGAAGCAGATCATGCAGTATCCCATACTGATGACGCCCGGCCTGGTGATCAACGGCAAGGTGGTCATGAGCGGCAAGGTGCCCACCAAAGCCGAGGTCGAGAAGCTAATCATTAATGCCCTCGATGCAAAGGCATGATAACACGCTCTTGCAATAATGCTGATCTTCATCAAATATTCAAATACCCGTGATATATATAAGTAATGAATTTATCATCAATTTATAACATGAGGTAATCAAGGAGGTTATCAAAGCATGCATGCCAAAGGCCACAAAATACCCCTTTGTTTAGCAGCCCTGCTGTTATCAGCTATTTCAATACTGGCGGGTTGTAGCCAATCACCCGAACCCGCCAATACGCAGCAGGCGAATCCTGCTACTCCGGTGCAGCAACAATACGGTCCTCCCGATAAAGTGGAAGTAGTGTATTTCTATAAAAGCATTCCGCCCCCCTGTGAATGCCTGGCGCACGCTGGTGAGAATGTAAATACCACTGTAACAAACGAATTTAAAAGCGAGATTGAATCCGGGAAACTCGCTTTTCATTACCTTGCTTCAGATGAGGCAAAGAATGCAGGGATGGTCAAGAGATACGATCCAGCGCCATTTTCCCTGATAATAAACATCATCCACGGTCAATCTGAGCAAATATACAATGTTGGGGAGATCTGGGAATATCTATACGACGAACCGAATTTCAGACTGACGGTGAAACGCCACGTAGAGAATGCGTTGAAGGGGCAGAAATGAAATGGATCTATCGTCACTTGCCAAAAGCATGAATATCCCGCTCATCTCCGCTTTAGTGCTGGGTCTGATGGCAGCTATAGGACCGTGTACTCTGGCCACCAATATAGCAGCACTTGCGTATATCAGCAGGAAAATAACCGACCGCAAGTACGCGGTAATAACAGCTTCACTTTACACTCTCGGACGTATGTTCACCTATACAGCCATCGGCATACTTATTATTGCTATAGGCATCAGCACTCCCGCCATCTCAAATTTCGTGCAGGAGTTCGGAACGTGGGTGCTGGGACCATTCCTCATCGTCGTAGGAATTTTGTTACTCTTTATTGACAGGATATCCTTCGGGCAGAGCGGCAACAGGCTGGCCGACATGGGCAGCAAAGTAGCAGACTGGGGTATGGTAGGCGGCTTTCCTCTGGGAGTGATATTTGCACTGGCCTTTTGCCCCTACAGCGCGGTCCTCTTTTTCATGGTAATGATACCGATGGCGCTTAAGACGGCCGAGGGTATCATGCTGCCTGCCATGTTTGCCATCGGCACAGGTTTGCCGGTTATCATATTTGGTGTGTTGTTATCTCTCGGTGTTGCAGGCACCGCAGGCTGGATCGAAAAAATAGCTAAAGCTGAAAAAGTGGTGCGCATCTTCGTGGCCATTGCCTTTATTCTGGTGGGCATTTACAGCATAATACAGATTCTGCCCATTTTTCAGCCTGCTACAGGATAAAATACAAAATGAAAAAAGTATTACTGACAATCACTATTCTATATCTCGCACTTGCCTGGGCGTGCAGCACTGCTGCACCCACATCAACAGTGACCTCAGCAAATGCTAACCCGGTTATTGTGAATATCGAATATACCAAGGATATATTTAACGGTGAGGAAACTGACTTACACTGTATTGCGGCCGATAGCGATGGAGATCCGCTTACCTATATCTGGACGGTAGAAGAAGGCGCTATTTACGGTTCCGGCAATAGAGTTTCGTGGTTGCCACCGGAGGAACTCGGTACATATCCCATAAAACTAACTGTTAGAGATTCCAGGGGCGGCGAAACCACTGAAACAATAAATATCCGGGTATTAACAAACGCCGACGGTACTGCGACAACGAAGGTCATTCTAAAACTTAAGCTCGGCCAGTCCACAGAACCGGTAGTGGTTAAGAACAGGATACGCTCGTATTTCACCACCGAAATCGTCTGCGTGGTCGATAACGCTGTCCCTGAGAACCTGATTTACAATTGGTCGGCAAAAGGTGGAAAACTAAAGGCTGAAGGCCTCAATGAAGGTAAGGCCTCCAGAGTGGGGTGGATCGCCCCGGGTGTACCCGGCTTGTGCGCCGTCTCTGTTCTTGTAAAAGATAATCAGAATAATGAGGCTAAAGGCGAAGTGACTTTCGAGGTATTTTGCTGTGGCAATTAATATTTTAAAACGACACAGCTACTATTTTTTCACGTTACTGATCGCCCTGGTTTTTATTTCAAGCGTATTATCCTGTTCATCTCCCGAAGAACAGCCTCTACCTTCCGATATAACTCAAATACCATTGGACCGTGTGCTGGGCAACGGCAAACCGACCCTGGCTGAATTCGGCTGGCGTACCTGCATACCTTGCAAAGCGATGAAACCCATACTTGAGGAGCTTGCCGTTGAGAATAAGGGAAAAGTCAACGTAATTATTGTTGAGGTTTATGACCATGAAGACCTCTCCAGGCAATATAACATCCGCGGTATACCCACACAGATTTTCTTTGATAAGAATGGAAAAGAAGTATACCGCCATGCCGGCTACCTCGCCAAAGAGAATATCCAGACGGTACTTTCAGATATAGGAGTTGATTAAACATGAAATATTTCGCTATTACTATCATAGTGGCGTTGTGTCTCATTTCCTGTTCGCAAGCGCCTGTGGCGCCTTCTCAAACCAGTAATAATCCCGTAGTATCAAATAATAATCCGACTATCCAAGACGTTACATATACACAGGATTTATCCTCGCTTGCTTCCACTGAAATACACTGTCAGGCCAGTGATCCGGATGGCGATACGCTGCAGTACGAATGGTTGGCCCAAACAGGGTCTTTAAAGGAAGATGGCGCTACTGTTAACTGGACTGCCCCGGACAATAGTGGTGAATACACCATTACAGTCAAGGTTAGTGATGGCAAGGGTGGAACGGCAAGCAAGTCCATCGTGCTTAAGGTCTCCCAAAAAGAAGATAGTACCGTGGAGAGCGACCTGTCGAAGATCTCCCTTGAAAATTCCCTGGCCAACGGCAAGCCCACCCTGGCCGATTTCGGCTGGAAGATATGCATACCCTGCAAAGCAATGAAACCTATATTGGAAGAACTGGCCGTGGAGTACGGGGATAGTGTGAATGTCCTGATTGTGGAGGTGTATGACCCTGCTCAGGAAAAACTGGTTACCAGATACGGCATTAAATCTATCCCCACACAGGTCTTTTTCGATGAGAATGGCAAGGAAGTCTCCCGTCATATCGGCTTCATCAGCAAAGAGGACATCTTGATTCAACTTAATAAATTAGGGGTGCGTTAATCTTGAAACTCCTTTATGCGGCGTTAGTTCTTGTGTGCTTATGCGCTGCATGTTCACCTGCGCCGGTCGTGCCGGCCAGGGTAAATGCCGGGCCTGTCATAGTCGATGTCATTTATGCCCAGGACACTATGGCTGTGCAGGATCAGATGATAAGTTGTCATGCCTATGATCCCGACGGGGACCCGCTGACCTATAAATGGGCGGCCGATGGAGGAAAATTCAGCGGCAGTGGCGCGGATGTTGTTTACGTCGCGCCGGATACCATGGGTGATTATGACCTCGTGGTCAGTGTAACTGATGACAAAGGCGGATCGGACAACAGGACCCTCAGCATGCGCGTACTGACCAATGCTGACGGCACCACCACACCTGTTGTTACACTGGCCCTGTCTGCAGCGTCGAGCGAGCCCCTTAAAGTTAATCGAACCGTTAAAATAGGTACAAAGACCAAAATAGTTTGCTCGCCTGACAGTTCTATGGGGCAGGACCTGCAATATACCTGGTCGTCGGGCGGCGGCCTACTTAAAGGTGACGGGTTGGAGTCGGGCTCATGCTCGGTAGCTTTTTTCACCGCCCCGCCTAATGTTAAACATTATCTGGTCACAGTGACCGCCGCCGGTAAAAACGGCAGCAGGGCAGAGGGACAGATCGACTTCGACGTGTTCTGCTGCCCCAGGAACTGATTTTATCCTGAGGGGAATGCGGGAGTGTATAGAAAGGTTCTTATCACTGTCAGCCTCGTAGCTGCCGTTCTGCTCGGACTTATATTTATTGCTTCGGGAACCGGCAAGCTGTTTGGTGATATCGAGACCTCTGCCCAGGTAATGTCATTCATCAACGACATTTTGCCCGAATCACTGCTGATTCCACCGGTCATCTATTTTATCTACAACATACTTGTCCCTTACCTGTTTCCTGCAGCGGAGCTGATGCTTGGCGTTTGTTTGCTCATTGGTTTCGTTCCTGCGCTGGCCGCGCTGCTGAGCCTGCCGCTGCTGCTGGTATTCATGGCTACCAACATCTGGGCCCTGGTGGTGGGTGGCTATGAAACCTGCGCAAGCTGTTTTGGGATATGGGAGGAGATATTCGGCCACCTGTCCCCCACCCAATCCCTGATTATCGATATCTTGATGGTTGTGCTGGCGCTGCTGATTATCTGTATGCGTCCCGGCAAATTCCTCACCAGCAGACGGCCGGTTACCCTGCTGTTTAAGCGACGTGCTGACGCGGCGGGTTCAACAGACGGCGCTCAAACCGCTGTTCAAACCCTCACAGAGTTTAAGGCGCAGATTATGGCCCTGCTGAGAGCGGCGGCAGCGTCGCTGCGCCGCCACCCCTGGGCCTATTCAGGCTATCTGCTGGGCGCGCTGGGCATCGGGCTGTTCGTGCTGGGGATCTTTAACGTGATACCTGCCTTCAGGACGGGCCCGTCCACGGCGGAAACGACCTTCGCAATAACCGATAATGTGACCATAACTGATATAACCGCAGTCGGGGCTGCCGTTAATTTCACAACGGCAGAGCCTGAGATAATCGATTTACTGGTCTATGACCGCCACGGCAAGATAACAGGCACCTGGTCGGAGGATCATGTCGATAAGAATCACCACATTATGCTGGACAATCTTGCTCCGGCCACAACGTATTACCTGCAGATATTGTACAGCGATTGCGATTGCGGCAAGAATATCACACCCAGGTATCAATTCACCACTACCGAGACACCTCCGGCCATATCCGATGTCATCATTACCGGCTTGACGGAGACCTCTGTCAGCTTCATCTGGGAAACGGACCGCCCCACCACCACAGAGGTGACCGTTTGGCAGATAGATACCATGGATGAACTGACCATTACCGATGATGAACTGGACACCTCGCATTTCATCAGGCTGGAGCCGCTGACGGCAGACAAGGACTACAGCTTTATTATAAGAGCCATCGATGCCTACGGGCATCAGCTTTCCACGGTTTACTCCGGCACCTTCACGTTGAAAATCGGCGGCCGGATCAGCCAGCGCGCGCCGGATTTCAACCTGCCTTCCATCACGGGCGAACGTATTTCGCTTAGCCAGTACCACGGCAAAACGATGCTGCTGGTCTTCTGGAACATGACCTGCCCGATCTGCCGCACTAAAATGCCGTTGCTGCAGGAGATCAACGACAAAGAATCCTCTGATAAGTTTGCCCTGGTCACAGTACATGGCCCGGGGCGGGAAGCGGCCGTCAGGAGCTTCCTTGAAAGCGAGAGGGTGAACTTTACCGTCCTGCTTGATTCAGATGGCGCAACCGGCTACAGCTATAATGTCAGCGGCGTCCCCGCTATCTTTATCGTCGACGGCGCAGGCATCATTCGCACAATAGATCCCAAATTCAGCGACTTGCAGGAATTTCATAATGTGCTTGACCAGATGATGTCTAAAAATTTGAACTAAAAGCTTGTGTCTGATAAATGAACAGGAGCATGATCACCATATCCCGAATTGAGTTCTACCTATAACTATTGGGCAATTAACTACAATGCAATTGATTCAGTCCTATGCCGCCTTGATACGTGAAAATTACACGTATCTAATTATCGGCACACTTATTATAGGTGTGATCACGGGGCTGGTGACTCCCGCACCCGGCCTTTTCATCAGGCAGTTCAATATCCCGTTGATCATCGTCATGATCGGGGCCATGGGCTTTACCATTACCTTCAAAAGCATTGGCATAGCGGCGATCCGCGATTGGAAAGGATTTTCTTTTGGATTGGGCCTGAACTTCATTTTCGCACCCTTTTTATGCTGGCTGCTGGAGGGACGTGCAGCCTGTCTCACCCCATACCAGCTAAGCGTCAGCGCTATGCCGTCAGCAAAGACATGCCCGGCATCGCTCAGCAGTGCCAGGCTGTTTGATAAAATGCCACCAGCTACCTACAGGACAAGTATTACGGCAGTGATGATTATCCCGTATTTTAACTTGGTGGAAGCCCCAAGTGCGCTATGATAGTGCTCGCTCAATTATATAATCCAGCTTTCGTTTCTAATCAATAGCAGCATCTGACTGAGATATTCACAGAGGAAAACGCAGACCCTCCGCTATCGGTGGCGGTAACTGTGATTCTGTAAATAATGGGGGCCTGTGGGGCCAGCCAGGTAACTTTTTTACCGCTGCCGTATATCTTTCCGCCGGTAGCTTTCCAGTCGTATTGCAGGGATTCCCCAGTCACGGACCTGGCTATGCATGTAATTTCGGCTAAATATAATGACTTGATCTCAATCTTGGGCTGCGGCATACCATCATGCGGGTCAATCTCAATGGTGGTACTTTCCATGCCCGAGCGCAGCAGCACCTCCAGCTTATCGATGACCGGCTGACCGATATTATCGCCGGGTGTGACATCCTGCGATCCAGTTTGCGGGCTTTCAGCTGTGACATCTGCCGACTTGCCCGCCGGTTCAACATCTATGACCTGTGACGCCTGTTTGCTTACGCTGTCTGTTTTCCCCTCATCAGGTGAAGTTACCTGTCTTTCACAGGCAGATAAAATTGTAAAGCTTAAGGCCATTACTATCAGAATCAGTGAAATAAATAATCGCATCTTCATTAATATCTGACTCTCCTGCAGGCACTAAATAACAACACATTATCCGGTCTTATTGCTCATCAGCGTATTATTGTATACTATTAAATAATTATCCGGCATCCAACTTTCAATATAAGACAGAGCTACATGGCTTTATTATAGACAGTCTGTAATACGGGTTAAAAATAAGACCAATCTCCGGAATAATATCTGAATGCCAATTATAACTGACGGAATAAAGTCAACCAATAGAGCAGTAGCTGCAAATCTGCGTGTAATGGTCGCCATGTTCTGCTGCCTGCTTGCGGTATCGGTCGCCGGTTGCCTTCCCGGGAGATTAAACAGCCCACCGGAGATCAAGGTTATTGAGTATCCCCAGGATATCGATGTGGACACTGATGTAAAGCTGGTTTGCCATGCAGGTGGCGCTGATGGTGATGTACTTGCTTACCAGTGGCAGTGTGATTACGGCAAGATTATTGGAAATGGGGCGGAAGTGACCTGGCACTCACCTGATGAAACAGGCCTGTATATTATCAGGATCACTATAAAAGACTGGAGGGGAGCAGCAATTTCCCGGGACATCAGTATGCAGGTAATTGACAGCAGTTACCTGGAACCGGCGACCAATCTGGTGATTAACCTGCAAGACTGGGAGGGAGAGGATGAACTGATTCTTAAGACTGTCTGGGTGAGGCCGGCAGCGGAGATAGCCATTAATGTAATCAATGTTGAAGGTATCAGAGATGCACATGTTACTTATACATGGAGTACCAATGGTGGCCGCATCGTCGGGCCCGGTCTCAAAGAACAGAAAGCAGATAAAGTTGGCTGGTATTCGCCCGGTGTACCGGGTACCTATAATGTCATCCTTGTGATTAACCGGCAATCGGGCGAACCACTAAAATACGTTGTGGAATTCGGTGTAAAGAATCCTCACTGCTGTGAATAGCGCCGGTCCGGCCTGATAAAAAATAAGCCGGTGGGTCCAACAGATTGATTGTTGGCTTGACCCGAGTATGCTAAAATCGCTTTCAAAATTTCTCAGGCAACCTTTATCGCATTAAGTTTAATATGCGCCCTGTTTCAAGACATGAAGGAGATAAACGATGAGCATCAAATTGCCTGCCAGGGCCAATAAAAGTCAGTGGCTGAAAATCGGCTTCTGTATACTTGGAGTGCTAATGATAGCCGGAGCCGTTACCTATGAGGTGTTGACACGCCAGGCCAGCACGGTAAGTACAGTATCAGCTATGTCGACGACAGCCGATATAGCCAAAGATAGGCGATCTCTGGGTAGGCTTGATGGATTGAACTGGGTAAATGAAGTAAACGCCAAATTTGCTGACAAAGACTTCCTCTTTGTCATGTTGCCGGGAAATGACGATTTAACACAGAAGATGGAACAAACAGTGAGTAGCTCCACTGAGAAAATGGCGCAGGATGGTGTCAGCGTAAGTGTTTATTCATTAGATACAACGGATCCGGAATTGACTTTAACCGCAAAACGGCTATCAATTACCGATTTACCGACAGTGCTGTTGTTCAGTTCAAAGGGCAGGGGAGCGATAATTTCAGGAGATATAACCGAGAAGAAGATATTAGAGGCATATTTTACTTTGCAACAGATATGTATACCGAGCAATTCAGGTTGCTGTCCGAAGTAGGAACGATTGCGCCTGGTGTGCCCGGTAATTACACAATCACGGTAAAAGCTATAAATGAATGGGGCAATATTACGGTGGCCTCAGTATATTTCCAGGTGAAAAATCCTTCCTGTTGTGGTTCGCAGGATGCCGGGGAGCTGTACCAGTGGAGAAAATAGCAATCATCTTGCAAGGTCAGCAGGTACAAAAGTGTAGTTAATTCACAGGTATCCCCATTTGACAATGCTTTTTTGTTGCTTATATAATTAGACAAATGTCTAAATGTATAACTTTAGACCTGCAGCGATATGCGGATATCTTCAAGGCATTATCTAATGTGACCCGCCTAAAGATATTCATGCGTCTGGCCAGTTGCAGTGTACACGATGATACCTGGAATGCGGATGGGCAAATCTGCGAGTGCGTCGGTATGCTGGGCAAAGACCTGGGTGTATCTGCTCCAACGGTCTCCCACCACCTCAAGGAGCTAAACCGCGCCGGTTTGATCAAGATGAAGAGGCGGGGGCAGCGTATCGAATGCTGGGTTGATCCCGATGTACACGATGCTTTAGAAAAATTTCTGCAGCAATCAAAACCCGGTTGAAAAAATTACATTGGAAATTCGAATTGTTTTAATAATTGTTAGAAAAGGAGATTAGTAATGGTTAATAAACAGAGGGCCAATAATAATCACATGAAGTGGTGGAAAATTGGCCTGTGCGCGCTGGGTATACTGATGATTGCCGGCGCCATTATATATTCACTGATGATCCGTAACGGTGCAAGCTCGGGCGTTTCAGCTAACGCTGCGGCCACGCCTGCTGCGGCTGCAAATAATGCGCAGACTTCAACAGGTATAGGTGAATTGAACTGGGTGAAGGATATCAGTCAAAAATTCATAAATAGTGATTTTATCTTTGTTATTCTACCTGGCAGCGCTGATGCCACGAAAACGTTGGATCAAACGGTTGCCGGTACTCTCGAAAAGATCAGGGGTGATGGCGCTGTAGCTGACGTATATACATTAAGCCCGCAGGACCCTGAATTCCAGTTGACGGCCGACCGTTTGAAAATCACGAAATTCCCGGCGGTTTTATTGTTTGCTTCCACCGGCAATGGGGCCATCATCACCGGTGACATAACAGAGACAAAGCTGTTGCAGGCCTACCTCACGGTGCAGCAGGCCTGTATACCCGGCAATTCCGGCTGCTGCCCCAAGTAACGGATATCGGACTATCAATATGCAAGAATGGATTAATCAGGTTTTTTCTGCGCCTGAATTCGGCCTTTTGGCTCTCCCCGCAGCACTTTTATTTGGCCTGATAACGGCTTTAGCCTGTCTCGGCTGCTGCGCTCCTATAATTGTGTCTGTTATTGGATACGCCGGTTCACGTGAGGATCAACAGAGAAGGGACATTTTTGTGATAGCCGGATTCTTCATGCTGGGAACGGTACTGGCTCTGTCGGCAGCCGGGCTACTGGTAGGTTACATCGGCCAGGCTGCAAGCAACACGTTCGGTTTGTATGGCAAGATATTTATAGCCATAGTCGTGATCTTCTTTGGTTTTGCGGCCCTGAATATCCTTCCCTTTAAACTGCCGTCCATCGATCCGTCAAAGAGTAAATTGCCTAAAGGCTTGCTGGGGGCTTCGATATTCGGCCTGGCTGTGGGAGCGGGGAGCACGGCATATGTAATGGGCTGCTGTGGTCCCGTGCTGCTTCCCGTTGTCCTCGGACTGTCGATGTTAAAGGGTCAGCCGGGCTGGGGCGCCCTGATACTCGCCGTGTTTGCCATAGGGTATAGTCTTCCCATGGTTGCACTGATACTTGGTGTAGGTATGGGCCGACTAGCGGTTATTTCCAATAAAATTGCGGGTCCGATCCGCATCGCATCAGGAATAATTCTGATCGCTGCCGGATTCTGGCTTTTGTTTACGCTCTGAGCAGGTTTAATTTTGAAAGAAATGAAACTATCGGAGGCAGAATAGCATGAATAAAGCAATAGTAGTGCTGGCAAGCCTGTTTGTACTGGCGCTTTCATTACCTTTGCAAGCGTGTCAATCAGCCTCAGCCAATAATTTCGAAGTTCTTGTGCTGAATATTACTCCTGGAAAAGTCATTGTGCATGAAAAGTTCACTGTAATTGCAGACATCAGCAACGTAAGTAAGAGCGAGGCGAATTATGTGGTTCCTGTTATGGTCAATGGGATTGCTGACGATAGAAAGTCGATACTGCTTCCCCCCGGACAATCACAGCAGGTACAATTCACCCTCGCAAGGTCTAATCCGGGCACCTATGAAATAAGAGTCGGAAACAAAAGCTCGTCCGTTACAGTGGAAGAATCTTTGCCCGCCGTTATTAAGTTGTCTGATCTCAAGCTAAATATGGAACAGGCAAATCCAGGGGAGGAGGTCGTCGTCACCGCAATTGTTTCCAATACAGGCGGCAGCCCCGGCACCTATGTTGCCGAATTGAAAATAAACGATACTGTCGAGCAAGCTGAGAAGGTGATATTACCGCCGGGGGTTAAGTACAACCTTGCTTTTAGGGTAGTTAAGAATGATTCGGGAATATACAAGGTTGCCATCGATGACCTCACAGCCCAATTTACCGTGCCTGAGCCGATTCAAACCATACAGCTGATGGAACCTTCTGATACCTCGTATATACGCAAATCTCAAAGAGCATCGTCATGTTGCGGCGGCGGCACTACTGGTGGTGCCTGCCCATAAAAGTTGAATAAATGTAAATAACGAGTTTTGATAAGGGGAAATCCAGTGAATACAAAAATTATTGTCTACGAGTCAGCCATGTGCTGTTCCAGCGGTGTCTGCGGTCCCAACCCGGATAAATCGCTGATTGCTCTTCAGGATGCCCTGGATAAACTAAAAGATATGGGCGCTAAGATCGAGCGCTATAGCATCACAGGAAGCCCAAAGAAATTCAGGGAAAACCCGGAGATTATTAAACTCATGCAGGAGCACCAGATTAAAGCGCTGCCGATTACCACCTGTGACGGCAAGGTGGTCAAGATGGGCAGCTATCCCAGCATCGATGAGTTTAAAAGGTACATTGAGGACAACGCTATAGAGTTACCAGCGTCGTCAGGCAGGGAAGAAGTCAGTGAAGCTTGTTGTTCCGGACAAGAGACAAATGGCAATGAAGGTTGCTGTGCCGGGGGAAACTCCTGCGATATCAGTTGCGGCCCAAACTATCAAAGTAACATCGGCATCAATACCATAGGCAAGTGCTGCTAATAGGATCAATTGATACGTCGGCGTATCGAAATAAAATAATGATCACAGAATCACGGACTAAATTCTATTTTTTTTCCGGAAAGGGTGGCGTGGGTAAGACGACCATGGCTGCAGCCAGCGCAGCGCACTATGCGGCTGCGGGCAAGATGACACTGATCATAACCACTGACCCGGCATCCAACCTTGCTGACGTTTTCGAGCAGACTATCGGATACGATGTTATCCCTATCGCAGGCGCTAAAAATCTTTTTGCCATGGAGCTTGACCCTGACAAAGCTACAGCTGAATACAGGGAAAGGACGATCGCTCCGTTGAAAGGGCTGATACCGGAGGAAAGCCTGGCCGTGGTTGAGGAGCAGTTGAACTCACCATGCACGGCTGAAATAGCGGCCTTTGAGCGCTTTACCGATTTCCTGCAGGACTCCGATTATGACGTTGTTATATTTGATACGGCACCCACAGGCCATACATTGCGCCTGCTGGAATTACCCGGAGAATGGAGCACGGTAATAGAAAATGCGGCCAAGGACGGCAGCGCGGGGCAGACCTGCATAGGGCCTGCGGCTGCGTTGGCGGAGTCGAAAGAAAAGTTCGACCGTGCACTTGGTGCGATGCGCGATCCAAAGCAAACCACTTTCATATTTGTTTTACGACCGGAGGCAACGGCGATCTACGAAACGCAACGCTCAATTTCGGAACTGACCAGGCTTGGTATAACATCCCAGGAGCTTATTGTTAACGGCATTTATCCTGAGAGTGCGTGTGACAATACCTTCATGCTGCGGCGATTTTACAAACAGCAGGAGTACCTGGTCCAGGTCAGAGACAATCTCCAACTGCCGGCCAAGTTGATGCAGCTTGAATCCAACGAAGTGAAGGGCAGGGAATCATTGCAGGAAATAGGTAACAAACTGCTGAAGAATCCGGTGATGCTTGCAGATTACCCTATACAAATCAGAGAAATTGCACAGGAATCGTCGACAGGAAATTACGGGCAGGTAAACCCGGTCATCGAGAAATTGCTTATTCCATGCAACGGACATCGCAGGACGATTTTCTTTGCCGGCAAGGGTGGTGTGGGCAAGACATCGATCGCGGCTGCAACGGCGTTATGGGTAGCCGGACGCGGCTATCGCACATTGCTGCTAACCACGGACCCGGCCTCTCATCTTGCACAGATACTGGGACAGCCGATATCCGAAGAACCGGCAAAGGTGGAAAAGAAGGAGAACCTTTGGATGGCATGTATCGACGGACCTCAGGCTGCTCAGGAATACAAGGCCAAGGTGCTGGCTGAAGTCGGTCAGAAATACGACTCTAAGCGTGTTGCAGCGATAGAAGAGGAACTTGACTCGCCCTGCACAGAGGAAATGGCCACTTTTGAAAAATTCATTGAATTTGCCAGCCGGAAAGATTACGAGGTAATAGTATTCGATACCGCGCCCACGGGGCATACATTGCGCCTGCTGAAACTGCCCGTAGAATGGAGCAAACAGTTGGAAATAAAAATATATACGACTACTGAAGATACCGAGATGGACAGGGTCACCAAAGCACGTTTCAGGGAAGTTATTGAAATGATGCAGGACCCGGACCGCACAACCTTCAGTTTTGTTATGTATCCCGAGAACACGCCCATTGAGGAAGCCAGCCGTGCCATGGAAGACTTGAAAACCATCGGAATATCGACGACACTAATTGTGGCAAATCTCGTGTTGCCGGACAGTATCGTAACAAATGACTATTTAAGAGAGCGCAAGAACATGCAGGAAAAATATCTTGGCCACATGCGAGAGAGGTTCAAGGTACCGATTATTCAGCTTCCACTGCTGGCAGAAGACCTGATGGGGGAAGAGAATCTAACGCAGGCTGCGTTGCAATTATATGGCAGTTAGACTATAGGAGAATAGATGACGGATATAAACACACGATAAATCAGACCAGACGATCAAAACCGCTACGGAAACAATCAAACAGAGCGGCGGCGCCGTCGATGCAATGACCCTGAGCTCTACAGATCCGGAGTTTCAGGCCTCTCTGGACCGCCTCGCCATACAAAAATTGCCAGCCGTGCTATTAATTGCAGCCACAGGCCAGGGCGATGTTGTAAAAGGCGATATTACAGAGGCCAAGCTTCTGCAGGCATATTTAAGTTTACAGAAAACCTGCGTTCCCGGCGCGTCAGGTTGTTGTCCTAAATAAGGACCAAACGGTAATCGATTATATAAGAGTGGATAGGCCAGATTTTCAGCGCGCCGGTGATTACACGCCCATTACGGAAAGACAACCTTATGGATCAAGAGCTGCCGGTGGAAGCCAGGCTGCTGCTATATGGGGATAAAGAGTAGACCAATAGTATTATATATGATACTATTGGTCTACGGATATGATAAATGGGCAAAAATGAAAAGCGGGAACAGCGGATTCGCAGTAATCCGACCAACGTGCCTCTGGAAGAATTTGAAGCACTTATCCTGCAGCATGGTTCTATCAGAGGAGGAGGAAAACACCCCCAGGCAATGATCGGGAAACGGTTCATGGCATACAAGCGAACCAACCCGGTAAAGGCGGCCTATGTCAAACAGTTGCTTGAGTATATCGATAATCCTTGATCTGGCTGACCGGAGGAAATTATGAAGAAAGATATTAAGTCAGAGATAGAATACTACGCGAAATTGCCATATCAGATCATTATTGAGCAGTGGGACGATGGTGACGGTCCCTATTTTCTGGCGCGAGTTCTGGAGCTACAGGGCTGCATGATAACTGGTGATACACCCGAAGAAGCATTGCGTGAACTGGAAGATGTCAAGCGCGATTGGATAAAGACCAATATAGAAATTGGAAATGCAATGCCGAAACCGTTAAAGGCGGCAAAATACAGCGGAAAGGTAGTCCTGCGCATGTCACCTTCACTGCACGAAACCTTGGTGACGGTTGCTGAACTCGAGGGAGTCAGCCTTAACCACTATATGGTGTCCGCCCTTTCTAAATCTGCGGGCCGTGATGAAGTGCTGGTAAAAGAGCGCAAAGCCCCTTACAAGAAGCGCTCCCGTTGAAAGCTAATTCACTTGTTTAACATGAGCGATTGATCATGTCCAAAATCTCTTTTTCGGGAATGGCCCCTTTGCGCAGGATAACCGGAGGATTTACCGTAATATCGACTACGGTCGATTCCACGCCACCCGGGCATGTGCCGCCGTCTAAAATGAAGTCTATCTCAGAACCTAACTGCTCCCTCACCTCTGCAGCTGTCAGCACAGATGGCAGGCCGTGCTGATTGGCGCTGGTGCCCACGATGGGACAACCGGCTTCCTTTATCAATCTAAGCGTGATGGTGTGACCAGGCATACGCACTGCAACCTTGTTGCCGCCCGACAGCGCCACGCTATTGAAGTCCCTTGCCCTGTCAAAGATAATGGTGAGTCCGCCCGGCCAGAATTCGGCCATTAACCTTTTGGCCAGTGGAGGAATATCCGCTGTCAGTACGTTGAGCTGTGACATATCGGATATGAGGACAGGCAGTGGCAGGTTGAGCGGACGCAGTTTAACAGTGAAAATCTTATTTACGGCCTTATCGTTGTGTACATCTGCGCCAAGACCGTAAACGGTATCGGTAGGATAGGCCGCTATGCCGCCTGACCGCAAAACGGCGGCGCACTGGTTCACCTGTTTCAGTATATCTGCGGGGAGATTATTTATGTCAGACATATTCAGGTCCCTTGTCACAGTGAAATTGTACCTTAAAAAGCACTGTCGCTTAAATATCGGGCAGGGTACACAGCGTAGCTGCCCTGTGATATACTTTGTCGAATGAGCGGGGGAAAAGAAAAAGCGGGCAGCCACCGTATATCCACCAGCGACGATATCGAAGTTTCCACTTATCTCGAGATCGCCAAGGAGATGCAGGGCGTGCAGGCTGCGCCCAAGCCCGATGATATACCGCACGGTGCCCGCGAGGCTGTGGCTATCATCGACTTTGGCTCCCAGTACAGCCATCTCATCGCGCGGCGTGTCAGGGAATGCAACGTTTACTGCGAGCTCTTTGCCTATGACACTCCCCTGGAGAAGATCATGTCCATCCACCCGCGCGGCTTTATACTCTCGGGCGGGCCGGCCAGCGTGTATGACAAGAATGCACCCCTCACACCTATGGGTATATACGAGAGCCATCTGCCGGTGCTGGGCATCTGCTACGGCATGCAGGCTCTAACACACCAGCTCGGCGGGACGGTTGCACCGGGCGCTAAACACGAGTACGGGCAGTCCATCCTGCATCTGAGCGACGACAAATCGCCGCTTTTCCTGGATCTGGAGGAATCGTTGACGGTCTGGATGAGCCATGGCGATGAGATCATCGAAATGCCACCCGGATTCAGGTCCAGCGCCTATACCGAGAACTCGCCCAACGCCGTCATCAGCGACGATATCAAGATATTCGGCCTGCAGTTCCACCCGGAGGTGGCGCATACACCGCAGGGCAAGCAGATTATCAGGAACTTCCTCTACAACGTCTGCGGCTGCCGTGGCACATGGACGCCGGGCAATTTTATCCAGGAGAGCATCGCAGCCATCAGGAAGCAGGTCGGATCCGGCAGGGTCATCTGCGCCCTTTCAGGCGGGGTTGATTCAGCGGTGGCGGCCAAGCTGGTACACGCCGCCATCGGAGACCAGCTTACCTGCATTTTTGTTAATAACGGCCTGCTGCGGCGAGAGGAGCCGGAGAGGGCGCTGGAGACCTTCCGCAAGAACCTCAAGATGAACGTGGTTTTCGTCGATGCCACCGACCTTTTCCTGGACCAGTTGAAGGGGGTCATCGACCCGGAGCAGAAAAGGAAGAACATCGGCAGGGAGTTTATCAAGGTATTTGAAAGCGAGGCCAAAAAGCTGGGCAAGATCGATTTCCTGACGCAGGGGACGCTCTATCCCGACGTCATCGAGAGCGCGACGTCCGAGACCAAGGCAGCGGCCAAGATCAAGACCCATCACAACGTTGGTGGGCTGCCCTCCAAGATGGCGCTCACGCTGATCGAGCCGCTCAGGTACCTCTTCAAGGATGAAGTGCGCAACGTGGGACTTGAGCTCGGCCTGCCGGAGGATATGGTCTGGCGGCAGCCTTTCCCCGGGCCGGGCCTCGCCATACGCATCATAGGAGAGGTCACGCGCGAAAGGCTGGATATACTGCGCGGGGCCGACTGGATCGTGATGAACGAGATCAAGAAGGCCAAGCTGTATCGCCAGATGTGGCAGACCTTTGCCATCCTCACCGACCTGCGCAGTGTGGGCGTGATGGGCGACTTCCGCACCTACGGCTACCTGGTGGCGGTGAGGGCTGTGACCAGCCAGGACGCCATGACGGCCGATTGGGCCAGGCTGCCCTATAACTTATTGGCTACCATATCCAATCGCATCGTGAATGAAGTGTCCGGCGTGAACCGGGTGGTTTACGATATTACCAGCAAGCCTCCCTCCACCATCGAGTGGGAGTAGGCAGGTTCTTTATCCTCTATTATGAAGATAGCGGCCATCGGCGATCCCCATGGCAACCTGGAAAAAATCCGCAGCATTCCGCTGGAGAAAATGGATCTGGCCCTGCTGACGGGTGACCTGGGCCAGACGGACAACCTGCGCAAACAGGCCTACGAGTTCATCAGCATCAAGCGGCCGGGACCTGCGGAGATAGCAGCGTATGCTGAGGGATTCAGGAAGGCGTTTATAGAGTCGCACGGAACGGCGCTTAAACTGGCCGGCTGCATAGCGGAATTCTGCCCCGTCTATGTCGTGCGCGGGAACGCCGATATTTCGAACTACGATACCAGGAAATTCGCGAGTATGTTCGGAATCGAATTGCCATACCTGTACCAGGATTTGCTTAAGATAAAGGATTTACGCCTTATCGATAACCGCCTGGCCGTTTTCCGTGGAGTGAGGATAGGGGGCTTAAAATTTTTCACCGATATATGCTGGGCGCAGGAATTTGAACTTGATAGTCTTCCAAAGATAAGGGAGAGGGCGCTCAGAGATACGCAGAATGCCAGCCGGGTACTGGACCGGTTCGGGAAGCTGGATATCCTGTTGACGCATGTGCCGCCCTATGGAGTGCTGGATCAGGTTAACTCTAAGGTCATACCGCCGTCCTGGGTGGGCAGGCATGCCGGCAGCAAGATCGTGCTGGAATACATCAGGAGTACGAAGCCGGGCTATGTTATCTGCGGGCACATACATGAGGCCGAGGGTAGTGAGAGAGTGGGCGGGTCGCAGGTCTATAATCTGGGGGCAGGCAGTTTCAAAATAATAGAGCTGTAGCAGCCGGCGTGATTTGACAAAAGAATCGTATCTAAATATACTAATACGGCATGCGAAAAATTAACGATAGTTGATTTGAGCAGATTTTTGGTGTATACTCGGACAGCTTGGTGAGTACACCAGGCTGTTTTGTTCTTTAACAACCGAATAGTGAATTGATGAATGGTGTCTAGTGTTCTAGTTGCAAATTTTTAGCACGGATACAGGACGAAAGGTCTTGTGTTCATGCTGTTGTAGGTCAAAGATAATAAGGGCACAGGGCGGATGCCTTGGCGTTAACAGCCGATGACGGGCGCGGCTCGACTGCGAAAAGCCCCGGTGAGATGTCCAGCTATCTTAAGCCGGGGATTCCCTAATGGGGCAACCCATCTGGCCAAAAGCCAGATACTCTATATGAGTGGATACCAGGGGAACTGAAACATCTTAGTACCCTGAGGAAAAGAAATCGAATGAGATTCCCGGAGTAGTGGCGAACGAAAGGGGAAGAGCCTAAACTTCGCCGGCTTAGTGGCCTTGAGGCCTATGCCGACGAGGAGTTGCAAGATGCAGCAGATAGTGCTCAAGAGCTATCGCAGAGTAAAAAACTTTCTACTTATTCAAAGGTCCCTGGAAAGGGCCACCATAGAAGGTGATAGTCCTGTAGATTAAAAGCAGAAAGCTCTGGTTGCATTCTTAAGTACCACGGGACACGAGAAATCCTGTGGGAATCTGGGGTGACCACGCTCCAAGGCTAAATACTGTTAACGACCGATAGTGAACCAGTACCGTGAGGGAAAGGTGAAAAGTACCCCGTTGAGGGGAGTGAAATAGAACCTGAAACCCTGTGCCTACAAGCAGTCAAAGCCTGGATTTATCCGGGTGATGGCGTGCCTATTGAAGAATGAGCCTGCGAGTTGCTGTATGTGGCTTGGTTAAGTGATTTTAATCATGGAGCCGTAGCGAAAGCGAGTCTGAATAGGGCGAATTTTAGTCGCATGTAGCAGACACGAAACCGTGTGAGCTACCCATGGCCAGTGTGAAACCCAACTAATCTTGGGTGGAGGTACGAACCCGTAAGCGTGGCAAAGCTTTGGGATGAGCTGTGGGTAGGGGTGAAATGCCAAACGAACTCGGAGATAGCTTGTTCTCCCCGAAATGCATTTAGGTGCAGCCTCGGATTACTAACTTGCGGAGGTAGAGCTCTGAATGAGCTAGGGGCCGTGAGGTTACCAAACTCAATCAAACTCCAAATGCCGTAAGTCGAATTCCGGGAGTGAGACCGCGCGGGATAAGCCGCGTGGTCGAGAGGGAAACAGCCCAGATCATCAGCTAAGGTCCCTAAGAGCGAGCTAAGTGGTAAAGGAAGTGATGTCGCTAAAACAGCCAGGAGGTTGGC
>Ga0247840_10000156_pt1 | contig 133931 bp, 119 predicted proteins | sample LaCruzMarch2015__FD_192404 | JGI IMG/M metagenome (GOLD analysis project Ga0247840, IMG submission 192404) | Freshwater microbial communities from meromictic Lake La Cruz, Castile-La Mancha, Spain - LaCruzMarch2015_17m | ecosystem: Environmental > Aquatic > Freshwater > Lake | place: Spain... | reverse complement strand
TCTTTCACGTATCTTAAAACGTCAAGCGACCTTTGGTAAATCGCCTGAGGGCGTGCCGTTTTGTACAAACGAGGCACCGTTTCTATATTGTGGTTGAAAACGTCTGGATGAGCCTGAATTATAGTATCCAGTGAGTTTTTGTCATTTTTAAAATCCGGGGTGAGAATTTCGATTTTTGGAACTTGAGGGAGATTGCTTCGGTGGGCTTGTTGTTTAAAATCTGCGGTTTGAATGTCTCGCAATGACGTGTTTGCTAATTCTCTTATCGCCTCAATACATTTCGCAAAATGCTCCGCTCCGCCGTCAGCCAAGTCGTCTCGTGTTACTGAGGTTATCACAGCATATTTCAAGCCAAGTTCCTGTATGGCTTTGGCGATGTTTTCCGGCTCGTTTTCATCCAGCGGCAAAGGTGTTGCAGTCGAAATGTTGCAAAACCTGCAATTTCTGGTGCAGACCTGACCCATAATCAAAAAAGTAGCGGTGTTTTTGGTGTAACACTCGTTTTTGTTGGGGCAACGCGCTGATTCGCAGACCGTATTGAGGCAGTTCGTTTTTAAAATCCGTCGGACGTTTTTCGTCGTTTCGGTGTCAATTATCGGCCGTTTTAAATATTCTGGAAGTCTAACCATTTTACTTATTCACCATTTATCTAGTATAAACTCTCGGCAACCTTACCTTCAATCTACATGTTAGCTCATAATTGATTGTATTCAAAATATTAGCCCATTCGTCGATTGAAAGATTTTCGTCCAAAAGGGTTATAACGTCGCCCTCGTTGGCTTCGATGCCCGTGATATCAAACATCATCTGATCCATGGTGATGTTTCCGATTTGTCTGATTTTTTCGCCGTTGATAAGTCCCATAATCTTGTTTGAAAGCACTCTTGGAACTCCATCCGCGTATCCGATAGGGACAGTGGCAACCTTTAGTGGTTTATCTGCAATGAAAGTGTGTCCGTAGCTTATTCCCTCATTCGCTTCAATGGTGTGAATCCTGCTTATTCTTCCTTTTAGGGATAAAACCTGCTTGAATTTGTGCAGTAGGTCGGATTTGCCAGCCCGACAACATAAGTCTGGAAGCAGCCCATACATCCCGATTCCGGCTCTGACCATATCTATTTGGTTTTCCGGATATGATATTATTCCAGCAGTGTTTAGAATGTGCAAAATCAGCCCCTCGGAGTCGAATTCACTGACCAAGTCGTTCCATTTTTTAAACTGTTTTTGTGTTTCTTCTTCGTCCTCGGCGCAGGCAAGATGGGTGAAAACCCCTTTTAAGTCAATGAAATCTGCCGCTTGAACTTCTTTTATGAAGTCCACAGCTTCGTTTACGCCGACTCCGATTCTGTTCATCCCAGTGTCGACTTTTATATGAGCTTTAACTTTCTTTGAAGTCCTTTCAAATGCCTGTTTTGCGGCCTGAAGGTGCTCAGCCGAAAAAATCGAAATGGTAATGTCGTTTTCGACCGCGCTTTCAAATGCCCAAATCGGAACCGCCCCTAAAACCAGAATGTCGCTGGTGATTTTGGCGTCTCTTAGGTTCAAACCCTCGTCAATCGATGCAACGCCTAGCATATCGACTCCAGAAGCCAACATTGTCGGTGCCACCATTACCGCCCCGTGTCCGTAGGCGTCGGCTTTGACTACTGCAAGCAACTTAACCCCTTTTTTAACGAGCTTTTTAATCTGCTTGACGTTTTGCGCCAAGGATTCGAGGTTGACTTCAACCCAAGCATCGCGGTGCATATTTATGTATGATTGTCTTGATGATTTCATTATTTAATTATAGTTCAAACAGAAAATTTGAGAAAAATTAAATTTCTTCAATCCGTTCAGGCAAATATCTTACAAAATAAGAGCAAATGGCCGGAACAAACGAAACTATGAACAAGACCTTTGCAATCCCGAAGTTTTGCGCTGAAAAGCCGACCAAAGTAATAAAAACAGCGACAACGCCCCAGCTGAAACCGTTTATGAACCCAGAAACGATGCTTTTGTACTCCGGCATCAATCTTTGCGCCATAACCATCGTGACAGGCATAGCCAGCATTGTCAAAAACCCCATCGCTACAAACACAACCAAAGACACTGTAGGGTGAGTTCTGTAAGTCGAAACAAACATAAACATCAAAGGAAGTGTGCCAATCATCGAGAGATAAAAAACTTTTTTTGCGCCGATTAGTTTTTCTAAATTTCCGCTCAAAAGCGAACCGATACTTCCCATAAAGATGAATAAAAACAGCGCAACCCCTATGTAAGTCGGGCTGTATCCCATATCTTTCCATAAAAACGGAAGCATAATCGAGCAGCTATTTGTTATAAGCGATTTCATCATCGAAATTAGGGTCAATATTAGGATAGGTTTGTTTGAAAGAATTAGTTTGAAAGTATTTTTAAGATCTTGATGAGCTGGTTTTTTGTCAATATGCGATATTTTAGGAACGAATTTGAACATCAAAAACGCCAGCACAATCCCGATTATCGACGTGTACGGAATCATCTCCAGTCCAAAGTGTTCAGCTACTAGTGCTGAAATTATCGGCCCGAAAGAAAACCCGATGGAACCTGCGCTTATGAATATCGCCATGTTCTTGGTGAAATCTTCCTTGGAAAATCTTACGATAAATCCCGTTGCCTGAGGGTGGAAAAGGCTTCCGCCGAAGCTTCCGAAGATTATAAAAAGGGTTAAAAGGTAGACGTTGTGGGCAGTCGGCGCTATCGGGATAAATATTGAGGCTAAAAGCAGCCCCCAGAAAATAAAAGCGCGCTTAAAAATGTAATCGGCGAAAAACCCGAACACTGGCTGAAAAAGCGACGAACAGATATGGGCAATACTCATAACCACAGTGGCTATCGCCATTGTAATCCCAATTTTGTCGGCTATAAAAGGCATAATCGGGTTCAAAAACCCCGCATAAGTGTCGTTTACGATATGTGCCAAAGAAAGCCAGCCGATAGCTTTTCTGTTCGTTTTTTTCTTTTCCTTTATTTCCATAAAGAATATTATACTTGAAATATAGAAAATGGCTAAGTATTTTTTGTTTTGAGATCCCTAGCTTGAAAACTTCCAACCTTCTAACTTAGTGTTTAAAATGCCTGATTCCAGTCATAATCATCGCCATACCGTATCTGTCGGCAGTTTCGATTACGTCGGTGTCCTTGATGCTTCCGCCCGGTTGGATAATCAGTGCAATTCTTCCCTGTGCCGCCGTTTGGATGTTATCTATCGCCGGTAAGAATCCGTCAGAAGCGGCAACCGCGTCCGTTGAGTCGTCACAAGCAAAATTGAGTGCCCATTCCATCGAGCAAATTCTACTGGTCTGTCCTTGGCCGATAGCAATTGTTTTGAAGTCTTTTGCTATTACAATCGCGTTGGATTTTGCGTGTTTTGCAACTTTCCAGGCAAAAATCGCGTCCTCAATCTGTTCGGCGGTCGGTTTCTTTTTTGTCGCAATCTTAAAGGTATCTTTGTTCAGTTCCTTTTTGTCAACTTCTTGAATCAAAGTCCCGAAAGGAGTGATTTTGATTTCTTCCGTCATTATTTTTTTGTAGTCTTCAAGCGAAGTGTTCAATTTTACAATTCTCAAATTCTTTTTGAGCCTAAGAATTTCAAGTGCTTCCTCATCGTAATCAGGGGCGATTAAGACCTCAACAAAAACCAAGTTTAATACTTTTGCAATTTTCTCGTTTACTTTTTGTGAGAAGGCAACTATTCCTCCAAAAGCACTGATGGGATCAGCATCAAAGGCTTTGGTATAAGCTTCATAAATATCTTTGCCCAGTGCAACTCCGCATGGAGCAGTGTGTTTGACTATTGCAACTGCCGGAACATCGAAAAATTCGCTGACGATGTTGACAGCCGTGGTCATGTCCAAAATATTGTTGTAGGAAAGCTCTTTGCCCCAAAGCACGTCGTAATTGGCGATTTTAGGGGTGTTGTATAGTCCGGCTTTTTGGTGAGGGTTTTCGCCGTATCTTAAATCTTGCAATTTCTCAAACGAAAAATTCTTATCTTCTGTTTCTTCTGAAACTTTCCCGCCGAATATTTCGGAAAGTTTTGTATTTATAATTTCATCATACTTTGAAGTCAGTGCAAACGCCTTTAGCGAAAGTTCTTCCCTCTGTTTTTCGTCAGCTGCTGCGGTCATAAATTTTTTGTAATCAGCCTTGTCGGTGATGACCGTGATGTTTTTGTAGTTTTTTGCACCTGCTCTAATCAATGAAACCCCGCCGATGTCGATGTTTTTGACCAATTCGTCGATGTTGTCGGTCTGGCTGGCAACTTTTTCAAACGGGTATAGGTTAACAACAACCATGTCAAAATTCTTGACGTTATTTAACTGAATTTCGGCGGCTTCTTTTGAATTCGTCATATCGGCCAAAATCCCTGCAAAAATTTCAGGGTGAAGCGATTTTACTTTGCCCGACAGCATTTCAGGGTAGTCCGTAATTTCAGAAATCTCCGTTACCTTTATTCCGTTTTCTTTCAATAATTTGAAGGTCCCGCCTGTCGAGACTATCTCAAATTTTTGGGTTTCTACCAGTTCTCTGGCAAAATCCACTATGTTCTCTTTGTCATATACGCTTATAAATGCTCTTTTTTTCATGTTTCTCCTCTGTGTTCACGTCATTGCGAGGCGATAATCGCATGCTTTGATAAAATTATCCACCGAAGCAATCTCCTCCGATTTCCACTTTCTTCTCAATTTACCATAAAAACAGCCCAAAAAAAATCAGGGCGGAAAAAATTCCAACCATAGTCATAATTTTATATACTATTTTGTGCATCAGTCTCGCTAATGTATCTTCCTCTGATTTTGTTTATAATTCGTTACACTGGATTAAGCTTTTACTAGGGGAATGTTTGGAAAAAAGTCTTGTTTGTGCAACAATTATAATAAGCTAGATTTAATAGCATTTGTACGTATTAGAAATATAAAGGAAGACTAACAATGGCAAGACAAACCCCTCTTGAGAGGACTAGGAACATTGGGATTGCAGCTCACATCGATGCTGGTAAAACCACCACAACAGAACGTATATTGTTCTACACAGGTAAAATTCACAAAATCGGCGAAGTGCACGATGGTGCTGCTGTAACCGACTTTATGGAACAAGAGCGCGAGCGTGGCATTACAATCCAATCCGCTGCTGTTACATCGTTTTGGAATAATCACCAAATTAACATAATTGATACCCCTGGGCACGTTGACTTCACAATCGAAGTTGAACGTTCTTTGCGTGTACTAGACGGCGTTGTTGCTGTGTTTTGTGCAGTAGGTGGTGTTCAATCTCAATCAGAAACAGTTTGGAGACAGGCTAACAGATACGAAGTTCCTCGTATGGTCTTCGTTAACAAAATGGACAGAACCGGTGCAAACTTCTACCGTGTTGCAGAACAGGTTAGAACAAGACTTGGCGGAAACGCTCACCCAATCCAAATACCAATCGGAGCTGAAGATAAAATGCCGGGTATCATCGATTTAATCGAAATGAAAGCTCACATGTATAACAACGATTTGGGTACTGATATTTCAATTACAGATATCCCAGCAGATATGCTTGAAAAAGCTCAAGAATTCAGAGCAACTTTAGTTGAAGCTATTTCTGAATTTGACGACGATTTGATGATGAAATTTATGGAAGGCGAAGAACCTACCATTCCTGAATTAAAAGCAGCTTTGAGAAAAGCAGTTTGCGGAAACAAAATCGTTCCTGTAACTTGCGGAACAGCTTTCAAAAACAAAGGTGTTCAACTGTTGCTTGATGCGGTTATCGATTACATGCCTTCCCCACTTGACGTTAAAGCTATCGAAGGCGAACTTGAAGACGGTACAAAAATTGAAAAACACTCATCAGATTCAGAACCGTTCGCGGCTCTAGCCTTCAAAATCATGACAGATCCTTACGTTGGTCGTTTGACATTTATGAGAGTCTACTCAGGTGTATTAAAGGCTGGGTCTTATGTAATCAACGCTACAAACGGCAAAAAAGAACGTATTTCAAGACTTGTTCAAATGCAAGCTGACGACAGAACAGAAATTTCTGAAGTCTACGCTGGAGATATTTGCGCGGCTGTTGGTTTGAAAGATACAACAACCGGAGACACTTTATGTGACGAGAAAAACCCTGTTATCCTTGAAAGAATGACTTTCCCAACACCGGTTATCTCAGTTGCGATTGAGCCAAAAACAAAAGCTGACCAAGATAAAATGGGTCTGGCGTTACAGAAACTTGCTGAAGAAGATCCTTCTTTCCAAGTTAAATCTGACCCAGAAACAGGACAGACAATTATCTCAGGTATGGGCGAACTTCACTTGGAAATCATCGTTGACAGACTTATGAGAGAATTCAAAGTTGACGCAAACGTTGGTAAACCGCAGGTTGCTTACCGTGAAACAATCAGAGGAACTGCTGATCAAGAGACTAAATACGCTAGACAATCTGGTGGTAAAGGTCAATATGGTCACGTTAAAATCAAAATCGAACCAGCTGAAGAAAACGCAGGGTTCGTATTTGAAAACAAAATCTCTGGTGGTTCTATTCCAAAAGAATACATTGAACCAGTTAGAAGAGGGATGGAAGAAGCCCTTGAAGGTGGAATCTTAGCTGGATTCCCTATGATAGACGTTAAGGTTGTTCTTTATGATGGATCATACCACGATGTCGACTCTTCAGAAATGGCGTTCAAAATTGCCGGTTCTATGGCGATTAAAGAAGGGGTTAGAAAATCTAAGCCTTGTATCCTTGAACCAATGATGAAAGTTGAAATCGAAGTTCCTGAAGAAAATACAGGCGACGTTATCGGTGATATTTCTTCTCGTAGAGGACGCATCGAGGGCATGGAAATGATCGAAGGAGCTGGAATTCAAAAAATCAACGTTGTAGTTCCACTAGCTGAAATGTTTGGATATTCAACCGATATTAGATCAAAAACTCAAGGAAGAGGAACCTTCTCAATGGAGTTCAAAGCTTATGAGCAAGTTCCTTCAAGCGTTGAAACTGAAATTGTTTCAAAAGCTGGAATGAGCAAAGACTAGTAAATACACCATATAAAAAAGCTGATTTTCCAATCGGAGAATCAGCTTTTTTATATCAATTTTTAAGAAAAATTCCAGCTTTTGTTATTTTGTTTAAAACAAAATAAGACTATGCACAGGAACCATTTTTAAGAGTCGGGCCTTGGCCTTAAATTGCAAAACTAGTAATTTAATTTCCAGCCTTCTTCTAGTAGTCTGGCTCCACAGCCAGCACCATTCTCGCCGCTTGTTGACGGAATTACACATGTATTATTATTTTTCCAGTATTTGTCTGAAGTTTCCCAGCTATCACCAGCTGCAAATTTTGCATAATCCATTCCATAATCCATAACTAATGGGCCCTCGACAGTCGAGTACATAGAATAAATGTCTCTGCCGTATCTATTAGGTGCTTTCTTTCCGTTAACATCAACCATAACCCACCCACAATGACCTGAATATTTAGAGGTGCTTGCGGGAACAGTCCAGCAGTTTCCAGATTTTATCCATATAAATGCTCCATCTGCAGTTCTAAAGGCATAAACAAATGGTTCATTGATTTCCTTGAATATAACACCACCAGAAACCGTTCTTGGGTCTAGGTCCCGCGCAGTCACTGCAGGATCCTCAGTCAACCCTGTTACATTAGATTCCATTATTTTGAAGATAGATTTGAATGTGGTATCCATATTGGCCTTCCAAGCTGGCAAACTAGCTGTCCATTCAGCTAGATTAGCCGCTCTCTCAGCATCATTATGAAAAAAATAAGGATATAGTCCTGTACACAACATATCAGAACAACCCTCATTTGCCATTAATTGTGACATTCCCTGATTGTATGTTGAGTAGATCTTTTTAAGCTATGCTGCAAATGTCTCATTCTGAATATCCTGCATCAATGTCGGGATTGTCATATTCGCAATCATACCGATAATGCCTACAACTATCAAGACTTCCGCCAGCGTAAAACCTATTTTTATCTTTTTCAAGAGGCACTCTCCTTTAATAATATTTGCATCTACAGCATCATCTATATACCTATTGTATAGGATGATGTATAGGTTGTCAATACAAACCCAAATCAGCTAACATTTTGTATTTTTTGGGATTGTGCCTCATTCTAAATATTTTCAATTCTGGTTTATAAACTTTTAAACTTTTACATCTACTTTTTTAGCTTGAACGTCTGTCGGGGTTGCAGTTTGTACAGCATCAGTGTTAACTGACTCTGCTATTTCTTTGGCTACTTTTTCGTTTTCAACTTTTACATGAGTCCCAGCTCCACCAAGATTACCTGCTGGAACATTCTCCGGTTTATTGTTAACATAAAAAGTTCCGCTTTGATTTTCAACTGTTGCTACCATAATAATTTCCTTTCACACTAAATAATACACTATATATTATTATTAAACCTCATAAATCTATAAAATTGCCATCAAAAAGAGTGAGATTTACATATTGAAACATTCTTGTCAACTGCAAGTTCAATAATTAAGTGGAACACTAAATTCTGCCGTAGAGCTTAATTTGCTACTGGAATTATATCTTGAGAAGTAGTATACTTAAACATATAATTGAGAGGCTGAGGGTTTGTGAAAAAAAATATTCTATCTTTAATATTTATATGTATGTTTTTTTTCGTGAGCTTCTTTAACCTTGCCTTTGCCACCGAAGATTCTCTTCATGGCCGTGCCGAAAAATCCCAAGCGCAGGTGGACTCCAAAAATATTCAAGGAGAACTTTTTACGGGCCACCATGAAAAATTGGGCAGAAAAGATGTTTTAATAATGACTGTCTCACAAGTGCTTGACGGAAGTTACTCAAAGGAAAACGATGAGTTTTTCGCCGAGGTCTCAAACGACGTTGAGGGGAACAATGGCATGATAATTCCAAGCGGAACTATCGCCCACGGTCGTATAAAACAGGTTGCTGCCGCCAAAAGGTTTGGTCGCGATGGGGCTTTGGACTTGAGTTTCGATTATTTAATCACTCCGGACGGCAGAGAAATAGCCATCGACGGAAAAATGACAACACGATTGCACCCAGCTGTAGCCATGTCAAAGATTTTTGGGACAGATTTAGGATATACAGCATCGGGCGCATTAGTTGGCGGTTTTTTTGCTTTGAATTACTTCGGTCTTGGGCAGGCGATTGCCTCGCAAGGTTCTACGGTAGCCGGAGGGGCTGCGCTCGGTGGCACACTGGGACTAGGTGTCGCGCTTTACAGGAAAGGGGAAAATGTTTTAATCTCGCCGGGCGATGAAATCAGAGTGAAGATAAATACTGCCGCCACCTTCCCTGTTTATAAAAAAACAGCTTTTTTGCAGCATGAGCTCAGCTACGAAGGGCTTGACGTCAAGATTAACGACATAATTTACGAAAAAGACTTGTTCGGCGAGGTCAGCACAATTACTTTGTCTTTGGCTATTTCAAATATGACCCAAATTACGTTTTCAATATTCGATCTGGCACTAATAAACGATTATAAATCTGTTTATTACCCCTCGGTTTTTTCTGATACAAATGCAGTTTTCAAAGAGCTTAAGCCTGGTGAGTGCGCCTCTGGTAAAGTATCTTTTTCTGTAGACAATGTAAAAAATAAGTTTTGGTTAGTTTTTTATGACCACAAAAATAAAAAGGCAATTGCCGAAATCTCGCTCGCAAATGCTTATCGAGAAATTTCAGATAAAAGCAAAAAACAAAATGACAACTCCTTCAAAAAAACGAACCCTTATTGTAAAGAAGAAAATCCTTTCAATTCTCCATAGTCTCTAAGCCCTGCTCAAAGAGATGCGAAGGGCGTGAAGCGAAAAAAATACAGCAGACCAGTTACCCTTTTAGTTCTTGTTTTTTTAATCTGGTCTGAATGTCCTCAAGAAGCTTTCTGTTAATGGATTGAAGCTCTGCGAAAACTGCCAACAGTCCGACTTGAACGCCTGTAAGCAAAAGAACGGCCGCCAATATCACAGACTGAATATGCCCTGAGCCTTGATGGTTAAAGTAAAAATACAAAAACCTTGCGCTGAGCAAAAAGCCCGCAAACAAAAAACACGCGCCGATTATGGCAAAAAATCTAAATGGCCTATACACAACAAACATCCGTATCATTGTAAAAATTGAGCGTCGAATATAGTCAAATATATTACTTATCAATTTTGATTTCCTCAATTCCCCATTAACCCGAATCGGGACGGATATAATATTAAAACCTTTGGCTTTGGCCTGAATAATTGTTTCCAAAGTATAGGTATAATTGTCAAAAACGTTCAATTGAAGAGCCGCTTCTTTTGAAAAAGCCCTGAATCCGCTTGGAGCATCGGCAATTTTGGTAGAGCTGATTAAGCGCATAACGCAAGAGCCCAATTTTTGCAATATTTTTTTCACCAAGGAAAAATGTTTAATGTTTTCAACTGGGCGCGCACCTATAACTATATCAGCCTGCTTTTCTAAAATCGGCTTAACTAATTTTTCAATGTCAGCGCCGCAATATTGATTGTCAGCATCGGTATTTACAATAATATCAGCTCCTAAATCCAATGCTTTTGAAAGTCCGGCTACAAAAGCTTTTGCAAGTCCCGAATTATTTTCAAGAATAACAAAATTTTCAACCCCGCACTCCTTTGCGACCTCAACCGTTCTGTCTCTTGAACCGTCGTCGATTACAAGTATTTGGATTTCATCAATCCCGTCGATTCTTTTAGGTAAGTCAAGTAGCGTTGTCGCCAACGTTGCTTCTTCGTTATAACAAGGAATTTGGATGATAAGTTTCATATTCTAAACATTCTCTTTAATTAAAGTATTTTATATCATATAATTATAGTAAAGAATTTGCAAAGTTGCAAACTTTTGGCTAAATTTTATAAACAAGGTGAGGATATGAATTTTTCAACTAAAAAAACTTTTTGGATAATGCTTTTCATTTTACTACTGGGAACGTTTTTAAGACTTCTCTCCATAGATAAAGCCGAAGGGCTTTGGAATGACGAATACCTGAGCTGGTATATTGCGTCAGTGCCTTTAGGAAAAACTTTTTTTAAGGAAATTCTAGCCCAGTGCCACATGCCATTTTATTATTTGTACCTGAAATTTTTCATCCACTTTTTTGGGGACAGCGATTTGATTCTGCGCCTAACTTCTGTTTTCGCTGGGGTGTTGTCGATTTTAGGAATGTACTTTGTCGGAAAAGAATTGAAAGATAAAAAACTGGGAATTTTATGTGCTGCATTTGCCTCTATAAGCTCGTTTTTAATCTTCTTTTCCCAAGAAGTCCGGCTGTATCAGGTTCTGTTTTTATTTTCTGCGATGTCGCTGCTATTCACCTTAAAACTAATAAAAAAACCAAAGTTATCAACTTTTATTTTATATCTGATTTCAAACTTTCTTATTCTTTTCACTCACTCCATCGGGTTCATATTCGTTTTCTTCAACATGATTTACGTCAGCTACTTTATGCTTAAATCAGAAAAAAGCTACAAAAAGGTAGTAATCGCCGGATGGGCTTCTATATTAGGGGCATTGTTAGTTTTTTCGCCTTTCCTTGTCAAAATTTTTACTACCCATTCGTTTTCTCAATGGTGGGGGCATTTTACAGTTTCAAAAATAGGGTTTTTGATAACCGATTATTTTTCGCCGATTTTAATAAATATAACAAACGCCCCCGACAATTTCTTTTTTAATTTTGGCTTTAATTTTGTCGTGTTCGAATTACTTCCTGCACTAATAGCCATAACAGGCATCTTAATAGCACTCAGAACGAAGAAACCGAAAGTAGTTGGTCTGTTTTTGGTTTGCATATCCACGGTTGCGGTGCTTGCATTAGCATCAATTTCCGGCAAGCTTGTTTTCATAACAAAGTATTCAATAGAAATCTACCCGATTTTATTTGTGATGGCTGGATACGGACTTTTAAAAATTGAAAACAAAATCTGGCGACAACTTTTAATTTTCTCGTTTTGTTTTTTAAATTTATTTTATATTATTTCAAACCCGAATTCTGCTCCAAAAATGCGCAGAACTGAAGGGCACAAGATAGTTGCCGACTTACTTAAAAAGGCTGATTTAAAACCAGGCGACTACATTTTATTAGAATATTACCCTCAAAACAGGTTCGAAAAATATTTTGACTTCTCGAAATACAACGTAATTTCAATAAACAAAGGCAATTTTGTGGATTATATGACCAATCAGCCCTATAAAGAAGTTCTTAAAAACGGGAAAGCCTTATACAAGCCAATATTCTTGAGCTCTGAAAACAAATTCTTTAAGGATAAACTCGATTCAGAATTATTAAACAAGCTTAAAACCGGCCAAAAAGTTACCATAATAATGTTGAATACAGTCTCTATGTACTCTTCCGTACAGTTGAAAACCATCACTCATGATGAAAAACACTACAAAAAAGTCCCTTTACTGTTTTTAGTTTTTTCATACCTGAAAAACCAAACACTTACCGAATGTTTAAAAAAATATTCTAGCATAAAAGTCGAGAGAAAAGGTAGTTGGGATGCGGTTACTTTTAAAAATAACTGAGAATCACCAAGCTTGGAAAAAAGCTCAGAGCGTACTTATTACACTTGTTAACATTTCTTAAACTAGTACAACAAAATGGCAATTATTGAAAATAAAATTACTTTACTCCTATAGGTAGTATTGAATGTTGCAGACAGAAGTCTTACTAGGAAGTAGAAGTAAAATGTCAATCAATCAGGTTAGTTTTACGGGAATTGGATCAAAGGGTGCAAGCTTTGCTAAGTCCTATGTCGAAACTAACAAGTATACTGCGAATAAAGAGTTACAAAAAGAGGTTGAGGCCTATTTGCCAAAGCCTATTCAAATAATAAACAAAATGAAATCGCTAGTGGGTGAAGTACCGAACATTATTATAAATGCCCTAGGTACAGGACTTATTGCCCCTATTTTTATTAAACACAATTTTTTGTCAAAGGCAGATGACGAAACAAGAACTTATTCTGCACTAAGGCAGCCAATTTCAGCTGTTCTTGCGGTTTTAACACAAGCCGGCATACTCATACCTATCAATGGATTAATTGATAAAATGAGCAACGCTGGGGAGTTTTCGACAAAATACAGTAAAACCGGGTTTCAGGACATAAGCTATATTGAAAAGTTAGTTAAAATAAATCGGCCTGGCTTGAGCAAAATGCAAGTGTCAGAACTTGCTAAAAGCACTCAATTAGAGCAACTAGAGCCACTTATTACTAATGTCAAAAAAAATAATACTATACAGTATCTTCGCAATGGTAAAAAAGTTTCTGTAACAGAAGGAGAATTTTTAACACTCTTGAAAGAGACCGTAGGGGACATGCACGTTCATGTCTGCGAAAATTTGAATCGCTACAAAACAGAAAAAATTGACAAACAAATCATAAGAGGCGAGTATTTTAGAACTAAAAGCAAAACTGTAAAGCCAGTGTTATCTGATATCTTAGACAAAATAGAAACAACTCAAAAACATTCAGACGTAAATGCTTGGCTTAAATCTAAAATAAAAACACTGAAGTCAGAAAAGGCAGATAAAGAACTTATAAGCATTGTGGACGAGATAAGTAAAATGCTTGATTTAAAAACAATCAAGTGTAAAACCTTGGAAGTAGTTGAAAAATGTGCCAAATTTGGAGAATGCACATCCAAAGAAGAGGTCGTTGAAAAAATTTCAGAAAACATAAATAAAGCAATTACGAAAATGAATGTCGACAAAAAAACAATTGAAGAACTGCAAAATGCAATCGAAACTGCCGCAAAACCTAATGCAACTGCAGCTGAAAAGGCTGCAGCAACTGCTAAGAAACTTGCGCAAAAAGCAAAAACTATTTCACAAAAAGATTTTGTGTACGATGTGGTGCAAAAACATATTAAAAATGTCAACAGCAATGTAAAGGGGCTTAAACAAATGGTTGGCCTCGTCGTGAGCTTAGCTATTCTACCATTTACCTGCTCTCTTCTAAATTATATTTATCCAAAATTTATGGATTTGGTATTCCCGGAATTATCAAAAACCAAACACTCCAAAGAAAAAGACAAATTAATAAAAGCATGCGACCATTCAGAAAAAAACAAGCTGGAGGTCTCTAAATGATTAGCGTTTCTAAAATAATGACATCTGTCGTCAATACTGGCGTTAAAAAACCACTAAAATGGGTTTCCAACACCAAATTATTGGATAATGTATGTGAAAATTACAGAGCTGACAACATGAAATTTATAACCGCCCTCGGAATATTTTCAATTTTACTAAAAGACGGCCTGGGCTGTTATTTGTACGTAAAGCAGAGCTTAAACAACAAAAAAATCCCTTCTGACAAAAGAAAATTTGTGGCGGCTTTGGATTTGACCAACGGTGGATTAATGATTGGGATGCAGCTTTTGATGTTTAAGACTTTTGCCAATGAAAAATTCCAAGAAAAACTCTTCGGCAAATTGTTCAACAAATACTTTGATCGACCTGCAAGAAAAGGGCTTCAGGCTCTTTTGGGAAATCAAGAAAAATTTAAAAATGTAGGTGGAAAAGATTTCAACACAGTATTTGAAGCCGCCAAAAAAACCGCAAAAGGAACCTTTGGCGCCATAACTTCTCTTGTAGCAGCTGTTATCATCGCAAAAAGAATTATCGTACCTTTTATCGCGACCCCTCTTGCAGACAAAGCAAAAAATTGGATGTCAAGAAACGACAAAGATAACGAAGTGCACGCAGAATCAGCCAACACCTACGATACAAAACAGGCAGAGAAGAAAGACTGATACACAAGTTCTAAAAAATTAGAATAATTGTCTAAACGATAATTTAGATTTAAGGCTGTGTAAAAAGTTGCACGGTCTTTTCTATTCTTTGGATAACATTTTCAAAACAGGTTTTGCCCACTACTAATCAAATCTTTTACCTAATGTTAAAGTTATAATAATCATTCGTTTAAATGGTTTGAGAATTCCCGTAAATGTGGTACTATTGTAGTATAATTATAAACTTTTAAAGAAGATAATGAAAAACAAGCTGACTTTAGCCTTAATATTGTCTAGTATAACCTTGCTTGGCCCACAGCTATGGGCTTTTGGTGCGACCACTTACAATATCAACACCTTTAGTGGTGGCAATGGTGCTATAGTTTCAAGAACCACACCCTTTGTGGCGGGCGATACCTTAAATTTCCTTAACGACATCACTGCAACTAGCTCCATAGGTTCGCTTGGCGTTTTTGCTCTCAATATTGTCGGGAATGATTACACAATCGGTGCAAACGGGGTTTCCAATCCGCAATTTACAGTTCAAGCAGGTGCCAATTACAGATTTGACGGGGTGAAATTAAACAGGTTTTCAAGTACCGCTGCCGGCGGAGCGATTAACAGTGCCGGTACACTGACAGTTGACAACTCATCCTTCTCAAACAATCATTCGAGTGACCATGGCGGGGCGATTAAAGGTCGAGCCACAATCAGTAATTCGTCCTTCTCTAATAATGCTACTGGCGGTTATAGTTATGGCGGTGCTGTTTATAATGTTGAGGCTGTAAGCAATTCATCCTTCTCTGATAATTACTCCTTTTATGGTGGGGCGATTGCTAACGTTCGTACGGCTCATAGCTTAACTCTTGACACTGCTGAGTTTACGGATAATTACTCCTTTTATGGTGGGGCGGTATATATATATGATAATTTAGCCCTGCTCAATAACACAATTCAAAATTCAACTTTTACGGGAAACCATAATGACGGACGTGGCGGGGCGATTTATAATGATAATACGATTACCAGCTATGATTATCACTCTATTGGAACTTTAAGCATAGACAACTCAACTTTTACGGGAAACTACGCCAATAGCGACGGCGGGGCGATTTATAATAAAGCTGGGTTATTAAACGTCACAAATTCTTCTTTTGTCAACAACCGCTCCAATCTAGGATTTGGCGGGGCGATTTATAACCAATATCTTGATGATGACGGGATAATTTATGAAGCGATATTAAACGTCACAGACACGTCTTTTACCGGCAATCAAGCTGAATATGGCGGAGCTATTTTCAGTAACGCCCCGACTGATACTATAACCAATTCCAACTTCAACAACAACTCCTCAACCCAAGAGGGCGGAGCGATTTACAACATCTATAGCCTGACTCTAACCAACTCGAACTTCACCAACAACTCCGCCGGTACAAAAGGTGGAGCGATTTACATCTACGGTGGAAATTTGAACATCAAGGCGGATGCGGGGACCTCTACCTTCACCGGCAACACAGCAGGCGGAGTGTCAAACGCTATCTATAACGATGGCGGGACGGTTAATCTAAACGCAGGCAACGGCGGAGTGATAACTTTTGATGACGCAATCACTTCCTCTGCTCTTGTAAGAGCGATTAACGTCAATTCGAGCGCCGTCGACCCAGCTCTGGTTAACGGAACTGTCAATTTCAACGGCGGAATTTCAACCGCTACAGTAAACATCTACAAAGGAACAACAAATTTAGGCAAAAGCATTATTCCAAACGTGAGCGCTAACAACGTAATCTTTAACATCACAGGTGGAACACAAACTTTCACAAACAACACTTTTTCAAACAGTTCAAGAATAATCATCAACGACACAACCCCGACAGCCCCAGAATACACAAATGTTATCGGTTCAACCTTTAACGACGGGACTTACACAGACTATTACTATAGCGGTGCAATAGTTTCTTACTTCGGAACGCTCAATGTAGCCACAAGTAATTTCTCAAACAACTCTTCAAACGGAGGCGGTGGGGCTATTAACAGTGGGGGTACACTGACAGTTGACAACTCATCCTTTTCAAACAATCGTGCGACTGGCAGTGGCGGGGCGATTTATGGTCGGTCCACCATCAGCAATTCATCCTTCTCCGGCAATTATGTTAACTATATTAACGGTTTTGGCGGTGCTGTTTTTAATTTCGAGGCTATCAGTGATTCGTCTTTTTCAAACAACCACACGACTGGTAGGGGTGGTGCGATTGCTAACAGTGGTACTAATCATGGTTTTAATATTGACAATGTTGATTTTAGCGACAATTACGCTGCCCTCGGCGGAGCGGTGTACATTCGTGAAAATACAGATCTATCCAATAAAACAATCCAAAATTCAACTTTTACGGGAAACTATTCTCCCAACGGTAACGGCGGGGCGATTTATATAGAGAATTCTAAGTACGATAGTGGTTCATATATTTTAGGAACCCTAAGCATAGACAACTCCACTTTTAGCGGAAATTACGCTCTGGGCAACGGCGGAGGTATTTTTAATAAAATGGGGATATTAAACATTTCAAACTCTTCTTTTGCTACCAACCACACAACTAATGGAGGCGGCGGGGCAATTTATAACAATTATTATAATGATGAGGGATTCGAGCAAGGGATATTAAATGTCACCAATACCTCGTTTACCGGCAATTATGCCCAATATGGCGGGGCGGTTTTGAACATCTCCCAAGCTTTATTCAACGGCGCGACTTTCACAAGCAACTCGGCTACTCAAGAAGGCGGGGCGATTTACAGCAACATAGACGGGAGCCTGACTCTAACCAACTCCAATTTCACCAACAACTCTGCTGGTACAAAAGGCGGGGCGATTTACAATACCCAAGGCTTGACAACTTTAACCAACTCCAACTTCACCAACAACTCGGCTACCACAAATGGCGGAGCGATTTACAACTACTATGCAACTTTGAATATCAAAGCAGATGCTGGAACCTCTACCTTCACCGGAAACACCGCAGGAGGGGTGTCAAACGCTATCTATAACGAGGGCGGGACGGTTAATCTAAACGCGGGCAATGGCGGAGTGATAACCTTCAACGACAAAATCACTTCAAATCTTATTGCTGACGCCATCAACGTAAATTCCGGTGGAACACTCAATGACGGTGAGGTAATATTCAACAACACCGTGTCGAATTCTACCGTAAACCTCAATAACGGAACACTTACATTTGGCAAAACTGGTAGCGTATTAACAACTACCTACCTATCTAACGTCAATTTGAACCTCAATGCCGGAACCTTAAACCTTGAAAATGGTCTTGCAACTGATGTGCTTGATTTGAACAACTTCACCTCAACTGCAAGCGCGTCAATGTTCTTCGATGCAAACCTTTCCAACAACCAAAGCGACAAAATAAACGTCTCCGGCACGGCGTCTGGAACGCTAAATATAGCTGGATTAAATGTCTTGGCGGACGGTACCAACGCAACTCTAACCCTCTTCTCAGGTGCAATTGCACCTACCTTAGTCTCATTTGTTACCAACACCGCAGACTACGAGTACACCTTTACCCAAAGTGCAACAGCCGGAATTTACAACGTAGCAAGACGTGCAACCGCAGGCATAAACCCGATTGTTGCAGACATAACCTCCCCACGTTCATATTCCGCAACCGACAACACAACTTTGGCGATAGCAGACCTTGGAACCATGGGCGGAGCAGGTTCGACTCTCACCATCTTCGGAAACAACTACAAAATAGACGGCGCAGGATTTGCGGGAATTACAGCACTTGCCGGACAAACCTTGAATATATCAGGCGTCGGCTCCCTTAACGGCGACGGTTCGGTAAACAACTCTTGGACCAATTCCTCAAGCACAAACGGCGGGGTCGCCAACAACAGCGGAGAACTCACGGTTTTAAACAGCGTATTCTCAGCCAACAGCGCAAGCGGCAATGGCGGAGTAATCTACAACAATTCAAATGCAACAGTAACAGGAAGCTTCTTCGTTTCAAACACAGCAGACAAAGGTGGAGCAATCTATAACAACGGAACAACAACTATCACAGGTGGCAAATTCAATTCAAACACCGCAACCACTTCTGGTGGAGCGATTTACAACAACACAGCAAAAACCTTAAGTCTAACCAACACCAATTTTACAAGCAACTCATCAGTAAATGGTGGGGCGGTTTACAATTTGGGCACAACCACGATATCAGGTGGCACCTATTCTTCCAACACCGCCACAAGTAACGGCGGAGCGATTTACAACACGGGTACATCTACAATCACAGGGGGAACCTATTCGGATAACTCCGCAACATCAAACGGCGGTGCGATTTACAACAGCGGAACAACCACAATCACAAGTGGCACCTTTAATTCAAACTCCGCAACCACTTCTGGCGGTTCGATTTACAACAGCGGAACCCTTGAGATAAAAAATTCAACTTTCACCAACAACTCAACCACAACAGCAAACGGTGGCGGCGTAATATACAATACAAGCACAGCAAACATAGTTGCAGACAACGGCACTACGTCGTTCTCAGGTAATACAGCCAACGGAATTTCAAACTCCATCTACCTCGCCTCAGGAACATTAAACCTGAATGCAGGAAACAGCGGAGCGATTACTTTTGGGGATGGCATTAATTCAAGTTTGATTTCCAACAACATAAACATAAATAAAACAGGCGACGGAACTGCAGGCCAGCCCTCGATTGGTTCACCAACGAACGGAACAGTCACTTTTAACGGCAACGTTAACAAAATGACCATGAACATCTACAGCGGAACAACCACCGTTACTTCAACCGGTTCTCTTACCCAAGACCAGCTCAACATCTTCGGCGGGTCATTAAATTTCGAAAACAACACAGTTAACACTTCAAACGACATTAATTTAGCACAAGGAACCATAAATCTTAACGCTGGAAACGGCGGATATACCTCACTTGATGACAAAATCCTTTCAGCACTGGATACAAACTCGGTAAACATAAACAAAACAGGCGATGGAACCGCAGGCCAGCCAAGAATCACAGCACCCGTAAATGGAAACATATTCCTCAACAAAGAAATCAACAACGCAACAGTAAACGTATACAATGGCACAACATTCCTTGCAGACAGCAGTATCCTAAACAACGACAAACTGAGCGTCTACGGCGGCTCGGTCAACTTCGTGAACCAAAATGTAAATACCTCAAACGATATCTATCTCGACGGCGGAGCCTTGAACCTGAACGTAATCGGCGAAAGCTCAATTTCCGTTAATGACAAAATCACTTCAAATTCCCTTTCAAGCGTTATAAACATCAATAAATCGGGAACAGGAACCGTCGGGCAGCCAGCCGCCAATGCACCGACAGGTGGAAGCGTAATCCTGAACAACACAATTAACAATGCAACCTTGAATATGTACAGCGGAACTTTGGTAATGAGTTTAGACAATGCTTTAACCGGTAATAATTTAAATAGTTACGGCGGCGGCATAAATATGATGAACAACATTGTAGGAACTTCCGTTTTGAACAACTTAAACCTTGCTGACGGAACAACAACCAACATGGCAATAGACATTGATTTGGCTCGCGGGACTTCAGACAAACTTTCTTCGACAACAGTCGGGAGCGGAACCGGTATCCTTAATATTAACAACTTAAATATGCTTAGTTACTCGGATGCAGCCAGCACCTCAATTTCACTGGCTGACCCAAATTTGAGAAATCAAGTTATTCTTGGAGTTAGCAAAATAGTAACCCCTATTTACCAGTACAATCTGAATTACGACCCTTCAACCGGAGCGATAAGTTTCTTGGGTGGCGGAAGTGGCGGAAGCTCTTTCAATCCTACTGTTTTATCTTCTACAGTTCAGGAAAGCACCGGCAGTTACCTCAACCAAGTCAACTCTTATCAACAAGCGTTTTCTAATATGGATAGCGTAATGATGATGCCTAGACTTGTTAGAGCTGCACTCAAATACAGAAATAAATACGCAGACGCAAGTGGCGGCCCTGTAGTGTTCTCCCCTATAATGCAGGCTGAACAAAGTAAAGGGCTTTGGTTTAAACCGTACACCACATTTGAAAATATCCCATTAAAAGGTGGTCCTACAGTCGGAAATGTAGCCTATGGTGCATTGGTAGGCGGAGATACTGACTATACGTCTCTGGGACGTGGGTTTTACGGCGTTACAACAGGATATGTCGGCTACAACGGCTCACGTCAATCATATGATGGTACAAGTGTTACTCAAAATGGCGGAATGATGGGATTGACCGAAACAATATACAAAGGAAACTTCTTCTCTGCTTTGACAGCAAACGTTGGGGCAAGTTCCGGTGAGACTGTAACCTCGTTTGGTGCAGATTACTTTTCGATGCTGACTGCTGGACTTGCCTCCAAAACAGGTTACAACTTTGAAGTGAAGGGCGGCAAGTTCATTATCCAACCTAGTTTGCTTATGTCGTATACATTTGCTAATACGTTTGATTATCAGAACGCGGCTGGCGTTAATATTACTTCTAATCCGTTGAATGCTTTTCAAATATCACCAGGGGTGAAATTCATCGCTAATCTAAAAGACGGTTGGCAGCCTTATGTTGGGGTAAATATGGTATGGAATATAATGGATCAGAGTAAATTTTTCGCCAACGACGTGGCGCTTCCATCAATGTCTATCGCACCTTATGTTGAATACGGCGTAGGGGTACAAAAACAAATGGGCCAAAGAATGACAGGATTCACACAAGCAATGATGACCAACGGCGGCCGAAACGGAATCAGCCTGCAAGCTGGTTTTAGATGGGCGTTTTAATCCAAAACAGAGACCCTCAGCATCTCTAAAAATCAGCTTTTGCCCCAACTTACTTTTGATTTATACAAAAAAAAGAAGGCCTAAGCCTTCTTTTTTTAATTAAATGGTGCGCTCGCTGGGATTCGGACCCAGGACCTATCCCTTAAAAGGGGAGTGCTCTACCAGCTGAGCTACAAGCGCATATTTATATTTAGTTTTCAATGTTTTTTGTCTTGTACCTCATCAGGTAGAGCTAAATTTAACTTTCGTAAGTCTCCGACTTACTGGGCAGCTGAGCTACAAGCGCATATTTATATTTAGTTTTCAATGTTTTTGTTTCGTAACTCATCAGGTAGAGCTACAATCTTAAATTTAATTTCAGCCAACGGTTGAGGTGTAAAATCTTTCCGTAGGTCTAGAGTACCAAGAACATACTTTTTCGTCAACAGTTTCTTTAACAAAAATTAAAAAACTTTAAAAATCTTACTGTTTAGACGTTTTTGACAAAAAAACAACCGTCTTTCAATCAGGAGTGAAAAAACGGCTGTTTAAAATATTTAGTTTTGCTATTTCAGGCTTATAAACTTCTTCGCACAGTCAAACATTGTGTTTATCAGCGCGGAATTCGCATTAATATTCATCCCGCTAGCTTCTAGAACCTGTCTTACACGGTTTTCCCAAAGGGGATAGAGCTCCTCTTTTTTCAGGTCAAGAATTTGTGCAATCATCATAAGTTCCTTAAAATCAATCGGCAATGGGCTTGCGCCTCTTAATATGTCAACTATTTCAAGCCGTTTTTTTCTAGGAAATGCCTTCAAGAAGCTGACAATAGATAGCCCCTTCATTTTTAAACTATCCTTGAGGTACTCCACCGAATCGTCTATCAAGAGCGGTTCTTGTGGAATTTTGTACTCTTCAAATTCTTCAGGCTCAACGTTCATAACTGTAGAAATTCTTTCTAGCGTGGTTGAGCGAGTAGAAAAAGCAATAGTGTTGTCTATAAGGTTGTAAACGTATGATAGAGTAACTCCTATCATTTCAGCAAAATCCTTTTTGTGTAAAGCATTGTCTTCCAAAAATTTTGCGACTTTCTCTGAGCTTTTCGTTTGTATAATTGGTTTGTTCTTCATTTTCATTGAATATCCCCCCTCTTTGCCATATATCTATTTATTTGGCCGTAGTATATAGATAAACTTTTTTAATCTTTTTTGTATGCACAAGTTAGACAAATCAGCATGCTAATATTTATTTGGGTTAAAATTATAAATATAATCTCTCAATAAGGATAATCAAATATGAAATTAATTGTAGGTTTAGGAAATCACGAAGACAAATACTTGTTTACCAGGCACAATGCGGGGTTTATGGCCGTTGACTTTTTCGCGCAGGAGCATGGCCAAAGTTTCAAGAGCGAACAAAAATTTAAGGCAAAGGTTGCCAAGTTTAAGCTGGATGGGCAGGATATTATTCTTGTAAAACCTTCGACTTTCATGAATCTGTCTGGCGAAGCCGTTATTGCGGTGATGAATTTTTATAAAATTGACGTGAAAGATATTCTGGTTGTTTACGATGATATTTCTTTGGAACTCGGTTCTATACGCTTTAGGGCAAGCGGTTCTGACGGTGGGCATAACGGGATTAAGTCCATCATAAATGTGCTTTCTACCAAAAATTTCGACAGGCTAAAAATCGGAATCGGGCCACAACCGCCTATTCCCTCAGAAAATTTTGTATTGCAGAATTTTTCCAGAGATGAATTGGAAATGATGAAGGAAATTTTGAAAAAGCCTACCATTGAATACTATTTAAAAGAAGGCATTGAAAAATCCCAGAATGTTTACAACTAGATATCTGGCTAGTGTTTACAAAACATTTTTGTTCTAGAATTTAAATACAATATTGAGTGTCATTCTGAATTTGTTTCAGCATGACAGGAAAATGGAAGAAAAAACAAATAGGAGTGAACAATGAGCATGAACGTAGCAGAGCAATTAGAAGAAAACGAACAATATGATAAGGCTTACGCCGAGTACAAAAAAGTCTACGCCCAAAAGCCAAAGAGCTTAGAGGTCTTAGAAAGATTGGGGCACCTTGCCCTGATGTTGGACAACAAAGAGGAGGCATTGGAGTATTTCAGTAAAATGCTAGAGCTTGACGCGACAAACGAGATGGCTCACGAGCAGTTGATGGATCTTTTTGTCCACACAGATAGATACAAATACTATGTTGCAAGAGGGAATTTGCACATACTCCAAGAAGAAATCAGCCATGCAATAAACGATTTCAAAAAAGCTTTAGACAAGGCTCAGACCTCACCAGAGATGACTTCTGTAAGGTTTGTTTTGGCTAATTTATACGAACAATCCGGCAAGTCCCATCAGGCTATCGACGAGTATTTGAGGATTTTAGATACCCAAAGTGCCAACGAGCTTATTTATTTAAAATTGGCTAAGATTTATTTTCTTGAAGGTGCACTAACCAGCGCAATCGAAATATTAGAAAGAGCTCGTGCAAACGAGTTTGACACAGTTGAGGTTAAGGAAAATCTTGCCCAACTTTATTTAAAAAACAACGAACCGAAAAAAGCGCTTGAAATAACCGCAAACGACTTGGTGAAAGTCAAAAGCCTTTTAGAGGAAGAAAAAAACAAAGAGGCGTTTGAAATATTGGACAAAATCGATGCCGATTTAAAAAAGACCGCCCAGTACCATTCGCTTTTGGCTCAGTATTATTTCAACCAAAAAGAGTTCGATAAAAGTATTGAGTCTGTAAACGAATTTGAAAAACTCGAACAGAATTCGCCTTTGATTTACCAGATGCGAGCGTTGATTTTTGAAGAAAAAGGGAACGATTTCGAGGCGCACATAAATTGGGCCAAGTTAAACCTTTGCAAAAAAGAAAAAGACGTGGCCCTCAACGAGTATCTGTCTGCTTATCAACTAAAATCAGATGACGCTATTTTGGTGAGAAACATTGCAGAACTGCTTGAAGAACTTGGCGACAAAAACCATGCTGCAGAATTCTACGAGAAATTGGTCGAGCTTGACCCTTTGAATAAAAAAGCACTTAAGGGGCTGGCTGAATTCAAAGAGAGTATCGGGGATTACCGTGCGGCTGCGGATTTCTTGGAAAAACTGTATGTTATCGACAATAAAAACACTGTTTTGATTAAGAATCTGGCAAAGACATACGAAAAAATAAAAAACAAAGAAAAAGCACTAAAATTTTATAACAAATTTATCCTACTCTCGCCGGTCAACGAGGAATCAGACCAGATAAAACAGAAGATAAAGAAACTTGAATCAACAGAAATGCAAGAAGACGAAGGATTGATTGAAAAATTCATGAAATTGTTTTCTAGGAGATAATATTTTCAGGGGGCTTAATCGTCTAAATGAGTAAACAAGTCTTGAGACTCAGAAAAATTCGATTTTCTCCAGTTAAATTTGTTTTCTGCAATGAATTGCGCGGTTTTCGATTGCTCTTGAGAAATATCCATAAGTCTTTTGTCCAAATGAATCTCAAACAAATCACTATTGCCTTGCCCTCTGAATAAATTCGACAGTTGGCTTTTAATTTCCCCAAATTTGTTTGCAACTTTGGCTTCTTCGCCGTACAGAACATAGGTATTAATGCGTTTTGTCATTTTCCCTGTCGAGTCAAGAGGACTAATTCCCACAATGTAAGTATCTTCTCCTTTTTCTTTAAAGGAGTCTGCAATTGTGTTTGCCAGCTTAATATTTTCTTGTACTTGGTTAATGGTATTCTCTTTTTGTTGAGGGGCTGAGCCCGCAAGTACAACCCCTTTGAAACTTGGTTTTGAAAAATTAATATTCATATCGCCTCCTCATTTACTTTCTATTTAAAACAAAAAACTTGTTTTTGTCAACTTTTTAAATTATACTGTCTGTGAACAATGAGAAGGATTTAAGATGCTTTTAGGAATAAATATTGACCATGTTGCGACCGTAAGAAACGCGCGTGGCGGGGCTGAACCCGATTTAATTGAGTGTGCATTGATTTGCCAAAAAGTCGGAGTGGACGGAATTACCGCCCATCTCAGAGAAGACAGAAGGCACATCAAAGACGCCGATGTGATTGAATTAAAAAAAGTTTTGACCACAAGGATGAATTTAGAAATGGCGATGACCGACGAGATGAAAGAAATCGCGCTTTCACTTCTTCCGAGTGCTTGTTGTATCGTTCCCGAAAAACGTCAAGAGCTCACAACAGAGGGCGGATTGGACGTAGTTTCTCAATTTGAAAGAGCCTTAGCTTTCATTTCGCCGTTGAAAAAAGCCGGCATCACTGTAAGTTTATTTATCGACCCTGATGTCAAGCAAGTCCAGTCATCATTCGATTCAGGTGCTGAATTTATCGAGCTTCATACCGGAGCCTTCGCCGAAGCTTTCGGCACTGATGAGGAAGAAATAGAATTTGAAAAACTCAAAAAAGCCGCAGAGTTCGCACAATCCTTGGGTTTAAAGGTTAATGCCGGGCATGGACTTAATTACAAAAATGTTTACAGGATGAAGGAAATACCTAATTTGGTTGAACTTAACATCGGGCACAGTATAATTTCGAGAGCGATCTACGTTGGTCTTGAAGCTGCTGTCAAAGAAATGAAGGAGCTTGTGATTTAACATGAAAAACGAAGAAGAAGTTGTAGCTGAAATGCAGCTAGTCGTTGAACAAATGCGGCTTGACGATATAGAAGAAAATCCGGACATCGAAAACGATTTTTTTGATTGTGACTGTTGTGGTAAAGAAAAAGGGTTTGCAGGTTCAATCCAGTACGGTGATTCCAGACTTTGCAACGATTGCGTGCTGTTCGCTGAAATTGGCTTTGAGTTGAAAAAGCTTAAGTCTATTGAGGATTTGCTCAAGATAATGGAAGATAAAAAGCTTGAAGAGGTTTGTGCTTTTATTTCTAGGGATAGCAAGAAAATCAACAACTAAAGCGGGTTAAAAAAATGATTTTATAAGCAGCGAAAATTTCATCTAAATGTATTGTTTTTTATCTTTTATTGTTGCTATAATATAATAATAATAATAAAATGGTTTGATATGAAAGTAGTTTCCACAGAAGAATTAATTAATTATAAAATTTTGCCATTCAATGTCTTTTCTGAGTTTGGTGAGAAACTTTTTGCTGCGGGCGAAGTGCTTACCCCTGGAAAGCTATTGCAATTAAGGCAACTGAATGTTTTATTCAGAGATGAAAATGCAAGCGAAGCTTCGAATCCCCCCCCCGCGGTAATGGTCTCTGAATCTATGCCATCCATAAGTCAACAATCACCGCCAAGCAAAATTACTGAGGTGCCGGTTGAAAAACCAACTAGGGTTGTAATTGAAACTTTCGACATGAATCCCGTGAAGACAATTAAGCACAAATTGTCAGTTGATGACATAGATATTTTAAGCTACAAGGGCCCAATTAATAAAAAGGCTAAAATTGATCCACAGACTCAAATTAAGATAAAAGCTTTTTACAATAAAATTCTCGAAATGATGGTTGATGCTCCTCCAGTTGAAATGGTAGGAATGTTCTCTAACGTTAGGGACAAAATTGTCCAAGACATTATTTATGACTCGGATGACGCATTGCTCTGTTCTCAAATAAAACTTCTGGGAGAGTACAGCAAATGCCACTCTCTAAATACTGCTATTTTGAGTGGGGCTGTGGCAAAAAAAATGGGACTGAGTGAAAATACTGTATTTGAAGTCGTTCTTGCTGGGTTGCTTCATGATATCGGAAAAACGAGAATTCCTAACGAACTATTAATGAGGACTAATTTGACCTATCAGCAACAAAAAGTGATTCAAGACCACACCAAAATTGGTTATAAAATAATTAAACTAGAGATGAATTTACCTGAAAATATAGCAAAAGTTGCACTTGATCACCATGAGCACAACGACGGTTCGGGTTATCCCAACGGAAAATCAGGAGAACGTATTAGCGTAGAGAGCCGAATTGTAAGTGTTGCCAGCTATTTTGATGACCTTACTTTCAATAAGACTCTGCACAAAGTGCAAAACACTAAAGAGGCACTTAGGGTTATGCTGGGAATAGGAACGCATAGATTTTCGGCCGAAACCCTTTATACTTTTATTCACATGTTTAGTTACAATGACACTGTGAATTTTCAGGAAATGGTGCTTTAGGTATAGGGACAGAAACAGCCCCTCTTATATTACAGCCAAAATATTATCACCGCTCCAATTGTGAATACGGCAAACAAAAACACGAAAATTGCTATTACTTTTATAAAGGAGTCCTGACCGTAGACTTCTTCTTGTATATCAATTCTCTTCAATATAAATTTCGAGTAATCGTATTTAGCATCGTGTCTCGCTTTTTCAAAAGAGTTGTGGAGTGTTTTTTTTAGACTGTACATGCTCTCCAAATCTTTTCTAGCTAAGGGGTTTGATATTACGTATTTTTTTATTTTTATGTTCTCTTCGTCCGTTAATTCGTTATCAATGTAGGCGGATAAATTAGTTTTAAAATCTTTGTAATGCGTAGTTGTAGCTTGGGGATCTTCTTCTGTAGTAATTGAGGAAATTTTTTCGTGGACTTCTTTCAGGTTTGAGACCATTCTTTGTAGGGCTTCATATTTTGAGCGGCAGGCGGCGCAAATATCGAGATGGGCTTTTACAAACTGTTTGAGCTGTTCGTTTAGTCTGTCATCCAGATAAAAAGATAATAGGGCCCCTACTTGATTGCAAGTTAGATTTACAGTCATATATTTTCTCCTTAATGTTTTATATGTAATGCTTTAAGCCGTCTTGTAGCTTGAATCTTGCTCTGGCGATTCTTGATTTAACAGTTCCTACATTTGTTTGGGTTGCTACGGCTATTTCTTCGTAGCTTAACCCTTGCAATTCCCTGAGGATAATCGCAATTCTGAAATGTTCTGGAAGGTTTTGGATTTCGGTTTTTATTAATTTATCAAGCTCAACGGAAAGGACCTTTTCCATCGGTCTGTGTCTAGAGTCTGGAATCTGCGAGTGATAAGCTTTTTCGCCATTATCGTCGTCCGTGGAGACCACTACCGGCCTTCTCGTCGATTTTCTCAATTCGTCATAAAAAAGGTTTGTCACAATTTGATTCAGCCAACTTTTGAAAGTTTTAGGGTTTTTTAAATGTGCAAGTCCTCGAGCCATTCGCATTAGGGCTTCTTGAGTTAAATCAGCGATATTTTCCCCTCTTTTACTTAGGTATGCAAAGGTGGCAAAAATATTTTTTTGCTCACGTTTTATTAGTTCCTCTAATGCCTTGTAGTCATTTTTTTGTGAAATAATTACCAATTCTTCAAGGGGCATTTTTTTGTAAACGAGTTTATTCGGCATCTGATTTTCTCCTCATGAAATCTTAATTAATATTTATAGAAATTTGCTCGCTCTTTGTTATATAATCACATAGGGGATATATAAAAAGGACAAATGAGATTGAAGAGAATAATAGACGCCAACTTGAATAGAGCCACCGAAGCGGCCAGAGTGCTTGAAGAAATCGCGAGATTTTTGCTTGATGACAGAGAGTTGAGCGAGAAATTAAAGAACATTCGCCACAAATTGAACTCGGTTCAGGACGAAAATTACCAAAAATATCTTGGGTCTCGAAATACTGAAGGCGATATTGGGGTGGATATAAAAAACTCTACTGTGAGAAATAACATTGAGAATATTTTTAAAGCGAATATAAAAAGGCTTCAGCAGGCGTTGAGGACTTTGGCCGAGTATTCGGGACAAAACCCCGAAACAGTTGCGCTGTTTGAAAAGTTAAGGTACAGTTCGTACACATTGGAGAAAATTATGTGGGATAAATTGAAAGAAAAATACAACCAGATTAAATTGGCAGATAAGAAACTTTATTTAGTTACCAATTCTGACCAGTTTGAGACGGACGACGAATTTTTGGATGCGGTGGCTTCATCGCTTGCTGGCGGGGTCGATATTTTGCAGTTGAGAGAAAAGAAGATGTCAGCGGGCAGGATTATCGAACTAGGCAAAAAAATTAAACAGCTTTGTTTGCAGTATGATACGACTTTTATTGTGAATGATAGGATTGATATCGCGTTGATATTGGAGGCGGACGGGGTTCACTTGGGCCAAGACGACTTGGATATCCAATCGGCAAGGGATATTTTGGGGCCTAACGCGATAGTTGGAATGTCCACACACGCGGTTGAGCAAGCTTTAAAGGCGGTAGCGGACGGGGCTGACTACATAGGCGTGGGTCCGGTTTTTGAGACCCCGACAAAGCTCGGCCGTGAGGCAGTTGGCCTTGAGTATGTAAAATGGGCATCAGAGAACATCGAGATTCCGGCGTTTGCGATTGGCGGGATTGATATTGAGAACTGCCAGGAAGTTTTTGATGCTGGGTTAAAGAGGATTGCGGTAGTGAGAGCGATAATTAACGCGGCTTCGCCGAAAACGGAAGCGGAAAAATTCATCCAAAGGTTTTAAAACAATAAAACTTTCAAAGTAGGTCGGGCATACCTGCCCGACGACATAAAGCTATAAAGTAGGTTGGGTTTTCAACCCAACAACATCAAGCCCTGTCTGAAAAGTCTTTTGTTTTACTTTTCTCCAGAAAAGTAAAGAAAGAAAATGATATAATCTTTCAAACATACCTAAACCGACCTTGGTGTCGAAGGTTTTGAAAAAACGTTTGACACCAAGGTCGGAACCGTCAAGCAATTTTTGCGTGGGTAATTATGCCACCTTACGGATTTTAGAACCAAATTTTTCGGGCATTGGCGTTAACATAAAAACGCTAATCGAAAAATTTAAAAAATAACATTGACCATTCGGAAAAGATTTATGTAAAAGTGGTTCCGCTAGTTAAGTCAAACGATTTTTAGCAAAATCCTTCGATTTAACTAGCGGTTTAAACTGGGCGCGAGAAATGTTTGTGTTTCTCTTTCTTACTTTTTGAAAAAAGTAAGGCAAAAACTTTTACCATTGGGCTTTTTGAGGCACTTCAAAGCTGGATTTTGCAGTAGGTCTGGCATACCTACCCGACAGCATTCTGAACTTGTGGGAGATTGCTTCGGTGGGCTATTTATGCGCTATACGCGCTCTACGTCTCGCAATGACGTATTATTAAATCTCCGTGACGACTTTTTTTAGGCCTCTTGGTTTATCAACATCTCTGTTTAATTTTTTAGCTATTTTTAGCGCAAGCAGCTGCAAAATGACTGCGTTTGAAAACATTTTTAAAACTTCGTCCTCAACTTCCAAGTCGATATTGAAAGCCGAATTTATTCGCTCGCTCGATTTCCCGATAACGCAAATCGGCGGGTTATAATCCTTTTTAATCTTCTCCATATTCTTAATCGTTGAATATGAAACAACGTCAGACGAAATATAAACCAATACACTCTTATTGTTCAAAACCGCCACATGCCCGTGCATAAATTCGCCCAAAATGTGCGACATAACATTTATGTAAGAAGTCTCTTTAATCTTCAAACAAGCCTCTTTTGCCAGCGCGTATGAAATCCCGTCGGCCGTTATAATAATGTTTTTATATTTCGACAAAAATCTCGCCAATGGCTCGATTTTACCGTCCAACTCAAGAGTATTTTCTATAATCTGTGGCAACCTCTTTAAATGAATAAGATGTTCAAACACGTCAAGCTTCCTAATCTGCGCGTACTTCAGCGCCAAAAGATAAAGACAAAGCATCTGTGCTGTCAACGCTTTGGTCGAAGCGATACTCTTTTCCTCGCCCGCAAGGCAGTTGATTTTATAATCCGCCGTCTTCCAAGCCGTGGAATTTTCTTTGTTAGTGATACACATAGTTTTCACCCCGAGCTGTTTCGACTTATTCAGCGCGTTCAGAGTGTCTGAAGTCTCGCCAGACTGGGTTATGAAAATGTATACGATATTTCTGTCTTGAGGAACAATTTTTTTAAGCAAAAACTCACTCGAGTAAATCGCACGCGCCTCAATACCGGCAATCTCACCAAAGAGGTCAGCGGAAAATCTGGCGCAGTGGTAAGAAGAGCCGCTTGCAACAAGCACAATCTTGTCTATCTTGACCGGAGTATCCATTTTTATAACACCCTTAGGGTCAATGTAACTGTTTAAAATCAGCCCCAAAATCGCAGGCTGTTCAAAGATTTCAGCCTCCATACTGCTCTCAAATTTTTTGGTTTGTAAATTTACCATTACACGCTCTTTCACCAATTTGTAGAAATCGAAACTGTACAATTGGACTTTTTTTATGCTTGATATGATACTTACTTCACTCATACCACTCATGTCGGCATCGTATTCAAAAAGTTTACTTATTTTGCCCAAATGTTACAAATATTAATTAGTCCAAAAACTCTTTAAGCAAATCGTTGACCGCTTTTGGGTTCGCCCTGCCTTTTGTTTCTTTCATTATTTGTCCAACAAAGAAGCCCAACAACTGGGTTTTGCCGTCTTTGTACGCCGCAACTTGCTCCGGATTTGCATCCACAACTTTTTGCACGATTTCTTTGAGTGCGCCTGTGTCTGAAATTTGGCTCAAACCTTGTTTCTCAACTATTTCAGAAGCACTTGTACCCTCTTTTAACATTGTAAATATAATTTGTTTTCCGATATTATTTGAGATTGTATTTTTTTCTATAAGAATAACCAGCTCCGCCAAGTTTTTCGGAGTCAATTTTGTTTCATTTATGTTTAATTTTTCATCTTTCAAATAAGCCGCAATTTCGCCCATAAGGAAGTTTGCACTGATTTTTGGGTTAGCCCCAAGTTTAACCATCTCGTCGAAGAACAAAGCCAAAGCCATTTCTTCTACGATTATGCCGGCATCGTACTCGCTAAGCCCCAAGCTGACGTAGCGTTGGCGTTTTGCGTTAGGAAGTTCAGGCATAGTTAATCTTATTCTGTCCACCCATTCTTGTGAAATTTCAAGAGGCATCAAATCGGGCTCTGGGAAATATCTGTAGTCGTGGGCGTCTTCTTTGCTTCTCATAGAGCGGGTTTCGCTGGTGTTGTCGTTCCACAGTCTTGTTTCTTGGACGACTTTTCCGCCTTCTTCAACGATTTCGATTTGTCTATCGATTTCGTATTCAACTGCTTTTTGAATTGCTCTAAAACTGTTTACGTTTTTGATTTCAGCTCTGGTCCCGAATTCTGTTGAACCTTTCAGCATAACGGAAATGTTCACGTCGCAACGCATTGAACCTTCTTCAAGGTTTCCGTCGCAGACGTTTATGTATCTTAAAAGGTTTCTTAGTTCTTCTACATAAGCTTTCGCCTCTTCGCTTGAGCGCATGTCAGGCTCGGAAACTATCTCCAATAAAGGCGTTCCTGCTCTGTTTAAATCTACTAGAGAGTAGCTTGACCCTGCCAGTCCGTCAGCTCCAGAGTGAACTAGTTTTCCTGCGTCTTCTTCCAAGTGAGCGCGGGTGATTCCGATTCTTTTGCCGTTGATGTCAAGGTGACCGCCTAGGCAAATCGGTTCGTCATATTGAGAAATCTGGTAGCCTTTCGGTAAGTCAGGATAAAAATACTGTTTTCTGTCGAATTTGCAACGATTTGGGATGGTGCTATCAAGAGCAAGACCCGTCAAAATAGCCATATTCACGACTTCTTTGTTTAATACAGGTAATACTCCAGGCATGCCTAAAGTTATCGGGCTTATTTGGGTGTTTTGCTCATTCCCGAATTCTATTCCGTCCGGTGCGAAAATCTTTGACTTTGTTTTCAACTGCGCATGGACTTCTAGGCCGATTACGACTTCGTATTTATCTCTCAAATCTGTACTCATTACAATATTCCTCTTAATTTATTTTACCCTCATTTTACCACAAACTTTTGTTATTGTAATTAAATTTGTTTTTGAATATAATAGGCTTATGAATAATGTTAAAAAAATCAAATTAAGAGACTTTGAAATCGGCGGAGACAAGCTTACCATCCTGGCTGGTCCTTGCGCAATCGAAAGCCAAGAAATCTTAAATGAAGTGGCAGCTGGGCTGAAGGAAATCACCCAGAGGCTTGATATAAATTTTGTGTTCAAATCTTCTTTTGACAAAGCAAACCGTTCCTCTATCGATTCCTACAGAGGGCCTGGGATTGAGCGCGGGCTAGAGATGCTTTTAAATGTCAAAAATGAATTTGACCTTCCAATCGTGACCGATGTTCACACAGCCGAAGAAGCCAAATTGGCTGGCGAAGTCGCCGATATTCTTCAAATTCCAGCGTTCTTGTGCCGTCAGACTGATTTGCTTATTGCAGCCGCAAAAACCGGCAAAATCGTCAACATAAAAAAAGGCCAATTTTTAGCCCCTCAGCAGATGAAATCTCTAATCAGAAAAGTCGAAGAATCGGGCAATTCAAACATAACACTAACCGAGCGCGGAACTACTTTCGGGTACAACAATTTGGTATCCGATTTCAGAGCGATTCCGATTATGCAGGAATTCGGTTATCCAATAATTTTTGACGCCACTCACAGTGTGCAGTTACCCGGCGGCAACGGCGACACTACTGGCGGGGACAGAAGATTCGTTTCTGTTTTGGCAAAATCGGCGATGGCTGCAGGTGCCAACGGTTTGTTCTTTGAAGTCCACCCGAATCCGGACGAAGCTTTGTGCGATGGGCCGAATATGATTGCTCTAAAGGACGCCGAAGAGTTGTTTTTAGTCTGCAAACAAATTTTTGAGATAGTGAAGAAATAATGATTTTAGAACAATTTACAGTAGGATTTATGGGGGTTAACAACTATCTGCTCATTGACGAAGTGTCAAAAGAAGCTGTGTTAATCGACTGTACAGAGAAAAATCCAAAAATCGACCAAGTGCTAGAAGAATACGGCGCAAAATTAAAATACGTTTTGTTGACTCATGGCCATTTCGACCATGTTTTGGGCGTAAATGATTTTAGAGAAAAATATAAATGCGAAATCCTAATCCACTATGATGACGAAATAATTTTGCAGAATATAGACCAATTTATGTCAGGACTTGGGTTTAGAAAAACCGATGTGCAGAATGTCGACGGTTATATAAAAGACAACCAAGCACTGAAATTTGGCGACACCAAGATTAAGGTAATTCACATCCCCGGTCATTCACCCGGGTCGGTCGGTTTTCTGGTTGAAGACAAAATCTTCGCTGGCGACACGATTTTCTATGAGTGCGTAGGCAGAACAGATTTGTTCGGTGGCAACTTCAACGAACTGAAAAAAAGCATTGAGGAAAGAATATTCACCCTTGATGACAATATCACGATATACCCTGGCCACGGCGATTCCACAACGGTCGGGCATGAAAAAATTAATAACAAATTTTTGTAAGAGAAGTAAGTAGGGTGCATTTATGCACCGACAGCCATAGCTAAATAAGTAGGAAAATGAAAAATGAATACTCAATTAGAATCAATATTTAACGAAGCTCAGTCAGACATTGAAAAAGCTGTCTGCTCCAACGACATAGAAGAAATAAAATTGAAGTATCTCAGCCGAAAAGGCGAGCTCAACTCCATCAAGAAAAACTTGAAAGATTTGTCAGACGACGACAAAAGAGTGGTCGGCGCCTACGCAAACGAAATTACTCAAAAGCTTGACGCTTCCATTAAAGAAAAATTTGATGCTATCTACAGAGAAGAGTTGGATGAACAGTTGCAAAAAGAAAAAATAGACATCACTTTGGCTGGTAAATACACCCCAATTGGGAAAGTTCACCCTATAACTTCAACCACAAACGAAATCGTTACAATCTTTCAAAGTCTCGGGTTTTCTCTAGTTAAAAGCGAAAATTCTCCGGAAGTGGAAACCGAATACTTCAACTTCGACATGTTGAACTTTGCCCAAGATCATCCGGCAAAAGACATGCAGGACACTTTTTACACCAAATTGGCTCCGAATGTAATTTTGAGAAGCCAAACTTCGAACTCCCAAATTAGGGAAATGGAAACGACAAAGCCTCCTTTGAGAGTAATTGCTCCGGGTAGAGTTTATCGCTGCGAAGCTGTTAACGCCAGAAAAAATAACTTCTTCCACCAAATAGAGGGTCTTTATGTCGACAAAGACATAACTTTTGCCGATTTGAAAGGGGTTTTAAACGAGTTTATAAGACTTTATTTCGGCTCAAGTAGAGTCACAAGATTCAGAAGCAGCTTCTTCCCTTTCACAGAACCGAGTGCTGAGGTAGACGTTCAGTGCATTATGTGCGAAGGGGCGGGTTGCAGAACCTGTTCAAACACCGGCTGGCTTGAAATTTTGGGTGCAGGAATGGTTGACATTAACGTGTTGAAAAATGTCGGAATAGATTCCGATGTTTATACCGGTTTTGCTTTTGGAATGGGTGTTGAAAGACTGTCCATGCTTAAATACGCAATCGATGACATTAGATTGTTCTTCAACAACGACGAAAGATTCTTGAAACAGTTTTAGGCACTAAAATCAATTGCAATACCACCTTTTATCAATGTAGGTAAAGGCTTTGGGCCAAAAGTATCAAGATGTGCAATTAAATATAAAAATGAATCCGTTGGCGAAGACATAGAGCGAACATAGGTCTCATCAGGAAGTTTTTGTTTGAGAATTTTTTCAAACAAGGCATCCAGCTCTTTAGTTTGCTCGGATTTTAAATATTTTCTAGTCCAATCATAACGTTCGGGGTTTAATTCTTTTGCAAGTTTGAGCAGTAAAACATCATCCCCTTTTTTTGTGCGAATTTTTTTAACAATATTTTCGCCATTGATAGGATTAAAAGTTCGTATGGTTAACTTTCCGTTAAAAGAGATTTTAGATGTTTTCATAAAAGGATTATATCAAAAAAATATAAATTATTTAGATTATACAGAAGAAGATAATAGTGTGTTGAATCAAGTATTAGGAAGATTTTAGCTTTTTGCTCATATAAATGATTTATTTTACTGGTTATGTCTTGCTCGAACAAGTTGGACCTGTTATAATTAAAAGGTTAATTCATGAGGATTTTGTATGGCATCTATTTTGGATTCTTTCAAGGGAACTTTTAGTGACAAATTTGCATTTTTTAAAATGCTTGTTTTTGCTATTCCTCTTTATATTTTTTACGACAACTATCTAAAAGGCGTGGCTGCGTTTGCGAGCATATCAGTTTATATTTACATAACTGCCTTTTTTCTATTCGGGTTTATTATTAAAACAGCGAGTTCCGTTTTGAATGAAGAAGACTCGGTGATGCCGCCTTTAAATCCTTTTAAACTTGCTTTTTCAGCCCTTAAAGGCATTTTGGCGATACTCCCTGCCACATGGATTTCTGTTTCTCTTGCTAATTTTGTGAACCAGTTTATAAATACTATTCCATGGCTGGATAATACTTTGAAAACGGTTGTTTGGCTTGTTGCTGCTTCTGTTATTCTGACCTCATTTTTAATGTACGTCAAAAGCGAAAGAATTCTTGACGCATTTAATATAAAGCTTTTGATAGAAAAAGCCGGCGATTTTATGCTTGGAATTATATTTTATTTACTCCAGCTCATCGCGATTAATATTCCTACCACTGGGCTTATCGGGTACTCACTATATATTCTGTTTGGTTTTGGGCCACTATTTTACTTCTTTATAGCTTACGTAATAATTTTTAATCTTATTGCAGCTGCCCACTATATGGCGCAGTTGCAGTATGAAATTTTAGGCTTCGACAGGACTGATCTTACTCTTCAGTAAGCTCTCTCAGCTTTTTTAACTGGTCTCTGATTTGAGCCGCTCGTTCAAAATCAAGAATCTTAGCAGATTTGTGCATGTCTTTTTCGAGTTTTTCGATTAATTTTGGTAAATCTTTTTTGTCTATCCCCAGTTCAACCATTTCTTCTGCGACAATGTCTTCGAAATTTCTATAACTCGCAACTAATGACAAAAGGTTATTTTCTATCGGTTTTTTAATTGTCTGGGGAATGATTCCGTATTTTTTGTTGTGTTCAAGCTGGATTTCGCGTCTTTGGTTGGTCACGTCAATCGCCCTTTTCATTGAATCTGTAATCTTGTCCGCGTACATAATTACCGCGCCGCAAGAGTTTCTAGCGGCACGCCCTATTGTTTGCACGAGGCTGGTTTCAGAGCGTAAAAAGCCTTCTTTGTCGGCGTCCATAATTGCCACAAGCGAAACTTCTGGGATATCAAGCCCTTCTCTCAGCAAATTCACCCCGATAAGAACGTCAAAAACGCCCAGCCTCAAATCTCTTAGGATTTCAATACGCTCAAGAGTTTGTATGTCGCTGTGCAGATACCGAACTTTTATTCCTTGCTGGATGAAGTAGTCGCATAAATCTTCGGCCATTCTTTTGGTAAGGGTTGTAATCAGGACTCTTTCGCTTTTTTCAGCTCTGACAGCAATTTCGCCAATTAAGTCGCCAATTTGCGTTTCAATCGGTCGGACAGAAATCTTAGGGTCCATAAGTCCTGTTGGCCTGATTATCTGCTCGATTAGCTGGGAAGAACTTTCTTTTTCAAAGTTGGAAGGTGTTGCAGAAACGTAGATTTTCTGGTGTACTCTTTCAAAAAATTCTTGCTCCTTGAGTGGCCTGTTGTCTTTTGCGCATGGCAGTCTGAATCCGTATTCAACCAAGGTTTCTTTTCTGGCCGCGTCTCCCTTGTACATACCTTTTAACTGCGGTAGCGTGACGTGCGACTCATCGATTACGGTTAAAAAATCTTCCTGAAAGTAGTTCAAGAGTGTCGAAGGCGGACTTCCCTCTGGGCGTCTTTCGATTACTCTGGAATAATTTTCGATTCCCGAGCAATAACCCATCTCTTTAATCATTTCCAGGTCGTATTTGACGCGTTGTTCAATCCTTTGAGCCTCTATCAGTTTGTTTTGTGAATTGAGCACCACGAGCCTGTCTGCTAGCTCTTGTCTAATATAACTTATAGTTTCTTCCACATTTTCATCGTAGGAAAGGTAGTGAACCGCAGGATAAATTATCGTTTTGTCGGGGCTTTCAAGGATTTCGCCGGTTACGTTGTCGATTCTCACTATTTTTTCTATTTCATCGCCGAACATGTAAATTCTGGTGATAATTTTTTCGTAAGAGGGCATGATTTCGACAATGTCGCCTCTGGCTCTGAAAGTCGAGCGCTCCAGCACAAGGTCGTTTCTTTTGTACTGGACTTTTATAAGGTGTCTTAACAGGTCTTCTCTTGAAACAATGTCGCCCACTGCTATACCCAGCGCGCCTTTGAAGTAGTTTTCAGGCAAACCTAGGCCGTAAATGCAGCTGACAGATGCAACAATAATTACATCGCTTCTTTCATAAAGGCTTCTGGTTGTGTTGTGGCGGAGCCTGTCTATTTCTTCGTTTATGGAGGCTGTTTTCTCGATAAACGTATCAGTTCTAGGAATGTAGGCTTCCGGTTGGTAGTAATCGTAGTAGCTTATGAAGTATTCCACAGCGTTGTCGGGAAAAAGTTCCTTAAATTCGTTGTAGAGTTGTGCCGCAAGGGTCTTGTTGTGGGCGATTACAAGGGTCGGTTTTTGAACCTGTTCAATCACGTTTGCGATAGTAAAAGTCTTTCCAGAGCCGGTTATTCCCAGCAAAGTCTGCGAGTCGTACCCTTTGTTTAGGCCATCGACAAGCTTTTTAATGGCCTGTGGTTGGTCTCCTGAGGGTTTATATTTTGAACTGAGTATAAATTTTTTCTTCATAATAGTATTTTAACCCAACTAAGAGAACAATGCACGCCCCTAAAACTGCAATAGAGTGATTGCTGATTTTATTGTATAATATGCTTATGCAAGTATTTAATGAACTAAATAAAAATAAAGGGCTTTCTTTGGCCTTTGGATTCTTTGACGGAGTTCACATCGGACATCAAGCCGTCATTAAAAGTGCCGTGGATTTCGCAAAGTTAAACGATAAAAAATCTGCCGTCATTACTTTTGAGGATCACCCTTGCTGCTTTTTTTACCATGTAAAACCTCAATACATAATTAAAGAGGCAGACAAGATTAAGTTCCTTGAAAATTTGGGTGTAGACTATTTGTACACAATTAATTTCGATCAACATTTATCTATTATGATGGCTTCCGACTATTTGAAGGAAGTTATTGTCAAAAACTTCGAGCCTTCAGCTATTTCAACCGGGTTTAACCACTTTTTCGGTGCACAAAAATCCGGTGACGTGAATTATTTAAAAAAAATGCAGGACGAACTGAATTACAAATATTTTGAAGTCTCACCTATGTTGCATAACGGAGAAGTCATAAGTAGCACAAGAATCAGAGAAGACTTGATGTTGGGTAATATTGAGGTAGTCAATTCACTGCTTGGATACGAGTATTTTCTGGAAGAAACTGTTGTACACGGTCAACAATTGGGAAGAAAAATCGGTTTCAAGACGGCAAATTTGATTTATTCCGACAATCTGGTTCAAATTGGCCGCGGGGTCTATAAGGTTTCGGTTGAATACAATGGTGAAATGTTCAAAGGAATTGCCAATTACGGGCTTCGTCCGACGGTCGGAGATAACGAAAAACCGGCCTTGGAAGTACATATTTTGGATTTCGACAGAGAGATTTACGGTGAGAGTATAAAAGTAACGTTTTTTAAAAAAATCCGCGACGAAAAGAAATTCGATTCTATTGAAGAATTAAAATCACAGATTGAAACCGACATTAACATAGCAATGTCTGAATTATAGAGGTGTGATTGAATGGTTATTTAATCGGCGATGACTTTAAAATGCACTAATTTTAAATTGTGTTTTTAGAGGTACCCTTAAGAAATTTTTATGCTAGAATAAAACCACTATGAAAACAATCAAATTAACAAAAATGCAAGGCCTAGGAAACGATTTTGTGGTCGTGGATTATCCAGAATACGAAAAGTCCAATATGCGGATGGCAGATTTGGCGATAAAACTTTGCGACAGAAACTTTGGCATCGGAGCGGACGGGATGATTATCCCTAACCTTAACCCAGAAAACGCGGATATTGGCTGGTATTTCTACAACTCAGACGGCACTACCGCTCAAATGTGCGGCAATGGCATCAGATGCTTTGCAAAATACGCCAAAGAAAAAAAACTGGTTAATTCAAACAAATTCAGCGTCGAAACGCTCGCAGGAATTATAGTTCCAGAAATTCTTGAAGATGGAACCGTAAAAGTGAACATGTCAAAACCGATTTTGGAATCTGAAAAAATCCCATTTAACCTCCAGACACACAACGTCGCCCTGAACTTGGTTCAGGGTCGCAAAAGCGAACTACCTTGCGATGCTGAAACGAGTTCAATAAGACGTATTGATTTTAACGAAAACTTAAACTACCCTCTGACAATCGAAGACAAAACATTCAAGCTGAATGCAGTATCAATGGGAAACCCGCACTGCGTAGTCTTTGTAGAGGACGACAGTGATTTGTTGGAATTGGCAAAAACTTATGGCCCAAAAATTGAAAAACATCCATTATTCCCGGAAAAAACAAATGTCGAATTTATAAAAATAATATCCGAAAATGAAATGAATTTGAGAGTTTTTGAACGCGGATGTGGAATAACTTTGGCCTGTGGAACTGGTGCTTGCGCTAGTGTGGTGGCTGCAATTTTAAATAACTTAACAGAGAGTAAAGTTAAAGTGAACCTGCTCGGTGGGTCGCTAACCATTGAATGGCAAGGTTCTTTGGCGAATTTGGACGTAGACGTTTACATGACAGGCCCCGCTGATTATGTTTTTTTTGCGGAATGTATATTGTAATTTTTTTGTTTATGCTAATATTTTAAAATACACGCCAGCGGATTGCGAGCAGAGGGCGAAATATCTCGCAGACATGCGTGATGTTGCAAGCCAGTTTAACGCGAGCAACCAAGTACAAAAGGAGAATTAAATTGAAAAACTACGAATTATTAACAGTATTTAAGCCAAATTTAGATGTAGATGAAGTAGACAAAGCTATCGCTAAAATAGAAGAAAATGTTTCAAACTTCGAAGGCAAAATTCTTAACGTTGACAAAATCGGCCGCAAAAGACTTGCTTACGACATCCTAAAAAATAGAGACGGATTTTTCACAACTTTTATGATGACTATCCCTGCTGATAAAATTACTGAATTCAAAAGACAATTAAAACTTACTGATTCTATTCTTAGAGTTATGTTTGTTGAAATTGCAAAAACTAAAGTTGCAAAGTAAGAGGTAAAATTTATGACAATTGCAAAAGCAACCATAACAGGTTCAGTTTACAGAATCCCAGAAAAGCGTTTTACAACCAATAACGTGGCAGTTTCAGCTTTCGTTTTGGATATCGGCGAAAAGGACGAAACTCTTATCAGAGTAATCTCTAAAAAAACAGTTCTTGATGACCTTGTTTCAAGTTTTGAAAAAGGTGACAAAGTTTTGGTAGAAGGACGTCTTCAAGTAGCGACAGCAAAAATGGATGACGGCTCTGAGCGCAAAATTTACGAAATAGATGCAAACGCTATTGAGAAAATGAGCGGCTCGGTGGGTGGTTCTACGGGTAGCTCTGCTGGTGGAGCAGCAAAACCCACAAAGGGCAGTAGTAACGAAGAAATCGTGAAATTCGCGCAAGAAGAATTCTCAGATGAGCTAATAGGCGAAGACGAAATTCCTTTTTAACGCGAGCAATCTAGAAATAAAAGTAAGTACATTAAATAAGTAAAGGTAAAAAAATGGCAAGAGAAAGTTTAAAAGACAAAAAAAACAAAAGCTGCAGTTTTTGTGCAGATAAAGTAGATTTTATCGACTACAAAGATGCAATCAAACTAAAAAGATACTTGACTGAAGCAGGAAAAATCATTCCTAGGCGTGTTACAGGAAACTGTGCAGCTCACCAAAGAATGGTTGCTGTTGCGGTTAAACGCGGTAGAGAAGCTTCTATCATCAGCTACGTATTCGATTAGTTCTAAATTGTAAGGGGCTCTAACATGGATAAAATCACAATCAGATCCGACAAAAAAGAAGATTACGCTTTTACCTACAAAGGTGAAGAGGTAGTACTTAAAGCCGGCAGTATTATTAGCATTGCAAACGGTTTGAATGAGATTATGCTTCCAACTTGCTCAATGAAAATTATTAATAACTTAATTGTTATAAAATAACTAAAACCTTATAAAAAGCGCGATGTTTGTTTAAAAACATCGCGCTTTTTATTTGAAAGGATATTATATGGCCGGCTATCTAAATAAGGGCAGGCCATTGGCGGTAAATTCTATTCGTTTGGGTGGCTGACGGCTTAGGTTGGAAAACAACTGCAATACATTTGAGGGAAACTTTTAACCATAATGATTATTTGGTTACTTTGATGTCGTTAAAGAAGAATTTAAGCTGCTTTTACCAATGTTGAAGCAACTAGTTGGATAAAAAAGTCCCCACTTCTGCAAGTGAGGACTTTTAGTTTTTGGTTGTTTATAGTTAGTTTAGAATTTCCACTGAAATCCGCCTTGGAAGCCGACACCGGTTCTCACTCCGTTGCTCATCACAACTTGTACATACATTGACAGTCTGTCTTTGATTCGTTTCGTGACTCCGACACCGTATTGGAAGTAAGTAGAAGCCATCTTGACCGTCGGCAAAGTTACGTCGTCGATTGATCCGCTTGTGCCATTCATCAAATTACACATCAACTGAGTTGTCGCGTAGATACTCCAGCTTTCTTTGTTGTAAATCAAGTTCAACCCAGGTGCCAAATTTAATCCGTTCATCATGTTTGTCGTCAAAGCTGCATTTCCAAAATCGGTACTCCAGTTCTGTCCGCCGAAAGCGTTGTAACTAACCAACATATTAGGTTGCAAGATGAAGTGTTTTGGCAACTTGATGTTGTAGGCAGTCTTTGAAGCAACGCCTGCAAACCAATTTCCTGTTGTGTCTTTTGTTCCGGCAACATTCATATCATTTCCGTATCCGCCGACGTTTGCCAAAAGTGAAGTTATGAAGTCACCTTTGTAGAAGGTTCCCATAATACCGCCCTGACCGCCGTTTTGGTACATATTTACCCCGCTATAAGTTTGGTAACCGCCTGTATAGCCGACATAGGCAGTAGGTAAGCATTTCCAACCTTTTTTGAGTTCAACTACTGGGAAATCCGCTCCAACCATTGAACCCCACATATTGTTCTGGGTGTTTATCCCTTGGGTGAGCTGTAATCTTTCCAAGTTCCCGTAAGCTTTATACCAAAGCCCGCCGTCTTTTTTGCTGTATTGGTATGGAGCAAAAAGAGGGTTCTCGCTCGCGTAAATATTCGGTTTTTCTTCGGCCATCAACTGTTCGGAGATTAAACCGATGTGGTCAAATAACATATTATTTGTAGTTAACTGATTGGCATAAGCCGCTTCAGTCGCCACTTGCCCTCTGAATACCTGAGGGTTGAAATCTTTCCAGCTTAGAAGGTAATTACCGCTGCCTTGAGAACTCAATCCATACTGACCGAGCGCGGTGGAAATTGTTTTGTCTGTTGCAGTAAAATATATATTTGGGTCTGTGATTGTTGCAGTTGGTGCGTCAAATACTTTCAACGCCACGCTCTGAACCAGAGTGTGAGGACCTACGATTTTGAAATCACTAACCTGTATAGTTCCGCTAGACAAGCTTCCGTCTTTGGTAATATTTCCCGTGATTGCGTAGTTATCAGAAGTTCCTGCACTTGGAGAAATATCGATTAAGTACTCAGAAATTCCTGATGTGCCTATGTTCAAATCGCCTGTGATATTGTTTTTTGCAACAGTACCGTTCATTGTATTAACGGTAGAACCAACTGACAGGCCGTTTGTGACGTTAAATCCGCCGTTTAGTATACTTAAATAGCCGTAATCTAAAGTTAAGCCATCTTTAAAGTTTGTATCGCTTGATGATACTCTCAAGACTGAAGAATTAACAGTAACAGCTTTGTTAAAGTTTGCCGTAGCATCCGTGACAAGTGTAACTGTACCCTCGTTCACGTTTAGCCCATAATCAAACTCTCCGTTTGAACCGGCATAAACTCTGTATTCGCCGGCTCCGTCTTTATTCAAAGTCCCCGTTCCGGAGATATTATTTGATGAACTTGTTACGTTATTTCCGTTCGTGTCCAAGTTTACTTTTGTACCACTAGCTAAATCTAAAGGTGAGTTTAAGAATCCGCTTCTGTCATATGCAAGATCTAATTCAGCTGTGCCTAGCAGATTTGTTTTTCCTGAGATATATGAATCAGTTAAACCAGAGGCAACGTTAAAATCAACCTTACCTGCATTAATATTTAAATCACCGAAATAACCCAAATTCTGACCCGTTAATAAAAGCGTTCCGCCTCCGTTTTTGTATATCTTGGCAGTAGAAACACCGCTTAAAGAGGTGGAAACAGTCTGGCCATCATCAGTTGAAAGATTAAGGACACTTAAATCATTAAGAGCCAATCTTCCGCCACCCAACGCACTATTGGTAGCATCCAAATCCATGGTTAAAGTTGTATTATTCATTAAATTAGTAGTACCGCTTGTTTGTTTAAACGTCCCACCGGCAATGTGTGAGACACCTATATCAAGTGTTCCGCCGTTGTTTTCAATGTTAGCCGCACCCCAAGTGTCGCCTGAATTCAAGATAAGATTACCGCCTGTGGCGATTTTTGCCGTTCCGTTGGCTAAGTTATTGGCCCCAGTAAAGAAGTTATTTTGGATAACTGCTGTACCTGCATTTTGATTGTATGTTCCAGTAAACCCTGAGCTGTCCTTTGTAAAGACTAATTCTGCGGCTCCAGTTTTGTTTATTATTCCGCCACCGCCTGACGTACTTCCGATTTGGGTAGCAATTGTCGTAGAGCCTGTTGCTTCGTCAAATTCAAGAGTTCCTGCGTTAAGCAATGTTCCGCCAGTCAGACTGCTGTTTGCCCTTGAAAGTACAAGCGTTGAACCTGAGTCAACAGTTGTCGTACCGCCTGATTGATTATATGCTCCGTGTGAAGTAAAGTTTTTCAGTTCCAATGTTCCCGCTGCAACGTTAATTGTACCGTGCCAATCAGTATTTGCATCATTCAATGTAGCTGTTCCGCCCCCTAGATTGAAGTTATTTCCTGCCAATATATCAAAAGCAAAGTTTGGATTGAATGCCGCACCGGTGGCAACATTTAAAGTGTTTACTCCGGTTAAGCCGAAGGCCACATTACCATCTGTAATTGAACTGCCAGCCCCGAGGTTCAATGTTGAACCGTTAGTTATAATCAAACTTCCATCAGAGGTTTGATTGTAGCCGACTGCATTGGTCAGACTGTGGGTAAAATGGTCTAAAGTAAGCAACCCTGAGTTTGAAATATTTGTTCCTGTCCAAGTATCTGTTGAATTTAAGGTTAGAGCCGTAGTGTCTAGTATATCTATAGAGCCGCCCGTAAGGTTTTTAGTAGCATTTTGGAAGAATGTGCCGCTCATAGAGGTAACAATTGCTTTACCCGCAGTTTGGTTGTATGTTCCAGAGAAGGCTTGACCATTGGTCGAGAATGTTGTAATCCCTATTCCATTTTTATTTACGACACCCGAACCCGTAAGATTTGTGGCAAAAGTTTTGGCAACGGCGTTTGAAATATTTAAGATTCCGTTGTCAACAATGTTTCCGCCACCGACGCTACTATCAGCAATATATGTCAAAATAGAATCGCTTGCGATATTCATAGTTCCGCCAGATATTGAGAAGATTCCATTTGAAGTAATTGTATTTAGGTTTAAAGTTCCTCCGAAAACGTTAACAGTTCCCAAGGCGCCCCAAGTGTCGGTGCCTGTTACTGAGCCGTTTAAGGTTGCAGTGCCACCATTTACGGTTAGACTATTTCCGTTTGAAATATTTAATGCTAGATCTGAACCTAAGGTTGAACCTGTTCCAAACCCTAACGTATTGCCTGTTCCTGTGAATGCAAGGCTACCGCCTGTAATTGAGCTACCAGTAACTATTGTTAAAGTTGAACCATTAGCTAGCTCAAGCGCCCCTGAGGTTTGATTATATGTGCTGTTTGCGGCTGTAGCGTGAGAAAAACCATCTAAGGTAAATTTACCGCCTGTGTTTGAAACGTTTGTGGTTGTCCAATCATCACCAGCTAGCAAAGCAAGATGACCATTAGCGCCAATAGTGATATCACCACCTCTGAGATTATGCACTCTTGTCAATCCCTCAGTACGTACACGAGTGGCTGTGTCCCCAACTGATATGCTTCCGCCTGTTTGAGTAAATGACCCTTGAGAAACTATTGAATCCAAGGTTAATGTTCCGCCAGATAAATTAACAGCTCCAACCCAAGTATCGATTCCAGTACCGTTTTCATTCAGTGTTGCTGTTCCGCCAGTGACATTTAAATTATTTCCGCTGGAAAGATTTAAGACAGCGCCAACACCTAAATTACCATTGGCATCTATTTCAAGAGTATTTCCTGTCCCCGTGAACCCTATTGTTCCACCTGTGATTGAACTGTTATTCGTTCCATCACCACCTATTATAACAGTTGAACTATTTGTCATAGTTGCTGTTCCGCCAGTTTGATTGTATATTCCGTTTGAAGTAATTCCATCTAGATTCAAAGTCCCGCCAGAAAACGCGACAGTTCCGGCCCAAGTGTCAGTTGCGTCTAATGTGGCCGTTCCTCCTGATACAGTTAGGTAATTGCCTGCATTAACTGCTACTGTCGCAGATTGGTCAAGAACCCCAGTTCCTGAAACAGTTAAGGTATTATTTGATGAACCTGATGTGGTTGTACCGATATTGACAGTTGTTCCGCTTCCTGTAATAGAACCGCCTGACAAATTCAATTTCCCTGCTCCGCCAGAGCCAAGACCGATATTTACGTTTGTAGTTCCTGAAGTTCCGTTTGTTATTGAACCGCTCATCACATTTACTGTGTTTACCATATAGTCATCTTCGGTACCGATGTTTAATATAGTTGTTCCGCCTGCATTGGCAGTTGTTATTGAACCGCCATTAATATTAAGAGTACTTCCATCCGGTCCGCCTCCAATATTTACCTTGGCTGTTCCGACTCCATCGGTTGTTACGGTTGAACCTGTTGAAAGTGACAAATTTGCTACTGTCGATATATTCAATGTACTGTTTACTTGAGAATATGCTCCGTTTGATTGCAGTTCACTTATGCTTAAGGTTCCGCCTCCAGATAGATTGATAGCACCTGCCCAAGTGTCATCACCATCTAATGTTGCCTGAGCACCTATCAAACTCAAAGTGTTTCCTGAATTAATTGCGATTGCAGCAGATTGAGCAATGGTCCCACCTGTCATAGTTAGAGAGTTATTAGCTGAATTTGCAGTGATTGTACCTATATTAACAGTTGAGCTTCCCTCAATGGAACCGCTCGACATGTTTAGGCTGTTGCCTGTTGATGCTCCTACTCCAACATTTACAGTTGTATTGCCAAATGTTCCGTTTGTTATTGAACCGCTTGTTAAATTTAAAGTATTATTGTTTGAGCCGTTTCCAATATTTACAGTTGTAGTTCCTGATGTTCCGTTTGTTATTGAACCGCTTGTTAGAGTTAACGTATTACTGTTTGAACCGTTACCGACGTTTACGTTTGTACTTCCGCCTGCATTCGCTGTAGTAATTGAGCCACTCGTTAAAGTTAAAGTGTTGGAATCTCCTGTGTTTCCAATATTTACAGTCGAATTAACACCACTACCCGAAGTAGTTATCGAACCAGAGGACATTGTCAAATCAGAGCCGTCGGATAAATTAAGTGTTCCGCCGGTTTGAAAATAAGCACCGTTTGGTGTGCTATTGTTTACATTATCTAAAGTTAAATTTCCTGTTCCTGATAAATTGACAGTACCGTTCCAGGTATCCGCCGTTCCGTTTTGTCCATCGAGTGCCACAGACCCAGCAGATATATTTAATGTATTTCCAGTCTCAATATCAACAACAGCAGCCTGTGCAATTGACCCGCCTGTTACACTTACTGTGTTTGCGGCTCCGCCGTTAAGTGTTAAATACCCGCCTGTGACAGAACTTCCTGTCCCTAATGTCAATGTTGAGCCTTGGCTTACAAGTGTTGTATTACTACTTTGATTTAATGAAGAACCTGATTGATTAATGATTCCGCTCATTGTTAAATTTCCGCCGTTGACAATTACGTTACCTTTCCAAGTATCGCCTGAACTTAAAGTTGTAGTTCCTGCTTGTAAATTCAAAGTGTTGTTCGCGTTAATTACTAAAGTTACCGCGTCATCAAGTGAACTTGCTGATGCTACAACTAGTGAATTACCACTGGTAGTGGTATCACCGATATTTATGGTGGTTGTTGTGCCACCTGAAGCCGCTTGTGTTATTGTACCACTATTTACTTTTAAGGTGTTTCCGTTTGAACCGTTACCGATATTTACAACTGTATTTGCGAATTCAGTTGTTGTTATTGAACCACCAGCCAACGTCAAAGTACTTCCTGAACCGCTGCCACCAACATTTACAGTCGATGTGTACAACTCATCATTACTCGTTACCGTTCCCATATTTGTTAAGGTTAAATTTGAACCGTTTATTAGGGTTAATGTTCCACTAGTTTGGCCATATATTCCGTTTTGAGTTGAGTGGGCGAAGTTATCTAAGGTTAAATTTCCGCCGTTTGTGTATAAATAACCATTGCTCCAATTGTCCCCAGATTTTGTAGCCAAGGCTGAATCGTTGAATGTAACACTACCAGAGTTTAGAATAATTACATTGCCATTGGTCAAAGTTATCGCGGCTGATTTATCTATTGTGCCGCCGTTTACAGTTACTTGAGCTTCCATATCCGTGGCATTACCAATATTGAGAGCCAATGTATCTCCAGCATTAGCAGATATAATATTAGATCCAGCACTCAAAACCAATGCGCTTCCATCAATGTTCGTTGTTGAGCCGCCGATATTAACTGTAGTAACTCCGCTGCCGCTTCCGTCTGTTGTAATCAGTCCACCAGCTTGCAAAGTTAAAATTGAAGTATTTGTTAAATTAAGAGTTCCGCCTGTTTGATGATAAGCGCCTGTCGTAGTGTCGTTGCTGAAACTATTAAGCGTCAAGATTCCTGTTCCTGAAGCCCCGACAATTGCACCAGAATTCCAAGTGTCGACTTTCTGATTAGTGCCGGCTACACCGTCTAGCAATACTGTACCGCTTTTTACATTGAGGGTATTACCAGCGCCGGTGACATTAAGGGTAACATTGTCAGTAACATTCCCCCCATCAAAAATGAGCGTCGAGCTTCCAGTTCCTGTGAAATTAATATGACCTGCTGTAAATGAATTTGGACCTGAGAGTGTTACGGTATTGCTGATACCGTTGCCAGCCGCTAAAATTGAAGTAGTGCCCGCCGTTGAAGTCTGCATTTGAACTATTCCGCCGATTATATTCATATTCGTCAAAGATACTGAAGCGTTATTCGATATAGCTATGTAAGCTCCGGTGGTATCGTTACTAGTTAGAGTACCGTTTTTCAGAATAAGCCCATTTTGGCCATTGGAAAGGACATAAGGGCTAGGCTCAAGCAAAGTCGCCTTTGCAAGCTGACCCGATATCGTTGACCCCTGGAAATTTAATGTTGGGTTTAGGCTCAGATTAACTAATCCACCTTGTGGAACGGTTTGATTAGCTTGGGTAATAGTAAGCCCTGGCGCAAGTGCATATTGCATATTACCAGCGTCCATGTCTGCCAAAGCCGTAATTATAGTCGCCCAAGTAGAAAGACTCTGATCCGCTGGCGGGTCATTCGCTAAAACTGGCAACTGGAAAATTCCAATTACTAAAATAACACCACATGTTAATATTTTTTTCATTTTTTTAAATCCTACACTACCAGCTATAAAACAATTCATCCCTGGAGACTATATTTTTCCTTAAGTATTCTTTAGTTTAAGTATATTTAATTTCATTAAACAAGGTGTTAATATTAACATGTTTTTACACTTGTAAAACCATCTATACACACTATTAGCAGATAATCGTAATTTAGAGTTTAAAACAAAAAATCCTTGTATTTCTACAAGGATTAAATTGGCTGGTGATATTGGACGAGTTTCGAACTTTTTTGCTTCAAAACGTTGCTTAATTCTCTAAAGTAAAAAATTAAATAAATACCCTGTACAAATTATAGCAACAGTTAAAATTCCTACAAAAATAGCTAATAGTTGTGGTTTGAGAACTTTTCTAAGGATAATCATTTCAGGAAATGATAACGCTGTAACAGCCATGGTAAAAGCCAAAACAGTCCCAATTGGCAAACCTTGTTTGACTAAGACTTCTGTTATCGGCAAAACCCCTGCAATATTTGCATAAAGCGGAACCCCAATTAATACAGCCAGCGGAACAGCAAAAGGATTTTGTGCCCCTGCGTATTTTACCAAAAATCCTGTCGGCACAAACCCGTGGATTAAGGCGCCGAGTCCTACCCCAACTATAATGTAAGGATAAACTTTCTTGAAGATATCCCACGCGCTTTCTTTCGCTTCTTTTAATCGTTCTTTAACAGTTGCAGAATTCCCCTCTGGCAAGCTGCAACAATTTCCTGTTGACACACCTTTTATTTGATAAACAAAAGGTTCAACAAATTTTTCTAATTTAAGTTCACCAATAACTAAACCGCCAAAAATAGCTACAAATAAGCCCGAAACAATATAAATTAGGGCTACTTTCAGTCCGAACAACCCCCATAAAAGAATTAATGCAACTTCATTTATCATCGGTGCAGAAATCAAGTAAGAAAAAGTTACGCCCAAAGGAATTCCAGCTTCCACAAAGCCGATAAACAAAGGGCAGGCAGAACAAGAACAAAAAGGGGTTACAATCCCCAAAAGTGCAGCAAGAATATTTCCTACACCCAAAGGTAATCCTGTCAAATGCTTTTTCGTGTTTTCAGGGGTGAAAAAACTTTTGATAAAGCCAACAGCAAAGCTTACAATCAAGATTAAAATAAATATTTTTATAACGTCATAAATAAAAAACTGCAAACTATCGCCTAAATGTGAGTGCTGTTTTATTTTAAAAATATTATAAACTACAAAGTTTGAAAACAATTCAATTGGTTTAAAAATATCCATATTATTTGCCTCCTAGGGCTTTTTCTACAAGTTCTTTTTGCTGATTAAGAGTCTCTGAAATTATGTTATCCAAACAACAGAAAAATTCATTTATGCAGCATAGGTTTAATCTGTAATAGACGTTCAAACCTTCTTTTCTGTCTTTGATAAGCCCATTTGATTTTAATATTCCAAGATTTTTTGAAATGTTTGATTGTTCTTCCTGCAATTGTTCGACTATTTCGCAAACACACTTTTCACCTTCTCTCAGGCAATCTATTATCATTAATCTGATTGGGTTTGCAAGAGCCTTTATTACAGTAGTTTTTAGTTTATAAAATTCCTTATCCACTTTAATCCCCCGATGTATTATCACCTATATGACTATATTGCAATTTTATCATATAGTTGTTAAAATGCAATTAATTAATCAGGTAATAAGGAGAGTATAATAAATGAAGAGTATTAAAATTTTAGGAACAGGTTGCAAAAAGTGTAACGAATTAGCGGACAAAGTCAAGGCGGTTGCTGACGCTCAAGGGCTTGAGTACGAGTTTGAAAAAGTAACCGACATTGTTCAAATCGTTGGTTACGGAGTTATGACAACACCCGCACTTGTTGTTGACGGTGTTGTAAAATTTTCGGGTAAAATTCCATCAGAAAATGAAATAAAGGAGCTCTTATGAAAAAATTACTATTGATTTTGACCATTTTACTTGGTTTTTCAAACGTTGCTTTTGCAGCAGACAAGATTAATGTCTATTATTTTTACGGCAAACCTCGTTGTGCGACGTGCATGAAAATAGAAAATTATACTAAAAGCACAGTCGCAGCAATGAAAGACAAAAATGTTGTTTACCAAGGTATTGATATGGATAATTCCGAAAACAGTTCAATGGTTAAAAAGTATAATTTATACACAAAATCTGTTGTCATTTCAAAAAACAAAAAGGGTAAAGAGCAGTGGAAAAATCTTGACAAAATTTTTCTAAAAGTCGGCAATGAGCAAGATTTTAAAAACTATATCAAAAACGAAATAACTCAACTTAAAGGGGGGTAAATGGTTTTAAGTTTATTTAACACTTACAAATCATATTGCCTTAAGGAAAAATAATGATTATCGCAATTTTTTCAGCATTTTGGTTAGGTGTGCTTACTGCAATCAGCCCTTGCCCTTTGGCAACAAATATTGCTGCAATATCCTTCATCTCCAAAAACATTGAATCTCCATTTAAAACGGTATTTGCAGGGTTTTTATACGTAATCGGGCGGGTACTCACTTATATCGCATTGGGTTTTATTGTTGTAGGCGGACTTTTGGCAGTGCCGAGCATTGCGAATTTCCTTCAACATTCGATACCAATATTTATCGGACCTATATTGATAATAATTGGCTTACTGCTGTTAAATGTTATTAAATTAAATTTTTCTTTTGGAATAAATCACGAACAGTTTCAGAAATTCGCGGAGACCTCGAATTTTTTAGGGGCATTTTTACTTGGTGTAATTTTCGCTTTGTCTTTTTGTCCTGTATCTGCGGCATTATTTTTCGGAAGCCTTATATCTGTAGCGGTTGAGCATCATTCAAGGCTTATGATACCTGCAATGTACGGAATCGGGACTGGCTTGCCGGTTGTAATTTTTGCGATAGTTATTGCTTTTTCTATGCACAAACTTGGTGAAATTTATAATAACATAGTCAAGTTTGAAACATGGTTTAGAAAAATAACAGGATGGATATTCTTAATTGCGGGTATATATTTTGTTGTAGTTCACTATATTTAAGGGGTAGTCAATGAATTGTTCAAGGCAAATATCGGCGGTGCTAATTGTTTTTGTAGTTTTAATCGGGATTTATTTTTTGCATACAGAACCTTATTTCCCACTTTGGGCAAAATTTTCAAAGAACAACACTCCTGTTCAGGTTTTAGACACCAACAGCTCGCTTGGCAGATATTCAAATTATACAAAACAAATCGGGCTTAAGGATTTAGCAAAAATTCACGGACATTTATGCGATGGGCTTGTTATTTCTTTTGTTGAATTAAAAGAAGTTCTAAAAAAACTTTTTCCTAATGGCATTATCGACAGAACTGACTTAAGAGTAGTTTCAAAAAACGGACCTTGCTGGGTTGATTCCGCCACAATGATGACGGGTGCAAGAATAAACTTTGGCACTCTGAGCATTGATAAAAGCGTGGGTAACGGGTTTATCGTGCAAAAAATTTCAACAGGCGAGACTTATCAGGTTAAACTCCGAGACGGCGTTTTTCCTGAGGATTTGGCGCAGCTTGAAAAAAAGATTAAATCAGAAGCAAAAGCAGGAAAAAAAGTTTCTGATAGCCACATAGAAACACTTGAAGCCCTTGCCAATAAATTATCCGAAAAAGTTTTAAATACCAATCCAGATGAACTTATGGAAATTAAAAAACTAGAACATTATAAGTTTAAACAGAATATTCAGCTTGGCACAAGAACAGATATTATCAATAAAAGCAGAACATCAAAAAAGCCCTCAAAATAAGGGCTTCTAGGTAATTTTCTGGGGCAAAAGGCAACACACAAATTTCTACGGATTTCATCCTTGAAATTTAACTGGTTGCACCCGTCAAATATCGACTCGGTTCACTACCGTTTCACCTCATCGTATTTGTCGTGGAGACTCACCTCGACTTTACTTCGTAAAGTGAGAGGTTCTCAACCTATAACCAAAGAATATAAAAAGAGAGTCCATAAATGAACTCTCTTTTTATATGGCTGGGGCTATTGGACGAGCTTAGAACTTTTTTACTACAAAATGTGGCTTGGAATTTAATCCTCAATTGATTTTAATATAAAACTTTGCAGTATTTTTGCGTTTCATACCATTCCCAATTATACTTTAAGCAATTTTCTTTGTTTATTGTAATTGAGCCGTATTTTTGTGTATGAATGACACGACCTTCTTCACAGTCTCCATCCTCAATGCAGTAATCACTTTCAATGCCGAGATAGTCTATCATTTTGATTGCAAATATTGAGCCAATTATTAATAAAATAACAAACATTAATATTTTTTTTAAATATCCCTTTGTCCATATTGCCCAGTTTGTGAGTATAACTAACAAACTGCCAAATAAAATAACAGGAATCGTTTGTTCGTCTATTTTCCCTGTTCTAATTGCCGTTATTGGTAAAATCATTATAAAATATGTTAAATGAATGGATATAATAATTTTAAAGAAAATTATCGTTGATAAAAATATTTTATTTAAAATAACTTTGATTTTATCTTTCATTGCATCATTATATCTTAAATAAATATTTTATTTTTTAAAAACTTTATCAATATCTTTTAATTTATCAGAACAATAACCATGTTCTTTGGCTTTCATTAAACCATACAAATCGGCTCTTAAGTCATTCATACAATCTAAAAAGACTTTTTTGGCATCCATATGGAGAGAATATACTTTTTTGAAATAATCTTTTACTTCTTTAAAAACACTAAAGACAACTGCCCACATAGCTTCAATTGTTCCTAGCTCGGCAGATTCGCAATTAGCTTTCGCATGATAATATTTGTCAAAAGAATTTGCTGTTGTTTCCATTTCATGTTTATTGGACTCAAATGTTTCATAAACTACTCTAGCTTCTTCAATGTTTTTAATCAGGTTATACACAGTATCTTCAAGTTCCTTGTCGTCTGTTATATTAGCTGCCATACCTGTTATTACACAAACAGGACCACAAGGTTCTGTTTCTTCTAATTCTTGTTGAGCTTTTTCTACTTGTGCTTTTAATTCCTGAACCTCAGTAAGCCAACTTTCAGCTTCTACTTGAATTGAATCAATATCACTTAGGCCTGATATTAATTCATCATCAAGAGCGTTTGCCTCTTCAACAATTTCATCAATTTTATCCCAACAATCACAAGGGTCGCCACCACCACCATTATTATTATCCCCATCTTCCTCTTCATATGCTTCAATATAACATTTACAGTTAGGATGAAGTGGGATAGGAGCATCATCAGGATTATCATATTCTGTACCGTCCATAGCTTGACACTCATCGCAGGCATCATCCTCTGCAACCCAAACATATATAGTATTGCTTATTCCACCTTTAAGCACAACTCCTTCTTCGCTGCTATTGAAATCATTTATTAAATTATTAATTTTTGAACTCTCAGCTTTAGCTTCCTTTTTTAAGCCTGCGCTTGAAAGTTGATTATATTTGTAAACGGAATGTTCAATTCCTTTTAGTTTATTATAAGTAGCTATTGAACTATTTGATAAATCTTTATTTACAATTAATTTCTTAAGCTTGTCTATTTGTTTCTGAATATTTTTCATAAGTTTTCCAAATTGTTATTTTATAATGATAACAATTTCTGAGATTTTTACCAGTCCGTAAAATCGCCTAATGAAATAGACTTAAGCGATATTACGTACAACAACAATAACCCTTTAAGCGCTAAAAAGCCCACCAATAGTGGGCTTTAAAATAATACTCTGGGGTGAAAGGCAGGCACGTTGTTTGAGTAATCGCTTCGCTCAACTCAAACTAACTGGCTGCAGCCGTCAAACTACGCACCATTCTCTATCGCTCACTTGTGCTTGTTTGTCGTCGAGCCCTCACCTCAACAAAGCTTCGCTTTGTGAGAGGTTCTCAACCTATAACCAAAGAATATAAAAAGAGAGTCCATAAATGAACTCTCTTTTTATATGGCTGGGGCGAAAGGATTCGAACCTCTGAATGCCGGTACCAAAAACCAGTGCCTTACCGCTTGGCGACGCCCCAATAAGCTATACTTAAATTCTACTCGCTCAAGCACTTTTGTCAAGCATACTTTTTTTGTTTTTACTAAATTAGACGCGACAAAATGGTCTAAACAACCTTGCGTACCAATAATCTTGCAGGATCAGCTACTGCCGTAGAATAAATTAAAAAATCGTTCTCCGGCGAAAAATATTTTCTTATATAAGCTTTGTTCGTGATTTTTTCACTGCAATTGTACGTGCTGATGTTCTCGTTCAAGAACCCCGCAAATACTCTCTGCTTATGAGTCAACTTATAGTCTTTCAGATTTTTAATAATATCCATACTAACATTTTAACCCCTTTGGGATAGCTTTGCATTATTATTAACAACATACCTTAACTTTTGGTTACAAAGTTATACTTTTTATATACTCAACTAAAAGTTTTTTTTCTTCTTCTTTCGTCAGCTGTGGGTTTTTCAGCTTTGCATTCAAAAGATAATCGAAAGCCTCTGCGAAAATTTTTGACGGTGCAATCCCAATTTCTAAAAGGTCTTTGCCACTTACAGACAATTTTATTTCTCGTAAATAATCCAGATACCTGAAAACTTTTCCGGCGCATTTTTGATCATCTAAAACAGCCAAAATCAGCAGAGTCTCGATATCCATCTCCTCAAATGCTTTATAAATATCAAAATCTGTTTCTATTGCGTTAAGCTGCAAAAGCTTTTTTGCGTTCATAACAATATTTTTTTCTTTCTTGGTAAATTCTAACTTTTCAACAAGTGGTTCCAAATCTTCCTCTTTCAACAAAATCACTCCTAAATATACAAGCCAGGAATTTTTCAGGTTATACTTTTTGATTAAATCTTCTATATTCATTTTCGGGTTTTCAATCTCTTTTTCGCTTATGAGTTTATAAATTTTCTGGTTGACAAACCTCTCGAAACCAACTTGAGAATTAAGCCCCAGTATCAGCTTCAATTCGTTTGTAACCCTTTTATAGCACATATCATAATTAACATTTTGAAGATAATCCTTTTGCAGCTGATAAGTGTGTTCTTCGATTTCAAAGCCGAGCCTTATCGAATATTTCTGCCCTCTGATTATTCTCGTAGGGTCGTCAATAAAACTCTTATCGTGCAAAATTCTCAGTTTTTTAGATTTTAAATCATCATAACCGCCCACATAATCAACCAATTGGGCAAAATTGTCTGAGTTTAAGGAAAGAGCCAGAGAATTTATGGTAAAATCGCGCCTGATTACATCTTTTTCAAGAGAGCAGCCGATTTCGGCAACCGTTGGCAGGTGGCCGGCTTTTTTGTAAATTTCACTACGCGTTGAGGCTAAATCGATTTTTTGTCCGTTCAGTTGAACTTTTGCAGTACCAAAGTCCTCGTGGGTGCTGACTATTTTCGCCCCGCTTTCTTCTGAAAGGAGTTTGGCAAATTCAATAGCATTGCCTTCTACCGTGATGTCAATATCGATGTTTTCACGATTAAGGAGCATATCCCTTACGATTCCCCCAATTAAATAGATTTTGTAGCCATTTTCGGCAGCGGTTTTTGAACACTTATTGAAAATAGTTTTCAATTCCGCATCGAAGTAATTATTGTAATTCTCATATAGATTAACGATGTTCATAGCTCCTATTTTAGCGTAAAATAATAAAAATATACAACAAAAACTAATCCGTCATGCTGAACTTGATTCAGCATCTCACAGGCAAACGACCTTGCGACCCTGAAACTAGTTCAGGGCGACGTGTGTAAAGAAAGATGAGAAAATATGTTACAAGAAGCAACGAGAGCTCTGAATTCGGCGTTCAACAACAGTTTTATAAAAAAATTAAGCCAATACCTGCACGATTGCGTGAGGGAAGAGGTTAAAAGTTCGACTTTCAGAAACTTGAAGCAGGACAAAGACAACAAGTGGATTTTTTTAAACGAGGAAGAAAAACTTTTCCACAATTTCGGCGAACACCTTCGCCTGGACGGTTCCGACTGCAAAATCACCGAACTTATGATTCAAAGCGAATTGAGTCAAAAAGACAAATATCTAATTTACGGCTACCTGTTTTTGGTCGGTAGAAGCTCCAAGAACAAGAAGCAAAACGAGTTTTTGACCCCGCTTTTGTATATGCCATGCAAATTGGAAAGAAACGGAGTCAATATAAACTGCATCCTTCAAGACGAAGTATTGTCACTGAACACCGGTGCATTAACGGCTATGATGAAAAAAAACGACGACGAAGACGAAGTGGAACAATTCCTGGAAGGGCTTTTGGATGTTGTGCCTGATCTTCCGCTGACTGAAGAAAAAATGGAAATATTTTTAACCACCCTAAAATCGATTGTCCCTGACATCGAAATTAAATTTGACCACTCAGAAGACGTCGAAGAAGAGAATATTTCAAAGGATTTTTACACACATGTTAAATCCGCTAATTCTGAAGACACTGACGAATCTAAAATAGATTTCGAAAACTTTGAAGAAGCGATTGAAGAGCATCAATCCGTGAAAACTGCTGTAAAACTCGACAAAATAACTTTGACCAACCAGAATTCGATAATTTTAACCAAAAGACCATCCATCACGGCAGGGGTTTTGCACGAGCTTATGCAGATAGCTGAAAAGCCAAGCGGAGTGTATAGAGAAACCGCCTTGAACATCATTAACGAGGAGTATTTGCAGACCAAAGGAAAGCTTGCCGAGAACCCAATAAAACAACTCAAGGACTTGAAAGATTTTGCGGCGATTACCCCGTTATCACTTAGCGACTCTCAGGAAAACGTGCTGAAAAGCCTTGAGAATAACCATTTTGTTTCAGTCTACGGCCCTCCGGGGACCGGAAAATCCCAGACTATAGTCAATTTGGTTTCCCACTTAATCTCGAACGGCAAAACCGTTTTGGTGGCCTCTAGGATGGACAAAGCTGTCGACGTGGTTGCAGACCGATTAAACGAGCTTGGTGCACCATTTTTGGCACTTAGAGCCGGCAGATTAAACTACCAGAAACAGTTGAGTTTTCAGCTTCAGGATTTGCTTTCAAACAAGGTAGATTTGGATTCGGATTTTGAAAGTGCGATATTGGTCGACATCAAAGACATGAAAGAGCTTTTGGCTACAATAAAAGATTTTGAAACCAAATCGGAGAGCATAATTAAACTCGAGCAAAATTGGCAGGAAACATCCATTCAAAAGGCGGAGCAGGAAAAAGTCATGGGGGTTATGGAGTTTATAAAAGCCGAGCGCGAAGTTCTGAAAAAATCCGAAATTGACCAGATAGCCATACTTATAGATTTGATTGAAAAGAACTTGGAAAAAACCGGCTTTTTCGCCTCGATTGCAAACTATTCTAGCAAAAACAAGCTCAAAAAAATCTTAAAACTGGCCGAATTCAACGAAAGTTACGAAAGTATCAGTCGTTTAAAATTTGAACTGGAACACTCAAAACTCGCATGCCAGATGAGAATAATCGAATCTAACATCCAAAAAAACGGAAACCTGCATGTTCTTTCTGAACAAATCCGTATGCTAAAAAGAAAACAACGCAATTTGGCGATAGACATCCTCAAAAGCAAACGTAGAGAATCGTTAAAAGGACTTTTACGCGACCAGATTAAGCGACAAAGGCTTATCATCCACACAAAATCGCTTGTAGAAAGAAAGAAAAACCTTCAAAACAGATTACTCGAAGGCGAAGATTTTAGGCCGCTTTTGGAGGCTTTTCCTTGCTGGTGCTTAACGACTTATGCAGTTTCGGGCTCTCTACCAATGAAGCCTGGTTTATTTGACGTTGTAATCATCGACGAGGCTTCACAATGCGACATCGCAAGCTGCTTCCCGCTGCTTTATAGGGCCAAAAGAGCCGTAGTTGTAGGCGACGACAAGCAGTTGCCGCACATGTCCTTCCTTGAAAAAGCAAAAGAGCAGTCGTTCTTGAGCCAATACGCGATTCCAGACAAATACCAATTAATGTGGCGTTTCAGAACAAATTCGATGTTTGATTTGGCAAATTACTACTCGATGAGTCCAGTTTTATTGGACGAACACTTCAGAAGTCTGCCGCCTATCATAAATTTTTCTAACCGAGAGTTCTACGGGGACAGAATAAGAATAATGAGCAGAAATTCTAATGAAGGCAAAGCTTTGGAACTTATTTTGGTTGAGGACGGAAAAGTGGATTTGGACGCTACCAGAAACTTGCCTGAAGTCGAAGCCGTGGTGAAAAAATTACACGAACTGATAATAGAAGACGAACGTAAGAACTCAGACAAACCGATTTCCATCGGGATAATTTCACCGTTCAGAGCCCAAGTGGAAAAGCTGAAAACCTCGGTTGCTATGGTGCTATCAGAGCACATGATTAAAAAACACAGGATTGAAATCGGTACTGCCCACACTTTCCAAGGCGACGAAAGGGATATTATCCTTATGTCTTGGGCGTATGCGCCTAACAGTTTTGTCCAGAGTTTGACCTTCTTACAAAAACCGAATCTTTTCAACGTCGCGATAAGCCGAGCAAAAACCCGAATGATAAGCTTCGTTTCCAAGAACCCGAGAGAGTTACCGGACGGACTATTCAGAAGTTATTTGAGCTACATCGAAGAATATGAAGCCAAGCAGCAAGCTGTCGAAAACAACGAAATCGAAGAAAATTTCTACAAGAACAGTTTTGAAAAAGAAGTCGCCCAAGCCATCCGCGACCTCGGTTACGAAGTCAAAGCGGGAGTTGAAGTTGCCGGTTTCAGCGTCGATTTGATGGTGAACGACAAAATCGCAATCGAGTGCGACGGGGTCGAGGACAACAAAAGGCTTTCCTGCACAAATATGAAAAAGCAGGCTATTCTTGAGCGTTCCGGGTTAAGAATTAACCGTATAACCTACCGTGAATGGCAGTATTCGCAAAAAGCTTGTCTTGATAGGGTTTTGATTTAAATTTTAATTATTTTCCAGCCAAATACTTAAGGGCTTCTTGTTCTGCGGCGTTTGCTTTGTTCATTGCCACATTCACCTTGTCAGATTTATCGGTAGATATACCTTGGATTTGCACTGGGGCAGAAGACGGGATATAAGACCTTACTGGCTCCTGAGTTTTTAGTTGTGGAGCAGTCACTTGAGGGGCTGCCGATTGGGCCGCTTTGTATGAATTGAGCAAACCTCCACCCGGTGTTAATTGGACTGGGGAAGCTGATTGTTGAGCTTGTGGTTGAACAGGAGCCGTTGGGGCAACTGCTGTTGGCTGAGTAACTGCACCGTTTACTGTCGGTAAGGTTTGACCCCCAGCTGGTTTAGGGGCTTCTTCTGTTATTTCTTCGTCAAGTACAGATTTTGTAGGTTTTCCGAAGACTAGGTGCGACGCTTTAGCGGCCAGTTTGCCGAAGAACGGAGCGATTACAGCCATGAACATCACGACTCTGAGGATACTTCCTGAACTGTTTTTCACGTTAAATTTAGTGTTTTTTAGCGCTTTTACAAACTTGCTGTCAGTTTGGTTTGTGAACGCTCTATAGTGCTCAAGGCCTGTAGTCATTATTTTACCGATAGTTTTGAATGGTTTTTGATACCATTTTACTGCACCTTTTGCTTTGAATGCTGCTTTGAATTCTTTTATAATTGTGTCATATTCTGCTTTATCCGTAACCGCACCTGATGCGACTTTTTCATTAAAAGCATTTACTGCGGCTCTGTAATTTTTGACCGAAGCTTCTTGCCTGAAATTCTTTAAGGAGTCAGCGGCTTTATCATTAATACCTTTTAGGGCCGCGTCGAATTCAGCTTGGTTTCCAGAGGTCTTGAATGCTTTTTTAGCTGCCTTGAAAGAAACTTTTTTAACGTCAGTGGCTGTGGCTTCGCCGCCTTTCATGCCTAGGTACTGAAGTCCGCCAACATTGTGCATCAAGTTTAAACTGAGAGGCATAGCCAAATACCAACCCGCGTTGTAAATGACGTTTTCAGCGAATGTTTTGCCTTTTTCGCCTTTTGGAGCTTTGATTGTTCTGACTACTGCATCGGCAAGAATGTAGGCCTGCATTAAGATGGCAAGTTTTCCACCTGCAGCTCCGTTTGTCAAGCTTTCAAGAACTCTTATAGTCCCTTTAGGTAATGCTTTACCAAGTGCGTTTACTTGGTTCGGACTTTCTAGTCCCTTTAGAGCTTCTAGTTTATTTCCAAGCTCAGACCAGTAGATTTTTCTTCCGAAGAAATCTCTTATAGGCTGGAAGCTGCCTTTTTTTGCCATATCAACAGATTCCTGCACTCCTTTTTTTCTGCAAGCTTTGATAATTTCGTCTATGTGTTCTGAAGGGCTGTCTATCACTTTGGCGTAATCTTTGAACCCGAGTTCTGCGACTTTTTGTAAATCTTTTCCATTGTTTGTATATTTTCCAATCATTGTCGCACCGTCATTTGCCACTTCACCGATTGTACCCAATGATTGTGTTATAGCCATTTTGTTTGTAGGTACAGATGGAGTACGGAATGCAGCTCTTAAGATTGCTGATTTATCTATGAATTGTGTATTTATGAATTTTTTGGCATTGGCAATAAAGCCTGTATTTTTGGATTCTGCCATGGGCTTAAGACCTAATTTCTCCCCGACTTTATCTCCAAAGTCACCTATTTTTTTTAGAATATTTTTCGAGCCGTCTACTTTGTCGGCGCATGCTGCATTGAATTTGTCCATCGCTTTGGAGATGCCAATCCAAATAGGTACCATAAGCCCCAATAAAACCCCAGGACTGTCAATGGCGCTGGTCGCAACTTTTGCAACAGGGGTATTGTTTATGTCCTGCTTTATTTTATCTTTGTCAACAGCAGGAAAAGCCATTTGGCTGGAACCGGTCAGAGGCTGTGCGTATGGGGTTATTTTTGTATTAATTGGATAACTCATAAATTTCCTATATTACTACCTTAATCATTTAAAAACAATTAGGACTTAAAAATTGCCTTCAAATGGGCGAAACTATATTAATATTTGTAAAGATTCCAAAAAAAAATAAAACTAGAGGACATATATATACTTTATATATATGTAAGCATTGAAGAGGTATTTGAAATGGCAACAACAGACTACAGCACAGTTGATAGCAGACTAGCTGAAATGTATGCGAACTCAGTTACAACTGTTCCAAATGACAATTATGAAGACAGATCAAGCTTACTTTTTGACCATATGCAAATGATAGCATTTAATAATAAAATGTTTTTAAAATTATAAATAAATTTACTTATTACCTACCCACAACTCCCCACACCTACCTTCCCATTAAATTTTTATTTTAACTCCCGTTTGGGAGTTTTTTTTGCCTTCTTTTGCCGTTGAGTCTCATCCACACTGGAACTATTAATAAAATTTAATAAATTTTAACATTTCGAACTTTACTAGCAAATTTATTTTTTTTGCTATTTAATATATAAGTGAAGATTTTTTAAAGGGTCTGCTTTGATTAAATTAGCTGATAGTAACATAAGAAATATTGATAAAAATTTCGTTTCAAACCCGATTTACCCACCTACTTTTCAAAAATTAGAAAAATCATTAACTGAATTATTCCTTCAAGAGTCAAAGTCGGAAAAATCTATTTTTATAAATATTGCCCCCGGAGTGATTAAAAGAATAGCCATGTTTTTATCCGGTATCACTCTTCGTCCAGCATCAATAGGTGTTTGCGGAGAAACAGCCAGCGGGAAATCAACAATAGTACTAGATTCCATAGATACCATCGAAACATTCGCCCAGGAATTTTTGTTAAAAAACATTATAACCAGACTGAATACTGACGATTATTATTTTGACCGCTCAAAAGAAGTTGCAGCAGCAGGTTCTTTTTCAGAATTTGCAAAAACTTACGACCTCGACAGCCCTGCCGCGTTTGAACTGAGCTTGATGAAAGAGCACATTCAAAAATTGATAAACAGGCAGAATGTGCTTTTGCCGAAATATGACATGTCTGGAACAGCCAAAAGAATTAACAACCACTCATTGGCGACACCTTCCTCAATAGTAATCTCAGAAGGCCTTTTCACTCTCGTTGACGAAATAGCCGATGTTTTTGATTTCAGAATATATGTGGACATAAAAAAAGAAATCCAGAAAAAAAGATTCTATGAAAGAGCCCAGCAGCGTGGATTGGGAGATTCTGCAGACCGTATTTTTGAAAATGCTTCACAAAAGGCATCTATTTATATCCATCCGTGCGCCAAAAACGCAGACATCATATTGAACGGAGAAACATCTCGAGAACGGTATAAAGAATTCATCAGTTCTTTTTTAATACTTGTCGAAGAAAATTATTATAGTATAATAAAATAAATGGCAGGTTAGTAGTTTGCCAAAACAGAGAGCGGGATTTTAAGAATGAAACTGTGCGTATTTCAGGGAACATTTAACCCAATGCACGTTATGCATATGGCGATGGCAAATCACATCAAAAATAATTATGATTTTGATATGATTCTGTTCATTCCTGCTTACAAACCGCCCCACAAGGAGATTGACGACACGATGTCAAATCACCGCCTTCAAATGGTTAAGACCGCAATTGAGGGTGAAACGGCCTATGGAATAAGCAACATTGAATTTCAAAACGAAAAATATTCATACACTTACTTAACCATCCTCGAACTTTACAAACGGTATAAAATAGAGGGCAAAATTAGTTTCATTATAGGGACAGACGCCTTCAGAGAAATTGACGATTGGTACGAAGCTGACAAATTAAAAAAACTAGTTGATTTCATTGTATTCAAAAGAGAAGAGAAAATTGATATGGATCGCCTGATGCTTTTACACTACAAGGGCTTCAACCACTCTTTAGCAAATATGGTATGCGCTGATTTATCGTCTTCGACACTAAGAGAAAGACTTAAAAATGGGCAATCGGTTGCCGGCCTTATTCCCACAAAAGTTTTGGAGTATATTAGAGCTAATGGACTATACAAAAATTGATAAACAAGCTGTTTTAAGGTGGCTTGAATTAAATTTGAACTCAGACAGACTTTCTCACTCGATTGGATGCGCCCAAACTGCTGTCGAACTAGCAAAAAAGTATGGGCTCAATGAGGAAAAAGCATATTCGGCTGGACTTTTGCACGACTGTGCGAAATGCTTTAAAAACGAAGATATGATAGAAATTATAAAAACCAACATGCCAGAAGTGGACGAGTGTGAAATATTCAGCCACAAAACCCTGCATGCACCTGTGAGTGCCTACGTTGCGAGGACTGAATTTGGGGTTGAGGACGAAGAGATTTTGTCATCCATCCGATGGCATACACTTGGGAAAATGGACATGACCGACTTTGAAAAAATTATTTTTCTCGCAGACAAAATCGAACCCAATACGCGCAATTCGGCTTATAGGGAAGAGATTTTGAAAATATTGGAGCACGAAAACGGATTAAACAAGGCTCTTTTAATCTGCTACAAAGAGACGATAAAAAGCCTTGTCAAAAGGAATTTGAAGATTTGCGTCCCGACCATTGAGATTTACAACCAGTTATTGGGACAGATATACAAGCCCTAAAAAATACGGTTTTTTGCGAATTTATGGCTTGTGGATTAGTCTCACATTATTGCCTCAACACACTCACTGCAAACTGTTTCGTGACCTTCGTGTTCGCCTAATGTGCGGTACTTCCAACATCTTTCGCATTTTTCGCCGTGAGCTTTTACCACCCATACAGTGAATTCGTCTTCTATGTATTCGTTTAAAACATCACTTGGCGGCTCTTGTGAAAGAATAGCTTGAGAGGTGATAAAGATATTGCGCAAGTCGTCCTTGTTAGATTCAAGTACTGAATTGGTGGCATCATCTGAAGTCTTGATGTAGACCGCAACCTCAAGAGAACTTCCCACTTTTTTGTCGGCTCTCAGAGGCTCAATCGCTTTTGAAACAATTTCTCTGGCTTTTAAAATTTTTGCAAATTCATTTTCAAGCGGAGCGTTGTCCCATCTAGGGTTAACTTTTGGCCAATTAGAAAGCAAAATACTTTCTAGTCCATCTTTTTGACATTCGATTACATTCTTCCAAATATCTTCAGCTTGGTGAGGCATAACAGGGGTCAAAATTCGCACTAACGCCTGAGACATTTCAAACAAAACGGTCTGACATGCTCTTCTGGACTGGGAATTTTTTCCGGCAGTATAAAGTCTGTCTTTAACGATATCGAGATAAAAAGAACTCAATTCGTTGGCAGCAAAATTTTGAAGGTGCTGGAAGTATTTGTATAACTCATAGTTTTCAAAAGCTTCGGTTACTTGAGCTGTCAATTTGCTCAATTTATGCAATGCGAATTTATCGATATTTTTCAACTCGCTATACTGAACGTAATCGGTCGCAGGGTCGAAATCGTAAACGTTTCCAAGCAAAAACCTTACTGTGTTTCTGGTTTTTTTGAAAATCTCGACCAATTGATTAATGGAGTTTTCTCCGATTTTTATATCGTTTCTGTAATCAACAGAAGCAGCCCAGAGCCTCAATACATCAGCTCCGTAGACTTTTATAATCTCTTGAGGAGCAACGACATTCCCGACAGATTTTGACATTTTTTTGCCTTCGCCGTCAAGCACAAACCCATGGGTCAAAACTTGCTTGTAAGGAGCTTTTCCAACTGTGGCCATTGCGGTCAACAACGACGACTGGAACCACCCACGGTGTTGGTCAGACCCTTCCAGATACAAATCAACTGGAATGTTGCCAAGCTCTTTGTGACGTTTCTCAACAACAGCTTTCCAAGTTATGCCTGAATCGAACCAAACATCCATGATGTCTTTTTCTTTCCGGAAATTTTCGCCTTTGCAGTTTGGACATTTAAAATCTTTCGGCATGAGTTCTTTTTCTGAGTATTTTACCCACGCATCCGAACTTTCTTTGTCGAACAAATCGGCAACGTGCTTGATAGTTTCGTCACTCACAACGACTTCGTTGCAGTCCTTGCAATAAAAGACGGGAATCGGCACGCCCCAGGCTCTTTGACGGGAAATACACCAGTCAGAGCGGCCTTCGACCATGTTTGAAATTCTTACTTCGCCACTTGCCGGAATCCATTTAACTTTTTTGATTTCTTCAAGCGTTTCTTGTCTGAACCTGTCCACTTTGACGAACCACTGAGGAGTCGCGCGGTAGAAAACAGGGTTTTTGCAACGCCAGCAATGAGGGTAGCTGTGTTGAATATCTTTTTGGGCAAGCAATGCGCCTGCATTTTCCAACTTTTCGATAACTATTTTATTTCCCTTGTAGTAAGGAATTCCCTCTAAATCGCCCGCTTCGGCAGTCCAAACGCCCTTGGCATCAACCGGAGAAAGTATGTCTAAGGCGTATTTAACCCCTACTTCGTAATCCTCAAGACCGTGGCCAGGAGCGGTGTGGACGGAACCAGTACCGGCTTCGGTTGTAACGTGCTCGCCGAGGATTATCGGAGATTTTCTCCCATAAAGTGGGTGTTGGGTGTTTAATAATTCTAAATTTTGTCCTTTGGTGCTTCCAAGAATGGTTATTTCGCTCTCTTCCCACGATACTCCCTCAAGGAAACTTCCCAAAAGTTCTTGTGCAACAACGTAAGTGTCTGAGCCTTTTTCAAAAAAAGTGTATTCCAATCTCGGGTGCAAACATATTGCCAAATTCGAAGGAATCGTCCACGGGGTGGTGGTCCAAATTACAGCGTACAAGTCTTTGTCGCTATTTACGCCAGCAGCTTCAAACGCTTTCTTTTTGTCTGCATCGTCAAATTTAAATCTTACGTAAATCGAGGTTGAAGTGTGGTCAGCGTACTCGACTTCCGCTTCGGCTAGTGCAGTCTCACAAGACGCACACCAGTAAACAGGTTTAAGGCCTTTTTCAACGTAACCGTTTTTGTACATTTGTCCGAAAACTCTTATTTGTTCCGCTTCAAATTCTGGGTCGATGGTCAAATAAGGCTGTTCCCAATTTCCTAACACTCCCAACCGTCTGAATTCAGATTCTTGGCCTTTTAGGTTTTTGTGGGCAAATTCTCTGCATTTTTCTCTCAATTCAACAGGGGTAACCGCCTCACGTCCGCCTTTGATTTTTTTTACTACCGCGTTTTCGATAGGAAGTCCGTGACCGTCGTAGCCTGGAACGTAAGGGGCATAATAGCCGGCTTGGGCTTTGTACTTGATTATAATATCTTTTAAAATTTTGTTTAAGGCCGTTCCGATGTGAATTTTTTCAGAACTCAAATAAGGAGGGCCGTCGTGCAGGATGAATGAATTTTTCTTGCTTCTCTGCTCGATGCTTTTTTGGTAAACATTATTATCATCCCAAAATTTTTGGATAGAGGGTTCGTTTTGGGCGGCATTGGCACGCATTTGAAGCGTTGTTTGCGGTAAATTTAAGGTGTGCTTATATTCGATTTTATCTTCAGCTATATTTTCAGTCATCTCATTTCCCTTTTATATGTTATCACTATTTTTTTAATTCTAATACTCAGTTGCGGTAGTTAAATCGTCACTGCTGTTCCCCTTTGTGAACTCTTCCATTTTAGCATAATCAAACTCGTTTTCCCATCTCGCTATTACTACAGTCGCAACGCAGTTGCCGATGAGGTTTACGGTTGTTCTTCCCATGTCAAGAATCTGGTCAATCCCCAACAAAATAGCTACACCAATCAAAGGGATATTAAAACTGGCCAGTGTTCCGGCTAGCACTATTAAGGAAACTCTTGGAACCGCTGCCACTCCTTTACTTGTAAGCATAAGTGCAAGCATAATCATCAACTGCTGTTCAAAAGAAAGATGAATACCGACTAGTTGTGTCGCAAAAAGGATGCCCAAGGCCAAATACAAGGTACTTCCGTCCAAATTGAAAGTGTAACCGGTTGGCATTACAAACCCGACTATATTTTTTGGTACCCCGAATTTCTCCATAATTTCCATCGCTTTAGGCAACGCAGCTTCTGAGCTGGCTGTTGAAAAAGCCAGGAGGGCGGGTTCTTGAATGGCTTTTATGAGACTCCTAAAGGAAATTTTAACTATTTTACAAGCAACAAACAACACGATGACAACAAAAAGTGCCAAGGCGAAGTAAAGCGAGAATATTATTTTTGCGTAACTTGCCAATATCCCAACCCCGTTTGCCCCGATGGTGGAGGCGATGGCGGCAAAAATACCCAGAGGCGCAAAGTACATAACGTACTCGGTGAATTTGAACATTACTTCGGATAGCGAATTTAGAACATCCAAAACAGGTTTTGCTCTTTGTCCGACCGCGCATATTGCGAGCGCGAAGAATATTGAAAAGACAACAATCTGAAGCAGGTTTCCTTCGGCCATTGATTGAACTATGCTGGTTGGAAAAATATTCACTATCATTTCCGTTACGGAGTTATGAACATTGACAGTCGCCATTTCGGCGGCTGCCTTTAAACTATCAGGATTGACAATGACACCAAAACCTTCACCGGGCTTAAAAATATTCCCAACAGCTAAGCCAATTATCAAGGCAAGGGTTGTAACCACTTCAAAATAAATGAGAGTTTTTAATCCTATCTTGCCTATGCTTTTGATATCACCGTGTCCGGCTACGCCGACTACCAGTGTCGCAAAAAGTAACGGAGCTATAATCATTTTAACCATTTTTAGAAAAATAATGGCAATCGGATGCAGTCTTTGTGCAAAGTCAGGGGCAAGCCATCCTACGAAAACTCCGAGAACTAATGCAATAAATATCATTATTGTAAGTTTTGAATTCTTCAACTTGTTTCTCTTCTTTCTTTAAAACAGGTGTATTCATCTCAAATTAAGGGCTTAAAATATTATAAAACAAAAATAGCTCAAAATATAGCAAAATAGAAAATATTTATAATTTTATAACACTAATAGCCAACTCTACCATAATAAAGACTGATGCACAAACCCAAAAAAACAAAAAAATAACCTCACATCATTTTATGTGAGGTTATTACCCAACTCAAGCGATTTTGCTTTCAACTTTTCGTAAGTGCAATCGTTTTCAATAACGTAATCCCAGTCTTTAATGTTGTCCAAGCCGACTTCTGTAATATCATCTTCGCCAACAAGCTCACCGCGTGTGGCTCTCGTTTCTCTGGAAGCTTCGACCCGTATGGTTATGGCTCCAGCCTTTTTAAAAACTTCGTATTCGTGAGGCACTCGAACATCTGTGACCATTATTTTGCCAGGTTGGGATATGATTTTTTTAAGCCAATAATCGGGGTCTTGGCTTCTGCCCCAGTTGCCCAAATCTATTAACCCTTGGCGGTATATTGGCTTGTTTTTTTCAATTTCCTCGTAGGTTATGCCTTTTTGTTTTCCATATTCAAGCTTGATGACATCGCCCATAGCAAAGCGCCTGTAATCAGACATTTTGTCGAGCAATATTTTTGCAACTGTGTCTTTACCCGAATACTGTTTTCCTGAAAATATTATGATTTTGTCTGCCACAGTTTCCCCCTTGTTTAGATAAAGGTTAATAGTAAATGGTAAATGGAATTTTTGTGCCCCTCTATTTACCGTTTACTATTTTCTATTTACTTACCCTATAACAATAATTCAAATGAGGCAAGCCTGTCAAATAAGTTAATATTTTCGGCCTATTTCATTGCAATTTAATTTTGTTACTATTATAATAGTAAGGTTATAAAAAAAAGAGTGTATAGTATACGCTAGTTAGGAAGAATATGGCTGAAGTACTAACTTTTCAGGAACTAATTTTAAATTTATCAAAGTTTTGGTCCGATTACGGATGCATAATTCAGCAACCTTACGATATAGAAAAAGGTGCTTCAACAATGAATCCTGCGACTTTTTTACGTTCTTTAGGGCCTGAGCCGTGGAATACTGCTATGGTTGAACCTTGTAGAAGACCGACTGACGCAAGATATGGCGAAAATCCAAATAGACTTGGCCATTATTTTCAGTATCAAGTTCTCTTGAAACCGTCTCCTGACAATGCTCAGGAACTTTACTTAAAAAGTTTAGAGGCGATGGGAATTGACCTTTCAAAACACGATGTTAGGTTTGTCGAAGACAACTGGGAATCTCCTACGTTGGGTGCGGCGGGTGTTGGCTGGGAAGTTTGGCTTGACGGGATGGAAATCACTCAATTTACATATTTCCAACAGGTTGGTGGACTTGAAATCCGCCCTGTTGCATTAGAACTGACTTACGGGTTGGAAAGAATTGCTATGTACTTACAGAACGTAAATTCTGTGTACGACGTGATGTGGAACAAAGATTTAAACTACGGAGAAATCTACTTGCAGAACGAAATTGAGCAATCAAAGTACAATTTCGAGGTTTCCTCGGCTGATTCTCTGTTCAAAATGTTTGATTTATACCAAAAAGAAGTCGACAATTGTATTGGCGAGAAGTTGGTTTTGCCAGCTTATGATTACGTGTTGAAATGCTCACATACTTTTAATCTTCTTGATGCAAGAGGGGTTATAAGCAAGGACGAGAGAATAAATTTTATAAATAGAGTAAGAACGATGGCTTCGACTGTCGCCAAATTATATGTGGTACAGAGAGAAAACTTAGGTTTCCCGCTCTGTAAATCAGAAAAAATTGGAGCAGTATAAATGACGAAAAACGCGCACAGAGCTAGTTTATCAAAAGAATTTTTGAGAAACATAGTTAAGACCAAAAACCCCGATGAAATGTTGGCAGATGCAAAAAAAGAAGGCCTTGAAAAAACATTAGGCGTATGGGATTTGATAATCCTTGGTATCGGTGCGATTATTGGCTCTGGTATTTTTGCCGTAGTCGGAATAGCCGCAGCTGGTGGTTCTGAAAGCGTTGGAGCTGGTCCTGCGCTCGTGGTTTCAATGGTTGTTGCAGCTTTTGCTTGCGTGTTCTCGGCGTTGTGTTATTCTGAATTTGCTGCGATGATTCCCGTTGCAGGTGGGGCTTATACCTACACTTTTGCGACATTGGGCGAATTCGCTGCTTGGATGATTGGCTGGATTTTAATGCTTGAGTACGCCATCGGTTATATTGCGGTTGCTTGCGCTTGGTCCAATCACTTGATGCAACTTTTAAAAGGGCTGACATTTTTGCCGTCTTGGCTCACAGCTCCGCCGGTTTGGCTTGTAAATGATTTGAGATCTTCTACTAAAATATTGACTGATAGCGGCCTTGACCCTAGTTTAGTCCTTCCTACTATTGCGGGAATTCCTATTAGTATTAACTTACCGGCGATTTTCATCGTCGTTGCGATAACGATGCTTTTGATTAAAGGAACAAAGGATTCTACAAAAATGGCCGGCGTTATGGTAGTTGTAAAACTTTCCGTAATTGCCTTATTCCTCCTTGTCGGGGCTTTTTACGTGAAACCTGCAAACTGGGTTCCATTCGCTCCTAACGGTTTTGAAGGGGTGTTTATGGGTGCGTTCGTAATATTCTTTGCCTATATCGGCTTCGATGCGCTTGCGACTACCGCTGAAGAGTGCAAAAATCCACAAAAAGATTTACCGATAGGGATTATCGGCTCTTTGATTATAACAACTATTATTTATGTGTTAGTTGCACTTGTTCTTACTGGAATGCAGCCTACCAGCGGCGCAGTCGCTGTCCCACTAGAATTTCTAAAGGCTCCTATGGCTTACGTTATGACGGTTGCTGGACAAAATTGGGCGGCTGGGCTTATTTCGATAGGTTCGCTTGCGGGATTAACTTCTGTTCTTTTGGTTTTGCAGATGGCTGCAACAAGAATTTTATACGCGATGAGCCGAGACAATTTCTTGCCTAAAAAATTACAAAAACTTCACCCTAAATACCACACCCCGCATGTTTTGACTTGGACTGTCGGGATTGTTTGTATCTTGGGGACTTTGACTTTGGACTTGAACGTAGCTGCGGAGCTCTGTAATTTCGGAACTTTTACATCGTTTATCGTTGTCTGCGTGGCAATTTTAATCCTTAGAAAAACAGATCCTGACCGTCATCGGCCTTTCAAGGTTCCTTTCTCTCCGTTTTTCCCTGTGATGGGGATAATTTGCTGTGGCGGGCTGATGATTTATTCAATGCAGTTTTTAACAACCTCCGCGATACTTTTCCCAATATGGGTTGGTTTCGGAGCGTTGATATACTTCCACTACGGATACAAAAAGAACAGAAAATTAGAGATTGCTAATAAGAAAATCGAAATGGAAGCTGAAACTGCTTCTGATGAAGAAGTACCATCTTTACCGAGCTTGGAAAGCAATCCGAGCACCTAGTACGGCGCATTGCATTGCAATAGTTAGACTGCCATTGAGCATGATAGAAAGATAAAGAATTAAGAAGAATGAAAAATAACCAATTTATACTAAAAATTAAACATGTATTTAAAAAAGCATTCAAGACGAAGAGCCCGGACGAATTAATTGCGACCGGTAGCAAATCCGAGTTGAGTAAGACTTTGAACGTAATGGATTTGATTATCATAGGTATAGGTGCGGTTATTGGTACCGGAATTTTCACGATTGTGGGAATTGCGGCTCAAGGGGGGCCTGAAGGCGTTGGCGCCGGCCCTGCGCTTGTTATATCAATGGTAATTGCCGCATTTGCTTGTGTTTTCGCCGCGTTATGTTATTCTGAATTTGCCTCAATGATTCCTGTCGCAGGAAGTGCTTACACCTACACTTACGCCACGATGGGCGAATTTGCAGCTTGGATGGTTGGTTGGATACTTATGTTGGAGTACGCAATCGGAAATATTACTGTTGCTAGTGCTTGGACAGGTTATTTATTTCAATTATTAAAAGGGTTTTCTAACGTTTTACCGGCTTGGCTGGTAAATCCTCCGATTTGGCTTATAAACGACTATCGCTCTGCGACGATTATCTGCCAGAGAGACCACTTAGACCCGAATGTGGTGATTCCGCATTTGTTTGGGGTTATTCCTATTTCTATAAACATTCCGGCTATATTTATAGTCCTTTTGCTAACTATGGTTTTGATTAAAGGGGTCAAAGAATCCACCAAGATGGCAGGCGTGATGGTTGCGATAAATCTTCTTGTTATATTTTCTTTTATAGCCGTAGGTGTGTTTTATGTTAAACCTGAAAACTGGGTGCCTTTTGCTCCTAACGGTTTTGACGGTGTCTTTATGGGCGCATTTTTGATATTTTTTGCTTATATAGGTTTTGATGCTATTTCAACTACAGCAGAGGAAACAAAAAATCCTCAAAGAGATTTGCCGATAGGTATTTTGGGGACTTTGCTTATCTGTACTATTTTGTATATAGTTGTGGCACTTGTTTTAACAGGGATGATTCCTTTTGGACAGATTGATTTCCAGGCTCCAATTGCTCATGCTATGAGATTTGTGGGTCAAGATAGGCTTGCAGGATTTATTTCAGTCGGTGCATTGGCTGGTTTGACTTCTGTGCTGCTAATTTATCAATTGGGAACTACAAGAATTTTGTACGCGATGACCAGAGACGGGTTTTTGCCAAAATCAATGAAAAAAATACACAAAAAATACCACACCCCTCACGTGTTAACTTGGATTTCCGGTATCATTGTAATTATCGGCTCCCTGTTTATGGATATTAACATTTCAGCTGAACTTTGTAACTTCGGGACGTTCACATCTTTTATAATCGTTTGTGTGGCAGTGTTGATTTTGAGAAAAACCGATCCTGATCGTCATAGACCTTTTAGAGTACCGTTCTCCCCACTTTTCCCTATTTTGGGAATAGTCACCTGCGGCGGACTGATGATTTATTCAATGCAAAGCTTGAAAACTTCTTCAATTCTCTTCCCGCTGTGGCTTTTGATTGGGTTTATGATTTACGTTTCTTACGGGTATAATAAGCAGAGAAAAAGCGAAAAGGAAAATTTGTTGGCTAATGATGCGTCTGAAAACGGCCCATCTGAATCCCCGCAGGAAAAAGAAGTGGTGTAAAAAACGTCATTGCGAGACATCAGAACATCGGCCTTCGCATAGGAAGCACACCGAAGCAATCTCCCCGAATCACACGATGACGTTATATTTGTCTATTACAAACCTGACAATCTGCTAACGATAATCGCCGGAACCCTAGGGTCCAAAGCGTTTGGCAGAATGTTTGTTGTGCTTAAATCCTCATCCTTGATTAAAGATGCAATTGCCAGAGCACACTCGAGTTTTATCGAGTCGGTAACCTTTTTGATGCCATATGTCAGCAATCCTTGAAACAGCCCTGGAAAAGCCAGTGAGTTGTTAATCTGGTTGTCAAAGTCGCTTCTTCCTGTTGCAATTATATACGCGCCAGCATTTTTGGCCTCATCGGGCATAATTTCAGGGGTTGGGTTTGCCAAAGCAAAAATTATCGGGTTTTTGTTCATCTTTTTTATAAATTCGGGCTTTAACACTCCGGCAGCTGAAAGTCCGATAAATACGTCGGCGTCATTAAGAGCGTCTGAAAGTGTGCCATTGATTTCTTTTTTGTTTGTGACTATTGCGAGTTCTTCCAAATAAGGGTCATTCTCTGGTCTGTTTTTACAAACTACCCCGTCTTTGTCAACGTGGATTATCTCAGCCATTCCGGCTTTTAATAAAAGCTTAGAAACGGCTTGAGCCGCTGCTCCAGCTCCTGAAATTACTATTTTAACATTGGTTATTTCTTTTTTAGCTACAGAAAGCGCATTTATTAGTGCTGCCAAAACCACTATTGCAGTTCCGTGTTGGTCGTCGTGGAAGACTGGTATATCAAGGGTTTCAATCAAAGTTTTTTCGATATCGAAGCATCTTGGTGCTGAAATGTCTTCCAAGTTTATTCCAGAAAAAGAATTTTTTAACGATTGGACGATTTTTATAATTTCCTCAGATTTTTGGGTTTTCAGGCACAAGGACATTGCATTCACTCCGCCAAGAGCCTTAAATATAACCGCTTTGCCTTCCATTACCGGGATTGCTGCTTCCGCACCGATGTTTCCGAACCCTAACACAGCTGATCCTTCTGAAACTATAGCAACCGGTTTTTGGTGGCTTTCAGTGGCTAATTCCGTCTCGACTACTCCGCCAGCCATTTCTCTCAATTGCAGTGCCTGTTGCTTAAAGTCGCCAGTCAATTTGCCCAATTCAAACATGAAAATGTTTTTTGAGAACGGGTGGAAAAAGTCTTTTATGTCGACGCCTGATTTTTTCAATACTGGGATTTCGACCTCAAAATAGATGTTTTCGACTTCTTCCGAAATCAAAGTCAAATCAATTCCGCAGAAATTCGGGTAAATATTTTCAACAACGAGTTTTAAATCTTCCGGTGTTACTTCAAGAGGGTAAGCGTCAATATTCAAAGTGCTTTTTAAAAATATCGCCCTTTTTAATGATTTTTGGTAGTCAAAAGACAAAACCCCAACCGAGTTTTCCCTGTTTGTATATTTGTAGGACAAGCCGTCGTTTTCTTTGATTTCCATACAAGAATGGCCCACGCCCGGGGTGTAAATCAAGGACAAAACTTCTAAACTGTCTGGTTCGATTTTTGGTATAAAATTTATTGATTGATATTGCATGTTTCCTCCTGTGTTGTTGGTGCGTGTGACGTACCCTACTTTGTTAATACGTCATTGCGAGACATTATTTATCGGATGGGAAATGAATAGCCCACCGAAGCAATCTCCCCCGAGTCTTGAGGAGATTGCTTCGGGTCTTTAAATATTTTGACCTACAAGATTTATGCCTCGCAATGACGTGGGTCTTGTCAACTTTAATTCTACCAAGAACAAATTTTCTGCACAATGTAAAGGATTGTAAAAACGAATTTTAAACATCCAAAACCCAGTCACAACGAGAACAGAACAGAACAGAACAGAACAGAAAGAAAACCCAATGGCAATTTTTTTATTCAGCGTTCTTGTATAAAATGTATATGATAAAAAAAGGAGAAAAAATGCAAATACCTAAAATAAATCATTCTAATTGTTCAAAAAATTCTTTTGATTCAACATCTTTTAATGGAACTTCTATTGTAAAAAAATCACTATTCGAAAAAGATTCTATTTTATTTGATAAATTCATAAATGCAACAGTACAGTATGGTGTTGGATATGATCCTGCAAGTAAAGCTCATATTATAAAAGTCAATTCCCAAAACGATATAGAGGTTTTTGCAAAATTAAAAAATCTTGGTTTGAAAATTAAAGCAGTGATAGCAGAATAGAGTGGGATTACTATCCCACCATCATAAAGTGAGTTCTAACTGTTTGCTTCTTTCAAAGTGTTTTCTCAAAAAAGTTTTTCTGTGGATTGGGGTAATCCCGAATTCATCAATTGCTGCAAGGTGACCTTTCGTTAAATAGCCGGCATTGTTTTTCCAGTTGTATTGAGGGAATTTTGCGTCCAATTCCTGCATGTATCTGTCTCTAGAAACCTTCGCCAAGATGCTCGCCGCTGCTATACTTGCCGATTTTGAATCGCCTTTGATTACAAATTCTTGAGGGCAGTCAAATTGCTTGATTAATTTGTTCCCATCGACCAGAACTAAAATATTATCCTGTATTATACGTCGCCCTGAACTTGTTTCAGGGTCGCAAGGTCGTTTGCTGGTGAGATCCTGAAACAAGTTCAGGATGACGTCCGAGGAGTTGATTTGTTTAATAACATTCTCGCACGCCAGCTTCATCGCTTTTAGGGAAGCTTTGAGGATGTTAATTTCTTCTATTTCAGCTACTTCAATGCAGACGGTCGAGTGGATGGAGTTTTTTATAATAACTTCAAAAAGTTCTTCTCTGACCTTTTTTGAGAGTTTTTTTGAGTCGTTTAAGGCAGAAAGCTTTTCTATAAGTTTTTTATCCAAAGAGGTAAAACAAACGGCAGACGCGAAAACTCCGCCAGCTCCAGGGCCTCGGCCGGCTTCGTCTGTGCCGATGATAATTACGTCATTGCGAACACAGTCAGGCAACTCAACTCCATTTTCTTGGATTGCCGCGTCGATTCTCTCCTCGCGATGACGGTTTTTATCAAAATCAAATAAATTTTTGTTATTCTTCAAGCTCATCTAAAATGAATTTCCCCATTTTGCCGTTACGGAAATCTAGTAAAATAAAAGCTGCAGTCCGCTCTATGTCAGGCATTGCGCCTAGCATTATCCAGTTTCTGCTTCTGGCTATGTTTTCTATCGTCAATTCTTCGTCTTCAGCCAAGTTGTACTGGGTTTTAACTCTGTCGCTGTATTTTTTAGAAAGGAGCAAAAGCAAATCTGCCGCTACCAATTCGTTAGAATAGGCGTTTTCGGAGATAGAATTCACAAACGCAAGCCTTTTAGCTCTATCTTGGTTTTCTTGTTTCATCGGGATTATCCCTGGAGTGTCAAGAAGGTCGAGTTTTGGGTTAATTCTTACCCACTGTTGCTGTCTTGTAACCCCTGCTTTTGCTCCGATTTTAGTTTTGGAAGTTTTGGTTAATTTGTTTATAATGCTCGATTTACCAACGTTTGGCATGCCGACGACCATAACTCTGACTGAACGTCTGAGAAGCCCTTTTCGGATTAAAGTCTGCATTTTAGGCTCGCCCAATTCTAGTGCTTTATTGATAATTTTGCTGAAATCCCTTGAATTTTTGGCATCAGCTGTTAATACCGGACATCCGGAAAGTGCCTCAATGTGCGCAATCCATTTTTTGACTTCTTTTTCTTCAGCCAAATCTATTTTATTCAAGACAATTAGACGAGGTTTTTCGCCTAATAATTTTTCAATATCTTTGTAACAACTGCTAAGTGGAATTCGGGCGTCAAGTACTTCTATCACTACGTCTACAAGGCTAATTTTTTCTTTTAGTTTTTTTTCAGCCTTTGCGATATGCCCCGGATACCAATGAATATGCCCGTGAATTATATCCGGGCATGTTTCATTTCTATTATCGTTTTGGGATTTGCCATTGTGATCCATCTAAAAGATCCTTTGCAAATTAACGTTTTTCAATTTTTTCCTTAATACGTGTAGCTTTACCAGAAAGATCTCTCAAGTAATATAGTTTTGCACGTCTAACGTCACCGCGTTTAAGGATAGCGATTTTCTCTACTCTTGGGGAGAAAATTGGGAATACACGCTCAACACCAACACCTTGGAATACTTTTCTTACGGTGATAGTTTTGTTTGAGCCACATCCGTGTTTTTTGATAATTGTTCCTTCAAATGCTTGGGTTCTTTCTTTCGCGCCTTCGATAATTCTAACGAAAACTTTTACAGTGTCCCCAGGATTCAATTCCGGAAGTTCTTTATCCAAATATTGTTTTTCTAATTCTCTAATAATAGGGTTCATTTTGTTCTTCCTTTACATTTATAACTAGTGTTTTATTTTATCTGGCACCGCCAGTTGGGTTTCCATGTTACGAGTATAAAACTCAGTATTATTATTCTATTTTAAAAACAACTGAAAATCAACTAGCTGGTTAAGAATTGTTTATTTATATTTCGTCGATTATTTCGATTGTGTATTCGTTGGTAATTTCTTCCTTTGCCACGACTTTTATATTGTGGATAAACTGTGAGAGCATTAAAAAGGCCATGTGTCTTACTTCTATTGGCGCAAAAATTACCAGATTGCTCAAATCCAGTTCGTTAATTTTCGCTTTTTTCAAAATTGAAGTGGCAATTTTTCCGATTTTCGACCCTTCTATTTTCACGATATTGCTGTCTGCTTCTATCTGCCCAAAAAGGTTTTTGTATGTTTTTTCAGAAAGCGCAAATGCTTGAACTACATTGTCCTCATTTGCTACTTTTTTGCTTATATATCTGGCAAGCGACAATCTAACCTTGTCTAGCAGATCTTCTTTGGAAGCTTCATCAGAGAAATCGTTTATTTTTTCAAAGATAAAAACGATATCTTTTATGGAAATTTCTTCTCTCAACAAACTTGCCAAGATGTATCTCAGTTCGGCAATAGAAATAAAATCGGGGAAGATGTTTTCGATTAAAAACATGTTCTGTTCACTAACGAGTTCTATGTATTTGTTGATGTCTGAATAATCCAACAATTCGTCGATGTATTTTATCGATGAATGCTCAAGCAACCTTGCGATGAATTCAGCAGCCGTGAGCCCCTTTTGCCAAAAAGCCTTTGTCTTCTTTTCTTCAATCCAGACAATTTTGTCTCCTGTTATTTCATCAATATTATAAATAGCGTCTTTTTGTTTTTTTGCTAATTTCAAATCGTCCTCGAAGAACATCAAAAAATTTGGGTAAGCTAATGAGGTGTAAACCTCTAGCCCTCTGATTAGTACCCGAAATTCGTACGGGTTTAATTTGTCGTCGTCTTCAAACGTTATTTTCGGGATGACGTAGCCTAAATTTTCAGCCAATTTTTGTCTCACGTTAACAGTTTCGGAGATTAAATTCGCTTCCATATCAGGGTTTACAAGGTCCAAAATCTCTTCACTCATATGAATGGATAATTTGTCCTGCTTTAGTTTTGAGTACATTGCTTCGGGCGAAATAGTTTTGATTAATTTCTGTCTAAGTTCGTCCAGTTCTCTCAATCCTTTTGACATTTCTTCGTTTAAATGCTTGCGATTTTTCGGCGCAGGCGTTCCTGCCGTTGCTTCTGACGGCGTATCCGATTGGTCTTCGAGCTGGGTTTTTATTTTATTTATTTTTTTTCGTTGTTCTTTAATTTTAGCCTGAAGTTCTTTGCATGTTTCATAAGGCGAATGCTGCGAGGAAAGCATTTTTTCCATCTGGCTTTTGAACGTGGTTATGTTTACCACGTCTTCTTCTTGAAATTCGTTTTCATCGGTATTTTCTGAGACAAAAATGCAGTTGAACTGGAAGCCGTCGTCGTTTTCAACTTCGTGCATGCTGTATAAATCCCAACCTGCATTAGACATTTCGTTCAACAGGTTTTCCAGCGCCTTTGTGTTTTCGCTCTGCACTGATTTTATAATGTACTGCAATCTGTTTTCTTTAAGCATTTTTCGTCCTACTTTCTGGTGCAGCAAACGCACCCATTATAATTTTGGTTTATCGCGTCAACTGTGAGACCTAGGTCTTCAATTCCAGCAATAATTAGCCTGTGAACAGAACCTCAGAAATCGGATAATCAACTCGCAGGCAAATATTGTTTTTCCACAATAAATTCTCGAATTTTCTCAACCATGTAATCAAGTTGCTGCTTCTCCAAGCCTGGCCAAACGCCAATCCAGAAGGTTGAATTCATTACAGTGTCTGTGTTTGGTAGCATTTGATAATGTTCTTCAGTGAGGTATTTTGAATTCAATAACCCGGAATTTTTTATACGGAGCTCGATTTCGTTTTCGACGTAAGCCGGCTGTCTAAGCAGATTTCCAGCGAAAAGTTGCCTTGTTCCTATTTTATTATCTTCCAAGAATTTAACCAAATCGATTTTTTTGAAAGGGGCTTCGTCTTTTACGGTCAGCGTGAAGCCAAACCAAGACGGGCTGACCTTTTGACCCAAAGTAGGAAGCATTAGATAGTTTTCAAATTGTTTTAAATTTTCATACAAGTAGTCAAAGTTTTCATTTCTTTTCGCGATAAACCCTTCTATTCTATCCAATTGAGCAAGCCCACAGGCCGCCTGCCAGTCGGATATTTTTAAATTGTACCCAAGGTGTGAATAGGTGTATTTGTGGTCGTAGCCGTGCGGCAGATTACCCATTTGCATGTTGAATCGCTGTTTGCAGGAATCGTCTTTCCCAGGCGGGCACCAGCAGTCACGCCCCCAGTCTCTGAATGACATTATGATGCGGTACAAGTTTGAGTCATTAGTGCACAAAGCGCCACCTTCGCCCATAGTAATGTGGTGGGCTGGGTAAAAACTGAAGGTTCCTATGTGGCCGAATGTTCCGACGTATTTATCGTCAAATTTTGCACCCAAGGCATCGCAGCTGTCTTCGATTAGCCATAAATCGTGTTTCGAACAAAGTTCTGCTATTTTGTCCAGCTCAAAAACGTTCCCGAGCGTGTGCGCGACGAAAATCGCCTTTGTTTTTGGAGTTAGTGCTTCTTCGATTTGTTGAAGGTTTATATTGTAATTTCCAAGTTCAACGTCCACAAAAACCGGAATCAAGCCGTTTTGCACAATCGGATTTACGGTAGTTGGAAAGCCAGCGGCAACGGTGATGACTTCATCCCCTTTTTTGATGGCTTTTTCACCGAGCTTATATGACGTCAAAGCAGTCATTGCAAGCAAGTTGGCGGATGAGCCAGAGGTTGTTGTCAAAACATATTTTGAGCCCAAAAATTGGGCGAATTTTTTTTCGAATTGGTCGTTGAACCTACCGGTAGTAAGCCACATATCCAAAGACGCGTCAATCATATTGCACAGTTCGTTTTCGCCCAGAACTTTCCCTGATACTGAAACGTAGGCTCCTTTTTTTTTGTCAGGTTGTGCGAGTCTGTAATATATTCTTGACCAGGATTTTATCCCTTCTCTAACTATTTGCGCTAATTTTTGTCTCATTTATGGTTCCTTTATAATTTATTCTGTCTTGGTAATTTTGAATTTGTTCGATAGTAAATTCAAGCATTCCTTCAATTTCATCTTCGTCAGTGTAGAATTTTTTGTACCAATCAACTGTCGTCTTTATGGCCTCATCAGCGGTGTAGACTGGCATCCAGCCAAGTATATCTTTTGCTTTTTCGATATTAAGCATCAAAAGCCCAGCTTCGTGCAAGTTGTCCGCTTTTTGTACCACAACTTCACCCCTGTCGTAATTCTCTACAACTTTTTTTGCAACTTCAGCAACCGTCAAAACGCTTTCCGGTTTTGGTCCGAAATTAAAACCTTCGGCGTATTTGTCACCATATTCAAGGAGTTTTTGTCCCAGTAATAAGTACCCGGAAAGAGGCTCCAAGACGTGTTGCCAAGGTCTTACAGCTATTGGATTTCTTATTTCTATAGGTTTGTTTTCATTTATAAATTTAATACAATCAGGAATTAATCTGTCCATAGCCCAATCACCACCACCGATAACGTTACCGGCACGAGCTGTAGCCATCGCGTAATGTTTTCCGTTCTGCAAAAAAGAACGACGGTAAGATGCTGACATAATCTCAACGCAGCCTTTTGAAGATGAGTACATATCGTGTCCGCCCATTGGCTCATCTTCCTCGTATCCTCGGTCAATTTCCTTGTTTTCGTAACATTTGTCTGTAGTTACATTAACAAAAGCTTTTACGCTTGGGCATAATCTCGCTGCCTCCAGCACATTCAGGGTGCCGATGACGTTTGTTTCGTATGTGTTTACTGGTTCCAAATACGAAAGCCTAACCAGCGGTTGCGCTGCGAGGTGAAAAACTATTTCAGGTTTATGGTCAAGAAAAACCTTGCCGAGTTGTTCTTTATCTCTTATATCACCAAAAATGCTTGTGCATTTTGTTCTTAAATTAAGAACATTCGATAGCGCAGGGTCAGTATTTGGAGGAAGTGAATAGCCAACGACATCAGCTCCTAGCAAATTAAGCCAAAGCGTCAACCAGCTGCCTTTAAATCCGGTATGTCCGGTCACTAAAACTTTTTTGTTTTTATAAATATTATTAAACATTAGCGTGTTCCGTGTCTTTCAACCATAGCGCCCAAGGGGCTTTATTTTTTATCCATAAATCGGTTAGGTCATTCTTGTCTCTAAGTGTGTCCATTGCCCGCCAGAATCCATTGTGCTTGAATGCACTTAATTGACCGTGTTTTGCTAAATTTTCTAGTGGTTCGCGTTCCCAAATGGCACTGTTTTCTTGGCTTATATAGTCAAAAACCTCTGGTTCTAGGACAAAAAATCCGCCATTAATCCAAGCTCCGTCGCCCTTTGGTTTTTCCATAAATGATGAAATAGTTCCGTCTTTTTCAATATCTATTGCACCAAATTTTCCCGATGGTTGAATAGTTGTAAGGGTGGCAAGCTTTCCTGATTTTTTGTGAAAATCAATCAATTCTGGGATGTTGACGTCAGAAAGGCCATCGCCGTAGGTTAGCATAAAAGTTTCGTTTCCGATGTATTCTTGTGCTTTTTTAATTCGTCCACCAGTCATTGTGTCTTGCCCGGTGTATAGCATAGTCACTTTCCAAGGCTCATTTCGGTGTTGATGAATCTCGACCGAGTTGTTTTTCATATCAACTGTAATATCAGAATATCTAGCGTAGTAATTTATAAAATAATCTTTTATCACCTGAGACTTATAGCCCGTTAGAATCACGAATTCATTAAATCCGAAATGGGAATAGGTTTTCATTATGTGCCAAAGAATTGGACGTCCTCCGATTTCAACCATGGGTTTTGGTTTCAAATCGGTTTCTTCGCTTAATCTTGTTCCTAGGCCACCGGCTAAAATTACTACTTTCATATTAAGACCTCTTTATCTTATTCTTATATTCTTTTATTCTATCATAAGTGAGGTCTATGTACAAATATTAGACCCTAATTTTTACCCAGTTGCCAGGTACGACGCTTTTATAATCAACTTTTGCAATGTCTGTGTACCATTTTTTTGGCGCTACTACTATTTTGTCCGGGTTTTGATTGAGCCAGGCAGCCCACCAAGAAAAACTCGAATTGGCCACGATATTGTGCTTACAATTTTGCATAAAGTACAAATCTTCTTGCCAGTTTGATGTATTTGGTAAAACGACAGGTTCATCAAATTTGAAATTTTCTTTTACCCACTCGATGTCGTCTGAAAAAATATAGAAAATTGGGTTTTCTACATTTTTTTTCATATATTGAATGGCGTCTTTATAATATTGCATCGAGCAGACGTTGTGAACTTTAGCAGTTTCGGGGTTCTCTATGTAATCTTTGCAGCGAACACTGATGCTGACGGCATTTGTTTGTTTTATTTCATCCAAAATCGGCTGGTTTTTAATGAAATCCAAATTTTTAAAAGTGAAATCTTTTCTTATGACATCTGAAACGGTTTTAAAATATTTTTCACTCTGCCAAAAGCCTTGAAGATAGGCTGAATTTTTTATTTTTAAAACTTCGGGCATGAATTTGCCTCGTTTTTCCTTAAAATAAGTTCTTTTGAAAACCCTTTTTCTCTTAAGTTGCGTAATTTCATCGTCGCAGGCAAAATTTTCTTCAATATTGAAGTTGTTTAGATCATAACCTCTGAAGGTATAGCTTATAAGTTCATTTATGTCAAAACTCAATTCGAGGTTGTTATTTATTGCTATTGCTTTTGCAACCGCATATTGGAAAAATTGATTTCCCAACCCACCGTTTAGTTGTGTGATTATTTTGTTCATAAAATAATTTTATCATGAAAAAACTGAGTACTATCAGGTTGACTTTGCGAAATTTAAATTATAGTATTGTTGTACCGTTAGCTTTTAAGGGGATCTATTTTGTCTAAACGTAAAATTAATGTATTGGTGCCGGTTTACAATACTCAGGAAACCTATTTGAGAGAAGCTATAGAAAGTATTCTCAATCAAAGCTACACGGATTTTGATTTAATTATTGTAAACGACGGTTCGACAAATAACGCCGAAGAGGTAATTTTGTCCTACAATGACGACAGAATCAAATATTTTTTAAATGGCACAAACTTAGGCTTGCCCAAAACAAGAAACAAGCTCTTGGAGTTGGCAGATTGCGAATTAATTGCATTTATGGATTCAGATGACGTCTCCAATCCTGACAGATTTGCAAAACAGGTAGACTTTTTTGATAAAAACCAGCATGTCGGCGTTCTTGGAAGCTGGTTTCAGATTTTTCCAAACAGAGGGGTCGCTGATTATCCGGCTGATGATGCTACGATAAAAAAGCAACTGCTATTTGAATGCTCGGCTATCGGTAATTCAACTGCTATGATTCGAGGTTCTCTGGTAAAAGAGCACAATTTGAAATATGACGAAAGTTACAAAAGTGCAGAAGACTACGCGTTTTGGCTTTCACTGGTAGATAAAACTACCTTTGCAAATATCCCTGAAGTTTTGGTGAATTACCGCTGGCACACGGAGAATATCTCCAAAACTGACGGCACAACTGTCAGCATAAATGCTCAAAAAGCAATGATTGAGGCGCAATCGAAAATTTTCAATATCGAAGGCCGAGATGTTATTGAGATGATTGAAAAACTAAAAAATAATCAAAAAATTTCATCAAAAGAGCTTTTTAAACTTCTTGAATTTGCAGCAAGGGTAAAAAAGAATATCAAAGCCTCCGATTTTGCTGATTGTAAGTATCAATTTAACCATGATTTTTATAAGCTGGCGCTAAAAAAATGTAAAAAAGATTTGTTGTATTTTAAAATATTATTTATGAGGGGTTCTATATGAAAATAGCAATTTTATACATCGGTACCGGGCATTACACAATTTTTTGGGATGAATTTTTCAATTCCTGCGAGAAAAACTTCATCACAGATGCCCAGAAGCATTATTTTTTCTTCACCGATAGTAATGATTTTCATTCAGACGAAAAAACTACCATCGTGCCGCAGGAAAATCTAGGCTGGCCTTTAATTACCTGTCTTCGATACAAAATTTTGAACAAGGTCAAAGAGCAGCTGAAAGATTACGACTACGTGTTTTTCTTCAACGGCAACATGGAATTTGTGAGAAATGTTACAAAAGAGGAATTTTTACCGACAGAAGAAGAAGGCTTCATAGTTGCCCCGCTACATTCTGGAAACAAACGTATGAACTCCAATTACGAGTTCGAGTACGAAAGAAATCCCAATTCAACTTCATATATACCTTACGGCGAAGGTGAAAAATACTATCACGCTGGGATTTTGGGTGGAAGAACAAAGGAGTTTTTAGAACTGTTGAATGTTTGCGGAAAAATGATGGACGACGATTTGAAAAACAATATCATTCCAAAGTTTCACGATGAAAGCGTTTTTAACAAATACATCCAAACCAGACCCTACAAAACCCTCAGTAACTATTACATCCATCCGGTTCATGGAAAACCGTTTGTTGCTTTTAATTCAAAAGTGAAAATAATTCAAAGAGACAAGGCCAGACTCAAATACGGCGGGCATGCCTATTTAAGGGGCGAAACTGACAAAAAAATTACCGTTTCGAAGTACTTGAAGGAAAAATTTTCCCAATATCTTAAAGCTAAATTTAAATAATTAAACTCTTCATACCGTTTTGGATGGATGTTTTTGGCAAAATTCCCAGCAATTTTTGACATTTTTTGTTGTCTAGGATGCTGTGCTTTATATCTCCAAGGCGTTCTTCCATATGTTTTGGTGGTTTTTGGTAGCCGTATTTTTGTGCCATTAGTTCAAATAATTTGTTGACTGAAATAGCTTTGTTCGTTGATACATTTATAATCTCGCCTGAAACATCTCTTTTTATTGCAGCAAGGCAAGCTTCGGCTATATCTGTGACGTATACGAAATCTCTTGTCTGCGTACCGTCGCCGTGTATAACTATTTCTTCGTTATTCTTCATTTTATCGGCAAAAATTGCAACAACGCCTGCTTCGCCGTGTGCTGATTGTCTTGGCCCATAGACGTTTGCAAATCTGAAAATAATGTAATCCACCCCAAAAAGTTCGGTATATTTTTCCATGGTTAATTTAGAAAGTCCATAGAAAGAAAGGCATGATGTGCTATGGGCTTCGTTGACCGGTAATTGTTCAGGAATGCCGTATACAGCGGCTGTTGAGGACACGATGAATTTTTTAACCCCGTATTTTTTGCAGAATGTCAGAAGATTTACGCTTCCGATAATATTTTCATTGGCGTCACCGACTGGGTCTTTTGTAGAAACGCTTACGCTGGCTTGTGCTGCAAAGTGGAATACGTAGTCAATTTTGTTTTCCATAAATACCGTTTCAAGTGCTTTTGAAGTGATATCAAGATTGTAAAATTTCGCTTTTTCGTTCAGATTATAATCGCTTCCAGAAGATAGGTTGTCTACAACGACAACCTCATAGCCTTTTTCTATGAGCAAATCGCATACATTTGAACCGATAAATCCTGCGCCACCTGTTATTAAAATTTTATCCACTGGTCGTAAATCCTTAATTGTTTTAGCACTCTCAAGCACCTATTATATAAGCACATTCTATATAAAAAAGTTAAAAGTGTCAAACTTGTCAATCTGTTTGGTTGTACAAAGAATTAGTCGGGGCGGAGAGTTTAAAAAAAGTTGAGTTCGTTGATAATTAGAATAAAGGAGGGTTCGTAATGAAAAAAATAGAAGTATTTGATTCTTCAATGTGTTGTTCTACGGGAATTTGTGGAAGTAGCGCCGACGAGGCTTTGGTAACATTTGCGTCCGACTTGGAGTGGCTCAAAGCACAAGGGATAGAGGTTGTAAGACACGGACTCTCTTTTGAACCCGCAGAATTTATTAAAAACGAAGCTGTCAAAGAGGTCATTTGTGCAGAGGGACGTAATTGTTTGCCGGTAATTTTCATGAATAATGAAGTGGTTTTCAAGTCGAGTTATCCAACCAGAGAAAAACTCGCCGAAATATGTAAGATTGACTATAACGACCAAGAAGCTCCGCCAGTTCACAGGGAAGAAAATTGCTGTTGCGGTATCGATTGTGATTGCGCCCATCCCAATACTCCGACAGAAAATTGCCCCATTCCCAAATGTGATTGTAAAAATGCTGCTGCTGAGGATAACTGCTGTCTCCCGCAAAATCCACCCGCATAAGTCTTGAAGGAAAACAATATGAGACTGATGCACAATTAGAGCTTGCGGAAAAACTGAAATTTTTCTCGCAATCTTCCTTGTCCGGCTTTCATCCTTCCCGCCGGCTATTCCGGATTCGGAAAGGATTTAGCATTTTTAGATTTTTTCCGCATGCTCTTAGTACATTTATATAGATAGAAACTCATTTTTCCGCTTTTTTTATGCTAAAATATCTCAAACGGCAAGTGAGGTTATAAATGAAAATTTTTAATACAATATGGTTTTGGCTGAAAGCCGCACGAGTACACACTTTGCCGATGAGCTTTATGTCTTGGCTTGTGGTGTTTTGTTGGGCTGTAAAGCAGGGCGGAAATGTTTTTTTTGGGATACTTGCGCTAATCGGAGTTGTGCTTGCACACCTTGGGGTCAATTTAATTGACGATTATTTCGATTTTAAAAGAGAAGTCGGCACGATTAAATCCTCCGACGAAAAAAAGAGTATAAAGATGCAAAAAGGTAAATGCAAATATATGATAGATGGCAAAGCCACTTTGAACCAGACCTTGTTGGTTACCTTTATCTACTTTGGACTGGCTTCGGTAATCGGACTTTTTCTTTTGATTGTCTGTGGCTGGAAGGTGGCCTTAATAGCCTTAATAGCGGCGGCATTTTGTTTGCTTTACCCTTATTTAACCTACTGGGGATTGGCTGAAATTGCAGTTGGGATGACTTTTGCGCCATTGTTGTTTGCGGGTACATCCTTTGTGATGTTAGGTTATATTTCAATAGACATAATTGTATTGTCCATATCAACAGGACTTTTGACGGTAGGGCTTTTGCATACCCACGCACTAATGGATTATGATTTTGATGTAATAGATAAAAAGAAGACGTTATGTACAATTTTAGGCAGCAAACAAAAATCCCTTGTCGCACTCGGGTTGATGATGGCCGGTGCGTACGTAAATATCGCAGTCGGCGTTTTGTTGGGGATTTATCCTTTGATTACACTTGCAACTTTTTTAACAATTCCTCTTGCTGTTGTTTTGTATAAATTGATGAAATTGAACATCGAACATCCAGAAGTCTTGCCCGAGAGAAAATCTTGGATGGGGCCGATGGAAAATTGGGAAGAAATCAAGGCAAACAACGCGCAAAGTTTTATGCTGAGATTTTATATTTCAAGAAACATTATGATGTTTTTCACCATTCTGCTCTGTGTCGGCCTGTTGATAGGGTAGAAGTGTTTTAGACCTCGCCGATTTGTTCTGAAATCGAACCGAAGAGAAAATCAAACTTTTTAACATTATTCAGCCCCAGTTCTCCAAAGATTTCCACTAATTCGTCAGCAATGGGAAAGTTTTTTGTAGATTGCGGTAGATACTTGTAGGGAGATGAATCGCCGTTGAAGACTCTTCCTATTATAGGCACAATGGTGAAAAAGAACAGTTCGTGAAAAATTTTCAGAACCCCCTTGGGTTTCCCCGTGTCTATATTGACAACCAGCCCGCCTTTTTTTGTGACCCGTTTCATTTCCAATAGACCTTGTTTTAGGTCTGACAAGTTTCGCAGTCCGAAGCTTATGAAACAGGCGTCGAATTCACCGTCTTTAAACGGCAGATTCAGGGCGTCGGCAAAAACAAAGTCAAGGTTTTTCAGGTTTTTCGCTTTGTTTTTTGCAATTTCTAACATATTCTCAGAAAAATCGACTCCGATAACTTTTCCGTCTTTAACCACATTTTTTGCCAGATAAATGGCAATATCTCCTGTTCCTGTGCATATGTCCAGCACTTTAAAGTCGGATTTTAGAGTGGCATTACAGATGGCTCTTTTTTTTATGCTCAAATGGGTGCCGAAAGTTATTAAATTATTTAATTTGTCATAATTTTTGGCAATTTCGTCGAACATTTTTTGAATGTTTTTCGTCATATTTAATTCCTGCACTGTTCTATGAGTTGCTGAAGTTCGTTGATATGGTAGTCAAACGAGGCGTACTGTTCGTACATTTTTCTGGAACACTCGCCCATCTTCGGCAAATCTTTTTTGTTTTCGATTAATTTTTCTATCGCTTTTTTCAGTGCGTCAGAATCTTCGGTCGGAACTATATAACCGTTTCCGTTACAATTTTCCTCTTCGGTTTTTGTTTGAACCATGTACTTTGCTCCGACATTTTCACTAACTATTATAGGCTTTTTGAGCATACAGGCTTCTAAGGCCACCAAAGAGCAGGATTCGTCGCGGGATGGAACTATAAAAACGCCCATTTGAGCAAATTTTTCCCATTTTGCGTTTTGGTCAGAAATTATTCCGTCAAAAAAAATGTTGTTTAAGTGTTTTGTTTCTTTTGCTATTTTTCTGTACCTTCTGCCTTTTTTCTCGCAGAAAAAGTGGAATTCACATTGTTGCTGATATTTTGAATCAAGTTTTAAAATCGCATCAACCAGAACGTCCTGTGCTTTGCATTCGCAAACATTTCCGATGAGCGCAAATTTAATTTTGTCGCCAGTGGTGGCGTTTTGTTCTTTGTAAAAATCTTCGACCCCGAGCATAATGATTTTTGAATTTGGGTTGAATTTGTCTATTACTTTTTTCGCATATTCGCTTACCACAAAGATGTTTTCAGCTTTTTTCAAAACCGATTCGAGCTTCGGGTAGTCTTTCATAAATCCCAATTCGACGTTTTGCCCTTCGTGAATCCACCAAATTGCGTCTTTATAGACATCAACGGCGGAAAAGCAGACGACGGAATTTACCACAATCTTATCAAAATTCGAAGCAACATTTTTCAAAGCTTCAGGGTTATCATTGTAAATTTCTCCACAAAGCACCTCGACCCCGATTTTTTCAAAGGCTTTTGTCAGGCTTCCGCCCTTGTAGGAGAGAACCAGTGGGCTAAAGTCGCTTTTAATAAGCTCTTTTGCTAGCCAGTACAAAACGAGCGGTGAACCTGTCGTGGTCAGCTGGTGGGAGATTAAAAGAATCTTTTTCCCCTGAGCCTTTTTTAAAAATCTCGGCAAAATCCATTTTTGCGATTGGAATGCAAAAAAATCTTTTGTTTTTCTTTTGAATTTTTTGAATAATTTTCTCATCATGGGTCCTAAAAAAATATATCTTATATGAATTTCACAAATAATACGCAATCAACGCCGAGAACTCTCTTCTCAGTCCATTTTAACGAAAATATTGCCGGAATATTTAAAGCATGCAGAAATTGAGGAATTTCGTATATGTCACTATCTCTATGGTAAATCGGAACCATTAAAATCGGCTTTTGTTCTTTTATTGTGTTTATAGACCCTTTTAAAGCTTCTAATTCAGCACCTTCTATGTCAAATTTAATAAGTCCAATATCGGTCAGATTATTTTCTTTAACAAAATCATCAATTGAAAGAGTTTTTTCTATTTTTCCGCCTATTTCCATCTCGCCTGTTTCACGGCTGAGAAAACATTTTTGAGGGTAGACGTTTTGCAATTCGTTTATTTGAATATTTTTCTTTACCAGTTCAAAAAGATTGTTGTCGCATTCGAATGTATAAATTTTTGAATTTTGATATTGTGCGCTGAATGCCAAAGCAGTATCCCCAGAGCAAGAACCGCAATCAAATACGGTTTGGCCGTCTTGTGGAGAAAATCCTTCTTTGTAGTATTCATTTATGAAAAAAGCGTGAACCATTTCGTAGCAGCAAAAAAGCAAGTTACGGTCGTTAATAGTTTTAATTTTCGTCGAACTGTTTGATAAATATTTTAATTTTTTGTCTTTAAATTCAACATCCATCGGCTCATCTACACTGCTTCTTGATTTGTAAATTTCATATGCTTTTTTAAATAGAGAATCAAGATAAGCTTTTTCGCTTTTGCTGACCACATCAATTGAGCCGTGTCTTTTTAGGCAAAATAAAACAAAAGTTTTTTTATCATCATCATTTAAGTTTTTGTATAAAAAGTCATTTATTTCTTGTAAATGATTTTCAAACTTAGCAATTGTGCAGAGAGTTTTTTTTCTGTTAAATTCAAAACCGACCTTTTGAACATCGTTCAAAAAAGTATTATGGGGGTTGTTTTTTAAAATCTCTTTAAGTTTAATTTTTTTATATTTTATTTTAATCCCTAAAAGAGTTATAATTCTTCTGCTGCCTATTTTTTCTTTTTTCAATAGAATCATTTGCCAATTATTCCTTTTCTTATAAGAACTATAACATAAAGTAACACATTTTTAAATTACTATAAAATGGATTTACTTTATGTTTTAATTTTAAAGAAAGACCGAGATGGAAGTGTAAATAATTTGAATAACAAAACAATCATGGCAATCTGCACTGATACAGAGCTTTTTAACGAAAACAAAATGTTTGACTACGATTTTGCCAAGCAGTATTTCGGGCTGCTTTCGATGCATTATTTTCATAATTTTTTGCAAGGCTATCAAGTTGTGACTGGCGATGTTGCTCTAAGATTGATAAAAGAAAAAAAAATATGCGCAGAAGAAGTTTTTGTTATACAGGAACAGGATTCAAAGTTGGGCAAAAATCTTATTAAAAAAGGTGCAGTCGCCCATACAATATATTGTCTGGAATCACAGATTTACGCAAAAAGTTTTTATGAAAAATTAAATACCCTTCCCCAAAAATTCAAAAACAGGGTGTTTTTTGGTGGGTTGTACGATTACACAAGAGATTGCGCAGAAGCTCAAAACTTCCATTCTTACTTTCCAAGCTACGACGATAATGATGTTTTAGAACCGAAGGAGTGGCAATCGCGCGATTTTATTTCGCTTGTTATGGGAAATAAATTTTATTCAAGCGGGGACATTTTTCCTAGAAAAATAAGATTTAAAAAAATTGTTAATTGGGTGTTTAAAAAATATATCTATAAAAGCAAGCTGGACAAATACCTTCAGGAAAACGAACTGCAAAACAAGCGTCTTGAATTTGTCGAATTTTTCGGCTCAAAAGGAGTTTTAAAACTGTACGGAAATGGGTGGGATGATTTGGACAACTTGCCTAAAAGTTGGGAAATTCGTCTGTCTAAAATAGTATCTCAACTCAATCCAAAACCGGTTGATGACAAATTTGAGGCGATTTCAAGTTGTAAATTCAACCTTTGCTTGGAAAATTTACGCTACAATGGTTATATTACAGAGAAAATTATCCACAGTTTTGTTACAGGGTCGATTCCGGTCTATTTGGGCGCGCCTGATGTTGACAAATTCATCCCAAAAGATTGTTTTGTTGACGTGAGAGATTTCAAATCCAATGAAGAACTTTTCGATTTTCTAAAAAACATTTCGCAAGAAAAAGCTCAAGAGTATATCAATAAAGGGCGCGAATTTTTGAATTCAAAAGAAGGGCAAAAATACTCATTCAAGGGCTATGCCGATTTTTTGGCCAAGCTAGTGAGGGCATAAAATGTACGATAATTTAGAAGTTTTCATAACCACATACAACAGAGCTGAGATGTTCAAAGAGACTCTTAAAACCATTTGTGAGCAGACTGCTGGCGGGTTTGACGTAATAATTGTGGACAACGCAAGCACTGACAAAACAAGAGAAGTTGTAGAAGAAATTAAAAAACAATACCCGAGTAGAAACATTACTTTTGCAGGATTCGATGAAAATATCGGCGGCACAAATAACCTCAATCGGGCAAGATTAATGGCAAAAAAAGAATGGGCTATGCTCTTTCATGATGACGACCTGATGCACCCTGATTATATCAAAACAGCGATGGATTTGTTGAAGCAGAACCCCGATGCTGTTATGGCGTCTTGCACTTATACCCCCTTGGAAAATCCTGATTCTGAGAATTGGGAGAGTTTTTCAAATAATGCTTTTGTCGGTGACGTAAAAGATTTTGCTGCTTTAATGCTCGGATTTGTAATGCACAATTTTGCATCTACTATTTATAAAACATCGTTGCTTCGCGAGCAGGCTTTTAAAGACGAATTGTACGGAAAAATGTGGGACAGGCCGTTTATGCTTGATATAGCAAGCCACGGCAGATCAGTAATCCTGAAGGACCCGTATATCAGATACAGGCTTCACGCCGGTCAGGACACAAACACTGGTGAAACCGGCCCTTATGCTCATGAGTGGTTCGCTGTCTTGAAAAATTACAAGGCGATTTTGGGCGACAGTTGGTTTGATAAGTACGGGATTATTTACAATTCGTTTGTACATTCGCAGCTTAGATTGGGTTACCACTGGATGGGCAGCGTTAAATCAAAAATGAAGCTCAAAGAGTTTAAACAAATGGCGGCCAAAAGTGGCGTAATCAAAAATTTTGAGGTGTTTAAAATTTTTGAAGTGATTTCTAATACCACAGGTGCCATTTGCAAAAAATTCCTCTATTTATGATAAAATGTAAGAAAAGTCTGGTATTTCCTGCTTAATTAAGGACTAATTAATTGATTCAAGATATTAAAAATATACGCAAAAATATTGTAAAAATGGCTCACTATTCGTGTGCTTCCCATATCGGTGCGGCTTTATCGGCGGTAGAAATTTTATACGTACTGTATTTTAGAATAATGAATATAACCCCACAAAATGTTAAAAGCATTGACAGGGATAAATTCATCATGTCGAAAGGCCACGCTTGCATAGCTTTGTACACTACTTTGGCACAAAAAGGTATTATACCTGTAGAATATTTAGACAAATACTACATTGACGGCGGAGTTTTGACAGGCCACTTGGATAACCAATCAATAGCCGGAGTGGACTGTGCTGCCGGCTCATTAGGTCACGGCTTGTCTGTCGGTATAGGGATGGCGATTGCAAAACCAAGCCATAACGTCTACGTTCTTATGGGTGACGGCGAATGCGACGAGGGTTCTGTTTGGGAGGCGATTATGCTTTTGGGCCAGCTGAAATTAGCCAATATCACAGTTATCATAGACGAAAACAAATTACAGGGGTTTGGCTACACCAAAGATATTATCAATCAGTCCAACCTTGCCGAGAAAATTAAACCTTTCGGGTTCGAGGTGATTGAAGTCGACGGGCACAGTGTTGAAGAATTAGAAAACGCATTTAATAAGAAATCAGAAAAGCCAAAGGCAATCATTGCCCACACTATAAAGGGTAAAGGGGTTTCCTTCATGGAAGATGAACTAAAATGGCACTATAAGTCGCCAAATGACGAAGAGCTTGAAATTGCTTTAGCGGAGATTGATGCGAGATGAGAAAGACGTTCATAAACACTTTAATAGAAGAAGCCAGAAAAGACGAGCGAATTTTTTTGATAACGCCCGATTTAGGATACTCAATCCTAGAGCCGTTTCAAGCTGAATTCCCTGAAAGATTTTTGAACGTCGGAATTGCCGAACAGAACGCAATCGGAGTTGCAGCAGGCCTAGCCCTAAACGGCAAAATCCCTTACGTTTACAGCATCATACCTTTTGTGACCTCAAGATGCTTCGAGCAGGTAAAAATTGACTGTGCTTATATGAAAACGAACGTAAGAATAGTTGGCGTTGGTGCTGGTTATAGCTATGGCTCGGCAGGAGCGACTCACCACTCGATTGAAGATATCGCGATAATGAGAGCATTACCGAATTTGGCCATTGTTGCACCGGGTTGCCCTAACGAAGTGAAGGAACTGACAAAACACAGCGTAAACCACCAAGGAGCTATCTATATAAGGCTTTCAAAAAGCGGAGAGCCTGTGGTTAACAACGTAAAAATTGAATTTGCGAAGCTTTCTACCTTAATTGACGGGCATGATTTTGCGATTATCGCCACTAGTAATATGCTCGAAGAAGCTCACAACATAGCACTTGACTATGTAAAAGAAGGCAGAAGCCCGATTTTATTGAGTGCTCATACCCTAAAGCCATTCGACAGAGAAAAAATCAAAGAATTTATCTCTTTAAAAATCCCGATAATAACAATGGAAGAGCACAGTATAGTAGGCGGTTTAGCCTCAATTGTGTCTGAAATAATTGCCTTGAGTGGCACCGGTGTGAAGTTTATGCCGATTGCAATTCCAGACGAATTTTCGCACTTTGTGGGCGGGCAGAAATTTATAAAAGAAAAAATGGGGTTGGGAAACAATAAATTAAAAATCGACAAATTTTTATCGGAGAATATAGTATGCCCAAAAACCTTTTAATAACAGGAGCAGGCGGTTTTATCGGAAGTAATTTTCGTGAGTATTTTAAGGATAAGTTCAATGTACTTGCCCCTAAAACTTTTGAACTCAATTTGCTCGATGAAGTTTCAGTAGAAAAGTATTTTGGCGAAAATAATATTGATTTTGTCCTCCACTGTGCCGCAAACGGTGCCGTCATTACAAACGACGCTACCGTTCAGGAAGTTACCGACAAAAATATTCTGATGTTTAATAATTTGGCCAAAAATCTGAATTCAAAACAATACATGATAAATTTGGGCTCAGGTGCCGAATACGACAAAAAACAGAGTTTGAAAAAAGTAAAAGAATGCGACTTTGGACATTCAATTCCTGCTGACCCATATGGATACTCCAAATTCGTAATTTCAAAAGAGATAGAAAAGTACGAAAACATACTGAGCGTCAGACTTTTTGGCGTTTACGGAAAAAACGAGAGTGTTACCCGCTTCCCTTCGTTTGCCGTATTGAAAAACCTCGCAAATGAGCCGATAATAATAAATAAAAACGTGGTGTTCGACTATTTGTTCATCGAGGATTTGTGCAAAATTGTTGAAACTTTTATACAGCATAAACCATGTGAAAAATTTATAAATGTTACCCCGACACATAGTATTTCTCTTTTTGAAATCGCCCAAATAATCAACAATATAAGCAATTTTAAATCAGAAATTATCGTGAAGGAACAGGGATTGAATAATGAATACACTGGCGACAATTCAAGGATGTTAGGCCATATCAAGGATTTTCAATTCACCTCTTATGAAAAAGGACTTGAAAACTTGTTTAATTACCTAAAGCTTCACCAAAACGCAATTATTTTATAATCTTGTAGATTAAATTTTCTTCTTCAGGCTTTATTTCTGAGAAAGTGAACGCCTTGTCGCACATTTCATGGGCCACCTTTGTTTTATCTTCGTTGTTGGAATAAATCGTGTAAAGCACTTCATTCGCCTTGCAGAATTCTCCGCGTTTTTTGTTCAGATAAATCCCCACGCTGTAATCAATCGGGTCGGTTTTTTTGTCACGCCCCGCACCCAGAATTTTACATCCGTAAGCGATTTTATAGGCCTCGATTTTTTCGACGAATCCTTCCTTGGTGGATTTGACTTCAACCTTATATTTTGCCTGTCCAAACCTTGCATAATCATCTATAACAAGCGAATCGCCGCCTTGCTTGTCTATCATCTCTCTAAATTTTTCCAGTGCTGCGCCCGAGGCCACAACCGATTTCAGGTAGTCTTTTGCTTTGTTAATATCGTCAAATTTGTTCAGCTGTATCAATGCCAGCGCAGCAAAATCGTAGGTCAAATCAGTCAAGTCGCCTTCTGTGTGACCTTTCAAGAATTCTATCGATTCTATAACTTCTATTGCATTTCCAACAGCTCTGCCGAGTGGTTCTTCCATTGAAGTCACCGCTATGGTAATTGATTTATTTAGCTTTTTGCCTACGTTCACCATTAAATTAGACAGTGCTACTGCTTCGTCAGCCGTTTTCATAAAAGCACCCGAGCCGTATTTAACGTCAAGAATTATGTTGTCAGCTCCCGAGGCTATTTTTTTAGACACGACTGAAGATGCTATCAAAGGCATGCTGTCGACTGTTGCGGTCACGTCTCTGATTGCGTACAATTTTCCATCGGCCGGGCAAAGTTTTTGTGTCTGTCCAGCTATAGCAACGTTTATTTCTCTGACTTGTTTAATCAACGAATCAATATCAAGACCCACATTAAAATTAGGGATGGCTTCCAATTTATCAATCGTTCCACCGGTGTGACCCAGCCCTCTTCCAGATAGTTTCGCCACAGGAATTCCACATGCGCCAAGCAGAGGTAGGAGAGTTATGGTGATTTTGTCGCCGACACCGCCTGTCGAGTGTTTGTCTACAACGCTTGAGGCAAGTTCTTTCAAGTCGATAATATCCCCTGATTTCACCAACGATTCAGTCAAGAAAGCTGTTTCGTTTTCGGTCATTCCGTTAAAATAAATAGCCATAAGCCACGCGCTGATTTGGTAATCCGGAGCAGAGCCGTCCATAAGAGAATCGATTATGAAAGCGATTTCCTCTTTTGTGTGAGTTCCTTTTTGCTTTTTTTTGTCAATTAAATCTACAATTCTCATCTTTTACCACTACAGTCTTTTGTTTTGTAATAGCCTCTACAGGATTTTTTTAATATTCGTTATACCTATAACTCGGCTTACAAGATTTATGCACTCGTTATATTTTCGCTAATGAACATCTATTCTTACGAGCTTTGCCCACTCGCACCTCTTTTGCTTGGTGAATTTCCGATATTGATTAATAAATATAAAGTGCGAAAAAATTAATTTCCGCACTTTATTTATTGTTCTAAGTTATTATTTTGTAGATAATTTTTCGATAACCAAGTCTGTGATATCAATTCCGCCGACGAAGATTATTCTAAAATCAACAACTGCGTCAAGTTTTTGGTCAATAAGAACTTGTTTTGCAGCGTCTTGAATTTTTGTGTAAACTGCTTCTTCTTTTTGCGCTTTTAATTTAATATAATCAGCTTCTTTAATTTTGAATTCTTTTGAAGTTTTTTCTTCAAAATTCTTCTTTTTTATTGGAGTATCAAGAGCTTTAAATTCCTTTTCTTTGTCTACCAAATACTGTTGCAATTCTAGGCCTTTGTTGTCAACTTCTTTAATCGCATCTTTTGCGTAAGAGTAGTTTTCTTGGACTTTTTTGTAGTTGATAAATCCAAGCCCGCCAGCTTGAGCTGCAGTGTTTAGTGAAGTCAGAGCCATAACCAATACCGCCAACGTAATAAATTTAATTTTGTTCATAGTTTCTCCTTTTTTATTCTCTAAATTTTTCATTATCATACCATTAAAACTAAAAGTTAATCAACAGTTTTTTGAGTTTAGTACATCATGTCGCCAACACCAAAGGTGAAGTAACCGTTTTTCGAGCCGTTGCTACCCGGGTCGGTGAGAGGGATACCGTAGTCGATAGACAGTGGACCCATCCCCGGAATGTATACTTTTAGGCCGACGCCTGCTGTGATTGCCTGCATAGGTCTGTCATATATTGTGTCAGTGATTGTCGGATTGAATATTTTACCCGCATCTACGAAGCAGGTCATTCTTACGTTGTCCAAAAATTGTACTTTTAACTTATCTAAGAAAGGAATCGGAGTTGCAAATTCCATTGAACCCATAACAAATGAGTCGCCTGTACCCACGCCGCTCATTTTGAAACCTCTTACAGAGTAAGGGCCGCCGAGTCTGTATGCCATAACTTCAGGCATATTTCCGTTGATTTTTCCACCGGCACGAGCCATGAACGATAACGATGATTTTTTGCCGATTGGAACATACTTTTTAACAGATCCCGTGAGTTTTCCATAAGTCTTGTCAAATCCGTCTACGCCAAGTGCCTCGTCAAATCTGATATTGGCCATAAGTCCTTTTCTTGGGTTTATCGCAGAATCTCTTGTGTCATATATTAAGCCTGGGCTCAGAGATAAGAAAGTCCCTCCTGCCAATTGCTCCGCACGTTCTGAGATAGGGATGTTGTGCTGTGCGTAAAGGCTTGCAATTCCTGACTCGTCGCCTTCTCTCACGTTAACATTTTCAAGTCCTACAGAGAATGTACTGCTAAGGTTTTTGTTACCCCTCACTTTATGTGCAACAGTCGCTTCAGCACCAATTCTTCGCTCTATAGCCAGAGGAATTTGGTAGCTTCCGAAATCTCTGAAGAAAAGTTTGTTCATCAATGAATTGTCGGCGTTTAAGAAGTAAGGCTCATAAAAGCTCAATTCAGCTTGAAGATTCATTCTGTTTATTATAGAAGAGTCATTAAGAACTACCCCTGAACCAGCCAACATGTTGAGACCAACTCTTTGGTTCAGTCCTCTAAAGTTGTTGTCTGCAATCCCAACTGACCCAAAAATACCAGTTGCAGAATCAAGTCCGCCACCGATTGAAACCGAAGCCGTTCTTTGTTCTTCGATTTGTATTGTTACGTCATATTTATCTGGAGCGTCTTCGCTAGGAGTAATGTCTCTTTTTACATCTTTGAATGCCTGTGTTGCATATAATCTGACCAAATCTTCTCTTATAATGTTCTCGTTATAAACCATGCCGGCTTCAGTCAAAACGTTTCTTGCGATTACGTAATCTTTAGTCTTTTCGTTGCCTGAAATTAAAATTCTTTGGATTTCACCCTCGTTAACGTGGAGGTTAATTGTTCCGTCCGGATCATCGTATAAAGAGTCAACTCTTGCTAAAATATAGCCTTTTGAGGAGTAGCAGTCTTGAATTTTGGTAATTGCACTGTTTATGTCTGCAATATTTTGAGGTTCACCTTTTAATGGAACTAAAAAAGCTAAAATTTCGTCTGTGGAAACAACTGAATTGCCATCTATGGTGAAGTCTGTGACGGGTGTGTTTTCTTCTAAAAATATTTTCAGTGTAACCGAACCATCTTTGTTTGAAACAGGAATGGCTCTCATTTTGTCACTGAAAAATCCGAGTTGGTAGATATTTTTAAGGTCGTTTTGGATTAAATCCCTGCTGTACTCATCCCCACGCTGAAACTTGAGGGTGTTTAAAATATATTCCGGCTTGATTACGTTTGTGCCGACAATTTCGATGTTTTTTATGTAGACTGCTTCTTTTGAGTCTTCTTTAGCAATATTAGTTGTGGCTGTAACCTCTTGAAGAACTTCCGCAGGACGAGAAACAGTTACAGAAGAATTTTCTGCAAGCACCGTTGATGTTGTACACGTAATAAGTATGAATATAAATATTAATAACTTTTTCATATTATATAAATAGAGTCTTAGGCTCTTATTATCCTCCCAGAAATCTAGAAATAACCACACTCCAATAAAGCTCTGCAACCTACTTCTTTCAAATTAAACAGCAAGTATTTCCTAATAAGTATTATACATTAAACTTATAATAAAAAAAAGTTATTGCTAAATATTAATAGAATGTTTACAATCAAAGGATGCTTGTAAGCAGTGCTCTTTCTGTGATAGAATGTTTTTTGTGAAATTAATGAGAAAAACTTTTGGATATTTTATTCTAGTATTAATTGCCTTGAGCATGTTAATCCCATTTTTCGCGATGATTACCCTGTCTTTCACCCCTGGGAGCGAAATTTTTTCTTATCCTCCAAAACTGTTTTCAAAGCATTTTACTTTTGAAAATTACAGAAACGTTTTTGCGTCAATCCCAGTTGCCAAATATTTCTTAAACAGCCTCTTTGTAGCTTTGATAACTACTTTTGGTCAGGTCATGTTTTCTGCATTTGCAGGTTATGCGTTTGCCCGATTGAAATTTAAGGGAAGCGGAGTGTTATTCTTGATTTTTTTAATCACAATGATGGTTCCGCCTCAGGTTAATATTATTCCGCTATTTTTCTTAATGCGCGAACTTCATCTGGTTGATACCTATCAGGCTTTGATAATTCCCGGATTCTTCGGTGGTTTCGGGGTGTTCATGTTGCGTCAATATTTTCTGGGCTTGCCCAAAGATTTGGAAGAATCCGCCAGAATGGATGGATGTAATATTTTTCAGACTTTTTACAAAATAGCTTTACCTTTGGCTTTGCCTTCTATCGCTACTCTGTCTATCTTTACCTTTGTTTCAAGCTGGAACAGCTTTATGTGGCCTTTGATTATTACAAGTTCTGATAATATGAGGACGATGCCGGTCGGTTTAGCTATTTTTAAGGGAAGTTTTAGGGAAATAACCCTGTGGGGCGACCTTTTCGCTTGTGCTGTTATTTGTACAATCCCTGTTATACTTGTTTTTCTGCTCGGTAAAAAATACTTTATTAACGATTTGTTGCAAGGAAGCGTTAAAGAGTAGCAAATACTCTACAATATGTATTTTACCCATGTGACTAGTTCTAATTGTATTTTTTTAAACTATTATTGTCCTATAGGCTTTAATTTAGGATTAGTTAATGCAAAAAATGAAAAAAACCGTTAATCAAAATGAGTTTAAAAAAGTTTTACAAGATAAATTTCTTCTTGTTGAAAAAATTTCCGACCTAAAAAGAGTAAATAGTTTTAGCCAGATCCAATTATGTATTGTCAAAACAGATTTTGAAAGTGCTGATTTGAAAATTATTAAAAAAGTAGCTTCTGCCAATCCTAATGTTGAGTTCTGGATTTCTTCCAACGACACATCGAGAAAAAATATTTTATACGCCAACGAGTTGGGGATTAAAATTATTATCCCGTCACCGTTCGATAGTAATATTGTTTTCGATTTTTTCAACCAACAAGACATTTCTTTTTTGACTAACAGCTTGGCGATAAAAACAGAGTACTCGAGTATTGAGGGGTTAAAAGTGATGATAGTCGACGACAACTTGCTGAATGTCAGACTTTTAGAAGAAGTTTTGGCTCAGTTTGAGTTGGATATCACAAGCTTTTTGAAGCCACAAGTCGCTTGTGAAATGGCGTTGAGAGAGAAATTCGATTTGTTTTTGTTGGATATAATGATGCCAGAGATGTCGGGATTTGATTTGGCAAAAGTCATCAAGGAATCCGAGCATAACCAAAACACACCGATAATTTTTATCAGCGCACTGTCCGATTCCCAAAATAAAATTACCGGATATGATTTGGGCTCTTGCGCTTATATTGAAAAACCGTTTGACATAAATATTATAAAATCGCAAATTTATAATATATTGAAAAACAAAAAAATCCAAGAATCTCACGCCAACGACCAAGAGACATTTTTGGCTACAGTCGTTCACGATTTGAAAACTCCTATTAGTGCTGAAATCAACGCATTACAACTTCTATTGGGTGAAGGTTTTGGAACTTTGGATGAGTTTCAGCAGGAAATTATCGAAGACATTTTGAATTCCACCAAATTTATGAGAGATATGGTAGAAAACATTTTATGTAAAAATAAAATCGACAGCGGCAACATAAAATTGTCGAAGGAGATGTACTCACTTCGAGATTTGGCGGAACATTCAATTGATTTAACAAAATATGTTTTAGCTGCAAAACAGCAGAGGGTTTGCTTTAGGTGCAATTTTGAAAGCCCGCTCGCATCGTTCGATTTTTTAGAGATGAAACGCGTTTTGCATAATTTAATCGCCAATGCCAGCCAGTATTCGCCTTGTTCCACTGACATAATTCTTGAGATTTTCAAAGAAGGTGACAAAATTGGTATTTCTGTTCAGGATTTTGGAAACGGAATCGAGTTAGAAAACCAAAAAGATGTTTTTGTTCAGTACATGTCTTTTGCAAAGCAACACAAAACTATCGGCTCTGGTTTGGGGCTATACATATCCAAAAGAATTGTCGAAGCACACGAGGGCGAAATATTGATTGACAGTAAGCTGGGATTCGGGACAAAAATTAGCATAATTTTGCCAACCTATACTAAAGTTTAATAAACGTTACCAATTCAGATAATTATTATTATTTGAATTACTGTTAAAATTAATATATCAAGGATGATACTTATCAGGGAAGATAGAATGAATATCAGTTGCCATGAAAATAGCAAGGGCTGCATTTTAAGGTTGCATTCGAGCATTTTGACGTTCGATTTGGTATTTAAGCTAAAAAAAATCTTGAATGAACTCCCTTCTGATTTGCCGATTGCTTTGAATTTGCAAGATGTTGATTATATATGTGTGGAATTTCTGGAATTTTTAAGAGAGTCCTCTCGTTTTAAGAGCCTCTCTTTGACCAGTTTGCAGTCTGAACTTCTAGTCCTGCTTAATTTAACCAAATACGATAATTTTGCCCCTATATTTTTAAGTGACGTTGATTTTCTGGAACAAAAAAGGGTCTTACTAAACCGTAGATTTTCTTTGTTATAACTATCGCTCCCCCTTTTAGGCAATTATTTAACCCAAATTGTTTTTATATTTATATACAGACTTCAAGGGGTTTTAATGTTTAATTTCATTCAAAAATTTATATACTGGATTTTGTCAATACAGGAGCAGGTTTTAAGAAAAAATCTTAAACGAACTCTTAAATCTTCCTATGGAAAATCCACGACCAAAGCACTTTTAGCCAAGTCGGATTCGGTTAGATTAACTGGGCAAACCGAAAAAAATAAACAAAAATTGGATTTTGACGTAAAATCTGTGATTAAAAAATACGCAAACGATCCAGAAAAATTACTAAAATTTGTTGCAAAAAAGGGAACTCATGTTTGTAAAATCCCTCACGCTAAGGTTTTACTGGGTGTAATCGGCTATGAAGAAGGTTTTATCGGACATCTGACAGGCTTTAAGGCTTTATATTTAACTGTTGTACTAACTATTTTGGCCCAACAGGTCGGCATTTCTCTCAATACCAAGCCGATGTTTGTCCTGAGTAACAAGCCGGTTGATAGTTGCAATATGATTCAGCAGTTTCACAAATGGTACGCAATGAAGCTCAATTTACCTGGGTTTGACGCCGAGGCTCAGCAGAATTTCCAGAAGTTTTTGGGCGACACAAAAGACGAAGACATAAAGTCACTAAGTTTGGATGAAATATTGGGACTGAAAGAAGCAATTGCAAGGGATGTCGAAGCGATTAATTTCGTTGTTGAAATGGCAAAGTCAATCGACGGCTCAAGACAAGCAATGTGCAAAATTACAGCCGGCGGCGCTTCTGTTTAATTTGTGAACCGTAATTGGCGGAAACGTCATTGCGAGACATTAGGTTTGTATATTACATTAATAATCCACCGAAGCAATCTCCCTCGAATTTTGATATTGTTGAATTAACGCGGGCGTCTGTTTGTACTCAACGCATTGCTAGGCAATTAACAGCCAACGCTTAATCCGGCGCATAGATTAATCGACTGCCCTGTTATTCCTCTTGCGTCTTCTGAAATTAGATAATTAATGAGCCTTTCGATTTCTTTTGGCTCTACAAAGCGTTTTTGTGGTATTGATTCAAGTATTTCACCTTGTGAAAAATCACCTTCTTCGATAGATTTTAGCCCCATTTCTGTTTCAACCCAGCCCGGGTTTATGGTGTTTACTGTTATGTTGTACTGGGCGAGTTCAAGCGCCAGAGCCTTTGTTAATCCGATGAGGCCTGACTTTGAGCTTGAGTACAGGCTGGCATAAGCTTCGCCCATGACTCCGCTTATCGAGCCTATGTTTATAATTCGTCCCCACTTTTTTTCTTTCATATTTCTTGCCGCCGCCGAACACAAATAAGTCGGAGCCAAAAGGTTGGTGGTAAAAATTTGAGAGATTTTCTCAAAATCCATTTCGTCAATTTCGCCGTAAATGTAGTCGCCGGCGTTGTTTATCAAAATGTCTATTGAGTGTTTCTCTATGAATACAGCAAGACTTTTTAGGCTATCTCTGTCGGTAAAATCGCACTGAAAGTATTCTTTCGCCCCGATTTCGTCTGCGGTAGCCTTTAATAACTCCACGTTTTTGGAGGTCAAAAACAAATTGTAGCCCTCTGTGATTAGGCCTTTGGCTATTTGTTTCCCGATTCCCCTTGAACCACCGGTTAAAAGTATATTTTTAGCCATTTTTTTCTTCCTCTAAGTAGATAAATAAAGCGGTTTGAATAATTTTATGAGCAACTTTTTCCTGCATATCTTTTGAAAACCCCTTAATTATCTCAAAACAGGTGAATAAATCTATATTTTGGTCGTACCATCTTTTGCAGGGGTAGGTATAATTTTTGGTCACCCTGTTGATTTCAAAATCAAAATCAAGGTCAAAATCATTCATCAGAATTTGTAGGATGTCATGAGCAATCTGGGTTTTGTACGACTCGTCCAGGTTCTCAATAAAATCAAAAACCTCCTTTAAATCAGGATTTTTATCGTACCATCTAACGTATTTCATACTCTACTTATAACATGAGCCAGTGTTGGAAGTCAAAATTATAAATCATAAAACTTTTAGCAGATTAATTTTTTCACAATGTGGCTTGCCATAAAGATGCCAGAAGCCGACGCCACAAATGGGGTCGAGGCTGGGATTATTTTTGCGTATTCAACCTCTTCTCCGCCTTTTGTAACTATGTTTTCCACCAACGTAACCTTCTCCATCGAAAACGGTTTTTCGCGGCTAGTCACGACCGTGATGCCCTCAACAATCCCTTTTTTTCTCAACCTGTACAGAACGTTTGAAGTAAAGGGGGTGTTTCTTTCTTCGACTTGAGAAATGTCACAGATGTACAAGTTTGTAGGGTCCATTCGGTTTCCCGCGCCAAAAGAGCTTATTATCGGCACTTCGTTTTGGTGAGCCCATTCCAATAGCGCAATTTTTGGCCGCATTGTGTCTATAGCATCCGCGATAAAATCAGCGGCGATGTCGTGTAAAAATTCGTTCATGTTTCCCGTGTAATAGTCGTCGATAACATTCAGGTTCAACTCCGGGTTAATGTCCTTCAATCTGACTGAAAAAAGCTCAGTCTTTTTTTGTCCTATGGTAGAGCCCATCGCGATAAGTTGTCTATTTATGTTAGAGGGGGTTACTTTGTCGAAATCAATTATAGTCAAAGTCCCGACGCCAGCACGGGTAAGCATTTCTGCACAAAACCCCCCAACACCGCCAAGACCAAATATCATTACATGCTTGTTGGCCAAAGTGTTTTGAGTGTCGCAGCCCCAGTATAATTCGTTGCGTGAAAAAATAGTCAAACTTTCAAACCTTTTCAACGGTCTCAAGGCAAGGTAGAGACCCCACCCTACTTTCCACCTTTTACTTAATAATGCCAAAACCAAGTAGGAATGTGCATAAAATAAAAATAGCTGCGACTATTCCGGTCAATTTATTTAATCCGGTTTCTGCACTTTTCTGCGATGAAAATATTTGGCTAGCTCCGCCCATTCCGGCGATTCCGTCGCCTTTTGGAGAGTGAATTAATATTAAAACTATCAACAGTAGTGCTGAAATTATTTGTGTAATCCATGTTATAGTAATCATTTAGCCTCCTCTATTTTTTTTGGTGCTATTTTTGAAATAAAGTGTGCTCTTTTAGAGTTCAAATTTATATTATCGAACGTGTAAAGCCTCGCGGGACGCTTGGATTTTGTTTTTGAGAACTCATTCAATTCTCTTAATCCTTCGGTTCCGAGAGCTTTTTTTCTAAAATTCCTTTTATCAAGTTTTTTGTCCATTATTAGTTCGTAAGACTCTTGCATTTCTGTCAAAGTGAACTTTTCATTCAAAAGTTGGTAAGCCACTGGACACATTTCAAGTCTTTCTCTGGTTCTTTTGAGCGAGTATTCGATAATCTCTTTGTGGTCAAAAGCCAAAGGCGGCAAGTCGTAAACTTTGTCCCAGTCCGCATCAGACTTTGTGGAGATTTCGATATCTTCTTGCCTGATTAGGGCAAAGTAAGCGCAGGTTATGACTCTGGCGTCAGTACGACGTAGAGGGTCGCCAAACGTGTAAAGCTGTTCAAGGTAGATATTGTCTACGTTTGTTTTTTCTTTTAATATTCTGAGTGCCGCTTGGTCAAGGTTTTCCGATAGGCGGATAAATCCCCCTGGTATTGCCATCCTATCTTTGAATGGTTCGTTTGTCCGTTTTACAAGCAAAACCTTTAGGCCGTTATCCTTTATGGTTAGGATAACAACGTCGACGGTAATTTCGTGTGTTTTTGTTTCATTAAACATATTTTATTTTTACTCCAGATGCTCTAATTTTACTCCAAAAACAAAAAAAAGTATATAGTTTGAATAAAAATGTTAAAAACTTAAGCTATTTTTCTGTATTCGGCTTATAAAAAACGTTAAATGCTTGCACACTTAACGTTTTTAGATTATTCAATTTTGTTAATCTTCTATACAATTCCTTGAGCTGGAATCGGTGCAGTAGGAGTCACTTGAGCCTCAGGTTTTATTTTTATTGCCGTGTCAACAATTTTTGCTGTAGCTTTGGCAATTGTTTTTGTATTTCTCATTTTTAGTATGGCTGGATCTGGGTTCGTCTTTTGACGAGTGTATTCAGTCATAATGTTTGAAACGAATCTTTTAGTTTCTCCAATTGGAGGAACTCGATGGTATCTTTTAACGGTTCCTGGACCTGCGTTGTATGCTGCAAGAGCCAGTTCTGTTGAACCAAACATGTTGTACATTTTTTTGTAGTACATCAATCCGCCTTTGATATTGCCGCTTAGGCAATACGGATCGACTCCGAGTCTTCTCGCTGTAGACGGCATAAGTTGGAATACTCCGACTGCTCCGTGGGAACTTCTAGCCTCGTGTCGAAAGCCTGATTCTGATTTTGCAATACTAAGCGCTAGAGCAGGATCGATACCTAATTCTAGTGAATGTTTTACGATTGATTCTTTAACTGTAGAGACGCTGTGCTGGCTTGCTTCGACTTGGGGGCATAGTAAAAACACTATAGTAATAGTGAACAATACTAATTTTCTGATCATGTAAATCCTCTAATTTTGTAAATTGAAATCCTCTAGGGCTAGGGCTCGAGAACCCAGTAGGCAATCTGCTTTTGTTAAGTGCTTATCAATTAACAAGTTCTTTCTCAACATGTATTTAATTTCTTTGCGACTTCTTGCAGATGCTTCCGCATCCCCCTTTTGGAATGGGTTTGTAATATTATCTTAATACAAAGATTATAAAAATCAACCCTGACTGTTTATTTATGATAAAATGGTGGAATAAATGAGCTAGAGGTGGTTTATTTTTTTTATCAAAAAATTACGGTTATGACTGGGTAAAATGATACTCATCTTTTTTGAAAAAACAATATGTTAAGAATTATTAACCCAAGGAGGTTGCTATGAAAAATAAAAAAGGATTTACTCTTGCAGAGGTCATGGTGACGTTGGTTATTATGGGTGTTTTGGCAGCTATTTTGGTTCCTGCTGTTATGAATGTCAGCCCAGATTCAAACAAAGTCCTTTTGAAAAAGGCCTACTCCACAACTGAAAAAGTCGTAAGTGAGTTGATTAACGACGATTCTAACTATCCTGTGGACCAGACTGGTACAACAACTGATACCAGTCAAACAGTTCCTCTAGGTTTTACCTACACAACTGCTGGAGGTACAACTATTCCGGTAGGGGATAACAAATTCTGCTTCCTTTTTTCGGAGAATTTAAATACAGTTGGAGCTGTCGATTGTAATCCTACTGGCGGAATGTCATTTACAACAGCAGACGGAATGGTTTGGACTCCTACGGCTACTGCGTTTATACTTACACTTGATGCCACTAGTTATCTTACTACTGATGTATTATCTGTTGATGTAACTGGCAGTGGCAAAGGCGACAACTGTTTTTACAATACGTGTGCTGCCGGTAAGCACCCGGATAAATTTAGGTTCCGCATCAGATACGATGGCAAGATGACTATTGACCCTGCTGATACAGCAGCAATAAGTATACTAACAAATCCGACTGACAATCAAAAAGACTAATAACCAGAGACAATATAAATAGGAGAAAAGAAAAGTAATGGAAAAGAAATGTTTAGCAAAAATAGGGGTATTTGGAGGCTCAGGGTTTTATAATTTCCTTGACGATATAGAAGAAGTTAGAATAGAAACTCCTTATGGGATGCCAAGTGACAACATATTTTTGGGTAAAATAGGAAATACAAAAGTGGCATTTATGCCTAGGCACGGCAGATCTCACACCATAATGCCTCATTTAATTAACTATAGAGCCAATGTTTGGGCGATGAAATCTATCGGCGTTGAGCGAGTAATTTCTCCTTGTGCAGCCGGTAGTCTTCAAAAACACGTAGCACCTGGCGATTTTGTAATCTGCGACCAATTTGTTGACTGGACAGACGGCAGAAAATCAACTATCTACGAAGGTCCGATTGTAACCCACCCTTCGCCAGCTGATTTATACTGTCCTGAATTGAGAGATTTTGCTATAAAAACCGGAGAAAAACAGGGTATAAAAATTCATAGAACCGGTACAGTTGTCGTAATCAACGGCCCAAGATTCTCGACAAAAGCAGAATCCAAGTTTTTCACAAACCAAGGATGGGAAGTTATCAACATGTCCGCGTTCCCTGAAAGCTATTTGGTAAAAGAAATGGATATGTGTCCTTTGAATATTTCCTTAATAACAGACTACGACGCCGGTTTGGTCGGAGATGTAGCTCCGGTTTCTCACCACGCGGTTATGGAAGTATTCACTTCAAACTTGGAAAAATTAAAAAATATGCTTTTTGAAATGATAGTAAGCTTACCAGAAGAAAGACAAATTTGTGGATGTGGCACTACCAGTGTTAATTCACGTTTATAAGGGGAATAAATAATTATGAATGTTGTTAAAATTGTAGATAGTTGTTTTTATTTTTTCTATGTATTGGTAATCCTACGAATATTCTTGACCTGGATTCCAACCATCGATTGGCAGCAGCAACCTATGAAATCGATTCGAGAAGTAGCAGATATGTACCTCGATGTTTTCAGAAAATTTATTCCACCTGTTGGCGGATTGGATTTTTCTCCAATAATTGCACTGATTGTTCTACAAGTTTTACAAGGTGTTGTAACAAGCGTCTTAGGTTCAGTGTTCGGGTAAACGGTAGCCACTTTACAAGTACAAGTCATTGCGAGGCAAGGAACTTCTTCTCGCGGCATGAATAATCCACCGAAGCAATCTCCCTCAAGTAGTGCATCGTCACAAATGAATGTTTTTCGTTGCAGGTGCGTAGGAGATTGCTTCGGTGGATTATTCATGCTGATACCTTTGTTCCACGTCTCGCAATGACGTATTTTTATTGTATAGTTTTGTAAATTAATTATAGAGGGGAGTCAATTTTTGAGCTTCACCTCTATTAAATCAATATACCAAATAACCAAAAATAACCAACCTTGACCCCCTCATAAGAAGTGGGTCTTTTTTTGCCTTCTTTTCAAGGCGAGGGAAGAGCCGTAGAAAATGGCGTCACGGCTTGTCCTGATTTTCCATTCTTTAGTGTTGTCTACAATAGTGACACTGCTACGCACGTAGGTATACCGGGATTGTTGAAGATGCCTCAGTTTTACGTTCCGCTTTATCTAAGTATTCTTTAGTGTTGTCTACAATAGTGACACTGCTACGCACGTAGGTATACCGAGACTTTCGAGGGTGCACTTAATTGACGTACCGATTTTTTAGTCCTATTCAGTAATTGACTGCAACAGTGGCACAGCTCGCCCTTCACTTGCACATGTGTCATTGCGAGAAGTGCAGCGACGAAGCAATCCAAAATACATAGGTTCATGTCGCTTGGATTGCTTCACTAGTGCTCGCAACGATGCAAAATAGGAGAGCCTTAGGTCACACGCCCCTATTTATTATTCCCCATTTACCGTTCACTCTGCCTCGTTACTTTCTGATTATCAAAACATCGCTGTGGGTGTTTTCCAAAACTCTTTTGCTCACCGAACCCAACAAAAGCGTCGATAAGTTGCTTTTGGACCTCGCTCCCATAACTATCAAGTCAATGTCTTCTCTGTTGACGTGTTCAATTATCTTTTGAGCGGGGTTGCCAGTTGCAATAGTTTCGTTTGCAACTTTTATCCCCTCTTTTTCCAGTAGAGCTTTTGCCTTGTTGATGGCTTTCGTCGCGTGGATTTTCTGTTGCTTTTCGATATTATCAAGCCAGTTTTTGTCCAAGGCTGCTTCGATGGGAAGCAGTTCCGGGTTTTCTTTTACGCTGATGATGAATATTTCTTTTTCGTGCAAGTCGAAAAGCTCTACCGAGTGCTTAATTGCAGAATAGGAATGACTTGAACCATCTGTTGTAAAAAGTATTTTTTCCGCTCGGGTTTTTTTCTTGCTTATAAATACGGGAACATCTGTGTTTGAAACAACCTGCCTCGATACTGAACCAAGCCACTTTTGAAGCCCTTTTTTACCGTGAGAGCCAATTACGATTAGATTGTAATCTTCTTTTTCAATTTGCTTCAATATGGCTTCAACAGGTGAGCCGAAGCTTTTAATCTTTTGATTAGGCGTGAGATTTTTTTCTTTAATTTCTTTTTCGGCGTAATTTAGAACGCTATCCGCAATATTTTCGTATGTTTTTGAATAATTTTCGTTATCAATGTTCATGGATTCAGGCAAAAAGCTCCAATCTATTACGCAAACTGAGTCTACTTCTGCCTCTTTAATAAATTTCGATGCATTTTCCAATGACAATAAGCTGATTTCTGACCCGTCAGTACAAAATAAAATTTTCATATTATCTCCTAATTGCTTGTATACTTTAGTAATTACCATAATTTTTTATTGTTAAAATAAAGTGTCTAATGATAACAGGCTTACAAATCTTGCGTCATGCTGAATTTATTTCAGCATCTTACCAGTGTAGCCTGTTGGGAAGATCCTGAAACTAGATCAGGATAACGTATTATGCGTAGCCTATTTTGTAGTTATTTACTTAGTTACAGCCACGATAACAAAAGTTAATAAAAAGAACATTGTCTAGTAATCTATTTATTTTTGGTATAAAATAAAGGTGATAAGAAAAGAGTTTTAGAGGATTATGCAGTCAAAACAAGCAGTTAATCTGAAAGCATATAAAGAGTTGATTGAAACAATCGCGAAGGTGGAGTATAAAAAGCTCTCTGCTTCGCATTTGATTGATTATTTAGAGTTGGTTAATATTGGGACTCATACTCTTTATATTTTGTTTAAAAATAATAAACCTGAGCAGTATAATAAGTCTTATTTATCTACTGCTATCAAGTGGGCAATAAGGAACGAAGTTAGAAGACGTTACAAATGGTACTCGCTCAAGCAAAAAAAACAGGCAACTTCAGAAGATGGCGAAGATATAAGAGAAGCTGTTTATAGAACCATTTTGTCGATAGACGAGATGGCGGATGCCGACAATCCAACTCAGATTAAAGATGAAGCTCATAGTCCTGAGGAGAATATGGAATTTGGCGAATTGAAATTGGAAATCGTAGAGGCGATTAAAAAATTGCCACAAAGAGAACGAGAACTGATTGAAAGCAAGTTCTTCAAGGATAAAAAACTGAGAGAGTTGTCTGTAGATTTTAATATTTCGCCTTCAAGAATTTCCAGAATTATTCAGTCCGGGTTAAACAGGATTAAAAAGGATCTTAGCAAACAGAATATGCTTTAGTCCTAGGGAGTTTAAATGACAAAAATAATATTTGAAAAAAGCAATAACATAGACGGGATAAACATTTCAGCCGATACGGACGCGGTCAAATTTATCGACAAAAAATTCTTGAGAAGGACACCCCTTAATTTGCCTCAATTGAGCGAATTGGAGGTTCTTCGGCACTACAAAGAATTGTCCGACAAGAATTTCTGTATCGAAAAAGGGTTTTATCCTTTGGGCTCTTGCACGATGAAATATAACCCAAAAGTGAACGAATTTTTGGCGAACCTCGAAGGGTTCACAAACCTCCACCCGCTTCAAAGCGACGAGGATTCTCAGGGTGCATTGGAATTAATGTACAACCTGCAGAATTCCCTGAAAGAAATCACCGGGATGGATGCGATTAGCTTGCAGCCAGCGGCTGGTGCTCACGGTGAATTGGCTGGCATGATGATTATCCAAAAGTATTTTCAGTCTAGGGGCGAAAAACGAACCAAGGTAATTATCCCCGATTCTGCTCACGGTACTAATCCTGCAAGCGCGAAGATGTGCGGGTTTGAATGTATCGAGATTGCTTCCAACGAAAAAGGCCAGGTTGATGTTGAGGCATTAAAGGCAGTTCTCGACGAAGGTGTGGCCGCCATAATGATGACAAATCCCAATACGCTTGGGCTTTTTGAAGAAAACATTTTAGAGATTTCAAAACTAATGCACGACAATGGCTCTTTACTTTACTACGATGGAGCGAATTTCAATGCTATTATGGGCTACACTAACCCTAAGGTTATGGGCTTTGACGTTGTACACATCAATTTGCACAAAACTTTTTCCACCCCGCACGGCGGCGGCGGGCCTGGTGCTGGCCCAATCGGGGTTGTTGAAAGCTTAAAAGAATTTTTGCCTGTTCCTGTTATCGATTATGACGGCGAAAAATATTCCAGAAATTACGGATTGAAAAATTCAATTGGGCAGGTCAAATCGTTCTTCGGAAATTTCGGTGTGCTGGTAAGAGCTTACGCCTATATTTTGATGAACGGAAAAGGCTTAAAAACAGTGAGTGAAGATGCAGTTTTGAGCGCGAATTATTTGAAAGAAAAATTGAAGGGCGTTTTTGAACTCCCTTATGATTATACCTGTATGCACGAATTTGTGCTGTCAGGCGACAAACAAAAAGCGCAAGGCGTTTCGACGCTTGGGATTGCAAAAAGGCTTATGGATGAGAACACTCACCCGCCGACGGTTTACTTCCCGCTGATAGTCCACGAGGCGATTATGATTGAACCTACCGAGACCGAAAGCAAAGAAAGACTGGACGAGTTTGTTGAAGTGATGCTAAAAATCGCAAAAGAAATCGAGGAAAATCCAGAAGAAACCTTGAAATCGCCACAAACCACGCCGGTAAAGAAAATCAACGAGACACTGGCAGCCAGACAACCGGATTTAAGATGGAAAAACAATCAGTAAAAAAATATAAAGTAATAGAGTAGGGTGGGGTCCCTACCCCACCAACATAAAGGGACAAGATGAAAAAACAAGCTGAAGAAAAAAAGAAATTAAAAGTAGCGTTTCCGCATATGGGAACGATTTATATCGCTTGGTCGGCGGCACTTAAAAAAATCGGAGTAGAGCCTTTTGTTCCACCTTACACGAATAAAAAAACGCTGTCGTTCGGGACAAAGCACTCACCCGAGGCTATTTGTTTGCCTTACAAGCTTATTTTGGGTAATTTTATTGAAGCGATAGATGGCGGAACCGATTACGTTGCTATGATTTCTTCTCCGGGAATTTGCAGGCTGGGAGAGTACGGAAGCAGCATTCAAAACGCGCTTTCTGATATGGGTTACGATACAAAATACATTGAACTGGAGCTTTATGACGGAATCAAAGGCATGTACAGATTCTTGTCCAAGCTTTCAGGCAAAAATGACCCGATTCTGTTTTTAAGAGCAATTTATTTTTTTATCAAAACAGTCTTTGTATTGGATGATTTGGAAACCGCACTTGCCTATTACAGGGCAAGGGAGATAACCGTCGGAGAAGCTGAGGGGAATTTTAAAAAAGCCCTAAAGTTAATTATGGATGTTGATGACACAAAGCAGCTAAAACAGGCAAAAAAAGAGGCTTTGTTGGGAATTTCAAAAACTGTAATAGACAAAGATAGAGAAGTTTTGCACGTTGATATAACGGGTGAAATTTTCTTGGTTCTCGATTATTTTTCCAACCAAAATATTGAGCGCGAACTCGGTAAAATGGGCGTCCAGACCAGAAGAAGCCTTACTGTAGGCAGTTTTTTGAAAGACGCAATAATCCCAAAAATATTTAGAAAAATTATGGGGACTGGGGAAACTCACCTTCAACGTGCTTTCAGGATGGCAAAACCTTACCTAATGCGCGATATCGGCGGAGATGCGCTTGAGTGCGTTTCTGACGTTGCTTGGGCTTGCCAAGAGGGCAAAGACGGCCTGATTCACATAAGTCCGTTTACCTGTATGCCGGAAATTATGACCCAAAATATTTTTCCAAATATGAGAGAAGATTGTAATATCCCGATATTGTCCTTGATTATGGATGAACAAACAGGAAAAGCGGGTTATATTACCAGACTAGAAGCCTTTGTTGATTTGATGCGCAGAAGAAAACGCAGAACAATAATGGAAGAAACTAGCCAAGAGACGCAGGTGGCGGTAAATAGTAAATAGTAAACGAGGTAACGTCATTGCGAGACATAAAGCATCGGCTCTGGCAATGGGCTTCCAACGAAGCAATCTCCCTCAAATCAAAACAAAATAATTTATGAAAGGCGCGGGCAAAACAACCTCGTGTGGTGATAAAATGATTAAATATTTTCAAAAAGCGTTTAAAATAACAAACGACAATATAATTCTAACGACCCCATTGGTGCTTTTTTTGTTCTTATTGAGCCTTTATATGGGCGTTGTTCAAAATGCTCCTGCTAGTCTAGTGACTTCGATTTTGCTTCTGGCGACGATTTTGTTTATGGTCAGTGCCTTCTTTGCGGGTTGGTTTTATATGGTAAAAAAAGCCGTCGACCTTGATAAAAAAGAGTTTTTGGCTGATGAAGAAAAGGCAAAAGCCTCTTTTGGCTTGCTTAAAGAGATTCCTGTCGGTGTTGGCGAATATTTTTTCTCGTTTATCGGCGCTACGATTCTGTTTGTAGGTTTGATTTTCGTTTTGCTGCTTGCCTGCTATAAGCTGGGATTGCACTTTATCGGCAATGTGGGTATAGGTATTGCACATTTAAAAACGGCTTTTACCTCTGCAGAAGCGATGAAAACTTTGGTTTCTTCGATGACAAGCGATCAGTTGATTAAGTTGAATGCTTGGAACATTCTGTTTTTAGCAGTGACTTCCGTTTATTCTTTTTTGACAATGTTTTGGCCCGCACAGATTATTATGGGCACAAAAAATCCTTTTGTCGCTCTGTTTAAGTCGATTGTGGCTCTTTTCAAAAAACCATTGTCCTCAATTGTTTTATTCCTGTACGTTTCATTCATCAATTTTGTTGTATCTTTTATAAACGCTTTTGCGACCATCAACCCGATTTTGTATTTTGTATCGATGTTGTTGTACTTTTATTTTGTTGTGTACGTAGTTGTGTTAGTATTCTTATATTATGACAGAGAAATCCAAACAAAAGAAGAAATCTTCACCCAGAGTGATAGCGATAGTGGGGCCGACAGCGTCGGGCAAGACCCAGATGTCGATAAACCTGGCGAAGACCAATAACGGCGAGATAATTTCCGCCGATTCAAGACTAGTTTATAAAGGCTTTGACATAGCGGCGGCCAAGCCGACAATTGAAGAAAGACAAGGGATTAAACACCACTTGATTGATGTGGTTGAACCAGAGTTTGATTATTCTGTTGCAAATTTCTTGGATGACGCGAGAATTGCGATTGACGAGATTATTCAAAGGGGTAAGACCCCAATTGTGGTGGGCGGAACTGGTTTGTATTTCCGGGTTTTGCTGGAAGACTTCGACCTTCCAAGGGTGGCTCCTGATTACGAATTAAGGGCGGAACTTGAAGCGGTTGAAAGCGTAAAATTGCACGAAATGCTGAAAGAATTAGACCCAATCGGTGCCGAGAAAATCCATTTTAATAACAAGGTTAAAATTATAAGAGCAATTGAGGTTTCAAAAGCCTCCAACGCTCCGCATTCTCAAGTGGCGTGCAAAAAAGAACTTGAATACGATGTCGAGTGGATTGGCCTTAATCCTTCTGACAGAGCGGTTTTGTACAAGAGAATTAACGACAGGGTCGAGGTGATGGTTAAAATGGGTTTGGTCGAAGAAACAAAGTCACTTTTGGAAAAACACGGTCGGATAAACAATTTTGTTAACACCATCGGCTACCAAGAAATTTTGGAATATCTGGACGGCAAGATTTCTTTGGATGAAGCTATTTTAAATATTCAACAGAATTCAAGAAGATACGCCAAGCGCCAATTGACTTGGTTCAGAAGAAATAAATTGATAAACTGGCAGTAGTGCAATCCTCGTTCGCATTATTACGTCGCCCTGGATTTATTTCAGGGTCGCAAGGTTGTTCGCTCTCGCGATGCTGAATTGGACTCGTGCATTGGTCTTTTGTTACAAAATCTTGACCGTTATCAACTAGGCTAGCAAAAATATTATTCAGCTGTTTTAGAACAATCAATGATTAGTTTAAAGCCGAACATAACCAAAAAATATTCAGAGTTTTTAAAACTTGCGGGTAAAGAATTTTTGCCGCAAACTTTGCCTGTTAAATCTGTTAATCCAATTAATTTCGGCGGATTGAGGTTTGCCAAACCTTTAAAAAATGACTTTTTTGTCTTAAACCCTATAACTACCGCCGCTGCGGTCAAAAAAACAAGATCCATAGAAGAAATCCAAAACGGGATAAGTGGAAAAATCCGTTCACCCAAAGAGCTTTCGACTAATGATGTTATGAAGGTGATAGAGCACCAACTGTCTGCGATTAAAGCCGAGGATATCAAGCAGGCTATAGCAAGGTTTCCAAAAAAAGACGAAGCTCTAGCATTAAAAGCGTTGAAGAAGCTGACCCAATTCGGAAATATGCAGAGCCTAAATCCTTTGGTAGAAAGTGCAAAGAAGCTTAGTGCTATTGACATTGAGGGTCAGAAAACGATTATGTTTTTGGATGACCACAGAGCCTCTCTTTCCAACAGTCTGAATTACTTAAACAACAAAAATATTTTCTTAAAAGGAAAATCCTTCGAATCATCTAATTTAATAGGCGGATATATAATCGACGAATCTGCCCTCAATTATCTGGAAACAGATAAATATTTTTTGAAAAAAATAAAAGATGTCGAATGTAAAATAATTTATCCTCAAGGTTGGATTAACGGGATAAATCCGTACAATCAGACCGACGACATTTTTCAAAAAGTCGGCAAGGTTCTTTCGGACACCAAAGAATTGAAGAAAAAGGGTTTGACCGAAGATGAGGCTTTGTCAGTGGCTATTGATAAGCCTATAAAAGACAGGCTTGAAAAATTGGGTTTATTGGATAATTTAACAATTATCCAAAATGAAACAACCAAAAAATTGCCATCAACAGTCGAGACAATCGTATCTCAATTAGAACCTATCAGTATTTCCAAAAAAACTTTGGACGGGCAATTAGGTTTGTTTGCCCCCGAGTCCAAACAGGCTGCATTGGAAGTTCTCGCACGCGGAATAAATGTTGAATCACCAAAAAGTTTCAGCGAGGCTTTAAAAAAAATGCACACCCAAATTTTGAAAGATAACAATAATTCTCTGGATGGGATTTATTACCTTGTGCCTTGCGAAAATAAAAGTCTTTCTTATGTCACAATGCAGTATAAAACGACCAATAAAATTCCCGAGTCAAAAATCCTTTACAACAAACTATCCTATGACTATAAACACTTTAAGTTACCTCCAGACTGTAAAAAAGTTGTTATGCTTGATGATGCTGCTATTTCAGGGAATTCTTTCGAGAAGCTAATAGAAGGATTTAAAAGAAGATTTGAGGATACCGATTTATTGGTTGCACCAGTATACGTCCACAAAGGGACAAAGACCAAATTGGAATCTTTGCGTTTATTTAATGGCGTTACGATTAAGACCGAATGCATATCGGCAAAAGAGTGCGATACCGTAACTCAGTCAGAGTATTTTCAATCTCTGGACAAAAAATCTGGCGACTTAATTTACGGTATGGCTGGTTACGGCGGTTACACTAAAAATATACAAACAAATATCGTGTTCCCGTGGATGGCTCCAGATAATAACAATTCGTTTTTCTCTAACGTTATTGCCCCATTTTTTACCCTCAATGGTGAAGGCGTAAAAAGAAACGGCGGTGGTTTTAGGATCTACGCGGATGGTCTTGACCGCGAGACTGGAAAGGCCTACAAGAGCGTGTTCTTCAAAAACGGTGCAGTGACATTCAATGATTAATCGACAGAGAAAATATCTCTAACGTCCTGCATTGTGAGTGATTTCGCGATGTTTCTGTCGATGGAAATTACGCTGTCAACGAGGTTTCTTTTAACCTGTTTAAGTTTTTGGATTTTTTCTTCAACCGTATTTTTTGTGATAAGCCTGTAGACGAAAACCTTTTTTGTCTGGCCGATACGGTAAGCTCTGTCTGTCGCTTGGTCCTCAACAGCAGGGTTCCACCATGGATCGTAGTGAATGACGTAATCAGCGCCAGTCAGATTGAGTCCTGTTCCACCGGCTTTCAAGCTTATTAGGAAGATAGGGATTTTGTCGTTGGTGTTGAACCTTTCGACCGCGCCCTGTCTGTCTTTGGTTTTACCCGTCAAGTATTCGTAAGGGATGCCTTCTCGTTCAAGCCAAGCTTTGGTTATGTCAAGCATATCAACAAATTGGCTGAATAAAAGTACTCTGTGGCCTTCCGAGACTATTTCTTCGAGCATTTCTTTTAGGTGTTCAAATTTACCCGATGGAATTGGTCCTTTGACCCCTTCTTTGTCGTAAAGCCTTGGATGACAACAGATTTGGCGTAATCTTAACAACGCGGAGAAGATTGATAATCTACTTTTTTCTATGCCGTTTTGCTCGATGCTCTTAAACAATTCTTCTTTTGTGCTGTCGAGAACTTCCATGTAGAAATCCCTTTGTGCAGGAGTCAATTCGCAATAGGCAATGTTTTCTACTTTGTCTGGCAAGTCTTTTGCAACGTCGCGTTTCATACGTCTCAAGATGAACGGATAAATTTGCAATTTAAGTCTTTTTTCAACCGTCTTGTCAGCGCGTTCCATAATCGGGTTGACGTAGCGGAAATTGAATTCTGAAATACTGAACAAGAATCCAGGCATAAGGAAGTCGAATACGGACCAAAGTTCTTCCAGCCTGTTTTCAATCGGAGTACCCGAAAGTGCCAGTTTATGTTGGGATGTCAGCTTTTTAACCGCTTGCGCCGTTTGAGAAAGCGCGTTTTTAATATTCTGTGATTCGTCAAGAATTACATATCTGAAATTTATTTTTTTAAGTTTTTCAATGTCCCGTCTGACGAGTGCATAGCTTGTGATTATGATGTCGTACTTCGGGATTTCTTTGAACATTTGCTGTCTTTCGACACCCGAAAACTTCAAGCAAGTCAACCCTGGCGCGAATTTTTGAATTTCAGCTTCCCAGTTAAAGACAACGGATGTTGGACAGATTACCAAGGTCGGCATCGGGCCGTCTTCTTCTTTTGCTTTTTCAAGCAGAGTAAGTGCCTGAAGCGTTTTTCCAAGCCCCATATCATCCGCGAGTATCCCGTTTAGACCGTATTTATACATGAACCAAAGCCAGCTGATACCTTTTGTCTGATATTCTCTCAGTTCGGCGTTAATCCCTTTTGGAATTTCAATCTCCTCTGCAGTTGAGAATGAAGAAATTTGTGTCCAGAATTTTTCAAAGTTTTCGCTTAAGACCAATTCGACCCCGAGGGTCGTTAATTCGTTCAAAAGCCCAGCTCTGTATGTTTTTACGATAAATTTGTTTTCGCTGTTTCTGTAAACGTCGAATGAATTAAATGAGCGCATCATTGAATAAATATCGAGTGCAGGGTATTCAACAAACCCTAAACTTCTTATGCGGCTGTACTTTTCGCCGCTTTGGATTGTGTCGTAAACATCGTCGAAATTGATTTTGTCTTCGCCAACTTTGCCGTACAGTGATATTTCAAAACTGTCGGTTGAATCTTCGTTAAAACTCACGTCAGCGAAAAGCTTGAAAGGGTCTTCCGCAAGTTTGAAAAAGCCCATGTCATCTTTTTCGATAAATTTCCAGTCATCGCCGGCTTGGTTTTTGTAGTAGTTATAAAAATCGATTGCGTTTTCTTTTTCGAGTGCTAAGTTATTCGTTTGCATCGGGACGAACTTGCATGCCAAAAGCATATTGTAAGCATCCTGTTCGTGTGCTATGTTTCTCTTAACCCAGTATAGAGAGTCTTCTTTGGGGTTTTTTATGGTCACATAAGGGGTTTTGTCGCTTATTTTTGAAAACGGGACTTTTACTCCGTCGTATTCAAATTCCAATGACGCTTTTAAGGATTGGTCGTAATCTATTCCCATATGAACGATGTTCAGCGGGTGTTTTTCTTCCAATAAAAGCTTGCTTATTCCTTCAGATAGTTCGATGTCCATTATTTTTTGGAGCTTCGGGAGTTCTTCGTAAATGAATTTCCCGCCGTTTGCGTCTTTTAAGTCGGTAAATGTCGATTTGACCAAATTCTGAGGAACCGAGCTAACCGCGATGTTAGTCGGGAACATAAGGTTTTTGTACCGTCCCCATTTAAGTTGTCTGGAGAAATATCTGACTTCTTCAAACGGGTAAACTTCGTCTTTGTCCGGCCTTTTCCATTCAAGGGCAAGCAAAATGTTTCCGACGTTTGAACTGTTTACTGAAAGCACCAGTCTCCACTCTGTGTCGCAGAATTTCAGCCGCTGTTTTGTTTTTTCATCTAAAACCTCTTCAGCTTTTGCCAAAATGTTGAACATATCGCCGAACTTGGTAATAGAAATATCATACCAGCCTGCTTTTTTATCTTGCCTTGAGGTTTTTAGCAGCTGTTGAAAAACGGCCACTTCAATTTTTTGAGCGTTGTTTAAAATAAAGTCTTTATCTGTTTTTTGAGCTTCGATTAATGCTCTCAAAAGCGGCTCGATAGAGCGGACAACTTTGCCGGTTTCTCTTGACATAATTAGAATTGAGAAAAAATTGGGCTTTCTTTTCGGGTTGAAGTGGAAAACAAAATTTCCTTGAGGTTCTGTGGCAAGGGCGGTGTTTTCATCGTCGAAAGTCGGTTCTATTTTATATTTTGTTTCTAAAAAATCTTCGTAGGCGTGTTCATTAATCGCTTTCAATCCTACTGCAACTGCGTGCTTGCACCATTCTTCTTTTAACGGGCAATCACAGCGGGCTTCCACCCCTGTTTTTTTAAAAACTAAGTCTGTTTTATAAGCATCCTTAAAGTTGCCTTTAACTTTACCTTTGTAAAAGTTTTTTTCGGCAACGCCTTCTAGCACCTGTTCCTTGAGATGGTATTCATAACCGCGTCTCCAGCTTCCAGCAGATGCCTTATCTTTAATATACTTAAAGTTAAATTCGGTAGAACTCACTATTCTTTTGAGTGTCTTTCTGTCTTATATGCTACAAATATCCATGCCAGAAGAACATCTGACAAGCATAAACTATCATTAACTGATAACTTTATTATTATCACACAGATTTTAATAAAACGCAATAGGGTGCGTTTACCACTTTTAAATGCGATATCGCTTGTTTTGCACTTAATTTATCAGTTTTTTTATTATTTGATTGCGTTATTTTGTTAATACGGGTCACATTCTAAATAAAATCGCTTTAACATATCGAAATGGCAAAAGATACATCATTTATACTATTCATTCTAATCGTAAAAGGTAATATAATTCAAATACATGAAGGGGGCGGCATGCCAAGAACGGCGAGAGAATATCAATATCAACAAACGAATTACGGCTATCAAAGACCGTATCCTCAAGTTGTTGCGCCCGTTAGGCAAAGACCTCAGCCTGTTAGAAGAAAAAAAGTTACCCGCAAGCCGAAAGTAAATCCGATTGCGCAAATTATTTCTCTTTCTTTGCTTGCATTGATTGGTTTTTTTGTAATCCCTGTTGGGTTTCAAAGAATATCCAAGCCTTTTTTCTTCGGCTCACCTTATAAAGAGGTAAAAGTAGATTACCATCAGTTGATTAATCCAACCTCGAATTATTTATCAAACGATTTGATTTTGAATAGGCGTTTATTGACTCCGGCTAAAACTAAAAAGCCTGAAATGACGACGCTTTATACCACAGAAAAAATGCCTCTCGTAGAAGTAAAATTGCAAAAATTGATGGCACAGTACAAATCAATCGAGCCGTCTGCTTTTGTTTGGGAATACGATTCTGGAAAATTCGTTGATATAAATGCCTCCAAGCTTTATTCAGCTGCCAGTATCATTAAAATCCCCGTGCTTATCCAGCTATTTAAATCCATTGAGGCAAATCAGCTTACCATATACGATGAAATGGAGTTGACTCCTTACTATAAAGCCGAAGGGTCTGGCGTTTTGCAGAATAAAGCAATTGGTTCTAAATACAATATGGATGAACTTGCCAGAGTAATGATTACTCACTCGGACAATTCAGCGACCAATATGATTATCTCGGCTGTTGGCTCTATGACTGACGTAAACAGCGGGATTAGGAGCTGGGGACTGAAAAATACCCACCTACAAAACTGGTTGCCAGATATGGATGGGACGAATTACACAACTGCAAGAGATTTAGCGACAATGCTTTATAATCTTGACAACCCTGGGTTTTTGAACATTAATTCAAGAGAATACATTATCGATTATATGAGCCATGTGGAAAACAACCGTCTTATCCAGGCAGGGCTTGATAAAAAAGCTTTGTTTGTTCACAAAACAGGCGACATCGGAAAGATGCTCGGCGATGCGGGAATCGTCTACACTCCAGAGGGAAAAAAATACATCTGCGTAATTTTGGCAAACCGCCCTTACAACGCTCCTCAAGGAAAAGACTTCATCCAAAAAGCATCGAGTATTATTTATAATTCTATTGTCACAGGTGCTTATTAAGTTTTTAAATCCGAATTGTTAACAAATATCAAGTATATCTTGCGATTGCAAGAATATCAAGTCTTGTGTGGGTTTTCTTATCAATTGAACAAATTTAAAATGCTACTGTACCTTGGCAACGTACAGCGTACGTGCTTCGGCACAGATACCAATATCAACACAAGTATCATCATCAAATATATATTTTATTGTTGGCAAAAAATTATGGATATTAAAATAAATTATTGTCATAGCCACAAGCATAAAAGCTATTATTTTGTTTATCTTTACAAAAAATATGCTCCAAAGAGCGAAAAACATTATTACAGAAAAGATAGTATAAAACTGAGTTTGCCAATCTTGCTCTTTTGCTAGATGAACCATTATTGCATCACCAAGGAAAAGAATAACCAATGGCAATGCAACTAAAATTTTTAGGAAATTAATTAAATTTTTTTTTAAGCAACTCGTGTCTGTATTCTATTTTAAAATATTTCTTTTTTCAACTCTACCTTCAAAAATATCTTTAACTTCTTGTTCGGTAAAATCACAATATTCGCAATGATGCCCTTGCTCAATACCATAAACATCGGCACCAATATCTTTAAGTGAATCATTCCAAACATCAACAACATCTTGCCCATCTTTAAAAACTTTTTTTATTATGTCTCTTGCTTCCTTGGCTGCACTTAAAATGTGTGCCGTTAATTCTCCAACAGCTCCAAGTTGGGTAGGGATCCTGTACCGGAACATCCTACAACACCTATAGTTAAGGTCTTTAGTAAATTAATAGTTCCTTCTCCAAAGGCTTGTATATTACGTAAATCTAACTCATTTGTTTCAATATTTTCCAGTTCATTTGGAAACCAAAATTTTATGCGTTTTCCTATATATTTAATAACTGATATTTTTAAGAATTCGCCTGCTTCAGTAACAATTCTACCAATCATGCTTCCATCTGGTAACATAATTGCGCTAGCATGAGCTAAGTCTTGTTCTATCCAGCTATAAATACACGGAAATAAAGCCTTATCAGCTTTGTCGTCTAAAGAAGAAAATTCTCTGAAATTCGAAGGATGCGAATGAATTTTAATGATACTTAAGCCTGATTCTTGCGCTTCTTTTAAATATGGCACTAGTTTCTCAGTTTGCCACTTTATATAATTGATATCGCGGCTGACACTTTCATCATTGGGCAAAAGGAATATTCTTTGTATAAGTAATCTACATTCACTTAAATGTTTATATTGACCACATAAAGCTATTGCAACTGATTCCTTGCCATCGCCCGAGTATAGATGATTTTTAATCTCATCATGCTGACTTTCTAAAATTGAAATTGAATAATTCATTTACGTAATTCCCTTTCAAGCCACCATTTTACGAGCCCCATATGTGTGTCAATGCCATCTAGTCCAATTCTCCAATGGTTTTGTTGTGTTCTATGACGTGACCAACGCTGCCATCTTACTCCATTAAAATCTTGATATTGATCAGCATTAGGTATAGTTTTGCCATCGTTTCTATGCAAGTCTGGAGAAAAATATACCATATCTATTTCAGTATCAGGATAGGTAGCTTCTATTCTTAGAAGTATATTTACCTTGGTTGCAGTGTATCCTTCAGGTAAAATATAATCATATATAATTACTCCATTTTCATTATTAGAGTTTCTAATAGTTTCCCATTGTAACCCTAAACTATCTAAATAAAGTGTATCATCCTTAGAAAGCTGGAATTCTCGACGCATATTACTCCCCTTCAATTTGATCCAATGGCAAAGTGCAAAATCTTTCAATTCCTGGGGTTGTAAAATCTACTTCTTGACAAAGTTCAATTTTTTTCATTTCACCATGATTAAATTTTTGATATATGCTATTCTGCTCTGAATCCTTGTTTGCTAAATTAAGCAATTCAGTACCTGTCATACAAGGAACCTCTACTGTATATTTTTCTTTATCAATTCGAATAATATACTTTTTGCTTTTTGGGGGCTTATTGCCTGATTTTGCATACTCTTCAATTTCGATTATTTCAACTAATTCAATGTCTACAATATCGACTTCGATAATATCTCCACCATTTTTTTCAACCGTAACAATTTTTTCTTCAAAAACTTCCTTGATAATCCCGTGTTCCTTGGTCATCGTTTTTCCTCCTGATTATGTATACTTATTCATGTTAAAATAACTATCCTTACAAGATAAATAATAACACACAATCGAATGAAAAACGAAAAAGTATAATAAAAAATTTACATTCGTAATTAAAACTTGATTTTAATTTTATTATGATGTATCATTGAATTGTACGTGTATAGTGAATCTAGGAGAGTTTTATGCTTTCGTCAAAGAAAAAAGAAATTCTTAACATTTTAAATAGCAATCAGGATATTACATTAGCAGAAATTGGGAAACAAATAGGACTAAACTCAACTAGTTCTGTTCATGCTCATGTTAATAAATTAGTTGAACTAGGATATTTAAAAAAGTTTGGCAGAAAATTTATAGTAAAATCTGACAATACTGAAGCCGTGAAAAATTTACCTTATTTTGGATATGCGCAATGCGGTTACAATGGGATATTTAACGAAGATGAAGTTTTAGATTATATTCCTTTTTCTACTAGATTTTTGCCAAGAAACACTGAAGATTTACTTGTAATGAAAGCAAAAGGAACATCAATGGAGCCAACAATTCAAGAGGATGAACTTTTGATTTTTGATAAAAGTAAACGACATGAACAGCCAACTTTAAATGATATTATATTATGTAGCCTTGACGGAGAAACAAAAATCAAACGTTTTACAATTAGACAGGGAATCCCAATGTTGATTTCAGATAATAAGTCTATGTTTGAACCTATAATACTCGATGAAACCAGACAATTAACAATTATTGGTAAGTTAATAAAAATGCGAGCTTAATTTTAAGCTTTATATAAAACAAATTATTCTTAAAGAGGGTTGAAAAATAATACATAACATGTTATGATGTAGTTACGGGCTGGTCTTATGACCTCGGTCCACCACGGCGGGGGTACTCCTCGCCTTTTTTAATAAGAGGGGATTGAGTGGAAGAACTTAGTATTTTTATTGATGAGTCAGGAGATTTTGGGAAATTTGACGAAAACTGCCCTTTTTATATTGTTTCTCTTGTCATGCATGAACAAAAAAATTCGATATCAGAGCAAGTTGAGAGATTGGACTTAACTCTTGAGGAAATTGGATTAAATAATCATACTATTCATACGGGGCCATTAATAAGAAGAGAAAAAAGTTACAGTCGATGCAGTGTAAACGAACGATTTAAAATTTTCAATAAATTATTTCACTTTACCAGAAATGTCGATATAAAATATACAAAATTAATTATAGACAAAAAACAATGTAAAAAATCTTTAGAAATTAATGCCTCAATCTCTAAGCAGTTATCACTATTTATCAAAGAAAATCTAGGTTATTTTGCTAATTTCGACAAAATTATAATATATTATGATAATGGACAAATCCAACTGACCAATATATTGGTAGCAGTATTTAGTACTTTTTTTAGTGACAATTTTGAATTTAGAGATGTTTTTCCTAGAGATTATAGATTATTCCAGACCGCTGATTTAATTTGCGCTTTAGCATTGATAAATCATAAATTAAATTGCAATAAGCCGCTATCTAAATCTGAAAGAAATTTCTTTGGCTCAGCCGGAAAATTTAAAAAGAATTATTTGAAGCATTTAAAAAAGCTTGAATTTTAAGATGTAAACAATCCTAAATTTAAATTTTCCTCATATTCTGACTGTTCGTCCAGCCCTTCTGTTTCATTGTCCTTCGTTTTGTATAATTTCGACCATCTTAGCGGATAACGCTGACGCTTATTGTATATTGAAAGCATCGCTTCTGCATATCCAAGTGAACCATTTTTGCGCTCATTTGCCATTCTTGTTAATTCTTTCATAGAACATCTACCGACTTTTTCCTTGAAAATTTCATATTTTAATTCATTTTCAAAAGCCATAATTAGTTTTGAGGCCCCTTTTAATACATTCGCGGTTAGGGCATTTGTATCTCCATCCCAAGTCCCTATACAAAGCCTTAAAGATTGGTCAAGGATATGGAATCCAAATTTCTTGTGTATATATTCTAATGTTGAAATGGCGCATATACCTCCTGTAATTTTTTGATACGTGAGAAATAAACCATAGGATTCCACCAGATCTTTAATTATTAACTGCTCATCATTTCCAGCTTCAACATTAGCCATAAAAATTTCGTATGGCGTTAAAGATTTTACGTATTTTTGCTGATTTGCAAAGATGTCTGCTTCTTCTTTGTAATCCAAGTCGTCATATATCATGCACCAGACTGGAGTTTCTCGAGAATCTGAAATCATTGCAATAATCTCAATCGTATGTTGTCCGTTAAAAACATAATTTATACCCTCTCTTCTGCTGACTTTTACCGGATTCACCTGATATGGATTAAAATTCGCTACCGCACGTCTGACATGCAATTCTGATAAATTGCGCTGATATTCTTGATTTGATACTAAATTTTTGATGGGTATTTGTTCAAAATGCACGTTCGGAACAAACTGACTATAATCTTCCATTATTTCTCCTCTACTGCTAGTAGCATTACATTTATTGTATATTTTAAATTATTCAGTTCATGTTGTAATTTTGCTTTAGCCTTATCTGATATTTTATTGAAGGCTCAAGTTTTCACCCCCTACTTTAACTGAACAAATCTTAAACGGAACTCAGCCCGTAGATTTGACATTGCATAAATTACTGAAAAATTCTGACTGACAAAGTATTCGTATGAGTTACGGTATCGCACTCTTTTGCACTTATTACGAGTATATTAAAGGAAAAAGTTGGAAATCGTTTTGAAGTTGCAATTCACGTCCCATTGAAAATGATAATCCGTGATTCGAGTCTGATGACTTCTGCAGAAGAGAAATATGCAATGAATATTTTGACGCATGTTGATTTTCTCATTTTTGATTCAATAGATAAATCCCCACGGCTTATAATAGAAGTCGATGGTGTGAAATTCCACGCAGAAGGAACTAGACAGGCAGAACGTGATGCAATGAAAGATTCAATTCTAAATAAATATGATTTACCGATATTGCGTTTTAGGACTGACGGAAGCGACGAGCGTCAAAAATTGCTTGATGCAGTCGATAGATTTATAGATGAAAAAATTATAGAACGACAATGCATGCAATAAAAAATGCTATTGCAATTGACCAAGGTAAAAGTGGGGGTACTTGAATTGCGAACAGAGAATTTGGGGCTTTTTTGCACTAAAAATTCCAAAATTTGTTCTCTAATAAATTCTCCTTTTTAAATCAAGCCCGAAAGACCCGCTGTGGGCGGGAAAGTTTGCATAAAAAAAGAGGGTTCTCTCTGAACTCTCTTTTTTTAAATGGTGGTTAATGGACATAAACAAGGAACCTCACCCCTACCCCTTTTAACTTAATATGCCAAGTATAGCTTGCGTTTGCGGACGTATAAAATCCTGTCCTGTTTTTCTTATCATTAGAACATATTTAAAAATACGAGAAGAAATAGATCTCAATTAATTACACGTATTTAATTTATACGCAATCTTGCCTCTGTACGTTGACAACGTACAGCGTACGTGTTATAATATTAATATGATTAAAAGTTTTAAACACAAAGGCTTGGAAAAACTTTTTCTAAAAGGTGATTCTTCTAAAATTTTACAGGACCATGTAAAGCGACTCAGGTTAATTTTAGCAATTATCCACAAAGCCAAATCAATTGAAGATGTTAATTTTGTAGGTTCAAACTTACACGAATTAAAAGGTGACAAAAAAGGAATTTGGTCTGTAACGGTCAGGGCCAATTGGCGAATAACTTTCAAGTTTGAAGACGGAAATGCTTACATCTTAAATTATGAAGATTACCACTAAGGAGATAAAATGAACGAAAATTTAAAAATGTTTAATCCCCCACACCCGGGTGAAATTTTAAAAGAATTATATATAGAACCACTAGGTATTTCTATAACAGAATTCGCACTAAAAATAGGCGTTCGAAGAGCTACTGCTTCAGATTTAATTAATGGAAAATCAGCTTTAACTACTAAGATGGCAATAAAGTTAGCAAAGGCTTTTAATACCTCTCCTGATATGTGGCTGGGCTTACAGATGCAATTCGACATATGGGCCGAAGAACAAAAATACATTCCCAATGATGTTCAAGTTATGTATGGCTAGTTAGATATAAATATAAACCCAAAAATAATATTTATGCTTTAATTAAGTCATAAATATTATAAAATATAGGCTAATATATGTTAAAATGTAAATGCGGAAATGAAATGCAAAAATTACCTGATAAATGTTCTAATTGCTCTATGGAGTTCGACAGTTTTTCAGGCGGATATGCAAGAGTAAATAAAAAAAATTTATATGGCTTCGTCGATGAATCAGGTAAACTTGTCATAAAACCTCGATTCAAATATGCTAGTTGCTTTATTAATGGACAAGCTTTAGCGAAAAAAGACAATAAGAATATTACAATTATTGATACTCATCAAAAAAAGATTGCGCCTTGGTTTAAAGCCGCTGGAGATTTTTCTGAAGGATTGGCTTACGTAAAAAGGAATAATTTATATGGCTTTATTAATAAAGCTGGTGAAATTGTTATTGATCTTCAGTTTGAAGACGCACATAATTTTTCAGAAGGATTGGCGGCAATAAAACTAAATAACAAATGGGGCTTTATCGATACAACTGGCAAAATTACTATAGAGCCAGCTTTTGAAAGTGTTATTAGCCGTTTTTTCGGAGGATTTGCATTAATAGATATACAGAAATATCCGGGGAGTAGAGCAATTCCTGACACTCTCTTTGTCGATAAAAATGGAGTTTGCCATAATAACAGAACGCACTATTTTTCCGAAGGGTTAGCAACTTCAGTAATAGATAAAAAAACGGGTTATATTAATCAAAATGGTGAAATTGTTATAGAGCCTAAATTTTATTCAGCGCATCGTTTTAAAAATGGTTTTGCAGTAATAACAACTAAAAAATGGTATAGTAATAAATCGTCTTCGGGCATTATTGATAAAAATGGTAATATTATTGTAGTTCCCCAATTTGAACAAATAAGAAATTTTTCAGATGGATTAGCAGCAGTAAAAGTCGGAGTGAACTGGGGATTTATCGATACAACTGGCGAATTTGTTATAGAGCCTAAATTCAATACATTTTCTACTTCAGTTGATGATTTTCATTATGGCTTGGCAAGAACAAGAATAAACGGAAAATATGGTTATATTGATAAGCAAGGAAACCTTATAATTGAGTCGCAATTTGATTCAGCGAGAGATTTTTCTGAAGGAATGGCTGCAGTAAGCATAAATAATAAATGGGGATTTATTAATCAAATGGGTGAATTAATTATAGATTATAAATTTAAGGCTCACTATGAGTCAAATAGCGTTAACAATTTTTGTGAAGGTTTAGCCATGGTTAAGGACTTCTTTGGTAGATGCTATTATATTGATAAGACAGGTGAAATTGGCATAAAAAAATATTCGGATGAAATAGTCACGCTATCTGATAAATTTATCTATATTGAGACCGACAACCTAAAGAATTATTTTGAAATCATATAAAGTTACCTTTATTAATTAGAAAGATGGATTATTAAGTGATTATAAGAAGATATTTAACTGAGGAAAAATTTGACTATTTACTAGATGAAAAAAAACTTTACTTGCCTGTTATTTATAAAATAGAAGATGAATGGGAGCATATATATCTGGGTAAAAAAGACTCCTCTTTTGAATTTATTAAAAACAATTGTTTTATAAGTTGTTGGAATAAAGACCATCAAGAGTCCACGGAAATGTGGGACGAATATGTCAAAAAGCTTGGTAATAATGGTGTAGTAATCGAATCAACTGTTGATAAACTAGAAGCAAGTCTTTATTTTCAAAAACTAGGAGAACAAGGGTTTAAAATGAAGACCGGAAACGTAAAATATAAAAGTATAAATGAGAAAATTGAATATATTAGTAATTATCAAGATTTAAATGATCTTATTGATTCAATCTTTAGAAAACGAAAAGAAAAGTTTAAAAACGAAAATGAATTTAGAATACTTGTTTATAGAGAAAATGACGGTGACGGATTAAGCTTAGAAAAGCTTGAAGAATTTGTAAATATCTCCTTTATTGACAGATCATTAAGCTTTATTGATAAAATCATTATATCGCCATGTGCAGATAATAATTATAAGCACTATATTTCCAATAAAATGAATAAAGTAAATTTATCAAATTTAATAAGTAAAATAACATTTTCAAATAAAATACTCCCAATTCCAACATTGGAACAATTGTTTTAAAAAGTGGGGGTAGTCAAATTGCGAACAGAGAATTTTGGCTAAATTTGCCTTAAAAAAGTCAAAAAATTCTCTTCAATGAATTCTCTGTTTAAAATCAAGCCCGAGAGACCCGCTGGGGGCGGGAAAGTTTGCATAAAAAAAGAGGGTTCTCTCTGAACTCTCTTCTTTTAAATGGGCCATCCTGGACTCGAACCAGGGACCTCACCCTTATCAGGGGTGCGCTCTAGCCACCTGAGCTAATGGCCCTTGTTTTTTTTGGCTAATTTTGTTCTCTTTTTTATTAGTCAGGTGGCAATATCCTTTTCGGACTTGGCCTTATAAAAAGATTATCAATCTTTTTACTTCGGGCTTTACGCCTCTGGGCTTACCTGAGCTAATGGCCCTTGTTTTTTTTGGCTAATTTTGTTCTCTTTTTTATTAGTCAGGTGGCAATATCCTTTTCGGACTTGGCCTTATAAAAAGATTATCAATCTTTTTACTTCGGGCTTTACGC
>Ga0247840_10000149_pt1 | contig 139385 bp, 112 predicted proteins | sample LaCruzMarch2015__FD_192404 | JGI IMG/M metagenome (GOLD analysis project Ga0247840, IMG submission 192404) | Freshwater microbial communities from meromictic Lake La Cruz, Castile-La Mancha, Spain - LaCruzMarch2015_17m | ecosystem: Environmental > Aquatic > Freshwater > Lake | place: Spain... | reverse complement strand
CAAGGCGTATTTTACGCCGCGCCGAAACTTTGGCTACAACAAGCTGTAGCCAAAGCACATATTTCACAAGCGGTAATCCGCTCATGAAATATGTGGGTTAGCCTGTCTTCGTAGGGGCCGCGCTTGCGCACGTGCCTGCAACGCTTCACATGCCCGCTATGCTACGTATAGAGTTGCAGGCGGGCGAACGACGCTTTCTATTGTCCCAAGACTTGAATATAAGTGCGGTCGGGATTGAAGTAAATATTCGTTTCGTTGATGGCATAGCCCACAATCCTGACAATGTTATTTGTTCCTGTCGGCATGGATGTGGCAAGCGCTCCGTTATTCGTGCCCATATAAATGATTGATCCGGCGGCAAATCCCCAGGCATTGGTGCACTGTCCGTTCAGGAGCAGTCCGTTATTCGCGATACTGCCCCCAATCGCAAGCCCCAGCAAGCCGCTGGCCGTCGAGCTGTTAGTTGCATTGGCTATATACCAGATTTTGTCTGATGCATAATAATAAAGATTTGAAAACGAGATTGAGCCGCCCCCCTCTCTCATCACAACGGCATTATCCCATCTGGTGGTGTTGGCGTTCAGACCACCAACGGCCGCATTCAACGCGTTCGTGGCGGCATATAAATTGTTCGTGGCTACCGCCAGATCAGTGTTCACGCGCCTGTTCAACGCGTTCGTGGCATCGTTCAACACGTTTGTGGCATACACCAAATCAACGTTCACGCGCACATTCAACGCGTTCGTGGCGGTGTACAAATTGTTCGTGGCTACCGCCAAATCAGTGTTCACGCGCGTGTTCAACGTGTTCGTGGCATCATATAAATTGTTCGTGGCTACCGCCAGATCAGTGTTTACGCGCGTGTTCAACGTGTTCGTGGCGGTGTTCAACAAGTTTGTGGCTATCTGCAAGTTGGCCACATCGGCGGTGGAACCCACCTGATTCCAGTTTGTGATTGCCGTGCCGCCCATGTCAATGACTCCGGTGGTCTGGATTCTTATATTCCTCACCACGTTGGTGCCCAAGCCGTCGTCAACCGCAAAAATGATAGTGGGCAAAGCAATCATGATTGCGCCCAGGATCGCAACGGCAAGTTTCTTATGGAATGTATGTTTCATATCAATATTTTCCTTTTCGAATTCGTTTGTTTATTTTATTAAATATCTATTAATCCGGTAATAGTGGTTTATTATCCGCCCGTTGAATCTCAACCCAGGTTGAACCGTCATAAATCAATTGAATGGTGTCGTTTGTGCTCATGGAAAATGAAACACCGCCGGCCAGGGTTACGCCAAGTCCATTAGTCAACCTGATCAAGTCATTGGTGGCCTGGATAATGAGCATCTGGCCGGAAACGCCTGGAGCGATTTGCAAAGCGCAATTGTTAAAATCCTTGAGGACTCCATCGGAAGTGCCGATTTTTGCGAACGTCTGCGCGACCTGAACCGTGGTGTCATTATCAGCTATTGTCTGCCCGCCCGGCCGCCAGGTCCCACTGCCGGAAACGATCAGATTATTGCTTATAATCAGCTCGCCGGTCATGGTATCGCCGGTTATATGAACAACACCTGTCAGGGAAGAAGAAGAAATATTGGTGAGCCCGGCGCCATTGCCATAGAAACCAAATGTATTAGTCAAGGGGGCGGTCATAATATCGCCGTTCCGAAGCACGCGGGCGTTAATTCCACCCGCCGCATTGTTCCACATGTCGTTGGTTGCCCCGCTGACGTCCGACTGCAGGGCGCGTAAATTGACCGCCGTCCAGAGATCATTCGTGGCAAGGTTATAGGTGACGGCAAGGACGCGGGCGTTAATTCCGCTAGCCGCGTTGTTCCACATGTCGTTGGTTGCCCCGCTGACATCCGATTGCATGGCGCGCAGGCCGATCGCATTCCAGAGATCATTCGTTGCCGGCGCAAAAACCACCCTGACCCAGTTGGTATGCAGGGGGTCGGACTCGGTAATAACATGGGAGAAAGCCTGCCAGGAGGCAGCGCCGCTTGAGTCGGAAACCAGCAGGTAACCGGAAGAGGCGCCTGTCGGCATTTTAATGCCCGTTGCCTGGACCGTGCCGCTGACATCAAGCTTTACAGCCGGATTGGTTGTGCCGACGCCAACATAGCCGCTCGTCTGATTTTCAAAGATATTTGAACCCATAACCGTCCGGGCAACGAGCGAATAGGCCGAGGCCGTTATCTGCTGGCGGGGAGACATCGTTTCAGCGTTGATTCCCAGCTCAAGATAAACGTTGTTCTGCGCAAAGACCGAAGCCGGAATGGCGGTCTGCGATCCAAGCACAACCGAATAAACGCCGTCCTGAACGACAACACCCGCCTGGGTTTCCGACCAGAGCAGATTGCCGGCGGTGGCGGCATCATAAATCTTGAACGAAAGATCAACCGTATCGTTCACGCGCCGGCCGTAGGAGTCAAGCAGGCGCGCCTGGTAATTGATCTGGCCGGTATCGGCCGCGATAAGAGGCAGAACAATGGCCAGCCCCAATGATGCCATAATGATTTTATAAACATTAAGTAATATTATTTTTTTCATTTTCTTCTCTCCCGCGAATTTAATATTATTATCTGATTTTTCGTATTTCGCAAAGTGTATCTCTGTCATTCCCGCGAAAGCGGGAATCCAGAAATTAAATTTATTCCAATCCCAGATTCCCGATCAAGTCGGGAATGACAATCTTCTTGCTTCCGCCTTCGCCTTAACGCGGCTACGGTGGACAAGTTGTTCCTTCGGTAAAAAAATCTTTACCTTGGCCGGTCGCCACGGGCGGAAATTGTCTGCGGTCCGTCCGTTGACTCATTAAGATACCAGATTGAGTTTTTAAGATCACGATAAAAGACGGAAGCATCCGCACGCCCATCGCCGTCATAATCGCCGGCAAGCGGCTGATAACCGGAACCGCCGCCCCATTTAAGCCCCCAGATAATGGGCTCAAGTTTGTAATTCATGACATACCACAATCCGTTCTCCCGCCCATAAGCCGCCACGTCCGCGCAGCCATCACCGTCATAATCATCCGCAAGCAACGTAAAACCATTCCCACCATAACCGGCCGAGACCGGCAAATATCCGCTACCGGACATGCAAATACCCAAACCGGCAGAGGGTTCATTGTAAATCACCGGATCGGCCTTGTCGTCCTCATCAAAGTCGCCTGCCAGCGCCGCGTAACCCGGCCCGCCAAATTCGCCTGAAATTGTCGCATATCCCTCCGTTGATTGCATCGCCGTCCAAGTTCCGGACGCCTGGTTATAAATAGCGGGATCGGCTTTCTGGTCACCGTCAAAATCGGCCGGAATCGGAATATCCCCGGGACCGCCGAAAACGACGGAAGCCGCTGCGTATCCCTGCGAAGAAAGCAGCACAATCCATGTGCCGGAGCTTTCCTGATAAACTGCAAAATCGGTCAGATGATCGCCGTCGTAATCCTCGGGAACGGCCGTGGCATTTTCCAGGCCGAACGCCAGCCTTGAAACAGCCTGGGTCGTCGAAGAATAAATAACATACCAAACCTGGGAAGGGTGATAATACCAGCAATCTGATTTACCGTCGCCGTCAAAATCATTTTTTACGCGCTGAACGCGGCGGTCATAGGGGAATATAAATCCGCCGTAACTGATGCCTTCAGCGTCTGCAACCGAGGAAAACGGGCAGGAAGCCCCGGAAGAACTGAACACCGAATACGAGGCGCTGTGTCCCCAACTGCCAACAGTGTTGACAGCGTGCCATTGCCAGTCCGACGCCGTGGCGGCAAAGGTCAATAGAAAACAAGACAGGCCTGCCCCCGCCAGTAAAATTTTATATTTTTGCATAAAACACTTGAGTTAATTGCAAAAGTCTTCTATTTATAAATCATTTAAAACTTATAGAAACACCTCAAATAAGTCAACTATTTTTTTATTTTTTTTATTGACTCCATTATGAATTATGATTAACCTTTTTTCATTTCAAATTTGAATATGTATGACAGTGTCCTTGGTTCATAATTATAACTTTCAGGTTTAAGCATTGAAAAAATATATTGCCTTAGTTTTTGCCGGTCTCATATTCTGTCCTGTCCTCCAGATTTTCGGACAAGCACCGACGGATAACGCCGTCCAATCCAGCGCTTCTGTTTCGGCCAATACTGGCATTGACTCAAAGAAAGCCAAGGCCGAAGCTGATAAAAAGGCAAAGAAAGAAGCGGAAACCAAGGCCGCGCTGGAACTCAAGGCAAAGAAGGACGCTGAAAAGAAGGCGGCCAACGATGCCAGGTTGAAAGCCGACGCGGACCAGAAAGCCAGGGAAGCCGCTGAAAAAGAGGCTTCTACCCTGGCAAAAGCAAAAATCGCGGCTGAAAAGAAGACAAAGGAAGCAGCCGAGAAAGAAGCAAAACTCAAAGCTCAAGCCGAACTGAAAGCCAAGAATGCGGTCGAGAAAGAAGCGAAATTGAAGGCTGAGACAGATCAAAAGGCTAAAGAGGCCGCCGAAAAGGAAGCGAACTTAAAAGTCAAGGCTGAGCAAAAGGCCAAGGCCGAAGCGGATAAAAAGGCAAAGAAAGAAGCGGAAACCAAGGCTGCGCTGGAACTCAAGGCAAAGAAGGATGCTGAAAAGAAAGCGGCCAGTGATATCAGGTTAAAAGCCGACGCGGACCAGAAAGCCAGGGAAGCCGCTGAAAAAGAGGCTTCTACCCTTGCAAAAGCAAAAGCTGACGCCGATAAGAATGCAAAGAAAGAAGCCGATGCCAAGGCCGCGCTGGAACTCAAGGCAAAGAAGGACGCTGAAAAGAAAGCGGCCGCGGTTGTAAAGGCCAAAGCCGAAGCGGAAGAAAAATCAGCCGCGGCGGACGAACTGAAAGCCAAGGAAGAAATTAGCGCAAAAGAAGCAATCGCCTCATCCGCCGGTTCAGAAGCCAAACGGAAAAAAGCGGAAGCGGATAAGACGATTACCGCCGCGAAAAAAATAGCTTCGGATAAAAAAGCCTCCGTTGAGGTAAAAACCAAAGCCCAGGAGGAAGCTTCCGCAAAAGAAATTCAGGCGAAAGATGCCGCGGTCATTGCCCTTGCAAGGGAAAACGAGGCCAAAAAAGCGCGGGATGATTTTGAAATCAGCCGCCAGGGGCGAATCAAGGCCCGAGAACAGGCCACGGCCGATGCAAAAGCGAAAAAAGAAGCGGACCAAAAAGCCAGGGAAGCCGCTGAAAAAGAGGCTTCTACCCTGGTAAAAGCCAAAGCTGACGCCGATAAGAATGCGAAGAAAGAAGCTGACGCCAAGGCCGCGCTGGAACTCAAGGCAAAGAAGGACGCTGAAAAGAAAGCGGCCAACGATGCCAGGTTAAAAGCCGACGCGGACCAAAAAGCCAGGGAAGCCGCTGAAAAAGAGGCTTCTACCCTGGCAAAAGCAAAAATCGCGGCTGAACAGAAGGCAAAGGAAGCGACCGAGAAAGAAGCTCTGCTGAAGGCTGAGGCCGAGCAGAAAGCCAAGGAGACCGCCGAGAAGGAAGCGGCCGCGGTTGCAAAGGCCAAAGCCGAAGCGGAAGAAAAATCAGCCGCGGCGGACGAACTGAAAGCCAAGGAGGAAATTAACGCAAAAGAAGCAATCGCCTCATCCGCCGGTTCAGAAGCCAAACGGAAAAAAGCGGAAGCGGATAAGGCTGCGGAAGTCGCGAAAAAGAAAGCTTCGGACGAGAACTCTTTTATTGAGGCGAAACGCAAAGCCCAGGAGGAAGCTTCCGCAAAAGAAATTCAGGCCAAGGATGCCGCGGTCATTGCCCTTGCAAGGGAAAACGAGGCCAAAAAAGCGCGGGATGATTTTGAAATCAGTCATCAGGAACGAATTAAGGCCGGAGCGGACGAAAAGACAGAACTGGCCGGCGAACTGAAAGCCAAAAAAGAGATAAAAGCCAAGGAAAAGATTGCATCCGCTGCCCAGTTAACGGCCAAACAGAAAGCGGCGGAGGCGGATAAGGCCGCAATAGCCGCAAAGAAGGCGGCTTTGGACGAGAACTCTTTTATTGAGGCGAAACGCAAAGCCCAGGAGGAAGCTTCCGCAAAAGAAATTCAGGCGAAGGATGCCGCGGTCATTGCCCTTGCAAGGGAAAACGAGACTACAAAAGCGCGGGACGAGTTTGAAATCAGCCGTCAGGGACGAATCAAGGCCCGACAACAGGCCGCGGCCGCTGCAAAAGCGAAAAAAGAAGCCGCAATTGAAGCTAAAATTAAGGAGCAGGAAAAGGCGCGGGCAAAAGAACAGGGGAAAAAGATGGACGAAGGGCAAACCGGCGCGGCGACAGGAAAAAACTGGTGGAAACGCGGTTTTGAAAACGCGGCCAAACCAGGGGAAGCTGGCAAATGGAAAATTTCCGCCGGCGTCCTCTTAAGGACCATCCATGGCCAGTCATTCAAAACAGAATCCTACTCGCAAAACTACAACATTCCCGCCAAGGCGGGCGATGTTTTCCGCCGTTATGAGCCGGCCGGCGATTTGAATTCATCATCCGACCGGAATTACGAAGACGGCTATGTTCACCAAGATGATTACACGGATCTGGATGGCGGCACCTGGAACTGGGGCTATGAAAACGGCGGGCAGGTTCAAGGCGATTCAATCGCCTTTCATTTTGTGGGACGAACCTATACCGAATACACGCGCACCAAGGACATTTCCGCCGGTGAAACGCATAATAATTCTGACAAGGAAATAGCGCCTTATATTCAACTGGAACGGGTTCTTTACCAGACCGGCTGGTTTGATACGGGATTGCATCTTGATCTTTCGCGGTCTACTTTTTCCGACGCGGCTCAATACGCAAATTTCAGCGACCGGCAGGAATGGCAAAATTACGCCCAATATGTCGAGGATGTTTACTCACTGGCAGGCACGGGAATCACACCTTCTTCTCCGCCCTATCACGGCAACCGGTCAACAACCGGACCAACAATTGACAATGTCCCGGATGCGCGCCGCGCCGCGGGAACCGTGGAAACCGGATCTTACAGTTACAATGCCATAAATAATATCCAGCAGTCGCTTGACATGAATCTGGGGACTTTCTCGCTGGGCGCATTAATGTCCGCCAACTGGCGGCGCTTATCGCTCTCGGGCATTGTGGGCCCGACATTCAACTGGGTGAACATACAGACTGATTACACGGAAACATTGTACGCCTCCATGAATAACGGCAACCCAGGTGTGCTCCAAACCTGGAACGACAGCCAGGATTATTCCGAGTGTAAATTCGGCGGCTTTGTCCAGGCCCAGCTCGGCCTGCGGATCATTGACGGATTTGGAGTCGGCATTTTCGGCCGGTATGACTGGCTTGAGAACATGTCCGGAAATTTTGGGCAATCCCGTTTTATGATTAACCCCGAGGGCGGCTCGCTCGGCGCCACGGCCAATCTTTCATTCTGATCAATCTTTGTTATTGCCTATGAGTCGGTTGCAAAATTCTACAAAGCTTACCCGGCGCTAGCCAGGGAATCGGCTCGTCGGGGCGAGCCTCCTGCATTTCTCAGAAAAATCACGATTGTAGGAGCGCCACACCGTTGGCGCGATGAGTTTTGTAATTAGTTTCTATGATGCCGGCAATAATCAACGACATTTTGCAATGGTACCTGGCCAGCGGAATTCAAGACGCTTCAATCACCGTTCCGCTGATAGAGCTTATAATTCTTTTTGTGTTTTTAACCGTTTGCCTGCTGTTGCGCCTCTCGCGCACAGGCCTGATAATTGCGTACCTGTTCATCTATCGCTGGGGCTGGACTTTTTGCCTGCATAACAATTTCCTTGATCATAAAATAAGGACTATGTTCCTGACCGGATACATTGTCTTTGGAATTCTTGTCCTCACCCTGGCGATTGTTGCCATGATGATCGCCAGCCGCTCTTCTTCCGGCGAAGGAGGATGAATAAAGAAAGCTTGATTTCCGTGGCGTTATAAGTCATTGATTTGCGAGGCGAGCGGCCGAAAGTTTTTTACCTTGCGGAACTGGAATTGGTAACACCATTGATCCAAAGCGGCTCAACCCCGTTGATGAACTTGATCATTTCATAGCGCACGCCATTGACCCTGATCCCCATCCCCTGGTACGGATACCACTCGTAAGCTCCCATGTCCACCCGGCCGAAGCGTTGACGCATGTTGCCTGCCAGATCAAGCCCATTTACCATCCACGCCTGATTGGTGCCGGCATTGATGCAGAGCGATCCGTTGGCCAGCCGGCAATCGCCAATCGTGACGTTGACGAAGCTTGGATCAATGTTGATGATGTTATAATTCCCAGCAACCAGCTCGGGCAGACCCACGCAAGAGTTGCTGAACACTATTGCCGCTTCGATGTTCGTTCCCCAGTTCGTGTTCAGTCCCGACCCCACCGAGTTCATGTACGCCACGGTGTTCATGCACACGCCTGTCGTGTTCGTTGCCGTGTATAATCCACCGCCGTTTAGAGCGGCATAATTGCTCGCAATCGTGCAGCTTTCCACGCGCCCGGTCATGTTCGTGCCCGCAACATAGAAGTACACGCCGCCGCCATTGGTCGCCGTGTTGCCCCAAATCAGGCAATTACGCACCACGCCGCGTTCGCCCACGGCCACGCCGCCGCCATTGGTGGCCGTGTTCTGGAGCAACCGGCAGTTCCAGACCAGGCCCGTGGCAACATACACCGCGCCCCCGTTTGTAATCCCCGCCCTGCAATTCGTGATGGTGAGGCCGTTCAGCGTCGCGCCGGTATGCACCAGGTTGAATCCACGGAAGTTCCCGCCGTTCAGCATCACGCTCGTTGCCCCATTCAAACTGCGGACCGTAACGTTTGATAGCGTCACTTGGTTAGACAGATTATGCACCCCGTTGGAAAGCCAGACAACAGTGCCTACGTTAGTATAGCAATTAGCCTTGTACACGGCCCCGGTCAGCGTGACCGCCGCATCAAGCCAGTTTGTATAAGGAAATACATTGCCTCCGTTTGTCGCCACATAATAATTCGCCGCCGGCGCGGAAAGATTCAGGCGCACAGCCACGGCCTGCGTCACCCCGAAGCCATCCGCCGATGAAACTATCGCCGTCGCGTTGCTCGTCGTCCCGGCCATCCACGCCCATGTGGGCCGGTACGTCAGCGTCACGGTGTTCGTGGTCTGCGCGGCAACTATCCCGCTCGTCGGCGAAGCTGCGATCCACACATGTGTTGTCCTCACCGCATAGGCAAAGCTGAAGTCCCCCGTGTTCCGCACGGTGAATGTCCGTTGCGTCGGTGTATCCCCAACCCACGCATCGTTCGTAAAACCCCACGGCGACACCTGCATAACCCCCGCAAAATCCTTTGCGTTCAACCACACATCCACCGTTTGCGTCGCCGTCACCAGAAGTGAGCTGTTCGTCGCCACCACCGTCACGGCAATGTTGCTTAACCCCTGTGCCCAAAGCGCAGTGTTCTGGTACGTCATCGTCAAGGTGTTATTCTCATACGCGCCCAATGTCCCCGCGTTGGACGAACTCGCGATCCATCCCGCCGACCCCGTGGATACTGTGTAGTTAAAACTCAAGTCGCCCAGATTCCGCACCTCAAACTGCCGGCTCGTTGGCGTCGCCCCCACCCATACATTGTTACTAAACCACGTCGGCGTTACAGACAAGACATTTGAGATATTGAGAAGGTTCAGGACCACCTGAACCGTTTGTGTCCCCCAGTAATTGTCCCCGTTCGTCGCCACCACCGTCACCGTCGCGTTGCTCACCCCGGCCACCCATCCCTTAATGTCCGCATACGTCAGCACCACGTCCTGTGTCGTCCCGTTTGTTACCGTCCCATTCGTCCGCGACGCAATAACCCAATACTGGTTCGTCCTCGCCTGGAACCCGATATCCGTTGACCATACGTTTATTACCTTCACTGTCTGAATGAGCGGATTCACGCTATCCGGCAAGTTCGCATAATAACTCTGCGACAGCGCCGGCGGAATCACGATTAACGGCAGGTTATTTATCCACGGATCCGTCACGGAAACATTGTCCAGATAGGTCGTCATGGCGCCGTTATAAACATCAAACCCCACAAAGTTCGTCAGGTTCGCGTCAATAAACTTGATGTTGTTCGTCACCAGAACGCCGTCCGCATACAGATTCCATTTCTTGAGCGCAAAATCTTCATAAATGCTGATCCGCGCCCAGGTCAATCCATTCGTCGCAATTTTTTTTCCATTTGATGCCACCACCCAGTTCACCGAGTTGGTGGGGTCGAGCACGGCCAAAGAATTCGAGGCGAAACCATTATGCACCACAAACTCTCCGTTGGTGTTCACGTAGAACATCACCGCCACATTGGTGTCCACCACCGGGTTGTTGGTCCCATCATACAGGCTTGGCATCGTGTCCATCTGAATCCAGACGTTCGTCGTCGGCATGCTCACGAACCGGTTGGAGAGCGTGCAGTCCTCCATAATCATGGCGGCATTCGTTCCCGATCTGACGATGTTGGTCTGGACGATACAAATATTGGTGACGGTGTTGAACAGAACAACATAAATGTTGGATGTGCCATACCATCCATTCGTGCCGTCAATTAAGGGGGTCTGGGCGGTATAAGATTCAAAATCGTCGCTCCAGGGAATAAGATTGCTTTGCGGGTCGCCAAAACAGGGCGTTGTCAGCGGCAACATTAAAAACAGGCAAACAAGTTGCATTAATCCGGTCACATGAAATAGACGAGGCGACAGAAAGGCATAGGTTTTCATGTTATTGTCGTTCTTATGAATACGCCTAAATTGCATTTATCAGGGCTTATTGCAAAAGCACTCCATTATTTCACTTAAATTGATAAAAATGTACCGAAATGTCAAAATTAAGTCAATTTTATTTTAAAGTTTTTTAGCAGGCAACGAGTCATCCTGATTTTCTCATATGGGAAGGGGGAATTTTAAGAGCCAGCCGGTATTTGGCCACCGTGCGCCGGGCAACCTGCAATCCCCGGGCGCTCAAACGCTCAAATATGTCCTGGTCAGAAAGCGGGTGCGCGGAGTCTTCATCCGCCACCATTCCGGCAACCATGTCCTGCACCGCCTTGTTTGAAACAGAATGGCCGTCGTTTGTTTTAAGCCCCGGCGTGAAGAAATATTTCATTTCAAAGACGCCGCCCGGCGTTTTCATGAACTTGTTTGACACGCAGCGGCAGATTGTGGTTTCATGCAGGCCGACCTGCCGGGCCACGTCCGCCATTGTCAATGGTTTCAGGTGCGCGACCCCGGAATCAAGAAAGTCCGCCTGGACCTTGATAATCTCCGATGCAACCCGCCGGATGGTCCGCTGGCGCTGGTCAATGCTTTTCATCAGGAAAAGGCCCGACTTGACCTTGTCCCTGATATATTTTTTCACTTCCTCCGTGCTTTGATTGTCGGCCATCAAATGCCGGTAATACTTGCTGATGCGCATCTGCGGAATATAGTCGCCATTTAGCACGACATAATAGCCGTTTTCCCCTTTTTCCACAAAGACATCCGGGAAAATATAAGGCGGTGATTCGCCGCCGAACGCGCGCCCCGGATGCGGCTCAAGGGTCGCGATCATTTTTGCCGCCTGCCGGACTTCCTCGGTTTTCACATTTAATGCCTTGGCTATTTCGTCGTAATTTTTTGCCGCAAGGAGATCGAGATGATCGCCGCAGATTTTTGCGGCCAAAGAAGAATCGTGGCCGATGCGCTGGAGCTGGACCAGGAGGCATTCTTTCAAATCGCGCGCGCCGATTCCGACCGGGTCAAAATCCCGGATAACCGCCAGGACATCATGCAAACAACCCGCCTCATAGCCCGCCGAAGCGGCAAGATCTTCAATGCTGCAAGTTAAATATCCGTCCTCGTTGATGCTGCCGATAATCAGCTCGCCAATGCGCCAGTCGCGCTCCGGCAGTTCAAGAAAGGCAAGCTGGTTGGCCAGATGCTCCTGCAATGATTCTTCCCTCGTCCGGACCTCCAGCGCGTAATTCCGCTTTTTTTCCGTATCGGTATCATCCGGCTCGTATTCCCGCATGAAATAATCATAAGTTTCCCTGTCCAGGCGCATTAAAACGTCAAACTCTTCCTTGAATTTGAGCTCCTTCTCGTCCGGCTGGTTCTCTTTGCCGGCCTGCGGATCAAGCGCAACCGCATCACTACCCTTCTCTTCCAAGACGGGGTTTTGCTCCAATTCTTTTTGAATTAAAGCCCGCAGTTCCAGCGCCGGCACCTGGAGCAGCTCCAATGACTGCCTTAATTGCGGCGCCAAGGTCTGGACCTGGCGCTGTTCCTGCGTTAAAGCCAATGTCTGATTGTTCGTCAAAAATTACCTCTTGGTGATAAAATATAATAATACCATGCAGCGCATACAAGCTATTTCAGAGGGTATAAAAAATAATCTTTCGCTTTTAGACTAGCTGCCTTATCATTCTTCCGTTCAATTCCGTAATTTTGTTCGGGTTAATTTCCGGCAAAGAAGGTTGAAATTAAAATATGAAAATTTGCATTCTGGCAAGCGGCAGTTCCGGCAATTGTATCTTTGTCGCCTCGCGCCAGGAGCGGGTTCTCATTGACGCGGGCTTAAGCGCCCGCGAAACCGCCCGGCGCCTTGACCAAATCGGCGTTCCAGTCGCAACCATATCCGCCGTCTGCCTGACCCACGAACACTCCGACCATATCGCCGGACTGGCCGGGCTTCATCAGCGGCACGGCATCCGGCTCTTTGCCAATTCCGGCACCATTGAAGCGATCCGCCGCGATGACAAATTGCGGGAATTAAAATGGAACGTTTTCTCAACCGGCGCGCCGTTTCAAATCGGCGACCTGACTTTTGATCCGTTTCCGGTATCCCATGACGCCTATGAGCCGGTTGGTTTTGTTGTGAAATGCGCGGATACAAGGCTGGGAATAGTAACCGATATCGGCGCGCCCACCCATCTTGTCAGGGAAAACCTGCGGCACTGCCGGGTGCTCATCATAGAGGCAAACCATGATGAATACCTACTCTCGGGCGCCAGGCGGCCATGGGTGCTGAAGCAGCGCATTGCCGGCCGGCAGGGGCATCTCTCAAACGCGCATGCGGCTCAAATGATAGCCGAAATAGCCTCGCCGGCGCTCGCGCGCGTTTTCCTATGCCACCTGAGCCTTGACTGCAACCGGCCGGAACTGGCATTGAAAGAAGTAAAAAAAGCCCTTGATAAAGCCGGATTCAAGGATGTCCAGGTCAATTTGACTTTTGCCGGGCAAATCAGCGAAACCTGGACCGACGAGTAAGAAAGAAAAAAATATAAAACAAATCTGGACTAATTTCATTTTTTTGATAAATTGGCCGGCATTGGTTGATAAGTAATCACGGAACAAATGACGAAAAAATTTGAGAAAAAAACAGCCTTGATCACCGGCGCGGCGCGCGGTATCGGGCGGGCCATCGCCGAGAAAATGGCGGATGAAGGCGCCGACGTTGCGTTGTGCGATTTAAACTGCGACTGGCTGGCCGACAGCCTTAAAGCTTGTAGTTCAAAGGGTTGCAAGGCGACTGGTTACGCCGCGGATGTGAGCCTGGCGGCTGACGTCCAGAAGACCGTGGATGCCGTTCTGAATGATTTCGGCCGGATTGACATCCTGGTCAACAATGCGGGCATAACCCGCGACGGCTTTCTCATCAGAATGTCCGAGCAGGATTGGGACGCGGTATTAAACGTCAACCTCAAGGGAACTTTTCTATTTACCAAGGCGGTGGCAAAAGCCATGCTCAAACAGCGTTCCGGGGCAATCGTCAATTTAGCCTCAATTATTGGCTTGATTGGAAACGCCGGACAATGTAACTATGCAGCTTCAAAAGCAGGTGTAATAGCCCTGACGAAGTCAACCGCAAAGGAATTGGCTTCGCGGAATATCCGGGTAAATGCGGTTGCACCTGGCTTTATAACGACAAAGATGACTGAAAGTCTGCCGGAGGATATCCGGGGAAAAATGTTGGAGGCCGTTCCGCTGAAACGTTTTGGCGCGCCGGATGATGTTGCCGATGCGGTATTGTTTCTTGCCAGTGAAGCCGCGGCATACATCACCGGCCAGGTCATAAGCGTTAATGGCGGGATGGTCATGTAGCAAATCATGCCGCAGGCAGATCCGTCTGCGGCGGAAAGGACACAGGAGGAAAAAATGGCGCTTGAAGACAAAGTTCGCGACATTATCGTTGAGCAACTTGGGGTAAACGCCGAACAGGTTACCCCGGAAGCCTCGTTTATCGAGGATTTGGGAGCTGACTCGCTGGATACCGTTGAATTGGTCATGGCATTTGAAGAGGAATTCGGCGCTGAGATTCCCGATGAAGAAGCCGAAAAACTTACCACGGTCGGCGCGGTAATAGCTTATCTCAAAGAAAAAGGCTTCGGCGAGTAATTTCGCATAATTAATGGGGCCGGGGACTGAATGCAGTCCCCCCTGCCTTTTTTTAGAAGATTATCCCGCACCGTGAGTGACGTTTCCGCCGTGGCGGATCACACCAAGGAATGTAAAGTTACAAAATGCGCAAAGTTGTCATTACCGGAATCGGCCTGGTGAGTCCATTCGGCTGTGATGTGGGGCAATTCTGGCAAAAGAACATTGACGGCGCAAGCGGCGTCCGCCGGGTAAAACAATTTGATGTTTCCCCGTATCCATCACAAATTGCCGGCGAGGTGGTGGAGTATAATGTTGATTTATTCTTAAGCAAGAAGGAACAACACCGCTCCGACCCATATTGCCAATACGCCATTGCCGCCGCCAAGCTGGCCTTAAAAGACTCGGCGCTGGATTTCAGCAAAATAGACCCCTATCGGGCAGGCGTGATTGTCGGCTCGGGCATCGGCGGTCTGCAGTCGTTTCAGACGCAACACAAAATTCTCATTGAAAAAGGGCCTACCCGGTGCAGTCCATTCACGATACCGGAGCTGATCAGCAATATGGCGGCGGGCCTGATCGCAATTAATTTTCAGATCAAGGGCCCGAATTACGCCGTGGTTAGCGCCTGCGCCACCGCCACCCATGCCATTGGAGATGCTCTGCGCATCATTCAGCGCGGCGACGCCGATATCATGGTAACCGGCGGCGCCGACGCCAGCATTTGCGGGCTTGGGTATGCCGGCTTTTGCGCCCTGCGGGCGCTTAGCACCCGCAACGAAGAACCCGAAAAGGCCAGCCGGCCTTTTGACGCCAACCGCGATGGTTTTGTCATGGCGGAGGGAGCAGGCGTTTTAATTCTTGAAGAATATGAATCGGCACGCAAAAGAGGAGCCAATATTTATTGCGAATTATGCGGTTACGGAGCCACCTGCGACGCTTTCCATGAAACGGCGCCGGCCGCGGACGGCAGCGGGGCCGCAAAGGCAATGTCCCTGGCAATTGCGGATTCCGGCGAAAATACTGAAGCCGTTGATTACATTAACGCGCATGGAACGAGCACCGAGCTTAATGATAAATGCGAAACATTGGCAATCAAGGCGGCATTGGGCGAGAGCAAGGCGCGTAAAGTCATGATCAGTTCCACCAAATCAATGATCGGACATATGCTTGGCGCGGCCGGCGCAGTGGAAGCCGCCGTCTGCGCCCTGGCCATTAAACACGGCGTGGTTCCGCCAACCATCAATTACACCACGCCCGACCCGGCCTGCGATCTGGATTATGTGCCGAACACAGCCCGGGAAAAGAAAACAAGATTCGCACTGAGCAATTCTCTTGGTTTCGGGGGCCATAATGCCACTATCGCCTTCCGGGCGGTCTGATTAAAGGAGTCAGAAACCAGGAGCCAGAAGTCAGAATAAAAACAGATTTCATTCTGACTTCTGACTACTGACTTCTGTTTTAATGATGTTCCCAGAAACCGTCAAACCCTTCAAAATATTATTTTATATCTGCTCCGCTATCGTTGTGTTTTCCCTCTTGGTTTTCCTCTCCGCCGCCGCAACCGCGGGATTGCTCAATCTGGCGCAAAATATGGGAGGTTCCATCGGGACATTCCTGACTGACAAAGGGCCCGCGCGGATCATGCGGCGCGCTCTTCTTATCGGTATCATCATCATTTTTGTATCCGGCCTGAAAAAAATCGGCTGGCTTGGATGGAAGGACTGCGGATGGACCCGGGACAAAGATGAGATCTGCCATTGCCGCCGTCAGGCTCAATTTGCTTGGGGCGCGGCGCTCGGATTCATATCCCTCGGCGGCATCGCGCTTTTGACGATTTTAACCGGCTTGCACCAATTAAAACCGCTCAAGGAGCATTACCCGGCCATCGTCGGAAATATTACTTTCTTCTGCCTGTCCGGTATTTCGGTGGCGCTCATTGAGGAAACAATCTGCCGCGGCATATTGTTCCGCGTTTTTGCCAGAATCTGGCGGGCATGGCCGGCGGCAATAATCATCAGCGTTTTATTCGCGGCGGCTCATTTTATCGGGCCGGACAACGCGGCTTTTCAGGGTTCTTCCTTTATAAGCATTGTTTTCAATGTTTCCGTCGCAACCGTAAAGAGCGTTGTCCCTCCCTCTGATGCGCTTATCCTTTTTATCAACCTGGCCTTGCTCGGCATTGTGCTTTGCACATTCGTCATGCGGACAAAAACAATCTGGATGAGCGTCGGCGCCCATGCCGCATGGGTCTTTATCATCAAACTCCACTCCCAATTTACCGATCTTAACCCAGCGGCCATGTTCTCCATCTGGCTTGGAAAAAGAAATGATTTCATGGATTCGCTTTCCGCCTCTTTTGTCTTCATCACCCTGGTATTACTGACGCTTTTTTGGGGAAAAAAGGCCGGCCTGCCCGCAGTGCTACGCCCAGCGTTGCAGGCGGGCCGGCCCGTAAAGATCGGCGGACAGGTTTGGTACGTTCAGCCGGCTGGAAACGGCTTGGATAATTTTATCAAAAGCGGGGAGGATTTATTTGCCGGCGGCAATATTCTTAAAACTTATCGCGGCTGCCATATTGTTGTCAAAGACGGCCTGGTGCTGAAAAAATACCGGCCAAAATCCTTTCTTAACAGCCTCAGATTTGCTTTCCGTCCGCCGAGGAGCAGGCGCGCATTCCTTCTGGCGGATACCCTGATCAGACATGGCCTACCGACCCCTCCCGTGCTGGCATGGTCGGCCAGTCGCCGCTTTGGACTCCTTATGTCCGAGACAATGATTGTCAGCGAGGTAAAGAATGCCGAGCCTCTGACGGACTGGCTGGCCACGCGAAGCGCGTGGCTGGCAAGAAACGTTCAGGATTCCGCCATGAAATTGAAAGTCATGAAAGCCTACGGAAATCTTATGGCGGCTTTTCATAGCCACAACTATTCAAACCGCGATCTGAAACATGAAAACGTCATGTGTTCAAAAATCGACCCGGCACTTCTTCAGGTTGTGGATTTGGACGGCGTCAGAAAACATCTTTTTGTCAGCCGGCGCAGGGCCGGCCGGGACCTGATGCGCATTGGAAAATCCCTGGCTTCGCTCGGTTGGACAAATGAAAAGGAAATAGCGGCGTTCTTTGAGGCGTATAACCGCCATGTCCCGCCCAGCCTGCACCGGCAGTCATTCCACGATTTATTTTAATACCCGTCAACCGACGGGCAACTGAAAACTGCACCGGTTTCGATGAGGCCGGTCCGGGGTCAGCGACCCCGGCTACAACATTCAAATTACCATGCCTCAAATATAGCGGGCCCCACCAGCGGCAACTTCACTGAAGATTAACACGACTTTTCTCCAATGGCGGCAGAGACGCCAGGTCACGATTTATTCCACGTTGATTCCAAAACGCAACGCTTAAATAATCATTTGCTTGTCTACTAAAAATCATGTTGACATTATTGAATACATCGCATACTCTGTATTTCAACGACATACAGAAAGGAGAACAACGTGAGTACTGCCGTGTCCATTCGACTGCCTGATATAATTGTCAAAGAACTTAACCACATTGCCGAGGAAACCGAACGCCCCCGGTCTTTTCATGTTCAGAAGGCGCTGGAATCCTACATTGATGATTTTGCTGATGTCCAGATTGCATTAGATCGCCTCCGTGACCAGAAAGACCCTGTCGTGTCGAGCCGCGAAATGAGGAAGTCCCTTGGCCTATAACACCACCTACAAAAAGAGCGTCGAGAAAGACTTATCCAGACTTGGCAAGCCCGAGGCAAGACGTATTCTTGACAAGATCGAGAAAGAACTGAGTGCGCGCGCCGCCAAGTATCCTCTTCTTAAAGGGGCGTTTGCCGGTCTCCGGAAACTCCGTGTGGGTGACTATCGGGTCATATTCGCAGTTCTCGAACAAGAGGTCTTGATTTTGCGAATTGGCCACCGCCGAGATATTTATAAAAATTCCTGAAAGCCGGAAGGGAATCTTCGCGGCCTAATTCATGGATAATACCTTTTTCAACACTCGTCCCGTATATGATTTTTCACAGGCGGCCACTTCCTCCGGGGTGCCGGCCACGACCACTTCCCCGCCGGCGTCGCCGCCCTCCGGACCAAGGTCAATGATGTAATCGGCGGTTTTCATCACCTCGGCGTTATGCTCAATAACCACAATCGTATTGCCCGCGTCGCGCAATTTCTGGAGCACGTTCAACAGTTTCTGGATATCGGCAAAATGAAGACCGGTGGTGGGCTCATCAAGCAGATAAACCGTCCGGCCGGTGGCCTTCTTGCTCAGTTCCGCGGAAAGTTTCAGGCGCTGGGCTTCACCGCCGGACAAGGTCGTTGCCGACTGCCCAAGCTGAACATAACCGAGGCCGACCTCGGACAACGTCTGCATTTTCTGGCGCAGGGTGGGAATACGGCCGAAAAAATCAAACGCCTCATCAATCGTCAAATTGAGAACTTCGGCAATGTTCTTGCCGTTATAACGGATTTCAAGCGTTTCGCTGTTGTAACGGCGTCCGCCGCACTGCTCGCAAGTTACATAAACATCAGGCAAAAAATGCATTTCAATCTGCAGGATGCCGTCGCCGCGGCATTTTTCACAGCGGCCGCCCTTGACGTTGAAACTATATCGCCCTTTTTTATAACCCCTCACTTTTGAGGCAGGAAGCTCCGAAAACAACTGCCGGATCAGGTCAAACGCGCCGGTATATGTGGCCGGATTACTGCGTGGCGTCCGGCCGATCGGTGACTGGTCAATCACCACCACTTTATCCACGTGTTCTTTCCCGGTGATGGCCCGATGCGCGCCCGGCCGCTCCTTTGAACCGTAAAAATGACGGAACAATGCCCGGCGCAACACCTCGTCAATAAGCGTGCTTTTGCCGCTTCCCGAAACGCCGGTAATACACACAAACAGTCCCAGCGGTATGGCCACGGTGATATTTTTAAGATTATTTTCACGCGCTTCGTGGATGATGATCTGCGCCGCGCCGGGACGCTTGCGCTCGCGCGGAATGGGTATGACAAGCATTTTGTTCAGATACCGTGCCGTAAGCGATTTTTCATTGAGCAAAAGCTCCTGCGGATTGCCGGCGAACACAACCTCTCCCCCGTGCCGCCCGGCGCCGGGCCCGAGATCAAGAACATAATCCGCCTGGCGGATTGTATCCTCATCATGTTCCACGACAATAACCGTGTTACCCAAGTCGCGCAGTCTTTGGAGGGTCCTGATCAGGCGCTGGTTGTCGCGATGATGCAGGCCGATGCTCGGCTCATCCAGAACATAAAGAACACCGACCAGGCCTGATCCGATCTGGGTCGCCAGCCGGATGCGCTGGGCTTCACCGCCGGAAAGCGTGCCGCTTTCCCGGTCAAGCGTCAGATAATCAAGCCCGACGTCCACCATGAAAGCCAGCCTCTGGCGTATTTCCTTTATCACTTCATCGGCAATGCGCTGTTCCTGTTCCGAAAGACGCAAACCGCCAAAAAATTCAGCCGCCGCTCCGACGGACATCCGGCCCACGTCCATGATTGATTTTTCGCTAATGGTGCAGGAGAGAATTTCAGGCTTTAACCTGCTTCCCCGGCAGGCGCGGCAGAATCTTCTGCTCATATATTGTTGCAGGCGTTTTTTTGTCGCCTCGCTGTCAGTCGTCAAATTCAGGCGCTCAAGATTCGGAATGACACCCTCAAAAGGTTTTTTATACTGGTGATAGGCCCCATGCCGCCAGAATCCGAACGCGATATTTTCTTCCCCGGACCCGTAAAAAATGATTTTCTGAATGCGCGGCGAAAGCTGTTTGAAAGGCGCGCTCAAATCAAAGCCGTAATGCTTGGCAAGCGCGCGCAAGAGCCCGTTATAATAAATGATCTGGCGTCGCCCGCCGCGTTTCCAGGCGCGGATGGCGCCTTTGTCAATTGCAATGTCCCCATTGGGAACAATCAGCTCCTCGTCAAACACCAGTTTCACGCCAAGCCCCGAACAATCCGGGCAGGCGCCGTAGGGGCTGTTAAAAGAAAAGTGGCGCGGCGTCAACTTTTCAAAACTTATGCCGCATTCGGAACAGGCATGTTTTTCGGAATAAATCGTTTCGCACCATTTCCCATGCGCGTCCAGATGGAGCACAATCATCATGCCTCCGCCGTGGCGGAGGGAGAGTTCAACCGAATCCGTGAGGCGGGAGCGGATCAGATTAGTGATTACCAGCCGGTCAACCACGATATCAATGGAATGCTTTTTCCTGGTATCCAGGGGCGGGATGCTTTCCAATTCATAAAGCGTGCCGTCCACGCGCGCGCGGACAAATCCCTGGCGACGGGCATTTTCCAGTACTTCGGCATGCAGTCCTTTGCGGTCGCGAATCTGCGGCGCAAGCAGGGACAATTTGGTAAGGTTGGGCAATAAAAGCAGGCGTTCCACAATCTCCTCGGCGCTCTGCCTTGCAACCGGCTTTCCACAGCGCGGGCAATTCTGATGGCCGACGTGGGCAAATAAAAGACGCAAGTAATCGTATATTTCCGTGCTGGTCGCCACGATTGAGCGGGGATTTGAGCCGGCCGTCCTCTGTTCTATTGAGATCGCGGGCGACAGACCCTCAATATAATCAACTTCCGGTTTCTGCATCTGTTCCAGAAACTGGCGCGCATACGCCGACAGGCTCTCAACATATCTCCGCTGGCCTTCGGCATATAGCGTGTCAAAGGCCAGGGACGACTTTCCCGATCCGCTTAATCCGGTTATAACCGTCAGGCGGTTGCGGGGCAGTCTGACGGTTATGTTCTTCAGATTGTGTTCCCGGGCGCCGGCAATCGTGATCCATTCGTTATTTTTTTTATCTTCCATCTGATCGGCTCATAATATCATAGATAACGGCTCCCTCCTGGTGGCAAAGCGGGCTCTCTCCTGCGATTGCCAGCAGTGTTGGCACCACGCTGTCCGGCGTCACTGGAAAATAGCGCCGATATCCCTTCTTGAAACCCTTGCCGAATGCGAAAAAAATGCCCGGTTCTCCGCCGCGTCCGAACCTGGTAGTAGGACGGCAGGAGCCGTGATCACCGAGATAGGGGCCTACGACATCGGTAATCGTTTCGTCGCCGAACGGAGAAATTGATCGGAACAGAGTATAGCCAGCAGTAGTGAAATAGCGCACGTCTCCGTCCACGTCGCTTCCCAAGCCGTAGAACATTCCCTCATCTTTGACATCAAAGACGTCGCTCATAACATGCTGCCCGCTTGCAGGGTCTTTCCAGCCGCGTAGGAGTTCAATCAGGTCGCGCTTAGTCTTACTGTATTCCGCTCCCGGTTCAACGACGCCTTGCGGCTCGCGCCCCTTGAGATTAACGTTGAGCAATAGGAAGGCGGATACATAGGCGCGAGTGTGACGCCAGTCCACTTCGGGCGCCCCATCCTTACCCGGTCGGAACGTAATGAAACCATTCTGAGCCAAGTAACGGTTCACCCAGACGCAGCGCCGGCTGGCCATCAATCCATGGTCGGAGATGACCACGAGCGAAGTATCGGCCTGGAGTCCATCGAGGAGTATCCCCACCATCTCGTCCGCAATGCCCAGCACCATGCGGTGTATGCGTTCATAGCGTTCAGCTTGGGCAGGATTGAATCCTGGGGCCGCCGGGTCGATTTTGTGCATGAAAAAGTGGTAGAACTTGTCAAAGGCATGCCACTTGGCCAGCACGCAGTCAAAACCGTGCCTTCGGACAAGTTCCAGCGCCGCATGTGCCTGCCACAACCCCTGCAGACGGAACTCGTCACGGAACCCATCAGGGTCGAGCCATTCCATCAGCAGACGGGAAATGACGAGATTGTCGTTGTATGGACCGAAGGTATTGCGCAGGGATTTTGTCAGTGCAGGATCGCTGGAGAAATCGTATTTCGGATAGACCGTAGAGATGTAGAGCAGCAAGACAGACCGATCCAGATCAAGCCGCGTAAGACGCATGCGAAATTCACCGCTCACAAGGCCGGGAATCAGTGGTTGTGTGACCCACTTCTGCAGGACGGTCGGATCGCGCTCAAACGGTTTCTCCAACCAAGGAGACCACTGGTTCGGCCGCAATGGGTAAAGCGCATCACCATCACGCAGAATTGCCCCTGGACCATCCGCGAATGTCCCTAGGAACAATGTGAAATCATGTGTGCCGGCGTACCCTCTGTTCTTCCCCTGAATCACGAAATGCATTTCAAACTGTACTTTGAAGTCCGGTTGCGGAGAAGTTGTGATCGGTCGTAAATTAACCGATTCATACTCCTTCCAGCCATAGGGGCCACACGGCTCACATCCGGCAACCAAGGCGCGTGACGGCGCGATAGTCCAAGGATCCGCGTTTTCAGCAGGTTCACCGGAATTCCCGATGGCGAGATGGAGCACCTCGGTTTGCGGCAATGCGCCTGGGTAGGCAATGGTGGCGGCGCGACGGTTTCGGCGCGCGTACGCATCCCAGAGCAGTTCTATCGGGTTGAAAGCATCTTTCTTGAAGACAGCGTGCATCTCCGATAGCGGGGCACCGGAAGTATGCATGCAGAAATCGGAGATGCCGTTGGTCCAGGGTTTCGTGCCGGAGGCAATACTGGTCCAGTTGCCCGGGGTCACCGCGGACGGGAAGGGCAGATTATATGTGGAAACACCGCGCTCGCGTAGCTTCCGGAAATTAGGCAACCGACCGGACTCAATCGCGGCGTCGATGATATCGGGACAGGCGCCATCCAACCCGAGAAGGATTATCTTGGACATTAAGTTACGCTCCTAGCGTAGTGTCACTGAATTAATTGAACATATAAATCTGTATAAAATGCAGGAAAACAGTGAATTTGTCATTCCGAGCTTAGGCGAGGAATCTCGTTATGATTGAGATGCTTCGCTACGCTCAGCATGACAACGCACCGGTTATTCATAAGTACATATCTAAATGAAACACTACACTAGCTATGATTGTTTTTTTAGTTATTATTCTTTTCCGGATTTCTGACCTCTGACTTCTGTTTACTGCGTTTCACAATCGCCCCCGGCGCAACTTCAATATTCAGCGGTGAATGTTTTTCAATATATTCAACAACCGCCTCGCGAGTGTCCTTATCCGTTTCTTCCAGCCGGCAGCCGGTCCGTTCCATAACTTCCCTCAACCGCGGAAAGCGTCCGCCGGCCGACGCCAGATCATAACTGTTCACCGCAAATGAAATTCTCTCGTCGCCCTTTATTACGCGGCCATTGCCCAGGCGCAGATTGCTCACCCGCTCTCCAAGCGGCGCACGGGGATTTATTTCATAGGTTATGCCATAAACGCCCCGGAACTGGGATTTGCCGTAATACCGGCTGTTTTCTTCAAGGATCTCACGCATTTCGTCAAACGTCAACCAGGCCTTGCCGATTGTGTTTTCGTAAGGCACAATCCGCCAGACATCCCTCATCCGCACGATACCCACCCAAAGACCGGCTGGCGACAATGTGCCGTGAAAAACAATGTCGGCATTAACCGATTCGGCAATCGCCGCGGAGATTAACGTTTGTACGCCGGACTGGCCGCCTTTTTCTGAATCAGCCGCCAATTCACGTTTGTTCTCTCCGATTTTACGGCCCAAATATGATTTAGCCGACCGGATGGAATCCGCAGTCAGCTTTTCCATGTCTGGGTCCGGCAGCATATCCGCGCCAATGGCGATCAACCGCGGTTCAATTTTTGTCAACCTGCGCTGTTTATCATCATATTTTAAACTTACTTTTCCAAGCCAAAGCCCGTGATCGCCGGCCTGGGTATAGATAACCCGGTTGACTTCCCGCGCTTCAACCGCCTGATGCGTATGGGCCCCGATAATGAGGTCAAAATCGGGAAATGCTTTGGCTATGCCGTTTATGTTATTGGCAAAATCATCACCCCATTGCCGCCAACCCTGATGGACCGCCAGAACAAGTATATCCGGTTTGATTTTGCGCGCTTCTGCCAGAACACCGCGCAAGGCTTCAAGCGATTGAGGAAACGTCAACCCGCCCAGCAGTCGCGGCCTTTGCCACATCGGAATGAGTGGATTGGTAAGGCCCACGATGACCAGCTTCACGCCGTCAATATCCTTCACGAGAAACGGACGGCCCTTTAATAAGGACGTATTGGCCGGCGCCTCAATGCCCGCCGTCAACAACGGGATCTCGGCTTTCCGATAAAGCGCGCCCAATCGTTCAACGCCCCAGTCAAATTCATGGTTGCCGACCACCAAGGCGTCATAGCGCAGATATCCGGCCGCTTTCATCATTATCTCCCCGCCGGTCAAATAACTTTCAACCGATCCCTGGATAAAGTCGCCGCAATCAATCAAGACGACATTTGATTCCTGCGCCCTGATTTTGTTTATCTCGGCCGCACAGCGCAAAAGACCGCCCGCCTGCCCGCCTGCAACGCTATGCGTAGCATTGCGGGCAGGCATCGGCTGGGCCGAAGGCACTGCGGGCAGGCCCGCCGGTTTGTCGGAGCCTTCGGGGGTGACTGATTCAAGACAGCCGTGAATATCCGCCGTATGCAGAATGCTGATCGCAATTTCACGCGCGCCGGAAATATTCGCCCAATTGAGCCAAAGCAAGCACAAGCAAAGGCCCGGAATATTTTTCTTGCGCTGGAATTTTATTTTAGATAGCATTTCCGCTATGTATTCAGCAATGTTAAAGTCAAAGTTGCACCTGGCAAGGATCACCGGGGTTAAGCCCGACTACGAGGGCAGTCTGACAATTGACCGCGACCTGATGGACGCGATCAAGCTCCTGCCTTACGAAAAAATTCTTGTCAGCAACATGGAAAACACAAACCGTTTTGAAACTTATGTCATTCCCGCCAAGCCGGGCTCGCGCACGATCTGTCTCAATGGCCCGGCGGCGCGGCTTGGCTCAATCGGCGATCGGCTGGTCATTCTTGCTTTCAGCCTTGTCCCGACCGATGAAGCACGGAATCATCGCCCGCTCATCCTGGTTCTTGACAAGGACAACATGGCGGTCGGGGCCCGCCAAGAAAATGCAGAATGAAAAATGCAGAATGCAGAATTAAGCAAGAAAAGATTTAGTTTCTTCATTCTGCATTCTTCATTTCTTCCATAATACGAAATTCCTGATTCTGAAGTGTTTCTGCATTCTTCATTCTACATTCTGCATTTCTTCAATCAGGCAATATTCAGCGCCGGCTCATCCAAGCCCTGATCGCCATGCCTTTGGCTTGGTAAACCTGCGGCGGCGCCAAGGGCGGGTAAACCGCGCGAGTGACCGTCAATAACCGCCTTTGTAATCCGGCATTCCTTGATATATTTCTTCGCCGGCGCCTCGTACATTATGTCCAGCATCACGTGTTCAAGAATGGCGCGCAGGCCGCGGGCGCCTGTTTTTTTCTTTATTGCCAGATGCGCAAGATGCTTGAGGGCGGCCGGCTCAACCGTGAGCTTGATTCCCTCCATCGCCATCAGTTTTTCATATTGCTTGACCATGCTGTTCCTGGGCTCAACCAGCACGCGCACAAGGTCTTCTTCCGTCAAATCGTTTAAGACCGTTACAACCGGAAGACGACCGACAAACTCCGGTATCATTCCGTACTTGATCAGGTCTTCCGGCTCAACCGCCGACATGATTGAATCGCCTTGCAGCAACTGCGGACGGGGCACTCCATCTTTTTCCGACGCCGGATTAAAACCGATGTTCCGTACCCCGGTTCTTCTCCGGACAATCTCATCCAAACCGACAAACGCGCCCCCACAGACAAATAGAATGCCTTCGGTGTTAATTTTAATGAATTCGGCCTGGGGATGCTTGCGGCCGCCATGCTGGGGCACATTGGCAATTGTGCCCTCCACGATTTTCAGCAGAGCCTGTTGAACACCTTCACCGGAAACATCGCGGGTTATGGAAACATTATCCGTTTTCCGGCCGATTTTATCAATTTCGTCAATGTAAATTATTCCTGTCTCGGCGCGTGCCACGTCCATATCGGCCGCCTGGATAAGGCGCAGTAAAATATTTTCAACGTCCTCGCCGACATAGCCGGCCTCGGTCAAGGGCGTGGCATCGGAAATGCTGAACGGCACGTCCAATATTTTGGCCAGCGTCTGGGCCAGCAAAGTTTTGCCGCTGCCGGTCGGGCCGATAAGGAGAATATTGCTTTTCTGGATTTCAACGGCGGCGAGCGGATCGTCCTGATGGAAATGCGTCTTTTGCGTCAGTCTTTTGTAATGGTTATACACCGCCACCGAAAGCACTTTCTTGGCGTGTTCCTGGCCGATAACATGGTTGTCCAGGGCGGCCTTGATTTCGTGCGGCTTCGGCAACTGTACGATTTTCATTTTCGCGGAGGGCTTTTTGCCCTCATTTGCCAGCTCGCCTTCGGCCATCATCAGGCAATCACCGCAAATATTCACGCCCGGACCGATGACCAGATGCTTTACATCGTTCTTGTTCCGTCCGCAAAACGAACAGGCCGCCATTTCTTTTTTAGCCATTATTTTTCCGTCCGATCCAGTTCCCGGCGGCTGACAACAACGGCGTCCACCAACCCGTATTCCTTGGCCTCTTTTGCCGACATAAAAAAGTTCCGGTCGGTATCATGGGCCACGGTTTCAGCCGGTTTACCGGTATGTTTTGATATAATTCCGTTCAAAATTTCGCGCAAACGCAAGATCTCGGTTGCCATAATGCTGACATCCGAAGCCGCGCCCTCGGCACCGCCCCAGGGCTGATGAAGCATAATCCGCGAATTCGGCAGGACAAAGCGCTTGCCCTTCGTGCCCGCCGCCAGAAGCACAGCGCCCATGCTGGCGGCCTGCCCGACGCAATAAGTGGCCACATCGCATTTGACGAACTGCATCGTGTCATAGATGGCCATTCCGGCGGTCACCGAGCCGCCGGGCGAATTGATATAAAAGCTGATTTCTTTCGCCGCATCCTCGGCTTGCAGAAAAAGCAATTGTGCCACAATCAGGCTGCTGACTTCGTCGGTTACGGCTGTTCCCAGAAAAATGATCCGGTCTTTCAACAGCCGCGAATAAATGTCGTAGGCGCGTTCCCCGCGTCCCGTCTGTTCCACCACCATCGGCACCAGCATCTGGTTTCTTTCGCTCATAATTAATCTCCTATAATTAGTAGTCAATAGACAGTAGCCAGAAGTCAGTAGTTCTGATTCCCTGGCCGACGCTCCCTGGCCGGCATGAGCTCGGCTCGGGCACAGGCGGGCAGGCAGAATTCCCAATTCTGGCTACTGACTTCCACGTCGCCGCGAAGCGGCAAGTGGTCACTTGGCCACTGTGGCCGACGTGACTTCTTTCTTGTTAAACAGCCGCGAAATTATCCCCCCCTGCTCTTCCGGCCCCGCATTGACCAGCAGGAAATCAAGGATTTTACCCATCCGGATCTCATGCTTGAGCGTATCCAGCTCTTTTTTTTCCTCAAGCTCTTTCTTCAACTCGTCCGGCGCCATGCGGTAACGCTGGGCCATGTTCTGAATTTCCCGCTCAACTTCTGCCTCTTCAACCGCGACTTTTTCCTCCTCGCCGATTTTATGCAAAATATAACCCAGTTTAACTTTCTCCCCGGCGGTTTTCGTCGCGGCCGTGAGCAATTCTTCCTTTTGAGTCGCTAGCTGTTCACGGGTTGATCCGCGCATGAGCCTTTCCCTCATAATGGTCGCGTACATATGGCGAGTCTCCTCCTGGACAATTGATTCAGGCAAATCCACGGCGGCGCGTTTGAGAAGATAATCAATTATTTCGCTTTTTTGGCGTTCCTTTTCCATCCTCTGCGCCTCTTCCAGGAGCGCGGCCTTCATTTTATCGCGCAGTTCAGTTTCCGACTGGACCCCGATTGCCTTAAAGAATTCATCGTTCATAACCGGCACTTTTCGTCCGCGGACAGCTTTCAACTGCACGCCATAGACAACCTGTTTGCCCGCCAGTGCCGGAATCCTGAAATCGGCCGGCATTTGCAGGGTAACGTCTTTTTGCTCGCCGATCGCCAGCCCCTCAAGGGCATCCGCAAACCCCGGAAGAAACGTGTCGTCTTCGCCGACCGTCAGCCAAAAGTTATGCCCGGCCGCAAGAGGATCGGTTTTTTTTCCGCCGGACACTTTCTGCCTCTGCCCATCTTCGTTGTCTTTCCTTGTGTAATCAATTTGGGCCAGATCGCCCTTGCGAACCGGCCGGTCCGTTACGGCTTCCGTTGTTGCCATGCGGTCCATAAAACGGTTAAACGCTTTTTGGACGTCCTCATCCGAGACCTCTACCGGTTTCCTGGTAAGGGCAATGTTTTTATATTTAGGCAGTTTAAATTCCGGCGGGACATCAAGGATAACGCGATAGACCATCGGCTTTTTGGGTGCCGCCTCGGCTTTCAGGTCAAGAATCATGACCGGCTTTAGCTGGGATTGCTTGATCGCCTCAGGATACGAAAGGCCTACCAGGCGGTCCTTGGTTTCCTCCCAGATTTCCTTGGCAAGATGACTTTCAACCAGATTTGCCGGCGCGTGCCCCTGCCGAAAACCCGGGATGCGGGCTACGCCCGTATAACCGGCCAGAACTTTCTTGTATTCCGCCTCAACCTCTTCAATGGGCAGTTCCACAACCAATGTTTTTCGGCACGGGCCGCCCTTTTCAATCTTTACTTTCATGTTTATTATCCAAGTTTAATGGTTCAGCGTTCAAGGTTCAAGGTTCAAGGTTATCGAATAAAAAAACTTTGAACGGTGAACCCGGAACTTTGAACCGGGCTTTTGCAGGGCTTCTGCAAAAGCCTTACTCATGCATCGTTATCAGAAATTCAGCATTGCTCTTGGTTTTTTTCAACTTATTCACCACCAGTTCCATGGCTTCAACCGGCGGCACGCCGCTCAAGGCCTTGCGTAAAATCCATATTCTATTCAATTCGTCCGGATGGAGCAACAATTCTTCCTTGCGCGTTCCTGATTTTTCAATGTTGATCGCCGGGAAAATGCGTTTATCCACGAGATGCCGGTCAAGGCACAACTCCATATTGCCGGTGCCCTTGAATTCCTCAAATATGACCTCATCCATCCGGCTGCCGGTATCCACGAGCGCCGTGGCGACAATCGTCAGGCTGCCGCCGTCCTCAATATTCCGCGCAGCGCCGAAAAAGCGTTTCGGTTTATGGAGGGCATTGGAATCAACGCCGCCGGACAGAATCTTGCCGCTGTGCGGCTCCATGGTATTGTAGGCGCGCGCCAGCCGCGTTATGCTGTCAAGGAGAATGACAACGTCTCGTCCGCATTCCACCATGCGCTTTGACATTTCAATCACCATTTCCGCCACCTGGATATGCCGCTCCGGCGGTTCATCAAAGGTTGAACTCAGCACGTGGGCCTTGGTGCTGCGCTCCATATCAGTCACTTCTTCCGGCCGTTCGTCAATCAGGAGCACGATCAGGTAAATCTTGGGATGATTCTTTGAAATGCTGTTGGCAATTTTTTGCAGCAACACGGTCTTGCCCGTGCGCGGCGGGGCGACAATCACTCCGCGCTGTCCCATGCCGATGGGCGTAAAGATGTCCATGACGCGCATGGATATCTCGTCATGTTCCCGCTCCAGTATGAAGCGCCGGTCGGGAAAAAGCGGCGTCAGGTTTTCAAAAGGCACTTTATTGATGCCTTTTTCCGGATTCTCGCCGTTGACCTCGTCCACCCGCAACAGGGCAAAAAATCTTTCCTTGTCCTTCGGAGACCTGATCTCGCCTTCAACCGCATCGCCGGTGCGCAGGGCAAAACGCCTGATCTGCGAAGGCGAAACATAGATATCCTCCGGGCAGGGCAGATAATTATAATAAGGTGAACGCAGAAAACCGAACCCGTCCGGGAGTATTTCAAGCACGCCCTTGCCGAAAAGCGCCCCGTTCCGGCGCGCATTGGCCCTCAGAATCTCAAATATGAGCTCATGCTTGCGCATCGCGCCCCACTCACTAAGGCCGAGCGAGGACGCCAGCTCATTCAATTCCGGCACCTTTTTTTTCTGCAAATCAGAAAGATGCATCGCGTTGGATTCACCCTGCGCATGATTGGACACGGCGCTCTCCGGATTTTCCGCCGGGCATTTTGATTCGACCTTGGCCGCGCTTTCAACGGCGGCCGACTGAGGCGCTTCGGCGGAAGCTTTATTCGCTTCCAATTCGTTCCCGTTACTGCGCGGCGGAATCGGATCTGAATCAACGTAAATTTTGGACATTACCGACCTGCTTTTGCCGTAACGTTGATTGCGGCCGCGGCGTCTGGCTGTTGTTTCTTCCCTGTTATTTCTTTCTTCCATTGCACTCCTCTGTTTACATTTTAATCCGCATATTTCATGCGCGGATTACTGTCCGTACTACCAACACGGGCTATGCCCGCAAACCAAGTTTTAATGTTTCCTTTCAACAGCGTGGCGAATTCGGTTCGAAAGAAATGCGCGCCGTATTTCCACGGCAACATAATCATCACCAGGGAATTTGTCCCATACCCCGCTAATTTATAAACCTTTAATAAATATCCAGGTTGATGCTCCGGAACACTTTTCCAGCCTGCTGACGCAAACCCTCAAGTGTCCCGGCGTTAAAAATCACATAATCGGCCTTGATCATTTTTTCAGCCAGCGGCATCTGGGCCGCGATGCGCGCCCTGGCTTCATCATCCGAAAAACCTTTCTTAACCAAACGCGCAACCTGCGCCGATAACGGCGCGGCCACGCAAATTATCGCATCCCACCCGCCTTCCCATCCGGCTTCATACGCAAGCGGAACAAGCGCCGCGGCAACATTTACGCCAAGCCCCCTCCGGTCCCTTTTCCCCCCGCAACCGGCTTCCTGCATTTTCAGCCAGAGATTTATCGCGTGGCGCGCTTCAGGATGCACGATTGCGTTCAGCTTTCTCCGCTTTACGCCGTCCGCAAAAACAATCCGCCCGAGAGCCCGCCGATCAATTCCACCCTTCCGGTTTAAAATTCCTCTCCCAAAGGCGGCAACAATCCTTACGGCCAGCGGCCCTCCCTGGCGAAACAGCTCATGGCAGACCTCGTCGGCGTCAATTACTCTGGCCCCAAATTCCCGCAGAACATTGCCGGCCGAACTTTTCCCGCAGGCTATTCCGCCGGTGACACAGATTCTTTTCATATTTAAAGCAGAATTCAGAAGTCAGTAGTCAGAAACCAGTAGTTCGGAATCAGAATTCCTTATTTTAAATTCTGGCTACTATCTCCTGACTTCTTCTTTTTTAATGCATCAATCCGTAATACGGCCTCTTGGGCGGTTTTATTGCCCGGATCATAAAGGAGGGCGTGTTCGGCCTCGGTTTCAGCCTGTTTCAAAAGTCCTTTGGCGATTTTCACCTGGGCCGCCGCCGCCTTGGTCATGGCGGTTCTTTCATCATTCAGGGTAATAATCCGGAAGACGCGATACTTTGGATTGCCCCACAGCAACACAAACCAGCGCGATTTTCCCGGATTGAATTCAAACATTCTTGCCGGCGCCGACGGCGGCGGATTAAGGGCATCCACGAAATATCTCATCTGCGCCTCCGGGCACACGTCGGCAAATTCGCCGAGCGAATATACGTAAAATGCCGCCCCGAACCGCTCGGCCCATAAACGGAATTGGCTTTCATCCGACTTAAAAAGTCTTTCGCCATACTCCTGCACGCGTTTCCTTATTTCCGGCGATTCAAATTTAGGATGCAGAATAATCGGGCAATCGGCATAAGCGAGCGCAAAAGCGCTTATGCCGAAATTCGCCAGGATCGGCTGTCCGGGCGCATTGGTTTTCAGCCACTGAACAAGTTCAATTCTCTGCTGGAGATAGGGTTGAGAACTCCCCCAGCGCGCCGGGTTCCGAAGGACGTTGGCCCCTTCGGCAACCACTCCGCCCAGCAATAAAAAGATGATCAAAACCCGTATCGGCCGGCTTTTTTGGCGCACGGTCCAAGCGCCCAAAAAACCGATGACCGCCGCAAAACCTATCGCGGCAAACACGTGCAAACGCATAAACAGGATAAATGCTATTAAGGACATGAAGCTGAAAAAAAACAGCCCTGTAATTTCGGGATCAGTCCGCCAACGGGGATTAAATAAAAATATGATCGTTGAAACTAAAAACAAAGGAAGAATAACGGGGAAAATGTTTTTTGTCAACAAAATATTTGCGGAATTTAGCGCCGGCGTCCAGAGAATCCGCTGGGCAAAGGTAAGCAAAGAAGGATCGGCTGGCTTTGCGTTCAAAAAGATTATTTTTGCGTAAATAAGTTCGGCAAAATGATTATAGGACTGCATATATGTCCGGCAGAGGCAATATCCGGCAACAAGCGGCAGAACGGCCAGGCCGAAACGCAGCAACATGAAAAGCCATTGTTTTGAATCAGGACCCCAAAGGCGGCAACTGTTTCGTGTAGCCGCGGCGGTAACGCCGTGGCCGCCGGAAGAATCCGCGCCCTCACGGGCGCGGCTACCCGGATTGTCCTCCGAAGGCGGATGGATTCCCGTTTGCACGGGAATGACAAACCAATCAGAGCGCGTGGCAAGCCATCGGGCCAAACACATGACCAGCAATGTGCCGTAGGCCAGGAGCATGGCCGGCGAATAAATAAAGCCATGGACGCGCAGGTATGGATTCAACAACCCCGCCAAAACAAGGGCCGCCAGGACAAATCCCCATTTCAGCCGCCGGCGGCTTTCCATGAAATATCCGCCCTTGACCGCACGGATAAATCCGAGCACGGCCCAGATCATTATATAAAACTGGATTAAATCCCAGATCATGAGCGCACAGGCAAGCAGGATGGCGGAAAGCGCGGCAAGAAAAACAAACCTGGCGAAGCGCATGTTTTCCTTTTTTCTATCGGCCAAAACAGAAACCGCAAAATGGGCGATGAGCAGGGGCAGGGCAAAATTTTCATGCGATAGTTCCTGGCCCGTGGAGCGGATAACGCCGGCAAGCGAAACGGCATAATAAGCCCCGCCCAGCGCCGCTCCCCAAAACGACCCCTGCCACCACCAGAGCCAGAGAATGAGGGCCGGAATTCCAAGGCAGAACCAGCCGGCAGAAATCCAGCGGACCCGCTCATCGAGCGGAACTTTGCGGGGAAACAGCCGCGCAAAAAAAGCGCAAATATATTCCGAACCAGTTTCATAAGTCTGCCGCACAACCACCCCACCCGGATATTGCACCTGCTTGTCAATTACCGGCAGAGCGCCATTTTCGCAAAGCTCCCGCACGTAGCGGAAGTTAAGCGCGCTTTCCAGGTCAAAGGGCAGAGGCCGGCCGTAACGCTCATATTGGGCCGAAAGAACGGCGCGCCTCACGACCAGGCCGGAGGCAAAGAGGGCCGCCAGGACAAATAAAAGCAAAATTGATTTTGTCAAATTCATATATTGCAAACCTGTAATTTTCGCATGGGTTTTACATTCTGTCATTCCCATGAAAATGGGAATCCAGATATTTCTTCTGATGCCCGAGCTCGGCCTGTCCGCCAGTGGCGGATGGATTCCCGCTTTCGCGGGAATGACAATCGTGCAAGGCGCCCTTCGGCTACCATATCGGCACTTTGCGCCAAGAGTGGCCGCTTATCCCGTTTTCACGGGGCGACGTGGAAGCGGGCGGCGCATTACTATTTCAGTTGCAGACCCGCCGCAAGCGAATGGAACTCCATCCGGGCATAAAAAGAACGCAAACGCTCCGTATCGGGGGGCTTGACTGCCAAGTCCTCCGTGATAAACGGCAGTTTAATGCCTTTGTCCAACGTAATGATTTGAATGTTCCTGAACACGTCCGGCCGGCTGGTCTCAAGCTGACCGCGTATTTTATCGGACTTAACCCGATCCAGATGATTGTACATTTCACTGAGCGAGCCCCACTCGTTGAGAAGTTTGGCGGCCGTTTTTGCACCGATGCCCGGCACGCCGGGAATATTATCCGAGCTATCGCCCACCAGGGAGAGCCATTCAACAATTTGCGAGGGCTTAACGCCAATTTTATGAAAAATTTCATCCGGCCCGATTTTGTCCTCTATTTTCCCCGGCACGATCATGGCAACATGTCCGCCGACAATTTGCATTAAATCCTTGTCCGAAGTAGCCACCAGGGTTTCCAGGCCGGAGATTCCCGCGCTTGCGGCGGCGGAAGCAAGAACGTCATCCGCCTCCTTGCCTTCAATGCGCGCGCTTTTAATCATGGCCGAATTAAGATATTCCTCTATATCGGGAAGCTGGGCGCGCAATTGAGGCGGCATGGGCGGCCTTTGCGCCTTATATTGAGCAAGCATTTTCCTGCGCTCCTCGGGAATACCGCCATCAAAAACAACCAGCTCATGGGTCGGATGCCAGACGCGGTTGATCTGGGCGAGCATTTTTATAAAACCAAAGACGGCATTGGTGGGCTTGCCGGCGCTGGTGGCAAGGCCGGCGACAGCATAAAATGCCCGGTAAATCATTCCAAGGGCGTCAATGAGGATTATGCGCGAGGTCATGCTTTGTCCAAATGCAGAATGTAGAATGCAGAATTTTAAGATTTTCCGTAAGTAATCGTCATTGATTACGCAGAGGGCTGATTGTTGGCACAAGCGAATTAGCCGCGCGGGGAAATACAGAATTGAGATTTTGTTTCTTCATTCTGCATTCTTAATTCTACCTTTCTTCCCGGTCACGGCGTTGCCGCGGCAGTTCCGCTTTCGGCCGCCAACGAGGTCTCGGAATCTTTTTTAATCTTGTTGCCGGCCGGATCAACCAGGGTAGCCGTGACAAAAATCAAAAGATTGTTCTTTACGCTTTTTGTCGTTGTACTGCGGAAGAGGTAGCCGAGCAGAGGAATGTCGCCAAGAAAGGGAACCTTATCCTCCGTGTTCTGCTGTCCTTCGCTAATCAGGCCGCCCATGACGACCGTCTGGCCGTCCCAGATGGAAATACTGGTGGTAATGTCGCGGCAATGAAAAACAGGCTGATTCAGCGTAAGATGCTGGGTTCGGTTCGCATCACCGGTCGGAACATCCGATCCATAGTCAATCCAGCGCGCCAATTCAACCACCTGCGGAAGCATAACGAGGTCAATTGTTTCATTATCCGGTCCAACGGTCGGGGTAACGTCAAGAATAACCCCCGTATCCCGCGTTTCAAAAGCCGAAGGCGTAACGACAATCTGGACCAGGCTTTGATTTCCGGCTGATGTCGTTCCAATTGACTGCGCCTGTTGCTGGTATTCGGTCGGATATATCAACTCGTCCACGACTTTAATCTTGGCATTGGAACCACTCTTGGTGGTCACCTTCGGGGCGGACAACAGATTGACGCCGGACGACTGTTGCAAGGCATGCAGAACTACTGTAAGTTCCGGATTCGTCAGGATGCTTGAAATTGACGCAATACTGCCCATCGTTCCGCCGACCGCGGTGCCGACCTGGCCGCCGGCGACGTTCAGTTCGCGTAATCCCTTGGTCAGGTTGTTTTTATTCATCTGGATGCGTTCGCCGTTAGGCTTTGTGGCAATTTCCCAGTTATCGGTCAGGAGCCATTCCAATCCGAGTTCTTCAAGATCGGTCTGGCCGATTTCAACAAAACGGGCTTCTATTGACACTTGGACAGTCGGCACATTAAGTTTGTTGAGGAGGCGCTCAAAGCTTTCAAGATTTTCCGACGTATTCTTGACAATGAGCAGGGGCGGGGCCGGAATATAAACAATGGATGTGTTCTCCGGGAAAGGAACGCCGGCGTCATTAAGGAATTTCTTTATATCCGTTCTTTCCGTTGAAACCGTCGCCTTCTGGCCGATTTCCATCTTGTCGCCACCGGCCTCGGTGGTCGTAAGCGAAGCGCCTGCCCCGCCGGTCATCACTTCAATTGTTGATGGCAGGACTTTATAAGTCCGCGTTTCCAATTCTCCCAGGGCGATGTCGGAGCGATGAATAATCACCACCCGCTCTTCAATGCGGTATTTCAAGCCGGCAATATCGGTAATATATTTTATGGCGTCCATCAGGGAAATGTTACGCATGGTCATGGTAATTGCCGGAACAGAGCCGGATCCGGCGTCGCCGCCGGCCGGTTTGGTTTCATCCGCGGCAAACACATCAGCGGCCGCCGTTGTCGCGGCCGGAGCGGCCGACTGGCTGGGACTATTCAGGCGCAAAAGAATATTTACGCCCTTTTCCCCGGGCGCCGAATCCCGGTCGCCCGCCAGGCTCTGCTGATGCAGATATGTTACGACCCCCTCTATCGTCGCGTTCTCAAATTTTATTTCCGGAATCATGATATTTTTCAGCTTATCTTCCAGGCGCCTTCTGGCCTGGGAGGCAATGATTGTTTCCTGGGCTTCGCTCCGCGGGCCGGTGGCAACTTTCTTTACCGGCGGCGTCCAGGTATCGCGGATCTGGGCGAGCATTTCGGCTTTCATGCGCTGAAATTCATCGGTTTCAAGGATATAACTGGTTTCGGCGATTTTTTTAAGATTGGCGGAAGCTTCTGAATTGAGCTTGTCGTCCGCCAGCACGCTTTTAAACGCATTCTCGGCCTTGGCGTATTCCTTAATGGCCATATATTCGCGGCCGCGCTGAAGCTCACCCTTGATTGTTTTCTGCTTATCCAGGTAAGCGGGCGATTTTCTTGGCGGAACAGGCTCGGCTTCCACCCGCTCGCGGCGAAGTTCATCCTGCTTGATGCGCTCCGAAAGGCGCGCGGCGCCGCGATGGCCCGGAGAATATTCAAGGGCGCGGCGGATGTCTTCCCTGGCCTCCTTAACCTTGCCTCCCTGGTAATTGTTCAAGGCAAGGCGGTATTCGCATTCGGCCTCGCTCATCATTGCTTTTTGCCTGGTTTCAACGGTATGCGGACGAAGCGGCATGACGCTTAATGCCTCGCTGAAATGCGTGAGCGCTTTGTCAAATTCCTTCCGGCCCATCTCCTGGTAGGCCTGGTCAAGTTTCTTTAATCCCTCAACCTCTTTTGCCTGCCGCCGCACCTCTTCCTGGGCGGCGAGCAATTCTTCCGGACTCATGCCCTTGCTGCCGGCTCCGCCCTGATCTTTGGCAACCGAAGCTTTCTCCTCTTTCTGTCCGGCCTTGGACTCCGCGCCTTCCTTTCCTTCTTCCTTACCCGAACCGAACAATCTCCCGAAGAATCCATTTCTTTTTTGCTTTTTTTCCCCGGGTTTCTGCACGGCTGCCTCATTTGTCATTCCCGGCTTGGCTCGGAATCCAGATTCGCCTTGCGCGATTGATTTTTCCTCCGCCGGCTGTTCCTTGACCGCCGGCGCAGTCTCTCCGGTTTCCGATGCCTTGATTTCCTTTGCAGTTTTATCGCCGCGGTCAATATCAAAAGCAGCCGCTTTTTCCCCTTTAGAAGGTTCTTTCCCGTTCTTGCTTTCAACGGAAGTTTCCGTCTTTGACGGCTCCGGCATGGCTTCTTTTACTGCAACCTGCGGTTGGGCGACGGCAACATTCGTTTCAACGGAAACAACAACTGCTCCGGATGTTTCTTTGCCATCCTTGCTTGCGGCAGAAGATTCTTCCTTTGGCTGATCTTTGTTTGTTTCAGCCACGCCTTTAGCGTGGTCAACCTGCGGCTTGGCGGCGGGAGCATTGGTTTCGGCGGAAGGGGAAGGGGTAAGGGCCTGTTCGGCGGCGGTTTGGGTCTGGTTAGTATTAGCTTCGGAAACAGTTACCGCTGCGGTTTGCGCCGTTTCAACCGCGCTGCTCATTTCCGCAGAGACTTCTTTTACCTCTTTTACCTCGACCGCGTTGGACTGAGCCGCCGGAGAGGACTCGTCATCGCCTTTTTCCTGGGCATTCAGGATAAAAATGCCGGCGATCAAGATGGCCAAGCCAAAAAAATAGATTGCTGTTTTTCTCACTGGTCTGGTCTATCTGTTTTTATATTAGGCGGCGGAGCCGCACCTTTGAGAATAATATTAGCCACAAAAAGGCACAAAATTCACAAGGCAGATATGTTTTTCCTTTTTGTGTTTCTTGTGCATCTTTGTGGCAATTTTGAAATCTATTTGGCCGCCCCATCATACGGTGCAAGGGTAAATTCCGCCCCCGATTGCATGTCAGCCACAATAACAATCTGATCGCCAATGTCAACAATTTTATACTTAAAATTTTTTAACGAAATAATATCGCCTTTTTTAACCAGCATTTTGGCATTGTCAATCAAATAAATGAGGGAAGCGGCAGGTTCGCCTTGCGCCCCGCCTTTGCCGCCGAGGGCCAGGCTGAACTCTTTTCCATCCTTGCTGATTTTCAGCACGGAGACATCCTCTTCGGTCTCATATGTTCCCCTGTTGACCTTTACTGTTTTCTTTTCGTAACCCGTGATTTTATAGCCTTCAACCATGTCTCCGATCCTGACGTAAATATCCCGCTTGGTGCTTTTGTTTTTGACCATGAAGAGCGTATCAGTCTTGGTCAACTGCTGGGCGCCGCCAAAAACCAGGGGCAAAGGAATGCGGCCGGCCTTTATAAGGCGCAATTTGGTAACGGCCGGCGGCGCGCTGGTTTCATCCTTTGGATTCGTTCCCGCATTGAATTCCTCCAGGTTTGAAAACCCGTCGCTATCGGCATCCTGGGCGGCATCGTCAATATTGATGCCCAGGCCATAACGGTTTTCCCATTCATCGGGCATGCCGTCAAAATCCGAGTCTTTCGTTTTGGCGGAAATAATTTTCGGCTGCTGCGCCTTGCAGTTGAGGAACGGGCATACTTCGGCATTAATTGGTATCGGCCGGTTGCACTTGACGCAATTGACCCGCAATTCCGCCACGACCATCCGCGTGGTCCAGCCGCCGATCTGGAACGGCGCGCCGACAGCTTCGATGGCATCGTAGACCGCGGCCATATCGAGGCTTTTTTGCCTTGAGCCGGCCAGCGGCGGCTGGAGCCATTGATCCTCGGCAAGCGATTTCTTTTCACGGACGGCGGAAAAAATGAGAACCAGCAGGGATACCAGGATTGCCCCGAGGACAATAACCAGTATCAGCTTGTCATAGACCGCCATCAACCAGGCAATTATTTCATCTTTTCTGATATTCACTTTTTCTCGCTTTTAAAACAATCGTTGTGCATGTCATTCCCGATTTAATCGGGAATGACAGAAGGGAAGCCCGCAATCCCCTCATGTATTCTTTCTTCTTCATTCTGGCTACTGGCTACTGGCTTCTGACTTCTTCTTTCTTATTGTTCTTTCCTTGAAATCAATGGGCGATCCGAAATTATAAACGTCTATTTCCAGGCTGACTTCAACTTCTTCCCGGCCAAGGACAATGCGTTTATCGCGCGATAATTCACCCGCCTGTCCCTTGTCGGCGGCATTGGTCGCGCCGGCCGCGGGCTGGGCCGCCCCGGATGCGCCCGCGCTTATTTCCCGGCGCGGATTGGTTATTTCAACCTTGGTGACAATGGTGAACATCGGCAGGCACGCAAAGCGGTTGAGCAGATCAAGCACCGATCCCTCCCGCGCGCGGAATGACATCTTGAAATGCTGTAACGAATAAAGCTGGTCGCCCGGCTGGGAACGGGAACTTTCAGCGCCGGGCGCCGTAGGAGAAGAAGCGCGGCCGCGGCCGGATTGGGCGCGGGCCTTATCAACCGCGGTTTCAAACTCTTCGCGTGTAAAAGTCAGCAATTCCTTAACGGCCGCATCCGGCAGAATCTGGCAGATGCGCTCGGTGATTTTCAACTGCTGGACCAGGCGCGGGATATCCCTTGAAGCGGGCATTGATCCGCCGGCATATTTTTCAAACCCGAACGAGTATTTTTCAGGAAAGGTCACCCGGCCGGCCTGAAGACGATCACGGATGCGCTGCAGGGTGTTTGCCGAGAAAGTCATGAATTCGGCCCCTTCCATCTCTTCCGGCAAAACCTGATCTTCCGTGAGCAAGCCGTTAAGCTCATTGTATTCATCCGTAAGATCGGCCAATTTTTCGTGTTCCCTGGAAATATTCGCGGCGGAAGGAAACGTTGGGCGCTGATATAATTCGTCAAGCCGCGCCTTGGCGCCGTTCAGCTCCCGCTCTTCCCTTTGATGCCTCTTCATCACAACGAAAAGACGACTGCCGATCGCGGCCAACAAGATAAAAGCCAGCGCCACGCCGATTGTCAGCCAAAGATATTTTTTAAGTAGATTAAGTAGATTCAGCATGTTTTACCTAAGGCACAAAGTTTTCTGAACATTCTGCATTTCCGCCTTTGCGGCTCGGCAAAGCGCCGCTACGGCGCGACGACGGCTTCATTCTGCATTTCCTCTTTAATCTCAATCTCCATCTCAAACTGCCGCGCGAAATCGCCCTGGGCCGGCGGAGGTTGAAGGCTGATTTCCGTGTTCGCGCCAAACATGGGCGATTCCCGCAGGCGATCCCGGAATTGGGCGATTGATTTATCCGATGCCTTGTCGGCAAAAATCAGTCCTTTTACCATAATCGCGTCAAAACCCGCTTCAGCCTGCGCCGAAGACTGGGCGCCGCGGGACGACTGCCCGCGAGAGCTTTTAGGACTCTCCCCGGCCGGCGGATTCTTTTTTGCGGGAGCGAGCGAAACGAGCCACATGCCATCCGGCATGCAGGCATGAATGTTATCCATAATTTCAAGCCAGCGCGTCCTCTGCCGGGTAATACCGGCCAATTCCATGATCTGTTGCCTTATTATTGCCTGTTTTTTTTCAATCGGAAGCAGCCTGTTTTCAACCGTTTCAAGCTGGATTACTTTTTCGGCGGCCTTCAGTTTTTTCGCGTGCAATATATCGGTTGTAACCGAAAAATAGAGGAGCCAGAGGAAGGCCACGAGCGCGATGCCGAAGGCGGCGCCGACAAGAAAAGGCTGTTTGCGGCGGAAGGAACGCTCGGCCATGATCTTCGGCGGAACAAGATTGATTTCCAGCGGGCACGACAACGCATGGCGCAGTCCCACCCCGACCACCTCGCCCATCAAGTGGGCGCACCGGCCGATATCCTCCTCCGTGATCGCGTCATTGACAATGACGTTCTTAAAAGGATTGAAATATTCCACGTCAATCTTCATCTTTTCCTTGAAAAATTCATCCGTGCGCGCTATGACCGATCCGCCGCCGGCCAGCAGCAACCGGGTAGGACTGCGTCCGCCCTGCTGATGGCGGTATAAGTTGATGGAGCGCTCCACTTCGGTGTGCAGGCGGGTCATCACGATGCGGACGGTTTTGGAAACCTTTGATATGACCTGGTCCGAATAATCCTCGTAAGCGCCGCCGAAAGCCACGGTGGCGTGGGCGAACTTTAATTCCTCGGCTTCCTTGAAGGGGAGTTCAAATTCCTTCATCAATTGCTGGGTGATCATGTTCCCCGAGCCCAACAGGGGAAGATTCCTGCTCCAGAACTGGCCGGTTTCCATGAAAACAAGGTTGGTTGACCGCGCGCCGATATCAATCACGAGCGTGCATTCGTCGCCCAGCTCGCCGTAATTATAACAGACGGCGTTATAGAGCGCCATCGGCGCCACGTCCACCAGTTCCACCTCCAGCCCGACCGCCTCAACGCAATCGGTAAGGTTCTCAACAATGTCCTTCTTGATAACCACCAGCATGACGTTCAACTCGGTCTCGGAAGCGCCCATAAGCTGGTAATCCCAGACAACCTCCTCCATGGGGAACGGCACGTTCTGCTGGGCTTCATAAAGAATAGTCTGGTGAATCTTGCTGCGCTTGACCGGGGGGAGCTTGACAAGGCGCAGGAAAGCCGACTGCCCCGTAACGGACAGCACCACCGGCGCGGGACGGACATGCTTTTCTTTGAGCGTGTTTTGAAGCGCGTTGACGATCGCCAGGGTCGTGTCGGTTTCAGAAGTGGAATCAATCCCGAGCGGGATCTGGTGGATGCTGAGCAGTTCCATCCCAGCGCGGCCGAACACAAACTCGCCGAGCTTAAGCTGGCTGGCGCCGATATCAACCGCCAATACTCTTTTTGGTCCGAATAATTGCATTCTTTCCTAATCAGAAGTCAGAGGTCAGAGATCGGAGGTCAGTCTGACTTCTGACCGCTGACTTCTGACTACCTGCCCGCAATGCTACGCATAGCGTTGCAGGCGGGCTGGCTACTGACTCCTTCTTCTACTTCCCCTTCGGCAGTTCGTAATTATCCGCGGCAATATTGGCAAACGGAGTCTGGGAACGATCCAGCACATAGCCTTCCACCGAGCGCACCGTGGCCGTCCGCCACCATGGCTTGTTGTTTTCCGGAACACTGCCCGCCGAGATCACCTCGCCTTTGGAATATATTTCCACCCCCGCCTGCTCCGGCGCGCCATAGCGCTCAATAGTCCGCGGACGCAGGAACACGGCCACCTGGTGATTGCGCCCCTTGGGAATATCGGAATAGACGTATGTGCCGGTGAACATTGTGTATGCGGCAGTTTTTGTATTTTTAACGACGATATAAAACCGCATTTCAAGCTGATCGGTCCAGTCGGCATCCGTGTCAAACCGCACCAGCACTCTTGCCCAGTCACCCGGCGTTGTGGTCGCTTCATTGTAACTACTGCTGAAATCGGGCGACTTGACTTTTGTCATTTCCACTTTCCTTACCACCGCCCCTTCCTTGGCGGCGGACTGCGCGACGGCCGCGCCGGCGGCCGCCTTGCGCGCCTGGGCAAACGCGTCACGGCCGGAAAAGATTGAGAACAAAACACCAAGGGTTATGATTATCGCGCTGCGCATCAATCTTTTATTCATTCCACGCCTCCCTGATTGCTGAATTTAAATTTAAAAACTATTTCTCGCCCGCCATGCAGTAGAGTCAAACTCACCGCATGGCAGGCATGAAGTGAACTTGTTCTACTTCATGCCGCTCTTTTCTTTCTCTGTGATAGACCCATTAAATAAACGAAGTCATTTTAAATTTATTTCAACCAATGTCAAACATTTTTATCCTGATTTTTCGGAATATTCCCGCCGGAGGCCGCCGGCGCCTCAATAGTAAATACGCCGACCGTTAACAATACGATAACTCCTGCCGTTTCCATCATTAAACATTACTCCCCCACCGGCAGGCGGCGCAGCGCCCGATTTTACTGACGACGAAGGACGCGGCCCGGAAAGACCTGATTTTACCGGCGTGACCGGCTTGAGCACTGGTTGCGATTTTTTAGGCTGTACCGGCACCACCGGCTTTTCCGTGACGACCGGCGGCTGTTTGATTATTTCCACGATATTCGTTTTCCAGACCTCGTTTGTCCTGGTTACGTCAACCACCCGCTCAACGAGCTGTGTTCCGGTAATGGTAACAATAACTTCATTCGTAATGGTCTTTGTTTCCGTGATATAAATCTTGCCGCCGGTATGATACCAAGACCAAACAGCGACTGCCCCAAGCACCAGCCCGATAAATAATGTTTTCATTTTTTCATTCTGACTTCCCTGGCCGGACCGAGCTCAGGCTCGGGCTAGGCTGACTACCTGCCCGCAGTGCTGCGCACCCGCCCGCAACGCTGGCGCGTGGCGCCTGCGGGCTGGTGCGCAGCGCTGCAGGCGGGCTGGCTACTGACTCCGTTCCCCTCATTCTGCATTTCCGCCTTTGCGGCTCGGCAAAGCGCCGCTACGGCGTGACGACGGCTTCATTCTGCCTGCCCTGAGCAAGGCCGAAGGGCATTCTGCATTTCCCCTAGTCCTCCAGCCACTTGATATGGCGCACAAACATCTCTCCCGTATATGGATCGCGCCACACTATCGCCACGGCGCGCTGCTTGGCCGGATTCCTGGGGATGTTACCGCCGGAGGCCGCCTGCGCCTCAATAATGATCGTGAACACGTTCTGGCGCAGGTTGAGAAGATTAAAGGTGTTGCGGAAATAAGCTTCCCTTTGAAGCTCGGTCGTTGCCCCAGTAAAATCACCCGGGTCAAGATTTCGCCCAACATCAGAAAGGTTTGTGCAAATCCCTCCGGAAAAAAGTCTGGAAACAAACGCCTGCGCATCCGACATAAGAAGCGTATTCCCCCCTTCGCCCGGATATTGATCAACCGGCATGTCGGCAAAAACAGCCGCGGTCGCATCCAGCGCTGAATTTGAATTGCAGTTCACCAGGCCGCGGTAAATAATGTTCGTTATATAGATATCACTTGTATTGGTAGAAAGCCCGAACACATCCAGCACGCGGTGGCGATTCGGGCCATAGAGCTTGACCGTCTTCCATGGCTTGTTTGGATTATAAACAAGATAGCCAAGCTCGGCAACCGAACGCAAGGGTTGATTAGCAATAAACATGGCGGTATCGCCGTCATTAGTTGGCAATAAAGCCGTACAACAATTATTTGGATTACCCATCGTAAATGTTGTCTCTGTTTGCCAGGCGGATGAAATACCATTAAATCTTGGATCATTACATTCAAAACCAGTGCTGGGAGAAGCTTTGGAAACTATTCCGGTGACAATTACTCTATCAATTTCAATTCCGTTGGTTAATATACTCGACGTAATAATTGCCCTAAAGTTGAAATTATCATCGGCGCCGGCAATGGATGAAAACGCAGGAATTGATTCAGATTTGGGTGAAGAAGAACTATTAAACGACTGAACCTTGTATCCACTTGAGGGAACCAGTTCGGGAGTTCCCGCGCCGATATTACTAAAATCTACCCTATTTGAAAGATCATATGAACCGACAACGAATGGAATGAACGGATCCCAGCATTCAACAGACAGATAAAAATCGCTTCGATATGTTGGGGGCGTTCCAGGAATCGTGACGATTACATTAGTGCAAACAATCTCATTGATCATCGGCACGTTCTCAACACAGTATTCCAAATTTGTAGGGATTGAATAGGAATCAACATAATCAAGCAGGTTGCTATAAAGCACACCGGATTCAAATTGACTGAAACCTGCCCACGCAAAAGCATTCGTAATTTCGCTCATACGATTGGTCAGATCCGCCACCGAGCCGCTCAGGTTGACCCGTGTTCCCACGCAAGTGAGATTGGTGTTCCAATATCCGGGAAGGGCGCGGGAATAGACGAACAAGTTGGTGGCGGGTTTGTAAAAATCGCCCACTGAATTTAATTGCGCCAGAGTTTCATAACGGACATCTATTAACCGTCTATTATGGAAAGCGGTAGCTGCGCCAGCTGATGAGCCTATTTCCCCAAGATTCGTTATGGCGATTTCGGACGGATTAGACCCTGCCCCCCGTGTTCCTACGCCGCCGACGAAATTGGCGTCCAGCAGGCCGGAACAGTTCAGGATCAGGAATTTTACGCGGCCCATGCGGTTGGATTCGGCCATACCGCCATTAGTATAAGTGACGCTTTCAATCAACACCCAATCTTGATGGTTGGTTGCGGCAACATAATCCATATTCGTGGCCGCGGCCCACAGCGCGCGCGGCACAAAATTGGTGGCTTCATTAGCCCTTGTTGAACTGTTGGTCGCATACAACAAATACACATGTTCCGACGTATTGGTGTAAGCAGGGTCATAAGAGGAAGCCACCGCCCAAAACGGATAGACCTGTGAGCCCGGACTGGAGAGCCCATTGGTGCCTAAGCCATACTGCGCCTGCACCACCATGTCGTTCAGCGCCCGGGCAAGTCCCACATGGACAAGCTCCCTGGCGCGGACATTATCGGCGCTATTGCCGGCGGCGAGGCGCTCGGTGCGCATGGTAATCGCAAAGGTTACCGCCATCAGGACCATGACCGTCAGGAGGCCAAGCACCATGACGAGGGCGACTCCGCTGTTCGTCTGCCGACGATTAAGAAATGAAGAATGAAGAATGAAGAATGACCCGCCTGCAACGCTATGCGCCCGCCTGCAGCGATGCAGCAGCTTCGGGCAGGTAGCATTGCGGGCAGGAGAAACATTCTTCGTGGCAGGAACCACTATTGTGGAATAGGCAGACCTGAAAAAAATCTGCATTTCCGCCTTTGCGGCTCGGCAAAGCGCCGCTACGGCGCGACGACGGCTGCATTCTGCATTCTTCATTTTTTTGTGCCTATCTTCCACTTCCGCCCCTGTTCGGAAAACAAACCCGCGTCGTATAAACCCGCGAATTCGTCATGACAAATCCATCCTGCGCGGCGCCCAGGTTCAACGCCCGCGTCATATCCCGCTCGTTGAGCATTTCTATTGAAATATCAACGCAGGCGGGCAATAAATTTGAATTGGCGGCGGCGGAAGAGTCATACGCATCCCCGACTCCCCCGCTCATCATATCGCTTTCATTTGAACAGACGGTAACCTGAAATTTCCAGACATTGGTGATCAATAAATAAGCGTTTGGCCAACCACCCCAATTAGCTGAATCATAACGCAGAAAACTGCTATCCGTTTCCCGCGCAGTTTCAATAAAATGATTGCCATTATTATCATATCTGAATCTAATCCCGCGCAATCTCTCGTTTGTTCCCGATAGGGCAATAAAACTCAAATCATGGACATTGTCGTCCATGGCATTTTTTTCCAATTGAAATCTTTTTAATGTTATCGTCGAACCGGTCAAATCAGAAATTGACCCTGCCACGGCGCAGGAGAGTTCGCGGGCGATATATTCAACTGCGGCGCGGGCGGCGGTGTTCATTTCGGCGCGCTGGGTGCCCATATCCCAAGCCTCCGAGGCGTTGCGGAACATATTGGTGACCATGACAATGATGACAATCAATACCGTCATGGAGACGAGGACTTCGATTAAGGAAAATGCAGAATGCCCTTCGGCCTTGCTCAGGGCAGGCAGAATGCAGCCGTCGTCGCGCCGTAGCGGCGCTTTGCCGAGCCGCAAAGGCGGAAATGTAGAATGTTTTCCGCCTGAGGCGGATCCGCCTATGGCGGAATGACAGGCTTTTTTCGTTTTCCATTCTGTCATTCCCATGAAAATGGGAATCCAGTTTCTGATTTTCTGGATTCCCGCTTTCCAGCCTTTGTAGCCAAGGGCTTTACTACGGCGGAGTAGGCCCGCGGGAATGACAATCAATCTTTTCATCCGTGCTATCCGTGTAATCCGTGGTAAATAATTATTCATCTCTTTCTTCCCATCATGGATTCAGCCTGAAAAATTCCGAATAAAACATCGCCGGATTGCTCGCCGTCCCGAACTCACCCGGCCAAAAACGCAAAGTGGCCGCCTTGATCAGTCCGTTGGTCGTCAAGCTTATGCGGTAACGGAAAGCGTGATCAATAAGGTTGGTGTTTTGGCGACGACGGTAAATATTTGTGTAAATATTATTATCGAGCATGGTATCGAGTTCTGAAGATGGATTATACCAGTTGGTTGAGCCAGCAGTCGAAAGATATAGTATTGTGTTGCTACCTATTCCATCCCAGTTGGTTTCGGCATGGACCCGCAATGAACCGAAAACCTCCCCGGCGAACAGGGCGGCGTGGGTGTCGCTGATTGAGCGGGCGTTCTGGTCAAGTCCCGCGGGGAACATGCCAAGGATGGCCAGCATGCCGATGGCGACAATGAGGAGCGCGAGGGAAATTTCAACCAGGCTGAACCCACGCGAACCGCGTGGCAAGCCGGCGGTAGAATACCTATTACCTTCTACGGTATTTAATCGTAACATGTCGTTTTATTTCCCAATAAAGGCTATTACCAAGTAGCCAGAAGTCAGTAGCCAGTAGTTCGGAGTCCGAAAGCAACTGATCCCTGACTTCCGACTTCTGCCTTTGTGCCTTCTGTATTCTGTATTCTGTATTCTATTTTATCTCTTCCCCATTCCAACTGCTGACTTCTGACTACTGACTACTGTCTCCTGACTTCTTCCACTCATCTTTTCCTTCAGAAAAATCCGGTCCAAGGCGTCTTTTTCCCGGACAGTCTGCTTTAACCGCCAAAGCAATTTAAGGTCGGCAAAAGGAATTTTGACCCCCTGAATTTCAACCCATTCAACGCTGGAGCTGGCCTCGGCATACTCAATTCCGTTGGCCGACTTCATCAAATCAACAACGATTTCATCCGCAACGCGAACAACCATATAAGCGTCAAGATCATCCGGTTTCATATCTTTCACCGCGCCATCCGGTAATCCCATCAATGCGGCTCGTATTCGATCCTGATTGGCGGGCGAGACATCCACGATAAGATCAATATCTTCCGTTGCCCTGACAAACCCGTGCTGAACAACAGCCATGCCGCCAATCACGATATATTTAGCGCCAACATCATTCAGTCTCCGGCAAAGGCCCACAAGATCATGCATTGTCGGCGGCCTGGACTCGTCTGAATAGGCTTCAGAATCTTTATGATTTGGTTTCTCATTCTTCATTCATGCCTTTGGCGTTAGCCACAAAAAAGTACAATACTGGATTCCCGATCAAGTCGGGAATGACAATCTTTTTCTCCTACTGACTTCTGACTACTGTCTCCTGACTTCTTCTTTTCGCGCTGCGCGCCATCATTTGAATTGCCCATTGATTCGCCTCCTCAAATGATCTAAACCGGTGAACCCCCTTTGGTATAAACGGTCTGTTCCCTCTCAAACGAATGACCGTCCGCATCAACCGGTCCGCTTCATCCCAGGAGCCCCGGATATGCCGTTGTCCCAGTATTTTAATGGATGGTGAAGAGAGCATGTTTTACGGTTCAAGGTTCACAGTTCATGGTTAAAAAGAAATTTTCTGTCTTATTCTTCATTCCGCGCTTCGCGTCCGCCATAGCCCTGCAGCATGCGCTTCGCTTAACTACAGGGCGACGGCGGATTCATTCATGCCTTTGGCGTTAGCCACAAAAAAGCACAATACTGGATTCCCGATCAAGTCGGGAATGACAAACGGGCTCCTGACACTGAAATGTTTCTTCATTCTGCATTCTTCATTCTTCATTCTTCATTTCTTCCCTACTCCACATGAATCCCCCCGGTCAGGCCGTTGACGGTAATTGTTTTTGTCGGCCGAGGCGTTGAGGGTTTTCTGTCCTGTATAATAATTTTCAACGGATTGCCCGCCCCAACCGAAAGTCCCCCATCCGTCTTAAACGTGATTGTGTCAGTGTTGTTGCCGTCATTAACCGAATCAAACATCACCTCCAGCGGCAGTTCATTGGTTTTATCAATCACCGTACCAGCGTCATTGGCAGCGTAATAATAAGAGGATGAAGAGGCGCCGCCCTCAAAATAATAAAAAGTAACCCGTTCGCGGTGGGTGATGGCCCACTGGCGCAGGAGCGAAAGAGTGGAACAGACGGCGCGCACTCCCCCGCGCATGCCCGCCCCGCGCCCCATGCCGATAAAGGCCGGGGCGGAAATGCCGATGATGATCGCCATCAGGACAATCACGATCAGGAGTTCAACGAGGGTAAAGGCATCATGGCAAATTTTCATCTTCGTTCCAAACTCTTCCGCGGTGTTTTTTTCTGCGAGCATATGTCCTTATAGAAGTCAGTAGTCAGAAGTCAGTAGTTAGAATTCAGAACCGAACGCATATAAGATTCAAGCAACTTGCTTATTTCTTCCAATAATATCGTTAGCTGCTTAACGTCACCGTATTTTAAATCCCTTGTCAGAATCAGGTAATATCTGACTTCCTCCAAAGAACCTTGCGCGATGTTAAAAAAACGGACTTTATCGGCTTTCCCGCGTTTCCTGAATCCTTCCGCAATATTAGCAGGTATTGATACCGCAGCGCGGCGTAATTGAGAAACTAATCCATATGTTTCATCTTTTGGAAATGTTTTTGTCAACCGGTATATATCCAGCACAAACTGATGTGCTTTCTGCCACACCAATAAATCTTCAAACGTTTTGGATGGTGTTTTGTCTAAATATCCCATTTATCCCATTGCTTTTTTTCCCTGACTTCTTTCTCCAAATCCTTTCTCCTGACTTCTGACTACTGTCTCCTGACTTCTGACTACTTCTTACCGCGGCTCGCTCCACGTCTCCACCTCAAACGCGGCCTGATTGGCATTCGTCTTGTTGGCGAACGACGCCACGGCCACTTCCGTGTTGGCCACCGAATAATTGGTGGCGGAATAAGATTTAGTCGCGGACGCAAAAACATTGTCATAGGAAACGTTTGTGATGCCGATCAGGGTGCTTCCATCCATGTTCTCATCAAGACCGATGACATAAGGCACGCCCCAGGGATCAACCAGATTGGTGACGCTGTCGGTTTGATTGGTCGCCTGCACGGCGAGGAAAACCTTTCCGCGCTCGTTGTGGCCCATCAAAGGCGTTATAACCAGATGATTGTTGGTGAAGTAGGTCGTGTCTTGCGCGGACTGGGTCTGGTTGGGCCATTTGCCGAACTCCATCCGGTAGCCCTTGAGGGCAAGGACGATGTTATGCGCCTCGGTCAGGGCCTGCTTCTTGCGCGCCTTTTCCTTTGCCCCGATGATGACCGGGAACATCATCGCCACGAGGATGACAATGATGCCCATGACGATCATGAGTTCTACCAGAGTAAAAGCCCTAGCAACCTGGCTGCTATACTTAGTGTTTTTCATCCGAACCATATTTTTGTCCTGTGCAAGTAGTCAGAGGTCAGAAGTCAGAGGTCAGATGTCAGCGGTCAGAAGTCAGTAGTCAGACTGATCTCCGACCTCTGATCTCTGACCTCTAGCCCCGTTCTTCCTACTTCCAACTTGCCACGTCGTCCCCGCCGCCGGATTCATCGTTCCGGTCTTTTCCAACCGACCAGACCACCACACAACGATACACATCCTGACCACCGACGCTGATTTTATTGTCATAATCCTTGTCAAACATGACGCGATAGGCCTTAAGCGACGAGGAATCGGAAGGATTTGACCATGCATCGTAAGCGATTAAATTATTCGTGCTGTCAAATTCATAAAACGCTATTCCCTGCGAGTTTAACGCCGCATCACTGCCGCGGAGCATTGAAAAGAGATTAATACCGCTATCAGCGACGTCATAGGCGTTTCCCTCCACAACAGCCGTCGGCCAGACCTTGTAGGTATCAAGATATGACTTGAAGGCGGTTTCCAGGGCCTTGACGGCAACCTTGGCTTTTGCCTCGCGAGCCCTTTCCTTGGCGGAATAGAACATCGGCATCACCATGCCCGCCAGGATGGCAATGATGGAGATGACGACCAGGAGCTCAAGCAGCGTAAAACCGCTAAGAAATGCAGAATGTAGAATGTAGAATGTAGAATGTTTTCCGCCTGATGCGGATCCGCCTATGGCGGAATGACATGCTTTTTTCATTTTCATTCTATCTTCCTTTCCCGCATATGGCGGAAAGATTTCGTTTCTGCATTTTTCATTCTTCATTCTGCATTTCCGCTAGAACGTATTCGTCGTCAGACTGTAAGAAACCCCATCTTCCGACCTGTATTTCCATTGTTTCTGCGAGACTGGATCAATGGCCTTCGGCCGGTTGACAGGGTTGCCGTAAGCACCCTCCCTCATTGACGTGTCAACCGCTCCGCCGGCTAATTTGCGTTTTCTCGTAACAGTAAAAGTACCTTTCACCTGCTTATAAACAAGATACGCGACGGTAACCTCCTTGAAATCCATGAACGGGCGGGCGCCACTTTCAAGCTGTTTGAGCATCAGCGGATAAGTCAGGGAATAATCAATTCCGCGCAACGAGCCGTCATCCGTCGAAATCCATTCCACGTTAGTGGTCGCCAGATAAACATTTGTAAATGGACTATTGGTGGTGTAAAAGCATTTGGTGGCGTAATTTGCAGAATAATGGCGCTGGGCATCGGCATAATTATTTGGCAACCCGCCGGACATATTTGTGGAAGGTGTGATCGGGTATTCGCCGTAGGCGGCGCGGTAATCCTCAAGCCCGCTTTTTATCTTTTCAATATAAATTCTCTGGTTTGCCTGGCGGGCGCGGAGGGTAACGTATTTGGAAATCGGGATGGTGATGCCAACCATGATGCTGATGACCACCATGACGACCATGAGTTCAATGAGGGTAAAGGCAGGAAGAAATGCGGAATGTTTTCCGCCTGAGGCGGATCCGCCTATGGCGGAATGATATGATTTTTTCATTTTTCATTCTCCATTTCGTGTTTCTTTATTCCACGCTGCGTATCCGCCATAGCCACGTCGGCACGGCGGATTTATTTCTTCCATAATATGAAATTCATGGCACTGTCCGCCTGAAGCGGATCCGCTTTGGCGGAAAATGTTTCTTCATTCCGCGCTGCGCGGCGGCAACGGTGGATTCATTTCTTCCATAACATGAAATTCCTGACACTGAAATGTTTCTTCATTCTGCATTCTACCTTCTTCATTTCTTCCTACCTCGGTCCCGTTGACTGAAAATAACTCAGATTGATTTGATTGGAAGTGACCGAAGCCACGGAGCCATCCATCGCCACGTAATTGGCATAGATATTCGTGCCATCCTTATGATGGAAGCCCACCTCGGTAAGACACCAATTGGTAGTCCATTTGGGGTCATTCTGTGAATGAGGTGGAGTTCTCCCGGCCGGAGTTTTGAACTGCCATGTGTTTGCGGGGCGATAGAGGGTGTAATCAGGGCCAGATGGATTTACGTATTGCCAGCCTTCCATGGCGTTCCAGTCAATAAAGGCGACGGTGCGGTTGGAAATATTCGTCCTATCCGATCCATACACGCCAGAATTATTATTTATGGCATAAGTTGTAAAATAACTTGCAAGAATAAGATTATCATCATCATCATATTTATCCTCAAAATCGGCCACATCGCAATCTTCGTTACACACTACCTGTCGACTGTATCCCTTAAAACTTGGCGACTTCGTATCAAAGAAATTGCCGCTTTTTAACTCCTGTTGAACCGAAGGGCACATCTGCACGGACGACACGTTGGCGATCATATACGCATAATTTGTCGGCAATATTTTTGGAAGATAACCACTGACAAAAGTAGTCCACAATTGATACGCCGAACCGGCAACACCGCCGGCGGACGCTCCAATCCCGGCTGGATAGGTAGAAACATCCACATCTTTTGCCTTATACATCGCGTAACTTCCCCCCTCGCCGGGATAAATGAAATAACCTTTCCAGTCGCTCATGTAACGGCCCATGGCGATGCCGTACTGGCGCAGGTTATTCTGGCAGGCGGTTGAGCGCGCGTGTTCGCGGGCGTTCCGGAGGGTCGGCAATAAAATCATAACCAAAATCCCCATGACGGCGAGGACGACCATGAGTTCAACGAGGGTAAAGGCACGAAGAAATGCAGAATGCAGAATGCAGAATGCAGAATGTTTTCCGCCTATGATGGAATGAAATAATTTTTTCATTTTCATGTTAACTTCTTGAATTTGCCACCGGAAATGCAGAATGCAAAATGTTTGTGATATATTTTCTTCAACATGAAATTCATGACACTAAAATGTTTCTTCATTCTACATTCTGCATTCTACATTTCATCAGAGGTAATTGCATGAAAACCTTCGCCGCCGGGCACAAGAATATCCAGCTCCGTATACCCATCACTTGAGAGCCAGAGGCGCCAGATGCCCATGCTTTCCCAATAGACAACCAGGTCCACGCGCCCATCGCCATCATAATCTCCCGGCACTGCGGTCTGCCCGGAACCGCCACAGCCGGAAACGCTGTTTTCCTGGTATCCACCGCCGGAAGGCCAGACGCGCCATCCGCCTGTTGCCTCATTATAAACGGCCGGGTCAACCTTGCCATCGGCATCATAATCAGCCGGCACCGGCCGCCAACCCGAGCCACCCCAGTTAATCACATAAGCCTCCTGGTATCCGCTGCCGGAAAGCCATACCCGCCAGCCGCCGGCCTGCTGGTAAACGGCGGGATCGGCATGCCCATCACCGTCATAATCAGCCGGCGCCGGTCGCCAGCCCGAGCCCCCCATACCGGACGAATTCACTTCCGCATAACCTGAACCCGACATCCACCCCCGCCATCCGCCTGTTGCCTCATTATAAACGGCCGGATCAACCAGGCCATCGCCGTCATAATCGGCCGGAACAGCGTATTGGCCCGCCCCGCCCCAACCCGAGGCCGAGGCAGTCTGGTATCCGGAGGCGGAAAGGCAGATCAGCCATCCGCCGGCCTGCTCATTATAAACGGCCAGGTCAAATTTTCCGTCGCAATCATAATCGCGGGGAACGGCGCGGTATCCAGCGCCGCCAAAGCCGCTTAAATCCACCTGCGCATAATCGGAAGCTGAAAGCCATGCCTTCCATCCGCCCTGCCCTGCCTGCGGTGAGCTAGTCGAACCCGCCGAAGGGCCACCACTATAAAGCACCAAGTCAGACTTGCCGTCGCCGTCAAAATCGTTCCAGACCGGCTGGAAGGCGGTCGCCGAGGCAATTGAAATTGAATCTCCAATCCGGCGCGCGGCATTGTCCGTCAGGTTCGGGTCAAGCCACGTGGACGGCAGGCAGTGATTGGCAAAAACAAACACGTAATAACTGCCGGTTGCCCAGTCCGGGATGGAAATTACCTCCCGCATCGCCTGCGATAAGGCAACCCTGGCTGAAGCGCCCGCGTTCAAAGTAACGGCTGAATTAGTGCTCCCGACCCAGTAGAGATCGCTCGCGCCGAAATTTGTGGTCCTTGTCAGGTAAAAATCATATTGCACCGTGTTATTCGGCCCAATCATGTTATTGGCGCTCAAGTTGGCAATGTTAAAGGAAACCGCGGAAGGATGCGCAAGCGGTCCAAAGACAGTCGGCACGAAGACAAAATCCGTAACACGGAGATCCAGCAGGCCGATGGCCATATACCCGAAATCGGACGAACTGAACACGCTTGAATAGTTCCCGCGTTTGGCCTTGACCCAGTAATAATAAATCGTGCCGGGGACCGCGGACCGGTCGCTGTAGGAAGGGGAAGAAACAGCGGAAAGATTATTAACCAGCTTATTCGCGGAGGCAACATTGCTGCTCGTTCCCCGCCAGAGCTCATAGACCGCTGCGTTCGGCGCCGCGCTCCAGGTTACGCTTACTAAACTTGTTGAACTCCCGTCGGTGGCGGTTATTGAATCGGGCGGCGCCATGCCGCGCCAGCCGGAATTAAACGTGCTCAAGTCGCTGAACCCAAAAGCATTTCCGGCCTTGACCCAGTAATAATAAAGGACGCCATTAAGCGCGCTGCTATCGTCATAATAGTTGGTGGAAGAAGATCCGATCTGGGTGGCAAAGGAAGAATCAAAAGTTGTGTGCCGATAGACCGCATAAGATGTCGCGCCGGCGGAAGAATTCCAGGCAACTTGCACCATATTGCTGTATGTGCCGTCGCTGGCGCTCAAATCAAAAGGTGTTACCGGGATCGTGCCGCCCGGCGAACTCGCCGCAACCCAAATGCTACTGCCATAATTATTTTTTGCCGCCACCCAGTAATAATAGGAAGCGCCGCGGGTTATGGCGGTATCATCATAATTCGTGGCGGTCAGGTCATTGTAGATCACCTCCGACTGTTTCACGGCGGAGGAGGAAGCGGAATTTTCACTGCGGAAAATCACATGAGCGGTGGCATCGGTTGAACCGGCAATCCATGAGACCCGGATCATATTGGGATAGGCGCCGGAGCTTGCCGAGACTGACTGGGGATACGCCAACAGCCTCCAGCCAAGGGCCGAAGCGCTGAAGCCGCTCAATCCAAACGCATTAGTAGCCCTTATCCAGTAATAGTATCGGAGCATCGGCGTACCGGAGTAGTCGCTCATCGGCGAGCCGGATGTGTTGGTAATAATCCCGGCCGTAGCGGAGTCGTTTTCCGTATTGCGATAGACAATATAAGAACCTGCATTGGTTGACAAATTCCAGCTCAAATCCACCCGCTGCATATAAGCGCCCTGGCTGGCGGACAATCCGGAAGGCGCCCAGCAGGGAATTCCGCCATAATGGCTTGAACTGAAGCCGCTCTCGCCCGCCTGGGCATTGGCGGCTTTTATCCAGTAGTAATAACCCTGGCCGGGCGGAACGCTGGTGTCATTATAATTGGTTGCCGAGGCCGGTGTTGGCGAGCCAAGAGGCGTGGCCGTATTAGTGGAATCGCTCAAACTGCGCCAGACAGTATAAGTCGTGGCATTACTTGAGGCCTGCCAGGTTACCTGGACATAATTGGTCGGGACGCCGTCGCTGGCCGTAACGTTTTCCGGCGGCAAGGGAGGAATGCCGCCAAAATCGGAAGCGCTAAAAGCGCTCAAGGCAACCGGTGTTTTAACCTTGACCCAGTAATAATAAATCTTGCCGGGATCAGCGGAGGAATCATTATAATTGGTCAGGGTCAACCGGCTGATCCGGGTTGCGCCGACGGTTGAATAGTTGGTATTACGCCAAAGCTCGTAGTTGAGGGCGTTTGAAGAAGCGTTCCAGCCCACATGGATATTTGCAAATGCCCCGTACTTTGAAACCGTAAGTCCGGTCGGCTTAAGGAAATCAGCGACATTCAACCCCTGGTTGCCGGTGCGCAGGGCATCACGCCGGAACATCGGCCAGGCGCTGTCCGCCGGAGGCGCCGAACCGTAAATGGCGTAAATGCGAAAAATGTCACTGATATAAACCGTGCCCTCACTATCAATTAACGGAGACTGAAAATGAATCTCGTAATCCGTTCCATAGACCCAATTGGTAGTTCCATCAGGATTGAACGAATAAATAATTCCGGTTGTTCCGGTTGTTACACCAACAATAATGGAGCCATCGGCGGCAATTGCCGGAGATGACTTCACCTCGCCGTCGGCGCCCCATATTTTCGCCGTTGTACCGTTGGTATTAAAGGCATATAGATTACTTCCGCCGCCGATGTAAATTACTCCGTTAGTGCCGATGGCCGGCGACGAATAAATCTGAGCCACACCCGCGACTGTCCAAGTCTGCGTGGTTAAACCGTCAGGGCTGAAGGCATAGAGTTTATTACTGCTGGCAGTATAAATCGTGCCGTTTGTGTCCAGCGCCGGCGAGGAATACATGGCACCGACCATTGTCCATGTATTGCTTGTAATGCCGTCGGAATTATTAACGGCATAAAGTTTCGCCGGGGCATCGGACTGACCGGCATAAGTGGTTTCATTGGAACCGATTGCCGGAGATGAGTAGTTATCGCCTGTCAGGGTATTGGTCCACTGTCTCGCCCCGTTCGCTCCGACCGAATAAAACGCCAGGCCCTGACTGAAAATAATTTGGTTTTCATTACCAATCGCAATGGAAGACCAGCGATTTTGCGGAGTAGTTTCAAAAAGATTGGTTATTGCCCCGGCGGAGGTAATCGCATATACTGTTCCGTTACTCGTGTTGATATAAACAACATCATTAGTTCCCACGGCCGGAGAGCCGAGCCCGTTTAAAACATCCGCCTGAATTGCCACTGCCGACGTTGTGACCACCTGCCAGCGTTCGACGCCAGAACGCGTGAAGGCATAAAGAGATGTTCTATTGCCAACAACCACCATTCCATCCCAAGTAAGAACAGGAGAACTGCATCTACTATCATATAAAGACTTCTGCCACTTCACCGTGCCATAGGCAAGCGAGGCGGGGAATTTGGTTACAAAGCCGTCGCTGGCCCCGCCGAAAACATTTTGATACGCCGTATCGCTTGAGGGAAAATCACTTGAGAAGGTGATTCCCGCAACATAAAGAAAATTGGTGTCCGAAGATAAAGCAATTGCCAGCGCCTGGTCGTTGCTGCCCCCGCCAAGATAAGTAGAGGCATATAAGTTGGTCAGGCTTCCGTTAAACCGCAGGGTAAAAGCGTCCTCGCCGCCGTTATTAAACCGGGCATAAGCGGCGCGCGTGGCCGGAAAATCGGAAGAAGCCGTGTAACCGGCAAGATAAACATATTCCAGGTTCGTAGTGCTGCTGCTATCCACCACAAGGCATTTTGCCGCATCATTACCCGTGCCGCCAACATAGGTTGAGGCATAAAGGTTCGTCAGATTATTCGTAAGGCAGGTTACAAACACGTCATAGGATCCGCCATTGGCCATCTGGTAACCGTTGGTGACCGGGAAATTGGAGGAACGCGTATAACCCGCCACGTAGAGCTTGTTACTCACATCAAGGCCGACCGCGTAGGCTTTGTCATCATCCGTGCCGCCCAGGAAGGTGGCGGCGGGCAGGTTCGTTAAAAGTACGCTTAACTTGGAAACAAACGCATCATAGGAACCGCCGTTGGTCATCTGGTAACCGTTGGTAACCGGGAAATTGGTGGAAGTCGTGGAGCCGACAACATACACAAAATTTGTTGAAGATGTCCCCGGCGACAATACCATGCCGGCGGCCTCATCGGCATTTGTTCCGCCCAGGAAAATTCCAGTCTTATAACCGGCGCGATTCACGTCATTGCTGAAGATCATGATGAAAGCATCACGCGCGCCGTTATAATTTGTTTTATAACCGGTTGAATTTGTAACCGGGAAATTACCCGACTCCGTGTAACCGGCAACATATTGCCGATATGACAAATTATCCATGGCAATCGCCGACGCGTAATCAGTATTACTGCCGCCGATATAAGTCGCCCGGACAAGCGTGCTTAAAATATTTGTCAAAACCACCACGAAGGCGTCGCCGTTGCCGTTATAATTTGAATTCATGGAAGAGTCACCGCAAGGAAAATTCGTTGATTCCGTGTAGCCGGCAATCCAAATCCGCGAACTGGCGTCAATACCGATCGCCGTGGCCTGGTCGTTGGAACTGCCGCCGATATAAGTGGAGGCGGAAAGACTGCCGAGATTGGCGTCAAATTTGGATACAAAAGCATCCTGGCCGCCGGCATTGATTGAACTGTAAGGACTGTTGACCGGGAAATCGGAAGAAGCCGTGTAACCGGCAACGTAAATATTGGTCTGGCTGTCAACGACCATGGCCTGGACGGCATCGGCCCCGCCGCCGCCGATAAAGGTCGAAGCCAGCAGGGGGTCAATTACCAGGATCTTGTTGGGATCATATGAAGAAAGTTCAAAGCGGACTGTTCCATCTTCATCCAAAGCGTAAGCGACGTCAACCGGAGTTGTGCCAGCGGCAGAGCGGCAACTTTCAACATTCAACGTTAAACTTTTCCGCAACAGCGGATCCGCCAAGGCGGAGAACATCCAACTCGGACCCTCCCGTTCAAGGTTGAGCGTTGGACGTTGAGTGTTCAACGTTTTGCCCACCGCAGGCGGAGCGTCAATCTGCCAGGCGACCGGCCGGGTGAAATAAACTTTTCCAAGGGCGGTCTGGAGTTCCAATTTTCCATCGGGCATGATTTCAATACCGGACGCCCCCTCAAAGCCAAAAGCTATGTCGCGCGGATCAGCGCCGGGCGAGAGCACAAAAATCTTCTCCACATTATTACCATGGGCGGAGAGCAACAGGCTGATGCCTTCATACACCTCCCCGAAGTCAAGCCGGTCAAATACCGGCAGATTTGATTTCCATTTTTCCGGCCGGTTGCCGATAAAGGAACTGACGGATACCGGTGATTTTCCGGCGCCGACAGGCTGATCATGGAAAGCGCCCCGCAGGCTCTCGGTTATAACGACCGATCCGGCCGTTTTCCCCGCTTCATATTTCGGCAATGAATAAACAATTTTTCCGTCCGAAAGCGCGTAGACCGTGCCGCCGAACGTGCGCGCGTAATATTTTACGGCCGGGTTGGCGACCTGGCCTTCATTGGCGACAAAGGGAACGCGGGCTGAACTTATCATCGCGCCCGGGGCGCGGGAGCTTTCGGCGGCGGCGGACGCGACGGCGCAGAATCCTCCGCCGATAAATCCGCCCAGAAGAACTAAAATGAATGTTTTTATCCGGCGCATCTTGTAAATTTAGTAGTCAGTAGTCAGAAGTCAGTAGCCAGAATAACACAAAGATATACTGAATTCTGAATACAAATTCTGTCAATGAAAATAATATTACATCATTCAGATTTATTTGCCAATATTATTTTCATCTTCCTCCCTCAAACACCAGGTCCATTTTCCGCGCGGCGGCGACCTCATCAAGGCGGCCGATGCTTGTCGTAACCGGGGCGGCCTTGAGTTCCGCCGGATTTTCACATGCCGTCCGCGCCAGTTCGCGCATGGCGGCAATGAATTCATCAAGCGTTTCGCGCGTTTCGGTCTCCGTTGGTTCAATCATCATCGCCTCGGGAACGATGAGCGGGAAATACACGGTGGGCGGATGGAATCCGCGGTCAATGAGGCCCTTGGCAATATCCATGGCATGAATCCCCTTTTCGCCTTTTTCACCAAGGCGCCCGGCGCTCAACACGCACTCGTGCATGCAGGTCTTGCCGCCGGCGGACGGAAAAACATCGCGCAATTTTGCCAGGACGTAATTGGCGTTGAGCACGGCCCGGTCGCTTACCGCGCGCAAACCATCGCGGCCCAGCATGAGGCAATAGGCATAAGCGCGGATTAACACGGCAAAATTGCCGTAAAACGGCGCCACGTAACCAATGCTCCTGGGATAATCATAATCCAGGCTGAACATGCCGTCCTTGTTCTTGACCACGCGCGAAATCGGGAGGTATTGGCGCAGTTTTTCAACCACTCCCACCGGCCCGGCGCCGGGCCCGCCGCCGCCATGCGGCGTGGCAAAGGTCTTGTGCAGGTTCAAATGGCAGACGTCAAAGCCCATCTCGGAGGGCTTGCACCGGCCGATGACGGCGTTGAAATTGGCGCCGTCGTAATACATCAGGGCGTCCACCGCATGAATCATTTCCGCGATGGTTTTTACTTCCGGCTCAAAAAGTCCGAGCGTGTTCGGATTGGTGAGCATCATTCCGGCGATATCGCCGTTGACTTTTTCCTTCAATTTCACGATATCAACCGTGCCGCGGTTGTTGGAAGGGATCGTAACCACCTCAAATCCCGCCAAGGCCGCGCTGGCCGGGTTGGTGCCATGGGCCGAATCGGGAATGATTATTTTTGTCTTTTTGTTGCCGTGGTCGCGGTGGTAGGCGGCAATTATCATTGTGCCGGTCAGTTCACCGTGCGCACCCGCCAGCGGCTGGAGGGTGAACTCGGCCATGCCGGTCAGTTCCGAAAGAAGCCGTTCGGTTTCATACAGGAGCCGCAGGGCGCCCTGGGTAAGCTGCCCGCCATGCCGCAACTGTGGCCAGAGCGGATGAATCTGCGCAAAACCCGGAAGCGAACCGGCAACTTCGCAGGCCTTCGGATTATATTTCATCGTGCAGGAGCCGAGCGGATAAAAAAGAGTGTCAACCGAAAAATTCAACCGCGAAAGATTGGTGAAGTGGCGCACAACCTCGCTTTCCGGCAGTTCCGGCAGGTTCGCCGGCCGGGCCCGCAGTAATTTTGCGCCAATCAACCGGCCTTCCGGCAGGGCCTGGCGCGGAAAACGCGCCGCGCGCCGTCCGGGTGAACTTTTTTCAAATATCAATTTCATTTTAAATCCAGGCACAAAGGCAGAAGGCAGTAGGCACATAGTGAAAGATAAGAACAATACTTTTCCGAACATTTTACATTCTGTATTTCAGCTTCTTCCCACTTCTGCCTTCTGCCTCTGTGCCTTTGTGCCTTCTTCATAATGCCGCTTCCAGCGCGGCGGCGAACATGTCAATTTCTTCCTTGGTCCGTTTTTCGGTAAAAGCCACCAGCAATATTTTTTCCAGGCCGGGATAATAGCGCCCGACCGGGAAGCCGGCGGCGAAGCCGCGGTCAATAAGGGCGCTGACAACGTCCGCCGCATTCGCCGGCAGGTTGACGGCGAACTCGTTAAAGAAATATTTGTGGTTAAAGGCCGGCGTAACCCCGGGAATCGCGGTCAATTTATTCCAGGCATAGGCGGCATTCGCCGCGCAGGATTCGGCCAATTCCACCATCCCGACTTTCCCCAGCAGGCTGATATAAATCAGCGCGCGCAGGGCGCACAAGGCCTCGTTGCTGCAAATATTGGAAGTGGCTTTTTCGCGGCGGATATGCTGTTCGCGCGCCTGGAGGGTGAGCACGAATCCGCGCCGGCCCTTGTTATCCTGCGTGGCCCCGACGATGCGCCCCGGCATTTTATGCACATATTTTTTGAGCGTCGTCATGAATCCCAGATAAGGTCCGCCGAACGAAAGCGGCAAGCCGAGGCTTTGCGCCTCGCCGGTAACGATATCCGCTCCCATCGCCCCGGGCGTCTTTACAATGCCCAATGAAACCGGATAAACCGACATGATGCCCAGCGCGCCGACGGCGTGCGCGGCGGCAATGAGATCAGAAAAATCATCCAGGCAGCCGAAGAAACTGGGGTTTTGCATAATGACCGCCGCCACATCCTTGTCCAATAACGCCTTGATTTTTTCCCGGTCGGCGAGACCGTCGCGCAGGGGCGTTTCAATGAATTCAAAGGATAAATTGGCCGAATAACACTTGAGCATGGCGCGATAAATCGGATTTACCCCCGTATCAATCAATACCCGGCGCCGGCGGGTAATGCGGAAAGCCATCATGATCGCCTCAAAAAGAGCGGTGCCGCCGTCATAAAGCGAGGCGTTGGAAACCTCCATCTCCGTCAGGCGCGCCATGCAAGTCTGGTATTCATAGATCGCCTGGAGCGTTCCCTGGGAAACTTCCGGCTGATAAGGGGTGTAGGCGGTGTAAAATTCGGCGCGCCCAGCCAGGGCATCAACGGCGGCCGGGATGAAGTGATCATAAAATCCACCGCCGCAGAAATTGACCAGGTGGGTTGAATTCATGCCGGCCAGGGCGCTTAGGCGCCGCATCATTTCCATCTCGGCCATGCCCGGCAAAAGATTAAATTCACCGGCGCGCAGACCGGGGGGAATCCCGGCAAATAAGTCGTCAAAAGATTTTGCCTTCAGCTCCGCAAGCATCGCCCGGTCATCATCCGGACTGCCGCCGTAAAAAGTCATTCCGCTCATTTCTTCCTTTAATTCAGACATTAGACTTTAAGCTGTACATATGTCATTCCCGCGCAAGCGGGAATCCAGTTCTGCTTTTTTCTGGATTCCCATTTCCATGGGAATGACAAACACTCGAACGTTTATCAAATGTTCAACATAAAATGTATGGTCTATCTTTAAGATCTGGCTGTTCCTTTTTTATAAAACGGAAGCTTGACAACTTCAAGCGCAAGATTTTTCCCGCGCGTTTTCACGCCCAGCTTTTGACCGATGGAAGCAAACTGCCGATCAACAAACCCAAGCGCAACCGCAACATTGAGGCTTGGCGCAAAGAGTCCGCTGGTAATTTTCCCAATCTCTTTTTCCCCTTTTTCTCCCCCTTCTCCTTCAAAAATATCGTCTCCCGGGCGCGCCGCCATGCGCCATTCCAATTGCAGGCCGACAAGCTGCCTGGTTGCCTTGTCTTCCCGCGCGCGCAAAATGGCTTCCTTGCCGATGAAAGATTTACTCAAGTCAATGAATTTTTTACCGCGTGCGGCGCCGGCCGGCGTGAATTTTTCGGTCAATTCATGGCCATAAAGCGGAAAGCCCATTTCAACGCGCAATGTGTCGCGCGCGCCAAGGCCGGCGGGCATAATTTTACCCGGCGCAAGAAGTTTTTTCCAGAAATCAGCCGCCGCGCCGGCCGGCAGATAAAGCTCATAACCGAACTCGCCGGTGTAACCGGTCCGACTGAGAACGCATTTGACGCCGTCCAGCTCAATGGGGCAAAAATGATAATATTCAAGCTCCGGCAGTTTAACCGCCAGGGAAGATTCCATTTCCTCCCGCGCGAGCGGACCCTGGATATCCAGCTTGGCTGTTTCGAAAGATAAATCGCGGAAAACAGTCCTTGCGGAAAGATTGGTTTTTATCCACTGCGCGTCCGCGGCGGCGGTTGAGGCGTTGACCACCAGCCAGAATTTTTCCCCACTTGCCCTGACCTGCGGTGAGCGCAGTCGAACCAGCGGAGTCGAAGGGCCGAACCGGCCTGCCGTGAGCCCGCCGAACCGGTAACAGATCAGGTCATCCTTCACGCCGCCATCTTCGGCCAGAAGATAACCATAGGCGCACCCGTCCGCAGGGATTCTTTTTACGGACTGGGTAAGCAGACGTTCCAGGTCGGCTTCGGCGGTTGGGCCGCTTATTTCAAACTCACCCATGTGGCAGATATCAAAGATAGAGACCTTTTCGCGGGTATGGAGGTGTTCGGGAATTATGCCGCGGTAGAGGAGCGGCATTTCCCAGCCGGCAAACGGCACCATGCGCGCGCCAAGTTTAACATGCTCTTCATAGAGAGGAGTTCGCTTATTTTCAATCATAAAAAATATCTGGCCATCTTCCGTCTGTGGCATGAATTACGGTTCTGAGAACAATTTATGACAGTTTTTGATTTTCATTCAATCAAAAAAATGATACGCGAAGCTCCTCGCGGCACGTGTCTCGCCATAGCCCTTGGGCGACGGCGCAAGCCACGGGGTATTCCCTGGCCGAGCTCCCTCCCTGGCCGGCACGAGCTCGGATCGGGCACAGGCGGGCAGGCTGGCGAAGGCGAATAAAAATATTGACACAATGCCGACAGTTTGCTTATGTCAAAAACATAGTTTGGCGGGGATGATACTCAACAAGGATCACGAGATGAAAACAGCGTTGGATGTTTTATCACAGGCTGTTGCGGCAAAGCCGACCCGTTTGCTGATCATCGGCGGACACGCCATGCAAGTTTACGGCGTTATTCGACAAACATTGGACGTGGATTGTCTGGTAACGGATAAGGATTTGCCGGCGCTGCGAGAACTGCTTACCAATGCCGGCTACAGGGAAGTTTCCGGAACGGATAATTTTGTTCGCTTCCGTCATAAGTCGCCATATCTTATGGATATGGATGTTCTACTGGTGGATGCATCCACCTTTGATCATCTGCATCAGAACAGCCGGGAATATTCAATAGACGCCCCTGGTTTGCGCATGCCTGCCCTGCAACACCTGATTGCGCTGAAGCTTCATGCCTTAAAAAATGCGCCCGCGCGCGAAACAAAAGATTTACCGGATATCCTGGAATTACTTAAGCGCAATCCGTCCGTGCTCTCCGAGAAAGAATTTGCATGTTTGTGTGAACGCTTTGGACCCGCGGGAATCATGAAAAAGATTAAACAATGGTTGCCATGAAAACGCTTTGTCTTCCTAAATTTAACGTACCCGATATTCCTGAAAAGGCCGTGACAACAAAGGTGTATCACCGCTGGCTTATTGAAAATCGACTGCGCCTGATCAAAAGCGGTTTTTTCAACCCGGCGGGAAAAAAAGACAACCCCTTGTTGTCCGGCAGTTCTCCATTCAAATTTCATAACTGACCAAGCGGATAGAGCAGCAACAAATCATGACTGAAAAAACAAGCATTGCCCAATATTTGATTAAAGGACTGAAAAACCTCGGCATTAAACACGCCTTCGGCGTGCCCGGCGATTACGTCCTGGATTTCCTGGACCGGGTGATTGAAAGCGGCCTTGAATTCGTGGGAACCTGCAACGAGCTCAACGCCGGATATGCCGCCGACGGCTACGCGCGCGCGAACGGCGCCGGGGCGGCAATCGTTACTTACGGCGTCGGCGGCTTCAGTATTCTCAACGCCGTGGCCGGGGCTTATGCCGAACAGGTTCCGCTCATTGTCATCAGCGGCGCGCCGCACTCCCGTCAAAAAAGTTCCAATGCCCTTGTTCACCATCTCGCGGGAGGCTACAACCTGCAATTTGACGTTTTCAAGAGAATAACGGCTGATGCCGCGGTGCTTGATAATCCCGACACGGCCGTGGCGGATATTGAGCGCGTCCTGGCAAATTGTCTGGCTTACAAAAAGCCGGTTTATTTTGAAATCCCCGTGAATGCCGTTGATATGAACTGCAATGTGCCGGAATGCCGCCGGCCGTCGGAAGTCCAAAGACATTCCGACGCCGATACGCTTTCAGAAGCAGTCAAGGAAGCGGCCGAAATGATCAATTCCGCCGGGAATCCGGTTATCATTGCCGGCGTTGAAATTCTCCGCTTCCATCTCGCGGCTGAGACCCTGAAACTCGTCGAGACCGTTGAATTGCCTTATGCCACAACCATCAGCAGCAAATCGGTTTTGCCCGAACTTCATCCCCAGTTTATCGGCTTGTATCAGGGCGCCTTCAGCAGAAATTGCGTCCGCGAGCAAATTGAAGCCTCGGATTGCGTCCTGAGCCTCGGAGTCATGATGAACGACTTTAACATGGGAATGTTCACTTCCAAACTGGACGAAAACCGGCTTGTCAGCGCGCAATCGGACTGCGTCCGAATCAGGCATCATTCTTATGAAAAAATATTGCTGGGCGACTTTTTAACCGGACTTTTGCCTTTGCTTAAACAACGCTCATTTTTAAGTTCACATCCCAAAGCCAACATTCTTCCAAGGCGCGATTATAAACCGCAGGCCGGCCGGCAAATAACCGTCCGGCGGCTTTTCGAGCGAATCAATAATCTCCTCGATGACCAGATGATCCTGGTCTGCGACACCGGCGACGTCATTTGCGCCGCCACCGATTTATATATTGAGGAGGCCGATAACTTCATTGCCCAGGCATATTATCTTTCAATTGGCTTTTCCCTGCCGGCCGCGCTCGGCGTTGCGCTCGCCAAGCCGGGTAAACGCGTCATTGACGTGATCGGCGACGGCGCTTTCCAGATGACGGCGCAGGAACTTTCAACCATCATCAGGAAACAATGCAACCCCATTATTTTTGTCCTCAATAACAAAGGCTACGTGATTGAAAGAATGATCCATGACGGGCCGTATAACGATATTCAGAACTGGAACTACCATAAACTACCCGAGGCGTTCGGCCCCGGCGGAACGGGCTTTCAAGCCGGCACCGAAGACGGACTTGAAAGGGCGATTTCCGCCGCGCTCCCTGCCAAGGATAAATGCTCTCTTATTGAAGTTATGCTCGGACCGACTGACTGCTCGGATATCCTCGCCGAGCTCGGCCGCAAAGTCCGCGGGATGAGCAAATAAATTCCCTGCCTGAAAATCGGTTTTAAAACCACGTTGCAATTATGGAGTATCACTCCAATATTGCATTATTTATTTTAAGCAAAAATTAACATCATAGCGCGGACGGTATACCCCGAACAAACATTAATTATCATCGCTTTGGAAAACAAAGGGATGAAAAATGAAGCTCCCCGCGACGAGTCGCGGGGCATCAGTGGCGCAAGCCAAGCGGAATTCCGCCGAAGCTTGGGCTAACCCGTCTTCGTCCGTCATTTGACGGACTTCGCCGAGGTTCGCCTTGCCATTCATCCCCGTGGCAAGCCACGGGGTATTCCCTGGCCGAGCTCCCTGGCCGGCACGAGCTCGGCTCGGGCACAGGCGGGCAGGCTGGCGAAGGCGAATAAAACGGCGCGCCGGAAAATTCATGCCATCAACGCCAGAAAGAAATAAAGCGCACATTCCGTCTTTTCGCCCGCGAAGCCGAGCAAATCGCCGGTCGCGCCGCCAAAACTTAGTTTCATCCAACGAATCATAAACAAGCCCAGCGTGAGCGCGGCGGCGGCGGCAAAAAGGCCAATGCTCCCGGCGTGCAAATAACAAAATAAAATTGCCGCCGCGCCGGCAACCCAGAAATGCGCCGGCTTTGCCCCGGCAAAAAAGGCCTGCGCCTTGCCGCCTTCAACACGGGCATACGGCAGGCTCACGGCAACAAGGACCATTACCGTCCGGGCAAGAATGATCGGCAGAATAATCCAGCTCCAATGTCCCGTTGCGCACAATCTTTCCAACGCTACCGCCTTGCACAAGAGCGCCAGGACAATCGCCGCCGCGCCAAAAGCGCCGACGTGCGGGTCTTTCATGATTTCCAGTCTTCTTTCGCGCGTTTGGGCCGCAAAAAAGGCGTCAACCGTGTCGCTCAAACCATCCAGATGAAGAGCGCGCGTCAGGCAAACTAAAACGAAAATGCCGGCCCATGCCGCGCCCATCGCCCAGCCAATCTTGGCGGCAATGAGCCAGGCAACCAGCAGAACCGCGCCGCCGATTATTTCGCCGACCAACGGGAAAAAATAAAACGAATCGGCCGGCCGCTCCGCATCAGAGCCCGGAACAGGCAGAATCGTCAGCGTCCTGATTGCAGTGATAAAACCGTGTAAATCCATAAATCACTTTTCGGCAGAATTCAGTCCCTTCCCATCACGCTCCCGGCGCAATTCCCGCCTCGGCAAAAGTCGCCATTTCATTGTAGATCGCCAAAGCGTCTTCCATTATCTGCATGGCAATTGCCGCGCCGGTCCCCTCCCCGAGCCGCAGGTCAAGATTAACGATGGGCCGCAATTTTTCGCTTTCAAAAAACTTCCTATGGCCGGGCTCGGCGCTGACATGGGCAAAGAAAAGATAATCCTTCACCGCCGGGCAAATACGCATGGCCGCCAGCGCCCCGGCGCCGGAGATGAACCCATCCACTGCAACCGGCCGCGAGCGGGCCGCCGCGCCAAGACAAAGTCCGCAGATGCCGGCAATTTCAAGTCCACCGAGCGCAGCCAGGGTTTCAAGCGCCCCGGAGCAGAGGGATTTATTGACATTCAGCGCGCGGCTGACAACTTCCATCTTTTTTCGCACCCCCTCGGCATCCAGGCCGGTGCCGGGTCCGACCAGTTGTTCCACCGGCAAATCAAGAAAAAAGGCATACAAGGCGGCGGCCGGCGTTGTGTTGCCGATACCCATTTCACCGGTCGCCAGGAGATTAATATTGCCGGCAACGGCGTCATTGGCCCGGTTTATACCGACCGCAATCGCCCGCATCGCTTCATCAGCGCTCATGGCCGGACCTCTTGAGATGTTGCCGGCGCCACGGCGGATATTTTGCCGGACAAGGCCGGGCAATGCGCCCGGATCATTCGCCATGCCGATGTCAATAACTTCTATTTCGGCTTTTGCGCGCTTGGCAAGGACATTGATGGCGGCATGGCCGGCAATGAAATTTTTTACCATAGCCAAGGTTACTTCCTGCGGATAAGCGCTGACGCCCTCCTTGACCACGTCATGGTCCCCGACAAAGACGCAGATTTTTTTTCCGGTTATGCGCGGTTTTGTTATTCCGATAATTGCCACGAGGCGGGCCGCGATTTCTTCCAGCAAACCAAGGCTGCGCCTGGGCTTGGTGAGACTATCCAAACGCTCATAAGCCCTGGCGATCAGTTCCTCACGGACGGGCTTGATATTCCGAAGCGTTTCATCAAGTAAATGTCGGTTATTTGAATTATGCATATTAGTACCACTTAATTTCATAACTATCTCCAAAGAATACTTTCACCGCAGAAGCGCCCGCCGTCGTCTCGCCACGGCGGACTATGGCGGGCAGGCGCCGGTCGCCGAGATAAAATAAATTATTTTTTTATCTTTCCCTTTGTGCCTTCTGCCTTTATTCCTCTGTGCCTTTCTTTGGCAACTTACCCTTCAAAACCACCGGCAAACCGGCCGCAATGAACACAACCGTATCGGCCACAGCCGCCAAATCCTGGTTCAACCAGCCGGCCAGGTCGCGGAACTGCCTTCCGGCCTCACTTTCCGGCACGATGCCCAATCCGACCTCATTACTGACCATAATCAGGCTTTTTTTACTCGCATGAACCGCCTTCAATAAATCTGCTTTCCGGCGTTTAAACGATTTCAAACCATCCTTGAAAATCACATTATTGAGCCAGAGCGTAAGGCAATCAATAAGGAGCACGTCCCTTGCCGGGTAAAGCCTGCCAGCACGATTAACCAAGCGGGCAATCTCCAGCGGCTCTTCCGCGCAGGCCCAGCGTTTTCCTCTGGCTTTTTTGTGCGCCGCAATGCGCGCGACCATTTCATTGTCAAACGCCTCGGCGGTGGCCACGTAAAGCGGCCGGCGCCAGTTGCTCTCGGCGAGTTTCAGGGCAAACCGGCTTTTCCCGCTGCGCGCCCCGCCCAAAATCAGGATTCGTGTTATATCCATAATGGGTGGAGTTTTACATCGCATTCGTTGAAACGCAACACTTTTATTTGATTTGGCGGAACTGTTCAGGTAGCATATCCAAAGACATTTTTTCCGCCCCGGCGGATCCGCACAGGCGGAACCACGGATATCACGAATTACACTGATAATGGTCCGACCGTCTGAATCTCCGACTGTATGACCGTGCCTCTGCTATCCGTGTAATCAGTGGCGAGTAGTTACCAAAAAATTTAAAACGAAAATGATATTGACTTTCAGGATCAAATATTTAAAGTGTTTATTGTTCAGGTGTTAAACACTAAATCGGGAGGTTAAACAGCAATGAAACATATCTGGCGTAGAATCCATGTCAGGGCTTTCACCCTTGTAGAACTGCTGGTGGTTATCGCAATCATCGGCATATTGGCCGCGTTGCTGTTTCCGAAGCTTGGATCGGTCCGGGAAAACGCGCGGCGCATCAACTGCCTCTCAAACCTGAATGGTATTTATAAGGCCTGCGCAACATGGGGCCTTGATCCGCGCGATTCATTCCGGCCGGCTTTTCCACCGGGCCATTTAGTTGGACCGGGTGGATATCTTACCGCGGCCAAGGCTCTTTCCCCAAATATTTTTATCTGCCCGACGGCCGCCGGAGATTACCGCACCGATCCGCTGCTCCATAAGCCCGCAACTAATCTTGACTCGATGGTCGCCGGCGCCGGAATCGCTCCCAACCCCAACAGCAGTTATCATTATGTTTCCGGCCGCACGGACGAGGATGGAAATTATGTCTTGTTGTGCGATATCAACGGCGCCACCAAGGTTGATATGACCAGTATAACCACGCTTAAGAACACCTGGGGCGGGAATCATGGCAGGGGGCAGGGTGGCAATTTTGTCCGTTGCTCCGGTTCAGGCATGTGGGTGGATGGCACCAATAACGCTGATATGACGTCCAATAACATAACCGCGGGTTTTATTAACAATGCGTTCTATTTGTCCACAAGCCAGTCAAATCTGTTTTATTAATATTTGCTAATTATTCAGGTTGCCAGATGAAAGGCGCTCATAAGCGCCTTTCATGATTTACGAGCCTGCTTCGCCAACCTTTCTTTCCCGTATCACCATACCCCCTGCTTGACTGGCAGATAAAGGTATGGTAATAAAAGCTCGCGTTTTTCGCGGGTGTAGCTCAAAGGTAGAGCTCCAGTGGCGCCTCTGGCGCCATAAACCTTCAAGCTTGCCACGCTTTCAGGCGTGGCTGGTGGTGAAAAGAAGTGAAATGTTTTCGCGGGTGTAGCTCAAAGGTAGAGCTCCAGCCTTCCAAGCTGGTGGTGAGGGTTCAATTCCCTTCACCCGCTTTTAGCGTGGCTGGTGGTGAGGCCCCGCCTTTGGGCGGGGTAAAGTTCAATCTTGTCCCGCGCTACGCGGGATCCCTTCACCCGCTTTTGCGGGTATTGAATGTCTTGCACGGTCTATATCTTATTTTCTCCAAGCCGAAAATGTTATTACACCGGCATTGCTAAAAACCCGAATGTTCGCCTGAGACAACACCGGCATGGGATCAATAAGTCAACACGTTTTGCAGATGATTGGGTTAAATTGTATTCAATTATTCTTAATGATTATTCATCCGCAAGAACATTAGAAAAAAGAATTAAAAATAGAGGGGTTATCCGCTATTTAAGTGATCATGATCTTGCCATTCCATCGCACAATAGCAAATAATTATTCCACTCGCGGACCGATTGAACTGCTGGCGCCGGCCGGGAATCTTGAGGCCGGTTACGCCGCGCTCCACTATGGGGCGGATGCCGTTTATCTTGGCCTGGAAAATTTCTCGGCGCGCGCTTCCGCCGTCAATTTTTCAATTGAGGAATTGGCCGATATTACCGGCTATGCCCATTCATTGCCAAAACGGCGAAAAATCTACGCAGCGATTAATACGCTCGTTTTACAAAACGAAATGGATGAATTGATTGATCTCCTGGCCGTGATCGCCGATATCGGGATTGACGCCGTTATTGTCCAGGACCTTGGCGTCCTGAACATTCTGCATCGTAATTTTCCGCAGATTAAAATTCATGCCAGCACCCAGATGGCGACTCATAATCCATACGGAGTTGAAGCCGCCCAAAAATTGGGCATTGCGCGGGTTACGCTCGCGCGCGAATTGACCCTGGCTGAGATTGCCGATATTGCCGCGCAAGCCGGGATTGAAACGGAAGTTTTTATTCACGGGGCGCTTTGCTACTCATACAGCGGCCTGTGTTTATTTTCCTCGCATCTCCATGGCCGCAGCGGCAACCGCGGCAAATGCGCCTATCCTTGCCGCGAATGGTTCAAACCCGAAGTAATATATGACGGCAAACTACATTGTCATTCCGAGCGTAGCGAGGAATCTCTGCAACAGTCATTAGCATGGCGGAGATCCGTTCGCTGCGCTCAGGATGACAAAGCTCTAACCCCCGCAACTCAAAAAGGCGGATTTATTTTTTCCATGAAGGATTTGGCGCTGCCGGACCACGTTTCCGAGCTGCGGCGGGTCGGCGTAACGGCCTTGAAGATTGAAGGGCGGATGAAAAGTCCTCTTTATGTCGCGGCCGCGGTTAATTATTACCGGCATATGATTGATGGGCGCATGAGTCCCGATAAAGAACGGGAAATGGCGTCAGACGTGCAAACCGTTTTCAGCCGGCCCTGGACTGATTTATATCTCAGGGCGCGTGGGAACCGAGGCGTGACGGATACTGAAACCCAGGGACATCGCGGTTCGCCGGCGGGCAAGGCTGAAGAAATTGCAAAAAATCCGGGCGGACACTGCCTGCGATTCAAGACGGCCCTGCCGCTGGAATTGCATGACGGGTTACAGATTGATATTGCCGGCCTGCCGCGCCCATTCGGGTTCGCGGTCAAAAACATTAATATTATCGGGGGATGTGTTCCCGATAAAAAACGCGTTTTCACGGCGCCGGCCGGCGCAAGGGTTGAAATCCAACTTCCGCGCGGCCATCCGGTCATACCGCTGGGGGCCGTAATCTACAGCTCGTCTTCCCAGAAAGTTAAACAGCAATATGACTTTTTCAGGCCGAAGCCCGGCCAGTTCCGGTTCCGCCAAACAGCAGATTTTGATATCCACGTGGAGGTAAACGGTCTTGATGTGACCGCTTCGGTCAATGTTGAGCCCGGAGTAAAAGGGGAAAAAGAAGGGAAAAGACACGTGGAAGCAAAAAAACATTACGAGGGACTTTTCCAGCAAGCAAAAAATATCGGCCAGGTTGATTCGGCAATAACAACAGCTTTCGGCAAACTTGGGGGCACTATCCATTTAAAACCCGGCAAACTCTCCGTTAACAACCCGCATAATTTATTTGTCCCTATTTCCCTGCTTAATTCCATCCGCCGCGATATTTCGGCGGCGCTGGAACAGGAGATTGCCGAACTGCCGCGCAAATACGCGGCAATAATTAAATCCGACTCGTTTCCTGAATTAACCGGCGTTGAACATGACAACATTGCACCCAACCCTGGCAAAACCCACAAACAGGCTTGCGCCAATAATCACAATTTTAAGTGGAGCCTTAAGACCGATCAACCGCATCTATTATCCGCATTTAATTCGGATGATTGGCGCGATATTGATGAAGTTATTATTGAATGTGTTCGCGATGTTTCGCCGGAATTTATTGGCCAGCTTGACCTGCTGGCCGGCAAAGTGGAAAAATCCCGCCTGCGCCTGGCCCTGCCGGTTATCATGCGGCATTGGGAAACAGAATCTTTCGCGAAGACCGTTCCAGATTTAATCGCAAAGGGCTGGCGCAAATGGCAAATATCCAATTTGGGCGGATGGGCATTTTTGCACAAAATGACCAAGGCCGAAACGGCGCTGGATATTTCATCCGACTGGCCGGTCTACGCGATGAATCGCGCCGCAGTTTTACAGCTCAAGGCAATGGGCATAAGCAGATTTACCCTTTCGCCGGAAGATGGTTTTGAAAACATGCGTATTTTCCTAAACGAATATTCTGCCAACGCCGTTGTTATTATTTATCAGGACACGCCGCTCATGATTTCCGAAACTTGCGTTTTTGCCTCGGAAAAGTGTTCTTATCCGGATGCCTGTGGAGCCCCACGGACTAAAGCCCGTGATGCATCCATCTCCGGCGGAACCCGCTGGGGCTTTACGCAAAGGCCGGGCAAGTTCCGGGAAGAACTGTTTGATTCATCCCACGGCAACAACATCCGGGTCATAAGCCGCAATTGCCGTTCAATAGTATTAAACCGCCGGCCGTTTTGTCTCGCGGCGCATTTGAAGGAATTAGCTCTCGCCGGGGCGATTAATTTGAGGGCGGACTTTATGCATCGCGGCTATTCGGAAAACGAAATGATGGATGTGTGGCAAAAACTCCGATCCGGCGCCCTGATACCATCGGGGCACAACGCCAATTTTAAACGCGGAATTGATTAAATTATATCGGGGGTAGCATGATAAAATCTTTTTTGGATGATCTTGAAGCACGAATCAACGAGCAGGAGGAACAGGATCTTTACGGCCGCTGGAAAGACTTTTATGACGGAAAAACAAACGGGGACGTTTTTGTTGCGGAACGAAAAAATAAATATCCGGCCCGAATCGTCTGGCCGGCTATTTGCATCAACGCGGCGATAAAAAGCGCTGGTTTTGAAAAAATGATCGTGCGCGAGCTTAAAACGGCTTCGGACGCGCTTGAAAAAGGCACGGGCAATTTTCCCTGTATCCGCTCAAATTATGGAACCGGCATTCTCCCTTCGGTTTTCGGGGCAGACATATTTTACCTGGATGACGACGCCGATACCCTTCCCACCTCAATGCCGGTTGACGGCAAGGATAAAATCAAGGCAATTATTGACAACGGAATTCCCCGCAAAACAGCGAGCCTGATGCAGAAAGCCTTTGAATGCGCCGAATACTACCTTGACGCAATAAAATCGTACCCCAAAATACGGAAGCATGTTCATTATTATCATCCCGATTTTCAGGGTCCGATGGATGTTGTTGAACTGCTGTGGGGCAGCGCGCTTTTCCTGGATATCTGCGATTCTCCCGGGCTTGTGAAGCAGCTCCTTTCGGTCGTAACGGATACATATATCCATTTCATGAAACAGTGGATCAAAACAATGCCGCCGTTTGAGAAAGAATATAGTTTCCACTGGGGCATGCTCGTAAAGGGACAGATCGCGCTGCGCAACGATTCGGCCATGAATTTTTCGCCCGAGATGTACGATGAATTCATCCGGCCGTATGACCAGAAGATTTTCGACGCCTTTGGAGGAGGCATAATTCATTTCTGCGGAAGGGGGTCGCATTATATTCCGCGCATGTCCCAGATGAAGAATTTATATGCAATCAATCTATCCCAGCCCCATTTGAATGACATGGAAGCGATCTACGCCAATACCATGGAAAAGAACATTCGGATCATAGGTTTTGACTACGATACCGCCCAACAGGCGCGGAAACAGGGAAGAAAATTCAACGGAAAAATCCACTGCTGGAAACCCGCGTAGACGGCAACAATAATCGCGGGGATAACGGGTCAGAAGATTTCAGCCAAATCGCGGCAGGAGCAAAACTCCGCCTTTCTTTGTTTTAACATTGAAATCAGCTTGTCAAGTTCCTTCACGGCGACCTGGCCGCAATTTTTGACGATGAATGGATCAGGCATCACCGAACCTTCGCCGAAATGAATCAGCCCTTTGGGCATTTCGTAAAATTCCCATGGATGCATGTAGAAACAAAGCACGGGCGGCAGATTTTTCCGCTCATGGAATTCCAGCATATTGTCAATGTGTTTCATCAGCGCCGCGGCGCCCTCGGTCCTGAAAAGCGGCCATTGGTCGCGGTCGCGGCCGAATTCGTCCTTGCTTTTGATCGTCATGTCGGCGAAATTCGGAATTTCAAGAATTTTCAGGCCGCCTTCTTTTGTCCAGTCTTTCCGGCTGGGATGATAGGGCACCAGGCGTTGTTCATAAAAATAGAGCGGGTAAGAAGCATCGGCGGTGAAGCCGAGATCTTCAAGGGCGTTGACCATGGCGGTGCTTCCCCACAGGCGCGGCGCGCGGAATGAAGTGGTTTTCCTGCCCAAGGCTTTCCGAACCATATCAGCGGCGACCTCAATCCGATGAAAACATTCCTCCGGAAGTATTGGTTTCAGGCCGGGAATGGGGAAAAGCTCATCGCCGATTGTTTCGTGATAAAGCGTATGACAACCCACCTCGTGTCCGGCCTTGTCCACCATTTTAACAATTTGCGGATATTGACGGGCGGCGTCGCCCACGAAAAAAAAAGTGGCGGTAATGTTTTGTTTTGCAAGCACCGATAAAATCCGGGGCGTTCCCTTGGCCAGGCCCTCATAAAAGGGCGTCCAACTGCCGATATCGGTTTCCATATCAAATCCAAACACAACTTGTGGTTTCATTTTATCTTCCTTAGGTCGTTATTCTGGCGAAGGCGAATAAAAACAGCAATATAATGCAACATTGATGCCAATCAAGGTTATTAACCCGGATATTTCACGCTTGGCGTGAAATATGTGGGTTAAGTCATAAGTCTAATGGAATGCTTGAATAAAAAAACAATAAAAAAGCTTGCTTTCGGCAGGTGAAACAGGTATTTTTTTTAGAAAGAGAAAAAGTCCTTTTTTATTTTTCTTACGAAGTCAAACGATTGAATTGGCGGAGATAGTCATAAAACATTTGATGGTGGACAATGCCGGACAAAATTAAAATCTCACCGGAACTGCTATTTAAGGACAACATCTCCCCAATGATATATGGTGATTTTATTGAATTTTTAAACGACCTGATCCCGGGCATGTGGGCAGAAAAGGTTCAAGATCGGAATTTTGCGGGTGTCTTGCAACCAAAATACGTCTGGCCGCCGGGAACAAACTGGTCATATCCCCGCTGGACAACCATCGTATGCGGTCAGCCTCATTTCAATGGATGGCCGGATTCATCCGCTGATACGGCAATGATAAATGCATCGGCCGACATGATATTGGATTCGGAAAATCCGTATGTTGGAAATCGGTCGGCAAAAATAAACGTCAACGCGGATTCCAAGGAAAATCGCCCTTTCATCGGAGGCATAGCTCAAAACAATATATCCGTCAGAAGCGGGCAAAAGCTGGATTTTGAAATGCATATGCGGGGTTTAAACCTTGAAGATACTCCGGTCAAAGTCCTTATCGGAAAAGATTATGGCGTTTTTTTTAAAGCCTACGGTGAAGCTGAGTTCAAAGGAGTTACGGAACAATGGCATAAATTTTCCTGCTCATTAATCTCCAAGGTATCCGATGACAACGCCACGCTGGCGATATGTGTACCGGGCAAAGGAACTTTCTGGCTCGCCAAAGTCTCATTAATGCCGGAAGACAATATTTCCGGTTGGCGTCCTGACGTCGTTGAAGCCGTGCGCGCAATGAAGCCCGGGATAATCAGGTTCGGCGGCTCATCGCTGATCTTCTACCAGTGGCAGGATGGCATTGGCCCCCGTGACAAGCGCCTTCCGTTTGAAAACCAACCATGGGGAAACATGGAAGAAAACGACGTCGGTCTGCATGAATTTTTACAGTTCTGCGAGCTTGTAAACGCCGAACCGTTAATATGTCTGAACTCAAATTCCACAACCTTGGGGCAGATCATGGATGAAATTGAATACTGCAACGGGCATGCGGATACTCATTATGGAAACCTACGCGCCCGGATGGGACATCATAAGCCATTCAATGTGAAGTATTGGCAGATCGGCAACGAGCAGGCCGGCGAAGAATACGAGAAAATAATGCTCAACTACGCAAAAGCAATCCGTGAACGTAATCCCGGCTTGACCTTGCTTGCATCATATCCATCGGACAATATATTGTTAAATCTCTCGGGGGAAGTGGATTACATATGTCCTCATTTTTACGCCCCCTGCACAAGGGAACGGGAAAATGACATGCGTAATCTGATAAACAAGATCAGGCAAAATGCCGGGAACAAGAACCTGAAGATAGGCGTGACAGAATGGAATCACACTGCCGGTGACTGGGAATGGGGCCGATCATGGTTGTTGACGTTATATAACGCCCTGAATGCTGCGAGGGTGTTCAATATGTATCACCGGCTTGGCGATATGATAAAGATAGCAAACCGATCAAACATGACCAACAGTTGTTGCTGTGGAATCATTCAGACAAATCGTTCGGAAGAAATATATTTCACGCCATGTTATTACGTCCAGAAGGCTTATGCAAACCTGTCAGGCAACAGGGCAATGGTAACCTATGCCGATGAAAGCGACCCTTTGGATATATCCGCAACTAAACGCGACAAGGATGGAGAGATAATATTATTTGTCGTCAATTGCCTGGGTCAGGCTCAAACTCGCGGGATTGACATTTCGGATCTTATCATATCCGGCAAGATGATACACACATGGACACTTTCGGGCGATACGCTTGAGGTCGTCAACAGCTTTGAGGAAAAAGACAACGTGACACCAAAAGAATCCATAATTGAATTCAAAAAGGGCGTTTTTGAATACGTATTTTCCGCATATTCAATAACAATTCTTCGCTTTAACGTAAACGAAGGTACAACCTGTAATGCCTGATGAGCGGAGATATTATTTTGCAGCATGCTATAAACGATGTCGGCGCCTGGGACCAAACTACTGAAAAATTATGAGATTCCAAAAACGCGTTACGTTAAAAAAGTTAGCCAAGATTCTTGAACTGGACGTGTCAAGCATTTCGCTTGCTTTACGGGATAGTCCGAAGATCTCGCGTCAGACCCGGCAGCGGGTCAATGATCTGGCCAATCAATACGGTTATTCCCCCAATATGGCGGCGCGGCAATTGCGCAGTTCAACTCCTCAACTAATTGGACTTGTCCTGCCCTCCATGATGAATGCCCTGTCCAATCCAATGGCCGGAAGGACAATTCAGGTCCTTGCGGAGTTATGCACCGCCAAAAGCATCGTGTTTCAGATATTATCCGTTGCTAATCTTGCTGATTCTCCGGAGGGACAAACCGTATCCGGCTTGTTGCCGGAAGCATTGTTTGTCTGGGGCGATGTTCCCCGTCAGACCATTGAAACCGGGCTATTGGAGAAACGCCCGGTTATTGTTTTGGATCCAAACCACCTTTCATATGCCGGGTATTCCGGAACGTGTGTCTCCGTTGATAATTTTTCCGGAGGGGCGGAAATTGCCCGGCATTTTCTGGAATTGAAAACGAACCGGTTGTTCCTGGTCCAGGCAAGGATTGATCATCTTGGGCATAATGCGCGACGGGAGGGGGCCCGACGGGAATGGCTCAAGCAGCGCCCGGCGACATCCCTTACGAGTTGCGTGATGTCAGAATTGGACGATGAAGAATTAATAAAATTTGTGCGTCAGGGGAACGGCGCCATTTTTTGCAGTAATGATTGGGGCGCCGTGCAATTATGGCATCGCCTTGTTCAATTGGGAGTGAAAATGCCGGATGACGTGCGCTTGGCGGGATTTGACGGGGAAGAAGCCGCCGTGCTGGCCGGAATCACAACCATGATGTTTGATTGGCATACCCTGGCCATGGCCGCCATGGAAATGATGTTCCGATTGATCTCAGCTTCAGATAAGACAAATTCATTGCCGGCGAGCGTATCAATCCCGGCTTTTCTCCGGAAAGGCCGGACAACATGAAACAAAACTCTTTATCAATAGAGTCCGTTACAAAAGGAATAAATCATGGATAACAAACCGGTCGCTCATCAACGCGCGGACACAACTTGGTTCAAAAACGCCCGCTGGGGGGTGATGACCCATTATCTCGCCGGGATACCTGGCGGCGGTATCGGGAATGAGCGTTCGTCGGACGAATGGAACCGCCAGGTGGACGCGTTTAACGCCAAGGGTTTGGCGGCTCAGCTGGAAGAAACCGGGGCGAAGTATTTGCTGTTCACCATCGGCCAGAACTCCGGACATTTCTGCGCGCCGAATCCCACCTACGATTCGCTTGTCGGAATTCGTCCGAGCAAGTGCTCCCGGCGCGATCTTGTCGCCGACCTGCATGCGGAGCTGGCGCCAAGGGGAATCCGCCTGATGGTCTATATGCCGGCCAATGCTCCCTGCGCTGACATCACCGCTGTCAGAAAGCTGGATTGGTCGGGCGCAGGCGCCCCGCCGGGATTTGAATGGGAGAAGCGCAAGGACAAACGACTGGCCGATTACCAGGGCAAGTGGGAAGCGATCATCCGCGACTGGTCACTACGCTGGGGGAGAAAGGTCAGCGGCTGGTGGGTCGATGGCTGTTATTTCGCAGATGAAATGTATCGCCATCCCGAGCCGCCGAACTTCCAGAGCTTCGCCGCCGCTCTGAAAGCCGGGAATCCCGAGTCGATCGTGGCCTTCAATCCGGGCGTCAAAACGCTGGTCATTTCACACACCGAATATGAGGACTATACGGCCGGCGAGATTTCCGAAGCCTTGCCGGTCAACACTTCCTACCGCCCCCTGAGCCGGTGGGTCAAGGGAGCGCAGTATCACATTTTGAGCTATCTCGGGAATGGCTGGTGCATTGGCGAGCCCCGATTTCCCGACGAATTGGTGGCCGGGGTCACGCGGCACATCAACTCCTTCGAGGGCGTCGTGACATGGGACGTCCCGATCGAGTATAACGGTTTGATCAAGGCGCCGTTCGTCCGGCAATTAAAAACGCTGATGGGCTGCTGAAAGAATAACTTGCTTGTATAGGAAATTGGAGTTTTGAAACTGGCTCAATAAAATTGTAACAGAAAGGAAAAAGCATGTTAGCGGCCGTATTACATAATATTAATGATCTAAGGCTGGAAGACGTACCCATGCCGGAGCCGGAACCGGGCGAGGTGGTTGTAAAAATAAAATCCTGCGGGTTCTGCGCCACGGACTACAAAGCCATCAAGGGCATACGCAAAAACGTCCGTTTCCCATGTATTGTGGGCCACGAACCGGCCGGCGTTGTGAGCGCGGTCGGCAGGGGCGTTAAACACATCAAAGAAGGAGACGAAGTGGTGGTCATGCCGTCAGGGTATTGCGGTTACTGTAAATATTGCCGCAAAGGAAAAACGCATTATTGTGAACATGCCTATACGACCGGAGGCGACGGCCCGCAAGATGTCCGGCCGGGGGCTTTTGCCGAATATATGAAGACCGCCGCATCAAGTATCTTCCCAAAACCGGCAAATGTTTCATTCGAAGCCGCGGCGATTACCGAACCTTTATCCGGCGCCTGGAAGGGGGTCATTCAATACAGCGAAATGGAAATCGCGGATGACGTGGTGATTATCGGGGTCGGAAGCATCGGTTTACTTTGCATGATGGTGGCAAAAGCCGCGGGGGCCGGACGATTGATTGCCGTTGACGCGAGCGATTATGCGCTCCGGAATGCCAAATCGCTGGGGGCGACCCATATTATTAACCCGCGCAAGGAAGACGCCCGAAAACAGGTTTATGATATCATCCCCGACGGGCCGGATTTGATTGTTGAAGCGGCCGGACCAATTCAAGCGGTGCAACTGATGGTGGATTTGCGGCGGCGGGGAACAAAATGGAACGTCTTCGGCATCACCACCCATGAGAAATTTGAATTGGACGGGGGATTGACTCATTTTATGGAAGGCCGCATGGACGCCAGTTTCGGCACCACGCCGTTGGCCATGTCAAAAGCCTTGCGCCTGATGGAAACCGGTTTGGTGAATCCGGAAAAAGTCATTTCGCACCGTTTTGCCCTCAAGGATATTCACAAAGCGCTGGAAACCATGGAGAGTCAGGAACGCAATAAAATAATCATTATACCTTAATCTTGAGCAAGGCGTATTTTACGCCGCGCCGAAACTTTCGTGACATGAAAGCCATTATTGTTACCGCCCCGAATAAATTGGAATTCAAAGACCTGCCGCTGCCTGTGCCAAAACATGGGCAAGTCAGGATTAAGACGACGGCCTGCGGTATTTGCGCCACGGACCTTGAAATGATCGGCGGCTGGGCAAGAACGTCCTTCCCCGGCATTCCGGGCCATGAATGGTCCGGGATCGTTGATGCTGTTGGCAATGGCGGTGACCAGGCCATAGTCGGAAGACATTGCGTTGCGGAAAATGTCCTGCGGGACGGCGGCGAAGTTGGATTTGAACATCCGGGCGGATATGCCGAATATTTCATCACTGAAACGGATAATATCAATTTTTTGCCGGCTGACTTGCCGATGGCGGTTGCGGCGTTGATTGAACCCCTTGCCGTGGCCATGCGGGCCATGCGCCGCGGGCGAATAGATAATAAAAGCCCGGTTTTAATCATGGGAGACGGTCCGATCGGCTTGCTGATGACAATGTTGCTGAAGCGGGCGGGCGCCGGCAACATTACGCTCATTGGAGGAAGGGAAAACCGGCTGGCTTTGGCAAAGGAACTTGGCGCCGAACGGACCCTTAACTATCATCATTTCGGCGAACACGGAATGGAATCGGCCCAGGAAGCCCTGCCATGTTCGTTCCCCAATGTCATTGAAGCCAGCGGCGCCGCGACGGCAATAAAGACGGCGCTTAAGCTTGCCGCCAAGCAGGGCAAGATCCTGGTTATCGGCGATTATAAACAGGCAGCGGCCGATTTCCCCTGGAATCATCTGCTCCATAATGAGCTGGAATTAATCGGCAGTAATACCGGCGCCCAAGCCTGGCCGGAAGCCGTCCAAACGGCGATTGCCATTCAAAAAGACCTTGCAAAATTGATCAGCGGCGAATGGCCCGTTGTGAAATTTTACGATGCCGTGAATGCCGTGAAACATAACCGTGAAATTATCAAGGCTATATTACGTTGGGATATATAATTAAGGTATAATATGAAAACAGGCCGGGAACTTGTCAGGGACGTTAACGAATGCAAGTTGAAAGAAGGCGCCTGCGCCCTTTGGTGGCTGGGGCAGCACAGTTTTATTGCCAAACTGGGGAGCAAGGTTATATATTTTGATCCGTTTCTATCCCCCCATAAAAAGAGAAAAATCCAGCCGCTTATCTCCCCGGAGGATGTTACCAATGCCGATTTAATCCTCGGAAGCCATGATCATACGGATCATATTGACCGCCGGATCTGGCCGATTTTGGCCGAATCGTCGCCAAAGGCAAAGTTTGTGGTCCCGGACCTGTTGCTGCGGTCCCTCGCTCGTGACTTGAAAATTCCCATCAACCGGCTTGTCGGATTGGATGACAACAAACGCACGGCAATAGACGGCATTAAAATATCCGGCGTTGCCGCCGCGCATGAATTCTTGGACCGCGACCCGGCCACGGGCCGTTATCCATACCTCGGATATATTGTTGAGGCGCATGGCGTTGCCGTTTATCACGCGGGCGATACGTGCATTTATGAAGGATTGCAGGCCAGGTTGCGCCGCTGGAAATTAGATATTGCTTTTTTACCGATCAATGGGCGCGATGCCCGCCGTTTGGCGGCAAACTGCATTGGCAACATGACTTACCAGGAGGCGGCTGATCTTGCCGGAGTGCTTGCGCCGCGGCTGACAATCCCGGCTCACTTTGACATGTTTGCCGGCAATTGCATCTCTCCAAAATTATTTTTGGATTATATGCGCGTGAAATATCCCCATTTAAAAACTGTCGTCTGCAGCTATGGAAAGCGTTTGATTGTCAACCCGCCCATGCGGGTTAAACGCCGTTAAACTCTGAAATATTGAAAACAAACAACCAGGAAGGAAACAAAAATGGCAAGGATTACGTTTATCGGTGCGGGCAGTTTTGGATTCACACGCGGATTGGTAAGAGATATCTTAACCTTCCCTCTTCTCAGCGACGCCACCCTGGTGTTGATGGATATTGACCGGGAACGCCTTGCCTTCATTAAACAGGCGGTGGAAAGAATCGTAAGGGAAGGCAAATATCCGGCAAAAATCATTGCAACAATGAACCGGCGCGAAGCGCTGGAGGGAGCCGACGCGGTCATCTGCACAATCCTCGCCGGCGACGTAAACGTCTGGCAATACGACATCACCATCCCGAAAAAATTCGGCGTTGACATGAATATCGGCGACACGCGCAGCGTGGCGGGCGTTTTTCGTGCCCTGCGCACAATTCCCGTCATGCTCGGCATCTGCCGGGATATGGAAGATCTCTGTCCCAATGCGATCCTCCTCAATTACACCAATCCCATGGCCATGCTCTGCCGCGCCATGCAGCGGAAAACAAAAATCAAGGCAACCGGTCTGTGCCACAGCGTGCAGGGCACGGCCCATGAACTGGCAAAATGGATTGGAGCGCCCAAGGAGGAAATCAACTATGTCAGCGCCGGCATCAACCATCAGTCCTGGTTCGTCAAGTTTGAATGGAAAGGCAAAGATGCCTATCCTTTGCTGCGCAAAGCCATGTTAAATCCCAAAATCCGCAACGCGGAACACGTGCGCAACGAAATGTTCCTTCAACTCGGCTATTACGTCACCGAGTCAAGCGGGCATAATTCGGAATACAACTGGTGGTTCCGCAAGCGTCCGGACCTGATTAAAAAATATTGCACTGACGGAACGGGGTGGAATCCCGGGCATTACGCCTATGCCCTGCATCAGTACCGCAATCGGAAAAACACCTGGAAAAAGGAAATGCAAAAATGGCTGAACGATCCCAAACCGCTTGATCTGAAGCGCGGTCTTGAATATGCCGCCAGCATCATCAACGCCTACATGGGCGGCGAGATATTTGAGTTCAACGGCAATGTGCCGAACACCGGCATTATTCCCAATCTGCCCCAGAACGCCTGTGTGGAAGTGCCCATCTTTGCGAACCGGCGCGGCTTTAATCCGGCTTATGTCGGTCCCCTCCCGCCGCAGCTGGCCGCCCTGAACAATATCAGCATCGCGGTTGAAGAAATGGCGGTTGAAGCGGCCATTACCGGCAATCCGGAGATGGTCTTTCATGCAATCGCCTATGACCCGCTTTCGGCGGCCGTTCTTTCGCTCTCTGAAATCAAACAGATGGTCCAGGCGATGTTAAACCGCAACCGTCCTTATTTGCCCCAGTTCAAGCACGTTAAAATTGATTAAAATTGTTATTAAAGAGAATAAGGCAAAACCAATTTTTATATGTAGAAAAACGACATAAAGCTTGCCCTGTTTGCCGGACACAGATTTTTGAAGGGCAAAACCGGAGGACGATTAATGAACACGGCCGCCATGCAGATTCCCATTGCCGGGTTGATTCCCGAACTTGAGCGCCGCATCGCGCAAAAAACGGACGCGCAGGAAGCACTGGACACGCGCTACGGCAAAAGCCGCATCCGCATCAGCAGTTACATGGAAAACATAGGCTGGCCGGAGCTGTTCGGCTATGAAATGAATCACTTGCTGGAAGATGCTGAATTTTCCATTGAGCAAAACCTGCGCCAGAAAATATTCTGGCTGGACAACGTGGCCGATGATGGGATTCCCGGCCTGGGGATATCAGCGGATGTCGGCCTGTACTGGGACATGACATTATTCGGCATGCAGATCCGGCACACCGCTATCGGTGTGCCGGAATTTCAACCGCACCCATTCCAAAGAAAGTTCGACCGCGCCGTGCTTGGACACTTTGATTTTTACACGACGGGCGTAATGCCCAAATTGATTGCCAAATATCAGCGCATGCAGGAAATCAGCCGCCGGAAGTACGGGGGCAAACTGCCGGTTGGTTTCCCCTGCTTTCATCGCGGCCCTTTGGATATCTACGTACAACTGCGCGGTTATGAAAACTTTCTTGAAGACATCGCCGATCGTCCGGATGCCTTTCAGGAAGCCATGGTTTGGCTGGTTGATGAACGCTGTCGTTTCGCACAAGAACGGCAAAAGTTTCTCGGGGAAAATGCGCTGCCGGCGACCTCCTTCATCGGCGATGACTGGGTCAACATCCCCTTCATTTCACCGGATTTCTTCCGGGCATCCATCGTGCCCATCTACCAGCGCATCCGCAACCAGGAAGGACCCGTGTCAGGATTTCATACCTGCGGGAATATTGAGGCGATCGCGGGCGACCTGTTAAGGGTCTTCCCCGAAATGCAGTGCCTTGAGGTGAGCGGCTGGAATGATGTGCTCAAGCTCGATGCGGCGGTGGGAAAAAACATCCGTTTTACGGCAAACATCATCAACACCGTAAGCCTTGGCGATGCCCTGGATGAACAGCGCTCCAAACTTGATGCGATCCGCCGGGTAAGCCGACATCGGGACGTTACGGTATGCGTGCAGGCCATGGTAAAATTGTATCCAACCTACGAAGAGACCCTGGCGCGATGGAACCGCTTTCTGAACCTGGCCCGCGAGGAATTGGTGTTCCACGGCACTGCCGCCGAATGAGAAGCGCGGATAGACCTCGCTCCGGACGGCCGCACTATTCGTGCTCAATCCAGACGAAAGATTTCCGTCATCATGGCTGACCATTGGCCCTTGGGGACAGTTTTAAACGGCTGGAGGCAGGGCCGACAGATTGCCCACCATTTCCGGGTTGCCGGGTCAGCCGCCATCTTCTTCATATCGGCGGCATGATCCTTGCCGGTGTACTCATAATAGCTGAAGAGCAATCCGTCCCGGTAAAAAATAGAATAGTTGCGAATGTGGCATTTTTTGATTGTTTTCAGAACATCGGGCCAGACAGCGGCATGTATTTTTTTGTAAAGGGCGTATTTGGCCGGCTGCGCTTTGATAACACTGGCGACACGTTGCATGATGCGGTACTCCTCTTTTTATTTCTTTTTGGTTTTTTTCATTTGCGTTGAAATGGTTTCATAAGGCGCCTGAAGCCAGGCGGTCCAGGTATCGCCGTCGTAATCCACCGGCACAGGCGTGTCCCCCAAACCGCCAATCGCCAATGGCCCGACCTGCAGGTAGTTGGCGCTTGATAACCACACGGTCCATAACCCGGCCCGGTATACACCCGGATCGGCCAGACGATCGCCATCGTAATCACCCGGCACGGGCAAGTCGCCCGAGGCGCCATAGATCAAAGGCCCGAACGGTCGGTATTCGTCACTTGAAAGACAGAAGGTCCATTGACCGTTATTAAACACGGCCGGATCGGCCAAGCGGTCCCCGTCGTAATCCGCCGCCACCGCCCGGTATCCCGTTCCGCCCAAAAAACCGGATCGTTCAATCGCGATATAATTTGCCGAAGACAGCATAACTTTCCAATCACCCTGCTCGCGATGATATACTCCGGGATCAGCTTTGGCGTCGCCGTCATAATCAGCCGGCATTCCGCTGTATCCTTCCCCGCCCAGCGGTTGCGATAACACAATCGCCAAAGTGTAATTCAAAGATGAGGGCCGGATAATCCAAATCCCCGTCAATTCCTGATACACCGCCGGATCGGCTTTCCGGTCGCCGTCATAATCCGCCGCAACGGCAGCAAGGCCGGCGCCGCCAAGAGCGTTAAAAGTTGTGACCGTCAGGGCATAATTCGCCGCCGATTTTTTTATCATCCATGTCCCCGCCTGCCCTGAGCCTGTCGAAGGGGTGGTTTCGTCGTAAATGGCCGGATCGACCTTGCCGTCGCCGTCAAAATCGGCCGCCAAGGCGGTGGTGGCCAGGCTTGTTGAAGACGTCGCTAATGCGCCGGCAAACGGCGGCCCGGTTCGTAATTGTCCGTTAAAATCAAAAAGGACGGCGTTGGTTAAATTACCCGATGGAACGGTCGGGGGATAAGGAGTATCACCGCCGGCAAAGGCGGGTATGGCATATACCCGGCTGTCAAAAACCGTTCCCCCGGCCAAAGGGCGGAAATTATTACGCGCCGGATCAACAAGTTCCGGTTCAATCGTGTTAATGGAGTTTTCGGCCCGGAGCGTGTCCGCATCCAGCTCGGTTGAATTGTCAATGCCAAGCGGATGATCGGGCGGTCCGTTCCAAATCAGGTTGCCGCGAATGACGGCATTGGCGTCGCAACGCGACGGGGATGGGATATTGCGCGTGATGGACGGCGGCGTAATTGCCTCCTGCACCCAAAATTGGGTGCGCATGGTCTGGTAAGGAGCCGGGTTGTAGAAAATGTTATCATAGATAAAAACGTTTTTATTCGGGATCCATTCACCGCTTTCATCCAAGACGGCGGTGCCCCATGCTCCCTGGTCAAGCAGCGCGCAGCAAATTTCCTCGGCATTTCCCGCGCCGTTTTCAGAGGTATCCACGCAGCCGCGCGATCCATGCGTCAATTCAAGAAGCGGATAATCAATGTCGCCCGCGGTGTTTGTGGCCACCCGGACAAAAGTATTATAGGCCGCTGAAAAATTATAGGCGCCGCAGACGCTTAAACCCACGCCCCGGATATCGTGCACAATGTTATTCACAAATTTAAGATCATAACACTCATAATGGAACCAGGGCGAGCGCATGACCTCCAGGTTGCTCCCCTCCCCCGCGCGGAAACCCAAACCGCAATTATAAAATTCGTTGCCGTGAATCAGAAAATAAGCCGAACCGCCTTTCAGGTACATGGCCCATTCGCCGGCCCCGTGCACGCGCGAATTGATGATATGGCCGCCCTGAACCGAAAATAAATCCACCGCGGTCTGGTATGTTCCGCTGACATCACAATCTTCAAGGTAAAAATCGCCGCATTGGTTGGCCTTGATAACTTCCTGAATGTCGTAGTTGTCCGGGTATTGAGCAAGATCGGGGCCGGATACGGTTAACCCGCGCAAGAGCACGTTGGTGCAAGTTTCAAAGTGCAAGACGTTATTGCCGAAAGTCGACAGGGAACCGCCCGCTGTCAGAGTCAGATCAACCAGGTAAAGAGATTGGCAATTCGCAATATTCAGCCCCCCTTCAATGATAACCGTGCCGGAACCATTAAAGGCCGAGATGATTATTGGACAAGTCCACGAACCATGGCGGTTATCAAAATAATTGAAGCATGAGTCATCAAAAGGCAGGGTGCCGGAAAGAATGTTAACGCGAAAACCGGTGTTGGTCGGAGCGCCGGGAATTAGGCTCCAAGCCGCATTAATGGTCTTGACGGCGTCCGCGGCGGATAAACCGCCCCGGGCATCGTCGCCTTGCACGGGATCAACCCACAGCTCCGTCAGAACCGGACTGCCAATATCGTAAGGCACGGGATTCAAATCCTGTCCAACCGCCGCAAAACCTAGAACGGTTAGAATGGCCAAAGCAGCGAACCGGATCGTGATTGTCCTCATGTGAAAATGATACGCTTTCGATTGTCCCCAATCAAATATTTTCCAGATGTGATTGACCGGTGACAGTCCCAGAATGTTCCTGTCCTATGGTTCTCGCTGCGGATAACGTTCGAGAAGCGACAGAACGTGATCCCTCTCGGTATCTGTCAGGATTACAAGAAGACCGCGCGCGCCAACGTTTTGGACAAGGCTGTCGACTTCCTCGGACTGCGCAAAGACCTGGACGGACTTCCCCGCCGACAGAATACGACGAATAAGGCCATACCACTGGCCTAAACGTTCCTTGCCTGCCCCGGGTCCCCACTGGATGGCTTTCAGCTTGGGGATATCCAGCAGCATATCAAGATGCGGAATCATGCCGACGCCGTCGAGATGAAAGAAAGGGTATTCCATGGCGGCAATCTGATCGTGAAGGTGGGGCAGGCAAAAGCTACGGAACATATCGGGGGATAAATTGTAGGCCACATCTTCTTGCAACGGAAAGGTTGAACCGGGCGCCCAAATCCCGACCCAGCCGATGCCGCCGGAATTTCCACTTCCACGAATCATGGTCTGAATTTCGGAGAAGCTTTGCAGCCAGAGTTCCTTGAGCCGTGTCATTCCGCGCTTGACCACCTCCGGCTTGTCAATCAGGTCAATCAAAAAGTTCTCGATCCCATACAACGCGGCCATCAAATCGCTCATACCTTCAAGCGCGAAGGGAGCCACAAAATGATGATCGTGAGCAAGCGCCGCGCTGCGGGCCGTAATTTCCTGTATTCGCCTGTAGATTACGGAATTGCGGTCAAGGGCCACATCCGCCACGGCTTCGCCTGAGTTGAGGACGGGATCGGCCCAGACAGTTGTCTTATCCACAAACGTCATCCGGCAGCCGAGCACGCCCGCCATGGCGCTTGATCCCTGGTCCACGTAATGGTACGGCACAGCCACGCCCAAATACTCTTGGGCATCGATCTCGGCCATCTTGCGCTCAACGATATAATCAACATCGGTCCAGAACCGGGTGACATCATCCGTGTCCGGTGCCGGGGAAGCATCTGGCCGGCGGACGGAAGCCAGAATGCAGGGATGCTCCTGATCCCCGAATTCCCACCAGTTGCGCAGACGATGCTCGATGCAACGAGGGAGTATCTTATTTGTTATTCCTGTATTCATCTCATTTTGCCGATGGTCGGGGCGCGTCCACGCGCCGTGGAACCATTGATTGACAGACAAATCTACCCTGATATTATCATGTTGGCATGGTATTCAAGCAAATTTGCCCGATGCCAATATCAAGACATTATGGCTTGATATTTTTGTATAAACTAGGGGCTTTACCTATGCAGAATCAAGAACAAAACATAAAAATTCCTGATCAAGTCCGTAACGTAATGCGTCTGCAGCATTACTCCATCCACACCGAACGGACATACATTGATTAGATCAAGCGCTCCTCGGACACAACGATGTGGCAACAACGATGATCTATACCCATATCCTGCAACACAGGCGGGCAGGGAGTGCCCAACCCGCTTGACGAAACAGAAAACGAAATAAAGAGCGAGAAAGGGAAGGATGGATTATGAAAAGTTATCGTAAGGAATTGTGGTTTAGCGTTCCGACCCGCCGGGCGTTTATTAATATAACGCCGCAGGTGGAAAAGTGCCTTGAAGAAAGCGGCGTGCGCGAAGGCCTTATCCTGGTCAATGCCATGCATATCAGCGCGAGCGTCTTTATCAACGACAATGAAAGCGGCCTCCATCAGGATTTTGAAAAATGGCTGGAAAAGCTGGCGCCGGAAAAACCTTATGCACAATATGCCCATAATGTCGGCGAGGACAATGCCGACGCCCATCTTAAGCGAACCATCATGGGCCGGGAAGCGGTTGTGGCCGTTTCGCAGGGGAAACTTGATTTTGGGCCGTGGGAGCAGATCTTTTACGGCGAGTTTGACGGCCGCCGCAAAAAACGGGTGTTGGTGAAAATTATCGGGGAATGATCTTAAAATTGGGCGAGAAGCCAGAAGACAGAAGTCAGTAGTCAGAATGGGGAATTCTGAATCAGAACTCCTGACTTCTGACTACTGTCTACTGACTCCTATCTTCTAACTACTGGATTCTGTTTTGAAAAACATAGCAAAAATAACCGTGGAAATCGCCCTCGACCGGGAATTTGATTACCTGATTCCCGAGGCGCTCATTTCCTCCGTCAAGCTCGGCTCACGGGTCCTGGTGCCTTTTGGCCGGACATTCACCCGCGGTTACGTGGTTGGCCTGGCCGAACACTCCGCAATAAAAAATCTTAAAACGATTTCTTCCCTCGTCGGGACGAAACCGCTGATCAACGAAAATTTGCTGAAACTGGCGCGTTGGATCAGCGATTATTATGTGGCCGCCTTTGAACAAGCCATCCGCTCGCTCCTGCCCTGCGCCGTGCGGCGTCCGAAAGCAAAATTCAAGCAGCAGATCATGGTCGTTCCCGTTCCTGAAAATATCGGCGTATTAAATATGGATGAACTGCGCGGGCGTTCCCCGAAACAGGCGCAGGTATTGGAGCTTCTCATGAAGACCGGCGGAATGTTTTTAACCGATTTGGTCAACGAAACGGGAATGAGTCCTGCTTCCGTTAAAACTTTGGAAAAGAAAGGCCTTGTAAAAATTGACCGGCAGGACTTGCGCCGCGATCCTCTCGCCGGCCAGTCAATCCTTCCAACCCAGCCGCTGACGCTCTATCCCGAACAGGCGACGGCGCTTGAACTTGTTAAAAAATCAATAGATACTCTCAACCCGCCGGTGGTTCTCCTGCACGGCGTTACCGGCAGCGGCAAGACCGAGGTTTATCTCCAGGCCATCCGTTATGTTCTCAGCCAGGGCAAAGGGGCGATTGTGCTTGTCCCCGAAATTTCACTCACGCCGCAGACCGTTGAAAGATTTTGCGGCCGGTTCGGCGACATGGTGGCCGTTTTGCACAGCCATCTTTCGGACGGCGAGCGCCATGACGAATGGCACCGGATTCACGAAGGCAAGGCGCGGATCGTGGTCGGCGCCCGCTCGGCCCTTTTCGCGCCGGTGGAACGGCTTGGGCTTATCGTGGTTGATGAGGAGCATGAAACAAGTTACAAGCAGGGGGAAGCTCCCCGCTATAATGCCCGGGATGTGGCGGTCAAACGCGGCGAGATTGAGCGCTGTTCGGTTCTGCTCGGCTCGGCCTCGCCGGCGCTGGAATCATTTTATAACGCGCGCAACGGGAAATACGCCCTGGCAAATCTTCACAACCGCGTTGACCACCGGCAGATGCCCCGGATGAATATTGTGGATATGCGCCTTGAAGCCGAGCGCGAAGGCCGCGTCAATGTTTTTTCACGTCCGCTTGTTGAAGCGATCCGCGCGCGCATTGAACGGCGGGAACAGACCATCCTTTTTCTTAACCGCCGCGGTTTTTCCACCTCCATCCTGTGCCCGGCCTGCGGTTTTGTGGCAACCTGTCCGCAGTGCAGCGTGGCGCTTACATACCACCGCACAGGCGAGGAATTGCGCTGTCATATTTGCGGACGGACCGAAAAAGTTTTGGATAAATGCTCCCAATGCGGCGACAAGGCGTTGAAATTTTCGGGAATCGGGACACAAAGGATTGAATCAATAGTCCATTCCGTCTTCCCGCGCGCGCAGGTCCGGCGCATGGATGCCGACACCACCACGGCCAAGCACTCGCACCGCGATATCCTCGGCGAATTTAAAACCGGCAAAATTGATATTTTAATCGGCACGCAGATGATTGCCAAGGGGCTGGATTTTCCCGGGGTAACGCTGGTAGGCGTGATTTATGCCGATCACAGCCTGCACATTCCGGATTTCAGGGCTTCCGAAAGAACGTTTCAACTCCTGCTTCAGGTCGCCGGGCGCTCTGGCCGCGGCGACATCCCGGGTGAAGTCATCGTACAGACTTTTACGCCGTTTCATCCGGCCGTCCAGGCCGCGCGCCGGCTGGACTATGATGGATTCTGCGACCAGGAAATAGAATCGCGCCGCGAATTGATGTATCCGCCGTTTGCCCATCTGGTCTGCATTACGCTGGAAGGCGTTCCGGAACAAACTGTCATGCTGGCCGCCCAACAATTCGCCAGTGGCCTGAAGTTGCTTGTAAAACCACCGGCCATCCTGGCCGGCCCGATGCCCGCGCCGCTCAGCATGGCCAAGGGCCGTTACCGTCATCAGATAATCATCCGTTCGCCGTCGGTGGAGGATATCTCCGCGCCGATTAAACAGGCATTGCGCGAATTGAAATGCCCGCCTGAAGTGCACATCGCCGTGGATGTGGACGCGCTCTCAATGATGTGAGATGCAGAGGTTCTCCGCCTCGGGCGGATCCGTCTATGGAGGAAAAGTTCACGGTTCAGCGTTCATGGTTGAAAAGATTTTCAAGGAAAGGGAAGAGGATGATGAATAAACACGATATTAGCCTAGAAAGAGATTGCAAACAGATGTATTCTAATGTATTCATTTGCAAAACAAATGGAGGAACCATGTCCAAAACTTTAACATTACGACTTGATGAGCCGGTCTACCAACTCTTCAAAACGGTGGCAGAGCGGGAGAACAGGCCTATCTCAAACTTTATCGAGACAGCAGTGATGCGTTTCGTCCAAGAACACGAGACCGTGGACGAATTTGAAATGGCTGAAATCCGTGGCAATGTCGAACTCAACCAAAGCCTAAAACGAGGACATCTTGATGCAAAGAGCCGGCGCGGCACATTCGTCTGAGTTTCGTATCTTTGAAACGGAAGAATTCCGGAAGGCGCTGTCCAAGCTCGGCCCACCGCGTTTTTTGCCCAAGAAGTTGGACTCATACGTCTATCCCCAGTTGAGGCAGGGACCACGCTACGGGCCGAATATCCGTAAACTACAAGGGTATGAACCGCCAACTTGGAGGTACCGGATTGGCCCCTACCGTTTATTCTACGCCGTGGACGACGAGAAAAGGATTGTCTTTATCCTGACGATAGACGATCGAAAGGATGCGTACAGATGATTCGGGCAAAATCTGCGAAGGTGAAAGGGACAAAGCAAAATGATATTAACGCCACACCGAGAGCAGGATCACCGCAAGCCCCAGGATAATACCCGTGATTTTCCATCGGTTCAGGTGTTCCCGGTATATCAATGCGGTTATAAAAATGCCGCCCAATAATGAAACTCCCTGCACCACCGGGAAAGCCACCACGGCCGGCAATCCCATTGCCAATAGCAACAGAAGAACAGATGCGCCGCTTCCAATCCCCATGCATCCCCCCAAAAATACTTCTTTCAAATGATATTTACGACGCGGCTTCCGACATTCATCCAGCCAGGCTAACAAACATCCAGTTCCGTACATGATGGCGGAAAGAGCGGACGTGTTCACCCCTGCGGGTAACAATGAATTTAACTTGAATCCAAACATCAGAAAACCATTTATCAAAAATATTAATATCAGCAAAATAACCAGCGCGGCACGACTGCCGACTGCAAATTCATCCACCCTGGAGGAACCCCGCATAAATGCCAGCAACATTCCCCCAAACACCATCAGGCTTACGCCGTCAATTAATTGCAGTTTTTCTTTTAAAAATATTGCGGCAAGCATAACGGGAACGACCAGCGCCAGATTGGCCATGGTCCAAGGCAATGAAGGCGGGCCAAGCCGATTGGCCCGCACCATGGTCACCATGCCCACATAAAATAACACCCCCATTATCGCTCCCATTATCCACAATCGGTAATTGAACCACAAACCGGGTTGAGTCCAGGCAACAATCAGTGAAACCAGGGAGGCGATCGTCATTGCAATGGCGCTAAATCTGGAAGGACGGCAGTCGTAACGTTCCGCCCCTTTCATAGTCACCGCCACGATGGTGTTGGCCAGACCGGCTCCAACAGCGCATAAAATTGGCAATCCGATGTTGGTCATATAATCTTCATTCAGAGTAAATAGCAAGAGTGACTTTTGCTATTTACTTGCCGTGTTACCACGAATCAGGCGGGCAATATCACCTGCCAAGCGCACGGCAAGGCGCATGGCGCCGCCCGGATTGAGATGGCAGCCATCAGAGGTATCTTCCGGCGCAATCACCCCGCTGCCGTAATCACAAAACCAGACATGGTCGCCCGCCTGATGCGCCGCCGCGCGGATCGGAGATGCAAAGTGCGCTTTCGTATGCGGACAAATCGCGAAGATATCGGCGCGCGGATAAGCGCTGCGAATAACGCGAAGGTATCCATGGTATTGCTCTTCCGTGAATGCTTTGTCATTCGTGCCATGATAAATAACGACAATCCGCGGTTGTACCGGCGGGTTCCATGGCGCACCCGCATAGACATAGGGAAACGCTTCCACTGCCGGCGGCGCTCCGATAGTGCCGGCGACAGTAAGCCCTTGTCCGCCAAAGCCGACCACGATTGGCTGCAGTCCTAGCAATCGCGCGGTATGCCAGGTCCAGTTACGCACCGGATGCTGATGGTCCTGGCCTGTCAGCCAATCCCGCACATAGCCCGTTTGTCGGTCCCGGTCATCCCACCCGTCATGTCCCGTATAGAGCAATCGCAAGGAGGCAGTAATAGAATCTCCAAGGAATTCAATAGCGGAGGTTGCCTCGGGCAACACCGGTAAAACAGCGTCCGGGGATGCGCAACGCACGCCTAGAAATTTACATGCGCCGTTTTGCGTGGCCCATTGCGCTGGATCCGCGCTTGAGATGATCGTCCAACAGCGGACCATGTGCCAGTATGCCTTGTTTGCCTTTGCGGTTTTGGGAAGATTATCAGGGCACAGGCAAATGGCGGTGGTTGTCGCATCGAGACGATGCCGGGCGATTGTTCCCTCGTCAACCTGGACAAGTAAATCAGGATACTGTGTCATGCCCGTGGTATCAAAGACCAGATCACAGCACGACCCCGGGAATACGAATTCCAGCATCGCACCGGTATTGATCGTTACGGCCGGATACCCGCGATGCCACCGCCCAATGTAACGAAATCCCGGCGCATCGGCGCAATGGGCGGGAGGAATGTAATCACCTGTCTTCTTATGCAATTCTGCACTTCCCGCTAATGGACGGAAATTTGAAGCGCGGCTTTTAATTTTCTCATGTTTTGACCGCATGTGTCTCCTTTTCGTGCATTGTCCAGATTGCGGCGCCGTAAGCGGGCACTTTGACTTCAACGCTCCACTTACCGCCATGGCGGGTTGGGGTAATCGGAACCGGCTCCGTGCCTTCAATGTGCAGTAATCCTTTGCCAGCCGGCACAAAAGAAGCTTCCTCCAGCGCCAGCGTAATTTTCAGCGTTTTTTGCGTCGCCTTGCCGTTGGCCATGGTAACCGCGAGTCCTGCGTCTGATGAAAAGACATAGGCGTCTCCATTTTCCACGCTGAGTCCCCGGTTATCCAGGAAGCGGCCGTGCGCGACGAACGGGGCCGTGGCCTTTCGCATCTTGGCCAGGCGCGCAATGTGCCGGGCCAGCGCCGGTTCATCCAAGAGTTTGCCGGTCATGTCGCGCGTCGCGATTGCCATAAAATGTCCCATGGCAAACGCCTTGCCCAGCACGTCGCGCTGGTTTTCATCAATACACCAGCAGGCCATCATTTCCGGCAACAGGTAGCGATAGACTTCGGACCGAAGACCGTTTTTCCAATTCCAGTCCCACCAAAGATCAATGGCCTGGGTATTATATAAGTCGGGAAGTTCACCGCAGGTGTAAGCGCCAGGGGATAACTTGCGAATCAGACGGTTGGCTTCGCCGAACCAGTCGTAGGCTTTTCTGATCGCTTCGCCCGGCGTTTTGTGCCCGTGGTTTTCTGCCATGCAGGAATTCCATTCGGCCGCTTGGTCAATGTAAAGATTTGAAAAGCCCAGTCCCATGGTCCGCTCCACAAGGTCAAACGCAAACTTGCGGAACCCGTCCGATCCCTGGCAGAGACAATGTCCCGCCTGATCAATTAATCCGTTTCGGTAGACGGCATGGTTTATAGAGCAAGGCCAATTATCCATTATCGGTTTGCCATAGACGGATTGTATGGCGGACGGCTCCAGCTCTTTCCATATCCGCGTATACTCGGTTATCAGACGGAAGTTGACCCAGGGGCCGACATGACACCCAATCCGCCGGGTTTCAGCAAGCGCGCGTTTCAAGGACGCCAATCGCTCCGGCGCCATTTCCCAGAACCCGCCTCGGTCCGGACGCAGGTACACCTGCGCAAACAAATCCCATATGCAGATGTCCGAAACGCCGTACTGCAGACAGTCGCGCGCCATATCCGGCAAAGACTCAAACTCGTTGTAGTGTTCGCCGTTGAAACCACGGAACTGAACGTGGTAAAGGCCGATCTTCTCACGGAGGGAAGGAGGTATCCCTGATGGTTTCCACCATTTCTCAACATACCTGCGCAAACGGTCCGCCGTCGCGTGCCAATCGCCCTGATGCACACCGACGCCGAATTCCGCGCTTGTCCAGGATTGGCCTTTTTTAAAAAACGGACGGCTCGCCCATGCCCAGGTTACACACAAGTTGACAAAATCGTTGGCCTCATTTTCAAATACCAAGGCATTGTAATCCGGCTTATTTTCGTAACGAATATATGACAATCCGCCTTGGACATCGGATAAATCCATCATGGGCAGCAAATTGTAGTTGGCGAACCCAAGCCGCTGAACATGGCGGCCGAAGGTATGGGTAGAATTGTGAAAGAAATTTGCAGGGCTTCCTGAAAACTGGTTCGTTGTAACTTTTGCCTGCATGCCCTCTTTCTTTGCCGGGTAGCCGCCGACCCATGGGAACCAGACTTCCTGTACCGTATCCGGCCCGTCATTGCGCAGTTCAAGCGTAAAGATTGCCTCCGGACTGCCCGAGGGGAGGCAAACTTTGACTTTCATGCTGATGCCCGTGGCCTTGCCGCCATCGCTCACTTGCGGGAAACTGATTATTAAAGTATCGCCTTTCTTCTGCATCCGAGGCGCGCCTGCCAGGTGCGAGTAAAGCGGACGCGTGCTGTATTCGGGTGTCGGCGCAATGAGTTTAACCAGCCGATAACCGCGCGGGTCCTGAAGATATTCCTTGCCGGTCTTCAAATCCTTTATCTGACAAAGACTGCCGGTTGCGTCATTAAAGTCAAATTTTACCAGGCCGTTGCTGAGTTTCATGGGCGCCTCCTGAGTTTTGGTTTATTCTTTTTATTTTCATTACGTCTGCTAATTTATATGGGTTGATATTTTAAAGCCATAAAATTGAACCCTGAAAAAGTCCGAAAAAGGTATAAATTAGTCTGATCATGAATGAACTAAATGCAGCTAACCCGGATTTCACACAGGCGGAAACAGCCTGTGAGAAATCCGCTTTTGCCGCAAGGGATTGCGGCAAAAGTTTCGGCGCGGTGCTCACGCACTTTGCTCAAGGTAGCCCTTCGGCGCGCCGAAAGGTAACCCCTGAGCAAGCCCCGGTTTCGGGGCGCGTCGAAGCCCGCCTGCCCAGAGCAAAGCCGAAGGGTCGGGCGCATATTTCACGGAGAAATATGCGGGCTAAACGACCGGAACCCGGTCTGGTTGTCTCTTATTGGAAGAACCCGCCGGGGGCCAAGGCTGAGGCCACGCTTCCGCATTGGGTGCTGGGGCTGACCCTTGATGGCATAGCTGAACAGGGACAACCCAATGGAAAACGTTTTCTCATGGGAAAAGGAGATCTCGGCGTTATCCGCGCCAACACGCCTCAGCGCTGGCGGGCGCGCGGTAAGACAGACTGGCACTCTATTGGCTGTATTTTTGATCCAAGGCCGCATTGGATTTCCTGGATGAACTGGGAAGAGATTGCGCCGGGTTATATGAAGCTGACCTTGCATGATTTAAAGGTGCGGCGGGAGATTCGCAATGGCTTATTCCGCGCTTACCGGTTAGGAAAGAGCGGACTGCCAGATGCAACGGACTTTGTCTATAACGCAATTGAAAACGTAATCCTGTCGGCCAATCGTTACTATCAACTTAGCAGCCATTCCAAATACGATCCGCGAATCGGCAATGCCATTCAGTATCTCGCCGAGAACCTCTCATCTCCGTTGAGCTTGAACGAGGTGGCAACCCACAGCAACCTTTCACGCGCTCATTTGGCCTGTCTTTTCAAAAAACAGGTTGGGATCGGGCCGATTGCATTCCAGAATCAACAACGGATCACGCGGGCAGGGCAAATGCTCCGTATGTCTTTTTTGTCCATCAAGCAGATCGCGATTGAGCTGGGTTTTAAGAATCCGAAGTATTTCAGCGCCTGTTTCCGGAAAGTAACGGGCGTCAACCCCCGGCAGTATCGGAGGGAGAGGACGTCAGTTTAAGCGTAAGCCATTCCTGACGAAAGATCAGTGCAATAAGTGCTTCAATTATATCCGTCCGATAGCGGCTTTCATGATTATTTCCTCCGCACCGATTGCTTCAATTCCTTCAGCGGCCGGATATCTGCATTTGCCCATATAAACAACATAGCCGCGGGTAATAATCCCGGAGGCTCTTTCGGCGGCCAGGGTTGTCCAGTCGCGGGGGTGCGCTGATTGGGCGGATTTAATCTCAAAACCTATTTTATCTGCGCCGCGTATTATGAGCAAGTCAATTTCAGCGCCGGCGCTGGTGCGATAGAAGAAAAATTGACTTCCTGATTTATGCAATAATTCCATGGAAATTAACTGTTCAATCACCCATCCTTCCCAGCTTGCGCCGCGCCGCGGCGACTCCAGGAGCGCGCGTTCACTTCCGATTCCCAGCAAGTGATGCAATAATCCGGAGTCGCGGATATAAATTTTGTGCATTTTGACAAGGCGTTTTCCCAAATTGGCATGAAAAGGCGCAAGCCGTCGCACCAGGTAATGGGCCTCAAGGATATCAAGGTAATGGCGAATTGTGTGATAGGTTACGCCCATTGACCGGCCAAGGTCGGAAGTATTCAGCAGTCCGCCGTGCAGGTTTGCCGTCATTACCATGAATCGCCGAATATCAAAAGGCGAATTTTTCAGGCCATAACGCGCCATATCGCGTTCCACGAATGTCTGAACGTAAGCCTCAAGCCAACGTGTCCATTGGACCGGACTTGATGTTTGACAGGCGTTGGGAAAACCGCCTTTCAGCCAGACGGCCGGCAAGTTTAGAGCGCATTTTTTGGCTTCAGGATAAAGAAAAGGGGTTAGTTCCACAATCCCCACGCGTCCCGCAAGGCTTTCCGAAATGTGCCGAATGAGAGCCGGATTAACCGATCCAAGCAGATAAAATCTTCCGGGGTTGCGTTGTTCATCTATGATTGACCTCAAAACCGGAAATAATTCAGGCAGTGTCTGGGCCTCGTCAATGATAAGCGGCCGCCCCATGTTTCGTAAAGCGGGCTCAATGTCGCCAAGAAAGATTTGACGGTCGGATGGTTTTTCCAGGTCGTAATAATCACCCGAAAGAAAACGACGCGCCAAAGTTGTTTTTCCGCATTGCCTTGGTCCCAGTATTAAAACGGCAGGAAATTGTTCCGCCAATTCACGAATCAAACTTAAAGCCAGTCTTATTATCATGCTTGCAATATAGAAGCGCCGTTTCTATATTGCAAGCATAAAATTGATAAATTTTAACCAAACATATTTACAAATTAGGACGGCACGGTCCAGCCTTCGTAGCCAGTAGGCTTACTACGGCGGAGTAGGCCAAGGATGCCGCTGCCCTACCTTTAATTGAAACCGGCATTGGTAGGGCGAGGGCCTCTGGCCCCGCCGCATCTTTGTCCTCCGCAGGCGGATCCGCCTGCCTGCCCACATCGCTGCGCGAAGTGCTGCGGGCGGGTGGCGGAAAATTCCTATGCTTAAATTTTTGTTATGGAAAGAGTCTTTATTCTGAATTCTGGTTTCTGACATCAAATCAGATATTCCTCAACAATTTCATCCGCCGCTTTCGGCATTATCCCGACCGCCCGCGCCAGGTCAATAACCGTATAGCGCTCGCGCATTTGATGGCAGTTTAAAGCGGCTTCAAGGAACCGCTCCCGTTCGCATTCAATATCGACCAGCCGGTAGGCCGCGCCGGCCGATTTCAGGCAGTGCCTGATCTCGGAAGGCATCCTGACTGATTTCCGGGCCATGGCGCGTAATTTGTCCCAGCAGTCTTTCTCTTTCAATTTCTCCACCGCTTTGGCCGCCTTGCTTCGTTTGCGCGCGTGTTCCTCTTCCACAACCGGCGTCAGGGACTGCCAGAAAGCTTTGTTTGTTTCCTCAGTTTGCAGTTGAAACCGTGGGTTTTCCAGCGCAAGGATGCGTTCGTAAAGCGCGCAGGCAAAAATCGTTCCCAATCCCACCTGCCGGCCATGGTAATCGTGGGTTAAACCGCGCTCAAGCGCGGTTGAATCCAAGGCATGCGATATCATGTGCTCGCCGCCCGAGGAGGGTGACGAAGTGCCGGCAATGGTCATTGAAAGGCCGGAATAAATAAGGGCATTGAACAACGCCTCCATTGCGGCGGATTTTCGCAAAAAAATGTCGCCCGGATTGTTCAGGTAGGCCGGCTCGATCTCGGAAATCAGGCGGGCGCAAAGCGGACAAAAGTATTCGCCGAACAAAAGATTGCTGACCCGCCAATCAGTAATGCTGACGGGTTTGGCCAGAACGTCGCCAAGACCGGCGGTTGTGAGTTTGTACGGCGCCTGGTTTATAATTGAAGGAACGGCCATGATGACCAATGGACAAACGCCGTCGATAAGACGTTTAACACCTTTAATGGTCGGGGCAATATTGGCCGATGAATAGCCGTTCATGGAGGCCGCCGTGGCAAAAGTTGCATAAGGTTTGTGTGTTTCGCAGGCCAGCCACTTGGTCAGGTCGCTGATGACGCCACTGCCGACGGCGATATAGAAATCACTTTGCGGCAGGTGTTTCTTGATATAGGCGAGGGTAATGTCGTCGCAAACCGGTTCCTTGCCGCCCTTGCGGTCGGGAACAATCAATGTTGCCACACGCCGGCCGCCGGCCGATAATGAATCAAAAAGGGAATTACCGGCCACGGCAAATGTGCGGTTATCGGCAATGAGTGTTGCCGTCTTGTCTTTGAAATGACGGCTAAAAAGCGGGGCGGCATCGCTGACGGCCGATTCGGAACAAATAATTTCGCGGATCGCGACGGAATGTGTCTTTCCGCATTCGCAGGCGAATGTCTTGCCGAGTAAACTGGCCGGATTCATTTTTTGATTTACAGATTTTCACTGTCATCTCTCAATTGTCATTCCCACGAAAGTGGGAATCCAGATAATATTTTTCTGAATCTGGATTCCCGATTAGATCGGGAATGACAATCAAGCAAGACGTATATGGATACAATTCCGCATGCCCTGTGAAAAACTTCTTATCTGCTCTTTTTCAGGAATTCACGGACCGAATCAAGCTGGCCGGAACTTCCCAGGCAATCGTTTTTATGCGCGATGTACTTTGCAAACTCGCTCATGAATATTTTGCCCGGAGGCCGGAGATCAAAGTTTTCAGGATGCTCCTTAAATTGCTCCCGGTGAACGCGGCACCATACCAGGCGGCCATCGGTGTCGATGTTGACCTTGGTCACTCCCAATTTAGCCGCCTTGGCGAATTGTGTTTCATCAACGCCCTTGGCGCCTTTGAGCTGCCCGCCGGCGGCGTTGATCCGGTCAACCTCGTCTTTTGGCACCGAACTGGAACCGTGCATTACCAGGGGAAAACCGGGCAGGCGTTTCTGGATGGCCGCGATAATCTCAAAATGGATGCCCTGGCTGCCGGCAAATTTATAGGCGCCGTGGCTGGTCCCGATTGCGCAGGCCAGGCTGTCACACCCGGAGCGTTTGACGAAATCCTCGGCCTGCGCCGGATCGGTCAGGTGAACCTGGTCTTCAGAAACGGAAATATGCTCTTCCACGCCGCCAAGCTGGCCGAGTTCGGCCTCAACCGAAATATTCCTGGCATGGGCGGCCATGACAACGCGTTTCGTGGCGGCGATATTTTCCTCGTAAGGAAGCATGCTGGCGTCAATCATAACGGAGCTGTAAAATCCGCTGTTAACACAGTCAAGGGCGGTTGCCTCATCGCCGTGGTCCAGATGGACGGCAAAAATCGCATTTGGAAATAGTTTGTCCGCCGCGCGGATAATCGCCTCCAGCATGCTTTTATCCGTGTAAGAACGGGCGCCCTTTGAAATCTGGATCATAAACGGCGCTTTGCTGTCAAGGTTACCCCGGAAGAGACCCATGGTTTGTTCAAGGTTGTTGATGTTATAGGCGCCGACGGCGTATTTGCCGTAGGCATGTTTGAAAAGTTCTTTGGTGCTGACTATCATCGCGATTTCTCCCGGTTGTTATAAGGTTTCTTCTTAATGCGAACTTCTTTTGCAGCATTTATATAACTGCTGCCGTCTTTCGTCAATTATTTTCAATAAAAATACTTGATTTTTCAGAAAATATGCTATACATATAATTTATCGAAGATTGGCGGCATAAATTGCTTCCTTGGAATTAGAAATAATATGAATCATGCTGAATCAAAAAATCCGACGCTTTCAGGCAGTGACATTCTTTTTGAATGCGGGCAGTGCGGGAAGAGCCTGTCAATTGATTGCCGGGGAGCGGGGCTTAATATCCACTGTCCGCAGTGCGACAGCGAGCTGGAAGTGCCCATTCCCGAGGGATTTGACCTGGCGGCGCTTGACAAGGAAATTTCCGACTCGGCCGAATCCGATGATGAACTGAAAGCGACAATACCCATTCCGGATTCGGAGGCCGCTTCGTCGGACGAGCGCGAGCAAATCAATAAGCTTATGGCGGAACTTGAGGCGCTTCGCGCCCAGCGGCGATATCTTGAGCAACAGCACACCAATATGCTTAAGACCATCAAAGCCGTAACCCGGGAGGTCGGCGAGTTTCACAAGGCGTTGGATGATCTTGCTTCCATGCTTGACACCCTGACCGGCTCGCAGGCCGACGAGACCCAAAAAATAAATTAGGACGGCAGAGCCGCAACTTTCAACACTCAACGTTAAACTTTGAACACTCGCCTCGGCGAAGCCTCCGGCGTAGCCTGGGTTGAACTCAAATCAACCCGTTCAAAGTTGAATGTTGGACGTTGAATGTTCAATGTTTTGAAACTCCCATCCATTAAATTAATCAGTTCGGCAGAAGAGGCGCAAGAAAACTCTTTAATTCGTCCGCAAGATTGCGGCTCTCGTAACGGCGCAGTCGTTCCTGTTGCTTCAAAATAATTGCCGCGCGCAAATCGCTGTCTTTTGTCATCCGGTCCATCATTTCGGCAATGTTATCCCAGCGTTTTTTCCGGAAGAGAATGCCGGCGCCATCAAGCGTTTCCGGCACCGCGCCGGCGGCAAAGGCCAGAACGGGAACATCGTGCACCATGCTTTCAATCAAGGGAATGCAGAATCCCTCGTGCTCACTCATGCATAAAAAGAGATGGGCGCTTTCATAAAAAGCGTTCAACTCCGCCTGGCTGACACTGCCGGCAAAGACATCATTTTGGATTCCAAGCCGCCGGGCAAGAGCCTGGACAAGGGCCTGATATCTTTCCAGCCCGGTGTAAGAACCGGCGTGAATCAAGCGCGAGTTTTTTTCCACCGTTTTCTGAAAGTAGTGGAATGCGCATAAAAGATCCTCGATCCGCTTGTTCGGCACGCCGCGTCCGACGAAAATCACGTTGGTTTTGCCATCCACAAACCGCCGCAGAACGGCGCGATCCGGCTTTGATTTAAGCGATGGAAAATCGAGAAGGAGCGGCAAGACTTGGACCTGCCGGTAGCCCATGCTTTCAAGTTCTTCCGCGTTGAATCGGCTGACGGCCATTACAACTTCCGCCGTGCCGGCAAGGTTTTTTGCCTGCTGCCTTCCCCATTCCAAATCGCGCGCGATTTGTTCCTGAATCCCGCGGAAAAAATGGGGCGGGGTCATGTTGTGATATATGATCGCCCGGCGACAGTCCAGGGCGGCAAAGGTATCGTTGACCGCCGAGCCGATTGAGAGATGAAGGATGGCGAGATCGCCGGGCCTTATCATTTTTTCCGCGAGCGCGGAGTCGTAAGTCTGCCCCCGGTACTCCGGCAGAACGCGGTGCGGCTCGCAGAAGATATGCGAATCGTAACCCCATGACCGGAATATTTTCCGCATCACAAGGGCTTCGTTGCTGATCGCGTCGCCCCGGGTGAACCCGGCCGTTAGTTGATAAATCGCTGTCATTATGTTTATTTTCTCACTCGTCCGTCATTTTTCTGTCATTCCCGCGGAAGCCCTGGCCGACGCTCGGGCAGGCGGGAATCCAGGATTGAATTTTCTAGATTCCCGATCTTGCCACGCGTAACGCATGGCAAGTCGGGAATGACAAACCAGCACAGCGGGCGGTGAAATTATTGTTTCTCATCAAATTGCATTAAAGCAGATCGGAATTTATTTTCGATCGTTTTCCAGTCGTATTCGCGCAAGACGTAGTCTTTTCCGGCCATGCCCATTTTATCGCGCAGCGGGGGATTACTAATTAAAAAAAGAAGCGCCTCCTCAAACTCGGGATAAGCCGCAAACCAGAGTCCTCCATTGCTTTTTTGGCAATGATAACGGTTGACCGCACAACGGGCGTGAACAAGGGCCGGTGTGCCGGCCAGCCACGATTCCAGCAGAACGATGCCGAAGCTTTCATTGACCGAAGGATGACAGAATGCAACCGCGCCGGCCATGGCTTCATGCTTGTCTTCCTCCGACACAAAGCCCAGGTCCAGGATATGCGGCCGAAGCTCCGCGGGTGCCTCAATCGGTCCGGAGCCGGTGAAGACCAGTTTCAGGTCAACGCGGGTGCGTTTGCGAAATACGGCCGCATAATCAAGAAGAAGCGGCGTTCCCTTGCCGGTCTCGCGCCGGCCGGAATAAATCAGATAAGGCGAATGAAAATTGTGTTTTTCGGAGAACGCCGTTGCAGATGTTTCAAAAGAATCCATTCCCATGCCGACCACGGCGCATTTTTCCGCCGGCAGATTGTAAAGCCGTTGGGCGAGATCCATTTCCGGCCCGGAATTGAACATAATGCCCGCCGCTTGAGAGAACATTTCCTTGATTGAGCGCACATAGGCGAAGCCCTCGTCGTGAAGACAGGGAACCAGGATGGTCTTTTCCGGACTGATCTGGCTGGCAAAATAAGTCAGGCCAAACAGGTAGGGTCCAATGACAATCCGGTCGCATTCCCCGGCATGCTGGCGTAGATAATCGCACAGCGCGCGGCTGTTGACGCTGTTTGCCAGCCATGTCTTTTCGTCTTCCGGGCTGTAATTACCTTTGCGGCTGATGGAGTCCTGGATGCGCAGGAACGCATCAATGTTGCGATCTTCGTCAACCGGGAAAAAATGAACCGGCAATCCTTCAACATTGCGTTCGCCGCTTTCAAGCTCGTTGCGCCAGCTGAAATGATTGCGCGCGCAGGTGGTTAAAAAAGTTACCTTGAAACCCATGGCCTGCGCCCGTTTGGCCATTGCCTTGAGCAGGGTTTCTGCTCCGCCGACCGTGGGACCTTCGGCAAAGCGCGGGCAGACAAAAATCAGATGTCGCGTGTCTGGCATTTTTTACGTCGAAATCTTATTTCCGGGAAGATATCCTGTGACTCCAAATCCGAAATCCGAATCTCGAAGCACGAAACCCTGGCCTGCGGCAGGGCAGGCAAATTCCAATGACAAAAATTAAAAATTCTAAACAACAAAGAACAAACCCGGATTTATAACTGTTTTAAATTTCGATATTCGGGTTTTGAATTTATTTCGGATTTCGGATTTCGTGCTTCGAATTTGGTTGCGGCACCGGCGCGGCCAGTCGGCGCTCAAGCTTTTCAATGCGCGCGCGGTATTTTTCGTCCAGGCTCTCAACGGCCGTCACCAGCAGTCCGTTGATTTGATTCTGCTGGGACCATAAACGGTAAGTGTAAAACTTCAGGATATTCCAGATGATTTTTTTGAAGGCGACAAAAAAGGCGGACCCCAACCGGCGGCGTTCACGGATCTCAAAATCGTTGATATCCACGAAAACCGCGCTGCGCAGGCACTCCAGGTAATATTTAAGAAAGCTTTCATCGTCGCTTAAATTTACCAGGTTTGCCCTTTCGGCTTGGGCGATGTGCATGTCGCGATAGGCGCCGCGCGCCGTTTTCTCGGCCACGCGCGCCTTGATATCGGCCATGATTATTTCCGCGTTCACGCCCTCGGCGCCGATTGAAAAAAGCGGCCGGTTGTCAGACGTGTCTGTTGTTTCAGGAGGCATACAAAATGGGATCAGCCAATCTCAATTATTTTGCGGAACTTGTCGGAAAACGCCTCAATGCCGGTTGAAGTTATTCTTGAGCCCGTTTCCCAGCGCAGGCCGTATTGCGGAGAATAAAGAAAGGTATCCACCTGGAAGGTCATGTTTTCGCGCAGCGGATAAGTGGAAGTTGTTTCCATCCAGGGGCGTTCAACTTCCATCATGCCCAGGCCGTGGCAGGGGCCGTAGAGCAGATTCTGTCCGTAACCGCGCGTTTTGACGAAATTAAAAAAGTTGGTTGCCACCGTGCCGGCCGGAATGCCGGCTTTCATCCATTCCATCGTCTTGATATGGGCTTCAAGACCGAACGAGACCAGATCGCGCATCTTTGCGTCCATCTTGCCCATGCAGATCGGCACACCGACGCTGGGCGAGTATCCGCCGACCCGGGCGCCGATGTTTAATTGAACAAGATCGCCCTTTTGAATGATGCGGTGTCCCGGCCGGCCGATGGCGTGGGAACTGTTAATCCCGGCAAGCACGTAGGTGGGGTGCGCCTCGTATTCGGCGCCGTTGCGGTAGAATGATTCCTGCGCAATGCCGACTGCCTGAAGCTCGGTCATGCCGGGACGGATCCGGTCAAGCACGTCCGCCACGGCCAGGTCGGAAATACGGAAACCTTCTTTCAGCATTTCAATTTCCGCCTCGCTCTTGATCATGCGCATTTCATACGTCAGGTCATCGGCTTTCAGAATTTCGGCGTTCGGCAGGGCTTTGCGGACGGCATCGTAAACCGAAACGGCCATTGCCGTGTAACCGGCTATTCCCAGCCGCTTAACGCCCCGGCCGTTGTTGGCGGATTTGAAGATATCCTCAAATTTATCCAGGGAAATGCTCGGATAATCCGGCTCGGCCGATTCGCGGTAATAAAGAATCTTTTTTATGTTTTGGATGATGCTGTGATCGCGGGCAAAGGTTTCACTTTCCGGCCCGATAAGCAGTTGCGGCTCGCCCTCGGCCGGAATGAAGACACCGGCGCTTTCAAAGATCGGCCAATAGTCGGAAAAATATCTGACATTGGCAAATTCAGCCTCGTCGCCATGGACAAGCAGGCCGTCCAATTTTCGTTCATTAATTTTACGCTGGGCTTCCGTTTGCCGGCGTTTGAACTCTTCGGCTGGTATTTTGTTCGTTTTCATGTTGATTTCTTTATTTTGTTTTTCTTTGACTCATTTGTTAGCCAACTATTGCCACAATCATTCCGGAACTTCAAGCTTAAATTAAGCCTTCGGCAACTGAAAACTGTAGCCGCGATCGATGATCGCGGATCCGGGGTCGCCGCCCCCGGCTACAATTTGTAAATTCCTATACGTCAAGGTTAACCCGCCTAGGCGGGTTGATGATACTCCTGCCATTCCGGCTCATTTTCAAAAATCCAGCGGTAGTAATCAATCCTCTCCAGTTTTAAAGCGGCCATTTCGTCAATGATAATTGTGCAGTGCGGATGAAGTTGAAGGGCAGAAGCCGATATCATTGAGGTTATTGGACCTTCGACTGCCTTGGCGATGATTGATGATTTTATCTCGCCAGTTGCCAGAAGAACGCAACGTTTGCTTTCAAGGATTGTTCCCACGCCCATTGTGATTGCGCGACGCGGCATGTCGGCGGGACTATTGAAAAATTGCGCGTTTTGTTTGACGGTGTCGGGTGAAAGGGATTTTACGCGCGTGCGGGAACGCAGGGCGGAAAGCGGCTCGTTAAAGCCGATGTGCCCGTCCTGGCCGATTCCAAGAAGCTGGAAATCAATGCCGCCGGATTTTATTATTTCCCCCTCATACCGCGCGCATTCTTTGTCAAGATTTTCCGCCTTTCCGTCCGGCAGGTGCGTGTTGCCAGGCCCAATATTGATTTTACTGAAAAGATGTTTGTTCATGTAAAACCGGTAGGATGTTTCATCGGCACCGGCCAAGCCGACGTATTCGTCAAGGTTGAATGTCCGGCACTTGGAAAAATCCAGCCCTTCTTTGCGATGCATTTCGGCAAGCATCTCATACACCCGCTCCATGGTCCGACCGGTGGCCAGGCCGAGCACAAGATTCGGCTTGGCCCGGAGAGCTTTGGCAATCAACCGCGCCGTCAGGAGACATGCGCTGTCTTTATCCGGCCTGATGATTGCTTCCATCTTTTAAAAATGCAGAATGTAGAATGCAGAATGAAGAATGTTCAGAAAATTTTTATTTTCAGGGATATTCTTTGGCGTTTAAAGGGCTTGAGAGAATGACCTGGCGCGCAGGCAACGTTTCCTTTAGCAGATCAATTTCGTTCAAGGCATCATTCAGTGGCAATGCCACTTGGCCGCCTTTGGCCACGGAGCGGCAGAAAGCCATCATGATTTCAAATCCCTTGTAGGCGCTCTCAAAATTGCATTGATGCGTTTTTTTGTCGTCATCAAGCCAGTCGGCGATTTCCTGGATATAGGGCGGCATGTCCAGCTCGTAATTCATGCAACCGGGGCCGCTCTGGGCGCCGCCGCTTTTGGTTACCGAGCGCCACCCGCCACCGGTCAGCACTTCCGCAAAACCTTCCGATCCAAAAGCGCCCATGCGGCATTTGCGCCACCAGTAATCAACTTCCGGAACGTCGGGCGCGCCCGCGCCGCATTCAATAATACCGCGCACGCCGTTGCGGAAATGAATGAAGCCGGCGATATAGTCGGGGGAAGGATGAAGATCCTCCAGCTTGCCGCGTCCGGCGGCCTGCGCCATGACCCATTCCGCTTCGGCCTGATCGTTAAACCAGCGCAGGTAATCAATAATATGGCTGATCATGTGCATCATCCAGCCACCGGCCGTGCCGTAGACGGTATGAACTCTGCCGAGCGCCCCGGAAGAAATTATTTCCTTAACCTTGCGGTAATGGACGCCGTAACGGTGCTGGTGGCTGACAACGGCCTTGACTCCCGCCGCGTCCAACGCCTTTTTCATTTCCATTCCCTCCGCGCTGGTAAGCGCAACCGGCTTTTCAAAGGCAATCAGTTCAGCGCCGCCTTTTATACCGAGCTTTATCATATTCAAGCGAAGTTTCGGCAGGGTGCAGAAACAGAAAACGTCCGGTTTGGCTTCCCTGATCATTGCTTCTGCGTCTTTGCCCGCGGGCGGATTACCAAGCTTGGCCGCGGCCGCCTGCAGGCGGGTTTCATCTATGTCGCAGATGGCCGCAATCTCAAAGCGGCCGTTTGCCAGAAAGGTCTGGGCGTGGTGCATGCCGCGCTTGCCCATGCCGACTATCATTACCCGATATTTTTTGCTCATTTTTACCTGTTATGATATCAGGAATTTATCTTGTCCCACTCCATGACTTTTTCAATTACGCAGTTCACTTCCTCCGTAGTCAGTTCCGGGAACATGGGCAGGGAAACGCATGCCGCGGCGTTGTATTCCGAATTGGCGATGGAACCGACGATGCGTGCCTGCTTGCCCCACGGGTATCCGGCCTGCTGGTGAATGGCGATCGGGTAATGGCACTTGGCGTCAATACTGTTTTCGTTGAGGAATTTCAACATGGCATCCCGCATGGCGGCTTTTTTCAGTTCAATGACGTAAAGATGAAAAACGTGCCGGTAACCGGGCATCTCATACGGCAGGGTAAAGTTCTTGGCGTTTTTCAATTCCTTGTTATAACGCGCGGCCAGTTTGCGGCGCAGGTCGTTTCCCGCATCAATATGTTTAAGCTTGGCGCTCAGGATTCCGGCGTGCAAATCGTCAAGGCGGCTGTTGTAGCCCATGCTGTGGCAGGAGCGTTTTTCAGAGCCGTGATTGCGCAGTTTACGGACGATCCGGTCAATCTCGGCGTTGTTGGTTACGATCGCCCCGCCGTCGCCGAATGTGCCCAGATTTTTCTGAATGATAAAACTGATGCTGGCGGCGTCGCCAAGTTCGCCAATTTTAAAACCATCGCCGCGGGCGCCGAAGGCCTGGGCGTTGTCTTCAACAATGAATAATTTATGCTTGGCGGCTATTTTTTTGATGGCCTTCATGTCCGCGCACTGGCCGTAGAGATGGACCGGCACGATGGCTTTTGTGCGGGGCGTAATGGCGGCCTCAATTTTTGAAGGATCAATGCATTTTGTTTTCGGATCGCAGTCAACGAACACGACAGTGGCGCCGGTGAACCAGATGGCCTCGGCCGTCGCGAAAAAAGTGTTCGTATGGGTGATGCATTCGTCGCCCGGCCCGATGCCAAGCGCAAGGAGGGAAAGCCAGATGGCGTCCGTGCCATTGGCCACACCGATGGCGTATTTTGTGCCGGAATATTTGGCAAGTTCGCCTTCAAATTGCTTGAGCATCGGCCCCATGACGTACTCGCCGCTTTCCAGAACTCGTTTGATGTTCGCGTCAATTTCGCTTTTGATGTTGTTATACTGCCGCACATGACCATAGAATGGAACTTTCATTTTTATCCTCCTATTAGAAATTTGGTTTCGGATAATAATGTCATTTAACCGTAAAACAAGATTTTTTCAGCATTATTTTTCAAGATACTTTTGCTTCTATTCACCATGCAGGAAGAATAAACTGCAATTTTATATTATCATAAGACGTCAATTCTATGGGAGCCTGAAATAAATGCAGACCAAAGATTTTGATTATCATCTGCCGGCGGAATTGATTGCCCAGGAACCCGCGCCCGACCGCGCGCAGGCGCGGCTCATGCTCGTTCGCCGCGCCACGGGTGAAATCGGCCATTATCACGCTTCTGACCTGCCATCTTTGCTTCAAAAGGGCGATCTGATGGTTTTGAACGATACGCGCGTTATTCCTGCCAGACTATTCGGGCGCAAACAAAAAACCGGCGGGAAGGTTGAGGTTCTTTTCATTGAAGAATGTGAAAAAAATGTCTGGCAGGTTTTTCTGCATTCATCGGGCCGGCCAAAGGTTGGCGATATTATTCTGCTGGCCAAGGATAAAATCGAGGCGGAACTGAAGTCAATCGGCGAACGCGGACGCGTTGTGATTAATCTTCATTGCGCCGGCGATTTTCTCAAAATCCTTGAGGAAGAAGGCTTCCCCCCTTTGCCGCCATATATAAAACGTCCAAAGGAAAAGTCATCAATAAATTTACGCATAGAAAATTCAAAGTCTGTAGCCGGGGGCGCCGACCCCGGCCCGGCTTCAACGAAGCCGGCTACAATTGCCGCCTTTGGTGGCCTAATTAAGCCGCAAAGACAATTTGACGCCGAACGTTATCAGACCGTTTACGCCCGTGTTCCCGGCGCCATTGCCGCACCAACCGCCGGCCTGCATTTGTCAAACGAGTTGCTGGCCGCGCTTGAAAAGGCGCTCATCCAGCGGACAGAAGTAACTTTGCACGTTGGACCAGGTACTTTTATTCCTGTTAAATGCGAAAGAATTGAGGAACATAAAATGGAATCGGAACGTTTCATCATTGAGCCGCAGTCGGCGCGGAAGATGAACGAGGCTATTGCTGAAAAACGGAAAATAGTTGCCGTTGGAACAACGGTGGTTCGCGCCCTTGAGTCGGCGGTAACGGGCGATGGTCTTGTTGATGCGCGCAGCGGACGCACGGAGATTTTTATTTATCCACCTTACCAGTTCCGGATTGTCGGCGCGCTGCTGACCAATTTTCACCTGCCGCGTTCAACATTGTTGATGCTGGTCAGCGCTTTTGCGGGCAGGGAATTAATCCGCCATGCCTATGAAACAGCGGTCAAGGAAAAATACCGCTTTTACAGCTACGGCGACTGCATGCTTATTAAATAGAAAATGCAGGATTTATCACATGTGATGCGTAATTTTTTGTGGCTGTGTTTCTTTATTCTGCCTTCTGCCGTCTTTCAGGCTAGGCATTTAGAATCCTGATTGTTTCCCGGGCAATCATCAACTCCTCGTTGGTGGGCACGACGAGCACAACGGGCTTTGTATCTCCCCTGGAAATTATCAGCTCGTTGGATTTGTTGTGAGCTTCATTTAGTTCAATGCCGAGGTGACTCAGCTTGGAACAAACTCTTGAACGGATAAGGGGAACGTTCTCGCCGATGCCGGCCGTGAAGACCAGTGCGTCAAGTCCATTCATAACCGCCGTGTAAGCGCCGATATATTTTACCAGCCGGTGGACAAAAACGTCAATGGCCAGGCTGGCCGAGGCGGAGCCGCCCTCCATTTCCCTGATAATATCGCGCATATCGTTACTGCCGATATTGGCTATACCCAGTAGTCCGCTTGATTTATTGAGCATTTTGTCAACTTCATCCAGGCTTAACCCCAGGCGCCGGAGAAAAATCACGACGGCCGGGTCAATATCGCCGCAGCGGGTTCCCATGACAAGTCCTTCCAGCGGGGTGAGCCCCATGCTGGTATCGGCGACTTGTCCGCGATGCACGGCGGTAATGCTGCACCCATTGCCAAGATGCGCCGTGATTATTTTCAGCTCGTTAATTTCCCGCCCGAGAATGGAAGCGGCGGTGATAGCGACATAATGATGGGAAGTTCCGTGAAAACCGTAACGCCGGATTTTATTCTTCTGGGCAATATCCTGCGGAATGGCATAGGTATAAGCGGCCGGCGGCATGGTTTGGTGAAACGCCGTGTCAAAAACAGCCACCATTGGAATCTGCGGAAGCAGATGCTCGCAAGCTTCAATTCCTTCGTAGTTGGGCGGATTGTGCAGGGGGGCCAGGGAGAAACAATCAAGAATAACCTGCTTGACGGCAGCGTCAATCTTGACTGCGGCTGATATTTCCGCACCGCCGTGGACAACGCGGTGGCCGATGCCGTTAATTTCCATTAGATTACTGATAACGCCGATATCCTTATCAATAAGCGCCAGGCATATTTCGGAAATGGCCGCTTCGTATGAGTTTGCGGAAACATCCTTTGACAATTTCTGCCCCCGGCAGTTACTGTAACATAAGGAAGCTTTCGGCGTGTTAATCCGCTCCACGATCCCTTTGGCCAACTGTTTTTCGTCATCACTTTCAAACAGGGTAAATTTAATTGAGGAACTGCCGGCGTTGAACACAAGAATTTTCATGAGTTTAACTAATCAGGTTGTTTAGACTGTAGGCTGTTAGGGTTTTTCCTCCTAAGGCGGATCCTCCTCAGGCAAAAGATTGCCGATTGTGGATTTTTAATTTTTCTTCCCTACAGTCTAAATGCCTACGGACTATCCGCCTTTAATTTATACAATAGCAACTGCTCCAAGAATGCACAAGTTTCTTTACATCAGGAAACAGGTATAATACTATTTGCCCGGTGTTGAACAAGATAAGTTTGTTTTGTAAAAAAAGGAGATGGCATGAAAGTTATCAGGACGGCAATTGTCGGACAGGGGCGCAGCGGACGCAACATTCACGGGCAATATTTGCTGACAGATCCGGAACATTACAAGGTTGTCGCAGTGGCGGAATTACTGCCGGAGCGGCGCGCGCGCGCGAAGCAGGAATATAATTGCGAGGTCTACAAAGATTACCGCGAACTGTTCAAGCGCAAGGATATTGACCTGATCGTCAACGCCTCATACAGCTATTTGCACGCTCCGATAACGCTGGATATTCTCAAGGCCGGATTTAACGCGCTCTGTGAAAAACCATTGGCGCCTACGGTCAAGGATGTTGACCGGCTCATTGCGGCGTCAAAAAAAGCCAAAAAAGTATTTGCAATTTTCCAGCAGTCCCGTTTTGCCCCATATTTTGTAAAGGTTCGCGAGGTGATTGATTCTGGAGTTCTCGGACGGATCGTTCAGATTTCAATCGCCTTCAATGGTTATGGACGCCGATGGGACTGGCAGACCATGCAAAGTTATAACGGCGGATCGCTGATGAACACAGGCCCTCACCCTCTTGATCAGGCTTTGTTTCTGTTCGGCAAAGGCATGCCGGAAGTGCGCTGTTTTATGGACCGTGCGAACACTTTCGGCAATGCCGAAGACCATGTCAAATTAATCCTGAGCGGCAATGGCCACCCCCTGATTGATGTTGAAATTTCATCATGTTGCGCGTATCCCTCTGTAACTTACAATGTCTACGGAACCCGCGGCGGAATGAAGTCCTCAAACGCCAATAATGCCGAGTGGAAATATTTCAAACTCAATGAGGCGCCGAAACAGAAGTTAATTACATCGCCCCTTCACGACCATGAAGGCCTTCCCGCATATCCCGGCGAAACCCTTAATTGGCATGAAAAAAAATGGCCGGACGGATCCGCGGCTAGCGGAACAGCCGGTTATTCGGCGGCAACCGCGGCGCATAGCAACATGTCGGGCGACTTTTACGCCATGCTCTATAAAACGCTCACGACCGGCGCGCATTTGGAAATAACGCCGGAACAGGTCCGCCGCCAAATCGCGGTTATTGAGGAATGCCGGCGCCAAAATCCGCAAATTTACCGCCAGCGGTCATAGGATAGCGTAGAGCGTTTAGCCTGCCCGAGCGTCGGCCAGGGTTCTTGCTATCCGCTACCCGCTGATTTTATATTATGTTGAAAGAATTCAAAGAGTTTGCGATGCGGGGCAATGTGATTGACATGGCCGTCGGTGTAATTATCGGCGGCGCCTTCGGAAAAATTATTACCTCACTTGTCAATGACGTTCTCATGCCGCCGATTGGTCTTTTAGTCAGCAAAGTAAATTTTTCCGACCTTTGTTTCGACCTGCAGCGCCATTGTTTCACCACGCTCCTTGAGGCAAAAACCGCCGGCACGGCCACCATTAACATCGGCGCCTTTATTAACAGCGTCATTGATTTCATAATCATTGCCTTCGTAATTTTCATGATGGTGCAAGTTGTCCATAAAATTCGCATAAAAAATTACCCGCCCGCTGATGTCCCTGCGTCCCCGCCCCCGGCTACAAAAAAATGCCCCTATTGCTGTTCTGTTATTCCACTGCAGGCGACGCGCTGTCCGCAATGCACTTCCAATATGCCGATATCCGCCGGATAAAATTAGGCCCTGCAAAGCGGGGCGACTATTCTGTCGTCCTGAGCAGAGCGAAGGATCTCCTCTGTGGTATAGAACCCAAACGAGATTCCTCGCTACGCTCGGAATGACAAATTATGAAGATGGGCATTCCTACACATTTATTTAATCAGGCTTTGACTTTTTAAAAGATTTGCTAGTATTGGAATAGGCAATAAATCAGTTTTTTCAGCAGGCAGGCAATAATGCGTTGTTTAAAATGCGGTCATCTGCACGATAAGGTAATTGACAGCCGCTCGGCCAAGGATGGAAACGTCATCCGGCGGAGGCGGGTCTGTCTTCAATGCGGCTATCGCTTCACGACCTACGAGGAAATAGTCAAGGCCGCCCTGAAGGTTATCAAGCACGACGGCCGCCACGAAGATCTGGACCGGAACAAACTGGTTAACGGCATAATGCGCGCCTGTCAGAAGCGGCCGATCAGCACGGAACAAATAGAAAACCTTGCGGATTCGATCCTGCACGAGGTGGATAACGAATACGACCGTGAAGTCTCCAGCACGATTATTGGGGAAAAAGTCATGGAACGGCTGGAAAAGTTGGATGAAGTTGCGTATGTGCGTTTTGCATCCGTCTACCGGCGGTTCAAGGACGTCAATCAGTTTTTAACCGAAGTCAAGGGCATCATAGACCACGAATGAAATGATCTGGAACGATTCCAGTTTTGCATCCAATCCGGATTTGGAAATGCTCGCAACGCATATCGCCTCCGAAATCCGGTCAGCCGGCTCGGAAAATCCGGAAAGTCTCGAAATGCCTGACGGCAATGAGCTTGCCCGTTCCGTGGCGGAATTTGTTTTTCACTCTGAAGCTTCGGAACGAGCCCGGCACTCCCCGGGCATCCTGATCCCCTCCGATTATCTGCTGATCATGACCTGCCGGGCGCTCTGGGCAATCGGCCGCGAAGACGCGGCAAGGACTTTATTGCGGAACAAAGGACCTGAACTGAACATTGCCGAATCATATGCTGATGCGGTCTTTGGCAAAGGGTTATTTCCCTGCCTGGGCATGCACTCCGCTCTTGTCCGCGCGCTGCGGCCATCATCTTCTCCCTGGAGCATGAATGGCCCGTATTGGATTCTCAACTTGCGCGCGGTATTTTCATTTCTGGACGCCGGGTTGGAACTGGCAATCTGGCGCATCCTGCATGCCCTTACAAAACAGCTTTCCGTCCTCTGGGATGTTTCCAATGGCAAAGGAACCCTTGGGCTCAATGATTCGCATTATGTCTCCGCCAATGTGCTCGGCTTTCCCCGAAAGTCAAAGCAAGGCCGGCAATTTACCGCGGAATTAATCCGTTATTGCGAGCAGGACTTGATGACGGCGGCTGATGAACGGAAATGGCAGTCCACGCCCATGGTGATGGATGTTGGGGCGTAAGGAAGGGGAAAAAGACAGTAGTCAGGAGTCAGTATAGAATTTCCGCCGGAGGCGGATCCGCTTAAAGCGGAAAGACGGCGGCGCAGGGACGCGACGGTCTTGCTACCCTGCGAAGTAAAGCGCTTCGCTACGAAGCACGAGCCGGCTGCGCGAGTTGTAGGGGCCGCGCCACGCTCCAAGCGTGGCGAGCTTGCTTGCCAAGCCGAAGGCATGGCGCGCGCCCTCTTCGGAATGCACCTGACAACAATTACTTATGAAAACTATTTTTGAACCAATTGAAAATATCATCAAGGACATCCGCCGTGGAAAAATGATCATAGTCGTGGACGACGAATCCCGCGAAAATGAAGGCGACCTGGTCATCGCGGCCCAGAAAGTCACCAATCAGGCAATAAATTTCATGGCGCGTTTTGGGCGCGGATTGATTTGTGTGGCCATGACCAGCGAGCGGCTGGCGCGCCTGAAGATAGCCAGTCCCCGCTTAAAAAGCTCATCGGACTCTTTAAAAACCGCTTTCATGGAATCCGTTGACGCCCGGCACGGCATAACCACCGGCATCAGCGCCCATGACCGTGCCCGGACAGTACGCGTGCTTACCTCCGATCAGACCCAACCGGCGGATATCGTCAGCCCGGGCCATCTTTTCCCGTTGGAAGCGCGTGAGAGCGGCGTCCTGCGGCGGGCGGGTCATACTGAAGCGGCCGTTGATCTCGCCCGGTTGGCCGGTCTCAAACCAGCCGGGGTTATTTGCGAAATTATGCGGGATGACGGCCGGATGGCAAGACTTCCTGATTTGCTTAAATTCGCCGCAAAACACGGATTGAAAATCACCTCTGTTTCCGATCTGATCGCTTTCCGGCGCCGATGTGAAAAATTAGTCACGTTAGTCCGCAATGTCTCTTTCCCGACTGAATTCGGCGTGTTCACCCTGAAGTTGTATCGGGCGATTCCGGAGAATGATCACCATATTGCCCTGGTTATCGGGGAGCCGGAAAAGGACAAGGCCGCCCTCGTAAGAGTTCACAGCGAATGCCTGACCGGTGATGTGTTTGGTTCCTTGCGCTGCGACTGCGGCCAGCAACTGCGCGCCTCGCTGAAAATGATAGCCAATAATAAGTCCGGCGTTTTGCTCTATATGCGGCAGGAAGGACGGGGAATTGGGTTTGCACAAAAAATTCATGCCTATGAACTGCAGGATAAGGGACTTGACACGGTGGAAGCCAACCAGAAGCTCGGCTTTGCCGCCGATTTGCGCGATTATGGCATCGGCGCCCAGATTCTGGCCGACCTTGGCCTTAAGAAAATAAGGCTGATAACCAATAACCCGCGCAAAGTAATCGGCCTGGAGGGATATGGCATGGAAATAATTGAAAGAATTGCTATGATATCTCAGGCGAATAGATATAATCAAAAGTATTTGCGGACTAAAAAACGGAAAATGGGACATTTATTATGAAGGAGGAAAAAGAAATGAAGGTAAAAGAAATTTCCGGCATGTTGAACGCCGAGGGATTAAAATTCGGAATCGTTATCAGCCGCTTTAATGACCTTTTCACAAATCAGCTTTTACACGGCGCTTTGGATTGCCTGCAGAGGCATGGCGCACGGGAAGATGCGGTTACCGTGGTCTGGGTGCCCGGCTCATTTGAGATTCCATTCGCGGTCCAGCAAATGGCGGCCGCAAAAAAACAGGATGCGCTGATTGCCCTGGGCGTTGTCATCCAGGGGGCCACCCCGCATGCCGGGCTCATTAATTCACAAACGGCGCGCGCACTGTCCCAGATTTCTTTGAAGGAAAACATTCCCGTTATTGACGGGATTGTCGCCGCCGATAACCTGGAACAGGCGATTGAACGCGCCGGCACAAAGGCCGGAAACCGCGGCTGGAGCGCAGCCCTTTCCGCAATTGAAATGGCGTCGCTGCTCAGGAACATGAAAATATAGGTTCCGGGGTTCAAAGTTCACGGTTCACGGTTTAAGATTAAGATTCTGTAATGAACAACACTGAACCCTGAACGGTGAACGGCGCTTCGGAGCGCCATAAACCTGCCAACCTGATTAGCAACACATGACCAAAAGACGCTCAGCAAGGGAATGGGTCGTTCAATTCCTGTTCCAGAATGATTTCAATCCCGGCAATGTTGAACAAGCTTTGCCTGAATTCTGGAATGGTAAAAACCCTGATTTGAAATCAAAGCAGTTCGTGGAAGATCTTATCCACGGAGCCCTGGCCCATCTCCAGCAGATTGACGAGCTTATCCAATCTTACGCCGAACATTGGGAACTTAAACGGATGAACGCCGTTGACCGGAATGTTATCCGCATGGCGCTTTTTGAAATGCTGTTCCGGCCGGATATTCCGCCGGTCGTCTCCATCAACGAGGCGGTGGATATTGCCAAAGCTTTCAGCTCAATGGAATCCGGAAAATTCGTCAACGGCATCCTGGACCGGGCGCTGCGTGATCTGGGGCGGCCCAGCCGCAAGGCAATGCCGGCATAAATCAGGGTTGGATGACAGCCGCTTGTGACTTCTGACGCTGATAATTATTCGTTGTTGTCGGTAGAGATTCAGGGCGTAATCCAAGGATATATGCGTTTTCAAAACACAACCGGGCTGCGGCCGAATTACTGAGCGCGAGGTAGACTTTTCCCATGTTGAAATAGGTAATGGCGTTCGTCGGATTAAGTTGAATCGCACATTTGAAATCGGCGAGCGCTTTGTCATATTGTCCCCGCTCGGCCCTGATCGTGCCGCGGGCGGCAAACGCCGCATCAAATTCGGGGTTGATCAGTATGGCGGCAGTAAAGTCGCGCAAGGCGCCGTTCGTATCCCCTTTTGAATCCAGCAGAAGGCCGCGGTGGTAATAGGCGGCCGTATGGCGCGGATCAAGCGCAAGCGCGGCGTTGTAATCACCTAAGGCGCCGGCCATATCCTGGGTTTGACCGCGCAGTATTCCACGGTTAAAAAATGTATCAGCATATTTTGGATTGAGACGAATGGCTTCGTTATAATCCCGGCCGGCGCCGGACAAATCCCCTTGCCGGTATCGGCCTATACCCCTGTTATTATACGCAATGTTAATGTGCGGATTATTTTTGATAACATCCGTGAACAACGTAACACTGTTTGCCCAAACCTTGTTACGCTCGTATGTCAATAAAGCCAATCCAAGGATGACAAAGATAACCGCCATGCCCCACAGATAACGGAACGCGGGTTGTTCCTTGACCTTCCCTGCAACCAGTTGTCCGGCCATTAAAAATATTCCGATGGAAGACATATAGGCATAACGCTCGGCAACAATGACGGATGCAAACTGGATAATCTGAATCACAGGCAACAGCATTAAAAGGAAGAAAAAGACGCCGAAGGCAAGATCATTCCGGCGTTTCCATAGTTGCCGGCTCGCCCAGAACAGTCCCGTTATACCAAATACCGAAAGATAATAAACATAGGGAAGCATCCCTTTGATTTCCCGGGGACATTCATACCAGGCCATTAGATTAAACGGCCATAACAGCTTCACGAGGTAAAAACAAATGCCATATGCGACCAGGAACGGACGATTCCACCACGCATAAGTATAAGCATGGACCGCCCCGCCGTAGGGAAAAACCGAAAGATAAAGCGTCAGTCCGCAAAAAAGACCGGCCAGCATGGCAAACGGCCATATCCGGTTCAAGCTCCGCCTGAAATCAAACGTATTGTCATGGAAGTAATCCATAAGCAACAGAACCACCGGCAGAGCCGCCGCCTGCGGTTTTGCCAATAAAGAGCACAAAAACATAAATATACTCGCGGCTTGAACAATGCGTTTCCCCGGTTGTTGCCGATAATGGTCATATAACAACAATGAGCTGACAGCAAAAGCTGTGAATAAAAGGTCTTTTCGTTCTGCAATCCATGCCACAGATTCAACATGGATCGGGTGAACGCCGAAAAGACAGGCCGCAATGCCGGCCGCAAAAATGCTTCGCGATAAGCGCATGCATAACCAGAAGACCAGCCATGTATTAAGCAAATGCAGGAGCAGATTAACGGCATGATATCCCGCCGGGTTAAGCCCCCATAAAGCGTAGTCCACGGCAAAAGACAGCGTCGTCAGGGGGGTATATAAATTCAAATCCAGAGAAGAAAAAATGGCGATTATCCCGGATACCGATAAATCCCGGATGCGCGAATTCAGAATAACGTATTTTTCATCATCAAAATTGGTAAAATCGCATGATAGCGTATTGGCAAAAGACAGGAATGTCACAGATAGAATTATCGCGATAACAAAGTGTTTGCTCAGATTTATCTGCCTGCAGCGCGATATAGTCATGGCAATAATAAATGTTTATATCTTTTCTTCTATACTTGAAAATACTACAGTAAATAGCCAGATGCATGAAAGAAAAATCAACAGCCAAAGCCTTCTCTATCCTCCATGGTTGGACTATGCAGGCTAAGCATGAACACTGGATGCGGCTCGCCCTTGGCTTAGCCCGCCGGGGCGAAGGTTTGACGCGCCCTAATCCGCCGGTTGGCGCGGTTGTCGTAAAAAACGGAAAGGCGATCGGCGCCGGTTTTCACCGTTGCGCCGGTGAAGACCATGCGGAAATTATAGCGCTTAAAAAAGCGGGGGGGCGCGCCAAAGACGCACAACTATATGTGACGCTTGAACCATGCTGCACTCACGGACGCACGCCGCCGTGTGTTGGCGCCATCATTAAAAGCGGCATCCGCACAGTTATCACGTCTGTCCCCGATCCCAATCCGCGCCACCGGGGCCGCGGACTTTTTACTCTCAAAAGAGCTGGAATAAAAGTCGTTGAAGGCGTATGCCGTGAAGAGGGACAGAAACTGATTGAGCCCTTCAAAAAATGGATTCTTTCCGGCAAACCTTATTTGACACTAAAAATGGCCATGTCATATGACGGAAAAACCGCCGATTACCGCGGTTGTTCGCGGTGGATCACCGGGAAGAAAGCGCGCTCTTTTGTCCATGATATGCGCCGCCGCGTCGACGCTGTTTTGGTCGGCGCCGGAACCGTTCTGGCCGATAATCCGCGCTTATTGCCCAAACCTGCGGGCGGGCGGAAGACTTACCGGATCATTCTTGACGCCAAGGGACGGGTTTCACCGGATGTAAAAGTCCTGTGTGATTCAGCGGCAAAACAGACAATCATGGCCACAACGCCTCTTTGCCCGGCAAAACGCCGGAATGAATGGCGCAGGCACGGGGTGCAAGTATGGATAATCCCTTCCCGGCAGGGAGACGGGAAAATGTCAATTCCCGCATTAATGAATAAAATCGGAAGGATGGGACTATTGCATGTTTTGTGCGAGGGAGGTTCAGAGACAGCCGCCTCTCTTATCCGCGCCGGGGTGGTGGATGAATTTCTTTTTATCCTTGCCCCTCTCGTAATCGGCGGTAAAAATGCTTTACCAGCAGTCGGAGGGAACGGATGGAAATTGTCCAAATCTCCAAGATTGAGCTTTATTGAACAGGAAATAATCGGTAATGATATTCTTATTCGCGCAAAACCATTAAAAAGGAGGCAGAAGCCAGCCCGCCTGCAGCGCTATGCACAGCATTGCGGGCAGGTAGTCAGAAGTCAGAATATCTGAAAAATCTTGAGCTAATTTCAAAACTCCAGAATAATCGGCTCGTCGGTGCGAGCCTCCTACATCCCGATGCACTTCGCGATCGGGATTCCGGTTGTAAGAACGCTACCCAGTTAGCGCGATGGCCTTTGAAATTGTCTCTCTTTTGTGAATAATATTTCCTCATTCTGACTACTGACTTCTGAATTCTGACTACCGGTTAACATGTTCACCGGATTGATTCAAAAAGTCGGAAAATTAGCCGCCAGGGAAACAAATGGTGATTCCCTGCGGATAGGGATAATTATCAACACTCAGAAATGGAATCCGCCCTTGACAAGAGGGGAAAGTATTTCGGTCAACGGTGTTTGCCTTACTGCCGCAGAAATAACGGACAAAGGATTCGCCTGCGACGTGCTCAAAGAAACGATCAATTGCTCAAATCTGGGCGTAAAACAAGTCGGTGCCGCGCTTAATCTGGAACGCGCTGTCAGGGCCGGCGAGCCGCTCGGCGGCCATTTGATTACCGGTCATGTTGAAGGACTTGGAACTTTGATCAGGCGCATGGCCGACGGCAGGGATTGGAGGCTTGATTTTTCCTGCGATAAGGCGTTGCTTCGTCAGATGGTCAGCAAAGGTTCAATCGCCTGCGACGGCATCAGCTTGACAATCGCCTCATTAGAAAAGACTTCGTTTTCGGTCAATATCATTCCATTCACATGGGCTAATACAAATATCCATCAATTGCGCGAGGGGGAAACCGTTAACTTGGAGACGGATTTAATCGGAAAATATGTATTCCGTCGGCTTGAACAAAGCCAGAAGTCAGGGGAAAAACCGGCCGGGTCAATTACGGAAGACATTCTCCGCAAGGCCGGATTCATGGAATCAGATTGATGTTGGAGATGCCACGCTTCGTCGTGGCCGTTCTTTCGGACGCGACCCGCCTGCGCCGGGCGCTTCGGCGAGGCATGCAACGCGCGTCCCTCTACTCGTGGCGCGTGGCGAGCAGTTATCCTGAAACAAAATGGGCCCTACGACATATTTCATTCGTAGAGCCCATTATACAGACTTATTCAGCCATTCTGCAATTACGGCAGAATATGAGTCGCATTGTCCACCCTGCAGGAGGGCGCTGTTCCGATTGCATTGCAGGTATAATCATGCGATGCACGTGCCACTGTTCCTTTGAGAGCGGTATCATCAGAAGCCGGGCAGGCCGGATTCGCCTTAATATAACCCGCGCTAACGCCAACCAGATTACTGAATGCTACAGCATCATCAGCTCCGAATGACCATCCATTCGTGCGTCCAGCTTCAATTGAATACTGGTCTTTTGCCGACTCTATCTGGCGCAGATTGTTAATGCAGGCATTTTTCTGCGACGTCGTGCGCGCCTTCATGAACGAAGGAATCGCGATCGCGGCCAGCAAGCCTATGATGGCCACCACGATCATAATTTCTACCAATGTAAAACCTTTTTTCATTATTCATTCTCCATTTCAATATTAACAAACTAATGTTTGATTATTTTTCTTTTCACATTAACTGCGGCTTATTATTTTTATTTCACCTCCTTTTCTCTTTTTTTATTAAATGTCATGATAGTATATATAAAGCATGACTCATGCCAAGTCTTATTTAACTATTAAAGTGGATAGGCTATAGGCTATTAGTCTGTAGGTCGAAGCATACGGCTAAACCATCCGGATTTCGTCGAACCTAGTAGGCTTATAGGCTATAGTCTATAGCTAAAGCTTTCTCGTTTTCTAAATTTTAAGACAAAAATCTTAAATTATTCCTGTGCTTCAGGCAATTTGCGATATAAAGTAGCCAAACTGATCCTTAATGACTTGGCTGCTTTTTGTTTATCGCCATCAGAATCCTTTAAAACATCTGCCAAGTACTCTTTTTCTTTCATTCTTAAGAAAGCTTTTAATGATTTTCCCTTATAATTTTCATGTCTCATGTCCAAACCGCCTGCTTCTGGGCTATGTATGATCTTTACCGGTAGGCACTCTTTCGTAAGTATATTGTTTTTCGCAAAAGTGAGAGCATGTTTGATGGCATTTTCAAGTTCTCTTACATTTCCAGGCCATGTATATTGCTCAAAAATAGCCAGCACATCAGGTTCTATATGAGGCAGTTCCTTGTTCGTCCCCAATTCCCGATGAAGAATATGATAAACAAGAGGCATAATATCTTCGGTGCGTTCACGTAAAGGCTTTATTTCAATCGGGATAACACTCAAACGATAGTACAGGTCTTCCCTGAATGTTCCCTGGGTAATCAATTGTTCCAAACGGGTATTGGTTGAGGCAAGGACCCTGACATCAACCGTTATCGGTTCGTTTCCGCCAACTTTTCTGATTTGCTTATCCTGTAAAACCCGCAATAATTTTGCCTGAATACTCAGCGGCATGGAGTCTATCTCATCCAGGAAAAGCGTGCCGTTGTTTGCAACTTCAAAGAGGCCAATTTTATCGGTCGATGCTCCGGTAAAAGCCCCTTTTACGTGTCCAAAAAGTTCTGATTCAAGCAAAGGTTCGGGTAAAGCCGCGCAATTCAGCGGTAAAAATTTTTTGTTTTTTCGTGTGCTATAAGCATGGATCGCCTTGGCTACCAGCTCCTTACCAGTTCCGCTCTCGCCATAAATCAGCACCGCCGCATCGGTGGGCGCAACACGCTCTATCATTTCACAGACATTGCGCATCGAGCGGCTTTCAGCAATAATATTTTCAAACCTGTATTTGCCGGTCAATTGCGCTTTAAGGTCAATATTTTCGCTGATTGTTTTATTATATTCTATGGCCCGTTGAACAGTAATCAACAGTTCATCCACTTTGAAGGGCTTGGTAATATAGTCAAAGGCCCCGTATTTCAATGATTCAACGGCGGTTTCAATAGTTCCATACCCCGTTATCATCAGCGCCGACATTGTCGGCCTCAATTCACGGGCCGATTTTAGAAGCGTTATACCGTCTACCGGGCGCATACGGATATCGGAAATCATCAGGTCAAACGGCGTTGACTTAATGAGCTCTATTGCCTTTTCGCCGTTATCAACCGGGACAACTTCATATCCCTCAGCTTTAAGCAAAACGCTTAATACACTGAGAATACTCGCCTCGTCATCAACCAGTAATATTTTAGCCATAAAAACTCCAGATAAGCTATTCTGACCGCTAATAGCCGAGCGTCTTCAGCCATAGACCAAGGCTTCGCCGAAAAGGCTACGCCTAGGCGGGCAGCCGCGCCTTCTACCTTCGCTCTAAGAGCTTCCGCCGTCGCCAAAATGGTTATGGCGGGAAGCAACTTGGATAGATACTAAATATCTATTGTTAAATGTCAACTATTTTTTCTTTTTCTAAAAATTGATTATTGAATTGATTGTTGATAAATCTTTCATATAATCACATTTGCAGTTTATTTTTATTGGGCCAATTAGTATAGTACTTATGACAGCCGAAATATAGGAGGAAAAAATGAAAAATATAGAAAACATGAAACGCATTGAGCAAATTGAAAAAGAACTGAAACAGACAAGGAAAATCAACCATTGCCTTTTTACCCTGATGATCGGAGCCCTGGCAATCATTACCGTGGGCGCCGTAACTCAGCCGGAAAAGCCGACAGAGATACGGGCCAAAAAATTCATCCTTGAAGACGCGAACGGCAAAGAGCGCGGGGTGTTATCCGTGAATGATAAAGGCGCGGAATTGAAATTGCTGGGAACCGACGGGAAACCGCGGGCCGCTCTTTACGCGGACGATGCGGGCCAGGGGTTGTATCTTTCAGATGCAAACGGCAAAGAACAGATTGGATTGCGGGCACAGGGAAACATTGCGCATCTTATATTCTCCGATGCAAACGACAAACAGCGCGTTCAACTGGAAATACGCGATAACCAGCCGGGCCTGATTCTGGCCGACGCAGGCGGCAAGGAGCGGGTCATGTTGAAAATAGAGAGCGCCAATCCTCTGTTGGCATTAACTGACGCGAACGGTAAATTGCGCATCAGGCTGGGCATGCGCGATGATTTTCCCAACCTGACGTTGTCCGGCTCCGGCGGCGAACCTTTCTGGGCGGCGATTCCGGATAAATACCGAGAATTAAAAGAAAACACCACAAAATGAACAATATAATTCAAAAAAACTATCCGCTTGAGGAGAAGATCCAAAACCTCCTGGAAAACAAATGTTGCCGGAAGATTGGAAATCTTCCGGCGTAACGCGTGATTTTTATCTGGAACTGAGCCGGCGGCGCCATGCTTAAAAATATTTTCACAGATTATCAGGCGCGGGGATGGGCTTCGTCATAGACTTTTTTGAGGTGCTCAACGCTCACATGGGTGTAAATCTGAGTTGTTGAAAGGCTGGCGTGGCCGAGCAATTCCTGCACACTGCGCAGGTCGGCGCCCGCATCCAGCAGATGGGTGGCAAATGAATGGCGCAGGGCATGCGGCGAGACGGCCGGGTTAAGATTGGCATGGATTAAATACCTTTTCATCAGCCGTTCAACGGAACGCGGCGTAAGTTTTCCGCCAGTATGACCGAGAAACAACGGCCCGCCACGCTCACACCGTGGTAAACCGTTTTTCTTTCCCTTCTTTCCCTCAAGGAAAGGAATAATTTCATTTCTCTTTTCCAAAGCGGCAGACAGAGCCTTTGCCGCCGGCCGGCCCAGAAGGCAGAAACGCTCTTTATTGCCCTTACCGAGCACTTTTATCACTCCCGCCAGTAAATCTATGTTTTGCATGCCAAGATTGGTCAGCTCGCTGATGCGCATGCCGGTGCTGTATAAGACTTCAAGAATAGCCGTATCCCGTAAAGCGGCATATTCAAGCCAGGCGCGTTTCTTCCTGTCTTTCTCATCCTTTATTGCCTCGGCCCCATACTGGAAGGGAGAGAGCAAAAGCCGGGTAATTTCCCCAACGGTCAGCACATGCGGCAGGCTTTTCTTGCGTTTCGGCGATGCGAGGCCGGCAAAGGGATTATTGCCGACATACTCCTCACGCGTCATGAATTTATAAAACGACCGGAGACTGGATAGTTTCCGGCCAATGGTCGCGGAGCAAGCCGACTGTTTCTGAAGCTGAACAATAAACTTGCGCGCGGCGAATTTATCAACTGAAGACCAGGCATAAGGCGGTTTTGAGCCGCTGCCCCAGATCAGAAAAGTAAACTGCCGGATATCTAATAGATAGTTGCCGGAGGTATGCGGCGACGCGTTGCGTTCGCCTTCAAGGTAGCGCAGAAAATGGCTTATCGCCTTGTCGCTCTTGACCGCATTAATACTGCCTTTTGGTTCCGGCATTGATCACTTCCCGATCGTTGTTTTGCGGATAAGATGAATCATCCGTCCCGGCTGGAGACGCACAACCCTTTTCATTTCAAGGCCGAGCAGTATGGACCCGATCCGGTTTGCACTGATAAGCGTCTCGCGGATAATCTCGTCAATGTTTTTTTCGCCGTCTCCGAGACATTGAACAATTGCGTCCTCGTCCTTATCAAGCGGCACCAGCGGCATTGCATCCACAGGCACGGGTTTTGCCGGGTTCAGCCGCGGAATAAGGAATTCAAATTCCTGGAGAATATCGTCAACGCTTTCCACAAGCCGGGCGCCTTTTTTAATCAGCATGTGGGTTCCCTTGGACGACGGCGAATCGATCCGGCCGGGGACGGCAAAAACGCATCGGCCCTGGTCAAGCGCTTGGTTGGCGGTAATGAGCGCTCCGCTCGCGAGGCCGGCTTCCACCACGACCACGCCCATGGAAAGACCGCTGATGATGCGGTTACGGATGGGGAAAGTTGTCTTATCCGGCTTGCGCCCGATTGGAAATTCGCTTAACACCGCCCCGCTTTTGGAAATCTCATCGGCCAATTGCTTATTTTCGGAGGGATAAATGCAGTCAAGCCCGCCGCCAAGAACAGCCAACGTTCTGCCCTTGGCCTTGAGCGCGCCGTGATGGGCGGCCGTATCAATCCCACGGGCCAGGCCGCTGACAACCGTAAAGCCGGCGTGGACCAGCTGGTAGGCCATGGATTCAGCCGTTTCCCTTCCGTAAAACGTGGTATGGCGCGAGCCGACGACACCGATTGCCCGGCGGTCACCGGGGAGTAGATTGCCAAGAACATAGAGAGCCAGTGGCGGATCATGGATATGGGCGAGATCTTTTGGATAGCCGCTGTCAGCCGGGGTGATTATTTCCGCCCCCAGCTTGGCGGCGCGTTTGAGTTCCTCATCGGGATGGACGGCGCGGCGCTGATTGATTATATTTTCCGCCGCCGCCAGTCCGATGCCTTCGGCTTCAAGCAGTTTTTCCCGGTCAGCCTCAAAAATAGCCTGGGGCGATCCGAGTTTTGAGATCAGCGCGCGGACCCCGACCGGTCCAATCTCTTCCATCATGTTCAGGGCAATATATGCTTCGCGCTCGTTCAATTGCGTCAGGCCTAAGATTCAGCCGATGATTTTCTCCGCTGACCAATCCGTCTACCGCTGAAAAGTTCAAGCTGATCTTCCTTGAAAAGATCATATTTTTTTAAAATGCGGATAATCTGCAGAACGTCCGATTTTTCGTAATTCCGGTTTTTATCAGCGCCTTTGATTATTTCAACGAGCATCGTCCGGAATTCAAGGATGCCGTCTATGCCTTTGGATTTGAGAATGCGCAGGGTCTCGTCTTTCAGCTTTTGCGCCACTGGAAGCTGGGGCAGGCAGAGAATTTTTACGATTTGATTGTTGCCAAGCCGGCGCGCCGCCATTTTTACCGACTCATCCCCGGCAAAGCGGACAATGTCCGGCAGGCTTTCGAGCATGGCCGGGTAAAAACGCTCTGTATGCCAGCCATAAACTCCGACCACCGCCCGCGCGATTTTTTTTAAATCAACGGTTGTCCATAAAAGCGATTGCGGAAGAAGATGCTCAGCGGTGAGCGGGTTAAGGATAATAAGGTCCGTTTCCTCCTCAATCCTTTTTTGCCGCCCGCCGACGGAATATTTGCATGGCTGGATGACCATAAACCCAAGCATTTCAAAATATTCGCGCGCAATCCATTCGCTGACCGACGCCATTTCAGCCTCCCAATTCCAAAAAATTAAAACTTAGGCCAATTCTATACAACCGGCGGAAAAATGCCAGTTATTTATCAATTGTATCTGCCGATATTTATTTTTAATTATTATTTGACTTTTTCACCTCCTTTTACTATTAAATCAAGGAAATGTTCAGATTAATCACAAGAATAGCCGTAGTGGTGATCTTGGCGTTAAGCATCGGCGCCCTGGTTATGGCCGTGCTTCTTTTCCAACAGCGCGAAACCCTCAAGGGCCGCACCCAGAAACTTGAGAATACTATCCATAAAGTTGCCGGAACTCTTGAGGTGGAGGGCGCCACCAATGCCATGCTCAAAATCTCCGACGACCAGCTCAAAACATTCAAGCAAAAACCGGGCGGACCGCCGACCATGGATGCTCCTCTGAACCAGATGGTCGTCGCGGCGCAAAGTCAGTTGGTGCAGTTGAATAATACGCGCTCCGAACTGGCGGATACCAAGATGACGCTGGCCAAAACCCAGGATGAACTTAAAAACACCAAAATTGAACTGGCTTCCGCCCAGACAAAAATAAAGGAACAGGAAGGCATAATTGAGGCAAGGAACAACACCATCAGCGAGAAGGAAACGGCGATAAGGAATCTTGAGACTGAAAAAAGCGACTTAATTACCAAAGCCGAAGTCATTAAAAACCAGGTTCTGGAAATGCAGGTGGAAAACGAAGAGTTAATTGATAAGAACAACGTGTTGGAAGAGAAACTTGTCAGTTATGAACTCCAGCTTTTCCCCGAACTGGCAAAAAAAGCCATTCCAAAAGGACAGCAGGGAATTGTGGCTTATGTAAACCACGACTGGAATTTTTTAATCGTACGCCTGGCTCCCGAAAGCTTGAAGAGCACAACCCCGGATTTGGAGTTGATGGTCTACCGTCTGGATAAGCTGGTTGGCAAAGTCCGCGTTGCAAGCGTGGTTGACAACCTGGCGGTGGCGGAGATTATGCCGGACTGGCAACAATCGGTACCTCAAAATGGCGATGGTATTTTATATTAAAGTGGTTGTCGCCATATTGGTTTGCGGCCTGTTAATCGGACTTCAGGGCTGTTCTTCCACAAAAGATTCTTCCGATATTCCCTGGAACGTGCCCCAACCATGGGAGGGCACCCCCAGCATTCCGGGAAATCAGTGATTCTGTTTTAACTGCCAGGGCGCCAGCCAAGGGCGAAAAAAGAAAGGAAATCCCATGAGTCAGAAATTAACCTGCAAATCTCTATGTTCGTGTCATAAATTGGCAATGGATGGCGGACCCAAGGTGCGCTCCAAACCTTGGCCGGCACGGAAATTGTTGGGCAAAGAGGAAAAGAAAGCCGTTGACGCTTTGTTTGAAAGATCAATCGCTTCCGGCAATGCTTTCGGTTACAACGGCCCTGAAGAAGAAGCGTTTTGCGCGCAATTCGCAAAATTTATGGGCGGCGGATACGCGGATGCCGTCAATTCCGGCACAACCGCCGTTTACGTGGCCTTGCGCGCGCTGAATATTGAACCCTTCACGGAAATCATCGTCAGCCCCATCACCGATCCGGGTGGGATGATGCCGATTACAATGCTTAACTGTATTCCTGTCGTGGCCGATACCGCCCCGGGCAGTTTTAATACTGGCCCCGATCAGATTGAAGAATTGATTTCACCGTTGACCAGCGCCATTGTTGTTGCTCACCTGCTGGGCGAGCCGGCCAATATGAACGGTATAATGCGGGTTGCCCGGAAACATAACATTCCCGTTGTGGAAGACTGCGCTCAATCGCACTGCGCAACCATTAACGGCCGGCTGGTGGGAACCTTTGGCGACGTGGCCGCCTTTTCCACGATGTTCGGAAAACATTTCTGCACGGGCGGACAGGGTGGCGTTGTCTATACCCGCAATGAGGAAACATATAAATGGGTTCGGCGCTATTCCGACCGCGGCAAACCGTTCGGCCTTCCGGCGGGCGCCACAAATTGCGTCGCAACATTGAATTACAATCTTAATGATCTATCGGCAACAATCGGAAGTATGCAGTTAAAAAAATTGCCGGGTATTGTCCAGCGGCGGCGGCGGATGGTGCAATGGCTCCGCCAGGGGTTGCGCAGTCTGAAAGCCGTTTCGTTTCCCTCCATAGTCAAAGGCGGAAATCCCAGCTACTGGTTCTTGCGGCTCCGTTTTCATCCTGATGCCGTCTCATGCGACAAAACCGCCTTCTGCAAGGCGCTGGCCGCCGAAGGACTGGGCATAAACGCAAATTATAATGCCATGCCGCACACATTTGACTGGTTTAAAAATAGACAAGTTTTTGGAACCAGCAAATTGCCCTGGTCCTCGCCGCTTTACAAGGGAAATCCAAACCGGCAGTTCGCCTGCCCCAACGCCCTGGCCGCAATCCGCGACCACTTCTTGCTGACTATTTTTGAAAGCTGGGGCAAAAGCGAGGCTAACGATTTAATTACCATATTCAGGAAATTGGAAGGGGCGTTTTTAAAATGAAACCGATGATTATTGACTGTCATAACCATCCTGATTGGCACGGCCACGACTTGGACAAATTTATTGCCAATATGGCCAAGTTCAACATTGACGTTACCTGGCTCCTGAGCTGGGAATGTCCAGTCGATGAGTATGATCCCAATTGTAATCATGTTGTTCCCGGCCCGGAAGGCGTTAACGGTCCGATTCCTTTTGCGCGCTGCATATCATACGCGGAACGCGCGCCGGGCAAGTTCATTCTGGGATATGCGCCCGACCCGCGTCGACCGGAAGCCATTGATCAGCTCAATGCGGCCGTCGCGATTTACGGCGTACGGGTCTGCGGTGAATTAAAACTGCGGATGATGTATGACAACCGGGATGCCCTGCGCATGTTCCATGAATGCGGAAAGCTAAAATTGCCGGTTACGGTGCATATTGATTATGAATTTGATACCGGCGCGAAATATCCGCGCCCGAACTGGTGGTATGGCGGCGGAATTGAAGCGTTTGAACGGGCAATCCAGGCCTGCCCGGAGACGATTTTCTGCGGCCATGCACCCGGATTCTGGGCGCATATATCCGGCGACGGACAGCATGACAAGGTCGCGTATCCGAAAGGCAAGGTTGTCCCGGGAGGTAAACTGCCGGAAATGCTGCGGAAATATCAAAATCTTTATTGCGATATTTCAGCCGGATCGGGCTGCAGGGCCCTGAGCCGCGATCCGGAGTTTGCCAGGGATTTTCTGCTTGAATTCCAGGACCGGATTCTCTACGCCCGTGATTACTTTGATAATCAGCACCAGGAATTTTTAAACGGACTCAGACTGCCTCCGGAAACACTGGCAAAAATTTATTCCGGAAATGCGTTAAAACTTGTTAACCTTGAGCAAGTCCTGAACAAAGTTGAAGGACGCGTCGAAATCTCAAAGCCTTTGGCTTTGAGATCCTTATGAATGAAAACAAAGTTTTCATAAATAAATCAGGTTAAAATATAGCATGTCCCGGAAAACAGAAAAAGAAATTGAACAGGCCTACCGGTTGGCGCGCGAACAATATGCCCGTCGCGGAGTGAACACCGAACGGGCCCTGGCCCAATTGGGAAAAACAAGCGTTTCGCTCAACTGCTGGCAGGGCGACGACGTAACCGGTTTTTTAAACGAAACCGGTAATCCCGGCGGCCTTGTTTGCACCGGATCTTATCCCGGGAAAGCCCGTAACGCCAATGAGTTGCGCGATGATCTTTCCAAGGCTCTCAGTTTAATTCCGGGAAAGCACAGGGTTAATCTGCATGCCATATACGCCGAGCCGCATCGGCGACAAATAAGCCGGGATGAGCTTGAACCGCGGGACTTTTCCAATTGGATCAAATGGGCGCGGCAAAATAAGCTTGGATTGGATTTTAACGGCACTTTTTTCGGTCATCCCATGGCAGCTACCGGCTTTACGCTTGCCAGCAGGGACAAGGCGGTTCGCCATTTCTGGATAAAACACGCTATCGCCTGCCGCCGCATTGGCGCTGAAATGGGCAAAAGACTCGGAACGCCCTGCGTAACAAACGTCTGGATCCCGGACGGTTTTAAAGACAACCCCGTTGATCGCAAGACTCCGCGGGAGATATTAAAAAAATCGCTTGATCAAATTTTTGCCGAACGATTCAACTCAAAACATCTTGTTGACTCAATTGAAGGCAAATTGTTCGGGGTGGGTTCGGAATGCTACGTGGTGGGCTCGTATGATTTTTTTCTGGCCTATGCGGTTGCCAACCGGAAACTCCTCTGCCTGGATACCGGCCACTTTCATCCGACGGAATCGGTGGCGGACAAGCTGTCGGCCGTGCTCGGGCAATTGGATGAGGTATTACTGCACGTGAGCCGCGGCGTGCGGTGGGATAGCGACCACGTCGTCACGTTGAGCGACGAATTGCGGGCGCTGGCCGAGGAAATAGTGCGCGGCCAGTATTTGAACCGCGTGCATATCGGGCTTGATTTCTTTGACGCCAGTATCAACCGGGTTGCGGCCTGGGTCATCGGCGCGCGCTGTGTATTAAAAGCTTTCTTGATTGCCCTTCTTGAACCGGGGAAAAGTTTGCGCAAAATTGAGCTGGATGGGGATTACACCAGCCGCCTTGCGCTGCTTGAAGAGCTTAAGACAATGCCGGCCGGCAGCGTATGGGACCTGTATTGTCTGCGCCAGGCGGTGCCGTGCCGGGATCAATGGATAAACGAAGTTAAAACATATGAACGTGATGTTTTAATGCGGCGCAAGAACTGATCGGCCGCGTGGCCAACCCGGCGGCTTTTTATCAACCCATTGCAGGTAACTTGGAGATTTAATGGGCAACTACCGAGAACGTGAACGATCTATAGTCACCAGCCTCGTGGTGGATTTCATTTTATTACTGCCCGATGTCGTCGCAGCACTTCTGGCCAACTCTCTCGTCATGATGGCGGATGTGCTCAAATGCATCAATGAGCTCCTGGCAACCTTTCTCTCCTGGCTTGCTATCCGCAAGGTCGTCCGGAACAAACCCTATAATTTTGACTACGGACTGGGCAAACTGGAGAACCTCACGAGCATCATTGTGGCCTGGATCATGTTCCTGTCGCTGATCATTGTGCTTTACAGCGCCTTTTATCGTTTCCGGCATCCGCACGGACTACATTCCGCCGGCGCGACTCTGGGCATCGCCCTCATGCTGGTGGGAGTTTGCGTCAACACCTGGCTGTGGATCAAGAACTACCGCGTGTCCCGCAAGGAATATTCCCCCATCATGGAATCCCAATGGCGGTTGTTCCGCGCCAAGGCCGTTGCGGACTTGACCGTCCTCCTGACCCTCGTCCTGAGCGTCAGCCTGTATAATATTGTCCCCTGGGCGATCTATATTGATCCCATCGGATCCCTGGCCATTGCCGGTTTTCTCATGTTCTCCATCTACCATATAATTGCCCACTCTGTTGACGACCTGCTTGACCGGACGCTGGATGAATCCCTTCAACTGGTCATTATCAGGGACCTGGCCGCGTTTTATGAACATTATAAAGCGATTCATGGCGTGCATTCCCGCCGATCGGGAAGCAATATCTACATCGAAATCTTTTTGGAATTCGACGGAGACAAGAAGATGAACGAGGTGCAGGAGATCATCAATATGATCAAATCCGGCATCGAACATCACATCAAAGGCAGTTTTATCACCATCGTCCCGGCCACGGCGCCGGTCCAGGGACACGGCAATACTTGTTCCTGACCGAAGCCAAGCCTTCCTACGGTAAAGGCCGGAGGGGTTACGCGAAAGAGGTTGTTTTTTGGTTTGACCAGATTTTTTTAAATCGAAATCTAATTCATCATCTGACGGCCTGATAATCTGCCCCGCCGAAAAATAATGTTTGCGTCAAATAGCCGTCGGACGATCGAGCGCACATCCACAATCCGTCGGCCCGGCGGTAACAGGTCGGATCGGCTTTGCCGTCGCCGTCATAATCAGCCGGCACTGGTGTCCAGTCCACTCCGCCAAAGCCGTTGACTAAAACGGTTGCATAGTTACCGGCGGAAAGCATACAGGCCCAAACGCCGTCAGCGGCGCGGTATACGGCCAGGTCGGTCTTGCCGTCACCGTCATAATCAGCCGGCACTGGCGTTATATTTTGCGCGCCAAAACCAGTCAGGCTGACCGAAGCATACCCACTTCCCGAGAGAGAGACCGTCCAATTGCCGTCGGTGGCGCGATACACGGCCGGGTCGGTCTTGCCGTCACCGTCATAATCCGCAGGCACCGGCGTCCAGTCCGGTCCACCGAAACCGTTTACCAGTGCCGGCGAGTAGCCGCCGGCTGAAAGTAGACAATACCAGGTGCCGTCAGAGACGCGATATACGGCCGGATCAGCCTTGCCGTCGCCGTCGTAATCTTTGGAAACGGGCTGAAGATCGAAGGTGGAAGACTGCGGACTCATAGTCAGCAATGTCGCGGCATAACTGCTGCCCGACAATCGAACAGTTAAAATACCGGTGGAGGGATCGTACACGGCCGGGTCCATTTTTCCATCGCCGTCATAATCCTCGGCCGCCGTTGTTCCGGCCGGACTGCCGACAATGAACGAGCCGCTTGGCGTATAGCCGGATGACGACTTGGCCACGCTCCAGATTGCCCCGGCCGCACCATACACGGCCGGATCGGCTTTACCGTCGCCGTCGTAATCGGCCACCACCCGCCGCCAGAACGCGCGCAGAACGTAAGCTTGGCCGCCATCCATGCCGCGTGTAACCGCCAGGAATACGGCGCCGGCCTGGGCAACTAACGTGCGCCCTGCCACCGGCGAGACGGTTTCAACGATGTTAAAGCCGGCATTCAGCACACGCATTTGCGGCAAAGGTACACCGCTCAGGACAAGCTCCAGCAGGCCGTTGCCGGACCGCGGGATGCGATACCATCCGACGACATCTCCCGCCAACTCGGCCCATACGCCGCCCGGCGCCGCCAGGCTGGGCAGAAGGTCAACCGCACGATAATGGCTTCCCATTAATCGCAGCCACTCTTCACCGTTGGTGTTGACCACCTTGAGCGCGCCGGCATCGTTGCGCTCGGAAATGAAAGGGAATGCAAGCAAGTCGTTTGTAGGAGCGAATGCATAATTGGAAAAAAATATGAATCTGTTTGTCGTTGCAAGTGTAGACGGTTGTAAGTTGTTTTGCGCCCACGAAAAGTTAAAGGGGTCAAGGTCCGCGGCAATCCATTGTTTGGCGGCGCGGTTCGTCCAAGCCGGTGAAATTACGGCCGGCGCAATGCGTTCTCCCTGCATGACGACGTTCAAATACGTTCCCTTGGAGGCGCGCGTAAATAATATGAGGTGGTCAAGTACGTTACTGAAGGAGAGTTGAAAATTAGCGGCGCCGGTTTGCCAGAACCATCCGTCGGCATGCGGGACTAAATTGGTATAGATAATCCCCGCAGGATCCAACGGATTTTGATAAAGCGAAAGGCTTCCATTGTTTGTCGTTACAAGAAATACTCCGCCCTGGCGGGCGTAATAGCCGGCTATCTCTTCCCAAGGCAGGGGCGGATTGAGCACAACCGGACTGTCGGGCAAGGGCACGGTATTGGTCGGCAAAGGCAGACCGAATTTTTCGCGGACGGCAACCATCAGCACATGTTGGGCGACGTCCATGGCCGGCGACGCGCCGTTGCACATGACCGCCACGCCAAGACCATGGTCCGGCATAATTTCAAGATGACTGTGGAAACACGCGGTGTCCCCGCCCTTGAAACAGGCCCGGCCTGCATAAGCCAGTTTGGGATCGGCCACGTTGTCCCATCCCAGGCCATTGCGGGTATAGGGATTTGAAGAGGCTGCGGCCATATTAGTGCCTTGAAAGGTCAACATCGCCGCCATGGCGTTCGTGCCCAGCAAACGCTGGCCGCGGAACTCTCCGTTGCCCAACAGCATTTCAATCAAGAGTCCCATCTCGTCGGCTGAAGAATAAAGACCGCCGCTGCCGTGCACGTTGACGATTTCATCCGGATATGAATTGGTGCCAATCATTGACCGGGCCAGTTTTCCGTTAAACCGGCTTGGGTTGAATAAAAATGATGAGTTGGTCATGCCGAGCGGCTGGAGAATATCGGAGGTTACATGGCTTACAAAAGTTGTTCCGCTGAGCGTTGCCAGCACGCTCTCCATGAGCGTGAAGCCGTTATTGTTATAAGTATCCGAGAAGTTCGGAGGATAGACGGGGTATTCGTCGGCCATGCCCGCCAGCAGGTCCGCCCCGAACTGAAGATAAGTAATCGTTGTCTGGGCGTAGGGCAGATAATCGCCGGACAATCCGCTCTGATGGTTCAACAGCAATCTTGAGGTGATCGGCGGTGTGCCCGGGAACCGGCTACGGTAACTGAATTCCGGCAAGGTGTTTGTGACAGGATCATCAAGATTCAACCGGCCACGGTCCACCCAGCGCATCACGGCCAATGCGGTGAAGGTTTTTGATACGCTGCCGATACGGTACATAGTGTCGGCATCGGCCGGATGGCCGCTGACCGGGTCCGCCAACCCGAATCCCGTTGCCCAAACGACCTGGTTGCCGTCCAATAAAACCAGCGACAAGCTCGCCGCGCCGGTCGTTTGCAGCCGGTTGGTGATCCAGGGCGATAGCTCCCGGATGGCGTTGCTGTAATCCGTGGCAATCCCGGTTGCCGCAGCTGTCATCAACACTGCCCATGCCGTCAATATTTTTCTCATGCTGTTTCTTTTTACTTATACCGCCTTTTCTTCCCTCTCATTATTATAAAATGAATAATATATTTTTTGCCGATTTATGCAAGTTCAACCGCGCCGCTAAAAAAACCGGGGGGGGGGGGGGGGAGAAGGGGCGAAG